>Ga0310828_1000004_pt1:0-377500 | contig 1055720 bp, 1044 predicted proteins | sample WT_ome_3_FD_202242 | JGI IMG/M metagenome (GOLD analysis project Ga0310828, IMG submission 202242) | Sorghum-adapted microbial communities enriched on wild type (WT) sorghum from Joint BioEnergy Institute, Emeryville, California, United... ... | reverse complement strand
GAGCGTGATGATGCGAGGTGCGATGCCAGCTGGCCTCCGGGCCGGCGAGTCCCCGACGCCATGCCTCCGAGAAAATCCTCTAGGCAGGACGCACGTGCCCGTACCAAAACCGACACAGGTGGGCAAGTAGAGAATACTGAGGTGATCGAGATAACCCTCGTTAAGGAACTCGGCAAAATGGCCCCGTAACTTCGGGATAAGGGGCGCCCCGGTAGGGTGTACTCCCTCGCGGAGGAAGCCCGAGGGGGCCGCAGTGAATAGGCCCAAGCGACTGTTTACCAAAAACACAGGTCTCTGCTAAGTCGAAAGACGACGTATAGGGGCTGACGCCTGCCCGGTGCCGGAAGGTTACGTGGAGGTGTTAGCGGCTTCCGCCGCGAAGCACCGAAACTAAGCCCCGGTAAACGGCGGCGGTAACTATAACCGTCCTAAGGTAGCGAAATTCCTTGTCGGGTAAGTTCCGACCTGCACGAATGGCGTAACGACTTGGGCGCTGTCTCAACGAGGGGCTCGGTGAAATTGCAGTCTCGGTGAAGATGCCGAGTACCCGCGGCTAGACGGAAAGACCCCGTGAACCTTTACTACAGCCTGATATTGGAGTCTGAGGCACCTCGCTCAGGATAGGTGGGAGGCTACGAAACCGGGCTTGCGGGCCCGGTGGAGCCGTCCTTGAGATACCACCCTTGGTGTCTTGGGCTTCTAACCCGTCGCCATGAAGCTGGGGCGGAGACAGTGTCAGGTGGGTAGTTTGACTGGGGCGGTCGCCTCCCAAAGAGTAACGGAGGCGCGCAAAGGTTCCCTCAGTGCGGTTGGAAATCGCACGTAGAGTGTAAAGGCAGCAAGGGAGCTTGACTGCGAGACTGACAAGTCGAGCAGGTGCGAAAGCAGGCCTTAGTGATCCGGCGGTAGCAAGTGGAAGCGCCGTCGCTCAACGGATAAAAGGTACTCCGGGGATAACAGGCTTATCGGGCCCAAGCGTCCACAGCGACGGCCCGGTTTGGCACCTCGATGTCGGCTCGTCGCATCCTGGGGCTGGAGCAGGTCCCAAGGGTTGGGCTGTTCGCCCATTAAAGCGGTACGCGAGCTGGGTTCAGAACGTCGTGAGACAGTTCGGTCCCTATCTGCCGTGGGCGTTGGAGAGCTGAGAGGATTCGCCCCTAGTACGAGAGGACCGGGGTGAACAGACCTCTGGTGTACCTGTTGTCCTGCCAAGGGCACCGCAGGTTAGCTACGTCTGGATCGGATAACCGCTGAAAGCATCTAAGCGGGAAGCCGGCCTCAAGATGAGCTCTCCCATCCCCTCGAGGGAGTAAGGGCCCTGGTAGACCACCAGGTGATAGGCCGGGTGTGTAAGCGCAGCAATGCGTTCAGCAAACCGGTACTAATGCCCCGAGGGCTTGACGGATATTTGTGATATCCGTGGATACGCGGTCAACTGTGCGGTTTTGAAGGCCCGGCGGGAGCGCCGGTCTCAGAAGATTTCGGTGGCCATAGCGAGGGGGATACACCTCTTCCCATTCCGAACAGAGAAGTTAAGCCCCTCAGCGCCGATGGTACTTGGCCCTTCGGGGCCTGGGAGAGTAGGTCGCCGCCGGTTACCTTCACGAGCCGCCCCTCGAGGGGCGGCTCGTCGCGTTTCGGGGACTGCCGCGCGCTGCCCGGGCGACCTGGGCTGTCGAGGACGCCGACGACGATCCCCTCGCCGCGCACGCCGTGGCGCTGCCACGCCGTGTCCGCCGCGATCTCGGGGATGTGCGACGGCACGCTCGGCGGCTCCTCGGGCGGGGTGTCATCCCCGCCGTCGCCGCCGTCGGAGAGGCGCGCCCCTCCGGCGGCGCGGGCGGGATCGCCGCTGGCGCCTCCGAGGGCGCCGCGGCCGCCCGCCGGCCTGCCGAGGAGCACGTTGCGGACGGTGGCGTCCGCCGCGATGCGCTCGACCTCGGGCCGCCGCGCGAGCACCCGGATGAGGTGCGGCGGCGCGGTCAGGGCGCGCACGTTCGCGATCCATAGCGACCGATAGCGGACGCCGCGCTCCCGCAGCAGCGCCCGCACCCCGGCCTGCGCCGTGCTCGCGGTCCGCACGAGCAGGCGCCGCGCCTCCCGCAAGCGCGCCACCCGCGCGCGGGAGGCGGCGCAACGCCGCCGCGCGGTCGCGCGCGCTCCGGTCGCGGAAGGTCACGAGGACGCGGACCGGACGGCTCGCGGCGAGCGCCGCCCGGACGCCGGGCGTGAGCTTCCGCTCCCAGGCCGGCCCGTCCGCCGCCTGCGTCTCCGCCGTCACGACCGGCCAGAGGGCGACGGCGGCAAGGCAGAACGCCGCCACGACGGCCGCCCTGCGCGCACGCGGAAAGCTCCTCATCCCCGCGTCCTCCTCCTCACGAGTCCAAGCTGCCGGGAGAGCTTGCGTCCGGGCGGTTGCACCGGGGTTGCGTCCCAGGCGCGTCGCGTTTACCTTCGGCCGCCATGACGTTCACCGTGCTGGGCAAGGTCGGCGCGCGGGGACCGGCCGGGCCGGCCTCCCTGACCGGCGTGCTCCAGCGCCGGCTGCTCGCGACGCTCCTCCTCGACGCCGACCGGCCGGTGTCCGAGAGCCGCCTCCTCGAGGCGCTCTGGGGCCCGGCGGCGCCGCCGAGCGCGCGCCGGACGCTCCACGCCCACGTCTCCCGCCTGCGCCGGCGGCTCGCCGACGCGGCGCTCGAGGCGACGATCGCCCGGCACGCCGCGGGCTACGAGCTGCGGACCGCGGGCGCCGAGGTCGACGCGGTCCGCTTCGACCGCCTCGCCCGCGGCGCCGGGGAGGCGCTCGCCGCCGGCGACGCCGGGCGGGCACTCGCCGACCTCGAGGCCGCGCTCGCGCTCTTCCGCGGCGAGGCCCTTGCCGGCTGCCACGGGACGCCGTTGCTCGACGGCGAGGCGCGGCGGCTCGAGGAGCTCCGCCTGCGGGTGATCGAGCTGCGGCTCGAGGCGCTCCTCGCGCTCGGGCGCGAGCACGAGGCGATCGCCGAGCTCGAGCGGCTCACGGCCGAGCACCCCGTCCGCGAGCGGCTCTGGCAGCTCCTCATGCTCGCCCTCTACCGCTGCGACCGCCAGGCCGACGCGCTCGCCGCGTTCGCGCGCGCCCGCGAGCACCTCGTCGGCGAGCTCGGCATCGAGCCGGGGCCGGCGCTGCGCGCCCTCCAGGCCGCGGTGCTCGCGCACGACCCCGCGCTCCTGCGCAGCCGCCCGCCGGCCGCCGTCGCCGGCCTCGGCGCGCTCCAGGCCCGCAAGCTTGCCTTCCTCTTCGACGCCATCGACAGCGACGGAGACGGGCGCATCTGCCGTGAGGACTTCCGCCGCCACGCCGCCCAGCTCGCCGCCCTGCAGGGCGCGGAGGAAGGCTCACCCGAGGCGGAGGCCATCTTCGGCGAGGAGCTCGCGTGGTGGGAGCGGGTCTACGAGACGCGGCTCGCGCGGCTCGAGGCGGCCAACGGGGCCCGCAACGGCGAGCGCCCCGCGGACCCCGATGGGGCGGAGGCGCACGCCTCCCTGGAGGACTGGCTCGCCTTCTGGACCGCGTGGCTCGCCGCCGTCGAGGCGGACGCCGCCCGCGGCGGCGGTCCCGCGCTCGAGCAGCTCAAGAGGTCGGTCGAGAAGACCGTCGACACCATCGACGTCGACGGCGACGGCAGCCTCACGCTCGACGAGTACGCCGCCTGGCTCGCCGCCTGGGGGATCACGGCCGAGCCGAGCCGGAGCTTCGCGGTCCTCGACGCCGACGGCGACGGGCGGCTCACCCGTGGGGAGGCGGTCCAGCTCGGGAAGGAATTCTTCCTCACCAACGACCCCGAGGCTCCGGGCAACCACCTCTACGGGCTCGTCTTCGAAGCCGAGCCCGCCCACTGAGCGCGGCCGCGGGCCGGCGCCGGCGCCGGGACCCCGCCCGGCTCGTCCACTATCGTGCCGACGCGATGTCGACACTCGCACTCTTGCTCATCATCGCCGGGGCCGTCCTCGTCGTGCTCTTCGTCGGCGGCTGGATCGCCGCGCGCCGGCGGCAGCCGTCCGACTGGGCCGAGCACGTCGCCGCCGCCGACCAGGCCCTCCAGGAGGCCCGCGCCGCCGACAAGGGCTGGGATCGCGAGGTGCTGGAGCGGACCGCGCGCGACGCGCTCGAGCGCGAGCGGCCCGGATGGACCTTCCGCGACCTCCACCTCGTGCTCGTCGACGACCGCCCGGGCGTCGCCGACGACCGCGCCCATCTCGTCGCCATCGGCGACCGGGGGGAGGTGCGGGTCGTGCTGCGCCGCTCCCCCGAGGGGGAGTGGAGCGTCGAGTCGGTCGGCTAGCGCCTCAGGCGCAGCCGGCGCGCGCCTAAGGCGCGTAGAGCGCGCCGCGGCGTGGCAGGCGCGGCAGCCGCGCGCGGCCCTCGCAGCGCGACGGCCAGTCCCAGGTCGGCGCGCAGGTCGCCGGCGCGGCGGACACGATCTCGACCTCCTCGACCCCGTACTCCCCGAGGGTCGCGAACTCCACCGCGGCGTCGAGCGTGCGCACGAGCCGACGGCGGACCGCGCTCCCGGCGGGAGAGGGAGCGAGTGCCTCTGTCGTCGTAGGGAACATGTGTTCGTGACCGTACGGGGCGGCTCGGACGGAACCGCCCGAAAGCTGCAAGATTCGTTGCAGGCTCCTCGAGAACGTCCGGGGATGGCCCCTAGAGGGGCCGGTGTTGGACGTTCTCGGCGCGGGCGGCTCTAGCGCGTGCGGATCGTGATCGCCTGCGACGTGCCGCTGATCGTGCCGTCGCTGTAGCGGTAGCGGTACTGCCCGGTCCGCGCCCGCACCGAGCGGCGGAAGTAGCCGCGCGCGTCGGTGCGGAGCGTCGCGAGCGTGCGGAACGCGCCGCGGCGGCCGGAGCGGTACTCGATCGTCACCTCGTGGCGGCCGCCGGGGCGGACCTGCCCCCAGAGGCTGACCTTGCGGCCGCGGCGCGGCCGGGTCGTGGAGGCGACGAACGGATGGGGGAAGGAGCGGAACGCCGGCTTCGGCTTGTGGTCGCGGAAGAGGAGGCCGCTCTGGAACTCGTTGTAGGCGTCGCGGCCGCGGCCGATCTCGCCGTCGGTGAGGCGGAACTGGTTGATGCTCCGCACCCGCGGCGTCCGCCAGGCGATGTACGCCGCCTGCTGGAGGTAGGCGTCCTGGCGGCGGAGCGGGATCCCGGCGAAGGGGTCGGGTGGGTTCGTCTGGTAGCCGAACTCCGTGTACCAGACGTCGAGCCGTCGGCGGTTCGGCGTCTCGATCCGCTTGCGTCGCGTCAGGTTGTCGAGCGTCCGCAGCAGCCGCCGCCAGTCGGCGATCGCCGCGTCGTCGCGGTGGCGCGAGCGTGCGCTCGGCGGGCGGTAGAGCTGGTAGGGGTGATGGCCGATCGCGTCACCGCGGACCGGCTTGAAGCCCCGGCAGCGGCCCGAGCGCACCGCCCGGAAGCGCGTGTTCACGCACCCCATCTCGCGCAGGAACTTCAGCGGGCGGATCGGGCGCGTCGTGCCGCGGTCGCTGCGGCCGCTGGGCGCCAGCTCGCCGATGAGCACGGTCGCCTTCGGCGCGACCGCCTTCACCGCCGGGTAGGCGGCCCGGACGAGCGCGCGGTAGAGGTGCGGCGACACCGAGCCGCTGCGGTCGCTCTGCGGCTGCAGCCAGGCGCCCTGGTTCGGCTCGTTCAGGAGCGCGAACTGGTCGGCGACCGCGCCGTAGCGCGCCGCGACGGCGCGCGCGAAGGCCGCGAACTCCGCCGGCTTCGGCTTCCAGACGGCGTTGCGCTTGCTCGGCTGCTCGGACGCCCAGATCGGCATCGGCGTCGAGATCGAGATGAGGACGCTGAGGCCGTTGGCGACCGCCGCGCTCACGACGGTGTCGAGGTGGCTCCAGTCGTACTTCGGCGAGGTGTGGTCGGCGGGATCGAAGCCGCTCGGCTTGCGGCGCGAGCGCGCGTCCGGCGCGATCTGGTTCCAGAAGGCCGACACGCGGACGCGGTCGACGCCGAGGACGTTGCGGAAGATCGCCATCGAGGCGTTGACCTCCGCCGCGCTCGCGCCGAGCAGGAGCTGGTCGTCCATGATCGACACCTCGAGGTCGCGCGCGGCGTGCGCCGGCGGCGCGGCCGCGGCGAGCGCGACGAGGCTCAGGCACGCCGCGGCGAGCGCGCGGACGCGCCTCCAGGACAGGGTTGTGCACACGCGAGTCACGGCAGCAGGGCCTCCCGCGCCCGTTACAACCGAGCGCGCTGGCGAAGGTTTCGGCCCGCGCGCCGCCGACCTTGAGCGCCGCGGTCAGCGCTAGGGTGCTCGCCGTGGCCGAGCCGTTCACGCACAGCCTCCGGGTCCGCTGGGCCGAGTGCGACCCGCAGGGCGTCGTCTTCAACGCCAACTACCTCCTCTACTTCGACCTCGCCGTGACCGAGCTGTGGCGGGAGGCCATCGGCCCCTGGAACCGGCTGACCGAGCGCGGGCTCGACGCCGTGGTCGCGGAGGCGGGCGTCCGCTACCGCCGGCCGCTGCGCTTCGACGAGGAGTTCACGGTGCAGGCGCTCGTCGAGCGGATCGGCACGACCTCGTTCACGGTCGGCCTGACGATCGTCCGCGACGGCGAGGTGTGCGCCGAGGGCATACTCCGCTACGTCATGATCGACGCCGCCTCGGGCGAGAAGACGCCCGTGCCCGGCGACATCCGCGCCGCGCTCGCGCCCTGGACGGCCGAGGCCGCCGCCGAGCCCGCGGCGTGAAGAACGTCCAGGGATGGCCCTGGAGGGGCCAGTGTTGGACGTTCTCGGTGCGCGTCATGACGAACGTCCCGGAGCGGCCCCTATAGGGGACAGCGAGGGACGTTCTCGGGTCAGATCGTCGGACCCAGGGAGGACCAGATGTCGATCTTCGTCCGCACACGGTGGACGACCTCGGTCGTGAACTCGCTCGTCGTCGCGTGGCCGCCGAGGTCGGGCGTGCGGACGCCGGTCGCGGCCGCCTCGAGCACCGCCTCGTAGATCGCGCGCGAGGCCGTGTCCGCCTCCGGGACGCCGCTCTCGCCGACGTAGTGGAGGAGCGCGGCGACGGCCATGATCATCGCCATCGGGTTCGCGATGTCCTTGCCCTGGAGCGCCGGCGCGGTCCCGTGGGGCGCCTCCGTCATGATGCAGCGCGGCTCGTAGCTCTCGTCGAAGGCGAGCAGCACCGACTCCGCGCCGGCGATCGACCCGAACAGCGGCAGGACGAGATCGGACAGGCAGTCGCCGTCGCGGTTGAGCGCCGGGATGACGAGCGGGGCGTCGGCGGCGCCGCTCACGAGCCCGGCGTACGTCGCGTCGATGAGCACCGGCTGGTAGGGGACGTCCGGGTGGCGCTCGGCGGCCGCGTCGAGCTCCTCCTTCAGCATCCCCTCGTACACCGGGCTCACCGTCCACTTCGGTCCGCCGTAGACGCGGCCGTGGATCTTCTTCGCGGTGCGGAAGGCGTACTCGGCGACGGCGTGGCAGACCGAGCGGCTGACGACCTCGGTCCGCCAGGCGACCTCGTCGCCGTCGCGCCGCTCGCGCCCCTCCTCGGCGCCGTAGGCGTCGCCGACGGCCATGCGGACGACCGAGATCGGGTAGTGGACGCCGGCGACCGGGGGCACGCCGGGGATGCGCCGGCCGGTGCGGATGATGACCTTCCCGCCGATCTCCTCCCGCAGGATGCGGTTCGGGCTGCCGACGTCGCCGGCGCCCTCGGGCGTGATCGTCGGCGCCTTGATCGAGAAGCGGGCGTCGCGCATCGCCTTCGCGGCGGCGTAGACGACGTCGTTGCCGGTGCGGCGGCGGTTCTCGAGCGAGAGGTCGAAGCGCTCGAGCTCGAGCTCGACGCCGCAGACGTCGGGATCGAGCACCCGGATCGCCTGCTCGAGCAGCTCCTGGCCGGTCTCGTCACCCTCCAGGACGATGATCCGGGCCGCCATGACGATCCACTGTAGCTGGTGCGGGAGGGAGGTCGACCCCGCCGACTCCTGGGTCCTCGCCGACCCCGCGCAGCGGCGCGTCGCGGTCTTCTGCCGCCTCGAGCACGTCGTCCCGTGGTCGATCCGCGGCCCGCGCTGGACGGGCGGGACGCCGCAGGCGCCGGGGCGGCCGTCGGCGTGCGCGCGCTGCGGCGCGCCGCTGGGGCCGGACGCGCTCCTGCTCGTGCGCCGGCGCGCCGGCCACGAGCTCGCCGAGGGCTTCTGCGGCCTCGAGCACGTCGTGGCCTGGGCGAAGGCCGGCGGGCCCTGGGGCTAGGGGAGGGACGCGCCTACGGCTCGGCGTTGCGGTCGAGCTCGAGGCAGACCGAGTTGATGCACCAGCGCTGCCCCGACGGGCCCGGCCCGTCCGGGAAGACGTGGCCGAGGTGGGCGTCGCAGCGGGCGCAGACGACCTCGGTGCGGATCATCCCGTGGCTGCGGTCCTCCCGCAGCCGGACGTTCGCCGGGTTCACCGGGTCGGTGAAGCTCGGCCAGCCGGTGCCGGAGTCGAACTTGTCCTCGGAGCTGAAGAGCTCCTGGCCACATGCGGCGCAGCGGTAGATGCCGTCGTCCTTCGTGTAGACGTACTCGCCGCTGAAGGGCGGCTCGGTCCCCCGCTCGCGCATGACGTGGTACTGCTCGGGCGTCAGCTCGTCGTCGCCCTTGATGCGGCACTCCTGCTGCTGCTCACTCACGGCGACCCTCCAAGCCGAGCTCGGCAGCCCGCTCCTCCATCGCCGCGATGACGCGCGCGACGTGCTCGTCGAAGTCGACCCCGAGCTCCTCGGCCGAGCGGCGGAGCTGCTCGCGGTCGACCGCGGCGGCGAAGCTGGACTGCTTCATCTTCTTCTTCACGGACTTGGGGGTCATACCCCGGATCCCGTCCGGTCGCACCAGGGCCACGGCGGAGATGAACCCGGACAGCTCGTCGACGGCGTAGAGCGTCTTCGCCAGCCGGGTCTCGCGCGGCACCCCGAGGTAGTCGGCGTGGCCGGCGATCGCGTCGATCATCTCCTGCGGGTACCCGCGCGCCTCGAGCTCCTCGAGCGCGTAGCGCGGGTGGCCGGTCTCGAGGTCCGGGTAGCGCTCGTAGTCGAGGTCGTGGAGAAGGCCGGTCGCCGCCCAGAGGTCCTCGTCCTCGCCCCACAGGCGCGCGTAGGCGACCATCGCCGCCTCGACGGCGAGCGCGTGGCGCCGCAGCGACTCCGACTCGGTCCACTCGCAGAACAGCTTCCAGGCTTCGTCGCGCATCGGGGACAACCGTACTAAGGGGCCGGGTGAAGGGGCTGGGTGCCGCGGCGTCGCGTGGCCGGGGGTCAATTGGCCGGGGGTCAGGTGGCCGATCCGCCGGCCGCTGGCCCTACCGCCGCCGGTAGTTGCGCACCAGCCGCTCGACGGCACTCCGGTACGTCGCCGTCGCCCGCGGCATCCGCCAGCGCACCCGCAGCGTCCCCGAGGGGCCCGGCAGCTCGACCGTCCGCCCGCGCAGCCCCTCCACGCGGACGTCGCGGGCCGCCCCCGGCAGCGGCCAGCGGAGCCTCGTCCCCTCCTCGACGTCGGCGTCCCAGGTGAGCACCGCCCCGTCCGGCAGCGCCCGCAGCTCGTACGACACCTTCCCGTGGACGGTCGGGGCGCCCCGCACCGCAACGCGCCGCCCGGGCTGCAGCCAGGCGGGGGAGAGGGCCGAGGCGAGCACGACGGCCTCGCCGTCCTCGCGGACGAGCATGTTCCGCAGCAGCGCCACGTACTCGGCCGCCCACCAGCCGTGCGGCGTGAGGTTGATCGCCACCGAGCGGTCGCCGTAGGGGCGGACGCTCGTCTCGAAGCCGCCGTGGGTCGAGGTCGTGTGGGCGAGCGCGTCGTAGAGCCCGCGCACGACGTCGCGCTGCTCGCCGCGCAGCAGCTCGGTCTGCAGGACGCGGAAGCCGAGGTAGTGGTGGAGGTAGCCGTTCCAGGTCGCCAGGCCCTCCCGGAAGCCGGCGCGGACGTGGCGGATCGTGCGCGAGACCAGCCGGCTGCGCGGGTCGTAGGTGGCGACCGGGTACGCCGCCCAGAGGTTGCCCCAGTCCTCGCCGCCGCGGCTGTCGAGCGACGGCGGGATCCAGCCGCCGCGGCGCGCGGCGCGGCGGACGCGCCGGTCGAGCGCCGCCCGGTACTGGGCGAGCAGCGCCGCCCAGCGCTCGGCCGAGCGCCGCCGGCCGGCGAGCTCGGCGAGGTCGATCGCCCGCTCCAGCCCCGCCGAGGCCCAGAAGTTGTCGCCCGCCAGGTGCCCGCCGACGAGCTCGTTGTCGCGCGGGTCGCCGGGCGGCATGAGCCCGAGCGGGTCGCGCCGGCGCGCGCGCTCGAACCAGCGCACCGCGCGCAGCACGCGCGGGTAGAGCTTCCGCGCCAGCTCGCGGTCGCGCGTGCGGAGGACGTGCTCGCCGAGCGCCCACAGCGCCTGGCCGAAGCCGTCGCGCTGGCCCGGGCGCGAGATGAAGTTGCCGTCGCGCTCCTGCCAGCTCCCGAAGAAGGCGAGGTTGCGCCGCGCGAGGTGGTGGAGGCCGGCGAGGTCGAAGGCGTTCGTCATCACCGCCCCGTCGCGCAGGTAGAAGGCGTGGTACTGGAGCTTGTTGACCGTCTGGACCCAGCGCCCGCGCGCGTCCTTGTAGCGGGCCATCGCCATGTTCGCCAGCGACGCGTAGAAGGCGTCCTCGACCTTGTCCTCCGGGAGGTCGATCGCCATCGCGCCGCGGAGCAGCTCGCGCCAGTACGCCAGCGCCCGCTCGCGCTCGCGGTCGAAGGAGGCGCGCGCGATGCGGCGGTGGAGCCGCGTCCCGTGGACGACCGGCACGACCGGCATGACGAAGTCGACCGCGACGGCCTCGCCCGGCGACAGGCGGGCGCGGTAGACCGCCCGGCCGCCGACCCCGCGCGCCTCGCGGGCGCGCAGCGCCCGGCGCACCCCGCGCGGCGGCTCGCCCGCGACGTAGAGGACGCGCCCGTCGCGGACGACCGAGCGGCCGCGGATGACGAGCGGCGCGCCCTCGGCGCGCGTGCCGGGCTGGTAGTAGAGGCCCGGCCGCGCCGGCGTCGCGGGCCGGGCGAAGCGGCGCAGCGCCGGCGAGCGGCGGCGGACGCCCGTCTGCCAGCGCGCGGTCGCGCTCCGCCGGGTGACGTTGCGCATCTCGACGCGGACGAGGTTCACCGCCCGGCCGCCGATCTCGGTCGCGAACGTCGTGACCGTGTAGCGGATGCGGCCGTGGCGGACGCTCGAGGTGAAGATCGGGTAGCGGCCCTCGGCGAGCGTGCGGATGCGCTGGTCGAAGTCGCGCAGGTTCGGGCCGAGGCGGAACGCCAGCTCGGCGTGCCCGGTGTAGAGCCAGCCCTCGGGGGTGATCTCCGTGCCCGCCGCATGACCCGGCACCGCCATCTGGTCGGTCGGCGTCATCAGGAACGAGAAGGGTGCGGCCGGCGCGCCCTCGGCGAGCGCGAGCTGGGCCCCTGCGGCGATTGCGGCGGCCAGAGCCAGGGAGTGCGCCTGTCGCGTCGTCCTGACGTGCAGAGCGGGAGGCAGGGTAACCGCCGTGCCCGCCGAAACCGTTCAGATGGCCTTCGCTACCCTTGCCCCGCCCTCGCGGAAGGGGCAGCTCATGGAGAAGTTCATCATCGAAGGCGGCTACCCCCTGTCGGGCACGATCGTCCCGGCGGGGAACAAGAACGCGGCCCTCCCGGCGCTCGCGGCGAGCCTCCTCACCGAGGAGGAGGTCGTGCTGCGCAACGTGCCGCGGATCCGCGACGTCGACACGATGATCGAGCTGCTCGTCGACGTCGGGGCGACGGTCGAGTGGCGCGAGGAGAACACCGTCGCCGTCTGCGCGGCGGACGTCAACAGCACCGACGTCGACGAGGAGCTGGCGCGGCGCATCCGCGCGTCCTTCCTGCTCGCCGGCCCGCTGCTCGCCCGCTTCGGGCGCGCCTACATGCCTCCGCCCGGCGGCGACGTCATCGGCCGCCGGCGCCTCGACCCGCACATCGACGCCTTCCGCGCCCTGGGCGCCCACGTCGAGTACAACCGCTCCTACACGCTCACCGCGCCCGGCGGCCTGAGACCCTGCGACTTCTTCATGGACGAGCCGTCGGTCATGGGCACCGAGAACGCCCTCATGGCGGCGGCGCTCACACCCGGCACGACGGTCATCCACAACGCCGCCAGCGAGCCGCACGTCCAGGACCTCGCGCGCCTGCTGCTGGCGATGGGCGCCGACATCGAGGGCATCGGCTCGAACGTCCTCATCGTCCGCGGCCGCCGCGAGCTCGGCGGCGCCGAGTACACGCTGGGGCCCGACTACATCGAGATCGGGAGCTTCATCGCGCTCGCCGCGGTCACCGGCGGGGAGCTGCGGATCAAGGACACCGTCCCCGCCGACCTGCGCATGACCCGGCTCGCGTTCGAGCGGCTCGGCTGCCGGATCGAGTTCGAGGGCAACGACGTCGTCGTCCCGCCGGGCCAGCACCTCAAGGTGCGCAACGACGAGGGCGACATGATCTCCAAGATCGAGGACGGGCCCTGGCCGGCGTTCCCGGCGGACCTCACGAGCATCGCCCTCGCGCTCGCCACGCAGGCGGAGGGCATGGTGCTCATCCACGAGAAGATGTTCGAGAACCGGCTCTTCTTCGTCGACAAGCTCGTCTCCATGGGGGCCTGGGTGCTGCTCTGCGACCCGCACCGCGCGGTCGTGGCGGGACCCAGGCGTCTTCACGGCGAGCGGATGGAGAGCCCGGACATCCGCGCCGGGATGGCCATGCTCATCGCCGCGCTCTGCGCGGAGGGCACGTCGGAGATCGGCAACATCCGCCAGATCGACCGGGGCTACGAGCGGATCGACGAACGGCTGCGCTCGCTGGGCGCGCGCATCGAGCGCGTCACCTCGGAACGTGTGCCGGCGTAGGGCCCGCCGCGGCGGGGAGGCCGCGTGATCCACCCGATCCCACCCGGGACCCGGGACGTGCTCCCGGACGAGATGAGCGACCTGCGCGCGATCTCCTCGACGCTGCGCGAGACCTTCGACGCCGCCGGCTACGGCGAGGTGCGCACCCCCTCGATGGAGTACGAGGAGGTGCTGCGCATCGGCGACGAGCGCGCGGCCGGCGCCGGCTTCCGCCTCTTCGACGGCCAGGGGCGGGTGCTCGTCCTGCGTTCCGACAACACCATCCCGATCGCGCGCGTCGTCGCGACGCGCTACCGCGACGCCGAGCCGCCGCTGCGCTTCTCCTACTTCGCGCACGCCTACCGCGCCGTCGAGCCCGGCCGCGGCCAGACGGCCGAGTTCCTCCAGGCCGGGATCGAGCTCATCGGCGTCCCGGGCCCGGAGGGCGACGCGGAGATCGTGACGGTCGTCGTCCGCGCGCTCGAGGCGGTCGGGCTCGAGCACCACCGCATCGGCATCGGCGACGCCAGCCTCTACCCGGCGCTGCTGGAGGCCTTCGGCGTCCCCGAGGGCGAGCGGCGGCCGCTGCTCGAGGAGCTCGCCGAGCGCGACCTCGTCGGGCTCGAGCGGCGCGTCGAGGCGCTCGGCCTGCCGGAGGAGGCGCGCGACGCGCTCGTCACCGTGCCGGGGCTGCGCGGCGGGCCGGAGGTGCTCGAGCGCGCCGACGGCGCGGCGGCCGAGGCGGTCGCCGGCTTGCGTGCCTGCTACGAGCTGCTCGCCGAGCGCGGCGTCGCCGACCGGGTCATCTTCGACCTCGGGCTCGTGCGCGAGCTCGGCTACTACACGGGAGCGATCTTCGAGGTCTACGACCCGGCCGTCGGCTTCACGCTCGGCGGCGGGGGGCGCTACGACGAGCTCTGCGGCCGCTTCGGGCGCGACCTGCCCGCCTGCGGGCTGGCGCTCGACGTCCAGCGCGTCCACGTCGCCCAGACGGCCGAGGAGCGCGACCGGACCTGGGCGGTGAGGGGATGAGCCCGAACGAGGGACTGACGATCGCGATCCCGCGCGGGGCGCTGTTCGCCGAGACGCTCGACCTGCTCGACGAGCTCGGCTTCGACACCGCCGAGGTGCGCGCCAACGACCGCAAGCTCGTCTTCCCCGAGCTCGGCCTCGTCACCACCCGCCCGAGCGACGTGCCGACGTACGTCGAGCGCGGCGCCGCCGACATCGGCATCACCGGCAAGGACGTCCTGCTCGAGCAGGAGCGCGAGGTCTACGAGCTGCTCGACCTCGGCTACGGGCGCTGCACGATGGTCGTCGCCGCGCGCGAGGGCGACGACGCGATCGAGGAGTCCTTGCGCCGGCTCGGCACCGTCCGCGTGGCGACGAAGTACCCGCGCATCGCCGCCCGCCACTTCGCCGAGACCGGCCGCCACGCCGAGATCGTCGAGGTGAAGGGGTCGGTCGAGATCGCCCCGCTCGTCGGGCTCGCCGACGCGATCGTCGACCTCACCGCGACGGGGGCGACGCTGCGCGAGAACCGCCTCGAGGTGCGCGAGGAGATCGTCGTCTGCACGGCGCGCCTCATCGCCAACCCGGTCGCCCACAAGCTCAAGGCGGCCCGGATCGACGCGCTCATGGAGCGGCTGCGCCGATGAGGGTCGTCCGCCTCGGGCCCGGCGCCACCGCCGCCGACGTCCGCGGGCTCGCGCCCGCGCCGCGGAGCGTGGAGGGCGACGTCCGCCCGATCGTCGGGGCCGTCCGCGAGCGCGGCGACGCGGCGGTGCGCGAGATCAGCGCCCGCCTCGACCCCGCAGGCCGCGCGCCCGATCCCCTGCGCGTCCCCGAGGCCGAGCTCGAGGCGGCGCTCGCCGCCTGCGACGCGGAGCTCTTGGAGGCGATGCGCACCGCGCAGGCGAACGTCCGCGCGGTCGCCGAGGCGCAGCTCCGCGGCGAGACGGTCGTCGAGCTGCCGCAGGGCCAGCGCGTCGCCGTCGCGGAGCTGCCGGTCCGGCGCGCCGCCGCCTACGTCCCCGGCGGGCGGGCGCCGTACCCGTCGACGGTCATCATGTGCGCGACGACCGCGCGCGCGGCCGGGGTGGAGGAGCTCGCCGTCTGCGCGCCGCCCGGGCCGGACGGCAAGGTGCACCCGGTCGTCCTCGCGGCGTGCGCGCTCTGCGAGGTGCAGGAGGTCTACGCCGTCGGCGGCGCCCAGGCGATCGCCGCGCTCGCCTACGGCACCGAGTCGATCCCGGCCGTCGACGTCATCGTCGGCCCCGGCAACGCCTACGTCCAGGAGGCGAAGCGCCAGGTCGCCGGCGTCGTCGGCATCGACGGCATCGCCGGACCGAGCGAGCTCGTCGTCGTCGCGACCGCCGGCGCCGATCCCGAGCTCCTCGCGCTCGACCTCCTCGCCCAGGCCGAGCACGGCCCCGACAGCCCGGTCTGCGCGATCTCGCCCGACGCGGCGCTGCTCGACGCGATCGAGGCGCGCGTGACGGCGCTCGCGGCCGAGCGCCCGACCGTCTGCGACGCGCCGCTCGCGCTCGTCGCCGCCGCCGACGCGGCCACGGCGGTGCGCCTGGCCGACGAGATCGCGCCCGAGCACCTCGAGCTCGCAGGCGAGGAGGCGGAGGCGCTCGCCGGCGAGGTGCGCGCGGCCGGCTGCGTGTTCATCGGCCGGGACGGGGCGACCGCCTTCGGCGACTACGTCGCCGGCTCGAACCACGTCCTGCCGACGGGCGGGGCGGCGCGCTTCGCCAGCGCGCTCTCGCCCGCCACGTTCCGCCGCCGGATGGCTAGGGTGACGTTCGCGCCCGGGGCCGCCGCGCGGCTGGCGCCCGCCGGCGCCGCCCTCGCGAAGGCCGAGGGCTTCCTGGTCCACGGCGAATCGATGGAGCGACGCGCATGAGCCGCAGCGCCGAGATCACCCGCACGACGAAGGAGACCGACATCCGCGCCCGCCTCGCGCTCGACGGGAGCGGCGAGGGCACGCGCTCGACCGGCGTCGGCTTCTTCGACCACCTCCTCGACGCGCTCGCCCGCCACGGGCGACTCGACCTCGACCTCACCTGCAAGGGCGACCTGGAGACCGGCTCGCACCACACCGTCGAGGACTGCGGCATCGTCATCGGCCAGGCGCTCGACGCCGCGCTCGGCGACCGCGCCGGCATCGCCCGCTACGGGCACGCCGTCGTGCCGATGGACGAGGCGCGCGCGAGCGCGGCGATCGACATCTCCGGGCGGCCGTACTGCGTCGTCGAGGGCGAGCTGTCCGAGCACGAGATCGGCGGCTTCGAGCCCGGCCTGCTCGAGGAGTTCCTGCGCGGGCTCGCCAACCAGGCGAAGATCGCCGTCCACGTCACCGTCGAGCGCGACGGCAACCCGCACCACGTCATCGAGGCGGCCATGAAGGCGTTCGCCCGCGCGCTCCGCCAGGCGGTCGCGATCGACCCGGCCGAGACCGGCGTGCCGTCGACGAAGGGCGTGCTGTGATCGCGATCGCCGACTACGGCATGGGCAACCTCCGCTCGGTCGAGAAGGCGCTCGAGCGGATCGGCAAGGAGGCGGAGATCACCCGCGATCATGCCCGCATCCGCGCGGCCGAGGCGATCGTGCTCCCGGGCGTCGGCGCCTTCCCGAAGGCGATGGAGGAGATCCGCCGCCTCGAGCTCGACCGCGTGCTGCGCGAGCGGGCGGAGGCCGGCGTGCCGATCCTCGGCATCTGCCTGGGGATGCAGCTCCTCTTCGAGGGCTCGGAGGAGCTCGGTGGCGCGGAGGGGCTCGGGCTGCTGCGCGGGCGCGTCGAGCGCCTCGACTCCCGGGGCCTCAAGCTGCCCCAGATCGGCTGGAACGCGGTGAGCTGGCGGGACGGGCACGCGCTCCACGCCGGCCTGCCGGACCCCTGCGCCTTCTACCACGTCCACACCTTCGCCCCGCGGCCCGCCGACCCCGAGGTCGTCGCCGGCACCGCCACCTACGGCTCGGAGTTCGTGAGCGCGGTCGCATCCGGCAACATCGCGGGCGTGCAGTTCCACCCCGAGAAGTCCGGGCCCGCGGGCCTGCGCCTGCTGGCCAACTTCGCGCCGTGATCCTCCTGCCGGCGATCGACATCCGCGACGGGCGGGCCGTCCGGCTGCGCCAGGGCGACTTCGACCAGGAGACCGTCTACGCCGACGACCCGCTCGAGGTCGCCCGCGCCTGGGTCGAGGAGGGCGCGCGCTTCCTCCACGTCGTCGACCTCGACGGCGCGCTCGCCGGCGAGCCGCAGAACCTCCACCACCTGCGGCGGATCACCGAGGAGCTCGACGTGCCGGTCCAGTACGGCGGCGGGCTGCGCTCGCTCGTCTCCGTCCGCGAGGCGCTCGCCGCCGGCGCCGACCGGGTCATCATCGGCACCGCCGCCTACAGCGACGTCGAGTTCCTCGAGCAGGCGCTGCAGATGTGGGACCCGCGCGTGCTCGTCGCGATCGACGTCCGCGGCGGGCAGGTGTCGGTGTCGGGCTGGACGAAGGAGACGCAGACGACGCCGGAGGACCTCATCCGGCGCCTGCAGCGCCACGGGGCGCGCCGCTTCGTCTACACGAGCGTCGACCGCGACGGGATGCTCGAGGGGCCGGACCTCGACGAGGTCCGCCGCGTCTCCGCGGTGGTCCGCGGGCGCTTCCTCTACTCGGGCGGGATCGGCTCGCTCGAGCACCTGGAGGCGCTGCGGTCGCTGCGGCTCGTCAACCTCGCCGGGGTGGTCTGCGGGAAGGCCCTGTACGAGCGGCGCTTCACGGTCGCCGAGGGCAACGCGGCGCTGGACGGCTGATGTTGCTGCGGCGCGTCATCCCCTGCCTCGACGTCGACAAGGGGCGTGTCGTCAAGGGCACGAACTTCGTCGACCTCCGCGACGCCGGCGACCCGGTCGAGCTCGCCGCCCGCTACGAGGTCGAGGGCGCCGACGAGCTCTGCTTCCTCGACATCACCGCCTCGCACGAGCGGCGCGACACCGTCGTCGAGCTGGCGCGGCGGACGGCCGACAACGTCTTCGTGCCCTTCACCATCGGCGGCGGCATCCGTTCGGTCGCCGACGCGCAGGCGGTCCTCGACGCGGGCGCCGACAAGGTGTCGGTGAACTCCGCGGCGGTCCGCCGGCCCGAGCTCGTCGGCGAGCTCGCGGGGGTGTTCGGCGCCCAGTGCGTCGTGCTCGCCATCGACGCGCGCCGCAGCGGCGAGGGGAGCTGGGAGGTGTACGTCGACGGCGGGCGCACCCCGACCGGCCGCGACGCCGTCGCCTGGGCGCGGGAGGCGGTCGAGCGCGGGGCGGGGGAGATCCTGCTCACCAGCATGGACCGCGACGGGACCGAGGACGGCTACGACCTCCCGCTCACCCGCGCGGTCGCCGACGCCGTCGACGTGCCGGTCATCGCCTCCGGCGGCGCCGGGACGCTCGACCACCTCGTCGAGGCGATCCGCGACGGCGGCGCCGACGCCGTGCTCTGCGCGTCGATCTTCCACTACGGCCGTCACACCGTCCGCGAGGCGAAGGAGCACCTGCGCGCGGCCGGGATCCCCGTCCGCCTCTGAGCGGGCTGGGCGCGCGGGGGGCCGTCCGCCGGTAGAGTGGGCCACATCATGGGCAGGGCGATCCTCGCCGGCATCGTCACCGTGATGGCCTGCGGCGCGCTCGCCGCGCCCGCCGCGGCCGACCCGGCCCAGGACTACCAGGGCATCCGCGCCGACTGGACGGCGGACGGCGTCATCACGCCCTGCCGCTGGTCCGAGCAGCAGCTCGAGAACGCGCGCTTCGTCTCGGCGTTCGTGCCCCAGGACCAGTACACGGAGTTCCCGGCCGCGATCGACCGCGAGATCGCGCGCTGGCGCGCGGGCCGCTGCAGCGGCCAGGTGCCGGACGGGCGGCGGGCGAGCTCGGCGCTCGCGAGCGTGACGATCGTGCGCGTCTCCGGCCGGGGGAAGGCTGCGCGTGAGCTCGTCCGCATCCGCAACCGCGGCAACCGGACCGTCTCGCTCGCCGGCGCGACGCTGCGCAACCGCCGCGGCCACCGCGTCCGCCTGCCGCGGATCGTCCTGCGCCGCGGGCAGACCGCCACCGTGCGGCTCGGCTGCCGGCGCGGCAAGCGGCGCGTCGTCCGCACCCGGGCCTGGCTCTGCTACCGGCGCGCCGGCGGGCTGTTCGCCGACCGCGGCGACGTCGCGCGCCTCGCCGACCGGCGCGGGATCGTCGTCTCCCAGCGGGGTTTCGGCTCGCAGCGCCGCGCCGACTCGTTCTGAACCGGGCCCGCGTGGCACCCTCCAGGAGTCGTGAGGACCGACACCGCCGCCCTGCGTGAGCGCGTCCGCTCCCTGCCCGGGATGGACCGCCTCCTCCCGGCGCTCGACGGCCTTCCGCCCTGCTACCTCGTCGGGGGCGCGGTCCGCGACCTGCTGCGCGGCTCGCGGGCCGTCGACCTCGACCTCGCCGTCGAGGGCGACGCGCCCGCGGTCGCGCGCGAGCTCGCGCGCCGCCTCGGCGGCGAGGCCGTCGAGCACGGGCGTTTCGGGACGGCGACCGTCCGCGCCGGCGAGCTTTCCGTCGACCTCGCCACGACCCGGCGCGAGCGCTACCCGCGCCCCGGCGCGCTGCCCGAGGTCGAGCCCGCGCCGCTCGCCGAGGACCTGAGCCGGCGCGACTTCACGATCAACGCGATGGCGATCGCGCTCGCCGCCGAGGGCCTCGGCCGCCTCCACGACCCCCATGGCGGCGCGCGCGACCTCGAGGCGGGCGTCGTCCGCGTCCTCCATCCCCAGAGCTTCCGCGACGACCCGACGCGCCTGCTGCGCGCCGTCCGCTACGAGGCGCGCCTCGGCTTCCGGATGGACGGCGAGACCGAGCGGCTCGCGCGCGCGGCGGCGGCCGCGGGCGCCTTCGCGACCGTCTCGGGCAAGCGGATCCGCGACGAGCTCATGGACCTCCTCCGCGAGGGGCAGGCCCCGGCCGCCGTCGCGCGGCTCGAGGAGCTCGGGCTCGCGGCGGCGCTCCATCCCCGCCTGCACGCCGACGCCGAGCGGGTCGCCTCCGCCCAGCTCGGCTGCACCGAGACCGGCGCCGACCCCGGCCTCGCCGCGCTCGCGGTGCTCGTGGGGCCCGACGCCGAGCCGCTGACGGAGTGGGTGGAGGAGCTCCAGCTCGGATCGCAGGCGCGCGACGCCGTCCTGCGCGCGGCCGCGCGCGGCCCCGCGATCGCGGCCGCCCTGCGCGCCGAGCCGGATGCGCCGCCCTCGCGCCTGCGCGAGCTGCTGCGGGGCGAGCCGGCCGAGGCGCTCGCGCTCGCGCTCGCCTACGGGGCGCCCGCCGAGCCGCTGCTGCGCTGGGTGACCGAGCTGCGCCACGTCCGGCTGGAGATCGACGGCGACGACCTGCTCGCCGCCGGCGTGGAGCCCTCGCCGGCGCTCGGCGCCGCGCTGGAGGCGACGCTGCGCCGCAAGCTCGACGGCGAGCTGAGCGGCCGCGAGGCCGAGCTTGCGGCCGCGCTCGCGCACGTGCGCGGGGAGGAGGGGAGGCCGTGATCCGCCTCGAGCTTCCCGGCGCCCAGGTCGTCTTCACCACGCGCGCGGGCGGCGTGAGCGAGGGCCCGTACGCCTCCCTCAACCTCGGCCGCCACACCGACGACGACCCGGCGAACGTCGCCGAGAACCTCCGCCGCCTCGCCGCGCGGCTCGGGACCGAGCCGGAGCGGATCGCGGCGATCCGCCAGGTCCACGGCACCGAGCTGGTCGAGTGGCAGGGCCCGCCCGCGGCCGGCGAGCGGCCGGAGGCCGACGGCCACCTCACGAGCGTCCCGGGCCTGCCGCTGCTCGTGCTCGTCGCCGACTGCCTGCCGGTCGCGCTCGCCGGCGGGGGACGGGTCGCCATGCTCCACTGCGGCTGGCGCGGGCTCGCCGGCGGGATCCTCGAGCGCGCGCTCGAGCGCTTCGGCGAGCCGCCCGCGGCCGCGCTCGGGCCCGCGATCGGCCCCTGCTGCTACGAGGTCGGGCCGGAGGTGCTCGAGCGCTTCGAGCGCTTCGACGGCGTCGCCGACGGGCGGATGCTCGACCTCAAGGCCGTCGCGCGGCGCATCCTCGCCGGCGCCGGGGTGACGGTCGTCGAGGACGTCCCCTACTGCACGAGCTGCCGGCCGGACCTCTTCTTCAGTCACCGGCGCGACGCCGGAGTCACCGGACGCCAAGGAGGGATCGCGTGGCTGAGCTGAGCCCCCGCCGCATCGCCGAGAACCTCGAGCGGGTGCGCGAGCGCATCGCCGCCGCGGGGCGCGACCCCGCCGAGGTGGAGATCCTCGCCGCGACGAAGTACGTCGCCGCGGACGACCTGCCGGTCCTCGCCGAGGGCGGCATCACGCTCGTCGGCGAGAACCGCGCGCAGGACCTCATCGCCAAGCAGGAGCGCCACGGCGACCTCTTCACCTGGGACTTCATCGGGGCGCTCCAGAGCCGCAAGGTCCGCGACATCGCGCCCCGCGTGCGCCTCATCCACTCGCTCGCCTCCGACTCGGCGCTGCGGCGGCTCGAGCAGACGCCGGTGGAGGAGATCCTCGTCCAGGTCAACGTCGCCGGGGAGGAGGGCAAGCAGGGGATCGCGCCGGAGGAGCTCGGCGCCTTCATCGAGCGCTGCCCGGTGCCGGTCACCGGCCTCATGACGATGCCGCCCTACACCGAGGACCCCGAGGCGAGCCGGCCGCACTTCGCCCGCCTCGCCGAGCTCGCCGCCGAGCACGGCCTGACGCGCCTGTCCATGGGGACGAGCCAGGACTTCGAGGTCGCCGTCCAGGAGGGCGCGACGATCGTCCGCCTCGGCAGCGTGCTGTGGCGGTGAGGGGAGCGGTCTCGCCCGTGTGGCGGCAGGTCGCCGGGCTACCCTGTGGCCATCCGTTCCCGCACTGGGGCTGATCGCTTGGGCGCTCGATCTGCTGCCACGACGGCTGCGCGACCCACGTTCCGCGCGCTGCCCGCCCTGGCGCGCGCCTACGTGGGCGGGGTGATCGCGCTCGGCGCCGCGGCGGGCGTCGGCGCGGGGGTCTGGGACGTGCACGACGACGCGCGGACCGAGCTGCTCGTCCTGCTCGCCGTCTTCTGCGCCGCGGGCAACCTCTTCGAGATCTTCATGCCCGGGCACTGGTCGTTCCAGCCGAACCTGCTCTTCTTCTTCGCCGGGGCGATCCTGCTGCCGCCGTGGGGCGTGGCGCTACTGGCCGTCGCCTGCTTCCTGCCCGGCTGGGTCGTCAACCGCGACAAGCGGCCCGACAGCTTCCCGTGGTTCAAGGTCGCGTTCAACATCGCGAACTACCTGCTCGCCGGGCTGGTGGCGCACGCGATCGCCAACGCCGGCGACGCGGCCCCCGCGGCGGCCGACACCGACCTCGCGCCCGTCCTCGCCCTGCTCGGGGCCGCGCTCGCGTTCACCGTCATCAACCACGCGCTCATCGTCGTCGCCGCCTGGCAGGCCGGCGAGCGCTCGCTCGGCGAGACCGTGCTCCAGGTGACCGCCGGGATGCCGCTCGACGCCGCGCTCTGCCTCACCGGCGCCTGCTTCGCCGTGCTCTGGGACGCCGCGCCGGCGCTCGTCCTGCTCGCGCCCGGCCCGGCGCTGCTCGTCCACCGCGCGCTGCGCACGCCGCTGCTCGCGCACACGGCCGAGACGCTCCGCAACGAGGTCGGCGTCCTCCAGACCGCGCTCCTCCCGGCCGTGCCGCGGCGCGTCGGCGACCTCGAGCTGTCGGTCGCCTACCGGCCCGCGGAGGGGCCCGCCGCCGGCGGCGACTTCTACGACTGCGTCGAGCTCCAGGACGGGAAGGTGGCGATCGTGCTCGGCGACGTGTCCGGCCATGGGCGGGACGCGCTCGGGCGCTCGGCGCTCACGCGCTACACGGTGCGGGCCTACCTCGAGGCGGGGCTCGGCCCGCGCGCGGCGCTCGCCGTCGCCAGCCGGGCGCTCGGCGCCGAGCCGAGCGACCACTTCGCGACCGTGCTCGTCGCCGTCCACGACCCCCGGGCGGGGACGCTGACCTGCGCGAGCGCGGGGCACCCGCCGCCGATCGTGCAGGGCGCCGGCGCCTACGAGCCGGTGACGCCCGGCTCGGCGCCGCCGATCGGCATCGGCCGGCGGACGGGCGTGCGCCAGACGACGATCCCGCTGCGGCCGGGGACGGTCGCCTGCCTCTACACCGACGGCATCACGGACACGCCCGTCGGCGAGCGGCCGCTGGGGCGGGAGGGCCTCGCGCGCGAGGTCGCGCGGCTCAAGCCCGGCGAGGGCGCCGAGGCGCTCATCGCGCGGATCGCCAGGCGCAGCGACAGCCGCCGCGACGACATGGCCGCCTGCGTGATCCGCGCCGTCGCCGGGCCCGAGTGCGCGCTCAGGGCGGTCGAGGAGCTCGACTGCGCGCCCGAGGACTTCGCCGGCGACCTCCCCGAGCGGTTCCTGCGCGCCTGCGGCGTCGGCGAGGACGAGGCCGCGGCGGCCCTCCGCCCCGCGCGGGAGGCGGCCGCCCGCGGGCGCGGGACGCTGCTGCGCGTCACGATCGAGGAGGGCCGGCCGCCGCGGGTCGAGCTCGAGCCCACGCCCGGCGCCGTGGAGTCGGCCGAGACCGGCCCCGTCGTCCGCGAGCCCGGGGCGCCGCTCGGGGCGGATCGGTAGGGCCGGGCCGGCGCGGGATGCCGGGCCGCAGGCAGGGCAACGAGGGGGAAGCGGCGCCGGGCGGACCGGCCGCCCTGAGCCAAGCGTCCTGGCCTGACCCGACCATGGCGGGTCAAGTCAGGACGCTCCGGCGCTGACACGCCGTCAGGGCAGGACGCTTGCCCGCACGGCGCCCGGGCGAGCGGACGCCCCGTCTCCCTCACCAGCTAGCTCCCGTCCGCCGGCGCCAGCCCCGCGCGCCCGAGGAACTCCGCGATCGCCCGCGACAGCCGCGCCCCCTGCCAGGCGAGCGGCGAGCGGCCCTCCTCCTCGACGAGCAGCTCGGCGCCCGGGAGCGTCGCCGCCCACCGCTCGGCGACGGCGAGCGGGTGGCCGGGGTCGGCCTCGTCGCGGCTGCCGACGACGAGCGCCGGGGCGTCGATCGCGGCGAGCGCCTCCAACCCGTCGAACGGCACCGAGCGCGGCACGGCCCGCAGCGCGTCGGCGATCGCGCGCAGGTCGCGGTGGCGCTCGAGCCGCTGGCGGACGACGGTGAGGACGGTGTCGCGCCAGGCCTCGGGGACGTGCGGGCGGTAGGCGGCGACGAAGCCGTCGATCCCGCCGCGCTCGAGCGCGTCGGCGAGCGCGTCCCAGTGCGCGACGTCGGTCGGCGCCTCGCCGGTCGAGGCGGGCGTCGTGAAGACGAGCGCCGCGACCCGCTCCGGTGAGCGGAGCGCGAACGCCGCGGCGGTGTGCGCGCCCATGGAGTTGCCGACGAGCACCGCGCGGTCGACGCCGTGGTGATCGAGCACCGCGCCGAGGTCGGCGACGAGGTCGGGGTACGCGTAGGCGGCCGGGTCGGGAGCTGGGGAGGACTCCCCGTGGCCGCGCGCGTCGTAGGCGATGACGCGCCAGCCGGAGCGCTCGAGCACCCGCGAGCCCATGACGACGTAGCGGCGGGTGGCGGTGAGGCCGTGGAGGAGGACGATCGGGGGGCCGTCGCCGGCGGCCTCCCCGGCAAGGGTGACCGCGCCGGAGCGCGCCTCGAACGCTTGGGATTCGGGCATTGCAGGGATAATCTTCGTCGACGAAAGGGATTCCGGTCCCGCCCGCGAACACCGACGCTGATGGGCCTACGCGACACATGGCACCGCACGCTCGTCTACTTCGGCCTCGCCGAGGAGGACGCCGGCTACCGCGATGAGCCCGAGCTCGAGGCGGAGGCCGAGCTCGAGGACCGCTACCGGGAGCGCCCGAACGTCCGGCGCCTCTCGACCCGGCGGCGGCGCGACGAGATCGACGAGATCTTCGCCGACGAGCCGCGCAGCAGCGCCTCGCGCCCCACGAGCGTCCTGCGGCCGGTCGACAACGGCCGCGCCGGCGGGGTGCAGGTCCACCTCGTCGTGCCGAAGAGCTTCAACGACGCGCAGCAGGTCGCCGACCAGTTCAAGGACGACATCCCGGTCATCCTCAACCTCCAGACGACGGAGACCGACCTCTCGAAGCGGCTCATCGACTTCGCGTCGGGCCTCACGTACGCGCTCGACGGCGGGATGCAGCGGATCGCCGACAAGGTGTTCCTGCTCACGCCGCGCAACGTCGAGGTCTCGGCGGAGGAGCGGGCGCGGCTGATCGAGAAGGGCTTCTTCAACCAGTCCTGAGGCGCGAATCCGCGTCGCAACGCGGCGTCTCGGGCCTCGCTTGCGCCCGGCCAGGCTTCGGCCCTGCGTCCTCGCGCCGCTCGCGTCTCGCGCCTCGGACCGCTCGTGCCCTTATCCTCACCGCCGCATGGTCGTCGGCTTCATCGGCGCAGGGAACATGGCCTCGGCGCTCGCGCGCGGGTTCGGCGAGCCCGCGCTCGTCACCGACGCGGTGCCCGAGCGCGCCGAGGCGCTCGCCGCCCAGATCGGCGGCGAGGCGCTCGCCTCCAACCAGGAGGTCGCCGCGCGCGCCGACGTGGTCGTGCTCGCGCACAAGCCCGGCCAGCTCGAGCAGGTCGCCGCGGAAATCGACCCGAAGGCGGTCGTCTCGATCCTCGGCGCCACCCCGATCGCGAAGCTCGAGGCCGCCTACCCGGACCGGCCCGTCTACCGCTTCCTGCCGAACATCCCGGCCGCGGTCCGCCGCGGGGTGACCTGCTACGTCCCCGGCACGCGCGCTGCCGAGGGCCCGCAGGAGGAGGTCGTCGCCCTGTTCGAGCGCGTCGGGATCGTCGTGCGCCTCGACGAGCCGCTCGTCGAGCCCGCGATGGCGCTCATGAGCTGCGGCCCGGCCTTCCTGGCGCTCGTCGTGGAGGCGATGGTCGACGCCGGCGTCCGCCACGGCCTCCAGGCCGACGACGCGCGCAAGCTCGCGATCGAGACGATGGCGGGCACCGCCGCGACGCTCGGCGAGCTGGGGATCGAGCCGTACGAGCTCCGCCGGCGCGTCACCTCGCCGGGCGGCTCGACGGCGCGCGGGCTCGCCGCGCTCGAGGACAGGGGCCTGCGGAGCGCCTTCATGGACGCCGTCACCGCGGTCGTGGAGGGGACGCGATGAGCCCGCTGCTCGCGGCGATCACGCGCGACGACGTCGCCGACTACGTCGACACGCTCCTGCTCGTCTACATCGTCCTCATCTTCGTCCGCATCCTCATGAGCTGGATCCCGCGGATCCCCTACAACCCGGTCCTCAACGCGGTGCTCACGTTCGTGCGCGACGTCACCGACCCGTACCTCAACCTCTTCCGCCGCTTCCTGCCGCCCGTCCGCATCGGCCCGGGCGCGCTCGACCTCAGCCCGATCCTCGCGACGTTCGTGCTGCTCATCGTCGGGCAGGGGATCGTCGTGCCGCTCATCCGCGGCTGAGGGCCGTGCCGGCGGCGGACTGGCTCTCGGAGCGGGAGGGCGCGGCGCTCCTGCGGGTGCGCGTCCAGCCGCGCGCGAGCCGCGACGAGATCGCCGGGGAGCGCGCCGGCGCGCTGCTCGTCCGCGTCACCGCGCCGCCCGCCGAGGGGCGGGCGAACGACGCCGTCCGCAAGCTCGTCGCCAAGGCGCTCAAGATCCCGCCGTCGCGGGTGAGCGTCGTCCAGGGGCAGAGCGCGCGCGACAAGCTGCTGCGGCTCGAGGGGCTGTCGGCGGCCGAGGCGGCGAGGCGGCTGCCGTGATCGCCTGGGCGCGCATGGTCGCCGCGCTCGGCGTCACCGTCGCGGTCGACCAGGTGACGAAGGCGATCGTCGTCGCCAACGTCGAGCGCGGGGAGCAGATCAACGTCTTCCTCGGCATCGACATCACGAACGTCCGCAACACCGGCATCGCCTTCGGGGCCTTCGCGGGGGCGGCGACGCCGATCGCGATCGCCGGGGCGCTCGCCCTCTGCGGGCTCGTCGCCTACTTCGCCCTCCACACCCACGAGCCCCTCCTGTGGCTGCCGGTCGGCGCGGTGCTCGGCGGCGCCGCCGCCAACCTCGCCGACCGGGCGCGGGAGGGGGCGGTCATCGACTTCATCGACCCCGTCGCCTGGCCGGCGTTCAACGTCGCCGACATCGCGATCGTCGCCGGCGTGCTCGGTCTGCTCTACCTGAGCGAGCGGCCGCGGAGGCGCCGCCATGACTGAGGATCCCGTCGTCGCCGGCCCCGAGGACGCGGGCGAGCGCCTCGACGTCGTCCTCGTCCGCCACGGCCTCGCGGCCTCGCGCTCGGAGGCGCAGCGGCTCATCGCCACCGGGCGGGTCACGGTCGACGGCGAGCCGCGGCCGAAGCGCCACCGCGTCGCCGCCGGGGAACGGATCGCCGTCCAGCCCGCGGCCGAGGAGCCGCAGGCCCCGCCGGAGGCGGTCCCGTTCGGGATCGTCTGGGAGGACGAGCACCTGCTCGTCGTCGACAAGCCCGCCGGGGTCGTCGTCCACCCCGGCGCGGGGCACGCGGGGCCGACGCTCGCCGACGCGCTGCGCGCCCACGGCGCCGCGGGCGGGCCGGACCCGAGCCGGCCGGGCATCGTCCACCGGCTGGACCGCGACACCTCCGGGCTGCTCGTCGTCGCCCGCTCGGACGACGCCCACGCGGCGCTGAGCGGGATGATCCGCCGCCGCGAGGTCGAGCGCGAGTACCTCGCGCTCGTCGAGGGCCGGCCGGACGCCGCCTCGGGGACGATCGACGCCCCGATCGGGCGCGACCGCGTCAACCGCACGATCGTCTCGACGCGCACCGACCGCCCGCGGCCGGCGCGCACCCACTTCCGCATCGAGGAGGCGCTGCCGCGGACGACGCTGCTGCGCGTGACGCTCGAGACCGGGCGGACCCACCAGATCCGCGCCCACCTCGCGGCGATCGGCCATCCCGTCTGCGGCGACGTCCCCTACGGCGGCGGGCCGTGCGGGCGGCGGCTTGGCCTGACGCGCCAATTCCTCCACGCGACGCGGCTGAGGTTTCGCCACCCGTTCACATGGGAATCAATCGCGTGCGAGTCCAAACTACCCGCCGACCTGCGTCGCTCGCTCGGCGCAGCACGGCGGGACTCAGTCTCCGGAGGGCCAGACGGAGGCTGACTGCAGTTCGAGCGGGGCGTCCAGGCGGGCGCCCCGTTCACTTTGGCGCAGGAGGGCAAGCGGAGCCCGGACGCCGTCCAGGGCGCCCGGGCTCCGTGACCGTCAGACGGACCGGACCACCGGAGGTAGGGGAAGGGGTCGGTCCGCACTGCTCCTAACGGCTGGCGGGCGCGAAGCTTGCGCCGCGGCCTTCCGTCTATCCTGTCCGCGTTTGTGTCCACGACCCCGCCGGACCGCGCCGGGGGCCCTGCCCGGGACGATGAGCCCGGGTCCCGCGGCGAGCCGCCGGGCACATCCACGAGCAAGGGAGACCACGTGACCCAGGTAGGCATCAAGGAGCTGCTGGAGGCCGGCGTCCACTTCGGCCACCAGACCCGCCGCTGGAACCCCAAGATGCGCCGCTTCATCTTCGGCGAGCGCGGCGGCATCCACATCATCGACCTCCAGAAGACCGAGAAGCTGCTCGCCGAGGCGCAGCAGTTCGCCGGCGAGGTGGCCGCGCGCGGCGGCACGATCCTCTTCGTCGGCACGAAGAAGCAGGCGCGCGACGCGATCAAGGAGGCGGCCGAGCGCGCCGGCATGCCGTACGTCAACCAGCGCTGGCTCGGCGGCCTGCTGACGAACTTCCAGACGATCTCGCGCCGGATCAAGCGGCTCCACGAGCTCAACGAGTGGCGCGAGAACGGCACGATCGAGCTGCTCCCCACGCGCGAGCGCATCGCCGCGGAGGCCGAGCGCGAGAAGCTGGAGACGAACCTCGGCGGCGTCCGGAACATGGAGCGCCTGCCGTCGGCGGTCTTCATCGTCGACCTCAAGACCGAGGCGATCGCCGTCCGCGAGGCCGAGCGCCTGGGCATCCCGATCATCGGCCTCGTCGACACCAACTGCGACCCGCAGCCGGTGAGCTACGTCATCCCCGGCAACGACGACGCGATCCGCTCCTGCAAGCTCATCATCGACGCCATCGGCGACGTCGTCGCCGAGAACGCCGCGCGCTGGCGCGCCGAGGAGGAGGAGCGCCGCCGCCGCGAGGCCGAGGAGCGCGCGCGCCGCGAGGCGGAGGAGCAGGCCCGCCGCGAGGCCGAGGAGCAGCAGCGGCGCGAGGCCGAGGAGCAGTCGCGCCGCGACGCGCAGGCGCGCGCCGAGGAGGCCGAGGCGCGGCAGGCCGCCGCGGAGCAGGCGGCCGCCGAGCAGGCCGCGGCCGAGCAGCGGGCCGAGGCGGAGCGCCGGCAGGAGGCCGAGGCCGCCGCGCAGGCCCGGGAGGAGGCCGCCCAGCAGCCCGAGGCGCAGGACCAGCCCGCCGAGCAGCCGCAGGCGGAGGCTGAGCCCGCCCAGCAGGAGACGACCCCGCAGGAGGACCAGTGACCCAGATCTCGGCCCAGGACGTGAAGGCCCTGCGCGAGCGCACCGGCGCAGGGATGATGGACTGCAAGAAGGCCCTGGAGGAGGCCGGCGGCGACGTCGACAAGGCGATCGAGATCCTGCGCGTGAAGGGCCAGGCCCAGGCGGCCAAGCGGGCCGAGCGCGCGGCCTCGGAGGGCGTCGTGGCGAGCTACATCCACGCGAACGGCAAGATCGGCGTGCTCGTCGAGGTCGACTGCGAGACCGACTTCGTCGCGCGCAACGAGGAGTTCCTCGCCTTCGCGAGGGACGTCGCGCTCCACATCGCCGCGGCCAATCCGCAGTGGGTCTCCGAGGACGACGTGCCGGAGGAGGCGCGCGAGCAGGAGCTGCGCATCCTCCAGGAGCAGGCGGCCGAGTCCGGCAAGCCCGAGGAGGTCCAGCGCAAGATCGCCGAGGGGCGGCTGCGCAAGTGGCTCGAGGAGGTCGTCCTCCTCAACCAGGTGCACGTCAACGCCGACAAGTACGGCGGCAAGACGATCGAGGAGCTGCGCGCCGAGGTGGCGGCGAAGACCGGCGAGAACGTCGTCATCCGCCGCTTCGTGCGCTTCGCCGTCGGCGAGGAATAGGAGCCGGATGGCGGGACAGCCCGCGTTCGGGCGCGTCTTGCTGAAGCTCTCGGGCGAGGCGCTCATGGGCAACCTGCCCTACGGCGCCGACCCCGAGCGCATCCGGGCGATCGCCGCCCAGGTGAAGCAGGTCGCCGAGCGCGGCGTCGAGGTCGCGATCGTCGTCGGCGGCGGGAACATCTACCGCGGCCTGAGCGGCGCGGCGCAGGGCATGGACCGCGCCACCGCCGACTACATGGGGATGCTCGCGACCGTCCTCAACGCCCTCGCGCTCCAGGACGCCCTCGAGAAGCTCGGGGTGACCTCGCGGGTCCAGTCGGCGATCACGATCGCCGAGGTCGCCGAGCCCTACATCCGCCGGCGGGCGATCCGCCACCTCGAGAAGGGGCGGGTCGTCATCTTCGCCGCCGGGACGGGCAACCCGTTCTTCACGACCGACACGGCCGCGGCGCTGCGCGCGGTCGAGATCCACGCCGAGGCGATCCTCATGGCGAAGAACGGCGTCGAGGGCGTCTACGACTCCGACCCGCGCGAGAACCCCGACGCGCGCTTCCTGCCCGAGATCAGCCACCAGGAGGCGATCGAGCGGCGGCTGGGCGTGATGGACACGAACGCCCTCGTGCTCTGCCGCGACCACGACCTCCCGATCTACGTGTTCAACATGGATGACGAGCGCAACATCGACCGGATAGTGTGCGGTGAGCGTGTGGGAACGGTGGTGTCCTCATGATCGATGAGCTGCTCCAGGACGCTGCTGAGCGGATGAGCAAGTCGGTGGAGGCGACCCGCACCGAGTTCGGCACGGTGCGGACCGGTCGCGCCTCCCCGTCGCTGCTCGACCGCGTCGAGGTCGACTACTACGGCGCGCGCACGCCGCTCAAGCAGCTCGCGACGATCTCCGCGCCCGAGGCGCGCCTGCTGACGGTGACGCCCTACGACAAGTCCTCGATCAAGGCGATCGAGAAGGCGATCCTCGAGTCGGACGTCGGGCTGACGCCGTCGAACGACGGCAACATCATCCGCCTCAACGTGCCCGAGCTGACGGAGGAGCGGCGGAAGGACCTCGTCCGGATCGTCCACAACATCGCCGAGGAGGGGCGGGTCGCGATCCGCAACATCCGGCGCGACGTCATGCAGGACCTCCGCGAGCTCAAGAACGAGGGCGAGGTCGGCTCCGACGACGAGCACCGCGCCGAGCAGCAGCTCCAGAAGCTGACGGACGAGCACGTCGCCCAGATCGACGCCGCGCTCGCCGCCAAGGAACAAGAGATCCTCGAGGTGTGAGCGGGCCGGCGGGTCGGCCGCGCTACGTCGCCATCATCACCGACGGCAACGGCCGCTGGGCGCAGGCGCGCGGCCTGCCGGTCGTCGAGGGCCACCGCGCCGGGGCGGACGTCGTCAAGGCGCGGCTGCGCGACGCCGTCGAGCTCGGGATCGAGGAGCTGACCGTCTTCTCCTTCTCGACCGAGAACTGGGCGCGCGACCCCGAGGAGGTCCAGGGGCTCATGCGGATGTTCCGCGAGCGGATCGAGCGCGAGACGCCCGAGCTCCACGACGAGGGCGTGCGGATGCGCTTCATCGGCCGCCGCGACCGCGTCGACCCCGAGCTCGTCCGGCTCATGGAGTGGGCCGAGGACCTCACGCGCGACAACACGCGCATCCGCTTCTTCGTCGCCTTCGACTACGGCGGCCGCGCCGAGATCGTCGACGCGGCCCGGCGCTTCACGGGCACGACCGAGGAGGAGTTCCGCCGGTGCCTGTACGCGCCCGAGATGCACGACCCCGACCTGCTCATCCGCACGAGCGGCGAGCAGCGCATCTCGAACTACCTGCTGTGGCAGTGCGCGTACTCCGAGTTCGTCTTCCGCGACGAGCTGTGGCCGGACTTCACGCGCGAGGCGTTCGAGGAGTGCCTCGAGGAGTACGCCGGGCGCGTCCGACGCTTCGGGGCCCGCTGAGATGGCCGCGTCCGCCTCGCGCCGCTCCCGCCGCCCGCCGCGCAGGCAGCGCTCCGACGTGCTCGCCCGGGTGCTCGCGGCGATCCCCGCGATCGCGTTCGCGATCTTCATCGTCGCCCAGGGCGGGCTCGTGTTCGCGCTCGGGGTGCTCGCGCTCGGGATCGTCGCCCTGCACGAGCTCTACACGCTCATGGACCGCGTCCGGCCGGCGAAGCTCGCCGGCTTCCTCGCGCTCGCCGCGCTCGTCCTCGCCGCGCTCTACGGCGACCAGTTCCAGGTGCTGCTCGTCTTCGCCGCCGCGGTGCCGGTGACGTTCGTGCTCTCGCTGCTGCGGCCGCGCCGCGAGAACATCTCCTGGGCGATGGCGGCGACGCTCTTCGGCGTCGCCTGGATCGGCCTCGCGCTCGCGCACGCCGTGCTCCTGCGCGAGCTCGACCACGGCGGGGCGCTCGTCGTCGACGTGCTCATCGGCACCTTCGTCGGCGACACCGCCGCCTACTTCGGCGGCCGCGCCTACGGCCGCCACAAGCTCGCCCCGCGGCTGTCGCCGAACAAGACGGTCGAGGGGCTCGTCGCCGGCATCCTCGGCGGCACGTTCGCGTTCTGGCTCTTCGCCGTCTCCTACCAGGACTACTTCGACGGCAAGGGGCTCGAGGCGCTCGTCATCGGCGCCGCCGTCGCGATCGCCGCGCCGCTCGGCGACCTCTTCGAGTCGGCGATCAAGCGCGACCTCGACGTCAAGGACACCGGCCGCTTCTTCGGCGCCCACGGCGGCGTGCTCGACCGCCTCGACGCGGTGCTCTTCACCGTCGTCGTCGGCTACTACGTGAGCGTGGCGGTGCTCTGAGGGGCGCCGGCGGGTCGTGCCCGCGCGGGCCGGCGTGGCCGGCGCCGGGGTGGGCGATCTGTAGCTTTGGTGGGCAATGAGGGGGAGGGAAGCGTCCTGGTCTACCCAGCTATAGCCGGGTCAAGCCAGGACGCTTACGTCGTCGGCGCCCAGGGGGCAGGGCAAGCGTCCTGCCCTACCCAGCCATAGCCGGGGTAAGTCAGGACACTTGGCCCGCGGACGCCTCGAGAGCCGGGCAGGGCCGCACGCCTGGACCGCACCCGCGTCCCCTCCTTGCCTCTCTCCGGGTGACCCCGGACGCTCCGGACTACCCCGCCCGATCCCACGCCTTCAGCGCCGGCACCGGGTCGAGGTACTCGCCCCCGCGGTACCAGCCCGGCGGCGACCACAGCTCGAAGTGGAGGTGGCAGGCGGTCGCGTTGCCGCTGTCGCCGACGGTGCCGATCTGCTGGCCGGTCTCGACCGTGTCGCCCTTCTTGAGCGCGGGCGCGCGCTCGAGGTGCATGTAGACGTAGTCGAGCCCGCTCTGCGCCCCGGTGATGACGAGGTAGTGGCCGGCGGCGCGCTGGTAGCCGACGTAGTAGACCTTGCCGCCCTGGGCCGCGACGAGCGGCGTCCCGCAGTCGGCGAGGACGTCGGCGCCGCGGTGGTTGCGGCCGGCGCCGAGGCCGTCGCCGTAGGTGTGCTTGCCGCGGACGGGGAAGACATGGCCCTCGGCGACGGCAAGCGTCCTCGTGCCCTCCGGCAGGTCCTTGCCCTCCTCGACCTGCCGCCGCATGAGGCGGGCTTGCGAGCGGCTCACCTTCCCGTCCGGCTTGATCGACGTCCAGCGCTCGTACCGCTTGACCTGCGTCTGGGTGCCGCTTCCGAAGACGCCGTCCACGGTGGTCCGGAAGCCGAGGTGGCCGAGCCACGACTGGAGCACGCGCACGTCGTGGCCTCGGTGGCCGCGCCGGAGCGTCCGCTCGCCGAACTCGTAGTCGTCCTGGCTGCGGCGGCTCGGGCGCTCGGAGCCGGCGAGCTTGCGGGCCATCTGGCGGCGCATCCGGCGCGCCTGCGCGGGCGTGACGACGCCGTCCGTCGTCAGCCGGTTGGCGCGCTCATAGCGCTTCACGCTCCGCTCGGTGCCGGCGCCGAACTGGCCGTCGACGGCCGTCTCGAAGCCGAGGTGGGTGAGCCAGGACTGCAGGACGCGGACGTCGTGGCCGCGGTCGCCGCGCTCGAGCGTGCGGTCCCCGAAGGCGGCGGCGGCCTGCGAGGGTACGGCGAGCGCCGCGGCCGTCGCGAGCGCCGCACAGAGCATCCGCGGTGTCGTCATCAGGGCATCGACCTCTCTTTCCTCGGTGCCTCCGGGGTTAGCTGGCGGGCTCGCGCGGAAAGAGACGCGCTACGCCGGTGTTCGGCGACTCGCCCCGAGAACCTGGGTCCCCCGGCCGCCCACGTCCGGTGGGCGGTTCGGCTAGGTCTTCTGCGTGTGCAACCGCCGCGGCGGGCGCAAGTTGCGCTGCCTCAGGGCACGCGCACCGCAACCGGGCGGCTCCGCCCGGCGGCGTGGCGGCGGTCGGCACGCGTCAGCGCGCGCACCACCCACCGCCCGGCCGGTAGCGCGAGCGCCGCCCGCGCCCGACCCCGGCGCGTCCGCAGCTCCCGCCGCACGACCACGCGCCGACCGCCCGCCACCCGCTCGGCGCGGACGACGACCGACCGCTTCATCGGCCTCGCGCGCACCGCCACGGCGACGCCCCGGCCGTGGCGGCGCACCGCGAGCGCCACGCGCGGGCGGACCGCGACGCGCACGACCTCGCTCGGCGTCGCGCCGGCGCCGACGAGCGCCCGGTAGCTGCGGCTCACGCCGGCGCGGACGCGGAACGCGAACGAGCCGCCGGCGGTGGGCGTGGCCTGGGCGAGGTACTCCCAGGCGCCGGCGCGGCGGTACTGGAGGCGGATCGGCCCTCCGGCCGCGCCCGCCTCGCCGCGGAGCGTCACGAGCTCGCCGTGGGCGGCGACGCGCGGCTGCGCGCGCAGCGGCGGCGGGGCGGGAAGCGCGCGGCGGCAGGCGCGGTCGTCCCCGCGCCGCCCGCGGATGCAGAGGCGGACGAGGCGGCGCAGCTCGTCCGCGTCCCAGGCGTTGACGAAGTCGGCGTGCGCGGTGTGGGGCGGGCCCGAGGCGAGCGTGACCCCGCGCCCGTCGCGCAGCGGGTAGCGGACGTCGAGGACGAGCTGCGGCACCGGGACCGGGTGGGAGGCGGGGCAGCGGCCGGCGCGCGCGTAGCGCATGTGGGCGGCGTGGTCGGGCGCGTCGAGGCGGCGGCCGTCCCAGCAGTCGGGGAAGCGGACCTGGAGGCGGAGCTGCCGCCCGGGCGCACACCGAGGCGGCATCGCCCGGGTCCGCAGCGCCCCGTCGGGCCCGCAATGCCAGCCGGCGACCGAGGCCGGCTGCGGGCCGTGGCCGTGGTGGCCGCCGGCGATCATCCGCAGCCCCTGGGGGAAGGCGCGGACGGCGCGCGCGTCGGCGTGGCCGTCGCCCCGGTAGTAGGCCTCGAGGCCGAGCGGCGTCACCGCCCGCCCGTCCGGGGCGAAGAGCACAGGCGCCCAGTAGGCGGCCCGGTCGCCCGGGCGGCGGCAGCTCGTCGCGCCGGCGCGGAGCGTCGTGTAGGTCGAGAACGCGTCCGTCGTGCGGTTGCCGAAGAAGTCGTGGAGGTGGGCCGCGCCCGGCCGGCCGGGATGGACGAGCGGGTCGTCGGCGGCGCGGTGGCTGAACGCGCACGGCACCCGGAAGAGCGCCTCCCCCTCGGCGGCCACGGCGCCCGGCGCGGCGGCGAGCGCGACCACGGCCGCGAGCAGGGCGCGCGGCAGGAGCGCGGTGGGGGAGCCGGGTGCCACCGCGCGCGAATCCTAGACTCCACGCCGTGCGCAGGATCGTCGTCCTCGGCTCGACCGGCTCGATCGGCCGGCAGGCGCTCGAGGTCATCTCCCACAGCCCGGATCTCGAGGTCGTCGCGCTCGCGGCCGCGACGAGCCACGCGGAGCTCGTCCACCAGGCGCGCAGCTTCGGCGTCGGGCGGATCGCGCTCGCCGACCCCGACGCCGCCGCCCGCGCCGGCGAGGCGTGGACCGAGGGCGAGGTGCTCGCCGGGCCGGAGGGCGTGGTCGCGCTCGTCACCGACACCGAGTGCGACCTCGTCCTCAACGCGCTCGTCGGCTCGGCGGGGCTCGGGCCGACGATCGCCACGCTCGGCGAGGGGATCGACCTCGCGCTCGCGAACAAGGAGAGCCTCGTCGTCGGGGGCGAGCTCGTCATGGCGCTCGCCGAGGCGACCGGCGCCCGCATCCTGCCGGTCGACTCCGAGCACTCGGCGCTCTTCCAGCTCATCAACGCCGAGGAGCGCCCCGGCACCGTCGACCGCCTCGTGCTCACCGCCTCCGGCGGCCCGTTCCGCGGCCGCACCCGCGCCGAGCTGCGCGACGTCACGCGCGAGGAGGCGCTCGCCCACCCGACCTGGGACATGGGCGGCAAGATCACGATCGACTCGGCGACGCTCATGAACAAGGGCCTCGAGCTCATCGAGGCCCACCACCTCTTCGGCGTCCCCTACGACCGGATCGACGTCATCGTCCACCCGCAGTCGATCGTCCACTCGCTCATCCACCTCAACGACGGGGCGTCGCTCGCCCACCTCGGCTATCCCGACATGCGCGTGCCGATCTCCTACGCGCTCCACTGGCCGGAGCGGGTCGACGTGCCGGTGAGGCAGCTCGACCTCGCCGCGCTCGGGCAGCTCACCTTCGAGCGGCCCGACGAGGAGGCGTTCCCCTGCCTGCGGCTCGCGCGCGAGGCGGCCGTGGCGGGCGGCACCGCGCCGTGCGTCCTCAACGCCGCCAACGAGATCGCCGTCCACGCCTTCCTCGCCGGCGAGCTGTCGTTCCTCGGCATCCCCGAGGTCATCGAGCGGACGCTCGCCGAGCTGCCGCCCGAACCGGTCTCGCACTTCGCCGACCTCTACCGCGCCGACGCCGAGGCGCGCGAGCGCGCGCGGGCGATCGCCGCGGGCGTGGGGGCGCGATGAGCTGGTTCCTCGCCTTCGCGGGCTTCGCCGCCCTCATCGTCCTCCACGAGCTCGGCCACTTCGCCGCGGCGAAGGCCGTCGGGATGCGCGTCGAGCGCTTCTCGCTCTTCTTCCCGCCGCTGCTCGTCCGCAAGCGGGTGGGGGAGACCGAGTACGCGATCGGCGCCCTGCCCCTCGGCGGCTACGTGAAGATCACCGGGATGAACCCGGACGAGCGCCTCCCCGAGGAGGTGCGCGACCGCGCCTACCACGCCCAGCCGGTCTGGAAGCGGGTCGTCGTCATCTCGGCCGGGCCGGCGATGAACCTCCTGCTCGCGTTCGTGCTGCTGCTCGGCTTCTTCTGGTTCATCGGCCCGCGCGAGCTCTCCACCGACGTCGGCGAGGTCGACCCGCGCCTGCCCGCCGCCGGCGTGCTCGAGCCCGGCGACCGGCTCGTCGCCGTCGACGGGCGCGAGGGCGATCCGGCGACCTTCCAGCGCCAGATCTCGCGGCATGAGTGCGCCGGCCCCGAGCGCGACGGCTGCCGCGCCGCCACGCCGGCGACGCTCACGATCGAGCGCGACGGCCGGCAGATGGACGTCCGCATCCGGCCCGTCTACGACGCCGAGGTCGGGCGGATGCGCGTCGGCTTCACCTACGACGCGCCCCGCCGCCCGCTCGCCTTCGGGCCGGCCGCCGGCGAGGCGGTGAGCCAGTTCTGGTTCATCGCCAAGGAGACGGCGAAGCTGCCCGCGCGGCTGCTCGACTCCGAGAAGCGCGAGGAGATCACCGGCGTCGTCGGCTCCTACGAGACGACCCGCCAGACGATCCTCAACGACGCCGAGGCGGTCGTCGGCATCCTCGCGATCATCTCGCTCTCGCTGGCGATCGTGAACCTCTTCCCGTTCCTGCCGCTCGACGGCGGGCACATCTTCTGGGCGATCGTCGAGAAGGTCCGCCGCCGGCCGGTGCCGCTGGCGGTCATGGAGCGCGCCGGCATCGTCGGCTTCATGCTCGTCATCGGCCTCTTCCTCATCGGGCTGACGAACGACATCGAACGCCTGTCCGGCGAGGGCTTCAACGTGCGCTAGGCTGGCGCTGACACAGCACTCAGCTCAGCCCACGGGGAGGGAGGAGACCCACGCTATGGAAGCTGTCACGGCGCAGGAGGCCGCGACGGAGCGGCCGCGCACGCTGGACGCCCGCAGCCTCTGCGACGCGTTCCAGATGACGGTCGCCGACAACCTCGGCTCGACGGCGATCCGCACGAAGGGCGACGAGGTCTCGTACACGTGGCGGGACTACGCCGACCACGTCCGTGGCGTCGCCGGCGGCCTCGCCGCGCTCGGGGTCGGCCGCGGGGACACCGTCGGGATCATGCTCACGAACCGGCCGGAGTTCCACTTCGCCGACACCGGCGCGATCCACCTCGGGGCGATCCCCTTCTCGATCTACAACACCTACACGGCCGACCAGATCCGCTATCTGCTCCAGGACGCCGGCTGCACCGTGCTCGTCACCGAGCAGGCCTTCCTCGACCGCGTGCTGGACGCGAAGGCGGACACGAAGCTCGAGCACGTCGTCGTCGTGGACCCCTCAGGCGACGAGCCCGAGGGCGTGATGACGCTCGAGCAGCTCGAGGGCGCCGGCAGCGACGACTTCGACTTCGAGGCCGCCTGGCGGGCGGTGGAGCCCGGCGACATCGTCACGATCATCTACACGTCGGGCACGACCGGGCCGCCGAAGGGCGTCCAGATCACCCACGGCAACATCCTCGCCTCGGTCCGCGAGTTCTACAAGGTCATCCCGTTCCCGCTCGGCGGCCGCGTCGTCTCCTGGCTGCCGATGGCCCACATCGCGGAGCGGCAGTGCAGCCAGTACCTGCCGATGATCCTCGCCTTCACGGTGACCTGCTGCCCGGACCCCAAGCAGGTCGTCTTCTACCTCCCCGAGGTGCGGCCGACCTGGTTCTTCGCCGTCCCGCGCGTGTGGGAGAAGCTCAAGGCCGCGCTCGAGGCCGGCCTGGCCGCCGAGCAGGACGAGCAGAAGAAGCAGGCGACGCGGTGGGCGCTCGACGTCGGCCTGCGGCGCGTGCGGCTCATCCAGCAGGGCGAGCCGGTGCCGCCCGAGCTCGAGGAGGAGTACCAGCGCGCCGACGAGCTCGTGCTCTCGAAGATCCGCGAGCGGATCGGGCTCGACCAGGCGCACTCGGTCAACGTCGGCGCCGCGCCGTCGACGCCCGAGGTGATCGAGTTCTACCACGCGATCGGCATCCCGCTGGCGGAGCTGTGGGGCATGTCCGAGACCTGCGGCGCGGGCACCTGCAACCCGCCCGACAAGGTGAAGATCGGCACCGTCGGGCCGCCGCCGCCGGGCATCGAGATCAGGATCGCCGACGACGGCGAGGTCCTCCTCCGCGGCCCGGTCGTCATGGCCGGCTACCGGAACCTCCCGGACAAGACGCGCGAGGCGATCGACGAGGACGGTTGGCTCCACACGGGCGACGTCGGGAAGCTCGACGAGGACGGCTACCTCACGATCGTCGACCGCAAGAAGGAGATCATCATCAACGCGGCCGGCAAGAACATGTCGCCCGCGAACATCGAGGCGGTCGTGAAGGCCTCCTCGCCGCTCATCGGCCAGGCGATCGCGATCGGCGACCGCCGCCCCTACAACGTCGCGCTCATCACCCTCGACCCCGACGTGGCGCCGGCGTTCGCCGCCCAGCACGGGATCGAGGACGCCTCGCTGGCGAGCCTCTCCCGGCACCCGAAGGTGATCGCGGCGGTCCAGGAGGGGATCGACAAGGCGAACGAGCAGCTCGCCCGGGTCGAGCAGATCAAGAAGTTCAAGATCCTCCCGACCGACTGGGAGCCGGGCGGCGACGAGCTCACGCCGACGATGAAGCTCAAGCGCAAGCCGATCGCCGAGAAGTACGCCGCCGAGATCGAGGCGCTCTACGCGGAGGGCTGAGGCCGAGGGCGCGGCCGCCCGGCCCGCGCGGGGCCTGGCGGCCTGCCGCGCCTAGTTGCCGCCGAAGCGCCGTCGGAGCGCCATGACGTCCGCGACGTAGCGCTGCGTCTCCGGCAGCCAGCCGCGCGAGCGGACCGAGCCGAGCCCCTGGTAGTAGGCGGCCGCGGCCTGCGCCGGGTCGCCACCGGTGTCGCGCAGCAGCCGCTGGAGGTACATGACGCCCGCGTGGACGTTGTCGTAGGCCGAGGCGGGGTTGAGCGGGCCGCCCGCGAGGTTGTCCTGGATCCAGCGCCAGGTGCCGGGGATGATCTGCATGACCCCGCGCGCGTTCGCGGGCGAGACGACGGCGTTGTTGAAGCCGCTCTCCTGCCAGGCGACCGCGAGCGCGAGCGACGGCGGCACCCCGTGCTCGGTCGCGAGCTGGGCGATCTGCTCGGCGCTGACGCGCTCCGGCGTGGGGTGGGGCGGCGCGTCCGGCACCGCCGGGGCGGGCTCGGCGGGCGCGGCCGCCGGCTGCGCCTGCGCCACCGCGGGCTGGGTCTGCGCGGCGGGCTGCGCCTGGGGCGCGCCGGCCGGGAGCTTGAGGTGGAGGCCGGCCGGCAGGATCCCGCCGACCGAGAGCCCGTTCGCGGCGGCGATCTGCTCCATGCTCACCCCGGCGCGCGCCGCGATCCCTGAGAGCGTGTCGCCCGGCCGGACGACGTAGGCGCCGAGCGGGGGCGGCGCGGCGGGCTGCCGGGCCGCCGGTTGCCGGGCCGCCGGCCGCGTCAGGGGCGAGCCGGGCTCGATCCCGCGGGCGCGCAGCGCCGCGGCGCCCTCGGCCTCGCTCGGGATCCAGATCGTGCTGCCGAGCACGACGTGGGCGTCCTCCGGCAGCCCGTTGAAGGCGGCGAGCGTCCTGGTCGTGAGGTTGCTCGCGGCGGCGATCGACCAGAGCGTCTCGCCGGGCGCGACCGTGTGCGCGACCTTCGCGGCCGCGGGCGCCGCCGTCACCGCCAGCGCGACCGCGGTCGCCGACAGGAGTCTCAGCATGTCGGGGACGTTCCCCGCCTGAGGGGAAGGAGCACCCCGTTACGGGCCGCTGCAGCGGACCTTGCTGCCGCTATCCTCGCTGGCCGATGGCCTCGAAGCGGCAGATCGACGTCGGCGGCGTGAAGATCGGCGGGGGCGCCCCCGTCGCGGTCCAGTCCATGACGAAGACCGAGACCGCGAACTACGAGGCGACGATCGAGCAGATCCGCAAGATCGCCGACGCCGGCGCCGACCTCGTCCGCGTCGCCGTCCCGCGCGACGAGGACGTGCAGGCGCTGCGGCGGCTGGTCGCCGACTCGCCGATCCCGATCATCGCCGACATCCACTTCAACTACACGCTCGCGCTCAAGGCCATCGACGCGGGCGCCCACTGCATCCGCATCAACCCCGGCAACATCGGCGGCCCCGACAAGGTCGCCCAGGTCGTCGAGAAGGCGAAGCAGGCCGGCGTGCCGATGCGGATCGGCGTCAACTCGGGCTCGCTGCCCAAGCACCTCCACGAGCTCGAGCGCGAGAACCCGGTCGAGGCGCTCGTCACCGCCGCGGTCGAGTTCGTCGAGCTCATGGAGCGGCTCGACTTCGAGAACTTCAAGGTCTCGATCAAGTCGACGAGCGTGCCGAACACGATCGCCTCCAACCGCCTGCTCGCCGAGCGGATCGACTACCCGATCCACCTCGGCATCACCGAGGCCGGGACGAAGTGGTCGGGCTCGCTGAAGTCCGCCGTCGGGCTCGGCACGCTGCTCGCCGACGGGATCGGCGACACCATCCGCATCTCCCTCTCGACGTTCCACGCCGAGGAGGAGGTCAAGGTCGCCTGGGAGATCCTCAAGGCGCTGAAGCTGCGCGAGCGCGGCCCCGTGCTCATCGCCTGCCCGACCTGCGGCCGGCTCCAGTTCGACATGGACACGGTCGTGGCCGAGATCGAGGAGCGGCTGCAGGCCTACGACGAGCCGATCGAGGTCGCCGTGCTCGGCTGCGCCGTCAACGGCATCGGCGAGGCCTCGCACGCCGACTTCGGCATCACCGGCGCCAAGAACGAGGGCCTGATCTTCGCCCACGGCAAGCCGCTGCGGAAGGTGCCGCAGGAGCAGCTCGTCGACGCGCTGTTCGCCGAGATCGACAAGTCGCTCGCCGCCGGGCACACCGTCGTCGACGAGGAGAAGGCGGCCGAGGGGGCGGCGTGGCTGAAGCGGATCGAGTCCGAGAACGCCGGCCAGCTCACGCCCGAGCGGCTCGCCCAGATGGAGGCGGCGGCGGCCGCCGCCGAGAACGGCACGCCGCTGCCGATGGCCAAGCCGCAGGCCGAGCGCCGGCGCGTCAGCGGGCGGCGCTTCTCGCGCGCCTAGGCCGGACGGAGCGGGCGCCGACGGGCCCTCCCGGCCCGTCGGCGCCCGCGGATGCAGCTAGTCGAGGGTGACCTCGCGGCTGACGACGGTCCGCGACCCGTCGGCGCTCACCCAGACGGCGCGCCAGACCTGGCCGGGGAGGGCGATGCCCTCGAGCGACCAGAAGCCCATCTTGTGCTTGTCCTTGGGCCCGTTGACGGGGATGGTGCTCTGGGTCGTCCAGTTGCCGAAGCCGTCCTTGAGCTGGAGGTAGACCTGCGTCGGCTTGCCGCGCGGGGCGACGCGCGCCTGGCCCCAGAAGAGGTACTTCCCGTTGCCGGCGTCGCGCGCCACGAGCGGGAGCTGGTAGGCGGCCGCCGCCGGTTTCGCCGTGAAGTTGCCGCCCTCGTCCCAGGTGAAGAGCCCGGACTGGTAGGTGAACCAGTACTGGCGCGAGCTCGGCTTGAACTCGAAGCGCGGCGGCACGTCGACGAGCTGGAACTGCGTGTTCGACTTCACCCGCTTGGCCCGGTAGGCGAGGTAGTCGCCGAGGTTGAGCCAGGCGGCGTGCTTCTCGATCGGGATGCCGTTGAAGGGGTCCGGCGGGTTCGTCTCGTAGCCGAACTCCGTGAGGTAGACGGGCATCCCCTTCTTGATGACCCGCGTCTTCGCCGCGACCTTGTCGAGCAGCGACTCGAGGTCCTTGAGGTTCGCCATCGTGATGGCGTCGCGGTGCTTGTCGCGCCGGTCGGGCGGCAGCTCCTTCGTGTACGGGTGATGGCCGTAGCCGGCGTTCTTGAACTTCCGCAGGATGCTGAGCCGGCCGACACGGCTGCAGTTGCGGACCTTCGCGGCCTTGCCCCGGTAGCGGCGGAGCCGCTTGTCGAGGCAGAAGAGCTCGCGGATGAAGAGCGCCGGCCGCAGCGGCGAGCGCTCGTCCTTGGGGTCACGCCCCAGCGGCGCGGTCTCGCCGATGAGGACGATGTCGTTGCGGTGCCCGGTCGCCCAGAGCGCCTTCGCGCCCTCGTAGAGGAGGTCGCGGTAGACGACCGGCGACATCGGCGTCCGGCGCCCACCGACCTTCTGCGTCTGCGGCGTCAACCAGCCGCCCTGGTTCGGCTCGTTGAAGATGCCCCACCAGTCGACGCGCGGCAGCGCCTTCTTGTCGCCGTCCTCGTCCTTGTACTTGCCCGAGTAGCGCGTGCCGAGCGCCCGCATGAAGCGGCCGAACTCCTTCGCGCTCGGCTTCCAGGTCCGCTGGTTGGCCTTGCTGCGGGTCTTCGCGTGGGCCCACTTCGGCCCCGGCCCCGTGACCGAGAAGTAGACGCGGATGCCGCGCTTCGTCGCCGCCTTGACGAGGTCGTCGTAGCGGTTCCACTTGTCGTGGTGGTACGCGCGCGGCGAGGCGGGGTTGCGGCGCGGCTTGCGGTCCGGCGCGATCGCCTGCCAGAGCACCGTCGCGCGGATCGCGTCGACGCCGAGCGCCTTCATCGCGTCGAGGGCGGCGTCGCGCTGGGTGCCGCTGCCGTAGACGAGCAGGTTGTCGTCCTGCATCACCGACAGCATGTCGGGCGCGGCGTTCGCGGTGGACGGGACTGCGGTTGCCGTGACGAGCGTGAGCGCGCACGCGGCGGCGCACGCGGCCACGAGTCCCTTCGGGCGGCGAGCTCTCATGTCGCGGCCAGGGTACTGCTGTTCGACCACAGGGCAAGTTCCTCCATGACGGTCTGCGCAGTTGAACAACTTGCGCGACCCGACGTTGCGCGTTTTCTCCCCACGGCGGCTCGATCCGCGGGTGCGAGACGTGCCCGCTCGGACGGGACGTCTCCCCCGGCCCGGAGCGAAGAACGTCCCGCAATGCACCTCATAGGGGCCATTGCGGGACGTTCTCGTGGCGGGCCGGGACGGCGAACGTCCCGCGCTCCGCGCCGAACGGGGGAACGCGGGACGTTCTCAGCGAAGGCCGGTGGCGAGATCAGCCGCGCGCGGCCTCGTAGCGGCGGGCGACCTCCGCCCAGTTCACGACGTTCCAGAACGCGTCGAGGTAGTCGGGACGGCGGTTCTGGTACTTGAGGTAGTAGGCGTGCTCCCACACGTCGACGCCGAGGAGCGGCACCTTGCCCTCCAGGATCGGCGAGTCCTGGTTGGCGGTGCTGGTGACCTCCAGCCCCGAGCCGTTCCAGACCAGCCAGGCCCAGCCGCTGCCGAAGCGGTTGACGCCGGCGTCCTTGAACTTCGCCTGGAACTCCTCGAACGAGCCGAAGGCCTCGTCGATCGCCTGCGCGAGCGCGCCCTCGGGGCGACCGCCGCCGTCCGGGCTCATGATCTGCCAGAAGAACGTGTGGTTGGCGTGCCCGCCCGCGTTGTTGCGCACGGCGGTCTGCTTGTCGGCGGGCAGCTTGTCGAGGTTGCGCAGCACCTCCTCGACGTCCTTGTCGGCCCACTCGGTGCCCTCGAGCGCGGCGTTCGCCTTGTCCACGTAGGCCTGGTGGTGCTTGTCGTGGTGGATCCGCATCGTCTGCTCGTCGATGTGCGGCTCCAGCGCGTCGTAGGGGTAGGGAAGTTCCGGCACTTCAAATGGCACTTGGGGCACCTCCTGTCGACGTTCGCGGGCAGGTTACTCTTCCGACGGCGTGACGCGGCTCTCGACTGCCCTCATCCCGACCGTCAAGGAGGCCCCGGCCGACGCCGAGGCCCTCTCGCACAAGCTGCTCGTGCGCGCCGGCATGGTGCGCCAGCTCGGCGCCGGCCTGTGGACCTACCTGCCCGCCGGCTGGCGGGTCCACCGTCGCGTCGAGCAGATCATCCGCGAGGAGATGGACCGCATCGGCGCGCAGGAGATGCTCATGCCGGTGCTCCAGCCCGCCGAGCTGTGGCGGCGGACGAATCGCTACGCCATCGAGGAGCTCTTCAAGCTCGAGGACCGCAAGGGCGCGCCGCACGTGCTGGCGATGACGCACGAGGAGAACGTCACCTTCCACGTCGCGCGCGAGGTCCGCTCCTACCGCGAGCTGCCGAAGATCCTCTACCACTTCCAGGTCAAGGAGCGGGACGAGCCGCGCCCGCGCGCCGGGGTGCTGCGCACGCGCGAGTTCGTCATGAAGGACTCCTACAGCTTCGACCGCGACCCCGAGGGGCTCGATGAGAGCTACCGGCTCCACGTCGAGGCCTACGACCGCATCTTCGACCGCTGCGGGCTCGAGTGGTACCGGGTCGAGTCCGACGTCGGGATGATGGGCGGGCTCGGCGCGCACGAGTACATGGCGCCCTGCCCGGCGGGCGAGAACGAGGTCGCCCTGTCCGACGCCGGCTACGCCGCCAACGTCGAGATCGCGAGCGCGACGCCGCAGCCCGTCGACGGGCTGCCGGAGGCGCTCGACGCCCCGGAGGTCGTCGACACCCCGGGGGCGGCGACGATCGAGGAGGTCTCGCGCTTCCTCGGCGTGCCGGAGGGCGCGCTCATCAAGGCGCTGCCGATGATCGTCGAGGGCCGCGGGCCGCTGCTCGTCGTGCTGCGCGGCGACCACCGCCTCAACGAGATCAAGCTCCGCAACCACCTCGGCGCCGACGCGCGCCCCGCCCACGAGGACGAGGTGCGCTCGCAGTTCGGCACCCACCCCGGCTTCATCGGGCCCGTCGCGGCGCGCGTGCCGGTGCTCGCCGACGAGGCGCTGCGCGGCCTGCGCGGGCTCGTCGCGGGGGCGAACGAGCCGGACCGTCATCTCCGCGGCGTCGAGCCGGGCCGCGACTTCGACGGCGAGTGGGCCGACGTCCGCACCGTCGAGGAGGGCGACACCTGCCCGGCGGGCGCGCGCATCCGGATCGAGACGGCGATCGAGGTCGGCAACATCTTCAAGCTCGGCACTCGCTACTCCGAGCCGCTCGGCGCGACCTACCTCGACGAGCAGGGCCGCGAGCGGCTCATCTGGATGGGCTCCTACGGCATCGGCCCGGCGCGCATCCTCGCCGCCGCCGTCGAGCAGTACGCCGACGAGCAGGGCATCTCCTGGCCGCGCGCGATCGCGCCCTGGGACGTCGAGCTCGTCACGCTCGGCAAGGAGGGGGAGGAGGCCCGCGCCGTCACCGACCGCCTCTACGACGAGCTGCGCGAGGCCGGCCTCGAGGTCCTCTACGACGACCGCGGCGCGAGCGCGGGGGAGAAGTTCGCCGACGCGGAGCTCATCGGCTGCCCGCTGCGGCTCACCGTCGGCAAGCGCGGCATCGAGGCGGGCGAGGTCGAGGCGCAGATCCGGCGCGGGCGCGAGACGCGGCCGCTGCCGCTCGAGGGTGCGGCGGAGGCCGCCGCGCAGCTGTGGCGGACCCTCGCCTGAGCCCCGGCCGGCTGCTGGGCATCGACCGCTCCGGCCCGCCGCCCCGCGAGACGCTCGCGGGCCAGCCGCTGCGGCCCTGGACGCTGCCGAACGCCGTCGGGTACGCCCGCCTCGCGCTCATCCCGGTCTTCTGGGTGCTGGCCTTCGGCTCCGGCGACGGCCGGCTGGCCGCGGCGTCGGTCGTCTTCGCGATCGTCGCCGGCGCCGACTACCTCGACGGGCTGCTCGCGCGCGCCACGGGCCAGTACAGCCGGCTCGGGACGCTCATGGACCCCTTCACCGACCGCCTGCTCGTCGTCTCCGGCGCGGCGGTGACGTGGCACTTCGAGCTGCTGCCGCGCTGGGCGCTCGCCGTGCTGGCGGCGCGCGAGGTCGCGATGCTGCTGCTCGCCCACTGGGCGCTCCGCCGCAAGGTCGCCGACATCCGAGTGAACATGGTCGGCCGCCTCGCGGTCTGGCCGACGATGTCCTCAATCTTCCTGGCGATGGTGTCGACTACCTGGGTGGCGGAGGCGCTGTTGTACCTCGGCCTCGGGATGACGCTGTGGGCCACCGCGCTGTACGTGCGCGACGGCTTGCAAGCCGCGTCCCAGACCCTCAAGTAGGGGTTTATACTCGCCTGTCCCAGACTCCCGGCCCGGAGGTTCAGACCATGGACGAGACCTTTCCCGACCTCGGCGCGCTGTCCGATCAGGAGCTCAAGGACCTGATCCAGCAGCTCACCGAGGAGGAGCAGGAGGTGTCGTACCGGCGGCGGATCCTGCACGGCAAGATCGACATCCTGCGGGCCGAGCTCGTCAACCGGCTGCGGCGCAAGCGCGAGGAAGGCGAGCCGGTGATCTCCGGCGCGGACGTCCAGCAGCTCACCGACATCCTCGCGGGGAAGGCCGCGCCGAAGTTCGAAGAGCCCTAGCCGTGCGCTGCCCCGAGTGCGGCTTCGTCAACAGCGAGGGCGCGAACTACTGCCAGCGCTGCGGCGCCTTCCTGGGTGACGCCCGGGCCGGCGACGGCGACACGACGATCGCCTACCAGGTCGGCGACACCGGCGAGCTCCAGCCGGTGGACCTCGAGCGCTTCTCGGCCGAGGGCGCGACGCTCGTCATCCGCTCCGGCGGCGGCCGCGCGGGGGAGACGTTCGCGATCCGCAAGGACCGGATGGCGATCGGCCGCTCGCCCGACGCCGACATCTTCCTCGACGACGTCACGGTGTCGCGCAACCACGCGCTGCTCGTCCGCCGCCGCGACGGGCTCTACATCGACGACCTCGGGTCGCTCAACGGCACCTACGTCAACCGCCGGCGGATCGAGTCGCACAAGCTCTCCGACGGCGACGAGCTGCAGATCGGCAAGTACAAGCTGACCTACCTCGAGCGGTGAGCGCGGGCAACGGGCACACCGAGACGACCGACGCGGCGACCGTCGGCCAGAAGGCCGCGACGATCGGCGCGGTCGTCAAGATGCTCGAGCGCGAGTTCCCGGACATCTCGATCTCGAAGATCCGCTACCTCGAGGACCAGAAGCTGCTCTCGCCGCGGCGGACGCGGGGCGGCTACCGCCTCTTCACCCAGGCCGACATCGAGCGGCTGCGCACGATCCTCCGCCTCCAGCGCGACGAGTACCTGCCGCTGCGCGTCATCCGGCAGGAGCTCGCGGCCGGGCGCGCCGGCGCCGACGCGCCGCCGGAGCCGAAGGCGGGGGACCGCCGGCCGTTCCGCCGCCGGGCGGTGTCGGTGCTCGGCGACGGGGCGCGCTACCGGCTCGAGGAGGTGCTGGAGGAGACCGGCGCCGAGCCCCAGCTCGTCCGCGAGCTCGAGGAGTACGGCGTCATCTCCGGCGAGCGCCGCGACGGCCAGGTCTACTACGACGACACCGAGCGCGAGATCGTCCGCGCCTGCGTCGAGCTCGCCCGCTACGGGGTCGGCGGGCGCAACCTCCGGGTCTTCCGCACCTCGGCCGACCGCGAGGCGGGGCTGCTCGAGCAGATCCTCGCCCCGGCGCTGCGCTCGCGGAACCCGGAGCGGCGGAAGGAGGCGCTCGAGGCGCTCGAGAACCTCGCCGCCATCACCTCGCACCTCAAGTACCTGCTGCTCGTGCGGGATCTGCGCAAGGTCGCCGCTTCGTGATCGACCTGCGCGACTACATCCTCGACGTCCCCGACTACCCCAAGCCGGGGATCGTCTTCAAGGACATCACGCCGCTGCTGCTCGACCCGCGGGCGCTCAACCACACCATCGACCTGCTCGCCGACTACGCGCGCGAGCGGGGCGCCGACTGCGTCGTCGCCGCGGAGGCGCGCGGCTTCGTGCTCGGCGCCGCGGTGGCGGCGCGCATCGGCGCGGGGTTCATCCCCGCGCGCAAGCCGGAGAAGCTGCCGCGCGAGGTGCGCTCGGTCGAGTACGAGCTCGAGTACGGCGTCGACACGATCGAGATCCACCGCGACGCGCTCGCCCACGGGCGGCGCGTGCTCGTCCACGACGACCTCATCGCCACCGGCGGGACGGCGAAGGCGTGCTGCGAGCTCGTCGAGCAGGCCGGCGCCGAGGTCGTCGGCTGCGCCTTCGTCATCGAGCTCGCGTTCCTCGGCGGGCGCGAGAAGCTCAAGCCCTACGACATCCACAGCCTGGTGACCTACGAGGCGTGAGATGCCGGTCGTATCGAGGGCCCGTGTCGTGGCCGCGCCCCAGCAGCGCGTGTGGGACCTCGTCGCCGACCCCCACGGCCTGCCGCGCTGGTGGCCCGGGGTCGCGCGCGTCGAGGACGCCACCCCGCTCGCCTGGACGAAGGTGCTCACCACCGACAAGGGGAAGGCGATCCGCGCCGACTTCACCCGCGAGGCGGCGGACGAGCCCCGCCGCCTGGTCTGGCGGCAGGAGCTGCTGGAGTCGCCGTTCGAGGGGATCATGCGCGAGTCGCGCGTGGAGATCGCGCTCGACCCGGAGGGGGAGGGGAGGACGCGCGTGACGATCACCGCGACCCGCAAGCTGCGCGGCCTCTCGCGGCTCGGGGGCTTCATGGTCCGCAGCGCGACGCGCCGGCAGCTCGACGACGCGCTCGACGGACTCGAGCGGGCGGTGGCCGGATGAGGGACCCGCTCGCGCCGCGCATGCGCTGGTGGGGCTGGGGCGTCGACGGCCACCCCGGCCTGCCCGGGCACGCCGAGTCGCTGCTGCGCAGCGAGCTCGGGGCCGAGGGCCGCCGCCGCCCGCCGGTGCCGCTCGAGGAGGTGCGCCTGCCCGCGTCCGTCTATCCGGGCGGGCTGCGCGAGCGGCTGGCTGCGATCGTCGGAGAGCGCCACGTCCGCGACGACCGCCTCACGCGCGTCGCGCACGCCGCCGGCAAGAGCTACCTCGACCTCGTCCGCATCCGCTCGGGCGACGCCTCCAACGCCCCGGACGTCGTCGTCTACCCCGGCTCGCACGAGGAGGTCGCCGCGGTGCTCGACGTCTGCGCGGAGATCGGCGTCGCCGTCGTCCCCTACGGCGGCGGGACGAGCGTCGTCGGCGGGGTCGAGCCGCTGCGCGGCCGCTTCCCGGCCGCGGTCTCGCTCGACCTCGCGCGGATGGACCGGCTCGTGCGCACCGACCTGCGCTCGCTCGCCGTCACCTTCTCGCCCGGCATGACCGGGCCGCGCGCGGAGGCGGCGCTGCGCGCCCGCGGGCTCACGCTCGGCCACTTCCCGCAGTCGTTCGAGTACGCGACGGTCGGCGGCTTCGTCGCGACCCGCTCGGCCGGGCAGGCGTCGACCGGGTATGGGCGCATCGACGAGCTCGTGCTCGGGCTGCGCTGCGCGACGCCCGCCGGCGAGGCGGCGCTGCGGACGCTGCCGGCCTCGGCGGCGGGGCCGTCGCTGCGCGAGCTGTTCGTCGGCTCGGAGGGAACACTCGGCGTCGTCACCGAGGTCACGCTCGCCGTCCGCCCGGCGCCGGAGGCGCGCCGCTTCGAGGGCTGGTCGTTCGCCTCCTTCGAGGAGGGGGTGGAGGCGTTCCGCGCGCTCGAGCAGGAGGACGCCTCGCCGGACGTCGCCCGCCTCTCCGACGAGGAGGAGACGCGCATCAACCTCGCGCTCGCCTCCTCGGGCTCGCTGCTCGAGCGCGCCGGCAAGGCCTACCTGCGGGCGCGCGGCCACGGCGAGGGGTGCCTGGCGATCCTCGGCTTCGAGGGCCGGGCGCGGGAGGTCGAGCGCCGCCGCGCGCGCACGGCGGCGATCCTCCGCGCCGCCGGCGGCGTCGCGCTCGGCGAGCATCCCGGCCGCGCGTGGGAACGCAGCCGCTACGAGGGGCCGTACCTGCGCGACGACCTGCTCGACCGCGGCGTGCTCGTCGAGACGCTCGAGACCGCGACGACGTGGTCGAACCTCCCGGTCCTCTACCGCGCCGTCGGCGACGCGCTCCGCCGCACGCTCGCCGAGCGGGGGACGCCGCCGGTCGTCATGTGCCACGTCTCGCACCTCTACCGCAGCGGGGCGTCGCTCTACTTCACCGTCCTCGCCGCGCAGGAGGAGGGCGCCGAGGCCGAGCAGTGGCGCGCCGCGAAGGCGGCGGCCTCGGACGCGATCGTCGAGCACGGCGGGACGATCACCCACCACCACGCCGTCGGCACCGACCACGCGCCGTGGCTTGCGCGGGAGGTCGGCGCGCTCGGGATCGAGCTCCTGCGCGCCGCGAAGGAGCGCCTCGACCCGGCCGGGATCATGAACCCCGGCAAGCTCATCGCGGGCTAGCGCCTACGCGAAGAACGTCCCGGGATGGCCCCTATAGGGGCCATTGCTGGACGTTCTCGCTGTGGCTACTGGCCGGACTGGCCCTGCTGCCGGCCCTGGGCGCCGCCGCCCGAGGAGCCGCCGGACGAGCCGCCGCTGCCGCTCGAGCCGCCCTGCTGCTGCTCGATCGGGCGGTTGATGTCGGAGAGGCGGCCGCGGAGCACCGACCGGCCGGAGTGCTCGGCGTTCTGGTCGATGTTCTCCCGCGACATGTCGAGGTAGCGGTAGCTGCGCCAGTCGGCGGGCAGCGGCGCGGCGCCCTGGAGGTTCCCGTTCGCGTCGGTGATCTGGGCGCCGAGCGAGCGCGCGTCGCCGCGCGAGTTGTAGAGCCAGACCTCGTAGGCGAAGCCGGGGTTCTCCTCGGTCGCGTCCCGCGGCGTCGGGCGCAGGCCCGTCGCCTGGACGATGATCACCTGCTCGTCGCCGCGCTGCGCGATGACCGCGCTCCCCTCGGCGTCGGAGCCGCGGACGCCGCGGAGCAGGATCGGGTTGCCGACGATCCGCACCTGCTCCTGCGCCTGCTCGTCGCCGCCCTCGTCGTCGCCCCCGGTGACGAGCCCGATCGGCCAGACGAGCACGACGAAGAGGAGGACGACGAGGCCCGCGACGGCCGCGACGATCCGCCGCCGGCGCACGACCGCGGCCGCCTCGGGCGACAGCGGGCGGCCGCCGCCCTGGGGGCGGAGCGAGAAGCGCTCGCCGCCGGCGGTGGCGGGACGGCGCTCGCGCGGCCGCGGGGCGGCCTCGCCCTCCGGGATCTCCGGCCGGGTGCCGTTGCCGTAGAGCGGGTCGAGCGCGTCGAGCAGCGACAGCGCCCACGTCCGCGCCGGCTCGTTGCGGCGCAGGTGGCCGCGCGTCGCGGTGGCCTCCGGGCCGGATTGCTGGCCGAGGACGTAGTCGGCGACCTGCCCGCGCCAGTCCTCCTCGACGCGCCGCGCGGTGGCCGGCGTGAGGTCGACCAGCGCCTCCCGCGCGAGCTCCCGCACGCGCGTGGCCGGCATGTCGAGCATCTGCGCGAGGTCGTCGTAGCTCTGGCCGCGCTTGAGGACGAGCTCGATGATCGCGCGCTGCTCGGCGGGGAGCTGGTCGAACGTCGCCATGAGCGCCCGAAACTGTAGCCTGCCCGCCGTGCAGAGAGCCGCACCGCAACCGCCCGCCAGCATCGAGGACTCGCTCGACGGGGTGCTCGGCTTCGAGTACCTCGAGATCACCGAGGAGGTCGTCCGCGGGCGCTTCCCCGTCGTCGACCGCGTCAAGCAGCCGTACGGCCTCGTCCACGGCGGCGCCTACGCCGCCTTCGCCGAGTCGCTCGCCTCCGCGGGCACGTTCGTCGGGGTCCAGCCGGAGGGCAACATCGCCGTCGGGCTGTCGAACTCGACGAGCTTCCTCCGCCCGGCGGTCGCGGGCTGGGTCCACGCCGAGGGACGGCGCCGCCACCGCGGCCGCACGACCTGGATCTGGGACGTCGACTTCACCGACGACGAGGGGCGGCTGTGCGCGACGACGCGCGTGACGATCGCCGTCCGCCCCGGCAACGTCGAGGTCGCGGCGCCCGCCGTGCCCGGCCACGGCGGCTGACGCCCGTCAGGCGCCTTCCCGGAAGCGGTTCGTGATCGGCACCCGCCGGTCGCGCCCGAACGCCTTCGCCGAGATGCGGATGCCCGGCGGCGACTGGCGGCGCTTGTACTCGGCGCCGTCGACCATCCGGATGACGCGCGCGACCTCCTCGCGCGCGAACCCCTGCGCGGCGATCTCGTCGAGGTCGAGGTCGCGCTCCACGTAGGCCTCGAGGATGCGGTCGAGCACGTCGTAGGGCGGCAGCGAGTCCTCGTCGCGCTGGCCGGGCCGCAGCTCCGCCGACGGCGGGCGCTCGAGCACCGAGGCGGGGACGAGCTCGCGGCCGGCGCGCTCGTTGCGCCGCCGCACGAGCCGGTAGACCCAGCCCTTGAAGACGTCCTTGAGCACGGCGAAGCCGCCCGCCATGTCGCCGTAGAGCGTCGAGTAGCCGACCGACATCTCCGACTTGTTGCCGGTCGTGAGCACGAGCCAGCCGAACTTGTTCGAGAGCGCCATGACGAGGTTGCCGCGGATGCGCGCCTGGATGTTCTCCTCGGTGATGTCGCGCTCGCGGCCCGCGAACGGCTCGGCGAGCAGGCGGTCGTAGGCCTCCATCGCCTGGGCGATCGGCAGCTCGATCGCCTCGCAGCCGAGATTGGCGGCGATCGCCCGGGCGTCCGCCTGCGTCTCCTGCGACGAGAAGGGGGAGGGCATGATCACGCACGTCACCCGCTCGGGACCGAGCGCATCGACGGCGACGAGCGCGACGAGCGCCGAGTCGATCCCGCCGGAGAGGCCGAAGACGACGTGGCGGAAGCCGTTCTTGGCGACGTAGTCGCGCAGGCCGCAGACGAGCGCGGCGTAGACCTCGTCCTCAGGGCCGAGCAGCTCGGCGACGGGCCCGCCGAGGCCGGCGTCGTCCCCCGCCGTGGCCTCCGCCGGCCGCACGGGGGTCTCCAGGCGCGCGAGCGTCGCGGCGGGCGGCGGGGCGCCCCGGCGGCGCTCGCGCAGCACGGCGGAGCGGTGGCGGGGGTCGACGAGGCGCCGCTGGGCGACGGCGCCGACGTCGAGGGTGCAGACGACGAGCGCCTCCTCGAACTGCGGCGCGCGGGCGACGACGCGCCCGTCCTGGTCGATGACGACGCTGTGGCCGTCGAAGACGAGCTCGTCCTGGCCGCCGACGAGATTGCAGAAGGCGACGGCGGCGTTGTTGTCGCGCGCCCGCTGGATGAGCATCCGCTCGCGCTCGAGCCCCTTGCCGCGGTGGTACGGCGACGCCGAGAGGTTGACGATCACCTGGGCGCCGGCGAGCGCCTCGGCGGTCGCGGGCGGGCCGGGCTCCCAGATGTCCTCGCAGATGGTCAGGCCGACGGCGACCCCGTTGACCTCGGCGAGCGCGGGCTCGCTGCCGGCCTGGAAGTAGCGCCGCTCGTCGAAGACCCCGTAGTTGGGGAGCTCCATCTTGCGGTAGACGGCGGCGACGGAGCGGTCGGCGAGCACGGCGGCGGCGTTGTAGACGTCGTCGGCCAGCTCGGGGAAGCCGACGACGGCGACGATCCCCTCGCAGGCGTCGGCGACCTCGCTCAGCGCCGCGCGCGCCGCGTCGAGGAAGTGGGTCTTGAGCAGCAGGTCCTCGGGCGGGTAGCCGGTGATCGCGAGCTCGGGGAAGACGACGAGCTCCGCGCCCTGCTCGCGGGCCTGCGCGATGAGCTCGCGGCAGCGGCGGGCGTTGCCCTCGACGTCGCCGACCACGGCGTTCATCTGCGCGAGCGCGACGCGCAGCCGCTCGAACCGCATGCTCATGCCGGAAGTATCGCGCCGCTCAGGTCGAGGATGCGGCCCCGGCGCGCGCCGGCACGCGCATCGCCAGGCGCGTCCCGGCGGGCCGGGACTCGAGCTCGAAGGCGCTCGTGAGCTCGGCGATGATCGCCAGGCCGCGGCCGCCGTGGTCGCCGTCGCGCCGGCGGCGGCTGCGGAAGCGGCCGCGGTCGGTGACGGCGACGACGACCTCCTCAACGGCGAACGAGCAGGAGACGGTGATGCGGCGGTCGGCCTCCCCGGGGCCGCCGCCGTGGCGCATGGCGTTCGTCACCGCCTCGGTCGCCACGAGGCAGGCGCGGAAGGTCGCCTCGGCGTCGACGCCGTGACGCCCGGCCCAGTCGGCCAGGAAGGCGCGGAGCGTGACGAGCTCCGACGGGTCCGCGCGGAGCGCGATCGACTCGCTGGCGTCGCTCACAAGCCCAGGGTTCCCATCCCCCGACCGGAGGAAACGCGTCCCCGTTGAGGTTCAGTCGCCTGCCTGACCGAGGTGCTCGTCGATGAACGCCTGGAGCTCCTCGGGCGCGTCCGCGTACTGGATCCGCTCGGCCGAGACGGCGGCGAGCGGGCGGGTCAGCGTCGGCTCGCGCTCGAGCAGGACGGCGAGCCCCTGGTCGGCGAGCTCGGGGCCCGCGCCGTCCTGGAGCGCGTCGGTGCCCGCCGGCGGCCGGGCGTCGCGGTGGAGCACGACGACGTTGCCGGCGTCGACGGCGTCCTGCAGGGCGGGGGAGAGGACCGGCTCGCCGCGGTAGGGCTCGCCGAGCGCGCCGCCCGCCTCGACCGCCGGGTCGTCGCGCGACTGGAAGAAGAGCACGACGCCCGCGACGGCGACGAGGGCGACCGCGAGGGCGGCGAGCGTTCGCCGGAGCGACCTCATCGGTCGATCCGCGCCACGGTCGCGCCGGTGGCCTGGACGAGCGCGCGGGGGTCGACCTCGAAGACCGAGTTGCCGTCGCCGCCCGCGGCCCAGATCGTTTCGTACTCCAGCAGCGCCTCGTCGAAGACGACCTGGAGGTCGTGGCCGACCGGCGCGACCCCGCCGACCGGGAAGCCGGTGGCGGCGCGGACCTCGTCCGGCGAGGCGGCGCGCGCCTCCGCGCAGTCGAGCACCTCGCAGAGGCGGTCGACGTCCACGCGGTGGGCGCCGGAGGCGACGCACATGACCGGCTCGCCGTCGGCGACGAAGACGAGCGACTTCGCGATCCGCCCGGGCTCGCAGCCGACCGCCTCGGCGGCCTCCTCGACGGTCCGCGTGGGGCGGTCGAGCGTCCGGACGTGGACGTCGAGCCCGAGCGTGCGTGCGGCGTTCTTCACCTTCTCCTTCATCGGGCCGACAGTGTGCCGACCTCGACGCCCTCCGCGGCCGCGCGCAGCTCCTCGAGCGCCTCGGCGACGTCGGCGGCGAGCTCGTCGAGGTCCGCGAGCTCGTCGAAGTCGCCGACGAGGCCGAAGTCGAGGCGCCCGTGGTAGCTGAGGATCGCGATGCCGAGGGCGAGGTTGCGCGCGAGCGGGACCATCGGGAACGGCTCGAGCAGCTCCCGGCCCATGAGGTAGAGCGGGAATTGCGGCCCCGGCACGTTCGTCACGACGAGGTTGAAGAACCGCCGGCGCGAGACGAGCCGCGCCGCCTGGCTGAGGACCGTCGGCGGGGCGAAGCCGGCCAGGCGGGTGAGCACCTCGGCGCCGACCGCCTGGCCGCCCTCCTTGAGCGTGCGGGTCTCCTCGGCGAGCAGGCGGAGGCGCTCGACCGGGTCCTCGCACCAGACCGGCAGCGCCACGACGAAGGCGGTCACGCGGTTGCCGAGCGCGCCGCGCTCGAGGTCGCTGCGGACGCTCACCGGCACCATCGCCTTGAGCTCGAGGCCCTCGGTGCGGACGCCGCGGCGCCGCAGGTGGCGGCGGAGCGCGCCGGTGACGGTGGCGAGCACGACGTCGTTCACGGTCCCGCCGAGCACGTCCTTGATCTGCTTCGCCTCGCCGAGCGACGCGCGGACCCACGCGAAGCGGCGGTGCGGGCCGATGCGGCGGTTGTAGGGGGTGGGCGGCGCCGGGTTGAGGCCGGCCCAGGCGAGCGCCCCGACGCCGGCGAGCCGCTCGAGCGCGCCCTCGGCGACCCGCCGCGGCGTGCGCAACAGGGCGCGCAGCGAGCGCAGCGCCTCGGCGGGGACGGTCGCGCGCTCGACCAGCGCCTCGGCAAGCAGCTCGGTCCGGCTCGGCAGCGGGCGGGGGAGCCAGCGGTCCTCCGCCGGCGGGGGCGACGCGGGCTCGGGGCGCGTGTCGAAGAGCACGCTGAGCATGTCGACGCCGGAGATGCCGTCGACGAGCGCGTGGTGGGTCTTCGTGATGATGGCGAAGCGGTCCTCGCCGACGCGGTCGACGAGCCACAGCTCCCACAGCGGCTTGTCGCGGTCGAGGCGCTGGGAGAAGACCCGCCCGGCGAGCGCGCGGAGCTGCTCCTCGTCGCGCGGCTCCGGCAGCGCGGTGTGACGGACGTGGTAGCGGAGGTTGAAGCTCGGGTCGTCGACCCACACCGGCCGGCCCTGACCGAAGGGGACGAAGGCGAGCTTGCGCCGGTAGCGCGGGACGAGGTGGAGGCGCCGCTCCACGTGCGCGAGGAAGTCCTCGTAGGCGGGCGCCCCGCCGGCAAGCAGGAGCACCGTGCCGACGTGCATGTGCGCCGCGTCGTCCTCGAGGTGGAGGAAGGAGGCGTCGAGGCCGCTCAGTCGCTCACCGGGCACGTGCCAAGCCTACGGCGCTTCGCGAGGGCCGTTGCCATCCGGGCGGGGGTGCCTGTCGCCTGTGTGACCTCACTCACAGAGGCCAGGGCTCGGAGCCCTATCCTGGCGCGCTCGACAGGAACGACAACGAACGAGTGTTCGACACGGCCCCGCCGAACCGCCACGAGCCTTCCGGCGGACGGGGGACCCACTTGCCGCACCGCATCGGGTGCGGCCTGGGGCGAATCGGCCAACCGGCGCCACTGAGCCGCGCCGCCTGGCCGTAGCGCGCCGCTCGCGCGAGCCCGTCAGCTAACCCCGCAGGCGCGGCCGGGAAAGGATCATCGTGACGTCCAGATTCGCTGTGCGCGAGCACGGCGTTCGCTCCCTTGCCCTGCTCGCGATCGCCGCCGTCGGCGTGATCGCCGCGGTGGCGCTCCCGACCACCGGCGCGGCCCGGTCGCCCGCCGCGACGGTCGCGGTGAAGAAGGAGGACCGGCGCGTCAGCTACGGCGAGCGCGTCACCGTCCGCGGCGTCCTCGCCTCCCGCGCGCCGGGCCGCGCGGTCAGCGTCCAGTACGCGCCCCGGGGCCGCACCTGGCGGACGGTCGCGCAGACGAGCTCGCGGGCCGGCGGCCGCTTCGCCGCGTCCCTGCGCGCCCGCAGCTCCGGCCGCGTCCGCGTGATCGCCGACGGCGGGGCCAGCCCGACGCGGCCGATCACCGTCGTCGCGCGCGTGCGGGCGCGTCTCCGCGCGCACCTCAACCGCGGCAGCCTCGCGGTCGTGCGCGGCGTCGTCCGGCCCGCGCTGGCGGGGCGGACGGTCTCCGTCCAGCTCCGCCGCGGCGCCGGCTGGGACACCGTCGATCGCGCGCGCACGCGCGCCGGCGGGCGCTTCAAGGCCGTCTGGCGGCAGCGCCGGCCGGGCCGCTACGCCGTCCGCGTCGTCGTCGCCGGCAACGCGGTGAGCGCCGCCGCCGGCCGCCGGATCGGCGTCATGTACGTCTACCGGCCGGGCCACGCGTCCTGGTACGGCCCGGGCCTCTACGGCAACCGCACCGCCTGCGGCGGCAGCCTCGGGCCGGGCACGCTGGGCGTCGCGCACAGGACGCTGCCGTGCGGCACGAAGGTGACGTTCCGCCACCGCGGGCGAATCGTGACCGTGCGCGTCATCGACCGCGGCCCGTTCGCGGCCGGGCGCGAGTGGGACCTCACCGCCGCGACGAAGCGCAAGCTCGGCTTCGGCTCGACCGGGACGGTCTGGGCCGCGCACTAGCGGCCCCTCACAGGCCGAGCGCGAGCTGGCCCGGCGGGGGCGCCGTCGCGGCGGCGTCCTCGTCGAGGCCGGCGACCCGCACGCCGAGCAGCCGCACCGGCCGCTGCGGGTCGAAGGCGCGCAGCAGCTCGCTCGCGACGGCGAAGACCGGCTCGAAGTCGCGGACCGGCACGGCGAGCGAGCGCGCCCGCGTGTGCGTCGAGAAGTCGTCGAGGCGGACCTTGATGCCGATCGTCCGCCCGCGCCGGCCGTGGCGGCGGAGGTCGTCGCAGAGGCGGCGGGTGAGCCGCTCGAGCGCGGGGAGGAGCTCGTCGAGCCCGGCGAGGTCGCGGTCGAAGGTCGTCTCGCGCGACTCCGACTTGCGGACGCGCTCGGTGACGACCGGGCGGTCGTCCTCGAAGCGGGCGAGCGCCCGCAGCCACGGGCCGTGGCGGGCGCCGAACCACTCGACGAGCTGCTCCTCGCTCGTGGCGGCGAGCCGGGCGAGCGTCGTGATGCCGTGGCGGGCGAGCCGCTGCGCGGTCTTCGGGCCGATGCCGGGGACGAGGGCGGGGGAGGCCTCGGCGAAGCGCTCGCGCGCCTGCGCCTGGGAGAGGACGACGAAGCCGTCGGGCTTCTGCGCGTCGGAGGCGACCTTCGCGACGAGCTTGTTCGGGCCGACGCCGATCGAGCAGGTGAGCCCGGTCCGCTCGCGGACGGCGGCCTTGATCCGCCGCGCGGCCGTGAGCGGGCGCTCGAGGCCGGAGAGGTCGAGGTAGGCCTCGTCGAGCCCGAGCACCTCGACGCGCTCGACGTGCTCGCGCAGGACGGCCATGACCTCGCGCGAGCGGCGGCGGTAGAGCTCCATGTCCGGCGGGATGAAGACGGCCTGCGGGCAGAGCCGCCGCGCCCGCTCCGCCGGGATCGCCGAGCGGACGCCGAAGCGGCGCGCCTCGTAGCTCGCCGTCGTCACCACTGCCCGCGGCCCCAGCCCGCTGACGACGACCGGCTTGCCGCGCAGCTCGGGACGCCGCTGGAGCTCCACGCTCACGTAGAAGGCGTCCATGTCGAGATGGGCGATGCAGCGGCGCGCCATCGCCCTGGAGGCTACGCCGGCGAACGGACGTTCGCCCACCGCGAGAACGTCCGGGGATGGCCCCTATGGGGGCCACCGCTGGACGTTCTCAGTTGCGCTGGTTGACGGGCCGCACGAGGATCTCGTTGACGTCGACGTGCGGCGGCTGGGAGAGCGCGAACATCACCGCGCGGGCGATGTCGTCGGCCTCGAGGGCGCCGGTGGGCCGCTCGTCGAAGAACGGCGTGTCGACCATTCCCGGCTCGATGAGCGTCACCTTCATCGGGGTGTCGGCGACCTCCTGGCGGAGCGCCTCGCCCATCGCGGTGACGGCGTGCTTCGTCGCCGAGTAGAGCGAGCCGGGGAGGGCCCGCCGGCCGGCGACCGAGCTGGTGAGGAGGAAGTGGCCGGCGTTCTGCTCGCGGAAGCGCGCGAGGCAGGCGCGGATCGTGAGCGCGCAGCCGTAGACGTTCGTGAGCACCATCGACCGCCAGTGCTCGACGCTCTCCTCGAGGAAGCCCCGCTTGGCGCCGAAGCCCGCGTTCGCGAAGGCCGCATCCAGCCGGCCGAAGCGGTCGTAGGCGGCGGCGACGGCCGCCTGCTGGTCGTCCCAGCTCGTGACGTCGCAGCGGATCGGGAGCGCGCGCTCGGCGCCGAGCTCGCCGGCGAGCGCCTCGAGGCGGTCGAGCGAGCGTGCCGCCAGCACGACGCGCCAGCCGGCGTCGACGGCGTGCCGCGCGGTCGCCGCGCCGATGCCGCTGCTCGCGCCCGTGATGAGGAGAACCGGCTCGTCAGGCATGGGCGACGTTTTACCATCGCGCCATGAGGCGCCTGACCGGACTCGCTGCGGCGCTGGCGCTCGCGCTGTTCGCGCCCGCCGCCGAGGCGATCGACATCCACGCCCATCGCGGCGGCCCGCTCGACCACGGCATCCCCGTGACGCCGGAGAACTCGATGGCGGCCTTCGAGCGCGCCGAGGAGCTCGGCGCGGACGTCATCGAGCTCGACGCGAAGGTGACGCGCGACGGCGTGCCCGTCGTCCTCCACGACGCGGCGCTCGACCGCACGACGGACTGCTCGGGCATGGTCCGCGACCGCACCGCCGCGGAGGTGCTCGCCTGCCGGATCGACATCCTCGGCGTCGACGACCGCGTCGTCCCGCATCCGGAGTCGGAGGAGACCGTGCCGGCGCTCGCCGACGTGCTCGCGTGGGCGCGCGAGGAGGGCGTGCGGCTCAACCTCGAGATCAAGAACCAGCCGCTCGACGCCGACTTCGACCCGACGCCCGCCTTCGCGACCGCGGTGCTCGACGCGCTCGACCGCTCGGGGATCCCGAAGCGCCAGGTCATCGTGCAGAGCTTCTGGCCGGTCGACCTCGTCTGGGCGCGGCTGCGCGGCTACACGACGTCGGTGCTCACGCTCCCGCAGCTCAACGAGGTCGGGGTCGTGGCGGCGCTCGCCACCGGCAGCGACTGGGTGTCGCCCGGCTGGCCGGCGCTCACCGGGCCGCTGTACGTGCAGCTCGCGCACCTGCTCGGGCGGAAGGTCGTGCCGTACACGCTCGACACGGCGACCGACCTGCGCGCCGCGGCGGACGCGGGCGTCGACGCGGTCATCACGAACGACGTTCCGCTCGCCCAAGAAGAGGTCCTCGGCGTCCCGTAGGCTGACGCCGTGGCCAGCGACTGGACCGCCGCCCGCTTCCCGCACGTCCCGGCCGCGGCCGGCCACTACGAGAGCTACTACCTCAAGGCCTGCCACCCGGACGAGCCGCTCGGGCTGTGGATCCGCTACACGGTCCACAAGCGCCCCGGCAAGCCGGCGAAAGGCTCGCTCTGGTGCACGGTCTTCGAGGCGGGCGGGCCGCACGCGGCGAAGGTGACGCTGCCGGAGCCTGCGGCGCCCGAGGGCGAGCTCATCCGCATCGGCGAGGCGAGCTTCGCGCCCGGCCGGGTGGTGGGGGAGGCGCTCGACTGCGCCTGGGAGCTGACCTTCGAGGACCCGGCCGAGCCGTTCCTCCACCTGCCGCGGACGTGGATGTACCGGGCGAAGCTGCCGCGGACGAAGACGCTGAGCCCCTGGCCGCAGGCGACGTTCTCGGGCCGCGTGCGGGTCGGCGAGCGGGAGATCGTCGTCGACCGCTGGCCGGGGATGGTCGGCCACAACTGGGGCGCCGAGCACGCCGAGCGCTGGATCTGGATGCACGGCACGCGCTTCGCCGAGGCGCCCGACGCGGTGCTCGACGTCGCGATCGGCCGCGTCCGGCTCGGCCCGGTGACGACGCCCTGGGTCGGCAACGGCCTGCTCCTGCTGGACGGCGAGCGGATCCGCCTCGGCGGGCTCGGGAAGGCGCGCGCGACGCGCGTCGAGGAGACGCCGCAGGAGTGCCGCTTCGCGCTCGCCGGCCGGGACGTCGAGGTCGAGGGGCGCGTCGGCGCGCCGCGCGAGCGCTTCGTCTGCTGGGTCTACGCCGACCCGGACGGGCCCGAGCACCACACCGCGAACTGCTCGATCGCCGACATGGAGCTCGTCGTCCGCCGCCGCGGCCGGCCGGAGCGGCGGCTGCGCGTCGAGGCGGGCGCCGCGTACGAGCTCGGCATGCGCGAGCGCGACCACGGCTACGAGGCGCAGCCGTTCCCGGACGGGTGAGGCGCCGGCGCGCGTCCTGCGCGCCCGCCGCGGCCGCCTCAGGACGCCGTCTCGGCGGCCGGCTCGTACGCGCCGGCCTCGCGCCGCAGCTCGCTCGGCCGCGGCCTGCCGTCCGGCCGCCAGCCGGGCCCGCGGAAGACGTAGCCGAGCCGCTCGCGCCAGTCGCGCGCGTGGCGGACGTCGTGCCAGATGTCGACGTACTCGTGGAAGGCGACCCGCACCGGGTTGAAGGTGTCGATGTTCTTCGTCAGCCCGTAGCGGACGCGCTCGCGCTCCGGCTCGAACGTCCCGAAGAGCTTGTCCCAGATGATGAGGATGCCGCCGTGGTTGCGGTCGAGGTACTGGCGGTTCGAGCCGTGGTGGACGCGGTGGTGGGAGGGCGTGTTGAAGATCGCCTCGAACCAGCGCGGCAGCTTGCGGACGCGCTCGGTGTGGAGCCAGAACTGGTAGATGAGGCTCCACGACTGCGCCAGCAGGATCATCCAGGGCTCGAAGCCGAGCAGCGCCATCGGCACCTGGAAGGGCAGCGCGGTCATCGGCGTCCACGTCTGGCGGAGCGCCGTGGAGAGGTTGTAGTGCCGGCTGGAGTGGTGGACGACGTGGCTCGCCCAGAAGATGCGGACCTCGTGGTGGGCGCGGTGGAACCAGTAGTAGAAGAAGTCGTCGGCGAAGAAGAGCAGCACCCACGTCCACCAGCGCTCCGGCGAGAGGTGGAGCGGGCTGATCTCGTGGGCGGCCGCGAGCGCGACGAGGACGACCGCCTTCCAGCCGAAGTTGATGACGACGTTGCCGAGCCCCATCGTGAGGCTCGTCGCGGTGTCCCTCGGCTCGTAGCCGATGAGGTCCTCGTCGTCGCGCAGGTGGCGGAAGGAGATCGCCTCGACGACGAGCAGGAGGATGAAGGCGGGGATCGCGTAGATGATGAGGTCGATCATCCGGTGGCCTCCGTCGTCAGGATCCGTTCGGCGCGGGCGAGCATCCGCCCGAGCAGCTCGTGGGCGAGCGCGCCCGCCACGGCGGCGTCGCCGGCCGCGATCGCCGCGACGAGCGCCTCCTGGGCGTCGAAGTCGCGGAACTCGGGCTCGCTCGCGGCGTCGGCGAGCTCCCTGATCGGCTCGAGCGCGGCGAGCAGGCTGTTGTAGGCGAGGCGGTAGGCGATGTTGCCGCTGCCGTTCACGAGCAGGTTCCACAGCTCGACGTAGCGGTCGGCGAGCTCCTCCGCCGGCGCGGTCCGGCTCGCCGCGACGTGGGCGCGCAGCCGCTCGGCGAGCTCCTCGCCGCCGCGGGCGGCGCAGCGGCGCGCGACGTCGGTGCCGATCGCCTGGCGCATCTCGAGCGCCGAGCGGAGCACGCCGCGGTCGGGGAGGCGGCCGTCGCCGAACGCAAGGTCGGCGAGGATGTCGAGCCCCGCGGTGCGGCGCCAGTCGAGCACGCGCGTCGCGCCGCCGTGGGCGACCTCGACGAGGCGCGCCTGCTGGAGGCGCTTGATCGCCTCGCGGATCGCGTGCCGGTTGACGCCGAACTGCTCGGCGAGGACGCGCTCCGACGGCAGCGGGTCGCCGGGGGCGAGCTCGCCGCCGAGGATCGCCGCCCGCAGCCGCTCGTGGACGGCCTGCGAGACGACGCGCCGGTCGACCGCCTCGAACGGCGGCCCGGCGCGGCGGCTCGTGCGCGCGCTCTCCGTGGTCGCTGGAGCTCCCTCCGGCACTGGTCCAACCACTGTACCAGTGCTCGTCGGACGGCACCACCGGAGGGCGCCACCGCTGAAGAGCCGCGGCGGGCCTGCCGATCCACCCGGTGGCATGACGCGCGATCGCCACATCAGCCGGCACCCGCAGGGCTCGCCCGGCGGACGGGAGGCGCGCTGAGGTGCCCGGCGCGCTCGGGCCCGTCCATCCCGACCGGCTCTCGCTCTGGCCGGTCGAGGGCGGCCGCTACGGCATCGACGTGAGCTTCACGGGCAAGACCGGGCTCGCGCCCGCCGAGCGCTGGCGGGACTTCCTCGCCGAGCACGGCATGGCCGCGAAGCTCATCCAGGAGCTGGGCGGCGCCTGGACCGTCCGCGTCGGCCCGGTCGCGCGCGACGACGCCCAGCGCGTCGTCGGCTCGTTCCTGCGCTGAGGCGGCGTCGCGGGCCCTCAGGCGCCCTGGCGGGACCGGTGGTGCTCGACGACGCGCGTGAGCAGCCGCACGAGCGCCTCGCGCTCCTCGGGGGCGAGCGGCGCGAGCAGCTCGTCCTGCGCGCGGGCGACCTCGGCCGCGAGGCGCTCGAGCGCGGCCCCGCCGTCGGGCGTGAGCGCGACGACGTTGCGGCGCAGGTCGGTCGGGTCCCGGCGGCGGCTGACGTAGCCGGCCCGCTCGAGGTCGGCGACGACCTCGGCGGTGTCGCTGCGGTCCATCCACAGCCGGCGACCGAGCTCGGCCTGGCTCGCCGGGCCGTTCTCACCGAGGGCGAGGAGGGTGGAGAAGTGGTACGTGCGTAGCCCGGATCGACCGAGACGGGCGCCGACGAGGCGGTTCCCGGCCTGGGCGGCCTGGTTGAGGAGCCAGCTCGGCAGCGCCCACAGGCCGGCGGGCGCGGTCGACGGGTCCATGGCGGCCAGGGTAGCGGTGTTCGTTGGCGGTGCCAACGATTGGGGCCGTTCATGCGGCCCGGGCGGCGCGCGCCCCGGGGCGGGCGCCTTCGTGGGCCGCAACCCGGGCGCCTTCGTAGGGCCGCAACCCGGGCACCTTCGCAGGGTCGCGGACGGCAGCGCTCGATCCTCCGTTCATACGACGGAGCACCGGGCATTGCCCCGGAGTTGGACGGACCGGCCGAGCCCGGCTCCGGCGGCGACGCGCGATCGACCGTTCATACGACGGAGAACCGGGCGCTGCCTCAGGCGACGAGGCCTGCCGGCGAGCCCGACCCGGAATCCGCGGGGCGCGAATCGACAGGCCACGAGGGCAACGCTCGATCGACGGTCCATACGACGGCAGATCGAGCGTTGCCCTCCGGTGACGGCCCGCCTGACGCGCCCACCCGGCGCGGGACCCGGTCGGCCGCGGGCTCCAGACCGAGCGCTCGATAAGAGGCGTTATGGAAACTCCAATTGACGAGCGTCAACGCGCCCGCTTAGGATCGCGCCATGATGCGCCTGCTCGCCCTTCTGCTGCTCGCGTGCTCTTTCGTCGTCGCGGGTTGCGGCGGCGACGATGACGACGAGCCCGCTCGCGCCGCGACCGACACCGTCCAGGCCGGCGGCGCCGCGACCGACGGCGCCGAGTCCGGCTCCGGCACGAACACGACCGCGGCGTCCACCGCGGCGGGCGGCGACGACGAGCAGACCGTCCGCGACGCCATCGACGAGCTCTATGACGCGCTCGCGGCCGGCGACGGCGAGCGTGCCTGCGGCTTCATGACCGAGGAGGCGCAGGCGGACACGGTCGAGGACGCGCAGGAGCTCGGCGCCGATCGCGACACGACCTGCGCGGAGGCGGTCGCAGGCCTCGGGAAGGCCTTCGGCGACGCCCTCAAGCGGCGGAGGATCGAGAGCGTCCGCGTGCAGGGCGACACCGCGAGCGCGCGCGTCGCGTTCACGACCGAGGGTCTCGGGCCGGCCGAGCTCGAGCTCGTCCGCGCGGGCGACGGCTGGAAGGTCTCCGACCCCGACGCCGACGACTAGCACGACGAACGTCCCTCGGTGGCCCCTATAGGGGCTACTCCGGGACGTTCTCGCCGCACGGGCGCGGACCCTTACACCACCCGATGTAACCTTCGCCCGCCAGACGCGAGCGAGGAGGAACCGGGATGCCAGGGAGCTACGACGTCAACGGCCGCACCGTCTTCATCACCGGCGCGGCGCGCGGGATCGGCGCGGGGGTCGCCGAGCGCCTGCACGCGAAGGGCGCGAACGTCGCGCTCGTCGGCCTGGAGCCCGAGCGGCTCGAGCAGCTCGCCGCCAAGCTCGGCGACCGCGCGGCCTGGTTCGAGGCGGACGTCACCGACCTCGCCGCGCTCGAGCGCGCCGTCGCCGCCACCGTCGAGCGCTTCGGCGGCATCGACGTGGCGATCGCCAACGCCGGCATCTCCTTCGTCGACGCCGTCGCGACCGCGCCGGTCGATCACATCGAGCGCACCCTCGCCGTCAACCTGCTCGGCGTCTGGCGGACCGACCGCGCCGTCCTCCCCCAGATCCGCGAGCGGAAGGGCTACCTGCTCAACATCGCCTCGCTCGCCGCGGCCGCGCACGCGCCGCTCATGGCGCCGTACGCCGCGAGCAAGGCCGGCGTCGAGGCGTTCACGAACAGCCTCCGCGTCGAGCTCGCCCCCACCGGCGCGCGCGTCGGCTGCGCCTACTTCGGCTTCATCGACACCGACCTCGTCCGCCACAGCTTCGAGCACCCGGCGACGAAGGTCATGCAGAGCACGATGCCGGGCTTCCTCCGCCGCCCGGTCCCGCTCTCGCGCGCCGTCGACACGATCGAGCGCGCCGTCGAGCGCCGCGCGGCGCGCGCCTGGGCGCCGCGCTTCGTCGGCCCGATGCTCGCGCTGCGCGGCATCCTCCAGCCGCTCACCGAGCTGCGCGTCATGCGCGACAAGCGCCTGCCGGAGGCGCTCCGCCTCGCCGACCCGCAGGTGACCGGCGAGGTCGGGGACCCGCTGCTCGGCGTCGCCGCCGAGGAGCCGCACGCGAACCAGTAGGCCTGACGGCAGACGACGGCCGGGGCGCGAGGCCCCGGCCGCCTGCCGCGACACCCCTTCGGCCGCGGGGCCGCCCGCCGCGCGCGGCGGCGGGCGCCCCTCCACCGGCCGGGCTCCTCAGTCGAACTGGTACGCCTCGGCGGCGTCGGACGAGAAGTTCGTCTCGATCGCCTTCAGGCCGAAGGGCGCGTCCGCGTCCACGCGGTAGAGCGTGCTCTGCCGCGGCGGGTCGCGGTCCTCAGGCGGGCCGTACTGGTAGTCGCCGCCCAGCCCGTCGGTCTGGAACGTGCCGAGGTTGTTCATCGCCTCGACGATCCCCTCACGCGAGAGGTCGCCCAGCTCGACGGCCTTCTCCAGGATCGCGCTGACGAGCTTCGCCTGCGTGTAGCCGAACGTGAAGTAGTAGTCCGGCTGCTGGTCGGGCGCGAACTTCTCGACGTGCTCCATCATCTGCGCCATCCCGGGGACGGACTCGTCGCCCCACTCCGGGCCCTCGGCGACGACCCAGAGGGTCTGCTCGAGGTACTTGGCGAGCGGCGACTGGCCGAGCGCCGCCACCCACGCGGGCGACTGCGCGATCCAGCGCGGCGCGAACTGGGCCCGCGCGGCGGTCCCGAGCACCGTGCCGGCGTCCTCCGGCAGGCCGACGAACACGACCGCGTCGCAGTTCGCCTGGCGGAGCTGCCCGATCTGCGCGGTGACGTCCTCGTCGCCGACGCGGTAGCGCGCCACCGTCGCGATCTCGAAGTCGAGCTGCTCGGAGGCGAACTCGAGGCCCTCCAGCCCGGCCTCGCCATACGGGTCGTCCTGGATGATCGCGCAGATCGTGTTGTCCTTGCCCTCGTGGCGGAGGTAGTAGTCGACCGCGTTGATCACCTGGACCTGGTACGGCCCGCCGACCGGCGCGAGCTGCTGCTCACGCACCCACTCGGAGTCGAGCGTGGCCGGGCCGGCGACGATGTTGTCCCGCTTGAGCTGCGGCAGCACCGCGTTGATGATCGGCGTGCCCAGCACCTGGACGAACATCGTCACGTCGTCCTTGATGCGGTTGTACTGCTGGACCGCGGTCGCCGGGTCGTAGCGGGAGTCGCGCTCGACGAGCTCGACCTTGTACTTGCCGGCGATGCCGCCCTCGTCCTCGTTGATGTGCTCGAACCACACCCGGTTGCCGTTCGTCAGCGGGTTGCCGATGACGGCCACCGGGCCGCTGCGCGGCGTGATGACGCCGAGGCGGATCGTCTTGCCGTCGAACCCCGGCGCGGTGGCGATGTCGCCGTCGCCGCCGCCTCCGTCGTCGTCGTCACGGCCGCACGCCGCGAGCGCGAGGACCGCGACGAGGGCGAGCACCGCGAGCAGCGCTGCCCTCCATCTACCCCCTGTTGACATCACTCCTCCTCCCTTCGTGGGTTGTCAGTAGGAGAACGGCCACCCCTTGAAGTACGCCTTGAGCCGCAGCCAGATCGCGGCGAGCCCGCGCGGCTCCAAGACGAGGAACAGGACGATCAGCAGGCCGAAGATCGCCTGGTTGAGGGCGAAGACGGTGATGAAGCCATCGTCCCCGGCGCCGGTCGCCACGCCGGGGATCGAGTCGCTGTACTCCTCGATGAGGCGCGGGAGCGACCCGACGAAGAGCGCCCCGAGCACGGCGCCGAAGATCGTGCCGAGCCCGCCGACGATGATGATCGCGATGTACTGGATCGAGAGCAGCAGGTTCCAGTCGGTCGGGTTGACGAACTGCTGGTAGGCGCCGAAGAGGCCGCCGGCGACGCCCGCGAGCGCGCTCGAGATGACGAACGCGCCGATCTTGTAGCGGGCGAGGCTGACGCCGATGAGCTCGGCGGCGACGTCGCGGTCGCGGATCGCCTGCATCGCGCGGCCTGGGCGGGTGCGGACGATGTTCTTGGCCAGCAGCGCGCAGAGCGCGACGACGGCCCACACCAGCCAGAACCAGCTCTGCTCGCGCGTGTAGCCGGAGATCGCGTCGAAGTCAACGAACCCGAGCGAGACCGGCGCCTCGATGTTCCGCCCGGAGCCGCCGCCGGTCAGCCCGTCCCAGTTCTGGAAGACGTGCTCGCCGACGAAGACGAGCCCGAGCGTGATGATCACGAGGTAGTTGCCGCGCAGACGCAGCGCGAACGGCCCGACGACCGCCCCGAGCAGGCCGCCGGCGACCGCCGCGAGCACGAGCCAGAGCGGCAGCGGCAGCCCGAGGTCGCCACCGAAGTAGCCGGCCGCGTACGCTCCCGCGCCGAGGAACGTCGCGTGCCCGAGCGAGACCTGCCCCGTGTAGCCGGTGAGCAGGTTGAGGCCGATCGCCCCGATCGCCGAGATGCCGGCGTACGTGAGCACCGACAGCCAGAAGTCCGTGAGGTAGAGCGGCGCGAGCGCGTAGATCGCGACGAGCGCGACGAGCCCGGCCTGGGCGGGGCGCGAGCGCCACAGCCGCAGCTCCTGGCTGTAGCGGGTCGTGAGCGCGTGGTTGCGCCCGGCGGCCCGGCGGAGGCGCTCGCCGATCACAGCCGCTCGACCTCCGGCGTGCCGAAGAGGCCGTACGGGCGGACGAGCAGGATGATCACCATCACCACGTACGGCATGACGATGTGGAAGTTCGGCCCGAGGAACGCGGCGTGCTCGGGCTGGTAGCCGGCGGTGAGCGTCTGGGTCACGCCGATGATGAGCCCGCCGATGACCGCCCCGCCCGGCGAGTCGAGGCCGCCGAGGATCATCGCCGGGAAGGCCGCCAGCGCGATGAAGCTGATCGACGGGTTGACCGCCGCGGCGCCGGAGGCGAGCGTCACGCCGGCGAGCGCGGCGACGACGCCGGCGATCCCCCACGAGAGCGCGAACACCTGGCGGGCGCTGATGCCCTGGGCGAGCGCGGCCTCCTGGTCGAAGGCGGTCGCGCGCATGGCCAGGCCGAGGCGGGAGTAGCGGAAGAAGAGGAAGAAGCCGAGCAGCGCGAGCCCGGCGAGGCCGATCGTCCAGAGGTCGCGGACGGCGAGCCCGACCCCCGCCGCGTCGACCGTCTCGACGCCCCACGGGTCGCCGAGGTTCTTCGCCCCGTAGCCCCAGATCGTCGGGATCGCCTGCTCGATGACGAACAGGACCCCGATCGTGATCATGATCACGGCGAAGACCGGCTGGCCGACCATCCGCCGCAGCACCGTCCGCTCGATGAGGACGCCGACGAGGCCGGTGGCGGCGAGCGCGAGCAGGACCGCGAGCGCGAACGGCAGCCCCCACTCCTGCCCGAACTGGTAGGCGGCGTAGGCGCCGAGCGCGACGAGGCCGCCCTGGGCGAAGTTGATGACCCCGGTCGCGCGGTAGATGACGACGAAGCCGAGCGCGACGAGCGCGTAGCGCGCCCCGAGCGCGATCCCGGCGAAGACGAGCTGGAAGAACTCCTCCACTAGGCGTACATCCCTTCGATCACGTCGGCGAACTCGCGCTCGATCGCGGCCCGCTTCACCTTCTGCGTGGCGGTGAGCTCGCCGTCCTCGTGGTCGAGCTCCTTGCGCAGCAGCTCGAAGCGCTTGATCGTCTCGACCTGCGCGAGCGTCTGGTTCACCTCGTCGACGACCCCGGCGACGAGCTCCCGCACCTCGGGCCGCGAGGCGAGGTCGGCGTACGTCGTGTACGGGATCCCCCGCCGCGTCGCCCAGTCCCCCACCGTGTCCGCCTCGATCCCGATGAGCGCGGTGAGGTACTTCCGCCGGTCGCCGATGACGATCGCCTCGCGGATGTAGGGCGAGACCTTGAGGCGGTTCTCGATCTCCGACGGCGAGATGTTCTTGCCGCCGGCGGTGATGATGATGTCCTTCTTGCGGTCGGTGATCTTGAGGAAGCCGTCGGCGTCGAGCTCCCCCACGTCGCCGGTCCGCAGCCAGCCCTCGGGGTCGATCGTCGCCGCCGTCGCCTCGGGGTCCTTGAGGTAGCCGGCGAAGACGCCCGGGCTGCGGGTGAGGATCTCGCCGTCGTCTGCGATCCGCAGCTCCACCTCCTCGAGCGGCCGGCCGACCGTCCCGATCCGGACGTCGTCGGCGGGCGTGTAGGTCGCCATCGCCGTGTTCTCCGTCTGGCCGTAGCCCTCCCGCACCGGCACGCCGATCGCCCACAGCCAGTGGAGCACCTCGGGCGCGATCGGCGCCGCGCCCGACAGCGCGGTCCGCACCCGCCGCATGCCGAGCTTGTCGCGCAGCGGCCGGTAGAGCAGCAGCCAGCCGAGCCCGTAGAGCAGCCGGTCGGCGAGGCCGAAGCGCCCGCGCAGGCGGTGGGCGGCGACGCGCCGCCCCATCCGGATGCCGAGGCGGTAGGTGAGCCGCTTCAGCGGGCTTGCGTCGGCGATCCGGATCTCGACGCCGGCCATCATCTTCTCCCACACCCGCGGGACGCCGAGGAAGAAGGTCGGCTGGACCTCGCGCAGGTCGGTCTGGAAGGTGTCGGAGTCCTCGCCGAAGTTGACGACGTAGCCGGCGTGGAGCGCGCCGCCGACGGAGATGAGCCGCTCGGCGATGTGGCAGAGCGGCAGGTACGAGAGCACCTCGTCGCGCGGCGTCGTCTCGTAGACGCGGCGGTAGGCGGCGCCCGCGGCGTGGAGGTTGGCGTGGGTGATCATCGCCCCCTTCGGCGGGCCCGTCGTGCCGGAGGTGTAGACGACGATCGCCGTGTCCTCGGGCCTCAGCCGCTCGACGCGCTCGGCGAACTCGCTCTGCGGGCGGCGCTCGCCGAGCAGCTCGAGCTGCTCCCACGTGAGGATCGTCTCGCCGTCGATCTGGCGCACCCCGCGCGGGTCGATGACGACGATCGCCTTGAGCGCGGGCAGGCGGTCGCGGACCGCGAGCGTCTTGTCGAGCTGCTCCTCGTCCTCGGCGACGAGCACGACCGACTCGGAGTGGCCGAGCAGGTACTCGACCTCGGCCGACGGGCTCGTCGGGTAGACGCCGACGCTGATCGCCCCGATCCCCTGCGCGGCGAGGTCGGCGAGCAGCCACTCCGGCCGGTTCTCGGCGTGGATCGCGACGCGGTCGCCGGGCCGCACGCCGAGCTCGAGCAGGCCGCAGGCGACGCGCGCCGTCTGACGGGCGTACTCCTCCCACGTCCACTCCTGCCAGCGGCCGAGCCGCTTGTGGCGGAGCGCGACGTCGTCCGGGCGGGTCGCCGCGTGGTGGAGCAGCAGGCCGGGCAGCGTCGTGCTCACGCCTCCCCCTCCTCCCCCGTGCCGAGGTAGGCGGCGATGACGCGCTCGTTCGCCTGCACCTCGGCGGGCGTGCCCTCGGCGATGACCTCGCCGAAGTCGAGCGCGAGCACGCGGTCGGCGAGGTCCATGACGAGCGCCATGTCGTGCTCGACGAGCAGGATCGTGAGGCCGAGCTGCTCGCGGATCTCGACGATGTAGCGCGCCATGTCCTCGGTCTCCTCGAGGTTCATGCCGGCGACCGGCTCGTCGAGGAGGAGCAGGCGCGGCTCCATCGCGAGCGCGCGGCCGAGCTCGACGCGCTTCTGGACCCCGTACGGGAGCAGCCCGACCGGCTGGTGGCGGACCGCCTCCAGCTCGAGGAAGTCGATGATCTCCTCGACCGCCTCGCGGTGCTCGATCTCCTCGCGCCGCGCCCGGCCCAGCCAGAGCGCGCCGGCGAGGAAGCCCGTCCGCATCTTGAGGTGGCGGCCGAGCATGATGTTGTCGACGACCGAGAGGTTCGTGAACAGGCCGAGGTTCTGGAACGTCCGCCCCACCCCGAGCCGCGCGCTGTCGCGGCGGCGGCCGACGAGGCTCTCCCCGGCGAGGCGGATCGCGCCCTTCTGCGGCCGGTAGTAGCCCGACAGGCAGTTGAAGATCGACGTCTTGCCCGCGCCGTTCGGCCCGATGATCGCGAACAGCTCGCCCTCCGGGACGGAGAAGCTCACGTCCTTGAGCGCGGTGACGCCGAAGAAGCGGAGCGTCACGTCCTCGACCTCGAGCAGCGCCGGCCGGCGCCCCGGCCGCTCGGCCGGCGGCGTGACGGTCTGGGGCCGGGGCTCGGCGCTCATGCGCTCCACCGCTTCCGCCGCCGGTAGGTCTTGATCTCGCGGAACGAGCGCCGCGCGCCCTCGGGCGCGATGCCGAGGTAGAACTCGCGTACGTCGCTGTCCTCGCGCAGCTCGTCCGCCGGGCCGTCGAGGACGACGCGGCCGTTCTCGAGCACGTAGCCGTACGAGGCGACCTGGAGCGCCATCGTCGCGTTCTGCTCGACGAGCAGGACGCTCGTGCCCTGGCGGTTGATCGCCGCGATGATGTCGCGGATCTGGCCGACGAGCGCCGGGGCCAGCCCGAGCGAGGGCTCGTCCAGCAGCAGCAGCCGCGGCTCGGCCATGAGCGCCCGCCCGATCGCGAGCATCTGCTGCTCGCCGCCGGAGAGGTAGCCGGCGACCTGGTTGCGGCGCTCCTCGAGCCGCGGGAAGAGGCTCATGACCCGCGCGTACGCCTCGTCGTAGTCGCCGCGGCGGGTGAAGGCGCCGGCGCGGAGGTTCTCCTCGACGGTGAGCTCGGCGAAGATGCGCCGCCCCTCCATCACCTGCGCGACGCCCCGGCGGACGATCGCCGGGGCGTCGAGGCCGGTGAGCGGCCGGCCGTCGAGCTCGATCGAGCCCTTCGTGATCTCGCCGCGGTGGATGTCGAGCAGGCCCGTGATCGCGCGCAGGAGCGTCGTCTTGCCGGCGCCGTTCGCTCCCAGCAGGGCGACGACCGACCCGGGCGGGACCTCCAGGCTGACGCCCCGCAGGACGAGCGAGACGTCCTCGTAGACCACCTCGACGTTGCGCACGGCGAGGCCGGCGCCGGCGTGCGAGCGCACAGCTCCTCCTCCCTCGCGCGCGGGGACTTGCTCCATCACGCACGTGCGTTCCTACCACGTCCGCTGGTCGGAACGGAACGGGCGGGAGGCGCCAACGGGCCCCAGCCCGACGGATGTTCGATCCCGTGGGTGAGGACCCGCCCCCGGCCGGGTCTGGCCGCGCGCGTGGCGGCGCTCAGGCCGCCGTCGGCTGCGGCAGCGGGTGGTGCTCGGGCTGGCGCTCCGACCGCCGGCGCTCGCGCCCCTCGCACGGCTGGGGCCCCTCGGGCTGGCCGGCGCGACGGCGGGCCTCGTGCGCCTCGGCCTGGGCGCGGCGGCGCGCCTCGCGCCGCTCGCGCTCCTCGGCGAGCGCCTGGAGCATCTCGGCGAGGTCGCCGGTCGGGAGCTCCTCCGGCTCGGGGATCGCCGCCGCCGGGTCGCGCGGCAGGCGGAGCGTGCACGTCAGCGCGACCGCGGCGAGCGTCAGGCTGAAGCCGCTGCCGACGGCGAGCGTCGTCGCGCCATAGCCGAAGTAGTTGACGTAGCCCATCAGCGCGTGGACGACGATGCCGATCCCCCAGCCGACGGGCGACTGGCCCGCTGCCGAGCGGCGCCGGAGCATCGCCACGATCTGGGGCACGGTGCCGGTGAGGCCGAGGACGATGGCGATGGACGAGGCGATCGAGAGGAAGGACACTGGCGATCGAGGAGGGTCGTGGGTGTGCGGGCAGCAGAAAAGGCCGCTCGAGTCGCGATCGAAGGACGATGCGTTTCGGGCGGCCCGTGTCCGGCGAGGCGGTCTCGACCCCGCCGAGGGACTTACGTGTCGCGTGGGCTTGGGATCCCCCGCGGAGACCGATGGGTTCGCACGAGACCGATCGGCACGTGCGGTGAAGACCTCTAGCGCGCCAGGACCGGATGTGACCGTCGTGTGACCCATGCCACACAACCGGCCCGTGCGAGGGGGTCAGGCGACCCCCTCGGCCTCCCGCAGCGTGCGGGGGACGCGGCGGTCGCCCGCGAGCGAGCCGGGCGGGCCGAGCGTCGCGCCCGCCGCGCCGCGGTCCGGGCGCGGACCGGGCTAGCGCCCGGCCTCGCGGTCGGCCTCGTCCTGCGGAGCGGCCGTGTCGGCCTCGCCGTAGACGGCGCCGCTGTCGGCCTCCTCGGGCAGCGCGTCGCCCTCCGGGTCGGCGACGCCCTCGCCGTGCCCGGCGTTCTCGACGAGCAGCTCCTCGGCCTCCTCGAAGCCCTCGCTCTCCCCCTCACCGACCTCGGCGACGGGGCGCTCGGCCGGGTCGAGGTCCTCCTCGGCGCCCTGCCCGCCGATCGCGGCGGCCTCGCGGGCGGCCGCCTCGGCCTCGCGCCGGACGGTGGGGTCGTCTTCGCGTTCCATGCCACCGCCCTGCCCGCCTCCCCCTTGCCGAAACGCCCGCGTCCGGCGAGGGTTCAGGCCATGGCCGCAACCGAGACGACCCCCACCCTGCCCCTGGTCCCCACCGCCGAGGAGACGATGCTGCGCGAGACCGTCCGCGCGATCGTCGCCGACTTCGGCCACGAGTACACGATCCGCAAGACCGAGGCCGGCGAGCCGCCCGTCGAGCTGTGGGACGCGCTCGCCGGCCGCGGCTACCTCGGCGTCAACCTGCCCGAGGAGTACGGCGGCGGCGGGCTCGGCATGCGCGCCCTCGCCGCCGTCGGCGAGGAGATCGCCCGCGGGGGCTGCTCGCTCCTGCTCATCGTCGTCTCCCCCGCCATCGCCGGGAGCATCCTCGTCCGCCACGGCACGCCGGAGCAGAAGGACCGCTGGGTGCGCGGCATCGCCGCCGGGACGACGCGGATCGCCTTCGCCATCACCGAGCCCGACGCGGGCTCGAACTCGCACAACATCCAGACGCGGGCGCGGCGCGAGGGCGACCGCTGGATCCTGCGCGGGACGAAGACGTTCATCTCCGCCGTCGAGCACGCGACGCAGATCCTCGTCGTCGCGCGCAAGGAGGAGGCCGACGGCACGCTCGGCCTGCCGCTGCTGTTCATCGTCGACGTCGACGCGCCGGGGCTCGAGCGCCAGCACGTCCCGACCGCGCTGCGCGCCCCGGACAAGCAGTGGATGCTCTTCTTCGACGACGTCGAGGTCGAGGCCGACCGCCTCGTCGGCTCGGAGACGGCCGGGCTGAAGGCGGTCTTCGACGGCCTCAACCCCGAGCGGATCATGGGCGCGGCGATCGCCGTCGGGACGGGCACGCGCGCGCTCGACCTGGCGACGGCGTACGCGCGGGAGCGCACGGTCTGGAAGGAGCCGATCGGGGCGCATCAGGGCGTCGCCCACCCGCTCGCGGAGGCGAAGATCGAGCTCGAGCTCGCCCGGCTCATGACGCAGAAGGCGGCGGCCCTCTACGACGCCGGCGCGCCCGCCGGCGAGGCGGCGAACATGGCGAAGTACGCCGCGGCCGAGGCCGCGATCCGCTGCGTCGACCAGGCGATCCAGACGCACGGCGGCAACGGCTTCGCGCTCGAGTACGGCCTCACCGACATGTACTGGGGCGCGCGCCTGACCCGCACCGCGCCGGTGTCGCGGGAGATGATCCTCAACTACGTCGCCGAGCACTCGCTCGGCCTCCCGCGGTCGTACTGACCGGGCGCGAGAACGTCCAGCGCTGTGCGCCATAGGGGCCACCCCTGGACGTTCTCGCGCGGCGTGCGCGCACGCGCGCGCCGTCGGACCTAGACTTCGCCGCGCATGGCCAAGCAGCGCCCCCAGAAGATGCAGATGCGCCTGGGCACGCTCCAGGCGATCCCGCAGCTCGAGTCGCGCAGCGACGAGGAGCTGCTGCGCGAGCAGCGCCACCGCGCCGCCGCCCGCGCGATCCTCGGCGCCCGCGCGGCCGAGCGCTACGACGTCAAGGCGGCGCGCAAGTTCTTCAACGAGGCGATGGCCGGCGTCCACCCGCAGGAGCGCCCGGCGCTGCGCCAGATGATGAAGGCCTCGCTCGCGCTCGCCGAGCGGCGCCCCGACGAGCTCAAGGAGGCCGTCGAGGCGCTCGGCCAGGAGGCGCCGTCGGCCCGCCAGCTCTTCATGCTGCGCGTGATGGGGCTGCTCGTCCCGCCGCCGGGGTCGAGCCTGCTCGTCCGCCTGCGCGGGATCGCGCTCGTGCTCCTGCTCGTCGTCGCGCTCGTCGCGATCGGCTACGGGCTCGTCGAGCTCATCGCGCTCCCCTTCGGCGGCATCGGCACGCTCGGCGGGATCTTCCTCGGCATGGTGCTCGTCATCGCCGTGCTGGGGGTGCTCGCGCTCATCGGCCGCCGCCGGCAGAAGAAGGCGCTCGAGGCCAGGCGCGCGGCCCGAGGCTGACACGAGAACGTCCCGCGTTCGACCCTATAGGGGCCAGCGAGGGACGTTCTCGTGACAATCCCCCTCTCGGGGGCAGCGAGGGACGTTCTCAGTACAGGGCGCTGGCCAGGCGGCGGCGGTGCTGCTGGGCGAGCTCGCTCTGGGGGCCGAGCTCCTCGAAGATCGCGACCATGACGCGGCGGATGAGGTCGCGGCGGCCGGGGTCGCCCTTGGCGGCGGCGAGCGCCGTCTGCAGCCCCTCCAGCGCCTGCTCGTAGTCGCGCTCGTCCCAGGCGGCGAAGGCGCGGTCGAGCTCCGGGTCGGCGCCGGCCAGGTCGAGCCGCGCGAGCAGCCCGATCGCGGCGAAGTCCGCCTCGTGCGGCTCCAGCAGCTTGCGCGCCTCGTCGGTCTCCCCGCGGGCGATGAGCAGCCGCGCGAGCTTCGTCGCCGCGCCGGCGTGGCGCGGGTCGAGCTCGACCGCGCGCCGCAGCGACGCCTCGTCGTCGCTGGCGGCGAGCTGCTCGGCCTCCGACGGGATGAGGCTGTCGAAGAAGTGCTCGACCGCCACCGGGGCCTGGACGCCGACGAACTCCCCCACGACCTCGCCGTCGCGGAACGCCTTCACCGCCGGGATGCCCTGGATGCGGAAGGCCGCGGCGAGGCCGGGGTTCTCGTCGGTGTTGACCTTCGCGAGGTCGACCTTCCCCTCGCGCTCCGCGGCGGCGCGCTCGAGGATCGGGGTGAGCGCCTTGCACGGGCCGCACCACTCCGCCCAGAAGTCGACGACGACGGGCACCTCGCGCGACCGCTCGATCACGCGAGCCTGGAAGTCCTGTTCGCCGACGTCGAAGACGGCTACCGGTCCCTCACCTCCATGCCCTCGATCGTGATGACCTGGAGCGGCCGCTCGGCCGCGTCGCCGAGGACGCCGATCCGCTCGACCACGTCCATGCCGTCCGTCACCTCACCAATGATGGCGTACTCCGGCGGAAGGCCGGCGTCGTCGGCCGTGATGACGAAGAACTGGCTGCCCGCCGTGCCCGGCGGCTCGTCGCCCGCCTTCGCCATCGCGACGACGCCCTTCGTGTAGGCCGCGTCCGACGGCGGCTCGTCGCGGGTCGAGTAGCCGGGGCCGCCGGTGCCGGTGCCCGTCGGGTCGCCGCCCTGGATGACGAAGCCCGGGACGATGCGGTGGAACCAGGTGTCGTCGTAGAAGCCGCGCTCGGCGAGCGCGACGAACGAGGCCGTGGTCTCCGGCGCGAGCTCGGGATCGAGCGTGATCGTGAAGTCGCCGCAGCTCGTCCGCACGACGACCTCCCAGGTCTTGCCCGGGTCGAGCTCGCGCGAGGGCTTGCGCTGCCCGGCGTCGTCCTTCGCGGGCGGCTGCTCGACCTCCGGGCAGCCGGTGCCCGGCGCCTCCGTGGTCTGGGCGGCGGCGTCGGCATCGGCGCCCGTGGCGGCCTCCCCGCCGTCGTCGTCGGAGCCGCAGGCGGCGAGGCCGAGGGCGAGCACGAGCGCGATGAGCAACGCGAGCCGGGGCACGGCGCCGAAGGCTAGCGGCCCGCCCCCTACGATTGCCGCGCCATGCGCCTCAGCCCGCTCGTCGACCGCTACGACCAGCTCATCCTCGACCTCGACGGCTGCGTCTGGATCGGTGGCGAGCCGACGCCCGGCGCGGCCGAGGCGATCGCCGCCCTGCGGGCGGCCGGGAAGCGGCTCGCCTTCGCGACGAACAACCCCCGCCACGGCGCCGACGAGTACGTCCGCCGGCTCTGGGCCGCCGGCATCCGGGCGTCCGCCGGCGACGTCGTCACCGTCGGCGGCGCGCTCCAGCACCTGCTCGCCGAGACGCGCGCGGGCCGGACGGCGTTCGTCATCGGGACCCCGCCGCTCATCGCCCACGTCGCCGACGCCGGCCTGCGCGTGCTCAACGGGACGCCGCGCGCCGAGCACGCCGAGGTCGTCGTCGTCGCCGGCACCGACCAGGTCACCTACGACGACCTGCGCGTCGCCTCGCTCGCCGTCCAGCGCGGCGCCGAGCTGCTCGCCACCGGCCGTGACCCGACCTACCCGATGCCGGACGGGATGTGGCCGGGCGGCGGCGCGATCCTCGCCGCGGTCGAGGTCACGACGGGCAAGGAGGCGACGATCGTCGGCAAGCCCGAGCCGCAGCTCCTGCTCACCGCGCTCGACCGCCTCGGCCCGGGGCGGACGCTCGTCGTCGGCGACCGCCTCGACGCCGACGTCGCAGCAGCGGCGCGCGCCGGGCTCGACGCCGCGCTCGTGCTCAGCGGCGGGACCAGCCGCGAGGAGGCCGAGGCCGCGACCCGGCCGCGCCCGGTCGCGATCGCCGACACGCTCGCCGCGCTCGTCGCGGGTGAGCGGCCGTAGACTCCCAGGGCGATGACGGCCCGCCAGCGCTGGATGGCGCCCGCGACGTGAGCCGCCGGCTTCGCCTGCTCGTCAACCCCGCCGCCGCCGGCGGGCGGTCGCTCCGCTCGCTGGCGCGGGCGCGCGCGGCGCTCGAGGCGGCCGGGGCCGACTTCCGCGTCGAGCAGACGACCGGGCTCGACCACGCGCGCGAGCTCGCCGCCGAGGCGGCGGAGCGCGGCGAGGCGATCGTGGCCGTCGGCGGGGACGGCCTCGCCGGCGCGCTCGCCGGCGTGCTCTGCGACGGGCCGGTGCCGCTCGCGATCGTCCCCAGCGGGCGCGGCAACGACTTCGCGCGCGTGCTCGGCATCCCCCGCGACCCGGCCGCCGCCGCGCGCGTCGCCCTCGACGGCGCCGAGCGGCTCGTCGACGTCGCCTACGCCGACGGCAAGCCGTTCGTGGGGATCGCGAGCTGCGGCTTCGACTCCGACGCCAACCGGATCGCGAACGAGATGCGCCTCATCCGCGGCGACCTCGTCTACCTCGTCGCCGCGCTGCGGGCGCTGTGGAGCTGGAGGCCGGCGACCTTCCGCGTCACCGTCGACGGCGAGACGACCGAGGTCACCGGCTACTCGGCCGCGGTGGGCAACTCGAAGGCCTACGGCGGCGGCATGTACCTCATCCCCCACGCCGAGCTCGACGACGGCCGCCTCGACGTCTTCCTCAGCGGCCGGGTGCCGAAGCTCCGCTTCCTCCTCGACGTGCCGAAGGTCTTCCGCGGCACGCACGTCCGCAACCCCGCGATCACCTTCCTCTCCGGCAGCGAGGTGCGGGTGGAGGCCGACCGGCCCTTCACCGTCTACGCCGACGGGGACCCGATCGGCGAGCTTCCGATCACGATCACGGTCCGCCGGCGGTGCCTGCGCGTCATCGTCCCGGCCTGATGCTCGCGCTCGCGACCCTGCTCGCCCGCCTCGTGCGGCTCGTCACGCGCCGCCTCGGCCGCGGCGGCACGACGCTGCCGGGCCGCGTGCTGCTCCGCCTGCGACCGGACGCGATCGCGCGGCTGGGCGCGCGCCTGCGCGGCGGGGCCGTGCTCGTCTCGGCGACGAACGGGAAGACGACGACGAGCGCGATGCTCGCCGCGATCCTCGCGCGCGCCGGGCGGCCGGTCGTCCACAACCGCGCCGGCTCGAACATGGCCTGGGGCGTCGCCACCGCCCTGCTCGACGCCGGCCGCCGCGACGGCGAGCTCGGCCTCTTCGAGGTCGACGAGGCGTGGCTGCCGCGTGTCGCCGACGAGCTCGAGCCGCGCGCGCTGCTGCTCGCCAACCTCTTCCGCGACCAGCTCGACCGCCACGGCGAGCTCGAGTCGCTCGCCGACCGCTGGGCCGAGCTCGTCGAGCGCCACCCGCAGACGGCGCTCGTCCTCAACGCCGACGACCCGCTCGTCGCCGACCTCGGCCGCGGGCGCGAGCGCGTCACGTGGTTCGGCATCGACGACGACGCGCAGGCGCTGCCCGAGCTCCAGCACGCCGCCGACTCCAAGCACTGCCGCACGTGCGGGACCGCCTACGCCTACGACGCGATCTGGCTCGGCCACCTCGGCCGCTACCGCTGCCCCGGCTGCGGGCGCGAGCGGCCGCAGCCGCAGGTGCGCGCCCGGCGCGTCCTGCTCGAGGGGATGGCCGGCTCGCGGATCGAGCTCGTCACGCCCGCCGGCGAGGCGACGATCCGCCTCCCCCTCCCAGGCCTCTACAACGTCTACAACGCGGTCGCGGCGGCGGCGATGGCGCTCGAGCTCGGCGTCCCGCTCGGCGACGTCCGCGCCGGGCTGGAGGGCGCGGCGGCGGCGTTCGGGCGCGTCGAGACGATCCCGATCGGCGGGCGCGACGTCTGGATCCTGCTCGTCAAGAACCCGGCGGGCGCGAACGAGGTGCTGCGCACGCTCACGCTGGCCGGCGACCGCCTCGACCTCTGGATCGCGCTCAACGACCGGATCGCCGACGGGCGCGACGTCTCCTGGATCTGGGACGCGGACTTCGAGCTGCTCGCCGGGCGGGTGCGCTCGGTCACCTGCTCGGGCACGCGCGCCGAGGAGATGGCGCTGCGGCTGAAGTACGCCGGCATCGGCGCCGAGCCGCGGATCGACCGCGACCTCGGCCGCTCGCTCGACGCGGCGGTCGCCGACGGCGAGGGGCCGCTGTACGCGCTGCCGACGTACACGGCGCTCATCGAGCTGCGCGACCTGCTCGCCGAGCGCGGGCTCGCGCGACCCTGGGCGGGATGAGCTGGGACGAGGCGGTCATCTGGCACGACACCGAGTGCGCGGGCTACGCCGCCGACCTCGGCCTCTGGCGCGAGCTCGCCGCCGAGGCCGGCGGGCCGGTGCTCGACCTCGGCTGCGGCACCGGGCGGGTGGCGCTCGGCCTCGCCGCCGCCGGGCACGCGGTCACGGCCGTTGACAGCGACCCCGCGCTCGTGCGGGCGCTCGCGGCGCGCGCGCGCGAGCGCGGGCTGCGCGTCGACGCCCACGCGCTCGACGTCCGCACCCTTCAGCTCGGGCGGACGTTCGCGCTCGCGATCGCGCCGATGCAGGTCGTCCAGCTCCTCGGCGGCTCGGCCGGGCGGCGGGCGATGCTCGCCGCCGTCCGGGCGCACCTCGAGCCGGGCGGGCGGCTCGCCGCCGCGCTCGCCGACCCCTACGACGACCTCCCCGCCGAGGCGCTGCTGCCGCCGCTGCCGGACGTCCGCGAGCAGGACGGCTGGGTCTATCAGTCGCGGCCGATCGCGGTGCGCGAGGAGGGCGGCGCGCTCGTCATCGACCGCCTCCGCGAGGTCGTCTCGCCCGACGGCTCGCACCGCTCGAGCGTCGCGACCATCCGCCTCGACCGCCTCGACCCCGCCACCTTCGAGCAGGAGGGGCGCGAGCACGGCTTCGTCCCGCTGCCGGCGCGGCGGGTGCCGGAGACGGAGGCGTACGTCGGCAGCACGGTCGTCATCCTGGAGGCGAGATGACGACGCTGCGGCTCTGCGCCCTCTACCCCGACCTCATGAACATCTACGCCGACCGCGGCAACCTCGCGGTGCTGCGGGCCCGCTGCGAGTGGCGCGGGATCGGCGTCGAGGTCACCGGCGTCGCGCTCGGCGAGACGCTCGACCCCGACGCCCACGACCTCTTCTACATCGGCGGCGGCCAGGACCGCGACCAGGCGCTCGTGGCGCGCGACCTCGTGGAGACCAAGCGCGACGCCCTCCACGCCGCCGCCGAGCGCGGCGCGGTCGTGCTGGGGATCTGCGGCGGCTACCAGCTCCTCGGCCACAGCTACGACCTCGGCGACGAGGAGCTGCCGGGGATCGGGCTCGTCGACCTGCGCACCGTCCGCGAGCCGGGGCCGCGGCTCATCGGCAACTGCGCGATCGAGGCCGACCTCGGCGACGGGCCGCGGCTCGTCGCCGGCTTCGAGAACCACGGCGGGCGGACCTACCTCGGCCCGGGCGAGCGGCCGCTCGGGCGCGTGGTCCGCGGCCACGGCAACAACGGCCGCGACGGGACCGAGGGCGTGCGGCGCGGCAACGTCATCGGCACCTACCTCCACGGCCCGCTGCTGCCGAAGAACGCCTGGCTCGCCGATCGCCTCGTCGAGCTCGCGCTCGGCGTGACGCTCGATCCCCTCCCCGGCGACGAGCTCGAGGAGGCCGCCCACCGCTCGGCGCTGCGCGCCGCCGGCCTCTGACGCGCACGAGAACGTCCAGCACTGGACCCTATAGGGGCCAACGCGGGACGTTCTCGCGTCAGCCCTCGTAGACCTCGGCGAAGCGCTGCGCGTAGCGCTCGTAGACGACGTTGCGCTTCACCTTGCCGGTCGGCGTGAGCTCCCCCTCCTCCTGGGTGAGGTCGCGCTCGAGGATGAAGAAGCGCTTGACCTGCTCGATGCGCGCGAAGCGCTGGTTCACCTCGTCGATGACCCGGCCGATCTCCTCCCGCACGCGCGCGTCGCGCGCCATCGCCGCCGGGTCGGCCGGCACGCCGAGCTTCTCGGCGAGCGCGTCGATCTCCGTCGGGTCGAGCGTGACGAGGGCGGTGATGTAGGGCCGGCGGTCGCCGTAGACGACGGCGTTGGCGATCCAGCGCGTCTGGGTGAGCGCGTTCTCGATGCTCGCCGGCGTGACGTTCTTGCCGCTCGAGGTGATGATGATCTCCTTCTTGCGGCCGGTGATGTAGACGTAGCCGTCCTCGTCGATGTGGGCGAGGTCGCCGGTCCGCAGCCAGCCGTCGGGCACGGCCTCGCGGCTGGCGTCCTCGTGTCCCCAGTAGCCGGCGAACACCTGCGGGCCGCGGACCTGGAGCTCCCCGTCCTCGCCGAGGCGCACCTCCGTGCCCGGCAGCGGCTTGCCGACCGAGCCGAAGCGGTGCTCGGGGATCGTGTTCACGGTCACGACCGCGCTCGCCTCGGTCATGCCGTAGCCCTCGAGCACGTAGACGCCGGCGGCGTGGAAGAACTCGAGGATCTCCGCCTCCACGGGCGCCGCGCCGGTGACCGCCCACTCCAGCCGCGAGCCGAACAGCGAGCGGATCTTGCTCAGGACGAGCTTGTCGGCGAGCGGGTAGAGCGCCGCGACGCCGGGCGGGACGCGCTGCCCGCGCTCGCGGGCGATCATCCAGCGGCGGCCGATCTCCAGGCCCCACTCGAAGATCCGCTTGCGCAGCGGGCTGTCCTCCACCCCGGCGAGCGCGCGGTTGTAGATCTTCTCGAACACCCGCGGCACCGACGGGAGGTGGGTCGGCTCGATCTCCTGGATGTCCTCGAGCAGGAGCTTCGGGTCGCCGCGCCAGTAGGCGATCTCCGCGCCGATGTGCAGCCCGACGTACTGGACGACCCGGGCGAGCACGTGGGCGAGCGGCAGCCAGAGGTAGAAGGTCTTCTTCGGCCCGCCGGCGAGCTCCAGCCGCGCGACCGCCATCTCGAGGTTGGAGCGCAGGTTGTCGTGGGTGAGGACGCAGCCCTTCGGCGCACCGGTCGTGCCCGACGTGTAGACGATCGTCGCCGGGTCGCTCCCCTTGACGGCGGCGAGGCGGCGCTCGATCTCTCCGTCGCCGACCTCGCCCCCGCGCGCGACGAGCTCGTCGAGCGAGAGCGTCCCCTCGGACTCGCCGGTGAAGGCGATGACGTGCTCGAAGCCCTCCAGCCGCTCGCGCAGCGGCGCGACCTTCGCGACCTGCTCGGGGTCCTCGCAGAAGATCGCCCGCGCACCGGAGTCCCGCAGGACGTGCTCGCACTCGTGCGGCGAGTTCGTGTGGTAGATCGGCACGCCGATCGCGCCCGCCCAGAGGATCGCGAGGTCGGCGAGCGTCCATTCCGGCCGGGTGACGGAGAGGATCGCGACGCGGTCGCCCGGCTCGATGCCGAGCGCGATGAGGCCGCGGGCGAGCTCGTGCGCGCGCTCGTAGACCTGCGGGTAGGAGAGGCGCCGCCACTGCCCGTCGCGGAAGAAGCGCATCGCCGGGCCGGAGCCGGACTCGACGGCGGAGCGCAGCAGCGCCGCGAGCGTCGTCGCCTGCCGGGTGTCGGTCGCCTGACTCACGTCGCCCTCGGTGCCCGGAGCCTTAGCGGTCAAACGCGCGCCTGCCGGTCGAGCCGAACCCGCGCGCGCCGCGCGCGGTCTCGTCGAGCGAGGCCACCTCGACGATCTCCGGCGCCTCGACCCGCGCGACGACGAGCTGGGCGATCCGGTCGCCCGGCTCGATCATGAACGGCTCCCGGCGGTCGGTGTTGAGCAGCAGCACGCGCACCTCCCCACGGTAGCCCGAGTCGATGAGACCGGGGGCGTTGACGAGCGCGATCCCGTGCCGGAGCGCGAGCCCCGAGCGCGGCAGGACGAGCCCGGCGTGGCCCTCGGGGATCGCGATCGCGATGCCGGTCCCCACCGAGACGCGCTCGCCGGGCTCGATCGTCGCGGCCTCGGCGGCGAAGAGGTCGTAGCCGGCGTCGCCGTCGTGGGCGCGCGCGGGCGCGCGGCCCTCGGGGGAGAGCCGGGTGAAGCGCAGCGTCACTGCTCGTGCCCGTCCGTCCCGTTCACGCAGAAGCGCTCGAAGCGGCCCGCGGCGACCGCGGGCACGAGCGCCCGCACCCGCACGCCCTCGGCGGTCTCCTCCCGCTCGAGCTCGCCGGCGAGCTCGTGGAGCTCCGACAGCCGCGCGCCCTCCTCGTAGGGGACGAGCAGGTCGAGCGGCCGCAGCGTCTTGCGGAACTCGGCCTCGATCGCCTCGCACAGCTCGTCCAGCCCCTCCCCCGTGAGCGCGGAGATCTGGATCCCGCGCGGGTGGCGGTAGCGCAGCGCGCGCCGCTGCTCCTCGCCGAGGAGGTCGACCTTGTTGAGCACGAGGAGCCGCGGGCGATCGTCGGCGCCGATCTCCGCGAGCACGTCCTCGACCGCGGCGGTCATCCGCGCGAGCTCCTCCTCCCCCGCGGAGGCGTCGGCCACATGGAGGATGAGATCCGCGTAGAGCGTCTCCTCGAGCGTCGCCTTGAACGCCTCGACGAGCTGGTGCGGGAGCTTGCGGATGAAGCCGACGGTGTCGGTGAGCAGGAAGCGGCGGCCCTTGATCTCGAAGGCGCGCGTCGTCGGGTCGAGCGTGTGGAAGAGGCGGTCGGCGACGCTCACCTCGGCGCCGGTGAGCGCGTTGAGCAGCGACGACTTGCCCGCGTTCGTGTAGCCGGCGAGCGCGACGGTCGGGAGCTGCGCGCGCTCGCGCTCGCGGCGCATGACCTCGCGGGTCGCGTGCGTGCGCGCGAGCTTGCGCTTGATCTGGGCGACGCGGTTGCGCGCCAGGCGGCGGTCGGTCTCGATCTGCGTCTCGCCCGGGCCGCGCGTGCCGATGCCGGGGGCCGAGCCGCTCGCGCCGAGGCGCTCGAGGTGGGTCCACAGCCCGCGCATCCGCGCGAGGTTGTACTCGAGCTGCGCCAGCTCCACCTGGAGCTTGCCCTCCGCCGTGTGGGCGTGGCGGGCGAAGATGTCGAGGATGATCGCGGTGCGGTCGATGACCGGCACGCCGATCTCCTCCTCGAGGTTGCGCTCCTGGCGCGGCAGCAGCTCGTCGTCGCAGGCGACGAGGTTCGCGTCGGCCTGCTTGACCGCGCGCTTGAGCTCGGCGAGCTTGCCCTTGCCGAAGTAGCGGTCGGGGTCCGGGCGGTCGCGTCGCTGGGTCAGCTCGCCGACCGAGGCGACGCCGGCGGTGCGCAGCAGCTCGCGCAGCTCGCCGAGGTCGGCCTCCTCCGGACCGGCCGCGATGAGCAGCGCGCGCTGGCGGGCACGCCGCGGTGCGGTGGCGTTGGGCTGGCCGGTCATCTGCCTGCAAGTGTAGGTTCACGGCGTGCGCGTCTTCATCACGGGAGGGACCGGCTTCATCGGGGGCCACGTCGTGCGGCAGCTGCGCGAGCGCGGCGACGAGGTCGCCTGCCTCGTCCGCGACCCCGCGCGCGGCCGCGCGCTCGAGGAGCTCGGCGCCGAGCTCGTGCGGGGCGATGTCACGGACCGCGACGCGGTCCGCCGCGGGCTCGAAGGCGCCGACGCGGCGATCCACGTCGCGGCGATCTACAAGATCGGCATCCCCGCCTCCGAGCGCGAGGCGATGCGGCAGGCGAACGTCGTCGGCACCGAGACGGTCCTCGACGCCGCCGCCGAGGCGGGCACCGGCCGGATCGTCCACGTCTCGACGATCAACGTCTTCGGCAACACGAAGGGGCAGGTCGTCGACGAGGGCTACCAGCGCGACCTCGCCGAGGGCTTCCTCTCCTACTACGACGAGACGAAATACCGCGCCCACGAGATCGCGCTCGAGCGGATCGCCCAGGGCGCGCCGGTCGTCATCGTCCAGCCCGGCGGCGTCTACGGCCCCGGCGACCACTCGGAGATCGGGGCGATGATCCGCCGGATGGCGCGCTCGCCGCTGCCGCTGCTCGCCTTCCCCAAGCTCGGGTTCAACCTCGTCCACGTCGAGGACGCCGCCGCCGGCATCCTCCTCGCCCTCGACAAGGGCCGCGTCGGCGAGTCCTACGTCCTCGGCGGGGAGATCTCGACGATGGGCGAGGTCATGCGCAAGGTCGCGCGGCTCGCCGGCCGGCGGGTGCCGGCGCTGCCGGTCCCGGCGCTCGCGGCGCGCCTGTCGGCGCCGCTGGGCCCGTACGTCGGGCCGATGCTCGGCTTCCCGCCCAACCTCGCCGAGGCGGTGCGAGCCGCCGACGGCGTGACGTACTGGGCAAGCGACGCCAAGGCCCGCCGCGAGCTCGGGTATGCCCCGCGCGACCTCGACACGGGGCTTGCGCAGACGCTCGCCGCCGGTCCCTGACGGCTAGCCCGCGCCGGGCCCCACGGAGGGCAGCGACGCGCGGCGCAGCGGCGGCAGCACGCCCTCGGCGCTGAAGCGGTCCGGCAGCCGCGAGCCGGGGAGCACGACGACGCAGTCGCCGGGATCGCCGACCCAGACGGCGTGCGAGACCGCGTAGCGGTGGGCACAGAGCGCGGCCGCGGCGGCGTCGATCTCCTCGATCCGGCGCGACCACAGCGCCTCGTCGTCCTGGTCGAGCACGCGGTCGTCGATGAGCTCCTGGACGCGCATCTGGACGCCCGCCGGGTGGCGGCGGGCCGGGACGCGCAGCCCGGCGAGCGCGCAGAAGACGCCGTCGGCGTTCGTCTCGAACACGGGGTACGACGCGTACGCGCCCTCCTCCACCGGGCCCCACGGCCCCTCGGCCTCGCTGGGCTCGTAGACGGCGAGCCCGAGGCCGGCGAGGCCGGCGAACAGCTCCTCCCCCGCCGGCATGTGCCGCAGCGGCGGGACGCCGCGGCGCCGGAGCTCCCCGTCGCAGGCGCGCTCGCCCGCGCGGCGGGGCGCGGCGACCGCGACGACGACGTCGCCGAGCATCCGGATCTGCTCGACGACCTGGGCGACGCGCCCCGGCTCGAAGAACGTCGCCGACAGGCGAACCGGCGGCTCGTCGGCGCGGACCTCCTCCAGCACGCAGAGGTGCTGGAACTCCGCGCCGACGGCAATGCCGCAGTAGCGCACGCCCTACCCCGCGAGCGAGCTCCGCAGGCGCTCGACCGCCTCGGCGAGCCGGTCGTCGGGGACGGTGAGCGAGATGCGGAAGAAGCCCTCGCCGTTGGGGCCGTAGGCGCCGCCCGGCGAGATGACGACCGCCGACTCCTCGAGCACGTGCTCGCAGTAGGAGGCGGAGGTGTAGCCCTCCGGCACCGGGGCCCAGACGTAGATCGTCCCCTTCGGCGGGGTGACGTCGACGCCGATCTCGCGCAGCGCGTCGCAGACGAGGTCGCGGCGGCGCTGGTAGATCTCGCACATCCGCTTCGCCTCGTCGTCGCCGCGGTCGAGCGCGGCCGCCGCGGCGAGCTGGACGGCGTCGAACATGCCCGAGTCGATGTTCGTCTTCAGGCGCCAGTACGCCTCGATCGCCTCGGCGTTGCCGACGATCGCCGCCGCGCGCCAGCCGGTCATGTTGTAGCCCTTCGAGAGCGAGAAGACCTCGACGCCGACGTCCTTCGCCCCGGGGGTCTGGAGGAAGCTCGGCGCGACGTAGCCGTCGTAGGTCGTCTCGGTGTAGGAGGCGTCGTGGACGACGAGGATGTCGTGCTCGCGCGCGAACGCGACCGTCTCCTCGAACAGCCCGTCCGGGACGACCGCGCCGGTCGGGTTGTTCGGGTAGTTGAGGTAGAGCAGCCGCGCGCGCTCGCGGTCGGCGGGCGAGATCGCCTGCAGGTCGGGCGCGAACCCGCGCTCGGGCAGCAGCGGCATGAGCACCGGGTCGGCGCCGGCGAGCAGCGGGCCGCCGGTGTAGACCGGGTAGCCGGGGTCGGCGGCGAGCGCCGCGTCGCCGGGGTCGAGGAAGGCGAGGTTGAGGTTGAAGATGCACTCCTTCGCCCCGAGCGCCGGGATGATCTCGGTCTCGGGGTCGAGCTCGACGCCGAAGCGGCGCTCGTAGAAGCGCGCGACCGCCTCGCGGAACTCCTTCCGCCCGCGGTTGGAGGGGTACTGGTGGGTGCCGGGGTCGCGCGCCGCCTCGCAGAGGGCGTCGACGACGAGCTGCGGCGTCGGCGTGTCGGGGTCGCCGATGCCGAGGCTGATGACGTCGACGCCGGCCGCCTTCTTCTCGGCGATCTTGCGCTCGAGCTCGGCGAACAGGTACGGCGGGATCCGCTCCAGGCGACTACTCGGCTTCATGCAGCTCCTTCACGAATTCGGGGGCGAGCTCGCCCGCGTACACGGGGCGCGCCCAGCCGGTCAGGTTGACGTGCAGGTCCTCGCCCACCTCGACCTCGAGGTCGCCCCCGTCGAGGTGGACGGTCACGGGGCTGTCGAGGCCCTGGAGGACGGCGGCGATCGCCGCGCCGCTCGCGCCGGTCCCCGACGACATCGTCTCCCCCACCCCGCGCTCGAAGATCCGGGCGGTGATCTCGTTGTCGCCGTCGCGCCGCCAGAACGAGACGTTCGTGCGGTTGGGGAACAGCTCGGTGTTCGACTCGATCGGGGCGCCGTAGCGCCGCAGGTCGAGCTCCTCCAGCCCCTCGTCGAGCCGGATCGCGCACTGCGGGTTGCCGATCTCGATCCAGGTGTAGGCGAACTCGCGGTCGGCGGAGGTGAGCACCCCGTCGCGGAGGTGCCGGGCCCGCCCCATGTCGACCGTGCAGGTGTCCGGCCCGGTGATCCGCGGGCGGATCTCGCCGGCGGCGGTCTTGATCGAGAAGACGTCGAGGTCGGTCCAGCCGCGGTGGCGGAGGTAGAGGATGGCCTCGCGGGCGCCGTTGCCCGACAGCTCGGCCTCCGAGCCGTCGGGGTTGAAGATGCGCAGCTCGGCGACGTAGCCGCGCTCCTCGGTGCGCGAGAGCAGGAGGATGCCGTCGGACCCGACGCCGGTGTGGGGCGCGCAGATGCGCCGGATCCGCTCGGGGGTCAGCTCGAACTCCAGCGCGTCGGCCTCGAGGATGACGTAGTCGTTGCCGAGCGCCTGCCACTTCTCGAATCTCACGGCCGGGAAAGCTAGACGAGAAGGGGCCGCAGGGCCGCGCGCTCGCCCGGCGGGCGCACCGCCTCCGAGATGTGTCGTGCCGGAACTCCTCAACCTTTGGCCGTGCGCCGCGTTGTCGATGGTGTCCCCGCCAACCGAAAGGGAGTTCCGGTCATGAAGAAGCTGACGATCGCGCTCGGGCTCGTGGCGATGCTCGCCCTCCCGGGCGTGGCCTCCGCCGCGAGCAAGCAGGAGGTCCGCGACGCCGCGCGCCAGTGCCGCGCCGACCGCGCGGCGATGGGCGTGGAGCAGTTCAACGCCCAGTACGGCAACCTCGGCCGCTGCATCCGGCAGAAGGTGCGCGCCGCGCGCGCCGCCGAGCGGGCCGCCAGGCGCCAGGCGAAGCGCAAGTGCCGCGAGGAGGGGCTGCGCGGCCGGGCGCTCGCGCGCTGCATCCGGGCCGAGGTCCGCGAGCAGCTCGCCGAGGCCCGCGCCGAGGCGCGCGAGGAGCGCAACGCCGCCCGCCGCTGCCGAGCCGAGCTGGAGACCATGGGCGAGGACGCCTTCCGGGAGCGCTACGGCACGAACCGCAACAAGCGCAACGCGTTCGGGAAGTGCGTCTCCGCCGTGGTGCAGGACGGCGATGACGACGCCGGCGAGCAGCCCGCCGCCGAGGACGGCGGGGACGGCGAGCAGCAGGGCTCGAGCGGCCGCGGGCGGTCCGAGCACGCAGGCCGCCCCGCCTGAGCGGAGCGCGAGAGCTCCCCGCCACGAGGGGCCGCCCGCGTCCGGGCGGCCCCTCAGCGTCCGGCGGCCCGCGCGAGGATCTCCGCGGCGACGTCCTCCGGCTCGCGGCCGGTGACGTCGATCCGCACGGCGTTGGGCAGCTTGCGCATCCAGGTGAGCTGGCGGCGCGCGTAGTGGCGGGTGTCGCGCTTCATCGCCTCGACGTCGCCGGCGAGGAGCTGCTCGAAGCCGAGCGCCTTGCGCGCCGTCGCCGACGCGCCGGCCTCGTCGGCGCGTCGGACCTCCTCGATCGCGCCGGCGGCGACCATCTGCTCGACGCGGGCCTCGATGCGGCGGTAGAGCTCGTCGCGGTCCATGACGAGCCCGGCGAGCAGCGTGGGGACGCGCACGTCCTCGGTCCAGAGCTGCGACCGCTCCGGCGGCGGCTCGAGCGCGCCGAGCTCGTGGAGCTCGAGCGCGCGGACGATGCGGCTGCTGTCGGTCGGCGCGATCCGCTCCGCCGCCCACGGGGCGTGCGCGGCGAGCTCGGCGTGCAGCGCCTGCGGCCCGCGCCGCTTTAGCTCCCGCATGAGCCGCTCGCGCAGCTCGGGCGGCGGCTTGGGCCGCAGGTCGAGCTCGGTGAGCGCGGCGCGGAGATAGAGGCCGGTGCCGCCGACGACGATCGGCCGCCGCCCCTCCGCGAGCGCGCGGTCGATCTCCTCGTGGGCGAGGGGCATGTACTCGCCGACCGAGAACGTCTCGGTGACCGGCACGAAGCTGACGAGCCGGTGCTCGAGGCGCGCCTGCTCCTCCGGCGTCGCCACGCCGGTGAGCGTCTCCAGCCCGCGGTAGACCTGGAGCGCGTCGGCGGAGATCGCGACCGGGTCCTCCCCGCACTCGCGCAGCAGATCGGCGAGCGCGAGCGCCACCGCCGTCTTGCCGACGCCCGTGGGGCCGAAGAGCGCGATGAGGTCGGTCAAGCGATGCGGGCGAGGAGCTCCTCCTCGCCGGCGAGCGTGGTGCTCGTCGCGCCGGTGATCGTCACCTGCGCCATCTCCCCCGGCGAGGCGAGGCCGGTGAAGTTCACGACCTTGTTGTGGCGGGTCCGGCCGCGCAGCTTCGCCGGGTCGGTGCGCGACGGGCCCTCGACGAGCACCTCCATCGTCCGCCCGACGAAGCGCTGCGCCCGCTCACGGGCGCGCCGCTGGACGAGCTCGACGAGCCGCTCCATCCGCTCGCGCTTGACGCGGTGCGGGACCTGGTCCTCCATCTCGGCGGCCTCCGTGCCGCGCCGCGGCGAGAAGATGAACGTGAACGCGCCGTCGTAGCCGACCTGGTCGACGACCTCGAGCGTCTGCTCGAAGTCCTCCTCGGTCTCGCCGGGGAAGCCGACGATGATGTCGGTCGTGATCGCGCAGTCGGGGACGTGCTCGCGGATGAGCGCGACCCGCTCGAGGTAGCGCTCGCGGTTGTAGGTGCGGCGCATCCGCTTGAGGATCCGGCTCGAGCCCGACTGCAGCGGCAGGTGGATGTGCTCGCAGAGGCTCGGCAGCTCGGCGTGCGCGCGGATGACGTCCTCGCGCATGTCCTTCGGATGCGGGCTCGTGTAGCGGATCCGCTCGATGCCGTCGATCGCGTCGATCATCGCGAGCAGCTCCGCGAACGTCGTCTTCTGCCCCTTCGGCAGGTCGCGCCCGTAGGAGTTGACGTTCTGGCCGAGGAGCGTGACCTCCTTCACGCCCTCGTCGGCGAGTCGCTTGACCTCCTCGACGAGCTCCTTCGCCGGGCGGCTCACCTCCCGCCCGCGCGTGGAGGGGACGATGCAGTAGGCGCAGACGCAGTTGCAGCCGACCGAGATCTGGACCCACGCCTGGAACTCGCGCTCGCGCTTGGCCGGGAGATGCCCGGTGAAGCTCTCGAACTCGAAGTAGCCCTGGGCGGTGAGGCTGTCGCTGGTGAGGAACTCGGCGAGCTTCGGGTACTGCCCGGGGCCGAAGGCGACGTCGACGAACGGGAAGCGCTCGAAGACCTCCTCCTTCAGCGACTGCGACCAGCAGCCGCCGATGCCGACGATGCGGTCCGGCCGCTCGGCCTTCAAGCGCTTGGCCTCGCCGAGGTGGCCGATGAGGCGGTTGTCCGCCGACTCGCGGATCGAGCAGGTGTTGAAGAGGATGACGTCGGCCTCCTCGCGGGAGGGCGCCTCGGTGTAGCCGAGCGACTCGAGCATCCCCTTCATGCGCTCGGAGTCGTGCTCGTTCATCTGACACCCGAAGGTGGTCAGGTGGTAGCGCTTGCCGGCGGTCGTGGCCACGGTGGCGAGGATAGCTCTAGGCGTGGGCGCGGCAGCCCGCCGGCTCGAGCCCGAAGCGCAGCTCGGGGGCGTCCATCGCCGCGCGCAGGGCCTCGGGGTCGTCGGCGTAGACGAGCAGGAAGCCGCCCCCGCCGGCGCCCATGAGCGTCGCGCCGCGCGCGCCGGCGGCGAGTGCCTGCTCGCGCAGCGCCGCGATCGGCTCGGTGATCGCGTCGGGCGAGCGCGCCCGCTTGGCCTCCCACTGCTCGTTCATGAGGTCGGCGCAGCGGGCCAGGTCGCCGGCCTCGAGCGCGGCGCGCATCTCGATGGCGAGCTCCTTCGCGCGGTGGACGGCGCGGACGACCTCGGGGTCGCCCTTGACCTGCTGGGCGAAGAGCGTCTCGGCGCTGCGCGTGCGGCCGGTGTAGAAGAGGAGGAAGCGCTCCCGGATGGCCTCGGCGACCGCCTCGGGCACGGCGAGCGGCTCGACCGTGACGGTGTCGTCGGGGTGGAAGGTGTAGGCGCACAGCCCGCCGTGCGCGGCGACGTACTGGTCCTGCTTGCCGACCGTCCGCCCGAGGATGCCGATCTCCAGCTCGCAGGCGCGCTCGGCGAGCTCGGCCGGCGGGCAGGCGGGCAGGCCCGCGGCGAGCTCGAGCGTCCGCAGCAGGCAGACGGCGTACGCGCCCGAGGAGCCCAGGCCGGTGCCGGGCGGGACGTCGGCGACCGAGGCGAGCTCGAGCGGACGGCCGTCCCAGTGGTGCTCGAGCGCCGCGCGCAGGATCGGGTGCTCGACGGCGGCGACGTCGTCGACCTCCTCCCAGCCGGTGTGCTTGAGCCGGAAGCGCTCCTGGAAGGCCGTCGTGGCGAGCATGCAGACGTGCCGGTCGATGGCGGCGGAGACGACGAAGCCGCCGTGCTCGCGGTAGTAGGACGGCAGGTCGCTGCCGCCCCCGCCGAAGGAGATGCGCAGGGGCGCGCGGGTGGTGATGACGCGGTCGTTCACGGGCGCGCCAGGCTAACGGGCGTAGTCGCTGGCGCGGCTCTCGCGGATGACGGTGACCTTGATCTGGCCCGGGTACTCGAGCTCGCGCTCGACCGCGCGCGCGATCTGGTGGGACAGGAGCGTCGCCCCGTCGTCGTCGACCTGGTCGGGGTGGACGATGACGCGCACCTCGCGGCCGGCGTGCATCGCGTAGACCTTGTCGACGCCGGGGAAGCGCCCGGCGATCTCCTCGAGGTCGCGCAGGCGGGTGACGTACTGCTCGAGCGACTCGCCGCGCGCGCCCGGCCGGGCGCCGGAGAGGGCGTCGGCGATCTGGACGATCGCCGCCTCGACGGTCTGGATCTCGACCTCGTTGTGGTGGGCCTCGATGGCGTGGGCGACCGCCTCGGGCTCCTTGTAGCGGCGCGCGAGCTCGCCGCCGATGAGCGCGTGCGGGCCCTCGGTCTCGTGCGAGACCGCCTTGCCGATGTCGTGGAGCAGCGCGGCCCGCCGGGCGGTCTTCGCGTTCGCGCCCAGCTCGTGGGCGATCATCGCCGCCAGGTGCGCGCACTCGACCGAGTGGGCGAGCACGTTCTGGCCGTAGCTCGTGCGGTAGTGGAGCCGGCCGAGGAGCTTCGTGAGCTCCGGGTGGACGGCGCCGACGTTGGCCTCGAAGCAGGCCTGCTCGCCGACCTCGTTGATGCGGTTCTCGATCTCGGACTTCGCCTGGAAGTAGCACTCCTCGATCCGCGCGGGGTGGATGCGCCCGTCCTGGAGGAGCTTCTCGAGCGTGATGCGGGCGATCTCGCGGCGGACGCCGTCGAAGCCCGAGAGCACGACCGCCGACGGGGTGTCGTCGATGATGAAGTCGATCCCCGTCAGGTTCTCGAGCACGCGGATGTTGCGGCCCTCGCGGCCGATGATGCGGCCCTTGAGGTCGTCGGAGCGCAGCTCGACGAGCGAGACGGTCGTCTCGGCGGCGTGGCTGCTCGCCATCCGCTGCATCGCGGTGGTGAGGATCGAGCGGGCGCGGCGCTCGGCGTCCCGGCGCGCCTCGTCCTCGACCTGGCGGATGAGCTTCGCGCGCTCGTGCCGCAGCTCGTCCTCGAGCTCGCGCAGCAGGAGCTGCTTGGCCTGGCTCGCGCTCAGCCCCGCGACCCGCTCGAGCTCGCGGAGCTGGCGCTCGTGCTCGGCCTCGACCTGCTTCGCCATCTCCTGAAGCTCGCGCTCGCGGTCGCTGAGGTGCTGCTCGCGTCGCTCGAGCGCGCCGGCGCGCGCGGCGAGCGACTCCTCCTGGCGCGCGAGGCGCTCCTCCAGCCGCGCCAGCTCGGCGCGGCGCTCCGAGACGTCCGGCGGCTCCGGCGCGGGCGCCTGCGGCTGCGCCTGCGCGGCGGCAGGAGGTCCCGCGCTCCGGGAGCGCCCGAGGAAGGCCACGACCGCCGCGGCCACCACCGCCGCCACGACCGCCGCCAGCAGGATCTCCATCGTCGTACCTCTCTCCACCCGGCGCAGGCCGGGACCAACGTTCGCTTCCGGGGCGGCGGCCCCGCTTCCGCAAGCTCAGGAGTGCCACGGGCGCCGTCGGCGGGCGCCCGGCGTGCCGCAGGCTATCGGTGCCTGCCCCGTCTCCCCTCGCGTCGGTTCTGGCGTCGGGTGGTCAAGGTCGGTCTCGGCTCCGGTGCGGCCTGACCCGCCCCGGGGTCTCGTGCACGGTGGTGGCGTTTCCTGGATCTCGCGGCGGCGAGGCCGCCTTTTCCACAGCCTAGCCCTGCGGTGGGCGGAGAGGCAAACGCACCGCCTCGAAGCACTCCCCTCCCGGCGGTCCGGGCCCGCCGGTCCGCTCCCGGACCCCGCGGCGCGGCGCCGGACCCCGGGACGCGCCCTCAGATCGCCGGGTGCGGCCGCAGGCGGCCGGGCGGCCGGGCGTCGGCGCCCACCGTCGCCCGGGCGTGCTCGCGGACGACCTCGTAGGCGAGCTCGGGCGCGTAGCCGCGCCGCACGAGCAGCCGCCAGGCGCGGTCCCGCGCCCGGTCGTCCGGCAGGCCCGCACGGTAGCGCTCGGAGAGGAGCTTGAGGGCGGCCTCGCGCTCGGCCTCGTGCTCGCGCTCGCGGGCGACCTGGGCGGCGAGCTCGGGCGCGATCCCGCGGCGGACGAGCTCGCGCTCGATCCGCTCGCTCCCCCAGCGCTCGAGCGCGCGCTTGTCCTCGGCGAAGCGGTGCGCGTAGCGGACGTCGTCGATGTAGCCGGCCTCCCGCAGCTCGGCGACGGCGCCCGCGATCGCGCCGGGGTCGACCCGCTTGCGCTCGAGCAAGGCGCGCAGCTCGGCCTCGGTGCGGTCGCGCGACGACACCGCCCGGTAGGCGAGGTCGACCGCGCGGCGGAGCTCCTCGTCGCTGAGGCAGCCGCCGCCGGCGCGCGGGCCGGGTACGCCTGTGGCGATCTCGTCGCGTCCGTGCGCGTCCATGGGCCGGAAGAGAGCCTACGCGGCCTCGGCGGGCGCCGCCACCGCGGGCTCGGGCTCGGCCTCGGCTTGCGGCGGCTCCTCCACGGGCGCCACCGGCGCCACCGCGGGCGGCTCCATGCCGACCGCCTCGTAGATCTTCCGCTCGATCTCCTGCGCGATCGCAGGGTTCTCGCGCAGGTAGGCCTTCGCGTTGCTGCGGCCCTGGCCGAGCCGCTCGTCCCCGTAGGAGAAGAACGAGCCGGACTTCTGGATGATCCCGTGCTCGAGGCCGAGGTCGAGCAGGCAGCCCTCGGTCGAGATGCCCGTGCCGAACTCGATGTCGAACTCGGCCTGGCGGAACGGCGCCGCGACCTTGTTCTTCACGACCTTCACGCGGACCCGGTTGCCGACCGCCTCGGTGCCCTCCTTGAGGGTCTCGATGCGGCGGATGTCGAGCCGCTGGGAGGCGTAGAACTTCAGCGCCCGGCCGCCCGGCTGCGTCTCGGGCGAGCCGAACATCACGCCGACCTTCTCGCGGATCTGGTTCGTGAAGAGGCAGAGCGTGTTCGCGCGGTTGAGGTTGCCGGCGAGCTTGCGCATCGCCTGGCTCATCATCCGCGCCTGGAGGCCGACCGTCGCGTCCCCCATCTGCCCCTCGAGCTCGGCCTTCGGCGTGAGCGCCGCGACCGAGTCGACGGCGATGACGTCGATCGCGCCGGAGCGGACGAGCACGTCGGCGATCTCGAGCGCCTGCTCGCCATGGTCGGGCTGGGAGACGAGCAGCTCGTCGACGTTGACGCCGATGCTCTTCGCGTAGGCGGGGTCCATCGCGTGCTCGGCGTCGATGAAGGCGCAGACCCCGCCGCGCTTCTGAGCCTCCGCGATGATGTGGTAGATCAGCGTCGTCTTGCCCGACGACTCCGGGCCGAAGATCTCGACGATGCGCCCGCGCGGGACGCCGCCCACGCCGAGCGCGATGTCGAGCGACAACGCGCCCGTCGGGATGGCCGACACGCGGACGGCGGCGGCCTCGTCCCCCATCCGCATGATCGAGCCCTTGCCGAACTGCCGCTCGATCTGGGCGAGCGCGCCGTTGAGCGCTGCCTCGCGCGCCTTGGCGGCCTTCTCCTGTTCCTTGTCCATCGCTAGAAGCTCCTGGTCGCTCGCGGAATCTCACACGCTAGAGGCGGGATCGGACGCCTTTTCGCCCCCTCACGCCGAAGCGTCCTGCCTTGACCAGACCATGTCGGGGCAGGTCAGGACGCTTGCCGGACGAGCGGACGGCGCCGCCGCGGTGTGGCGCGCCCCGGGGATGCCACCCGGCCGACGAGCCGCCCGCATGCGTTTCTGACTCCTCGACGCCTCGGCCGGGCACCGGGGGCAGAAGCGCATGACAATCATGCGCTTCTGCCCCCGGAGAGCGAGACGAGGATCGAGGAGTCAGAAGTGCATGCGCCTTGCGGGAGCAGAGCACGTCCGCGGCCTGGAGGGCCGTGGAGGACGGACTCGGCGCAGCGAGTGAGCGATCCGGGGCGCCAGAGGCCCGCCAGGCGCTCACTCGCCGCGTGCGGGCCTGCGACCCGGCCCGCGAGTGAGCGGATCCCGGCGCTCCTGCGCCCCTGAGTGCTCACTCGCTGGAGGCGCGGCCGAGCCGCACCCGCGCCAGCGCCTCATATCGCGCCCCGGCCGGCTCGAGGATCGAGCGGTAGAGGACGACGTCGGCGGCGCGGAAGGCGGCCGGGAGCGGGCCGGCGGGCTCGAGCGGGGCGGCGCGGCGGTCGCGCTTCACGCGCGCGAGCGTCACGTGCGGCCAGAACGCCCGCCGCTCCGGCCGGTGCCAGCCGCCCTCGGCCAGCGCCCGCTCGGCGTCGGCCTGGAGCGCCGCGCAGGCGCCGCCCGGGTCGGCGAGGTCGAGCGCGAACAGCCGCGGGCGGCGCGGCGGCACCGGCTCGACGCCGGCCGGGGCGAGCTCGACCGGGCCGTGGCCGGCCACGGCCGCGGACGCCTGCTCGGCGATCGCCTCGACCGCCTTCTCGGGCTGCCAGCCGAGGAAGACGAGCGTCACGTGCAGCGTCGCCGCGGCCGGCAGGCGGAGGTCGTCGCGGCCCGCGCACAGCTCCGCCCGCCACGCCGCGAGCGCGGCGCGCGCCTCCTCCGGCGGGTCGAGCGCGAGGAAGAGCCGCGCTCGCGGGGAGCCGGGTCGCCGCCGGCGCTCGTCAGCCCGCTCGTCCCTCGCCACGGAGCAGCCGCCGGAGCAGGTGCATGCCGACCGTCGTCGAGCGATCGCGGACCTCGGTCCGGTCGCCCGGCAGCCGGACGTCCCGGGCGAGCGTGGCGCCGTCCGCGTCCTTGGCGCAGAAGCAGACGTAGCCGACCGGCTTCGCCTCGCTGCCGCCGGCCGGCCCGGCGATCCCGGTGATCGCGAGCGCGACGTCGGCGCCGAAGCGCGCGAGCGCGCCGTCGGCCATCGCCTCCGCCACCTCCGGCGAGACGGCGCCGTGGCGCTCGATGAGCAGCGGGGCGACGCCGAGCAGCTCGGCCTTCGCCTCGTTCGAGTAGGCGACGACCCCGCCCGCGACGTACGCCGACGCCCCCGGCCGCTCGGTGAGCCGCCCCGCCATCAGCCCGCCGGTGCACGACTCCGCGAGCGCGATCCGCCGCCCCTGCAGCAGCTCGGCCACCTGCTCGTCGACGGTCGAGCCGTCAGTGGAGAACAAGGTCCGCTCGTGGCGGCGCCGGACGAGCTCGAGCAGCGCGGCGCGCGCCGGCTCGTCCCGCGGCCCGGAGCGGACGACGACCTCCACCTCCCCGCGGCGGAGGCACGTGGTGATCTCCAGCCGCCCGAAGCCCTCGACCTCGCGCTCGGCGACGCGGAGCGTCTCGGCGATCTCCGACTCGGGGATGCCGAACAGCCGCCAGGTGTCCTGCCGGTAGTCGGTCCTCCCCGCGACCGCGGCCTTGAACGCCTCCGTCTCCACGGCGGCCGGCCACATCGCCTGCAGCTCGCGCGGCGGGCCGGGCAGGACGACGACGGTCGGATGGTCGACGCCCTCGGCGGGCGGCACGACGAGGCCCGGCGCGGTCCCGACCGGGTCGAGCACGACGGCGCCCTCGGGCACGGTCGCCTGCTTGCGGTTGGAGGCGAGCACCGCGCCGGGGTCGATCCGCCCCCGCCAGCGCTCCACGAGCGGCTCGAGGATCCGCTTGATCTTCTCGAACAGCTCGGGATCCTCGACGAGCGGCCGCCCGGCGAAGCGGGCGACGACCTCGACCGTGAGGTCGTCGGCGGTCGGGCCGAGCCCGCCGGTGGTGACGATGAGGTCGAGGCCCTGCTCGGCGAGGAAGCGGAGCTGCGCCTCCATGTCCTGCGGGCGGTCGCCGCAGACGGTGATGTGGGCGAGCTCGATCCCCAGCTCGAAGAGACGGTCGGCGAGCCAGGGACCGTTGCGGTCCTGGATCTGCCCGGTGAGGACCTCGGTCCCGGTGACGACGATCCCGGCGCGGGCGCTCACTGGCAGGGCCGCTCCCCGATCGGGATCTCCGCGGGCTGCCGCCCGGGCCGGAAGTCGAGCCCGAACGGCCCCGGCCCCTCGAGCGTCACCGGCTCGCCGCCGACGGTCACCGTCGCCGACGGATTGCCGAGGTTGAGGCGGATCCGCCGACCGCTGAAGGTCTGCGGCTCCGACAGCGCGCCGATCTCGGTGCTCTCCGTCCCCGGGCCGCGGTCCCAGCAGACGTAGACCGGCGCGGTCGGCGTCACCCGCACGCGCACGGTCGGGGGCCGCCGCCGCTCCCGCTGCGCCTGCCGCTCGCCGCGGCCCTCCTCCCCGGCCTCGCTCCGCGCTTCCCGGGCCTGCTCCTCCGTCGTCTGCACCCGCTCCGGCTCGCCCTCGTCGTCGCCGCCGGTGATGCCGAGGATGAGGAAGAAGGCGAGCAGCACCACGACGGCGCCGCCGATGAGCACGCCCCGGCTCGGTCCCGGCGGCCCGGCGCCGCCGGGCGAGCCCGCCGGCGCCCGCGGCGTGATCGGCAGCACCTCGACCTCGTCGCGGGGCTCGTGGTGGGCGCGGTACTCGTCGAGCAGCCGCTGCGCGTCGAGCCCGAGATACTCGGCGTACGTGCGCAGGAACGAGCGGACGAAGGTCGTTCCCGGCAGCAGCCCGAACTCCTCGTTCTCCAGCGCGCGGAGGTACTTCGCGCGGATCTTCGTCGCGCGCTCGACATCGGAGATGTCGATCTTCTGGCGCATGCGCGCCTCTCTCAGCGTGTCGCCGATCCCAGGCACGGCCCGGCCTATTCAACCGGAACTGCGCGGCGGTGACGCCGTCACGGGCGGGCCTATGCGTCGTCCTCGCCGGAGGCGGCGCCGACGGGCTCGTCGAGGGCCTCGAGCACGCGCGGCAGGTCGGCCTCGGTGATGAGCACCTTGCGCGCCTTCGACCCCTCGTAGCCGGAGATGACGCCCCGCCGCTCCATCATGTCGATGAGCCTGCCCGCGCGCGTGTAGCCGACACGCAGCCGCCGCTGGAGCATCGACGTCGAGGCGGTGCCCATTTGGACGACGGTCTGGATCGCCTCCGGCAGCAGGTCGTCCTGGTCGGGGTGGAACTCCTCCCGGCCGCCATCGTCCTCCTCCTCGCTCTCGACGGCCTCGAGCAGCTCCTCGTTGAGCTCCGGCTCGCCCTGGCGGCGCCAGTGGTCGGTGAGGCGGACGATCTCCTCCTCGGTGATGAACGCGCCCTGGATGCGCGACGGCTTCGACTCCGTCGCCGGGCGGAAGAGCATGTCGCCCTGGCCGAGCAGCGACTCCGCGCCGTTCTGGTCGAGGATGACGCGCGAGTCGATCTGGGAGGAGACGGCGAACGCGATCCGCGCCGGGACGTTCGCCTTGATCATGCCGGTGATGATGTCCGCGCTCGGGCGCTGGGTGGCGAGCAGGAGGTGGATCCCGACCGCGCGCGACTTCTGGGCGAGGCGGATGATGGAGTCCTCGACCTCGCCCGGCGCGATCATCATGAGGTCGGCGAGCTCGTCGATGACGCAGAGGATGTAGGGCAGCGGCTTCTGCCCCTTCTCGCGCCGGATCCGGTTGAGCTCGGTGATGTTGCGCGTCTTGGCGAGGCTCATGATCGAGTAGCGCTCCTCCATCTCGCGCACGAGGTTCTGGAGCGCGTTCGCCGCCAGGCGCGGGCTCGTGATGACCGGCGTGAGCAGGTGCGGGATCGACTCGTAGTAGTTGAGCTCGACCTGCTTGGGGTCGACGAGGACGAGGCGGACGTCGTTCGGCGTCGCCCGCATGAGGATCGAGCAGAGCATCCCGTTGACGCAGACGGACTTGCCCGAGCCGGTGGTCCCGGCGACGAGCAGGTGCGGCTGCTTGGCGATGTCGGTGCCGATCGCGCGGCCGGCGATGTCCTTGCCGAGCCAGACCGTGAGCGGCGACCACCCCTTCGGCGGCTCCTGGAAGACGTCGCCGAGGGTGACGTCGAGGCGGACCTCGTTCGGCACCTCGACGCCGACCGCCTGCTTGCCCGGGATCGGGGCGAGGATGCGGACGTCGCGCGCGGCGAGCGCGTAGGCGAGGTCGTCCTTGAGGTTGGCGACCTTCGACATCTTCGTCCCCGGCGCGAGCCGCAGCTCGTAGCGGGTGACGTGCGGGCCGCTGACGGTGCCGACGAGCTGCGCCTCCACCCCGAAGTGGCCGAGCGCCTCGATGAGCTGGGCGCCGGTGCGCTTGCGGGCGGTCGGGTCCTCGCGGCGCGCGGACCCGGTGCGCTTGAGCAGCGAGGGCTTCGGCAGGCGGTAGACGAAGTCGTCCGCCTCGGTGACCGACCCGCGCAAGCGCCCCTGCGGGGTGAGCCGGGAGGGGTCGATCTCGCCGAGGCGGGGCCGCACCTCCTCGTCCTCGTCGTGCTCGTCGGCGGTCTGCGGGTCCAGGCCGGCGTCGTCCTCGTCGTCGGCGGCCTCGTCGCCCAAGGCGGCGGGCTCCTCCGCGGCCTCCTCGTCGTCGTCCGCCTCGTCGTCGCCGAAGAGGTCGGGGTAGCGCTGCTCGGCGTCGAGCGCGGGCGCCTCGACGTGGGTGGCGCGCACGACCGGCTCGACGTCGGGCACGGTCGTCGCCTCCTCGTCGTCGGCGGCCTCGGGCTGCGGACCGGCGGCGAGCACGCTCGTCGCCGCCTCGCCGGCGGCCCGCCGGGCGGCCGTGCGCGAGGTGCCGGTACGGCGGACCCTACGGCCGGTCTCGGTCACGCGCTCGCGCGTCGCGCTGACGATCCCCGCGACCGAGCCGCCGGTCAGCAGGAGCGCGCCGGTGACGAGCAGGAAGAGGAAGAGGATCGTCGTGCCGACATCGCCGACGAGCGTCGTCGTCGCCTCGTCGAGCGCCGCCCCGACGATGCCGGCGCGCTCGCGCGGGGTGCCGTCGCCGCCGAGCCCGAGCGAGCCGGAGGCGAGGCCGATGAGCAGCGCGAGCGCGAGGCAAGCGCCGCCGGAGCGGAACGGCCGCACGGCCGGCAGCACCGGCCGCAGGACGAGCACCGCGCCGGCGCCGACGAGCGCGACCGGCACGACGTAGGCGACCTTGCCGAAGAGGTCGCGCAGCCCGTCGGCCGCGGCCTCCCCCACCTCGCCGCCGGCCCAGCCGAAGTAGAAGACGAAGCCCATGAACGCGCCGAAGGCCACGAGGCCGAGGCCGATGAGGTCGTAGTGGCGCTGCTCCAGCACGGGCAGCGCGGGCAGGGCACGCGAGGAGCGGCGGGCGCGCCGCTTCGGCTTCCGGCGCCTTCTCGACATCGCGCCCTCCTTCGACGCCTGCGGCCGAGACCCTGCCCGCCGCCCCCGCCGGCGGGCACAATCCGCGCGATGCCCGACGCGGTGATCCTCGACCTCGACGGCGTGCTCGTCGACTCCGAGCAGGCCTGGGACCGAGCGCGGCGCGAGGTCGTCCGCGAGCGCGGCGGCGCCTGGCGGCCCGGAGCGACCGAGGCGATGATGGGGATGAGCGCGCCGGAGTGGTCGCGCTACCTCCACGAGCAGCTCGGCGTCGACCTGCCGCCCGAGGAGATCGACGGGGCGGTCGTCGCGCGGCTCGAGCGCCGCTACCGCGAGGACCTGCCGCTCGTCGACGGCGCCCGCGAGGCCGTCGCGGCGCTCGCCGCGCGCTGGCCACTCGGCCTGGCCTCCTCCTCCAACCGCGAGATCATCGACCTCGTCCTCGAGCTGGCGGGGCTGGCGGGCCACTTCGCCGCGACGGTCTCCTCCGAGGAGGTCGGGCGCGGCAAGCCGGCCCCGGACGTCTACCTCGAGGCCTCCCGCCGCCTCGGCGTCGCGCCGCGGCGCTGCGTCGCCGTCGAGGACTCGAGCAACGGCATCCGCTCGGCGGCCGCCGCGGGCATGGCCGTCGTCGCCGTCCCGAACCGCGCCTTCCCGCCGGCCGAGGACGCGCTCGCGCTCGCCGCGGCGACGATCGGCTCGCTCGGCGAGCTGCGCCCGGCGCTGCTCGAGGGCCTCGGCGCGCCTTGAGGAGCGCTTGAGCTTCGCTCCTACCATTGCCTCCATGAGCGGGAAGCCGCGCGTCCTCGTCGTGGAGGACGACACCGACATCGCGGAGGTCCTGCGCCGCTCGCTGCGCCTCGAGGGCTACGACGTCCGCGTGGCCGGCGACGGGGTCGCCGCGCTCGAGGAGGCGGAGCTGTTCGCGCCCGACGCGGTCATCCTCGACCTCGGCCTCCCCCGCCTCGACGGGATCGAGGTCTGCCGCCGCCTCCGCGAGCAGGGCGACGTCCCGATCCTCATGCTCACCGCCCGCGACGCCGTCGACTCGCGCGTCGAGGGCCTCGACTCCGGCGCCGACGACTACCTCGTCAAGCCGTTCGAGCGCCAGGAGCTGCTCGCCCGCCTGCGCGCGCTGCTCCGCCGCCGCCCGCCGCGCGGGAGCGCGTTCCTCGTCGTGGGCGACCTCCGCCTCAACCCCGACACGCGCGAGGCCTTCCGCGGCGACCGCCGGCTCGAGCTCACCCGGCGCGAGTTCGAGCTGCTCGAGTACCTCATGCGCAACGAGCGCCTCGTCGTCTCCCGCCAGGCGCTGCTCGACGACGTCTGGGGCTACGACCCGTTCGCCGAGACGAACACCGTCGACGTCTTCATCTCCAACGTCCGCCGCAAGCTCGAGGCGGGCGGCGAGCCGCGCATCCTCCACACGATCCGCGGCGCGGGCTACACGATCCGGGCGGACTGAGTGGACCGGCTGCTCGCCAAGCTCGACCGCATCCCGATCCGGTGGCGCCTCGCGCTCACCTCGGCGGGGCTCACGGCGGTCATCCTCGCGCTGTTCGCGCTCGTCTTCGGGATCCTCATCACCGGCCAGCTCCGCTCGAGCTTCGACAGCCGGCTGCGCGACACCGCCGAGCAGCTCCGCGACCGGATCGTCGCCGCCGGCGGCGGGCAGGCGACCGTCCCGCAGGAGCTCTTCCAGCGGATCTTCGCCGGCGACGCCGCCTTCCGCGTGCTCGGCCCCGACGGCGAGCTGCTCGGGCCCGCGAACGCGCCCGACCTCGGCCCGCCGTCGGAGGAGATCACCGAGGTCGGCGGCTACCGCGTCGCCACCGAGCCCGTCTACGCCGGCGGCTCGCTGCTGCGGCTCTCCTTCGTCCAGTACGGCGAGTCCGCCTCGCGCCTCGACGGCGACATCGACCGCCTCCGGCTGCTGCTCATCCTCGGCGTGCTCGGGGCGAGCGCGCTCGCGCTGCTCGCCGGCCTCGCGGTCGCCAACCGGGCGATGGCGCCGATCGCCGCGCTCACCCAGGCGGCGCGCGGCGTCGCGCGCACGCGCGACGCGGACGTCCGCCTCCCCAAGCCGGTCGCCGACGACGAGGTCGCCGCGCTCGCCAACACGCTCGAGGAGATGCTGCGCGAGCTCGACGCCGCCCACCGCGAGACCGAGCAGGCGCTCGCCCGCCAGCGGCAGTTCGTCGCCGACGCCTCGCACGAGCTGCGCACGCCGCTGACGAGCGTGCTCGCCAACCTCGAGCTGCTCGAGGCCGCCCTCGCCGGCGAGGACGCCGAGATCGCGGCTTCTGCGCTGCGCTCCTCGCAGCGGATGCGCCGCCTCGTCGCCGACCTGCTCCTGCTCGCCCGCGCCGACGCCGGGCGGCACGCCCCGCGGCGGCCGACCGACCTGGCGGCCGTCCTCTCCGACGCGGCGGCGGAGGTCGCGCCGCTCGCCGCCGAGCACGACCTCGCCCTCGACGCCGAGCCGGGCGCCGTCGTCGAGGGCGCCCCGGACGACCTCCACCGCCTCGCCCTCAACCTGCTGGAGAACGCGGTCCGCCACACCCCGCAGGGGACGCGCGTCCGCGCCTCGGCGCGCCGCGACGGGCAGGCGGTCGTGCTCGTCGTCGAGGACGACGGGCCCGGCATCCCGCCCGACCAGCGCGAGCGGGTCTTCGACCGCTTCGTCCGCGGCGCCGGCGACGCCGGGGGCGGCGGCACCGGGCTGGGGCTGGCGATCGTCCGCGCCGTCGCGGAGGCCCACGGCGGCGCCGTCGAGCTCGGCGAGGGCGAGGGCGGGCGCGGGGCGCGCTTCGTCGTCCGCCTCCCCGCCGCCGAGCGCGCGCCGGCGCCCGACGCGGTCGTCGGTGGGTGAGCCGTTGCAGCGCTACAGCCCACCGCGGCGGGGTCGATAACCGCGCCCGAAGGGAGGTGGTCCCGTGTCTCCTGACTCGCTCGCCATCGCAGGGGCGGCGGCGGTCGCCGCCGTGGCCGTGACCGGGCTCGGCGCGCTCGTCCGCGCGCTGCGCGCCCAGCGCCAGGAGCTCGCCCGGCTGCGCGACCAGATCGGCGCCGACCCGCTCACGGGTCTCGCCAACCGGCGCGCCTGGGACGAGCAGCTCCCGCGCGAGCTCGCGCGCTCCCGCCGCACCGGCCGTCCCGTGTCGCTCGTGCTCGCCGACCTCGACGGGTTCAAGGCGCTGAACGACACCCACGGGCACCAGGCGGGCGACCGGCTCCTCCGGGAGGTCGCCGCCGCCTGGCGGCGCTGCCTGCGCGAGGTCGACGTCATCGCCCGCCTCGGCGGGGACGAGTTCGGCTTCATCCTGCCGGACTGCCCGCGCGACGGCGCGATGCTCGTCGCCGAGCGGCTGCGCATGGCGGTGCCCGACAGCGTCGGCTGCTCGTTCGGGGTCGCCGCCTGGGACGGCTACGAGTCGGCCGCCGAGCTGACCGAGCGCGCCGACCACGCGCTGTACGAGGCCAAGCGCGGCGGCCGCGACCGCGTCGTCGCCGCCCCCGACATCGGGCCGCTGGTGGAGCGCATGCTCCGCCTCCGCATCTGCGAGGCGGCGCTCGTGCGCAGCTAGACCTCGACGACGACCGGCAGCACCATCGGCCGGCGGCGCAGCCGCTGGTAGACGAACGCCGCGACGTCGTCGTGGAGCGTGCTCTGGAGGAGGTCGATCTCGCGGATCTCCTCCTCCGCCGCGCGCGCGAGCGAAGCCTCGACGGCGTCGCGGATCTCGTCGATGAGCGCGTCGGCGTCCTCGAGGAACGGGACGCCGCGGAAGATGATCTCCGGCGGGGTGACCGAGCGGCCGTCCTGGCCTGAGATCGTCGCGACGACGATGAAGATGCCGTCGGCCGAGAGCATCCGCCGGTCGCGGAGCGCGACGTCCTCGATGTCGCCCACGTCGACGCCGTCCACGAAGATCACGCCCGCCTGCTCGGGCTCGCCGAGCCGCGCGCCCCGCTCGTCGATCTCGACGGGGACCCCGTTCTCGGTGACGAAGACGTCCTCCGGCTCGATCCCGACCGCCTCGGCGAGCTGGGCGTGGAGGCGGAGGCGCTTGAAGTCGCCGTGCGCCGGCATGACGTAGCGCGGCCGGGTGAGGTTGATCATGAGCTTGAGCTCCTCGGCGTACCCGTGGCCGGAGGCGTGGATCGGCGCGTCGGTGGCCGTCACGACGTCGGCGCCGAGGCGGTAGATGCGGTCGATCGTCTCGTTGACCGCGCGCTCGTTGCCCGGGATCGGCGTCGCCGAGAAGACGACGGTGTCGCCCTCGTGGAGGGTGACGTGAGGGTGGTCGCCGTGCGCCATCCGCCGCAGCGCCGAGAGCGGCTCGCCCTGGCTGCCGGTCGAGATGATCACGACCTTGTGGTCGGGGAAGTCCTCGATCTCGCGCGGGCCGACGAGCATCCCGTCGGGGATGACGATGTGGCCGAGCGAGCGGCCGATGTTGACGTTCTTGCGCATCGACCGCCCGACGAGGCAGACCTTCCGCCCGAGCGCCGCGGCGGCGTCGATGACCTGCTGGACGCGGTGGATGTTCGAGGCGAAGCTCGTCACCACGATCCGGCCCGGGCAGCGCGAGAACGTGTGCTCGAGCTCCGGTCCGACGCTCGACTCCGAGCGCGCGACGCCGGGGCGGTCGGCGTTCGTGGAGTCGCCGCAGAGCAGGAGCACGCCCTCGCTGCCGAGCTCGGCGAGCCGCGAGACGTCGGCGGGGATGCCGTCGACCGGCGTCTGGTCGAACTTGTAGTCGCCGGTGACGAGCACCGTCCCCAGCTCGCAGGTGAGCGCGTAGGCGAACGAGTCGGGGATCGAGTGCGCCATCTTGATCGCCTCGACCGAGAAGGGGCCGGCGTCGACGACGTCGCCGGGGCGGATGTCCTCGACCGGGATGTCGCGCAGCCGGTGCTCGTCGAGCTTCGAGCGGACCATCGCGCACGTCAGCGGGCCGCCGTAGATCGGCGGCAGGCGATCGGCGCCGATCTCGCGCAGGACGAACGGCAGCGCGCCGACGTGGTCCTCGTGGCCGTGCGTGAGGAAGATCGCCTCGATGTCCTCGGCCCGCTCGCGCAGGTAGGTGAAGTCGGGCAGGACGAGGTCGATGCCGAGCTGGTCGGGCGTCGGGAACATCAGCCCGCAGTCGACGACGCAGATGCGGTCGTCGTACTCGACGACCGTCATGTTCTTGCCGATCTCCCCCAGCCCGCCGAGGGGGAGGACGCGCAGCCGTCCGCTCAAACCGCGCTCAGGAGTCCGTGGCGCTCCAGCGCCGCGCGGATGACGGCGAGCTCGTCCTCGCTCGCCTCCACGAGCGGCAGGCGCAGGCCGCCGACGTCGTGGCCGAGCAGGCGGAGCGCCGCCTTGACCGGGATCGGGTTCGTCGTGACCGAGAGCGCCGCGAACAGGTCGGTGAGCGACTCGTGGATCTCGTGGCGGCGCTCGGGCTCGTCGATCATCCGCCGCATCTCCTCGCCGACGATGTGCGATGCGACGAGGATGCCGCCGGTGCCGCCGGCGTCGAGCGTGGCGGCGAGCGTCTCGTCGTTGCCGGCGAGCAGGTCGAGCCCCTCGATCGGGTTGATGTCGGTCATCCGCGCCTGCTTGACCGCGGCGATGTTCGGGATCTCGGCGAGCTCGCGCAGCAGGTCGTCCGGGATGTCGATGACGCAGCGGCCGGGGATGTTGTAGACGACGACCGGCCGGTCGGTGGCGCGCGCGACCTCGGTGAAGTGCGCCTTGATCCCCCGCCGGTTCGGCTTGTTGTAGTACGGCGTCACGACGAGGACGGCGTCGACGCCGATCTCGGTCGCCTGCTCGGTGAGGTGGACCGAGTGCGCGGTGTCGTTGCTGCCGGTGCCGGCGATGACGAGCGCGTCGCCGGACTCGGCGACGGCGAGCTCGAACAGCCGCAGCTTCTCCTCGTCGGTGAGCGTCGGGCTCTCCCCCGTCGTCCCGGCGACGACGACGCCGTCGGAGCCGTGCTCGAGCAGGTGATGGAGCAGGCGGACGAACGCGTCCTCGTCGACGCGCCCCTGCTCGTCGAAGGGGGTGACCATCGCGGTGATGACGCCGCCAAGGCCCATCGGCCGTCGATTATCCCAGCAGGCGGCACGCGAGGCACTCCCGGGTCAGCAGGCGAACGGCATGGGGCCCCGCCGGCCGGGTTCCGCGCGCCGCTCACGGGGACGCGCCGGGCCGCCCGGAGGCGTCCCATGCGCGAGGCATACTGTGGGGCGGATGGCGCAGCGCACCGGAACCCAGCGGACCACCGTCCAGAAGCTCGGCGTCAAGCCCGACCAGCGGATCGAGGTCGTCGGCGACGTCGGGCCCGGGCTGCGCAAGGAGATCAAGGAGGCCGCCGGGCGGGGGCTCGTGAAGTCCGGCGAGCTCGACGGCGCGGTCATCATGGTCGAGTCGCTCGAGCAGGCCGAGGAGGTCTTCGACGCCTACCGGCCGCGGATGCGCGACACCGGCTGGCTCTGGCTGCTGACGCGCAAGCGCGGCCACCCCGACTACGTCAACCAGCTCCATCTCGTCCCGCTCGCCAAGCGCCGCGGGCTCATCGACAACAAGACCGTCTCGATCGACGAGGAGCGCTCGGGCATCCGCTTCGTCGTGCCGCGGGCGCTCCGCCGCTGAGACGGCGGGCCCTCGCCGGGCGCCGCCGCCACCCCGGCCGCTAGGCTGCCGCGACCGATGCGACGCGCCGCCATCCTCCTCGCCGCCGTTGCCCTTCTCGCCGCGCTGCCCGCGCTCGTCATCGCCGGCTGCAGCCTCGGCTCGGACGACGATGAGCCCGCCGCCCAGCCGGCCCGCCGCTTCGGGGAGCGGGAGGTCGCGGCGATGGTCGCGGTCGAGGAGGTCCGCGCCCGCCTCTCCCCCGTCTCCGACCTCGTCGCGCTCGGCCGCCACGACGCGGCGGCCGTCCACCTCGCCGAGGCGCGCGAGCTGTGGGAGGCGCTGCGGCCGCGCTCGGCCCGGCGCGACCCGGTGCTCGCGCGCGAGATCGACGTCGCCTTCGACCGCGTGCGGCGCGCGCTTGCCGCCCGCGCCACCTTCGACACGGTCCGCGACGTCGCCGGGCCGCTGCAGTCGCAGCTCTTCGGCGGGGTGCGCGAGGACCTCGTGCCGAAGGAGGCCCGCTTCGACGACCGGGTGAACGCGGCGACGCTCGTGCGCCTGCTCGACCGGCTCGTCGCCGCCTACGAGACCGGCGACGCCGAGGGCTGGGAGCACGCCTTCGGGCTCACCGAGCGCTCCCAGGCCGTCGCCCGCGAGCTCGCCCCCGACCTCGGCCCGCAGCGCGACGCCGTCGTCGAGGGGCTGAAGGAGCTGCGCCAGGCCGCCTGGCCCGAGGGCCTCGCCCAGCCCGCCGGCCGCGCCCCCGCGGCCGAGATCGCCGACCGCGCCCGCGCCATCCGCGCCGCCCTCGCCGAGCGTTTCTGAGCACGAGAACGTCCCGCACTGGCCCCTATAGGGGCCATCCCTGGACGTTCTCGCTACAGCAGGTGCTCGAGGCCGATGACCGGCGAGTCCTCGAGCTCGCCGACCTTGCGGATCGCGAGCAGGACGCCGGGCATGAACGAGCGGCGGTCGATCGAGTCGTGGCGGATCGTCAGCGTCTGGCCGGCGCCGCCGAAGATGACCTCCTGGTGGGCGACGAGCCCGGGCAGGCGGACCGAGTGGATCGGGTCGTGGACGTTGCCGCCCGCCTCGCGGATGAGCTCGGCGGTGCGCAGCGCCGTCCCCGACGGCGCGTCGAGCTTGCCGTCGTGGTGGAGCTCGACGATCTCGCACTCGGGCAGGTGCCGGGCCGCCTGCTTGGCGAACTCCATCATCAGCACCGCGCCGATCGCGAAGTTCGGGGCGAAGAAGAGGTTCGCGCTCCCGACCCCGGCGAGCTCGGTGTAGTCGACGCCCGTCGTGCCGGTCACGCAGTGGACGCCGGCCTCCAGGCAGGCGCGCGCGTTCGCCAGCGCCGTCTGCGGCGTCGAGAAGTCGACGACGACGTCGGCGTCGCCGAGCACGTCCTGGAGCGCCACGCCGAGCTTCGGGTCGGCGCGGCCCACCAGCGCCATGTCCTCGGCGCCCTCGACCGCCTCGCAGACGGTCGAGCCCATCCGGCCTGCGGCTCCTGAGACGGCGACGTTGATCATGCTGCCCTCGCGAGCTCGGGGTTGAGCGGCGCGACCGCCGCGCGGAAGGCGTCCTCGCTCGCCCCCACCGCGGCCGCCGACAGCCGCTCGGGGGCGAACAGCTCGCGCGCGAGCTCGGTCACCATCTCGGCGTCGACCGCGTCGATGCGCGCGAGCGTCTCGTCCAGCGAGAGCAGCGGCACGCCCATGAGGGTCGAGCTGCCGAGGCGGTTCATGCGCGCGAGCGTCGACTCCATCCCGAGCGTGGTCCTCCCCTTGAGGTTCTCCTTCGCCCGGGTCAGCTCCTCCTCGGACACCGGCTCTGTCTGGAGGCGGCGCAGCTCGCCGGCGATGACCTCCATCGCCTCGGCGACGTTGTCCGGCCGGGTGCCGACGTAGATCGCCACCTGGCCGGTGTCGGCGTACTGGCTCGCGTACGAGTAGACGGAGTAGGCGAGCCCGCGCTTCTCGCGCACCTCCTGGAACAGCCGCGAGGAGGTCGACCCGCCGAGGATCGTGTCGAGCACGCGCAGCGCCCAGCGCCGCTCGTCCGCGCGCGCGAGCCCGCGGCCGCCGACGCAGAGGTGGTACTGCTCGGTCTCCTTCGCGTGGAAGCAGAGGCGCGGCTCGACCTCGTCCGGGGCGGGCTCGACGGCGTTCGGCTCGCCCGGCTCGGTCGCGCAGCGCTCGCGCACGAGCTCGACGAGGCGGTCGTGGTCGACGCTGCCGGCCGCCGCCACGACGAGGTTGCAGCCCGTGTAGCGAGCGTCGTGGTAGGCGGCGATCTCCTCGACCGGCACGCTGCCGACGACCTCGGCGGTGCCGATGATCGGCCGCCCGAGCGGGTGGTCGCCGAAGACCGCGCGCGCGAGTACGTCGTGGACCTTGTCCGACGGCTCGTCCTCGTACATCGCGATCTCCTCGATGACGACCTGCCGCTCGGCGTCGACGTCGTGGTAGGCCGGGCGCAGCACCATGTCGGCCATGACGTCGAAGGCCGTCTCCAGATGGCGGTCGAGCAGCCGCGCGTAGACGGAGGTCGTCTCCTTCCCCGTCCCCGCGTTGATCTCGGCGCCCATGCCGTCGAACAGCTCGTCGATCTCGGTCGACGAGTAGCGCTCCGTGCCCTTGAAGAGCAGGTGCTCGAGGAAGTGCGACAGCCCCGCCTGCGCGGCCGTCTCGGCGCGCGACCCGGTCCGGATCCAGAACCCGAGGGCGACCGAGCGGACCGAGGGCATCGCCTCGGTCACGACCCGGACGCCCGATTCGAGCTCTGTCAGACGGTGCTCCGGCACGCGGCGGCGCTACCGGCGGGCGTTGTTGCCACCGCGGCCGCCGCCGCGACGGCGGCGCGAGCTCTTCTCGCCGGTGCCGACCGCCGCCAGCTCCTCGGGCGTCTTGCCCTGGATGTCGGGGTCGTCGGCGAGGCGGAGCCCGATGCGCCCGCGCTCGCGGTCGACCTCGACGACGCGCACGTGGACCTCGTCGCCGCGGTCCAGCACCTCCTCCACCGAGTTGACACGCCGGCCGGGCGCGATGTTCGAGATGTGGAGGAGGCCGTCGGTGCCCTTGTTGAGCTCGATGAAGGCGCCGAAGGTCGTCGTCTTCACGACCTTGCCGGTGAACTCGTCGCCGACCTCGACGTCCTTCGTCATCTGCGTGATGCGCTCGACGAGGGCCTGGGCCTTCTCGCCCGTCTGGGCGTAGATGAGGATCGTGCCGTCGTCCTGGACGTCGATCTCGGCCTCGTACTCCTCCGACAGCGCGCGGACGGTCTCGCCGCCCTTGCCGATGACGAGGCCGATCTTGTCGACGTCGATCTTCATCGACGTGATCCGCGGCGCGTACGGCGACAGCTCCGGCGCCGGCTCCGCGATGACCTCGCGCATCTTGCCGAGGATGAACTCACGGCCGGCCTTCGCCTGCTCGAGCGCGTCGCGCAGGATGTCGAAGGTGACGCCGCTGATCTTGATGTCCATCTGGAGGGCGGTGATGCCGCGCTCCGTGCCGGCGACCTTGAAGTCCATGTCGCCGAGGTGGTCCTCCACGCCGGCGATGTCGGACAGGATGATGTAGTCGTCGCCCTCCTTGATGAGGCCCATCGCGATGCCCGCGACCGGCCGCTTGATCGGCACGCCCGCCTGCATGAGCGAGAGGCTCGAGCCGCAGACGGAGGCCATCGACGACGACCCGTTCGACTCGAGGATGTCCGAGACGACGCGGATCGTGTAGGGGAACTCCTCCTCCGACGGGATCACCGGCAACAGCGCCCGCTCCGCGAGCGCGCCGTGGCCGATGTCGCGGCGCTTCGGGCCGCGCATGAAGCCGGCCTCGCCCACCGAGAACGGCGGGAAGTTGTAGTGGTGGAAGTAGCGCTTCGACGTCTCCAGCCCGATCGTGTCGAGGCGCATCTCGTCGCGCGTCGTGCCGAGCGCGACGACCGACAGCGCCTGGGTCTGGCCGCGCGTGAACAGGGCGGACCCGTGCGTGCGCGGCGCGACCCCGACCTCGATCGAGATCGGCCGGATCTCGTCGGCGGAGCGGCCGTCCGGGCGCTTCTTGTGGACGGCGATCCGCTCGCGGATGATCGTCTTCTCGAGGTGGTCGAAGGCGAGCTTGACGGCGGCGCGACGCTGGGCCGCGGCCTCCGGGTCGGCCTCGTCGGCCGGGGCGAGCGTCGCGAGGACCTCCTCCTCGACCTGCTTCGTCGCCTCCTGGCGCTCGAGCTTGTCCTCGACCTGGGTGGCGGCGTCGAGCTGCGCGCCGAAGCGCTCGCGCACCTCGGCGAGGATCGCCTCGTCGACGCGCGGCTCCTCGACCTCCTGCTTCGGCTTGCCGGCCTTCTCGCGCAGCTCGAGCTGGACGCGGCAGAGCTTCTTGATCTCCTCGTGGGCGATGTCGAGGGCGTCGAGGATCTCGGCCTCGGTGACCTCCTTCGCGCCGGCCTCGACCATGAGGATCGCCTCCTCGGTGCCGGCGACGACGAGATCGAGCGGGCTCTCCGGCAGCCACTCCTCGTCGGGGTTGATGATGAAGCCGCGGTCGGCGTCCATCCCGATGCGGACCGCGCCGACGGGCGCCGGGAACGGGATCTCGGAGACCTGGAGCGCCGCGGACGTGCCGTTCATGGCGAGCACGTCGTACGGGTGGATGTGGTCGACCGACATCGGGATGGCGACGAGCTGGGTCTCGCGGCGCCAGCCCTTCGGGAACAGCGGCCGCAGCGGCCGGTCGATCATGCGCGCGGTCAGCGTGCTCTTCTCGCCCGCGCGCCCCTCGCGCCGGAAGAAGCTGCCCGGGATCTTGCCCGCGGCGTACATCCGCTCCTCGACGTCGACGGTGAGCGGCAGGAAGTCCACGTCACGGGCGTTGCCCGCGGTGGCCGTGCACAGGACCATCGTCTCGCCGGAGCGGACGACGACAGCGCCGCTCGCCTGCTTGGCGAGCTTCCCCGTCTCGAAGGAGATCTCAGCACCCCCGATCTCGACCGAGACGCGGTGCACTTCACTATTCATCTATGTCCTTTCGGCCGCCTCCGGTTGGCGGCATGGTTTCGCGATCTCTCTCTCAGAGTCCCGCCGGATGCTAGCAGCGCCCTCCCGCCGGCCTAGGCGCGCAGGCGCTCGAGCAGCGCGGCGTCCGGGATGCCGCTGAAGCGCTCGCCGTCGAGGAAGAAGGTCGGCGTCGTCACCACGCCGGCGCGCAGGCCGGAGCGGAAGTCGCGCTCGACGCGCTCCGCGACGGCCTGCGAGCGGCGGTCGGCCTCGAAGCGCTCGAGGTCGAGGCCGAGGCGCTCGGCGCGCTGCCAGAGGTGCGGGTCGTCGATGCGGCCCTGGTCGGCGTAGAGCGCGTCGTGGAACTCCCAGAAGCGCCCCTGGAGCGCCGCGGCCTCCGCGGCGGCGGCGAGCACCCGCGCCCGCGGGTGCTTGGAGACGACCGGGAAGTGGCGGAAGACGCGCCGGACCGGCAGCTCGGCGAGCAGCTGGTCGGCGCGGGCGCAGTACGGGCACTCGTAGTCGCCGTACTCGATGAGGAGCGGGCCGGCCTCGCCGCGGACGTGGTCGTCCGCGTCGGGCGCGGGCACGCCCGCGCTCGTCAGGTCAGGCGGCCTGCTGCTCGAGGGCGTCGAAGATGAGGTTGACACCCGGGATCTCGAGCGGCGACGGCGAGCGGTACGACCAGCGCACGACCCCGTCGGGGCCGATCATGACGAGCGCGCGGGCCGCGACGCCGTGGTCCTCGACCCAGACGCCGAACTTGCGCGCGACCTCGCCCTTGGGGTGGAAGTCCGCGAGCAGCGGGATCGTGATCCCGAGATGGCGCTGGAAGGCCTTGTGCGCGTACGCGGAGTCGACGGAGACGCCGTAGAGCCTGACGCCGCGCGCCTCCAGCTCGCCGAGCACCTCCTGGTAGATGTTGAGCTGGTCGGTGCAGACCGGGCTGAAGTCGAGCGGGTAGAAGACGAGGACGGTGGTCTGCCCGCGCAGGTCGGCGAGCGAGACCGCGTTCCCGTCCGGGTCGGGCAGCGTGAAGTCGGGCGCCGGGCTGCCCGGCTCGATCATCGGCGCAGCCCGAGCTCCTGGATGAGCTCGCGGTACCGGTCGAGGTCCTTGCGCTTGAGGTACTGCAGGAACCGGCGCCGCTGGCCGACCAGCATGAGCAGCCCGCGCCGGCTGTGGTGGTCCTTCCTGTGCTGGCGCAGGTGCTCGTTGAGGTGGTTGATGCGCTCGGTGAGCAGCGCGATCTGGACCTCGGTCGAGCCGGTGTCGTTCTCGTCCTTGCCGAAGCGCTTGATGATCTCGCGCTTCTTCTCCGCGGTGACGCTCATCGGCGCGAAACCGTAGCAGCTGTGATCGCTCGTGCCTGGTCGACGTCGCGCTTCATCTGCTCGATCAGGGCCTCGACGGACTCGAAGCGCTTCTCCCCGCGCAGCCGCTCGACGAACGCGATCCGCAGCGTCTGGCCGTAGAGGTCGCCGTCGAAGTCGAGCAGGTAGGCCTCGATGAGCAGGCCGCGGCCGGTCTCGAACATCGGCCGCACGCCGACGTTGACGGCCGCCGGGTAGCCGTGCGCCCAGGCGGCGTAGACGCCGTGGCCGGGGACGACGAGGCGGTCGTCGGGGACGATGTTCGCGGTCGGGAAGCCGAGCTCGCGGCCGCGCTTGTCGCCGTGGACGACCTCGCCCTCGAGCAGGAACGGCCCGCCGAGGAAGCGGGACGCGCGCTTGACCTCGCCCGCGGCGACGAGCGCGCGGATCTGCGTCGAGGAGACGGTCTCGCCGTCGACCTCGACGAGCGGGACGACGCGCGTCTCGAAGCGCGACTCGGCGCGGAGCATCTCGCTGTCGCCGCGCGCCTTGTTGCCGAAGCGGAAGTTCTCCCCCACCGAGACGTGGGTCGCGCGGAGCTTGCCGACGAGCACGTCCTCGATGAACTCCTCGGCCGAGCGCTTGGCGAACTCCTCGTCGAAGGGGATGACGACGAGCTCCTCGACCCCGAGCCCGGCGATGAGGTCGCGCTTGATCGGGAAGGAGGCGATGAGCTTCGGCGGCTGGTGGTCGGCCCCGACGACCTGCCGGGGATGGGGGTCGAAGGTGAGCACCGTGTCGCAGCCGCGGATGACCTCGCGGTGGCCGAGGTGGACGCCGTCGAAGGTGCCGACGGCGACGCGGCGCGGGCGCGGCTCGACGTCGGGTAGGAGCGTGACCTTCACGGCGCGAGCACCACCTCCGGCTTCAGCACGCCGTCGCGCGGCTGCGCGATCGCGACGAGCCGGTCGCCGTGCGTGAGGCGGACGTACCCGGCGTCGGGCGCGTCCCCGGCGGGGACGGCGACGCCGTTGGCGGCGCGGCGCGCCTCCGCCTCGGCGAGCGCGCGCTCGGGGAGGAACGAGAGCGCCTCCGAGAGCGGGACGATCCGCTCCTCGTCGGCGTCCTCGAGGCGGAACGGGCCGATCGCCGTGCGCTCGAGCTCCTCGCAGTAGGCGTCGCCGAGGTCTGCGATGAGGCTGCGCACGTAGGTGCCGGCCGAGCACTCGATCTCGAAGGCGGCGCGCTCGCCCTCGCGCCAGAGCAGCTCGAAGCGGTAGACGGTGACCGGGCGCGGCGGGGCCTCGACCTGCTCGCCGCGGCGCGCCTTCTTGTAGAGGCGCTCGCCGTCCACCTTCACCGCCGAGTAGGCGGGCGGGCGCTGCATCATCGGCCCCGTCGGCAGGTCGTCGAGGCGCTCGGGGACTCGGCCGGTGCGCTCGAGCCGGCCGTCGCGGTCGCCGGTGTCGGAGCGCCAGCCCAGCCGCGCGACGGCGCGGTAGGTCTTCGGCAGCGCCATGAAGAAGCGCTGGACGCGCGTCGCGCGCCCGACGAGCACGAGCAACAGCCCGGTCGCGAACGGGTCGAGCGTCCCGGCGTGGCCGACCTTCACGCCCTTGCCGAGCCGGCGGCGGACCCGCGCGACGACGTCGTGCGAGGTGATCCCTGCGGGCTTCGGGTAGAGGATGACGCCTGCTGGGTGCATCGCAGGGAATGTAGTGGGCCGCCGCCGCGGGCGACCGCGTGCGCGAGAACGTCCAGCAATGGCCCCTATGGGGTCCAGCGCTGGACGGTCTCGCGTCGGGCGGCGGGGTCAGCGGCCGCCCATGAAGCGGATGAAGACGTCCTCGATCCCCGGCGGGCTCGTCGCGCCCGCGGCGCGGGCGTCGCTCGTCCAGCCGAGGTAGTTCGCCTTGTTCGAGATCGCCGGGTTGCGGACCGGCGCCGGCCACGGCTGGCCGCTCCCGCGCGAGCCGTTCGTCCGGCTCTCACGCGAGACCGCCCCGTAGCCGCGACCGCGCGGGAAGTTCCAGAAGAAGACGTCGGCGATCCGGCCGTTGGGGTCGACGCGGCGGATGCCGCGCGACTCGCGCAGGTTCGTCGCCTCGGAGACGAAGACGATGATCTCCCCCGCCCCGCTCATCGCCGGGCTGTGGGAGTCGCCGTTGCCCTGGGCGCGGACCGGGTGCGAGTAGCTCGCCATCTGCATGTAGTCGCGCGTCGGGGCGCGGCGCGAGATCGTGCGGCGGAAGACGTCGCGCGTGCGGCCGTTGCGGTCGCGCGAGACCCCGCGGCAGGCCCGCACGCAGAGGTTCGTCGCCGCCGAGTCGAAGGCGACGTAGTGGCCGTTGTCGTCGGCGACCGGGTTGCGGCTCGCGCCGTTGCCGGGCCGCCCGCGGCGGTTGCGGCTCACCAGCAGCTCGCGCCCGCGGCGGCGGAGCTGCCCCCGCACCCGCTCGAAGCGGCGGTGGTAGACCTGGTTGCCGCGGACGTAGACGACGCCCTTCCCGTTCGTCTGCTGGTCGGGGTCGCTGCCGCGCGCGATCCGCAACGTCCGGTTGCGCACGAGGTCGCGGACCCAGACGAACCCGCCGGCCTCGAAGGTCACCGTCCGGCAGCGGCCGTCGACGGCGACGTTCTGCGCGTCGGTGAGGCCGGGGCTGGCGAGCCGCGTCCGGTTGCCGATCCGGACGTAGACGTCCCAGTCCGGGCTCGTGTCGGCGGACGCGAGGTTCGTCGCGCGCGACTCGAAGGCGACGCAGCGCGGCGCGCGGCGGACGTCGCCGCCGAGCGAGGGCCGCTGCGAGGGGCCGTTGGCCTGCGCGCCGTTGCGGCCGGTGGCCATTGAGACGCGGACGACCTCGCCGTGGAGGCGCCCGAGGCGGCTGCCGCGGCGGATGACGAAGATGTCGCGGACGCCGTTGGTGTCGCCGCGGACGAGGTTCGAGGCCTCCGAGTCGAAGGCGACCCAGCGGGTCTTGCGCTCGTCGCCGGAGAAGGTGATGTGGTCGGACGGGCCGTTCGCGGCCGGGCCGTTCTCCGGTGGCGGGCTCGCGACGCGGGTCGTCCGCTCGGTCGCGACGATGGCGCCGGCGCCCGCCGCGCAGACGGCGGCGATTCCGGCCACGAGCAGGGTGAGGAATCCAAGGCGCATCGGTGAGATGCCTCCCGGTCCGGGGTCGGTTCCCTCCCCCACCCTACCCGGATCGACGGCGGTCTCCATTCGGGTCTCATGCAGCCCCATCCGGTCTCGCCCGGGCTGGGGCGACGAGATTCCCGTGTGCCAAATCGAGGCAGTGCTGCGGATGAAGGAGCACCAGCCCCTATTCGTCGAGCGGTGGTTCCTCCTGCTTGACGCTGCGTGGGTCGACGTGCCGCTCGATCACGTAAGGCTCGAAGCCCTTTAACTCCACCGTGATCCGGTTCTTGTTGGCTGCGAGCCGGAGATCCACCAACTCACGGCCCTCCGTAGCGTCGGGGATCGTGTCCTCGTACTGCTTCAGCGGCTCAACCACGTACCGGCGCAAGAACTCGGCCTGCGCATGGCCCGCGTTGTCCTTGATGTGCTCGTAGGCCTCCTCGCCACGAAACACTTGCCCGCCTGCTTCCTCGAAAGCTCTTGCGACCTTCGTCAGCGTCTCGCACGGTGTGGGGTCGAAGACCAGGAGGCGCGGTATGTAGCCGCTGAACTTGCAATCGCGCGGGAAGGCGAGCTCTTCCTCGAGCCGGCCCTGGCGCGACGCCGCGTCGGTGATCCTGATCTTGACTTCGTACGCCCAAGGCTTACCGCGCGGGTTGTCGACGATACAGTCGACCTGGCGCTGCCCTGACACTGCGGAACCGTCTTGCGTGGGCGCGCGCTGGATCGGGCTGTTCCGCGACCCGAAGGCGGTGCCGCCGAGTGCACGCGCGACGATGGCGTCATAGAGGTATCCCGTCTCTTGGCCGGAGCGGTTGTCCACGTCCATCATCCACTTGCGCCACACGACGAGCGAGCGCAGCGCTTCGGTATCGAGGAGGCCATGCTCTAGCAGCGCCCTCGGGCCCACCTGATCAGATGTCGCAAACGCCTGGGTGCTGAGGATCCGCCGATACTTCAACCGACGAGCGAACAGCCTGAGCAGAAGCTCCAGGTAGACCGCGTTGTGCCGGTCTTGCTCCTCAAGCCATGCAACGACGGCCTCGACGTCGATCCCTGGAACGTGCCAGCGCTCCTGGTCAATCACCTCGAAAAACTCGGGCACGTTCAGAGATCCAAAACGGCCCTCGACGTCGTACCCGCGGTCGACGGCTACGCGGAGCGCCAGCCCGCCAATCGCGTTCCAGCTAACCTCGACCCTCTGCTCACCAGCGGTCAGGCGCCGCGCCTTCTGAAGATTCCGCCTCGTTTCGGGATCCATTGTCCGCCTCGTTTCGGGATCCATTGGCCAGTCGGACTCAGGCAGATTCAAGCGAGGCGAAGAGACTGCAAGCAATGTAGCGTGCGTTCACGTCACTCACTACGCGAGCCAGAGCCGGACTCATCTGCTGACCTGGCGTAACGTCGAACTCCACTAGGGCGCCTTCTCGAGACTCCTGCCTGGTCTCGCTCTGCCCGGCATTAACATGCTCCCGGATGGCCCCTCCGAGCGCGGCGGCAAATCGAGGTGGAACGGCGTTCCCGACGAGCGTCGCCCGCTCGGAGAAAGTCCCTATGAACTCGAAGTGATCGGGAAACGTCTGCAGGCGAGCAACTTCACGCAACGTGAGTCGTCGGTCCTGGGTGGGGTGGATGAACTCTCGCACTGCCGCCGACGTAACCGCCTTTGACGGCTCGTCGGCGCGAAGGCGGCGAAGGCCAGCTGGCGCACCGCCCCGGCGTTCCGTGGGGACACCGTCCATCACGCGACGGTAGGCCCTCCGCCTGTAGCTCTCGTGCCACAGCTCTTCGGGGAGGTCACGCATTGTCTGGCCTGGTTTCAGGGCCGAAATCCGCGCTTGTTCAAGCGCACCTACTTTCGAAACGACATGGTCGGTCGGTGCATCAGGCGAATCCGGCTCCGGAAGCCCTGCAAGAGCCTCACCGAGCGTGGGCGTCGGGGGTCTACCCGCCACAGCTTTGGCGCCGGGCGCCCCCCACGCGCTGTGACTCGGCAAGGGGAACGGCGGTTCGTCCAGCAGACTCGCTACCGCTATCACTCTCTTCCTGTGCTGCGGCACGCCGTAGTTGGCCAGGTTCACCTTACGTAGCCTGACTCGGTATCCCGCTTCGATCAACGGATCGAGCAGGTCGAACACGAACCGTCCGCCCCCGGCGGTCACGAAGCCTTCGACGTTCTCGAAAACAACCACGTCGGGACGGACAGCGGCGGCCAGACTTGCGTACATGCCGACGAGGCTGCCGCGCGGATCGTCTACGCGCCGTCGTCCCGCTGACGTGAACGACTGACAAGGGGGCCCCCCAACCATCACTCGCGGAGCCTTTCCGCCAGCAAGCTCGATGACATCCGGGACCGTGAGGGATGCGACGTCCACAGGCACACAGTCCTCACCGAAGTTCGCGTTGACTGTACGGATGGCAGGCTCCCAGTTGTCTACGTGAGCCCGAACCTCCATGCCGGCTTGAGCCAACCCCAAAGCGAGCCCCCCGGCGCCGCAAAACAGGTCAACGACAGTGATTGGATCGGTGGATGGGCTGGACTCTGTCCCTCGGCCCCGAGCCTCAGCTGGATCGCTCACGATGGCAGCCGGACGTGTGACGGCCATACCGGCAACGTACGTGATCGTCCCGACGTAATCGGTTCGGCGTGGCCGAACAGCCTAGCGATGCCGAATCCGCCAGGAGACCCCTGAACGGCGTGGCAGGGCGGCTCACGGCTTGTCCGACCGCGACGGGCATCACGGCGCCCCTGAGAGGCCCGCCGGCCTTGCGCCCGCGGGCCAGCCCGGACCGCTACACATGGCCCGGCACGCGTCTAGAGCTGCTCGGCGACCTGCGCGCGCAGCCGCTCGATGAGCTCCTCCAGCCCGAGCTCGGTCGAGAAGCCGGCCGCCTGGCGGTGGCCGCCGCCGCCGTGGGCGCGGGCGATCCGCGAGACGTCGACCTCGCCGTCGGCCGAGCGGAGGCTCACCTTGCAGACGCCGGCGCGGTCGTCGGCGAGCAGCTCGCGGATGAGGACCGCGACCTTCGTCCCCTCCACGCCGCGGAGGTGGTCGATGATCCCCTCGGAGTCGGACTCGATCGCGCCCGCCGCCGCGTAGTCCTCGCGGGTGAGGTGCGTCAGGGTAATCGCGCCGCCGTCGAGCCGGCAGACGTGGTCGAGCGCGCGCCGGAGCAGCAGCAGGCGCGAGTACGGGAGGTTCTCGTAGATCTGGCGCGAGACCGCGTGCGGGTCGACGCCGGCCTCGATGAGCTCGGCCGCCATGCGGTGGGCGCGCGCCGTCGTGTTCGTGTACTGGAAGCGGCCGGTGTCGGTGACGAGGCCGATGTAGAGCGCCTCGGCCATCCGCGGCGTCAGCGGCACGCCGAGCTCGCGCGCGAGGTCCCAGACGATCTCGGCCGTGCAGGAGGCCTCCGGCACGACGAGGTTGACGCTGCCGAAGCGGGTGTTGTCGTGGTGGTGGTCGATGTTGACGATGTGGCAGCCGTCGGCGCGCAGGAAGTCGACGGGCATCCGGTCGATGTTCCCGCAGTCGAGGAACACGATCACCCGCTCGCCGACGTCGTCGGGCGGCGAGGTGATGACGTCCTCGAGGTGCATGTGCCGGTACTCGTGCGGCAGCGGGAACTCGTAGGCGGCCATGAACATGACCGAGTCCTTGCCGAGCTCGCGCAGGAGCTCATGCATCCCCAGCAGCGAGCCGAGCGCGTCGCCGTCGGGGTTCTCGTGCGTGGTGAGCAGGAGCTTCTCCGCCTCGCGGAGCTCCTGGACGACCTCGTCGACGGGGGAAGCCACGCCGCTCACCGATCGTCGTCCTCGAGCAGCTCGGTGATCCTCATCCCCGTCTGTATCGACTCGTCGTAGACGAACTGGAGCGTCGGTGTCCGCTTCAGACGTAGCTCCCGCGCGACCTGCTGCTGGAGGTAGCCGTGGGAGGCCTGGAGGCCCTCCAGCGTCCGCTCCCGCTCGGCCTCCGAGCCGAGCACGCTCACGTACACCCGAGCGTGACGGAGATCTGGGCTCGTGTCGACGGCGGTCACGGTGACGAATCCGATTCGTGGGTCGGCGAGGCCCTCGGCCAGGCGAGCGGACAACACTTCCTTCAGGGCCTCGTTGACCCGCCTCATGCGGGCGCCAGCCATCCTACTCAGCTCCCGAGCAGCTCGTCGGTGGACACGAGCGTCCGCTCGACGCGGGCGCCATCGGGGAAGCGCGCCTCGACCCAGCGCGCGAGCCTCGCGCCCGCCTCGTCGACGCCGCCGGCGCTGCGCCCGACGAGCGCCGCGGACAGCGTCGCGCGCTGCCAGGCGTCGTGGTGGGCGGTCTCGGCGACGGCGGCGCCGAAGCGCCGCTGAAGCTGCGCCTTCAGCGACTGCAGCTCCTTGCGCTTCCCCTTCAGGCTCCCGTTGCCGGGGAGGTAGAGCGAGATCTCGACGACGCAGAGGAAGGCCACGCCGGCCTCACAGCTCGCGCTCCACCTGCTCGGTCTCGTACGCCTCGATGACGTCGCCCTGCTTGATGTCGCTGAAGTTCTCGAGCACGATGCCGCACTCGTAGCCGGCCTCGACCTCGCGGACGTCGTCCTTGAAGCGGCGCAGCGACGCGATCGAGCCGTCGTAGACGACCGTGCCGTCGCGGATGAGCCGCGCCTTGGCGCCGCGGCGGACGGTGCCCTCGGTGACGTACGAGCCCGCGATCGTGCCGACGCGCGAGGCCTTGAAGATCTCGCGCACCTCGACCGTGGCGACCGTCTTCTCGACCTCCTCCGGCTCGAGCATGCCCTGCATCGCCTGCCGGAGGTCCTCGATGAGGCGGTAGATGACCGAGTAGGTGCGGATCTCGACGCCCTCGCGCTCGGCGACCTGCCGGGCCTGCTGGACCGGGCGGACGTTGAAGCCGATGATGACCGCGTCGGAGGCGGAGGCGAGCATGACGTCGGACTCGTTGATGCCGCCGACGCCCTCGCGGATCGGGTTGACGCGGACCTGGTCCTGCGGCAGGCGCGCGATCTCGTCGAGGATCGCCTCGAGCGAGCCGGCGACGTCGGCCTTGATGACGAGGTTGAGCTCGGCGCCCTCCTCGCCCTGGGCGCGGGCGAAGATGTCGTCGAGCGACACCCGGACGCGCTGGCGGCGCGCGATCGCCTCCGCCTTCAGGCGGGCGGCGCGCTCGTTCGCCTGCTGGCGCGCGACGCGCTCGTTCTCGACGACGCGGACGCGCTCGCCGGCCTCCGGGACGCTGTCGAAGCCGAGCACCTCGACCGGGTCGCCCGGCCGCGCCTCCTTCACGCGCTGGCCGCGGTAGTCCTGCATCGCGCGCACGCGGCCCCAGTGGGCGCCGGCGACGAGCGCGTCGCCGATCCGGAGCGTGCCGCGCTGGACGAGCACCGTGACGACCGGGCCGCGGCCGGACTCCAGGCGCGACTCGATGACGGTGCCCGACGCCTCGGCGTTCGGGTTCGCCTTCAGCTCCTGGATCTCGGCGAGCGTGACGATGTCGCCGAGCAGGTCCTCGAGGCCCTCCTTCGTCTTCGCCGAGACGTCGCGGAACTCGGTGTCGCCGCCCCACTCGGCCGGCGTGAGGCCGTGCTGGGCGAGCTCGCCGCGGACGCGGTTCGGGTCGGCCGTCGGCAAGTCGATCTTGTTGACGGCGACCATGATCGGGACGCCGGCGGCCTTCGCGTGGTCGATCGCCTCGACCGTCTGCGGCATCACGCCGTCGTCGGCGGCGACGACGATGACCGCGATGTCGGTGACGCTCGCGCCGCGGGCGCGCATCGCGGTGAACGCCTCGTGGCCCGGCGTGTCGAGGAAGGTGATCGTCTTGCCGTCGTGGTGGACCTGGTAGGCGCCGATGTGCTGGGTGATGCCGCCCGCCTCGCCCGCGGCGACCTCGGTCTGGCGGATGGCGTCGAGCAGCGAGGTCTTGCCGTGGTCGACGTGGCCCATGACCGTGACGACCGGCGGGCGCTCGACGAGGTCGGCCTCGTCGTCCTCGAAGACCGGCTCCTCCTCGACCTCCTCGTCGGCGTGGACGATCGTGACCTTCTTGTCGAACTCGTCGGCGAGGACGCCGATCGCCTCATCCGACAGCGACTGCGTCAGCGTCGCCATCTCCCCGAGCTCCATGAGCTTCTTGATGACCTCGGGCGAGGGGACGCCGAGCGATTCGGCGACCTCCTTGACCGTCGCGCCGGACTTGATCTGGATCGCCGGCTCCTCGCGGACCGCCGGCTGCTCCTGCTGCGGCTGGTCCTCGAGGTCGACCCACGGGGTCCGGCGGCGCCGCCCGCGACCGCGGCGCGGCGGCTGCTGTTGCTGCGGCGGCGGCCCGCCCGGCGTGCGGCGGGAGGCCTGTGAGTCGATCACGACGCGGCGCCGCCCCCCGGGGGCGCCGCCCGGGCGGCGCGTCGGGCGGCCGCGCGGCGGCTCGCCCTGGCGCTGGCGCTGGCCGTCGGACGCCGGGCGCCGGCCGGCCTGCTGGGGCTGGCCGCCGGAGCGGGCGGCCTGCTCGGGGCCCTGACCGCCGTCGCGGGCGCGGCGGTCGTCGCGCGCGGCGGCGTCGGCGGGGGCGCCGTTGTCCTGGCGCTGCTCCTCCTCCTTGGGGCCGTCGAAGGCGCGGCGGATGTCCTCCTCGTTGACGCTCGAGGCGGCGACCTTCACGTCGACGCCGGCGGCCTGGAGGATGCGGATGACCTCCTTGGAGGGGATCCCGCGCTCTCTCGCAATCTCGTGGACTCGCTTCTTTGCCATTCGTTGATGAAGTCTATTGTGGGCTGGGGGATCGTCACCGCCGCGCGCAGCGCGCGCCGGAAGGGGTTGGTGCGGATCGCGGCCGCGGCGCAGGCCGGGTCGGCGCAGAGGTAGGCGCCGCGGCCCGGCGCGGTGGCCTGCGGGTCGGGGACGACCTCGTCCCCGCGCCGCACCAGGCGCAGCAGCTCCTCCTTCGGCGCCTTGCGCCGGCAGGCGACGCAGCTGCGCTCCGGGCGCGCTACGACCCCTGTCCCTCCGGCTCGCCCTCGCCGACCGCGGTGGCGTCGGCCTCGGCCTCGGCGGCGGGCTCCTCCGCCTCCGCGACCGGCTCCTCGGCCTCCGCGGCCTCCTCCTCCGGCGCCTCGGCCGCGCCGTCCTCCGCGGCGACCTTGGCCGCGGGCTCGCCGTCGCCGGCCTGCGGCTCGGCGGCCTCGGGCGCCTCCTCGGCGGGCGCGGCCTCCTCGGCGTCGCCGGTCACCAGCGCGACCTCGTCGCCCTCGACGCCCTCGAGCGCCTGGTGCGACGGCAGGCCGCAGTAGCGCGAGCCCGGCAGCGCGGCGTTCGGGCAGCGGCGGCCGTTGGAGAGGATCGCGGCGCACTTGCCCGCGACCTCCTCCTCCTCGTAGGCCATCTGCGCCTCCTCCTCGGCGAACTCCGTCTCCGAGCGGATGTCGATCCGCCAGCCGGTGAGGCGGGCCGCGAGGCGCGCGTTCTGGCCGTCCTTGCCGATCGCCAGCGAGAGCTGGTCGTCCGGGACGATGACCGTCGCCTGCCGGTTCTCGTCGTCGACGAGCACCTCGCGCACGCGCGCTGGCGAGAGCGCCTTCGCGACGAAGCGGGCCGGCTCCTCGTTGTAGGGGATGATGTCGATCTTCTCGCCGCGCAGCTCGGACACGACCATGCGCACGCGCGAGCCGCGCGGGCCGACGCAGGCGCCGACCGGGTCGACGCCCTGGGCGTGCGAGACGACGGCGATCTTCGAGCGGTAGCCCGGCTCGCGCGCGACGTTCGTGATCTCCACGAGGCCGTCGGCGATCTCCGGCACCTCGAGCTCGAAGAGCGCGCGGATGAGCTCCGGCGAGCGGCGCGAGACGATGATGCTCGGGCCCTTCGCCTGGTTGGAGACCTCGGTGATGATCGCCTTGATGCGCTGGCCATGGTCGTAGCGCTCCTGCGGCACCTGCTCGGAGCGCGGCAGCAGCGCCTCGACCCGCTCGCGGAGCTGGACGAGCGTGTAGCGCGAGTCGGTCTGCTGGACGATGCCGGTGACGAGCTCGCCGACGCGGTCCTGGTACTCGTCGAACATCATGTCGCGCTCGGCCTCGCGGATCCGCTGGAGGATCACCTGCTTGGCCGTCTGCGCGGCGATGCGACCGAAGTTTTTCGGCGTGACGTCGCGCTCCTCGATCTGATCGCGGTACTCGGCGAGCTTCTCGAGGTCGAGCACCGGCTCGGCCGGCTCGCGCTTCTCCCCCGTCTCGGGGTCGACCGCCGGCTCCTCGGCCTCGGCCTCCTCGGCGGCCTCCTGCAGCAGCTTCTCCTCGAGCTCCGGCGGCACGACGAGCTCATAGACGCGGAACTCGCCGCTGTCGTGGTCGATCTCCACGCGCGCGTACTTGGCCGCCCCCGGCGTCTTCTTGTACGCGGACAGGAGGGCGTCCTCGAGCGCAGCGGTCAGCCGCTCGGCGGAGATGCCCTTCTCGCGCTCGAGCATGACCATCGCGTCAACGATCTCCTTCGACATGCGCTCAGCCCTCCAGCAGGTTGCTTCGGTTGATGTCGGCGTACGGAATGGTCACCACGCCCGTGTCGGCCGCGACCGTGACCTCGTGGTCGGTCGCGCCGACGAGCTCGCCTGTGAAGCTCTTGCGCCCGTCGCGGGGCGAGCGCGTGCGCACGCGCGCGCGCCGGCCCACGAAGCGGCGGAAGTGCTCCGGCTTGGTGAGCGGGCGCTCGGGCCCCGGCGAGGAGACCTCGAGCCCCGTCGTGGCGAGCAGATCCCTGAGGTGGCCCGTGATCCGCTCGCACAGCGCGAGGGTGACGCCGTCGGGATGGTCGACGACGACGCGCAGGCGATCGGCGGACGCACGCTCGACGAGCAGCACCTCGACGTCGGGCTCCAGCTCGGCCAGGCGCCGCTCGATGTCAGTCTGGATCTGCTCGATGTTCATGGCTGCCGTGGGACGCAAAAAAGGTGGGCCGCGACGCCCACCTTCAGGTGCGGCCGGTGCGGCCGCAGATGAAAGTTCCTTGCGTGGCTGAGTATAGCCGCGCAAACGTGGCTGCCAAACGTCTGCACGGGCGCCTGCAGAGGGCCCGCGAGGGGCCGCTTCAGACCTCGACGATGACCGTCACCGGGCCGTCGTTGACGAGCGCGACCTCCATGTGCGCGCCGAAGCGCCCGCCCTGGGCGCCGAGCGCCTCGCGGACGCGCTCGTACAGCGGCTCGGCCTCCTCCGGTGGGGCCGCCTCGACGAAGCTCGGGCGGTTGCCCTTGCGGGTGTCGCCGTAGAGCGTGAACTGGCTGACGCAGAGCACCTCCCCGCCGACGTCGGTCACCGAGCGGTTCATCCGGCCCTCCTCGTCCTCGAAGATGCGCAGGGCGAGCAGCTTGCGCGCGAGCTTGCCGGCCTGCTCGGCGGTGTCGCCGCGGCGGACGCCTAGGAGGACGAGCAGCCCGCGGTCGATCGCGGCGATCCGCTCGCCGCCGACGGTGACCGAGGCGGAGCTGACGCGTTGGACGACGGCACGCATGGCCGCGCACCGTACCCTTCCCCGCCGATGGCCGCCGTCGACGTCATCGACCGCTACCTCGCCGAGCTCGAGGAAGCCGACACCCGCCGCCTCTCCCACACCGAGTGGGGCCTCACGCTCCCGCCGGAGGCCGCCGGCGGCCAGCCGCTCGAGGTCGGGCTGCGCGTCGCCGACGGCCTGCTGCGCGCCCAGGCGTTCGTCGCGCCTTACGACGAGGCCTACGACCCGTGGGGGTTCCTGTTCGTCAACCGCCGCACGCGCCTGGTCCGCTTCGCCTGCACCGGCTCCGGCGACATCTGGGTCCACGGCGACGTCCCGGTCGCCGGCCTCGACGAGCGACAGGTCGACCGCCTGCTCGGGCTCGTGGTCGAGGCGGCGGCGGTGGCGCGCGACTACGCCCGCTCGGCGCGCGGCACGACGCCGCCGCGACCGACGTCGAGCCGGCTGCCGGGGGACGAGGGGTAGGCGGCGGGGCGGTCGCTCCGGGGGCCCGGCACCGGGCGGGCGTCCAGGCGGCAGCGGGTGCGCCGGGACCACGCGAGTGAGCTGCTCGCCGGCGCGAGCCCCGTCAGGCCGCGTCGCGCAGGCGGTCGCGGTAGTGGCGGTAGTCGGCGCGGTCGGGGCGCATGCCCGCCGCGAGCGTGAAGTGCCGGCTCGCCTCCGCGCGCCGGCCGGTCTTCATGAGCGAGCGGCCGAGGCAGAAGTGGGCGAAGTCGTTCGTCGGGTGGCGCTCCACCACGGCGGCGAACTCCTCGCAGGCGGCCCGGTAGCGGCCGGCGTGGAAGTACGCGCGCCCGAGCGCCTCGCGGATCGAGCTCTTGTCCGGCTCGGCGTCGCGCGCCTTCTCGAGCGAGATCGCCGCGGCGTGGTAGTCGCCCGCCTCCAGCAGCGCGCTGCCCCGGCGGAAGAGGTCGTAGGGGTGCTCGCTCATCCTCGTCGAGGGTAGCGCCGGCGCCCGGCGGGCCGTCAGGCGCCGCGAGCGCGCAGCTCCTCGACGCAGTCGAGGATCGCGCGCGCGACCTCGGCCTTCGGGCCGCGCGGGACCTCCCGCGTGCCGGTCGCGGTGACGATCGTCACCTCGTTGTGGGTGCTGTCGAAGCCGATGTCGGCGCGCGAGATGTCGTTGACGACGACCGCGTCGAGGCGCTTGCGCTCGAGCTTCTCGGCGGCGCGCGCGACGGCGCCGTCGCCGTGCTCGGCGGCGAAGCCGACGAGCACCTGGTCCGGGCGGCGCTCGGCCGCGAGCGCGGCGAGCACGTCGGTCGTCGGCTCCAGCTCGAGCGTCAGGCCCTCGCGGCCCGCCTTCTTGATCTTGTCGTCGACCGGCGCGGCCGGCCGGAAGTCGGCGACGGCGGCCGCCATGACGAGCGCGTCGCAGGCGGGGAACTCCGCGCGGCAGGCGGCCTCGAGCTGGTCGGCGGTCTCGACGTCGACGCAGCGGACCCCCGCCGGGCTCGGGAGCGCGACGTTGGCGGCGATCAGCGTGACCTCCGCCCCGCGCCGCGCGGCCTCCTCGGCGACGGCGAGGCCCATCCGGCCCGACGAGCGGTTGCCGACGTAGCGGACCGAGTCGATCGGCTCGCGCGTGCCGCCGGCGGTGACGAGCACGCGGACGCCCTCGAGCGAGCGCGCCCGGCCGGCGAGCACCGCCTCGACGGCCTCGAGGATCTCCGGTGGCTCGGCGAGGCGGCCGATCCCCCACTCCCCGCGCGAGGCGAGCGCCCCGGCGCCGGGCCCGACCACATGAGTTCCACGCGCGCGCAGGCGCGCGAGGTTGTCCTGGGTCGCCGGGTGCTCCCACATCGCGTCGTTCATCGCCGGCGCGAGCACGAGCGGCGCGCGGCAGGCGAGCGCGGCGCTCGTCAGCAGGTTGTCGGCGAGGCCGGCGGCGAGCTTGGCGAGCGTGTTCGCCGACGCCGGCGCGATGACGTAGGCGTCGCAGCGCGCGACGAGCTCGAGGTGGGAGATCGGGTCGTGCCCGGGCGGCTCGTCGCCCGGGAAGGCGCCGCGCGCGGGGTCGGGCTCGAACTCGTCGACGAGCACGGGCGCGCCGGTGATCCCCTCGAAGGTCGCGCGCCCGACGAAGCGGAGGCTCGCCTCGGTCTGGACGACGCGCACGCTGTGGCCGGCCTTGCCGGCGAGGCGGACGAGCTCGACCGCCTTGTAGGCGGCGATGCCGCCGCTGACGCCGACGAGCAGCCTCGCCACGTGCCCCTCGCTACGGCGCTCGCGCCCCCGCTCCCGCTACTGGCGGTAGCGGTAGGTGATCTTGCCGGCGGCGATCTCCTCGAGCGCGATCTTCAGGTAGTTCTTCGAGTCCGTCTCGACCATCGGCGGCGGGTACTCGTCGAACGTGCCCTCGCCGAGGTTGTGGTAGTACGAGTTGATCTGACGGGCACGCTTCGCCGCCATGATGACCGCCGCGTAGTGCGAGTCCGCGTGCTCGAGGAGCGTGTCGAGGCGTGGCTTGATCATGGCCACAGCGTAGCGACGAGGCGCGTGAGCTCCTCCACCGCCTGCTCGAGGTCGTCGTTCACGATCCGGTACTCGAACTCGTCGCGCGCCTGCAGCTCCTGCTCGGCGACCTCCAGGCGCGTGGCGATCCGCTCGGGCGACTCCGTGCCGCGGCGCTCCAGGCGCTCGCGCAGCGACTGCAGCGACGGCGGCTCGACGAAGACGCGCACGGCCTCGGGCAGCGCCTCCTTGACCTGGCGCGCCCCCTGGAGCTCGATCTCGAGCACGAGCGCGCGGCAGTCGCGCTCGAGCTCCGAGCGCGGCGTGCCGTACCAGTTGCCGGCGTACTCCGCGTGCTCGAGGAACTCGCCGGCCTCGAGCCGCCGCTCGAACTCCTCGCGCGTGAGGAAGTGGTAGTCGCGCCCGTCGACCTCGCCGGGCCGCGGCTCGCGCGTCGTGGCCGAGACCGACAGGCACAGCCCCGGCACGCGCGCCATCAGCTCGCGGATGAGGGTCCCCTTCCCCACGCCGGAGGGGCCCGTCACGACGAGGACGCGGGGGGTGGACGTGCCTATCGCCGCAGCAGGGAGACGAGCTCGGCCCGCTGGCGCTCGGACAGCCCGCCGATCGTCTTGCTCGGCGAGATCCGGCACTGGGTGAGGATCCGGTTGGCCTTCACCCGCCCGTACTTCGGCACGGCGAGCAGGATGTCGAAGACCTTCGCGGTGAGGATGTAGTCCGGCGGGTCGAGCAGCAGGGTGTCGATCTTCACGCGGCCGGCCTTGAGGTCGCGCTTCAGGCGCGCGCGGCGCATCCGCACGTCGTTGGCGCGCTTCAGCGCCTCGAGGCGCTGCGCGAGCGACCGCTCAGGGGCCGTGGTTGGCGCTGATTTGGGCGGCGATTGGGCGGGCGGCATGGGCGGCGAGTCTACACAGAAGTCGCGCCTCGGTGCCCCTTCAGGGGCCGAATTCACCTAAAGCTCGACTTGAGCTTCAGGTTCGTTGGGGTTGCTTGACGGTTTTCCGCGTGTTTGCAGGCTTTTTCCCCGTACCCCACATGGGCCGCGGTTCCTCCCTACCTGGGTGAGGACGAGCCTGCGCGAACCCCCCATCCGCCTCCGTGAGGGCCGCGAGCTCGGCGCGGATCCGCCGCCCGGCCGCGGGGTCGCGGAAGCTCTCGGTCCCGACGGCGACGACGGTCGCGCCCGCGTCGAGGAAGTCGCGGGCATGCGCGCCGGTCTGGATCCCGCCCATCCCGACGACCGCGATCCCCACGCGCTGCGCGACGGCGTGGACCTGCGCGAGCGCGATCGCGCGGATCGCCGGTCCCGAGACGCCGCCGGTCCGCCCGCCCAGCCACGGCTCGCGCGTCCGGGGGTGGAGTGCCATCCCCTTGAGCGTGTTGACGAGCGAGACCGCGTCGGCGCCGGCCTCCTCGGCGGCGGCCGCGACGGCGGGCGGGTCGGTCGCGTTCGGCGTGAGCTTGACGATGAGCGGCTTGCCGGTGAGCGGGCGGACGGCGGCGACCGCGCGCGCCGTCTCCGCCGGGTCGGAGCCGATGATGAGCCCGCTCTCGACGTTGGGGCAGGAGACGTTGAGCTCGAGCGCGGCGACCTCCTCGCGCTCGGCGACGGCGCCGACGAGGCGCGCCAGCTCGCCGGGGCCGTGCCCCATGACCGAGACGACGAGCGGCACCGGCAGCGGGGCGAGCCGCGACAGGTCCTCGGCCAGGAAGCGCTCGAGCCCCTTGTTCGGCAGGCCGATCGAGTTGATCATCCCCGCCGGCGTCTCCCACAGCCGCGGCGGCGGGTTGCCGGCGCGGGGCTCCAGCGTGATCGTCTTCGTGACGTAGGCGTCGAAGGGGAACGCCTCCCAGAGCGCGTCGCCGAAGGCGCGCTCGGCGGCGATCGCGTCGAAGGTCCCCGAGCCGTTGAGCACCGGGCCGGCGAGGCGGATGCCGCAGAAGTCGATCACGCGACCTCCTCCAGCAGCGCCCCGTCGAGGACGGGGCCGTCGACGCAGAGGCGGACGTAGCCGTCGCGGGTCGGCACGACGCAGCCGAAGCAGGCGCCGTAGCCGCAGGCCATGCCGGCCTCGAGCGCGAGCCAGCACGGCACGCCGCGGTCGGCGCAGAGGGCGCGGACCGCCTCGAGCATCGCGGGCGGGCCGCAGGCGTAGACGGTCGCCTCGCCGTCGCGGTCGAGCTCGGCGGCGAGCAGGTCGGTGACGGACCCGCGGTGCCCGGCCGAGCCGTCATCGGTGGCGACCTCCACCGCCCCGGCGAACAGGCGCGCCGCCTCGGCGTGGGCGGCGGAGCGGAAGCCGAGCAGCGCGACCGCCTGCGGCCCCAGCTCGTCCTGCCAGCAGAGCAGCGGCGCGACGCCGATCCCGCCGCCGGCCAGCAGTGGCCGGCCGCGCTCCGGCGGCGGGAAGCCGGCGCCGAGCGGGCCCGTCAGCCACAGCCCCTCCCCCGGGCGCAGCTCGGCGAGCCGCTCCGTCCCTGGGCCGACCGCCTCGAGGACGAAGTCGAGCGCCGGCCCGCCGGTCACGCGCGCGAACGAGAGCGCGCGCGGCAAGAAGGGCCGCTCGTCGGCGCCCGCGCCCCAGCGCTCGGCCGCGGCGAGCATGTAGAACTGCCCGGGCCGCGGGTCCGCGGGGCCCTCGCCGTCGTCGACGCGGAGGCGGACGTAGGCGCCGAGCCGCTCGACCTCGCGCACGACCGCGCGGCGGCGGCCGAAGGGCGCGAGCGTGCGCGGCCTGGGGTCGGCCACCGTCATGCGCGCGCGCCGGAGCGCGGCCGGTGGAGCTCCTGGAGCGAGCGGATCGCCGGCTGGCCGGCGCGCAGCGCGCGGATCGCCCGCTGCGCGGCGCTCGCGCCCGTCATCGTCGTCACGCAGGGGATGCCGCGGGAGATCGCGGCGCGGCGGATCTCGTAGCCGTCGGCGCGGGCGCCGGAGCCCGTCGGCGTGTTGATGACGAGGTCGACGTCGCCGGCCTCGATCCGCTCGACGACGTTCGGCGAGCCCTCGCTCACCTTCTTGATCCGCTCGACCGGGACGCCCATCCGCCGGATCGCCTGGGCGGTGCCGCCGGTCGCCAGCACCTGGAAGCCCATGTCGTGGAAGGCCGCGGCGAGCTGAGTGGCCGCGGGCTTGTCGCTGTCGGTGACGCTGATGAACACCGTCCCCTCCAGCGGCAGCGCCGCCCCGGCGGCCGCCTGCGACTTGCCGAACGCGGCCGGGTAGTCGTCGGCGATCCCCATGACCTCGCCGGTCGAGCGCATCTCGGGGCCGAGCACGGCGTCGACGCGCGGGAAGCGGCTGAACGGCATGACCGCCTCCTTGACCGAGACGTGGTCGGGGTTGCGCGGGATGTCGAGGTCCATGTCGGCGAGGCGCTCGCCGAGCATGAGGCGGCAGGCGATCTTCGCCAGCGGCACGCCGACCGCCTTGGAGACGAACGGCACCGTCCGCGAGGCGCGCGGGTTCGCCTCGATGACGTAGAGCTCGTCGTCGCCGTGGACGGCGAACTGGATGTTGATGAGCCCGACCACCCCGAGCCGCAGCGCGATCGCGCGCGTCGCCTCCTCGACCTGCGCCTGCATGTCCGGCCCCAGCGACATCGCCGGCAGCACGCAGGCCGAGTCGCCGGAGTGGATGCCGGCCTCCTCGACGTGCTGCATGACGCCGCCGATGACGACGTCGGTGCCGTCGCAGAGCGCGTCGACGTCGATCTCGATCGCGTTCTCGAGGAAGCGGTCGAGGAAGATCTCGCCCTCGGGCCGCGCCCGCTCCAGATAGGCGGCGAGCGCGTCGGGGGAGTAGCAGATCTGCATCGCCCGCCCGCCGAGGACGTAGCTCGGGCGCACGAGCAGCGGGTAGCCGACCTCCTCGGCGACCTCGAGCGCCCGCTCGGGCGAGTCGACCGACGCCCACGGCGGGCTCTTCAACCCGAGCTCGTCGAGGACGCGCCCGAAGCTCGGGCGGTCCTCGGCGAGGTGGATCGACTCGACCGGCGTGCCGAGCAGCGGGACGCCCGCCTCCGCCAGGCCCTTCGCGAGCTTGAGCGGCGTCTGGCCGCCGAACTGGACGATCACGCCCTCGGGCTGCTCGAGCTCGACGACCCCGAGCACGTCCTCGAGCGTGAGCGGCTCGAAGTAGAGGCGGTCGGAGGTGTCGTAGTCGGTCGAGACCGTCTCGGGGTTGCAGTTGATCATCACCGCGTCCCGGCCGGACTCGCGCACCGTCATCGCGGCGTGGACGCAGCAGTAGTCGAACTCGATCCCCTGGCCGATCCGGTTCGGGCCGGCGCCGAGGATGACGACCGACGGGCGGTCGCCGCGCTCGACCTCGTGCCGCGGCCCGTCCGGGCCGGGCCGCTCCCAGCCCGAGTAGTAGTACGGCGTCTTGGCGGCGAATTCGGCCGCGCAGGTGTCGACGGCCTTGAACGTCCGCACGAGCCCGGCCTCGGGGTCCTCCCCGCGCGCGATCGCCGCGATCTCGGAGACGAACCACGGGTCGATGCCGGTCCGCTCGTGGAGCTCCTCCTCGGAGACGCCGCGGCGGACGGCCTCGAAGAACAGCTCGTAGCGGTCGTGCGACGGCGTCTCCAGCCGCCGCAGCAGCTCGTCGGTGTCCTCCGGCGGCTCGGGCACGGCGTCGAGCTCTCGCGAGCGCATCGCCTTGACGAACGCCTGCTTGAACGTCCGCCCGATCGCCATGGCCTCGCCGACCGACTGCATGTAGGTCGAGAGCTTCCCGTCGGCGCCGGGGAACTTCTCGAACGCGAAGCGCGGCCACTTGACGACGACGTAGTCGATCGTCGGCTCGAAGCTCGCCGGCGTCGCCTTCGTGATGTCGTTGTCGATCTCCTCGAGGGCGTAGCCCACGGCGAGCTTGGCGGCGATCTTCGCGATCGGGAAGCCCGTCGCCTTCGACGCCAGCGCCGACGAGCGCGACACCCGCGGGTTCATCTCGATGACCACGATGTCGTCGGTCTTCGGGTTGACGGCGAACTGGATGTTCGAGCCGCCGGTCTCGACCCCGACCGCGCGGATGACCGTCAGCGCCTGGTCGCGCAGCGCCTGGTACTGGCGGTCGGTGAGCGTCTGCTGCGGGGCGACGGTGACCGAGTCGCCGGTGTGGACGCCCATCGGGTCGACGTTCTCGATCGAGCAGACGACCACGACGTTGTCGTTGCGGTCGCGCATGACCTCGAGCTCGAACTCGCCCCAGCCGAGCACCGACTCCTCGACGAGCACCTGCCCGATCGGGCTCGCGGCGAGCCCCTCGGCGACGACCTGGCGGAACTCGGCCTCGGTGTGGGCGACGCCGCCGCCCTCGCCGCCCATCGTGAAGCCGGGGCGGACGATCGCCGGCAGGCCGACGTGGGCGAGCGCGTCCTCGGCGTCGGCCATGCTCGTGACGATCCGCGAGCGCGGCACGCGCAGGCCGGCGCCCTCGATCGTCCGGCGGAAGAGCTCGCGGTCCTCGGCGCGGCGGATCGCCTCGTAGTTGGCGCCGATGAGCTCGACGCCGAAGCGGTCGAGCATCCCGTCCTCGGTGAGCGCGCGGGCGAGGTTGAGCGCGGTGCCGCCGCCGAGCGTGGGCAGCAGCGCGTCGGGGCGCTCGCGCTCGATGATCGCCGCGACCGACTCCGGCGTGAGCGGCTCGATGTACGTCGCCGTCGCGAACTCGGGGTCGGTCATGATCGTCGCCGGGTTGGAGTTGACGAGCACGACCTCGTAGCCGTCCTCGAGCAGCACCTTGCAGGCCTGGACGCCCGAGTAGTCGAACTCCGCGGCCTGGCCGATGACGATCGGCCCCGAGCCGAGGACGAGGATCTTCGAGATGTCGTCGCGCCTAGGCACGGGCGAGCGCTCCGATGAACTCGTCGAAGAAGTACCCGGCGTCGTGCGGGCCAGGCCCCGCCTCGGGGTGGTACTGGACGGTCCGCCCGCCGACGTCGTGGAGGATGAGCCCCTCGACGGTGCGGTCGTAGAGGTTGAGGTGGGACAGCTCGGCGACGCCGACGTCGGTGTCCCAGCGGACCGGCTCGTCGGGGTCGAGCTGCCGGCGCCCGTCCGGGCCGAGCACGGCGAACCCGTGGTTCTGGCTGGTGATGTCGATCCGGCCGCTGCGGAGGTCCTTCACCGGATGGTTGGCGCCGCGGTGGCCGAACGGGAGCTTGAACGTCTCCAGCCCGACGGCGCGGCAGAGCAGCTGGTGCCCGAGGCAGATGCCGTAGACCGGCTTCTTGCCGATGAGCTCGCGGACGGTCGCGACGACGTAGTCGAGCGCCGCCGGGTCGCCGGGGCCGTTGGCGAGGAAGATCGCGTCGGGGTCGCGCGCGAGCAGCTCCTCCGCCGACGTGGTGCAGGGATGGAGCTCGACGTAGGCGTCGCGCTTGCGCAACGAGCGGACGATCGAGCGCTTGATGCCGGTGTCGAGCACGATGACGCGCGGGCCGTCACCGGGGATGACGACCGGCTCGGCGGGGGTCACCTCGCGCGCGAGGTCCCGCCCGGTCATGGACGGCTCGGCGTGGACGAGCTCCTGCGCCTCCTCGACCGGCGTCTCGGCCGGGAAGACGCCGCCGCGCATCGCGCCCTTGTCGCGGATGTGGCGGACGACCGCGCGCGTGTCGACGCCGCTGATCCCCGGCACGCCCTGCTCGGCGAGCCAGCGGCACCAGCCGGTCTCGGCGTGCGGGGAGTCGTCGCGGTCGACGGCCTCGCGCATGACGACCGCGCGGGCGTGGACGCGGTCGGACTCCATGGCGCGCGCGTTGACGCCGTAGTTGCCGACGAGCGGGTAGGTGAAGACGATGATCTGGCCGGCGTAGCTGGGGTCGCTCACCGACTCCTGGTAGCCGGACATCGAGGTCGTGAAGACGACCTCGCCGGTCACCGGGCCGGGCGCGGCGACCGCGATCCCGTCGAAGCGGGTGCCGTCCTCCAGCAGCAGGTAGGCGCTCACTTCACCAGCCCCTGGACCTGCTTGAACTCCTCCGCGGCGGCGGTGCCGAGCAGCTCGAAGAGCGCCGTCTCGACGCTCGTGAGGATCGCCCCGGAGCTCTCCATCTTGCGGAGGCCGAGCTCGCGGTTCTCCGCCGTGCGCGAGCTCACCGCGTCGCGGGCGACGTGGACCTCGACGCCGCGGTCGAGCAGGTCGTGCGCCGTCTGGCTGACGCAGACGTGCGTCTCGATCCCGCACAGCAGCGCCTGGTCGCGGCCGCCGAGGTCGAAGCCGTCCGCGGCGGCCGCCGAGAAGCAGACCTTCTCGATCGGCTCGATGCCGTCGAGCGCCTCGGCGAGCTCCTCGACGGTGTGCCCGAGCCCCTTCGGGTACTGCTCGGTGACGATCACCGGCACGCCGAGGATGCGCGCGCCGGTGGCGAGCGTCGCGACCGCCCGCGCGACCCGCTCGAAGTCGAGCACGGCCTTGCGGAAGGCCTCCTGGACGTCGACGACGACGAGGACGGCGCGGTCGCGGTCGAGCACGCGCGCGGGCATCAAGACGCCACCCCCTGGATCGCGAAGCTCCGCTCCCGGTAGGCGACGGCCCCGGCGGCGACGGTCATCCGCACCCGCCCGGTGAGGCGCCGGCCGTCGAAGGCGCAGTTGTCGGAGCGGCTCTCGTAGCCGCCCTCCCCCACCTGCCAGGTCGCCTCCAGGTCGACGAGGCAGAGGTTCGCGGGCGCGCCGACCTCGAGCCGCGGCGCGGGGATGCCGAACGGCTCGCCGCCGGCGGTCATCCGCTCGACGACGAGCTCGAGCGGCAGCACGCCGGGGACGACGAGCTCGGTGTGGATCGCGGCGAAGGCCGTCTCGAGCCCGGTCGTGCCCATCGGCGCGGTCTCGAACGGCTCCTCCTTCTCCTCGCGGCTGTGCGGCGCGTGGTCGGTGGCGACGCAGTCGATCACGCCGGAGCGGAGCGCCTCGATGAGCGCCCGGCGGTCCTCCTCGGCGCGCAGCGGCGGGTTCATCTTGAAGCGGGTGTCGAGCGTGCGGCCGACCTCCTCGTCGGTGAGGCAGAGGTGGTGCGGGCTCACCTCGGCGGTGATCTGCACGCCGGCGGCCTTCGCGCGCTCGACCGCCTCGACAGACTCGCGCGCCGACAGGTGCTGGATGTGGATGCACCCGCCCTCGTAGCCGGCGATCGCGGCGTCGCGGGCGATCATCGTCGACTCCGAGATCGACGGGATGCCCTTCATCCCCAGCCGCGCCGAGACGCGGCCCTCGTGCATGACCCCCCCGGCCGACAGCGCCGGGTCCTCCTCGTGGAGCGCGAGCACGCCGCCGCAGAGGCGCTGGTACTGGAGCGCCAGGCGGAGCACGCCCGCGCTCGCGACCGGGAGGCCGTCGTCGGTGAAGCCGGGCGCGCCGGCCTCGGCGAGCTCGGCCATCTCGGTGAGCCGCTCGCCCCGCTGGCCGACGGTGATCGCGGCGAGGAAGCCGACCGGGACGCGCGCCTGCTCGCGCGCGCGCTCGCGCAGCGAGCGCAGCACCGGCGCGCAGTCGACGACCGGGTCGGTGTTCGGCATCGCGAGGATCGCGCAGAAGCCGCCGGCGGCCGCCGCGCGCGTGCCGGACTCGATGTCCTCCTCGTCCTCGCGCCCGGGCGTGCGCAGGTGGACGTGCGGGTCGACGAAGGCCGGGAAGACGGCGAGCCCCTCGGCGTTGACGACCTCGCAGCCGTCGGGCGCGTCGGCCACCTCGCCGATCGCCGCGATCTCGCCGTCGCGGACGAGCAGGTCGGCGACCCCGTCGAGGCCGGTGCGCGGGTCGACCAGGCGGGCGCCGCGGACGAGCAGGCTCGCGGCGCGCCCCGGGGCGCGGTCGAGCGCGATCCCGCTCACGCGACCGACCCCGGGTGGACGAGGGACTGCGGGACCGCGGACGGCTCGCCCGCCGCGGCGACGGCGCCGTCGCCGCCGCCCGCGAGCAGCTCGTAGAGGACGGCCATCCGCACGACGACCCCGGACTCGACCTGCTGGACGATGAGCGCCTGCGGCGAGTCGATGACCTCGGCCGACAGCTCGACCCCGCGGTTGACCGGGCCGGGGTGCATGAGGAGCTGGCCGGCGCCGAGGCGGCGGGCGTCGATCTGGTAGCGGGCGGCGTACTCGCGCAGCGAGGGAACGTAGGCGTCGTCCATGCGCTCGTGCTGCATCCGCAGCGCGTAGACGACGTCGGCCCGCTCGATGCCGTCGAGCGTGTAGGCGACCTCGCAGCCGAGCGCCTCGACGTCGCGCGGGATGAGCGTCGGCGGGCCGCAGACGGTGACCTCGCAGCCCATCCGCGTGAAGGCGAGCACGTTCGAGCGCGCGACGCGGCTGTGGAGGACGTCGCCGACGATCCAGATGCGCAGCCCCTCGAGGTTGCCGAGCCGGCGGCGGAGCGTGTAGACGTCGAGCAGCGCCTGCGTGGGGTGCTCGTGCTTGCCGTCGCCGGCGTTGATGACCGAGGCGCTGCTCCAGCGCGCGACGAGCTGCGCTGCGCCGACGTGCGGCGAGCGGATGACGATCGCCGTCGGGTCGTAGGCGGACAGCGTCTGGACGGTGTCCTTGAGCGACTCGCCCTTGTCGACCGACGAGCCGGCCGACTTCACGTTGACGACGTCGGCGGAGAGGCGCTTGGCGGCGAGCTCGAAGCTCGAGCTGGTCCGCGTCGAGGACTCGTAGAAGAGGTTGATGACCGTCCGCCCGCGCAGGGTCGGCACCTTCTTGATCGGGCGGCCGGAGACCTCGGCGAAGCTCTCGGCGCGGGCGAGGATGCGCTCGATGTCCTCGCGGCTGAGGTCCTCGACGGAGAGCAGGTGGCGCCTCATCGGCCCTCACCCCCGGTGCTCTGTGGCGCGGCGCCTTCCGAGCCCGCTGGCGGGCTCGCGGCGAGGGCCTGGCGGTCGGCCTCGTCGGCGATCGCGACCTCGTCGCGGCCGTCGAGCTCGCTGACGCGGACGTAGACGCGCTCGCTGCGCGCGGTCGGGAGGTTCTTGCCGACGTAGTCGGGCCGGATCGGCAGCTCGCGGTGGCCGCGGTCGGCGAGCACGGCGAGCTGGACGCGCGCCGGGCGGCCGTAGTCGAAGAGGGCGTCGATCGCGGCCCGCACGGTGCGGCCGGTGTAGAGGACGTCGTCGACGAGCACGACGGTCATCCCCTCGAGCGGGAACTCGATGTGCGAGGCGTGGACGACCGGCATGTCGCCGGGGCCGCGCAGGCCGACGTCGTCGCGGTAGAAGCTGATGTCGATGTCGCCGAGGGGGACCGGCTCCCCGGCGAGCTCGGCGACGAGGTCGCGCAGGCGGGTGGCGAGCACCGCGCCGCGGCGGTGGATGCCCACGATGGCGAGGCTGCGCCCCTCCGTCTTCTCGACGATCTCGTGCGCGATGCGCACGAGCGTGCGCCGCATGTCCTCGGCGTCGAGGACGACCTTCTCGCTCATCTGGGTTGTTGCTCCTTCCTGGCCTCGCCGGACCCGGTTAAAGGAACGTGCCCTGCGAGCGTAGCAGCGGGGGCGGGCGGACCCGCTCGCCCCCGCCGCGGCGGCCTCACGGCCGCAGCTCGAACAGCGTGTTGAAGGGGTCGTCGAGCGGGACCTGCTCGACCTGGCCGAAGCCGGCCTGCCCGCCGAGCTCGCGCACCTTCGCGGGCGGCATCCCGCAGGTGCCGAGCCCCGCCCCGCCGGCGGCGAGCGACGTCGTCATGCAGTAGGTGACGCTGAAGCCGTAGAACAGCGTCGCCAGCGGCCCGGCGTTGTCCTCGTGGCGGTCGGCGCAGGCGATCTCGAGCATGACGTAGGAGCCGTCGTCGGCCGTCCCCTTGCGGATCGCCCGCAGCAGGCCGAGCGGGTCGGCGGCGTCGTGGACGACGTCGAACGTCGTGATGACGTCGTAGGCGACCGGCAGGCCCTCGACGACGTCGCGCGCCTCGAAGCTCACCCGGTCGCCGACCCCGGCGGCCTCGGCCTTCGCCCGCGCCCGCTCGATCTGGCCCTCGAAGAGGTCGTAGCCGACGTAGCGGGACTCCGGGAACGCCTGGGCGAGCTTGATGAGCGCGCGCCCCGCCCCGCAGCCGACGTCGGCGACGAGCGCGCCCTGGCGGAGCCTGGCCTCCACGTGCGGCATGCGCGGGATCCACTCCTCCAGCAGCGCATGCTCGAACCAGGACGCGGTGAAGCGCTCCATCCCGTCTCACCAGTCCGGGCCGTAGGCCTCCTGCCCGGCGCCGCCGCCCTCGCGGAAGGCCGTGAGCACGTCGCCCAGCGCGGCGGCCGCCCCCGGCATCATCTGCATGACACCGCCCATGCACATCGGGCCCGCCTCGTCGGCGAGCACCGGGACGTGCTCTGCGGGCAGGGAGTAGCGGCCGTCGGGCAGCCGCTCGACGTAGCCGGCGCTCGCGAGCTGGCGCATCGCCTCGGTCACGTAGCGCTCGACCGTCCCCGTCCGCCGGGCGAGCTCGGAGCTGGTGGCGGAGCCGTTCGCGGCGAGGTCCTTGAAGAGCCCGGCGCGGTCCGCGAGCGAGGCGACGAGCACCGTCGCCGTCGCGCCGACGTCACCCAGCGCCCGCTCGAGGAAGGCCTCGGCCTTGGCCTGGTCGAGGCCGTGCACAGTCGTCATCTCCGCCCCCTCGGTTGTTCCGACGCGACGCTAGGCACGCCCTCGGCCGCCGCGCAAGCCGCCCGTTCGGCTTCCGAAGCGTCAGGAGGCGGCCGGCTGGGAGGCGGCCTCCGCCCCGCGCTCCTCGGCGCCGCCGCGTCCCTCGCCCCCGCGCCCGTCGGCCCGGTGGTGGATCGGGGCGCCGCGCTCCGGGAAGGGGATCTCGACGCGGTCGAAGTCGCGCGGGACGATGGTGCGCTCGAACACCGCCCGCGCCTCGTCGCGCAGCTCCCCGCCGCCGTAGCGGGGCGAGACGTGGGTGAGCGCGAGCAGCGCGACGCCCGCGTCGGCGGCGAGCCGGGCGGCGGCGCGGGCGGTCGAGTGGCCGGTCTCGCGGGCGCGGTCGGCCTCCTCCTCGAGGAAGGTCGCCTCGTGGATGAGCAGGTCGGCGCCGTGGGCGACGAGGCGGGTCATCTCGCACGGCGCGGTGTCGCCGGCGATGACGATCTTCCGCCCGCGCCGCGGCTGGCCGAGCACCTGCTCGGGGCGGACCGGGCCGTGCGCGCCCTCGACGATCTCGCCGCGCTGGAGGCGGCCGAAGTCCGGCCCGGGCGTGACGCCGAGCTCGCGGGCGCGCTCGGCGTCGAAGCGGCCGGGCCGGTCGTCCTCGACGATCGCGTACCCGAACGCGCGCAGGCCGCCGTGGTCGACGGCGAAGGCGGCGATCCGGTAGCCGTCGCGGCGCAGCTCCTCGTTCGGCTCGAGCTCGACGAGGCGCACCTCGTAGGTGAGCTTGCCGACGAGCGGCGCGAGCGCGCCGAAGAGGCGGCGCAGGCCGGCGGGGCCGTAGACGGTGAGCGGCGTCTCGCGGCCGCGGAGGCTGTAGGTCTTCAGCATCCCCGGCAGGCCGAGGAAGTGGTCGGCGTGGAAGTGGGTGATGAAGACCTCCTCGAGCTCGACGAGCCCGGTCGAGCGCAGGAGCTGGCGCTGCGTGCCCTCGCCGCAGTCGAAGAGGAGGCGGTCGCCGCCGCGGCGCACGAGCGTCGCGGGCAGCCCGCGGCGCGCGCTCGGCGCCGAGCCCGCGGTGCCGATGAAGAGCACGTCGAGGTCCACGGCCGTATCTTGGCGGGTCAGTCCAGCCGGACGATCTCGAAGGCGATCCGGCCCCGCTCGACGGTCGCCATCCCCATCGTGTGATGGGGCTGGCGGCGGCGGTCCGTCGGGCTTCCGGGATTGAAGATCTGGAAGTCGCCGTCGGCCTCGTGCAGCGGGATGTGCGAGTGGCCGAAGACGACGGCGTCGACGTCGGGGAAGCGCAGGCGCAGCCGCCGAAGCCGCCTCTGGCTCGGGCCGGCGTCGTGGAGCATCGCGATCCGCGCGCCGCCGGCCTCGACGACGCGCTCGGCGGGCAGCGTGCGGCGCAGCTCGTCGCTGTCGACGTTGCCGTGGACGGCGCGGACGGGCGGGCCGATCGCCTCGAGCTCGAGCAGGACGTCGAGCGTCGCGACGTCGCCGGCGTGGAGCAGCAGGTCCGCCGAGCGGATGAGCTCGACGCAGCGCTGCGGCAGCTCGCGGTCGCCGCGCGGCAGGTGCGTGTCGGAGATGACGGCGATCCTCACGGGCCGGGAGCCTACGCGCCCGGGCATGAGCCGCGGCGGCGCGGCGAGGCTCTATGCTCCGGTCCCGGAGCGCCCGTAGCTCAGCCGGATAGAGCGCTGCCCTCCGGAGGCAGAGGTCGCAGGTTCGAATCCTGCCGGGCGCGCTTCCGCCTGCCGGTACGCGAGAACGTCCCGCAGTGTCCCCTATAGGGTGCAGCGCGGGACGTTCATCGCGCGGGCGCCGCCCGGGCGGCCGCTAAGGTGGCGCCCGTGCCGGCCGACGTCCGCCTCGAGCTCGACCCCGCGCGGGAGGAGGCGGAGCTGCGCGCCTACCTCGGCGACGCCTACGACCACCGCCGGCTCACCGACTACCAGGGCCAGCTCGACCGCGAGTTCGCCGCCTGCGGGGACGAGGAGCGCTTCTACCGCGTCTCGGAGGGCTACCTCTACAACCTCACCGCGTTCGCGATGACCGGGACGAAGCTCCCCTACCTGCGTGAGCTCGTCCGCCACGTCCCGCCCGGCGCGCGCGTCCTCGACTACGGCTGCGGCATCGGCTCGGACGGCCTGCTCCTGCTCGAGGCCGGCTACCGGGTCGAGTTCGCCGACTTCGACAACCCGAGCACCGCGTACCTGCGCTGGCGGCTCGAGCGGCGCGGGCTCGAGGCGCCCGTCCACGACCTCGACGACCACGTCCCCGGCGGCTTCGACGCCGCGTACGCCTTCGACGTCATCGAGCACGTCCCCGACCCGTTCGCCTTCCTCGCCGAGCTGGAGCGGCGGGCCGCCCTCGTCGTCGTGAACTTCCTCGCGCCCGAGCCCGGCGACCAGGCGCTCCACCGCGACCTGCCGGTGGGCGCGCTGCTGCGGCACGCGGCCCGGCGCGGGCTGCGCTCCTACGGCGTCCACCACGGCCGCTCGCACCTCGTCGTCTACCGCAGCGCGCCCGGCGGCCCGGCGAGCCGGCTGGCGAGCTGGGCGCGGCTGGCGGCCGGGCGGCTGCGGCGCTAGCGCCGCGTTCCGTCCACCCCGGGGCCTAGCGTGCGCCCATGGGCCGCGCCACGCGCACCCGCCTCAAGGCGACGGGCCTCTGGGAGTGCCCCCGCTGCGGCTCCCGCTACGTCCAGCCCGTCGAGTGGGACGTCGTCCCCGACGGGCGCGTCGCGCTCAGCCTGCGCTGCCCGGAGTGCATGACCTTCCGCGCCGGGATCTTCGGCGACGAGGAGGTCCACGAGCTCGACCGCGTGCTCGTCCGCGGGCGCTCGGAGGTGCGCGCCATCTACTGGCGCGTGCTGCGCGACAACATGTACCGCGAGCTCGCCGCGCTCACGCGCGCGCTCGAGCTCGACCTCATCGGGCCGGACGACTTCGCGCCGCCGCGCCGCTACAGGTGCTCGGCGTACCAGGCGTAGGCCTCGGCGAGCCCGCGGTCGAGGTCCCACTCCGGGCGCCAGCCGAGCTCCTCGCGGATGGCCGTGGAGTCCAGCCACTGGCGGTCGATCTCGCCGTGCGGCGTCCCCTGCCCCCTGATGTCGGGCTCGACGTCGCGGCCGGAGACCTCGATGAGCTTGCGCACGATGTCGATGACCGCGACCGGCTCGCCCGCGCCGGCGTTCCACGCGCGGCCCCAGTTCGCCTCGTCGTCGAGCGACTCCCCGACGCGGAGGTAGGCGCTCGCCGCATCCTCGACGTGCATGTAGTCGCGCTGCGGCGTGCCGTCGGAGCGGATGACCGGGCGCTCGCCGCGGACGAGCGCGCGCGCCGTGTCGGGGACGATCCGCGAGAAGTTGAAGTCCCCGCCGCCGTAGATGTTCGCGAAGCGGGTGACCGCGACCGGCAGCCCGTACGTCTTCGCGTACGAGCGGGCGATCATGTCCGTCGCCGCCTTCGAGACGTCGTACGGGTACTCGGGCTGGAGCGCGAAGTCCTCGCGGTACGGCAGCGTCTCGTGCGAGCCGTACGCCTTGTCGGAGGACGCGACGACGATCCGCTCCACCGGGTCGCCCACGACGCCCGCGGTCCGGCACGCCTCGAGCAGGTTGTACGTGCCGCGGATGTTCGACTCGAAGGTCGACAGCGGCGAGCGGTTCGCCGTCCCCACGATCGTCTGCGCGGCGAGATGGAAGACGGCGCGCACGCCGTACTCGTTGACGACGCGCACGAGCGCGTCGAAGTCGAGGAGGTCCGCCTGCACGAGCGTGCAGCGCTCCTCCAGGCCAGCGATGCGGAAGTACGAGCGCGCCGGCACGTCGCGGCGCGGCACGATCACCTCGGCCCCGAGGTCGACCAGCCGCTCGGCCAGGCGGGAGCCGATGAACCCGGTCGCGCCGGTGACGAGCACGGGAACGCCCTGGTAGCGGTTGTCCACGGCGCGGCACCCTACCGAGCCGCGCGCGCCGCTGCGCTAGGTTGCCACCGCATGACCGACCCCGCCCTCCGCGACCGCCTCGCCCAGACGAGCTGGTACCACTCGATCGAGCTCGCCCCCGGCCTCGTCACGCCGGGCTGGTTCGACACGCGCGCGGTGCCGGAGCGGATCGGCTTCCCGGCCTCGCTTGCGGGCAAGCGCTGCCTCGACGTCGGCACCTTCGACGGCTTCTGGGCGTTCGAGATGGAGCGCCGCGGCGCGGCGGAGGTCGTCGCCGTCGACGTGCTCGACCCGCGCCGCTGGGACTGGCCGCGCAACAGCCCGCCGGAGGCCGTCGAGACGATCAGCGCGCGCAAGCGCGACAACCGGGGCTTCCAGATCGCCAAGGAGGCGCTCGGCTCGCGGGTGCGGCTCGTCGACGAGACGGTCTACGCGCTCGAGGCGGGCGAGCTCGGCGAGTTCGACTTCGTCTTCTGCGGCAGCCTCCTCCTGCACCTGCGCGACCCCGTGGCGGCGATCGAACGGCTGCGCGGGCTCTGCCGCGGCGAGCTGATGGTCACCGACGCGATCGACCCGTTCCTCTCGCGCCTGGCGGGCCGGCGGGCGATCGCCGAGCTCGACGGCCGCGGCCGGCCCTGGTGGTTCCACCAGACCACCGGCAGCCTCGAGGCGCTGGTGGAGCGCGGCGGCTTCCGCGTCGTCGAGGGGCCGCGGCGCTACCGCATCCCGCCCGGCCCGGCGCAGCAGCGCCCGCCGCTGCGCCCGCGGACCCTGCTCGACCGCCACGGCCGGGCGCTCCTGCGCGACGCGCTGCGCGGGTCCCCGCACGCGGTCGTGCGGGCGGTGCCTGCGTAACGAGAACGTCCAGGAATGGCCCCTATGGGGTCCACTGCTGGACGTTCTCGCTACACCGGACGGCAGAGGGCCGCGGCGTGCGGGACCCCCACCCCGCCGGCGAGGGCCCGCTGGAGCAGGTCGTGGGCGAGCTGGCGCGGCGCGCGGGAGCGGCCGGGGTGGCGGACGCCGTAGGCGACGACGTACGGCCGCGTCGTCCGCTCGATCGCGAAGCCGGCCGTCTCGAGCATCCGCCGGTGCGCGGCCGCGCTCGGCACCCACCAGTGGACCTGGTGGCCGGGGCCGAGGCGGACGAGCGGGCGGCGCGGCCACAGCGCGGTGAGCCAGAGGTCGATGCACTCGGCCGAGAGGAAGAGGCCGTCGCAGACGCCGCGGATCGCCTCGAGCGCGCGGATCGGGTCGCGCAGGTGGAGCAGCAGGCTGCCGCAGACGACGACGTCGAAGCGCCCGAGCTCGGCCGGGTCGAGGTCGTAGACGCTCACCGACACGCGCTCGGCCTTCGACCCCAGCGCCGCCTTCGCGATCCGGAAGCCGGCGCCCTTCTCCTCCCCCGCCAGCTCGGCGAGGAACTCCGGCCCCTTCGCGCGCAGCTCGTACGGCCAGTCCCAGAGCCTGTGGTCGTCGATGTCGACGGCCACGACCTCCGCCGCCCCGCGCTTCTCCAGCTCGAAGGCGAGGAAGCCGTCGTAGGTGCCGACGTCGAGGCAGCGCTTGCCGCGCACGTCCGGCCACGGCAGCCGGTCGACGATCGGGCGCAGGTCGAAGACCCCCGGCGTCACGTGGCCGGGCGCGAGCTCGATCGTGTGGTACCAGAGCGGATGGCGGGCGGCGGCCTCGAGGGCCTCGGCGGCGTTCACGGCCCGGCAGTCTGCCAGGGCGGGCGGTGGTACCGTCGCCGCGTGGTCCGGCTCAGCATCGTCATCCCGACGCTGAACCGCGCCGGCGTCCTCGCCCAGGCCCTCGATCGCCTGGCCGCGCAGACCGCGCCGCCGGGCTCGTTCGAGGTCGTCGTCGTGAGCGACCCCGAGGAGCGCGAGCCGGCCGCGCTCGAGCGCGCGCTCGCCGGCCGGCCGTTCGCGGTCGAGCACCTCGTCCGCAGCGCGCCCGGCGTCTCGGCGGCGCGCAACGCCGGCTGGCGCGCCGCCCGCGCCCCGCTCGTCCTCTTCCTCGGCGACGACATCCTCGCCGGCCCCGGCCTCGTCGCCGAGCACCTCGCCTGGCACGACCGCCACCCGCGGGACGAGGTCGGCGTGCTCGGCCCCGTCCGCTGGGCCAGGCGCCTGCGCGTGACGCCGTTCATGGCCTGGCTCGAGCACGGCGTCCAGTTCGACTTCCGCTCGATCGAGGGCGAGGAGGCCGGCTGGGGGCGGTTCTACACCTCGAATGCCTCGGTGAAGCGGGCGATGCTCGAGCGCGTCGGCGGCTTCGACGAGTCGTTCGCCTTCGCCTACGAGGACCTCGACCTCGCCAAGCGGATGGCCGCCCACGGCTTCCGCCTCCTCTACGCGCGCGCCGCCGTCGCCGAGCACCTCCACGCCCCGACCGTCGAGGAGTACCGCCGCCGGGTCGGCATCATCGCCGAGGCCGAGCGCCGCTTCGTCGCCAAGCACCCCGACGTCGAGCCGTACTTCCGCAACCTCTTCGCCCGCGCCAAGGGCCTCGGGCCCTCGCGCGGCCGCTGGGCGCGCCTGGCGCCGTGGGTGCCGCGCGGCGTCCCGTGGCTGGGCGAGCGGGTCTGGACGAGCGCCGACCGCCACTTCCTCGCCCAGCTCGCCCCCGCCTTCGAGGAGGCGTGGGAGCGCTCCGCTCAGAGCACGAGCGTCCGGTAGCGGAGGCTGCCGCGCACCATCGCGAGCGTCTCGGCGCCGTCGACGAGCAGGTGGCCGGGGAGCGACGCGACCGTCCCCGCGTAGCTGCCGTGCTGGGAGCGGTAGTAGGTGACGTACGGGATCGCCGCGAGCAGCGACAGCCCGCGCGTGCGGCGGGCGAGCAGCGCCCCGAGCGCGGCGAGGAACAGCCGCTGGTGCGCCGGCTTCCAGAAGACGCGCATCTTGTAGTCGGCGCGCAGCTCCGGGTGGCGCTTCACGCAGAGCACGACGTCCTCCCACCGCCGCGCCGAGCGCGCGAGCCGGATCGCCCCCGGCACGTGGACGGCGTGGAGGACGAGCGCCTCGGAGGCGAACGTCGTCGGCGCGCCCGAGCGCTTCGCCCGCCAGGCGAGGTCGGTGTCCTCCCCCGCCGGGTAGCGGAAGGTCTCGTCGAAGCCGCCGAGGCGCTCGAGCAGCTCCCGCGGGTAGGCGATGTTGCAGGTCTGGAACCAGTTGTTCGGGCCGTCGACGAGCATCGAGCGCGAGAACGCGCTGTGCTTGTGGACCTCCGCCGGGTGCGGCTCGGTGCGGCCCTGGATGACCGCCTCCGGTCGCTCGCGGTGGACGTCGAGCAGCGCCCGCAGCCAGCCCGGCGTCGCCACGCAGTCGTCGTCGATGAAGGCGACGAGCCCCGCCCGCGCCGCCCGCCAGCCGGCGTTGCGCGCCGCCGCCGGCCCCGCCGGCCGCTCGTGGCGGATCGCGCGCAAGCCGGCCTGGGCGATGACCTCGGGCGTGCGGTCGTCCGAGCCGTCGTCGACGACGATGACCTCGTACTCGGCGCCCTCCTGGGCGGCGAGGCTGTCGAGCAGCGCGGCGAGCCGCGCGGCGCGATTGCGCGTCGCGACGACGACGCTGACCTCGGGGACCTCCGTGCTCGGCACGGCGGGCATCGTAGAGTGGCCGCCGGTGCGCGTCCTGACGGTCGGCAGCATGTACCCGCCCCACTACCTGGGTGGCCAGGAGCTGCTCTGGCGCCGCTCGGTGCTCCAGCTCCGCGCCGCAGGGCACGAGGTGCGGGTGCTGACGACCGACTGGCGGCGCGAGGGCGCAGGCGACACAGAGCTCGATCCCGGCGTCTTCCGCGAGCTGCGCTGGTACTGGCGCGACCATGCCTGGCCGCGGTTCAGCGCCCGCGAGCGGCTCGCGCTCGAGCGCCACAACGCGCGCGTGCTCGACCGCCACCTCGCCGAGCTGCGCCCCGACGTCGTCGCCTGGTGGGCGCTCGGCGGCATGTCGCTCTCGCTCGTCGAGCGGGTCCGCCGCGCCGGCGTCCCCGCCGTCGGCGTCGTCTGCGACCACTGGCTCCTCTACGGCCCGCAGGTCGACGCCTGGATGCGCATGTGCGCCCGGCTGGGCCCGCTGCGCGGCCTCGCCGGGCGCCTCGCCGGCGTCCCGTCGCGCTTCGAGCCGGGCCGGGCCGCCCGCTGGCTGTTCATCAGCGACCACCTCCGCGGCCGCGCGCTCGCCCACCGCGACCTTCCCGACACCGGCGTCGCCCACCCCGGCGTCGACCGCGGGCTCTTCCGCGAGCGTCCTCCGGGGCCGTGGCGGTGGCGGCTCGCCTACGTCGGGCGGATCGACCCGCGCAAGGGGATCGAGCTCGCCGTCCGCGCGCTCGCCCAGCTCCCGGCCGAGGCGACGCTCGCGATCGACGGCGGCGGCGACGAGGCCCACCTCGCCGAGCTGCGCGCGCTCGCCGCCGAGCTCGGCCTGGAGGGGCGCGTGACGTTCGCCCGCTCCCCGCGCGAGGCGCTCCCCGCCGTCTACGCCGAGGCCGACGTCGTCCTCTTCCCCGTGCTCTGGGACGAGCCGTGGGGGCTCGTGCCGCTCGAGGCGATGGCCGTCGGCCGGCCGGTCGTCGCGACCGGGAGCGGCGGCTCGGGCGAGTACCTCGCCGACGGCGAGAACTGCCTCACCTTCGACCCCGAGCGCGGCGGCGCCGACGCGCTCGCCGAGGCCGTGCGCCGCCTCGCCGCCGACGCGGCCCTGCGCGAGCGGCTGCGCGCCGGCGGGCTGGAGACCGCCGCGCGGCTGACCGAGGAGGCCTTCACCGCCCAGGTCGAGCGCGAGCTGCAGGCGGCCGCCCGGACGGGCGGCGAGCATCCGCGCGCATGAGCGAGGGACCCGCGATCACCGTGGCGCTCGCCACCCGCGACCGGCCGGTGCGGCTGCGCTGGCTGCTCAACGCGCTCGCCGAGCAGACGCTCCCCTACGAGCGATTCGAGGTCGTCGTCGCCAACGGCTCGACGCAGCCGGAGACCGGCGAGCTGCTCGCCGGCCACCCGCTCGCGCGGGCGGGCGTGCTCCGCCACCTCGAGGTCCCGCCCGCGCCCGGGCCGGCGCGCAACCGCAACCACGCCTGGCGCGCCGCCCGCGCCCCGCTCGTCATCTTCACCGACGACGACTGCCGCCCGCCGCGCGACTGGCTCGAGCGTGCGCTCGAGGCGGCGCGCCGCCACCCCGGCGCGATCATCCAGGGGCGGACGGAGCCCGACCCCGACGAGGCGGAGCTCATCCATGCCTGCCCGCACGCCCGCACCCAGCGCGTCGACCCGCCGACGGTGTGGGCGGAGACGTGCAACATCCTGTATCCGCGCGAGGTGCTCGAGCGCCACGGCGGCTTCCACGAGGACGAGCCGCTCCAGGCCTGCGAGGACACCGACCTCGCGCTCCGCGCCCGGGCGGCCGGCACGCCCTACGTCGGCGCGCCGGAGGTGCTCACCTGGCACGCGGTCGACGCGGTCTCCCTGCTCGACCGCGTCCGCGCGAGCAGGCGCTGGGCGGAGCTGCCGTGGCTCGCCCGCCGCCACCCCCGCCTGCGCCGCGAAGCGTTCTCGGCGCGGATCTTCTGGACGCGCACCCACCTCTGCACGACGCTCGCCCTCGCGGGCCTCGCGCTCGCGCGCCGCCACCCCGTCTTCCTCCTGCTCGTCCTGCCGTGGGTGAAGCGCGCCTGGCCGCTCTACGGCTTCGGCTGGCGGGGGATCGCCCGCTCGCTCACCGAGCTGCCCGGCCACGCGCTCATCGACCTCGCCGAGCTCGCGGTGCTCGCCCGCGCGAGCGTCCGCTACCGGACCCTGCTGCTGTGACCGAGGCGGGCGCCGGCACGGCGGGGCTGCGGATCGCGCTGCTCTCCCCCTGCACCTGGCCGGAGGTGCGGCGGGGCGCCGAGCGGCTCGTCCGCGACCTGGCGGGCGGCCTCATCGCCCGCGGCCACCGCCCGCGCCTCATCACCTCCCACCCCGGACCGCCGTCGCGGGCGGTCGAGGACGGGCTGGAGGTCATCCGCCACTGGCGCCCGCCCGCCGGGCGGCTGGCGCGGCGGAAGTTCGAGGACCACCTCACCCACTTGCCCTTCTCGTGGCTGTCGCTGCTGCGCGGCGACGACGACGTCGCGCACGCCACCTACGTCACCGACGCGGTCGTCGCGGCGCGCTGGTCGCGCCGGACGGGGAAGCCGTCGATCCACGCCGTCCTCGGCGCGCCCGACCGCCGCTACCTCGTCCGCCGCCGCAAGCGCATCGCGCTCTGGGTCGAGGCCTGCCGCGACTGCGACGCCGTCACCGTCCTGAGCCGCGCCGCCGCCGAGGCGCTCTGGCGCGAGCTCGGCGTCGAGGCGCGCGTCATTCCGCCCGGCGTCGACACCGCGGCGTTCAGCCCGCCCGAAGACCCCGGGCGCGACGAGCGCCCGACGATCCTCTGCCTGTCGGCGATCGACGACCCGATGAAGCGGGTCGACCTGCTGCTGGAGGCCTTCGCGCTCGTGCGCCGCGAGCGCCCGGACGCGCGCCTGCTGCTCGACCGCCCCTCCGACCCCGCGCTCGCCGCGCGCCTGGGGGCCCGCGACGGCGTCGAGCTCCTGCCCGCCCGCGCCGGGCAGGCCGAGCTGCTCGAGGCCTACCGGCGCGCCTGGGTCTGCGCCCTCCCCTCGCTCGGGGAGGCGTTCGGGCTCGTGCTCGCCGAGGCGCTGGCCTGCGGCACGCCGGTCGTCGGCTCCGACGCCGGCGGCATCCCCGAGGTGCTCGGCGGGCGCGAGGACGTCGGCCGCCTGTTCGCCGGCGACGAGCCGCAGGCGCTCGCCACGGCGCTGCTCGAGGCCCTCGAGCTCGCCGCCGACCCCGCGACGCGCTCGCGCTGCCGGGAGCGCGCCGAGGAGCTGTCGCTCGAGCGCTCGGTCGCCGCCTACGAGTCCCTCTATCGGGAGTTGCTCGCCGCGCGCGGGTGACCCGGGACCCAACGGGCCGCTTTGACACCCCGAAGGGGCGGATCGTAGCGTCGAGTGGACCCCGCACCCTGGAGGAGCCATGCAGACCTACGCGATCCTGCGCCGCCACGGCTGGAGGACGCCCGAGGAGCTGCAGGAGGCCGGCGAGCGCTCGGCACACGTCGGCGACGAGGAGATGCCGGACGACGTCCGCTGGATCCGCAGCTACGCGCTCGCCGAGGACGACCGCACGGTCGGCACCGTGTGCATCTACGAGGCGACGAGCCCCGAGGCGCTGCGCGAGCACGCGCGGCGCTCGCAGATGCCGGCGGACGAGGTCATCCCGATCGCCGACACCATCGTCGTCCGCCCCGACCCGCAGCCCGCGCCGCAGGCCTGAGCGCTACTCGCGCTCGATCCGCTCGACGCCGCCGCGGCCGGCGTGCCAGTGCTCGATCACGAGCCGGTCGCGCGCGTCGTTGAGCGAGATGAGGACGACCTCCTCGAGGTCGCAGCGGAAGAGGTGCGACTCCGGCGACGGCGCGCCCCCGCGGGTGCCGAAGACGCGCCGCTTGCGCTCGGGGTCGGTGATCTCCTCGGCGCGGCCGGCGACCTTCGCGTCGCCGTCCCACTCCGGCGGGTCGGTCGAGGGGCCGTGGAGGGCGAAGCGCGGGCCGCGGCGCAGGTCGAGCGCCTTCCGCGCCCGCGGCATCGAGCCGAACCACAGCTCGTCCTCGGCGAAGAAGCACTCGATGCCGCTGATCCGCGGCGAGCCGTCGGCCCGCAGCGTCGCGATCGTCTTGTGGACGCCGGCGTCGAGGCGCTCGCGCACGCGGGCGGCGAACCGCGGCTCGGCGGCCGCGAGCTCGCCCCAGCTCGCCATCGCGGCCCGCGCCCCGCTACCCGCCGGCGACGGCCGGCAGGATCGTCACCTCGTCGCCGTCCTCCACCGGCGTGTCGAGCCCCTCGAGGAAGCGGATGTCCTCGCCCTCGACGTAGACGTTGACGAAGCGCCGCAGGTCGCCGTCGACGGCGATGCGCTCGCGCAGGCCGTCGTAGCGGTCGTACAGCCGGTCGAGCACCTCGCCGACGGTCGCCGCCTCGTCGACGGTGGTCTCCGCCTCGCCGTTGGTGACGGAGCGGAGCTGGGCCGGGATCTTGACCGTGATCGCCATGGGCGGATCGACTATAGCCACGCTAGGCCGCGAGCGGCCGGGCCTCGACGACGCCCTCGAACGCGGTCACCGACGGCTCGATCTCGTGCGTGGCGAACGTGTCGCGCACGCAGTCGAGCGTCTTCAGCCCCTCGCCGGTGATGACCGCGACGACGCGCTCGTCCGGGTCGATCGCCCCCTCGCGCGCGAGCTTCGCGAGCACCGCGGTCGTGACGCCGCCGGCGGTCTCGGTGAAGATGCCGGTCGTCTCGGCGAGCAGGCGGATGCCCTCGCGGATCTCCTCGTCGCTGACGGCCTCGATCGTCCCGCCGGTGGCGCGGGCGAGGTCGAGCGCGTACGGGCCGTCGGCCGGGTTCCCGATCGCGAGCGACTTCGCGATCGTGTCCGGCTTCACCGGCTTGCAGACCTCCCAGCCCTGCTCGAAAGCGGTCGCGACCGGCGCGCAGCCGGCGGCCTGCGCCCCCGTCATGACCGGCGGGTCGCCCTCGAGCAGGCCGACCTGGCGCCACTCGTCGAAGCCGCGGGCGAGCTTCGTGAACAGCGAGCCCGACGCGATCGGCGCGACGACGCGGTCGGGCAGCTCGAAGCCGAGCTGCTCGGCGATCTCGTAGGCGAGCGTCTTCGACCCCTCGGCGTAGTAGGGCCGGACGTTGACGTTGACGAACGCCCAGTCGCGGTCGTGCGAGAGCTCGGTGCAGAGGCGGTTGACGTCGTCGTAGTTGCCGCGGACGGCGACGACGCGCGTGCCGTAGACGCCGGTGGCGAGCACCTTCTGCTCCTCGAGGTCCGCCGGGATGAAGACGTAGGACTCCAGCCCCTCGGCCGCCGCGTGGGCCGCGACGGCGTTCGCGAGGTTGCCCGTCGACGCGCAGGCGACGACGTCGAAGCCGAGCTCGCGCGCCTTCGCGAGCGCGACGGCGACGACGCGGTCCTTGAACGAGTGCGTCGGGTTGGCGGCGTCGTTCTTCACCCACACCTCGCGCAGGCCGAGCCGCTCGGCGAGGCGGTCGGCGCGCACGAGCGGCGTCAGGCCGGGCGCGAGCGCCGAGCGCGGCGGCGCGTCGAACGGGAGGAAGTCGGCGTAGCGCCAGATCGACGGCGGGCCGGCCTCGATCCTCCGCCGGACCTCGCCGGCGTCATAGCCGGAGAAGTCGTAGACGACCTCGAGGGGGCCGAAGCACCGCTCGCACACGTAGCGGGCGTCGAGCGGGTACTGCTCGTGACATTCCTTGCACTGGAGCGCTTGCACAGCCATGTGGTCTGCCCTTCCTTTCGTTGTCCCCGCCCACGTGTGACGGAGACGACGAGCGCTCCAGTCACATCTTCCAGTACCCCGGTGCGGGGCCTGATGGAATTGGCACCGTTCCACGCGGTGAGGCCGTCGCGGATGGTTGCCGGGGCTTCACAGGGCCATGTCCCTCCACCCCTCTTGATGTGAGCGGATATGTCCGGAGGCGACAGAATAGCGCCCTACGCGGCGGATGCAAGCGGCCGCCGGCAGACGGCGAAGAGGTCGAGCGCCTCCTCCAGTGGCCCGTCGCGCAGCTCGAAGTCGCCGACCTCGATCGCCTCGGCCGCCGGGTCGGGCTTGCGGCGCGCCATGGTGAGGGCGAGGTCGTAGATGACCTGCTTCGCCCGCCGGGGCAGGAAGCGGCGCAGCCGCAGCGGGTCGAGCGCGAGCCGCCGCTCCATGAGCCGCTTCTCCCTCGCGACGAGCGCGAGGTAGCGCTCGGAGCCGTAGACGCCCTTGAGCTCGACCTCGCCGAAGAACCCCTCGCAGAGCGCGCGCAGCTCCTGCGGGTCGTACTCGATGAAGTGGTAGGGGTCGATGATCTCGTCCGGCTTGAGGAAGGTGAGCCGGTTCGGGGTCACGAAGATCGCCGTCCCCCCGGGCTCGAGCACGCGCGCGACCTCGCGCAGCACCCGCTCGGGGTCGGGGACGTGCTCGATCGACTGGACCGAGAGGACCGAGGCGAAGCTGCGGTCGGGGAACGGCAGCGCGCGCATGTCCGCGACGACCGTCTCGCGGTCCTGGCCGGCGAGCGCGTCCGCCGAGATGTCCACCCCCACCGTCTCGCGCGGGGCGAGGTGGTGGAAGGAGTGGCCGGTGCCCGCGCCGAGGTCGAGCACCCTTCCCGGCCCGAGGATCTGCGCGGCGGCGACGTAGGCGGCCTCGGTGCGGCGGAAGGTCGGGTTGAAGCCGCCCTCGTTGGTGACGACGCGCTCGCCGGTGACGATCACGGCAGGTACCGCCTGCTCCTCCAGATGCCCTTGCGGTGGAGCACGAGCCGGGCGAGCGCGCCGAGCGTCCGCAGCCCGTAGATCGTCGCGTCGCGGAAGCCGATCGAGGAGGCGTCGTCGAAGTAGCGCGAGCGGGCCGGCACCTCGGCGATGCGGAAGCCGAAGTGGACGGTCTGGAAGAGCACCTCGGAGTCGAAGGAGAAGCCGAGCGAGTTGCGCAGGAACGGGATCGTCATGAGCAGCTCGCGCGAGTAGGCCCGGTAGCCGGTGTGCATCTCGCTGAGGTGGGTGCCGAGCACGGCGTTCTCGATCGACGTGAGGATCCGGTTGGCGACGTACTTGTAGAGCGGCATCCCGCCCGCGAGCGCCGCGCCCGGCTCGGCGAGCCGCGAGCCGAGCACCATGTCGGCCTCGCCGCGGAGGATCGGCTCCACCAGGCGCGGGATGAGGCTCGGCTCGTACTGGCCGTCCGGGTGGAGCATGACGACGACGTCGGCGTTGCGCTGGAGCGCGTGGAGGTAGCAGGTCTTCTGGTTGCCCCCGTAGCCGACGTTGTGCGGGTGCCAGATGACCTGGAGCGGCAGCTTGCGCGCGAGCTCGACGGTGTCGTCGGTCGAGGAGTCGTCGACGAGCAGGATCTCGTCGACCCAGGCGCGCGGGATCGCCTCGACCGTCTGCTCGAGCGTCCGCGCGGCGTTGTGCGCCGGCATGACGACGACGATCTTGCGCCCCTCGCGCAGCGAGATGTCCGGCTCGGCCCTCACCGCGCGGGAGGGTAGAGCGCGTACGCGTCGTCTTCCCAGACGGGCTCGGTCCCGGCCATGCAGGCGTCCATGCGCTCGTATTCGTCCGTCGGCGGCTCCTTCTGCAACACGAGCCAGCCGCGCTCGCGGTGCGCGCGCAGCGCGTGGCAGCCTGCGTCGGCGCTCGCGAGCGGCACGCGGTGCTCGAGCCGGTCGCCGGCGGCGAGCGCGATCGTCCCCGGCCCCATCGCGACCTCGGCGTCGCCCTCGCCCCAGCCGGGCTGGGCGGCGAGCGCCCGCAGCAGGCCCTGGTCGACGAGGCCGACGTCGGCGTGGCGCTCGACGTAGCCGGGCGCCGCGGCGGCGAGCAGCGCGGCGGCGCCGACGCAGAGCGCGGGCGCCGCCCAGGCGGGCGGCAGCGGGCGCGAGCGCCGGCCGGTCAGGCGGCCGGCGAGCAGCCCCGCCCCCGCGCCGAGCACGAGCAGGCTGACGAGCGTGCCGCCGCCGGGCCGGAACGGGAAGCCGAGCGAGAGCACGCGCAGCACCGACAGCGCGACGGCGAGCGCGAGCGCCGCGGCGACGAGCCCGCGCAGCGCGCGCCCGGCCCCGCGGGCCGAGAGGGCGGCGGCGAGCGCGGCGGTCGCGATCGCCGGCAGCAGGTAGCGCGTGGCCCCGATCGCGAGCTCGGTCGACTCGTCGATGCCGGTGTAGGGCGCGGCCATCCAGCTCACGAGCGCGAGCCCCGCGGCCCCGCCGGCGGCCAGCGCGGCGCGCGAGCGCCGCAGCAGCGGCAGCACGAGGGCCGCCACGATGAGCACCGCCGCCCCGGCGAGCAGGAGCAGGTAGTCGTCGACGCGCCCGGCGAGCATCTCGCCCGGGTGGTCGAGGAACGACGCGCTCACCTCGTCCAACCGCGGCGGCACCGGGTCCCCGAACGGGCCCGACACGAACGGCCACAGCGGCGAGCCGTGCTCGAGCAGGTTGCGCGTCGCCCACACCCCTCCGGCGCCCGCCGCGAGCGCGAGCGCGAGCGCGTACTCCCGCGCGTGGGCGCGCAGCGCGCCGCGGTGGCGCCAGGCCGCCGCGCCGAGCGCGAGCAGCAGCAGGACGGCGGGCGTCGTCTTCGTCCCGAACGCCAGGCCGGCGGCGACGAGCGCGGGCGCGAGCAGCAGCGGCCGCCCGCCGCCGGTCGCCGACGCCGCGCAGAGCGCGCCGCAGACGACGAGCCAGGTGAGCGCGGCGAGGTCGGTGAGCGGCCCGCCGAGCTGGCTGACGACGAGCGGGAGCGAGAGCAGCGCCGCGACCGCGAGCCCGGCGATCCGCCCGCCCAGCCCGAGCGCGCGCAGCCCCGTCCAGGCGGCGGCGCCGAGCAGGGCGGCGAGCAGCGGCGACCAGACCGAGCCGACGACCCACGAGCGCGAGATCGAGAGCGCCCAGCCGGTCAGCACCTCGTTCGTGAGCGGGTAGTGGCCGAACGGCACCTGCGCGATGACCTCGACGTCGGCGCCCGGGCTGCCCTCGTGCACCCACAGCCCCGGCAGTGCGAGGTGGTAGACGAGGCCGTCGACGCTGAGCGACGGGTAGCGGAGCTGCCAGGCGACCCAGCCGAGCCAGAGCGCGGCGAGCGCGCCCGCCCACGCGCGCCCGCCCGGCCCGAGCCGCGCCCACCAGCCCGCGAGCGCGCTGCGCAGCGGCGGCGCGGGCGCGGGCAGCAGCGCGCGGGCGGCGAGCCACGTCAGCGCCGCCGCGGCGGCGAGCGCCGCGGGCGACGAGCCGACGCCGGCGAGGCCGAGCAGGAGCGCCTCGGCCGCCGCGAGCGCGCAGGCGAACGCGGCCGCGGCGAGCGCCGCGGCGAGGCCGCCGGCCTGGCAGCGCGCGGCCAGGCGCACGCCCGCTCCGGCGAGCGCCGCGACCGCGACCCCGAGGAGCACGTGCGAGCCCAGGACCGCCACGCGGGCATCCTAGGTGAGCGGTCGCGTGGGCGAAGTAGACTCAGTCGGAGGTGACCGCGATGCCGGAGGATCCGCTCAGACGCCATGCCGAACCTGCCGAAGCCACGTCTGAGGCGCTCCGCGCGGGCCGCGGTCGAGCCTCGCGAGCCGGCGACCCGCGCTGAGCCGCGCATCCACGTCGTCGAGCACGAGGGCCTGCGCTGGATCAACATCGAGCGGCCGGGGCCCTCCGACCAGGCCTGGCTGGAGGAGCGCTTCGACTTCCACCCGCTCGCCTACGAGGACGTGCGCTCGCGCAACCAGCGCCCGAAGGTCGACGAGTACGACGACTACCTCTTCATCGTCTTGCACTTCCCCGTCTTCGACAAGGCGGTCGGCCGCCTCAACAGCGGGGAGCTCGACATCTTCGTCGGCCAGGACTACCTCGTCACCCTGCCGAACGTCCCGCTCCAGCCGGTCGAGTACCTGTTCGAGCGCTGCCGCACGAGCGAGGAGCTGCGCGCCCAGCTGTTGGGCAGCGGCACCGGCTACCTCCTCTACCGGATCGTCGACGACTGCTTCGACTACTGCTTCCCGATGCTGCGCAAGATCGGGAACAAGCTCGACCGCATCGAGGAGGAGATCTTCGTCGAGGGCCGCGCGCAGGAGGTCGTGCGCGACATCTCCAACGTCAAGCAGGAGATCATCAACTTCCGCAAGATCATCCGGCCGGAGCGGCCGGTCCTGCGCGACCTCGAGCGGTCGAAGCAGCGCTTCCTCGCCGAGGGGATGGAGCTCTACTTCGACGACATCCAGGACGCCTCGGAGCGCATCTGGGACATGCTCGAGAACTACAAGGAGGTCGTCGAGGCGCTGGAGGCGACGAACGAGTCGGTCATCTCCCACCGCGTCAACGACATCCTCCGCGTGCTCACGGCGATCAGCGTCATCGTCCTGCCGCTCACGCTCGTCGCGAGCGTCTTCGGCATGAACGTCGGGCTGCCGGGCGGCGGCGACCCCGGCGGGGGCGCGTCGGTGAGCTTCTGGGTCATCCTCGCCGTCATGGTCGGCGTGCTCGGCGGGATGCTCTACGTCTTCCGCCGCCGCGGCTGGCTCTGAGCGCGGCGGGCGAGCCGATCGGGACGGCTCAGTAGATTGCCGGGTCGATGAGCATCGATCCGGGGATCTTCAAGGCCTACGACGTCCGCGGCATCTACGGCGAGCAGATCGACGAGGACCTCGCCGAGCTGATCGGGCGCGGCTTCGCGCGCGTGCTCGCGAGCGAGTACGGCACGAGCCCGTCCGAGCTGACGATCGCCGTCGGCCGCGACATGCGCCTCTCCGCCCCCGCGCTCACCGAGCGCTACATCGCCGGCATCTGCGCGGAGGGCGCCGACGTCGTCGACATCGGGATGGTCGGCACCGAGCAGCTCTACTTCACCGTCGGCTCGCGCGACCTCGACGGCGGGCTCATGTGCACCGCCTCGCACAACCCGAAGGCCTACACCGGCGCGAAGCTCGTCAAGCGCGGGGCGATCGCGCTCTCCGGCGACGCCGGCATCGGCGAGCTGCGCGACCTGCTGCTCGGCGGCGGGCTCGGCGAGCCGGCGACGACGCCGGGCACGCGCGAGCGCGTCGACATCCAGGCCGAGTTCGAGGAGGCGTGCCTGCGCTTCTTCGACCCGGCGAAGGTCCGCCCGATGAAGGTCGTCCTCGACGGCGGCAACGGGATGGCGAGCCGGATGGTCGGGCCGCTGCTCGACCGCCTCCCGATCGAGCAGGTGAAGACCTACTGGGAGCCGGACGGCAACTTCCCCGACCACGAGCCGAACCCGCTGCTCCCGGAGAACCGCCGCTTCATCATCGAGAAGGTCCGCGAGGAGGGCGCCGACCTCGGCATCGCCTGGGACGGCGACGCCGACCGCTGCTTCTTCATCGACGACCGGGGCCAGTTCGTCGACGGCGACTTCCTCACCGCGCTGCTCGCGCGCTCGATCCTCCAGAAGGAGCCGGGCGCGACGATCCTCTACGACGTCCGCGCCTCCCGTGCCGTCCGCGACGTCGTCGAGGAGGCCGGCGGGACCGCCCACGTCAACCGCGTCGGGCACGCGTTCTTCAAGACGCGGATGCGCGCCGAGGGTGCCGCGTTCGGCGGCGAGGTCTCCGGCCACTACTACTTCCGCGACTTCTACTGCGCCGACTCCGGCACGCTGCCGGCGCTGCTCATCCTCGAGCTGCTCTCGATCGAGGGCAAGAAGATGAGCGAGCTGCTCGCGCCGCTGCGCGAGCGCTACTTCATCTCCGGCGAGATCAACTCCGAGGTCGCCGACCAGGAGGCGAAGATGCGCGAGATCGCCGAGCGCTACGCCGACGGCGAGATCAGCCGGCTCGACGGGATCAGCGTCGACTACGAGGACTGGCACTTCAACGTGCGCCCGTCGAACACCGAGCCGCTGCTGCGCCTCAACCTCGAGTCGCTCGTCTCGCCGGAGCACATGGCCGAGAAGCGCGACGAGGTGCTCGCGCTCATCCGCTCGTGAGCGGGCGCGACCCGTTCGCGGCCGCGGCGGAGGCGGGCATCCACCGGCTCTCCCTGCCGACGCCGTTCGCCGTGGGGCGAGTCAACTGCTACCTCATCGAGGACGACCCGCTCACGCTCGTCGACGTCGGCCCGAACTCCGGCAGCGCGCTCGAGGAGCTCGTCGAGCAGCTCGGCGGGCTCGGCCACCGCCTCACCGACCTCGGGCTCATCCTCGTCACCCACCAGCACATGGACCACTCGGGGCTGGTGGAGATCGTCGCGCGCCGCTCCGGGGCGGAGGTCGCGACGATCGAGGCGCTCGTGCCGTTCATGGAGCGCTTCGAGGAGGAGGCCGAGGACGAGGACGAGTTCGCGAGCGCGCTCATGCGCCGCCACGGGATCCCCGGCGACGTCGTGCAGGCGCTGCGGTCGGTGTCGCGCGCCTACCGCGCCTGGGGCGCCGCGGCGAAGGTCGACCGGGTGCTGCGCGACGGCGACGCGGTGGAGCTGCGCGACCGCACGCTGCACGTCCACTACCGCCCCGGCCACTCCCCCACCGACACGCTCTTCCTCGACGCAGACCGCCGGCTGCTCCTCGCCGGCGACCACCTCATCGGCCACATCTCCTCGAACCCGACGATCGCGCGCGTCCCCGGCGGCCCTTGCGAGCCCGGGGACCGGCCGCGCTCGCTGCTCATCTACCTCGACTCGCTCGCCAAGACGCGCGAGCTGGACCTCGACCTCGTCCTCCCCGGCCACGGCGACCCGGTGACCGACCACCGCGCCCTCATCGACCAGCGCTTCCGCCTCCACCGCCGCCGGGCCGAGAAGATCCACCGCCTGATCGCCGAGCGGCCGCGGACCGCGTACGAGCTCGCGCAGGCGCTGTGGGGGAACGTCGCGGTGACGCAGGCCTACCTCACGCTCTCGGAGGTACTCGGGCACACCGACCTGCTCGTCGAGGAGGGACGCATCCGGGAGGTCGAAAGCGACGGCGTGGCACGCTTCGAGGCCGTGCCGCAATCGGAGGCGTAACCCCCGACGACCGTGGGAGTAGCAGAGTCAGTGAATCCCGCCGAGACCGTGCTCGAGCGCGCCGAGGAGCTCGCCGATCGCGTCCTGCCCGCGCGCACCCCGAAGAAGCGGATGCTCGTGATCGTCAACCCGTACGCGAGCACCGTCTCCGACCGGCTGAAGAACCTCGTCGTCTACGCGCTCCAGGGCCGCTACGAGGTCGAGGCGCTCGACACCGAGGCGCGCGACCACGCGACCGAGCTCTGCCGCGAGGCGGCGCGCGAGGGCTACGACGTCGTCGTCGCCTTCGGCGGCGACGGCACGGTGAACGAGGCGGCGAACGGGCTCGCCGGCACCGACACGCCGCTCACCTGCCTGCCGGGCGGCTCGACGAACGTCCTCTGCCGGACGCTCGGCATCCCCGACGACGTCGTCGACGCGACCGAGCACCTGCTGCGGATGGCCGACGACTTCCGCCCCCGCCGCGTCGACCTCGGCCTCGTCAACGACCGCTACTTCACCTTCGCCTCCGGCGTCGGGCTGGACGCGAGCGTCGTCGAGCGCGTCGACCGCCACCCCCACCTCAAGGCCCGCTACGCGAAGAACTACTTCACCTACGCGGCGATCACGACGTTCCTGCGCAAGTACCTCGTCCACCCGCCGCGGCTCGAGGTCGAGACGCCGAAGGGCTCCTGCCGGGCGGTGACGGTCGTCGTCCAGAACTCCGACCCCTACACGTTCTACGGCCGCCGGCCGATCCGGGTCTGCGAGCAGGCGGGGCTGGAGACCGGGACGATCTCGCTCGCGGCGCTGCGGCGCGCGACCCCGCTCGAGATGCCGACGATCATCCCGCGCCTGTTCTCCGCCCGCGCCGAGGTCGTCCAGCGCCACCGCCAGATCAGCGGCTTCGCCGCGATCGAGGAGGCGAAGGTCACGAGCCACCGCGGCCCCGCGCCGGTCCAGGTCGACGGCGACTACATCGGCGAGGCCGACGAGGTCGTCTTCCGCGTCGCGCCGAGGGCGCTCGCGGTCGTCTCGTAGCCGGGCGCTACGGGCGCTGCCGCAGGCCGACGGGGTGGCAGCGGACCACGCTGTACGAGGTGTGCTGGATGCGCCGGCAGCTCGCCCCGGCGCGCATCCCGCCGACGCGCCGGCCGCCCTGCCGGACCTCGAGCGAGAAGGCGAAGCGCGTCGGGCGGCCGAAGGGGACGTTCGGCTCCGGGTAGATCGTGAGCGTGCCGCCGATCGCGTCGGTGAAGAAGGCGCGGGCCAGGCCACGGATGCGCGAGGAGGTCGTGAAGCTGCCGTCGCCGGTCGGCTCGAAGCGGAAGCGCGCGAGCGCGCGCCCGCGCGGGGCGGGCGGCCGCGTCGTCCCCCGCCGGGCGCGGAGGATCACCTCGACCCGCGCCATGTCCTGCGGCTTCCCGGAGCGCAGACGGAGCGTGAAGGCGCTGGACTTGCGGCCGCGCCCGCGGCTGAAGCTGCCGCGCGGGCGGGCGCGGGCGGCGTCCACCACCGTCAGCTCGACGGTGCGGACGGCCGAGCAGCGCCCGCCGTCGCTGCGCTCGGCCACCCACGAGACGACGAGCCGGAGCGTGCCCCGCCGCGGCGGGACGAGGTCGTAGAAGGGCCGCCCGTCGGCGGTCCCCCGCCGGAGCGGCGGGCCGTCCGGGGCGCTGATCGCGATGCTCTCCTCGACCGGCGCGCTGCGGTCGCCGATCCCGCGCTCGCGGACGACGACGATGCGGTAGCGCGCGCCGGTGACGAGCGGCTCGTCGAGCGTGTCGAGGCCGAAGTCGCCGATGACGGCGGGGATGCGCGCGCCGGCCAGGTCGTCCGCCGAGCACGGCGGCGGGGGCGCCTGCGCCTCGCCGGCAGCCGCGAACGAGGCCGCCACGCAGACGGCGATGGCGGCCAACAGCGCCCGGCGCCTCATCCGGGCGACCCTACCCGAGCGCCCCGGAGTGGCGCAACCGGCAACCGCCCCCGCGTCAGCTCGGCGTGACGCGGTAGGCGTCGAAGACCGACTCGACGTTGCGCAGCCGCTGGATGCAGGACTTCAGCGCCTGCGTGTCGCCGACCTCGACGACGAAGCGGTTCTTCACCATCGGATGGACGACGGTGCAGCGGGCCTCGATGATGTTGATGCCGGTCTCGGCGAAGGTGCGCGAGAGGTCCTCGAGCAGGCCGGTGCGGTCCCACCCGTCGACCTGGAGCTCGACGCGGAAGCTCGTCGCGCTCTCGCCGTCCCAGTAGACGTTCGTGAAGCGCTCGGGGTTGCGCATGAGCTGCCGCGCGTTCGGGCAGTCCTCGCGGTGGATCGTGATGCCCTTCCCGAGCGAGATGTAGCCGACGATCTCGTCGCCCGGCACCGGGCGACAGCACTTCGCCAGGCGGAGCATGACGTCGTCGACGCCCTCGACCTTGATGCCGTAGGTCGAGGAGGCCTTCGTCGTGCGGCCGTTCGTCTCCTTGCGCTGGAGCAGGTCGTCGACGCCCGACGACTCCTCGACGGCCTCGCCCCGCTTGAGGCGGTGGAGGACCTTGTTGACGACGACCTTGGCGGAGATCTTCGCCTGGCCGAGGGCGATGTAGAAGTCCTCGCCCTTGCGGAAGCCCATCTCGCGGATGACGTCGGCGAGCAGCGGCGAGCCGACGATCTTCTGCGCGGGCAGCCCCTGGCGGCGGAGGTTCTCCTGGAGGATCTCGCGGCCGGTGCGCTCGGAGTCCTCGCGCCGCTCGCGCTTGAACCAGGCGCGGATCTTCGACTGCGCGCGCGGCGTCTTGACGAGCTTGAGCCAGTCGCGCGACGGGCCGCGCTCCTGTTTGGAGGTGAGGATCTCGACGATGTCGCCGGACTGGAGCTCGTAGTGGAGCGGGACGATCGTCCCGTTCACCTTCGCGCCGACGCAGCGGTGGCCGACGTCGGTGTGGACGGCGTAGGCGAAGTCGAGCGGCGTCGCGCCCGCCTTGAGCGACTTCACCTCGCCCTTCGGCGTGAAGACGAAGACCTCGTCCTCGAAGAGGTCGGCCTTCAGGTTCTCGGCGAACTCCTGCGGGTCGGTGAGCTCCTTCTGCCAGTCGAGCAGGTGGCGGAGCCACTCGACCTTGTCCGCGAGCGACTGCGGCTTGCCCTCCTTGCCGTAGCCCTCGCCCTTGTAGATCCAGTGCGCCGCGACGCCGTACTCGGCCGTCGCGTGCATCTCCTTCGTGCGGATCTGGATCTCGAGCGGCCGGCCCTCGGGCCCGATGACCGTCGTGTGGAGCGCCTGGTAGCCGTTGAACTTCGGCATCGCGATGAAGTCCTTGAAGCGGCCGGGCAGCGGCTTCCAGAGCGAGTGGATGACCCCGATGGCGCCGTAGCAGTCCTTCACCGAGTCCACGAGCACCCGCATCGCGGTGAGGTCGTAGATCTCGTTGAACTCGCGCCCCTTCTTGGTCATCTTCACGTAGATGGAGTAGAAGTGCTTGGCGCGGCCTGAGATCTCCGCGTTGATGCCGACGGCCTTGAGCTCCTCGGCGAGGTAGCGCCCGGCGCGCGCGACGTAGGCCTCCCTCTCCCCGCGCTGCTGGTTGACGAGGTGCTTGATCTCGTTGTACTTGCGCGGGTGGAGCGTCGCGAAGGCGAGGTCCTCGAGCTCCCACTTGATCGCGTGGATGCCGAGGCGGTGGGCGAGCGGGGCGAAGATCTCGAGCGTCTCCTTCGCCTTCTCGACCTGCTTCTGCTTCGGCAACGCGTCGATCGTCCGCATGTTGTGGAGGCGATCGGCGAGCTTGATGAGGATGACCCGGATGTCCGAGGCCATCGCGACCATCATCTTGCGGTAGTTCTCCGCCTGCCGGTCGTCGCGGCTCTGGAAGGTGATGCCGGTGAGCTTCGTGACGCCGTCGACGAGCGTCGCGATCTCGTCGCCGAAGGCCTCGCGCACCTCCTCCAGCGACGCGCTCGTGTCCTCGACGGTGTCGTGGAGCAGCGCCGCGCAGAGCGTCGCGGTGTCGAGGCGCATGCCCGCGCAGATCTTGGCGACGGCGGCCGGATGGGTGATGTACTCCTCGCCGGAGCGGCGGCGCTGGTCGCCGTGGTGCTCGCAGGCGAAGACGAACGCGCGCTCGAGCAGGTCGCGGTCGATCGGCTCGACGGCCTGCCCGGCGTGCTCCTCGACGACCGCGAGCAGGTCACCGAGCAGCTCCCGCTGGGAATCGGAGAGCTGGGCGACCGGGCCCGCCGGCGCGTGCGGACCGGTCGCGTCGACCGGGCGGCGCTCGAACTCGGACGGGGTCTCCCCCACCGCCGCGCCGGCGCGCGGGCGATCGGCGGGCGACGATCCGTTGCCCTGGCTGCTCATCCGGTCGACTCCTCGGTCGTCGGCCATGGTCTGAGTCTAGTCTCGGGTGCCCGCCGGACCGACCGCAGGGGCGGCCCCGGCCTCGCCGCGTTGATCGGCCGCCGACTGCCGAGCTGAAGGCCCGGCCGCCCCTGCCGATCACCCGGGATGCCGGGGGACCAGTGGCTCGCGCCGGATGCGCGACGTACCCCACTCTCGGCACGGGGCCCTGGGGACGCAGGAGGCGAAACCGGGCCCCGACTCCTGCCGTCAGGCGGCCCGCCCGGCGGACGGCGCCCGGCACATTCCCTGCCTCAGGCGGCCCGCCCGGCGGGCGCGGCGCCCTCGGCGGCCGCGCGCGGCGCGCTCGCGCAGCGCTCCAGCCACGCGCGTGCCTGCGCCAGCCTGCGGCCGTAGGCCCGGTAGGCGGGCGAGCGCTCGAGGCTGCTGCGGGGCGCGTCCGGGACGAGCGCGCAGTGGCGCGCCTCGGCGTCGAAGGCGACGAAGCCGAGCTCGGCGAGCACGCGGAGCATCCGGCCGCAGGTCTGCGGGCTGTGGGGATGGCGGCCGTCGCCGCGCAGGAGCGCGAGCAGCTCGTCGCCGGCGGCCTCGCCGGTGTCGCGCAGCGCCCGGTAGGCGGCGGTGAGCGCGGGGCGCAGCTCGAGCTGCGCCTCGGCGACGGCGAGCGCGAACGCCGCCTCCGGCTCGCCCCAGGCGAGGTGGACGTGGCCGTCGCCGGCGGCGGCGAGCAGCGCCTCCCCCGCCGGGTGCGGAGGCGGGTCGACGGCGACGAGGTGGGCGAAGCCGTCCGCGAGCGCCGGATCGGCGGCGAGGTCGTCCCAGCCGGCGAGCGCGAGGCGCGTCGCGTCCGCGGAGAGCGCGGCGGGCAGGCCGCCGAGCACCGCCTCGATGCCGGCGCGTCGGCGGGCGGCGTCGGCGCAGACGAGGAGGACGTCCTCGCCGCTGGAGAGCGCGTCGGCGGCGACCGCGGCGACGCCGTGGCCGCGGCGGTCGCGGACGGCGCGGCGCGCGGGGCCGGGGTCGCCGGGTCCCCAGGCGGCCGGGTCGGCGGCGTAGGCGGCGAGCAGCGCCTCCCAGGGGTCGGCCGCGACGACGGCGCACGTTCCCGGCTCGGCGGGACGGAGGGCGGCGAGCACGAGCCGCGGCTCGACCGCCCCGTTCCACTCGTTGCGCTCGAGCTTCACGCAGACGTCGTGCGGCCCCTCCCCGAGCGCCCGCAGCGACCCGGCGGGCGTCCGGAAGGCGACCGCCCGGGCGCGCGCCCCGCCGCCGCAGACGGTGAAGCGGGCGTGCGCCCCGTCCTCCCCCATCGGCCGGACGTCCTCGAGGCGGGCGGCGGGCACGAGCAGCCGCGGCTCGGGGTTGGCGGCGCCGAACGGGGCGAGGCGGGCGAGCTCGTCGGCGAGCTCGAGGCCGAGCGCCCCGGCGCCCGCGACCGCGTCGACGCGCTGGACGGGGACGAGGTCCTCGGGCGCGAGCACGGAGGCCGCGTGGGTGGCGAAGTCGCGCCGGAAGGCGTCGATGCGGTCGGCGGCGAGCTCGAGACCGGCGGCGGCGCGGTGGCCGCCGAAGCGGTCGAGGTGGTGCGCGCAGGCGGCGAGGCCGGCGTGGAGGTCGAAGGGCGCGATGCTGCGGCCCGAGCCCTTCCCCCGCCCGTCCTCGCCGACGGCGATGAGGACGCACGGGCGGTGGTGGCGCTCGACCAGCCGCGCGGCGACGATCCCGATGACGCCCGGATGCCAGTCGTCGGCGGCGAGGACGTAGGCGGCCTGGTGGTCCTGCTCGGCGCGCAGCGCCTCGGCGGCGAAGAGGATGCGCGTCTCGGTGTCCTGGCGCTGCTGGTTGAGCAGGTCGAGCTCGTCGGCGATCTCGGCGGCGCGCCGCCCGTCCTCGCAGAGCAGCAGCTCGAGCGCGACGTCGGCGCGCGCCAGCCGGCCGGCCGCGTTGAGGCGCGGGCCGAGGCGGAAGCCGAGCGCGCCGGTGTCGGCGCTCGCCGGGTCGACCGAGGCGACGCGCATGAGCGCGCGCAGGCCGGCCTTGCGGGTGCGGGCGAGGGCCCGGAGGCCCTCGCGGACGAGGCGGCGGTTCTCGCCCACGAGCGGCACGACGTCGCAGACGGTGGCGAGCGCGACGAGGTCGAGGTCCTCGTCGGCCATGGCGGGATCGAGACCCGCGGCCTCGTAGAGCGCCCCGGCGAGCTTGTGGGCGACGCCGGCGGCGCAGAGGTCCGGGCAGGGGTAGCCGCCGAGCGCCGGGTGGACGACCGGGCAGTCCGGCAGCGGCCCGGACGGGCGGTGGTGGTCGCAGACGACGACCTCGAGGCCCAGCTCGGCGGCGTGGGCGACCTCCGCGGCGGCGGTGACACCGCAGTCGACGCAGACGACGAGGTCGGCGCCGCCCGCGGCGAGCCGCTCGACCGCCGCGCGCGAGAGCCCGTAGCCGTCGTCGCGGCTGGGGATGAGCCAGCCCGGCTCGGCGCCGAGGCGGCGGAGCGCCCGGACGAGGATCGCCGTCGAGCAGACGCCGTCGACGTCGTAGTCGCCGTGGACGACGATCCGCGAGCCGCGCTCGACGTGGGTGAGGATCCGGTCGCGCGCCGCCGCCATCCCGTCCATGGCGAGCGGCTCGTGGCGGTCGGCGGCGGCGAGGAAGGCGCGCGCGGCCGCCGGGTCGTCGTAGCCGCGGCGGACGAGGATCGACGCGAGCACCGCCGAGACGCCGAGCTCCGCCTCCAGCCGCGCGGCGGCGGCCGCGGAGTACGGCGGGCAGTCCCAGCGCACGCGCTCGAGGGCCATGGCCGGGCATTGTCGGCGCGCGGGGGGACGGAACCGCGGCGCCCGGGCCGGCGCCGCCGGCGGCGGGCCCGCGGCCCGCCGAGCGCCCGGGCCGCAGCGGCCCGGGCGGCAACGCTCGGCCTTCCGTCAGATCGACGGCCGATCCAGCGCCGCCCCTGGAAGCCGTCGGCCGGGGCCAACGGCAGTGCTCGATCTTCCGTCTCATGGACGGCCGATCCAGCGCTGCCGGTTCCGCCGCGGCCGCCCGGACCGCCCCGCTACTCGATCGGCTGCTCGCCGCGGCGGACGCCCCAGGCGTACGTCGCCGCGAGCCCGAGGACGGCGCCGGGGATGGCGATGATCGCCTGGATGAGGTCGGTGTCGTCGCGGCCGGGGATGGTGAGGCCGGAGACGAGGAAGCCGAAGAGGGCCGAGCCGATGACGGCGCCGACGAACGCGCCGATGATGCCGCCCCAGAAGCGCTCCGGCACGAACACGGTGAAGTGCCAGACGGCGATCCCCATCATGACCCAGACGAACATGCTCATCGGCGACCGTGCCTCCTCCGCCGGTTGCGCGTGCGCTTGGCCTTCCGCTTGCCGCCCGCCCCGGCGGCCGCCGCGGCGCGCGCGGCGTCGTCGTCGCCGGGCGCTCCGGGCTCGCCGCCCGGCTCGTGCGCGCCGCCGTCCGGCGCCGCGTCCTCGGCGGATGCCGGCTCCTCGGCGGGCGCGGGCTCAGCGGCCGGCGCGGGCGCCGGCGCCTCCGCCTCCGCCGGGGCCGTCTCGACCGTCGCGGTGGCGGCCTGCGGCCCGGTCCCGGCGCGGCGGCCCGTGCGCCGCCGGCGCCGCTCCGCCACGGTCGCGGCGCGCCGCTGCGCCGGGGTGAGCTCGTCCTCGCGCTCCTCCGCGAGCGACATGTCCGGGAACGGCGGCACGACGCCCCCGTTGTCCTCCTTGACGAGCCGCCGGCGGCGGCGCCAGACCGGCTCGCGCTCCTTCCAGTGGGTGAGCACCGGCGCGGCGATGAAGATCGACGAGTAGGCGCCCGAGATCGTCCCGACGAGCAGCGCGAAGGCGAAGTCCTGGAGCGTCTCGCCGCCGAAGAACAGCAGCGAGGTGATCGGCAGCAGCGTCGAGAAGCTCGTCGCCAGCGACCGCGTGAGCACCTCGGACATCGACTTGTTGACGATCTGCGAGAAGGTCGCGCGCGGCATGCGCGGCACGTTCTCGCGGATGCGGTCGAAGACGATGATCGTGTCGTAGAGCGAGTAGCCGAGGATGGTGAGGAAGGCGGCGACCGTCGAGGTCGTCACCTCCCGGCCCGCGATCGCGTACACGCCCGCCGTGATGAGGATGTCGTGGGCGATCGCGATAAGGACCGGCACCGCGAACTTCGCCTCGAAGCGCAGGCCGATGTAGATCGAGATGAGGATGAGCGAGGCGATGATCGCGATGACCGCGGTGCGCGCGACCTGCTGGCCGAAGGTCGGGCCCACGACCTCGGTCGCGAACTCCGCCCGGTCGACGCCGAACGCCTGGTCGAGGGCGGTGCGGACCTGCTCCACCTCGGCGGGGTCGAGCGCCTCCGTCGAGATCTGGATGCCGTTCTCGACGTCACCGCCCTCGATCGCCTGGACCTTCGCGTCCTGGAGGTCGGCCGGCAGGATCTGGCGGACCTCGTCGACCGAGGCGGGCCGCTCGAGCGGCGTCTGGATCCGCGTGCCCGACTCGAAGTCGATGCCGAAGTTGATGCCCAGGCCCGCGATCGCGAGCGCGCCCGCGACGAGGATGAGGCCCGACGCGGAGAAGAACCACTTCGACAGGCCGTAGAAGTCGATCCGCCACTGGCGGCGCTTCTCCCCCGCGCCGAGTGCGAAGCGCGAGCCGAGCAGGCGCGTGCGGCTGAACAGGCCGAGGATCGCCGACGTCGCGACGACGGCGGTGAGCAGCGAGACGATGGTGCCGACGCCGAGGGTGAAGGCGAAGCCCTTCACGCCCGCCGTCGCGAGCATGAAGAGGATGAACGCGACGCCGATCGTGACGACGTTCGCGTCGATGATCGTCGCGAGCGCCTTCCGGTAGCCGGCGGCGATCGAGGCGGGGATGGACCTGCCGGTCCGCACCTCCTCCTTGATGCGCTCGAAGATGACGATGTTCGCGTCGACCGCGACGCCGAGCGTGAGGATCATGCCGGCGATGCCCGGCAGCGTGAGCGTGATCGGGATGAGCTTGACGAGCGCGAAGAGGAACGCCGCGTACATGAGCAGCGTCACGCTCGCGACCGCGCCGAGGACGCGGTAGAAGCTCAGCAGGAACGTCAGGACGAGGATGAGGCCGGCCGCGGCGGCGACGAGGCCCTCGTTGAGCGCCTGCTTGCCGAGCGTCGCCGAGACCTGGGTCTGCGAGACGAGCCGCAGCTCGATCGGCAGCGAGCCGATGCGGAGCTGGTTGGCGAGGTCCTGCGTCTCCTGGAGCGAGCCGATGTTCGTGATCTGCGCGCCGGTGCGGCCGTCGATGCCCTCCGGGTCGCTGACGAAGTTGATCGTCGCGAGCGAGACGATGCGGTTGTCGAGCGTGATCGCGAACCGCTGGAACGCCTGCTCGCGGTCGGCGCCGGGCGGCAGGAGGATCTCCGCGCCGCGCTCGGCGAGGCGCTTGGTCACCCTCGCGAAGGCCTTCCGGCCATCGTCGGTGAACTCCATCGTCACGACCGGCAGGTTCGTCTGCGGGTCGGTGTTCTGCTCGGGGTTCTCGATGTCCGACCCGTCGAGCTCGGAGTCGTCCTCGATGACGAAGTAGTTGCGCGGAGCGTTGCGCGGCGCGTCCGGCGAGAGCTCCGCCTGGACGACGACGATGCCCTGCGGCACCTTGACGACCGTGCTGCCGGGCGGCGGGCCGGCGCTGCCGAGCGCCTTCAGCTCCTCGGTGCACTCGGTGTCGCGCGCGTACCGGCGCGGCTGGCCGCGCTGCCCCTCGGGCGGCGCCTCCTCCACGAAGTCCTGGAGCAGCTCCTCGCAGCTCGGGGCCGGGACGTACGGGCGCTGGCGCGCCTCGATCGGCGACACGACCTCCGTGCCGTAGATCGGCTGGCGGTTCGGGCCGAAGAGGTAGTAGCGGTCCCGGGCGGTGTCGTTGAGGCGGTCGTAGAAGCGGAGGACGGCCTGGCGGTCGTTCGGGTCGACGCCCGCCTCGCGGAGCTGGTCCTCGTCGACGCCGTCGGGCGGGATGTCGGTCTCCTCGGGGACCGGCTTCGCCTTCGACGCGCGCTTGACCGCCTCATACAGCGCGTTCGTGCCGGCGATCGGCACGTTGACGGCGGCCAGCGCCTCGGGGTCGGCGGAGGTGATCCGCTCTTCGCCGACGACCTCGCCGTTGCGGTCGACGACGTTCGCCTCCCAGTCGTAGAACTGGAGCTGGGCGGTGGTGCCGACCTGCTCGATCGCGCGCTCCGGGTTGTCGACGTTCGGCAGGCCGACGGAGATCTGGTCGGCGCCCGCGCGCTGGATCTCCGGCTCGGCGACGCCGAGCGCGTCGGTGCGCTCGCGGATCGTCTCGATCGCGCGGTCGATCGCCTCGGGGGTGACCTCCGGGACCTTCGGCGTCGGCCGCCCCTCGTAGACGAGCTCGACGCCGCCCTCGAGGTCGAGGCCGAGCTTCGTCGGCTTCGACAGCGGCGAGCCCGGCACGATGACGAGCAGCGCGACGGCGAGCAGGGCGAGCACGCCGAGGACGATGGCGAGGTTGCGGCGGCGGTCTGTCACGTCTGAATGGTTACCGGGGAGTGAGGACGAGCAGGAGCCCGCCGTCCTCGTCGTAGGCGGGGAAGATGTCCGCCTTCGCGGGCTCGGGACGGTCGCCCTCGGCGTGGACGACGACGTCCTTGTCGAGCACGCGGACGCCCCATTCCAGCACGGTGCCGATGTGATCGTCGCCGTTGGCGAACTTCAGGCCGAGCACCTCGCGCACCGGACGGCCGATGACGTCCTCGGTGCCGAGGCCGGTCAGCTCCCGCGCGCCGCGGCCGGCGCCGATCACCCGCGCCTGGGCGTCGCAGACGAAGAAGGCGGCGTTCGGCGCCGGGTAGTAGTCGTCGAGCAGCTCGAACAGGAAGCCGAAGCCGCACCTCTGGCAGCCCTTGGGCTGGTTGCGAAAGCCCTGCGTCCGTTCCTGGGAGATGCTGCGCGTCCCGCAGTTCGGGCAGATGAAGTACGGCATCGGTCGTGAGGAGGATAGGCGGTGCGTGGCCGCCACCAGCGCAGCAGGGGCCATGGCCCTCCCCCGCGCTCAGAACAGCGCCGCCGCCCGGGCCGACGGCGGGTCCAGGCCGAGGTGGCCGAACGCCGCGGGCGTCGCGACCCGGCCGCGCGGCGTCCGCTGGATGAAGCCCTGCTGGAGCAGATAGGGCTCGTAGACGTCCTCGATCGTGTCCTCCTCCTCCCCGACCGCGACCGCGAGCGTCGAGAGCCCGACGGGCCCGCCCGCGAACTTCTCACAGATCGCGCGCAGGATCTCGCGGTCGAGGCGGTCGAGGCCGGCGGCGTCGACCTCGAGCAGGTCGAGCGCCTCGGCGGCGATCGCGGCGTCGATGCGGCCGGCGCCGCGGACCTCCGCGTAGTCGCGGACGCGCTTGAGCAGGCGGTTGGCGACGCGCGGCGTGCCGCGCGAGCGGGCGGCGATCGCGAGCGCGCCGTCGGCGTCGATCTCCACGCCGAGGATCCCCGCCGAGCGCGCGACGATGCGGGCGAGCTCCTCGGCCGAGTAGAGCTCGAGCCGGTGGGTGACGCCGAAGCGGTCGCGCAGCGGCGTCGTGAGCAGGCCGGTGCGGGTCGTCGCGCCGACGAGCGTGAACGGCGGCAGGTCGATCGTGACGACGCGCGCGCCCGCCCCCTGCCCGACGGTGATCGGCAGCTTGCGGTCCTCCATCGCCGGATAGAAGGTCTCCTCGAGCGCGCGCGGGAGGCGGTGGATCTCGTCGATGAAGAAGACCGAGCGCGGCTCGAGCGCGGTGAGGTAGGCGGCGACGTCGCCCTTGCGCTCGAGCGCCGGGCCGGCGGTCTGGACGAACGGGACGTCGAGCTCGGCCGCGACGATCTGGGCGAGCGAGGTCTTGCCGAGCCCCGGCGGGCCGGCGAGCAGGACGTGGTCGAGCGCCTCGCCGCGCTTGCGCGCCGCCTCGATGAACACGGCGAGCTGGTCCTTGACCGCCTCCTGGCCGATGAAGTCCGCCAGCCGCTGCGGCCGCAGCGAGCGGTCGAGGTCGGCGTCCTCGGGCGCCAGGTTGGCGTCCTGGATGCGCTCGATGCCGGGGGTGCGGATCCGTCCGCTCATCGGCGGGCACCTCGCAGCGCGTCGGCGATGAGCTCCTCGGCGGTGTCGCCGCGGGCCTGCTCGAGCAGCCGCTCGACCTCGGCCGGGGTGAAGCCGAGCCCGGCGAGGCCCTCGCGCGCGAGCGCGCGCGGGTCGTCGGGATCGGCCTTCTTGATGACCAGCTCCTCGGCCACGGCGCCGCCGACCTTCTCGCGCAGCTCGACGATGATGCGCTCGGCCGTCCGCTTGCCGATCCCCGGCACCGCGGTGAAGCGCGCGACGTCGCCGGCGGCGATCGCCGCGAGCAGCTCGTGCGTCGAGCCGCCCGAGAGCACGGCGAGCGCGACCTTCGGGCCCACCCCCTGGACGCCGTTGAGCATGAGGAAGAGCTCGCGCTCCTCCTCGCTCGCGAAGCCGTAGAGGTGGATGCCGTCGTCGCGGAGGATGAGGTGGGTGTGGAGCGTGCAGTCGTTGCCGACGGCGGGCACGGCCTTCAGCGTCTCCGCCGAGACGGCGAGCCGGTAGCCGACACCGGCGCACTCGATGACGACGTGGTCGGCGCGCCGCACCGTGACGCGCCCGCTGACCGAGGCGATCACGCGAGCGCCTCCCGCAGGCCGTGGCCGTTGGCGTGGCAGATCGCGACCGCGAGCGCGTCCGCCGCGTGGTCGGGCTCCGGCGGCTCGGGGAGCGCGAGCAGCGTCCCGACCATCCGCTGGACCTGCTCCTTCCCGGCCGCGCCGGTGCCGCAGACGGCCTGCTTCACCTCCTGGGGCGTGTAGGAGAAGCACGGCAGCCCGGCCAGCCCGGCGGTGAGCAGCACGGCGCCGCGCGCCTGCCCGACGGCGAACGCGCTGCGGGCGTTGTTGCCGAAGTAGAGGTCCTCGACGGCGACCGCGTCCGGCCGGTGCTCGGCGATGATCGCGCGCAGGCGCTCGTGCAGGGTCGCGAGCCTGCGCTCGAGCGGGACGCCGGGCTGCGTCTCGATGACGCCCCCGTCGAGCGCGCCCATACGCGGCCCCTGGGCGAACACGACGCCGTAGCCGGTGTTCGCGGTGCCGGGATCGATGCCGAGGACGACCACCACGACCGGGATTCTGCGCCGCCGGTCGGATGCCTCCCCATCGAGAACGTCCAGCACTGGCCCCTATAGGGGCCACCCTTGGACGTTCTCGCTACGCGGGCGCCACCCTCGGACGTTCTCGCTACTCGGGGGCGAGGGAGGGGCCGGGGCCGGCGAAGACGAGGAACCAGATCCCGAAGGCGACGACGGCGACCGCGGCGGTGACGACGAGCACCCGCTCCAGCACCGACGTCTTCGGGCGCGGGAGGCCGCGGGCGACGCGCAGCTCGACGTGGCGGCGGTTGAGCCACGCCAGCAGGAAGGCGAGCGCCACGACCGACGCGACGACGCCGGCGAACATGACGAGCAGCGCCGTGCCGATGTCGTTCGTCTCGGCCTGGATCTGGGAGCCGACCCAGAGCCAGCCGGCGGGGACGCCCACCCACAGCACGAGGCTCCCCACCACCATGATGGCGAGCACGAGCACCCCGCTCGCCCCTGTCCGCAGCAGGTCCCGCATCGCCCCGTAACGGTACAGTCCCCACGTGGCGTCGGAGACACCTCGCTCGGGGCGGCTCGACGTCGACGAGCGGCGCCGCCAGCTCATCAAGGTCGGCGGCCGCCTGTTCTCGGACCGCTCCTTCGACGACATCTCGATCGGCGAGATCGCCGAGGCGGCGGGCATCTCGAAGGGCCTCCTCTACCACTACTTCCCGAGCAAGCGCGACTTCTACGTCGCGACCGTCCGCACGGCCGCCGAGCAGCTCATCGCGTCGGTCGCGAAGGCCGAGACCGCGAGCGAGGACCCCGCCCGCGCGGGCATCGACGCCTGGCTCGACTACGTCAGCCAGCACGAGCGCGGCTACATCATGCTCATGCAGGGCGGGATCGGCTCGGACGCCGAGGTCCGCCAGATCGCCGAGCAGACGCGCGAGCGCTTCGTCGAGCGGATCGTCGGCGCGGTCGAGAGCCCCTCCCCCGCGCTCCGGCTCGCCGTCCGCGGCTGGATCGGCTTCGTCGAGGGCGCGACGCTCGACTGGCTGCGCGACCGCAGCGTCGGGCGCGAGCGGCTGCGCAGGCTCCTGCTCGGCTCGCTGCGCGCGGCGCTCCAGCAGGCCGCCGAGCTCGACCCCGAGCTCGCCGCCGAGCTCGCGCAGCTCCCCGCCGCCCGCGCCGACTCCTAGGCGGCGAGCGCGCAGCCCGGCAGGCTCGCCAGCTCGTTCTGGCACTCGACGCTGCCGGAGACGCGGTACTCCTTGCCGAGCACGAGCCGCCGCTCGCCGACGCAGAGCATGACCTCGTGCTCGCCCGGGTACTTGCGCACGACGTCGGTGAGCTCGTCGAGGAAGGCCGCCGGCACCTCCGGCTGGACCGCGAGCGTGATCCGCTTCCGCGCCGCCGCGGCCTTCTCGGCCTCCGCCACCTGCTCGGCGGCCTTGGCGATCTCCTCCGGCGAGGGGTCGAAGGGCTCGACCTGCTGGACGACGACCTTCGTCTCGTCCTGGTCCTTGTGGTCGACGCGCCCGCGGACGAGCACGATCTGGTCGACCTGGAGCCGGCTCGCGTTCTGCTCGTAGGCGGAGTTGAAGACGAGGATCTCGACCTGACCCGTCAGGTCGTCGAGGGTGGCGAACATCATGTAGTCGCCCTTGCGGGTGCGGATCCGCTTCGCCTCGGTGATCATCCCGCCGACGGTCACCCAGTCGCCGTCCTTGCGCTCGGCGAGGTCGGCGAGCGTGCAGTCGGTCGCCGCCCGCAGCGCCGGGCGGACCTCCTTCAAGGGGTGGCTGGAGAGGAAGAGGCCGAGCGTCTCCTTCTCCATCTGGTTGATGACCTTCGGGTCGTCCTCGAGGTCCGGCACCGGCGGGTGCTGCTTCGACACCGCCGGCGCGCCGTCGGGCTCGGCGAGGTCGAAGATCGACGCCTGGCCGACCTGGGCGTCCTCCTGGGCCTGCTGGCCGGCCGCCTGCGCCTGCGGGAGCACGGCGAGCATCCCGGTCCGCGAGTGGCCGAGCGAGTCGAACGCGCCGCAGCGCACGAGCGACTCGATCGCGCGCTTGTTCATCGCGCGGTGGTCGACGCGCTCGCAGAAGTCCCAGATCGAGGTGAACGGGCCGCCCTTCTCGCGCGCCTCGAGCAGCGCGTCGACGGCGGCGGCGCCGACGTTCTTCACCGCGTCGAGGCCGAAGCGGATGCGGCCGTCGACGACGACGAAGTCGTGCCCGGACTCGTTGACGTCCGGCGGCAGCACCTCGATCCCCATGTCCTCGCACTGGTTGACGAAGAACGGGACCTTGTCCTTCGTCGACATGACCGAGGAGATGAGCGCGGCCATGTACTCGGCCGGGTAGTTCGCCTTCAGCCAGGCCGTGCGGTAGCTGATGAGCGCGTAGCAGGCGGCGTGCGACTTGTTGAACGAGTAGTCGGCCGCGGCCTCGTTGACCGCCCAGAGCTGCTCGATGACCTCCTCGCGCGTCCCGGTGGCGCGCGCGCCCTCGAAGAAGCGGTCCTTGAGCTTCGCCATCCGGTCTCGCTGCTTCTTGCCGATCGCCTTGCGGAGGTCGTCGGCCTCGGGCCCGGAGAAGCCGGCGATCGTCTTGGCGATCTGCATCGACTGCTCCTGGTAGAGGATGACCCCGTAGGTCGACTCGGTGATCGGGCGCAGCCGCTCGTCCGGGTACTCGACCGCCTCGGGGTTGCGCTTGTTGCGCGCGTAGTCGTCGATGAAGCGCATCGCCCCCGGGCGGTAGAGGGCGACGAGCGCGACGAGGTCCTCGAACTCCGTCGGGCGGATCTTGCGCAGCGCCTCGCGCATGCCCTCGGACTCGAACTGGAACACGCCGATCGAGTCGCCGCGCGCGAGCATCTCGTAGGTCTTGGCGTCGTCGAGCGGCAGCTTCGCCATGTCGGGCCGCACGCCCGTCGAGCGCTCGATGATGTCGAGCGCGGACTCGATGACGTCGAGGTTCCGCAGCCCGAGGAAGTCCATCTTGAGGAGGCCGATCTCCTCGATCGGCTTCATCGAGTACTGCGTGACGGTGCGGAACGCGCGCGAGCCGTCCTCGTTCGTCGAGCCGGTGTCCTCGGCGAGCTGGAGCGGGACGATGTCGGTCAGCGGCCGGTCGGAGATGACGACGGCGGCGGCGTGGATCGAGGTGTTGCGGACGATCCCCTCCATCCCGCGCGCGACGTCGACGATCTGCTTGGCCTGCGGGTCCTCGGCGACCGCCTTCGCGAGCTCCTCGCCGGGCTGGAGGCACTCCTCGAACGACGGCGGCCGGCCCATGATCGGATCGGGGATGAGCTTCGCGAGCTTGTCGCCGGTCGCGTAGTCGTAGCCGAGCACGCGCGCCGCGTCGCGGGTGGCGGCGCGCGGGAACATGCGGCCGAAGGTGATGATCTGCGCGACGCGATCCTTGCCGTACTTCTCGGTCACGTAGCGGATGACGCGCTCGCGGCCCTTGACCGAGAAGTCGATGTCGATGTCCGGCATCGAGATGCGCTCCGCGTTGAGGAAGCGCTCGAAGAGCAGGTCGTAGCGGAGCGGGTCGACGTCGGTGATGTTGAGGCAGTAGGCGACGATCGACCCCGCCGCCGAGCCGCGGCCCGGGCCGACGGCGATGCCGTTGTCCTTGGCGTACTTGACGAAGTCCCAGACGATGAGGAAGTACGCCGAGAAGCCCATCTTGTCGATGACGCCGAGCTCCATGTCGAGGCGCTCGACGGCCTCGGCGGGCGGCGGGTCGCCGTAGCGGCGGCGCAGCCCCTCCTCGGCGAGGCGGCGGAGGTACTCGCTCTCCGGCTCGCCGTTCGGGGTCGGGAAGCGCGGCAGGAGGTGCTTCCCGAGCTCGATCTCGACGTCGCAGCGCTCGGCGATCTCGAGCGTCGACGCGATCGCCTCCGGCCACTCGGCGAACGCGGCCGCCATCTCGCCGGTGTCCTTGAGGTAGAACTCGTTCGTCTCGAAGCTCAGCTTCGGCTTGTCCAGCGTCGACTTCGTCTGGACGCAGAGCAGCGCCGCGTGGTTGTGGTAGTCCTCGCGGCGCAGGTAGTGGACGTCGGCCGTCGCGACGAGCGGGCGCCCGACCTCGCGCGCGATCGCGACGATCCCCTCGTTCGCCTTGTCCTGGGCGTCGAGCCCGTTCTTCTGGACCTCGAAGTAGACGTTCTCGGGCCCGAAGACCTGCATGAGGTCGTCGACGTGGGCGCGCGCCTCGGCGCGGTTCTCGGCGAGCAGCCGCTGGCAGAAGCGCGACTGCAGGCAGCCGGTGAGGACGATGACGCCCTCGGCGTGGCGCTCGAGCAGCTCCATGTCGACGTGCGGCTTGCCGCGCTTGTAGCCCTCGAGGAAGCCGGCGGAGCTGAGCTTGACGAGGTTGCGGAAACCGGCGTCGGTCGCCGCGAGCAGCGTGAGGTGGTTGCGCTCGAAGCGCGTCGCCGTGGTGTGGCGGTCGTCGACGAAGTAGGCCTCGACGCCGAGGATCGGCTTGACGTCATGCTTCTTGCACGCCTGGTAGAGCTCGACCGCGCCGTTCATCACGCCGTGGTCGGTGAGGCCGACGGCCGGCTGGCCGAGCTCCGCCGCGCGGGCGACGAGGGCGTCGATCTTGCACGCCCCGTCGAGGAGCGAGTACTCGGAGTGGACGTGCAGGTGCGCGAACGACACGGGGCTTCCGAGTGTACGGTCGCGATCCGACGGCTCGGGGGCCGGCTCCCGCACGCTGCGGGAAGCGCTGCGCGGGCCTAGCCCCGCGTGGTGGCCGCCCGCCAGGCGTCGGCGAGCCGGACCCGCCGCGAGGTGCCGAGCAGGCCGCCGGCGTAGATGCGCGCCGCGAGCGGGATGAGCAGCGCACAGCCGGCGAGCACCGAGCCCGCCGAGAGGACGATCTCCCACGTCGCCGCCTCGCCGAAGGCGTGGCGCATCGGCGTGACCATCGGCGCCGCCGGCGGGACGAACGTCGCCACCCGCGCCGCGGTCCCGTCCGGCTCCTGGCCGACGACGGCGAGCGTGAACATGAAGCTCGCCAGCAGGAGGAGCGTCACGGGGGTCATGCTGTTCTGGAGCTCCTCCTGGCGCGGCACGATCGCCCCGGCGACCGCGAACACGCACGCGTACAGCAGGTAGCCGAGCAGGAAGAAGAGCAGCGACACGCCGATCGGGCCGCTCAGCGTCGAGGCCGCGTCGAAGGCGCCGGTGGCATGGGCGACGGCGAGGCCGACGGCGCCGATGACGGTGATCTGGCCGAGCCCGAGCAGGCCGATGCCGAGCACCTTGCCGGTGAGGAGCTGCCACGGGCGGACGGCGGCGAGGATGACCTCGATGACGCGGCTCGCCTTCTCCTCCACGATCCCGGCGGCCAGCGTGTAGCCGAAGCCGATGAGCGCGCCGTAGAGGACGATCGCGGTGAGGAAGGCGAAGCCCTCGCGGTCGTCGGCGTCGCCGTCGGGCGGGTCGAGCAGCGCGACCTCGAGCGCCGGCGGCGCGAGCACGCGGTCGGCGTCGGCGCCGGTGATGCCGCGCTCGGCGAGCGCCTCGCGCGCGGCCACCTCGCGCGCGCCCGTCTGCAGCGCGCCCATGAGCGACTCGTCGACCTCGTCGTCGCCGACGATCCGCCCCTCGGCGACCGCCGCGTCGAGCTCGCCGTCGCGGACGGCCGCCCGCGCCTGCTCGGGGCTCTCGAACTCGCGCGCCTCGATCTTCAGGCCGAACGCCTCCTCCTGCGCGGCCGCGGCGGCGACGACCCGCTCGGCGCGCTCGCCGACGACCCCGACCTCGTACGTGCTCGGGCCGCCGCCGGCGATGAGGATGACCGCGATGACGATCGCGAGCGAGACCCCGGTCGAGATGAAGAACGAGCGCTCGCGCAGCCGCTCGCGCAGCTCGCGGCGCGTCACCTCGCCGACGATCGCGCGCGCCCTCATGCGACGAGCTCCCGGAAGCGGTCGGCGAGGCTGCCGTCCGGCGGGCCGGCGGCGACGGCGCGGCCGCGGTTGATGATCGTGACGGTGTCGCAGAGCCGCTCGACGAGCTCGAGCTGGTGGCTGGAGAAGAGCACGCCGACGCCCGCGCGGGCGCGCTCGAGCAGCACCTCGCTGAGCACGTCGACGCCGACCGGGTCGAGCCCGGAGAACGGCTCGTCGAGGACGAGCAGCGGCGGCTCGTGGACGAGCGCGACGGCGAGCTGGGCGCGCTGCTGGTTGCCGAGCGACAGCTCCTCGACGCGCGCGCCGAGCCGCTCGCCGAGGCCGAGCCGCTCGGCGAGCGCGACGGCGGCGCGGTCGGCCTCGTGCCGCGAGGCGCCGTGGATGCGCGCGAACCAGACGAGCTGGTCGCGCAGGCGCATCTTCGGGTAGAGCCCGCGCTCCTCCGGCATGTAGCCGAAGCGGCGGCGCGCCTCGTCGTCGAGCGGGCGCCCCTCCCAGCGGACCTCGCCGGCGACGGGCCGGAGCAGCCCGAGCGCGATCCGCATCGCCGTCGTCTTGCCCGCGCCGTTGGGCCCGACGAAGCCGTGCACCTGGCCCGGCTCGACGGTCAGCGACAGCCCGTCGAGCGCGACGGTCGCACCGTAGGCGTGGCGCAGGCCGATGAGCTCCAGCATCGAACGGGCGCAGGCCCCGGAACCGCTACTCCGCGTCGCCCCCGGCCCTCGCGAGCCCGATCCCGCCGAGCACGACGAGCCCGATCGCCCCCGCGGCCGCGGCCTTGGCGCGGTTGTGGGCGAGCTTGCGGCGCACGACGCGCTTGCCGACCTGCCAGACGACCCAGCCGAGGGCGGTGTAGGCGCGCGTGCTCACTCCTTGTCCCTACCCCGTTCGCGCACCTGGTACGCCATCCGCGACTGGAGGCTCCAGAGCTCGATGAAGCCCGGGGCGGCGCCCTGCGCGAAGAGGCCGCCCGACTCGCCGAAGCCGGCGAGGTCGCGGTCGTAGATCGCGTTCGGGGAGGAGCGCCTCACGACGGTCACCGAGCCCTTGTAGAGCTTGCAGGTGATCGTCCCGGTGACCTGCTCGTTGACCGAGTCCATGTAGGCGTTGAGGTCGGCCATCAGCGGCTCGTGCCAGAGCCCCGCGTAGACGAGGTACGCCCACTGGTTGTCGAGCTGCGGCTTGAAGAGGTTCTGGTGGCGCGTGCAGACGAGCTTCTCCAGCTCCTTGTGCGCCGGGAGGATGATCGCCGCGGCGGGGACCTCGTAGAGGTCGCGGACCTTCAGCCCGACGATGCGGTCCTCGATGTGGTCGACGATGCCGACGCCGTGGCGGCAGCCGAGCTCGGCGACGCGCTCGAGCAGCTCGACGAGGCCGAGGCGCTCGCCGTTGACGGCGACCGGGCGGCCGCGCTCGAACTCGAGCTCGACGTACTCGGGCTCGTCCGGCGCCTCCTCCGGGCGGGTGACGAGCGTGAAGACGTCGTCGGGCGGCGCCTCGCCGAGGTCCTCGATCTTGCCGCCCTCCGAGGAGCGGCCCCAGAGGTTGTCGTCGATCGAGTACGGCGGCGCCTCGGTGCCGCCCTTGACCGGGATGCCGTGCTCGCGCGCGTAGCGGATCTCCTCCTCACGGCCCATCTGCCACGAGCGGACCGGGGCGATGACCTTCAGCTCGGGCGCGAGCGCGGCGATCGCCCCCTCGAGGCGGACCTGGTCGTTGCCCTTGCCGGTGCAGCCGTGGGCGATCGTGTCGCAGCCGGTCTTGCGCGCGTACTCGACGGCGAGCTTGGCGATGAGCGGACGGCCGAGCGCGGTGAAGAGCGGGTAGCCGCCGCCGTAGAGGGCGTTCGCCTTGATCGCCGGCAGCACGTACCCCTCGGCGAACTCCTCGCGCGCGTCGACGATGTGCGCCTCGAGCGCGCCGAGGTCGAGCGCCTTGCCCTTGATGACCTCCCAGTCCTCCCCCGGCTGGCCGAGGTTGACGGTCAGCGTGACCATCTCGCACTCGTACTCGTCGGGGATCCACTTGAGCATGACGCTCGTGTCGAGCCCGCCGGAGTAGAGGAGCAGGCAGCGGCCGACCTCCCCGGGCTCGGCGAGGTAGGAGGCCGTGCGCGCGCTTGGCTGTCGTGCGTCGCCGGTCATCAGGGCCGGCAACGCTAACAAGTGGGGCGCTCGCGTGGCGGGCGGCCCTCCTCCGCGGCTCGCCGGCGCGCGCTCTACGGGGGAAGCGTCCTGGGCTGACCAGGCCATGTCGGGTCAGGACGGGACGCTCCGGTCAGGGCAGGACGCTTCGGCGGCCGCGGGCCCCGGTGTGCCGGGTGGAGGGAGCGCGGCTCAGCGCTCGTGGTGGACGACGACCGCCTCGATCTGGCGCTGGCCGTAGGAGCCGCGGTAGACGGGGCCGGCGGCGCTCACCCAGTCGCCCTCCTCCGGCAGCCGCCGCGGGCGCAGGTCCTTGCGGACGTCGATGACGCTGATGCCGGGAAAGGTGATGTCGCCGCCGAGCAGGACGTAGTGCGCGTCCCCGTCGCCGTCGGGGTCGACGGCCTCGACGTAGATGACGCGGCCGGTCGCGGTCGCGCAGTTGGCGAGGCCGGCGGGGCATCTGGCCCGGCGGACGCGCGGCCGCTCGCGATCGCGCGCCCGGTCACGCCGCGCCTTCCGGCGCGCCGTCCCCTCACTGCTTTCCCGTCCCGGGGCCGCCGACCCGGCGCCGGCCCGCGCGCCGGTGGCCTCCTCCCCGCCGGCGCGCGGCGCGGCAGGCTCATTCCCGCCGCACCCTGCGAGCACGAGCGCGAGCGCGGCCGCGGCCGCCGCGGCCCTCACAGCGCGGCCGCGATCCGCTCCAGCGCCGCGTCGATCTCCGCCTCGGTCACCGTCAGCGGCGGGAGCAGGCGGACCGTCCCCGGGCCGGTCGCGTTGACGACGAGGCGCTGCTCGAGCAGGAGCCGGCGCGCGAGCGCCGGGCCGTCGTCGACGTCGAAGCCGACCATGAGCCCGCGCCCGCGGAGGTTGGCGACGCCGAGGCGATCGAGGCCGGCGAGCAGCCGCTCCCCCTTGGCGGCGACCGCGGCGAGGAAGGCGGGGTCGTCGACGACGTCGAGCACGGCGTTCGCCGCCGCGCACTGGACCGGGCCGCCGGCGAACGTCGAGCCGTGGTCGCCGGCCTCGAAGACGTCGCCGTACTCGGGCGCGGTGACGCAGGCGCCGATCGGGAGGCCGCCGCCGAGCCCCTTCGCGACGGTCATGACGTCCGGGCGCACGCCCGTCTGCTCCCACGCCCACAGCGAGCCGGTCCGCCCCATGCCGCACTGGATCTCGTCGAAGATGAGCAGCGCGCCGTGCTCGTCGCAGGCGCGGCGGACCTCGGCGAGCAGTTGCTCCGGCAGCGGGTGGATGCCGGACTCGCCGCGGATCGGCTCGAGGATGACGGCGGCGGTCCGCTCGTCGACGGCGTCCGGGAGCGCGGCGGGCTCGACGGCGCGGAAGCCCGGCACGAGCGGCGCGAACGGCGCCTGCTTGCTCTCCTGCGGCGTCGCCGACAGCGACCCGTAGGTCCGCCCGTGGAAGCCGCCGTGGACGGAGACGATGTCGCCGCCCTGGCGGTGCCGGCGCGCGAGCTTGAGCGCGCACTCCACCGCCTCGGTGCCGGAGTTGGTGAAGAACACCTTCCCCCCGAGCGAGCGCTCGGACAGGCGCTGCGCGAGCCGCATCGCCGGCTCGGTGTAGTAGAGGTTGCTGACGTGCATCAGCCGCCCGGCCTGCTCGCGGATCGCCTCGACGAGCCGCGGGTGGGCGTGGCCGATCGAGACGACGGCGATGCCGCCGAGGAAGTCGAGGTACTCGTTCCCGTCGGCGTCCCACAGCCGCGTCCCCTCCCCGCGGACGAACTCCACGGGGTTGCGGACGTACGTCGGCATGACGTGGGCGCGCTCGAGCGCCTGCACCTCGGCTAGGGCCATATCTTCGTCCCGATCCCCTCGTCGGTGAACAGCTCGAGCAGGAGCGAGTGCGGCCGGCGCCCGTCGATGATGTGGGCGTTCGCGACGCCGTTCTCAACCGCCCGCAGGCAGGCCTCGAGCTTCGGCCGCATCCCGCCGGTCACCTCCGGCAGGCGCTCGCGCACCTCCGCCGCCGTCGCCTGCGAGATGCGCGACGACGGGTCATCGGGGTCGGCGAGCCAGGCCTCGACGTCGGTGAGGAAGATGATCTTGAACGCCTTCATCGCCTCGGCGACGGCGGCCGCGGCGGCGTCGGCGTTGACGTTGTAGGACTGGCCCTCCTCGTCGGCGCCGACCGAGGCGACGACCGGGATGTAGTCCTCGGCGATGTGGTTGAGCACGTCGACGTCGACGCGCGCGATCTCGCCCACGAAGCCGAGGTCGCGGCCGCTGCCGGAGAGCTGCTTGCGAACGGTGAAGAGGCGGCCGTCGTCGCCGCACAGCCCGACCGCGGGCTGGCCGTGGCGGGCGAGCCGGAGCACGATCTCCTTGTTCTGCTTGCCGACGAGCACCATCTTCGCCAGCTCGGCCGTGGCGGCGTCGGTGACGCGGAGCCCGTCGACGAACTCGACCTCCATGCCGAGCTTCTCCATGTAGCGGGTGATGTCGGGCCCGCCGCCGTGCACGACGATCGGGTTCATCCCGACGTACTTGAGCAGCACGACGTCCCGGGCGAAGTCCTCGACGAGCGCGGGATCGGTCATCGCCGCGCCGCCGTACTTGATGACGATCGTGCGTCCGTGGAACTCCCGGATGTAGGGGAGCGCTTCGAGGATGGTCGCGACGTCTCGGGTCATGACGTGTAGGCGGAGTTGAACTCGGCGTAGGCGGGCGACAGGTCGGAGAAGTAGACCTCGGTCTCGCCGCCGGAGCCCGGGATGCTCAGCTCGTACTCGACCTCGTCGGCCTGCACGAGCTCCTCGAGCTCCCGCCAGTCGGCCTCGCTCAAGGGGACCTCCTCGCCCGCGGCGACGACCTGGCGGCCCTCGATGGCGAGGTCGACGACGAACGGCCGGCCGATGAGGGCCTGCCCGGCGGCCTGCATGATGCGGCCGAAGTTCGGGTCCGCGCCGTGGAGCGCGGTCTTCACGAGCGGCGAGTCGGCGACCGCGCGCGCGACGCGCTCGACGTCCTCGACCGCGCCGCGGACGACGACCCGCCCGACGCGACGGCAGCCCTCCCCGTCGGCGACGATCTCCAGGGCGAGCTGGCGCATGAGCGCGTCGAGCGCCTCGCCCAGCCGCAGCTCGTCCTCGGTCTCCGGCTCGACGCGCACCCCGGCGGCGCCGTTGGCGATGACGAAGACGGTGTCGGAGGTCGAGAGCTGGCCGTCGACGGAGATGCGGTCGAAGGAGCGCTGGACGCAGACGCCGGTGAGCAGGTCGACGGTCTGCGCGTCCATGTCGGCGTCGCACTCGACGAAGCAGAGCATCGTCGCGAAGCGCGGCGAGATCATCCCGGCGCCCTTCGCCTGGGCGGCGAGCCGGACGGTGCCCGACGGCAGCTCGACCTCGAGGCAGGCGCGCTTGGGCCCGCGGTCGGAGGTGAGGATCGCCTCGGAGAAGCCGCGCGCGTCCGGCCCGAGCCGCTCCGCCGCGGCGCGGATGCCCGAAAGCAGCGCGTCCTCCGGCAGCTCGCGCGCGATGACGCCGGTCGAGGCGAGCCCGATCCGCTCCTCCTCCACGCCGAGCGCCTCGGCGGCGACGGCGCGCGAGTTGCGCGCGATCGCAAGGCCGCGCTCGCCGAGGCCGGTGTTCGAGTTGCCGGAGTTCGCGACGATCGCGCGCAGCCGGTCGAGCGCCTGCTCACGGCTCACGATCACCGGCGCGCCCTGGCGGGCGTTCGTCGTGAAGCGCGCCGCCGAGGCGGTCGCCTCGACGTCGGAGACGAGCACGCCGACGTCGAGCCCCTCCGGCTTGATCCCGGCCGCCACCCCGGCGGCGCGGAAGCCCTGCGGCAGCGCGGTCTGCTCGAGCTCGCGCACGTGCCCGGGGCGCTCGACCCAGCGCGAGCGGAAGAAGGTCGCCCCGCTCATGCCGCCACCGGCGCGCCGGCGACCGGGCCGAGCCCCTCGGTCTCGGGCAGGCCGAGCATGAGGTTGAGGTCCTGGACGGCCTGGCCGGCGGCGCCCTTCCAGAGGTTGTCGATCGCGGCGAAGACGAGCACGCGGCCGGTGGCCGGCTCGACGGTCGCGTGGATGCGGCAGATGTTCGTGTCGCGCACGTCGCGCACGCCGGGCGGGGCGTCGGCGAGCTCGACGAACGGCTCGCCGGCGTAGGCCTCGGCGAACAGCGCGCGGACCTCCTCGGCGGAGACCTCGCGCGCCGGCGTGACGTAGCAGCTCGCGAGCAGGCCCTGGTCGAGCGGGAGCAGGTGCGGCGTGAACGTCACCGTCACGCCGGCGAGCTCCTGCTCGAGCTCGGCGCGGTGGCGGTGCCCCTCGACCTTGTAGGCGTTGACGTTCTCGGCGACCGAGACGAAGTGGGTCGTGTCGGTCGGCGCGCGGCCGGCGCCCGAGACGCCGGACTTCGCGTCGACGACGACGTCGCGCGCGAGCTCGCGCAGCGGGGCGAGCGCGAGGATCGCGGCGGTCGGGTAGCAGCCGGGCGCGGCGACGAGGTCGGCGCCGCGGATCTCCTCGCGGTGGAGCTCGGTGAGGCCGTAGGCGGCGCGCTCGAGCAGCTCCGGCGCCTCGTGCGGCCGGTAGTGGCGCTCGTACGCCTCCCGGCCGAGGCGGAAGTCGGCGGAGAGGTCGACGACCTTGAGCCCGCGCTCGAGCAGCGCCTTGACGACCGGCATCGCCGCGCCGTGCGGGTAGGCGACGAGCGCGGCGTCGGCCCGGCCGGCGATCGCGTCGACGTCGAGCTCCTCGAGCACGAGCTCGACGCGGTGACGCGGGTAGAGGTCGCAGAGGCGCTTGCCCGCGTCGCTGCGCGCGGTGACGGCGACGAGCTCGAGCGAGGGGTGGCGGTCGACGATCGCGGCCGCGAGCGCGCCCGCGAACCCCGACGCCCCCACCACGGCGACCCTAGCCACGGAGCCTCCCTCCGATCGTCTCCAGCTCGCGCTCGATCCGCTCGCGCAGCTCGGCGACCTCGTCCTCGGTGAGGGTGCGGTCGGCCGCGCGGAACTCCAGCCGCAGCGCGAGCGACTTGTTCCCCTCCCCCACCTGCTCGCCGCGGTAGACGTCGAAGACGCGCGTCGAGCGCAGCAGCTTCCCGCCGCCGCGCCGCACCGCCGCCTCGACCTGGGCGGCGGCGACGTCCTCGGCGACGACGACCGCGATGTCCTGGAGCACGGCGGGGAAGCTCGTGACGTCCCGGTAGCGGGCGACCTGCGGGGCGAGCTCGGCGAGCACGCCGAGGTCGAGCTCGAACGCCACGGCCTGCTCGAGGTCCCAAGCCTTGAGCACGCGCGGGTGGAGCTCGCCGATCCAGCCGAGCTCGCGGTCGCCCGAGAGCACGGTCGCCGTCTTGCCCGGGTGGAGGAACGGCCGCTCGCCCGGCTCGACGCGCCAGTCGATGCCGACCGCCTCGAGCAGCCCCTCGAGCACGCCCTTGGCGGCGTAGAAGTCGGCGGCGCGCGCCGGGCTCCGCCACGTCCCCGGCCGCGCCTGCGTGAGCAGGACGCCGACGTGGTGGCGCTCGTCGGCCGGCTCGGCGCCGCGCGGGCTGCCCTCGGGCGCGGTGAGCGGGCCCTTCGCGCGGTAGACGTGCGCGGACTCGAACAGCGCGACGTCGGGCATGCCGTGGGCGGCGTTGTGGCGGGCGGCGTCGAGCAGCCCCGGCAGCAGCAGCGGCCGCATGACCGACTGGTCCTCGCTCAGCGGGTTCGACAGCCGCAGCAGGCCGTCGCCGGCGACGCCGAGCGTCTCGAGCGCCTCGGGCCGGGTGAAGCTGTAGGCGACGATCTCGTGCAGGCCGCGGTCGCGCAGCGCGTCCTCGACGCGGCGGCGCAGCCGCTGCGCGGGCGTGAGGCGCCCGACGGCGCGCTTGCGCGCGGGCAGCGTCGTCGGCAGCTTGTCGAGGCCGTGGATGCGCGCGACCTCCTCGATGAGGTCGGCCTCGCGCTGGACGTCGGCGGCGCGGAAGCCGGGCACGGTGACGTCGAAGCCGTCCTCGGCGTCGGCGACCTCGAAGTCGAGCCGCTCGAGGATCGCGCGCGTCTCCTGGGGCGGGATCTCCTCGCCGAGCAGGCGCCGCAGCCGCTCGTGGCGGAGGCGGACGACCTGCGGCGGCCGCGGGTCCGGGTAGACGTCGGTCATCCCCGGGACGGGCCGCGCGCCGCAGAGCTCGACCATGAGCCTCGCGGCGATCTGCTGGGCCTCGATCACCTGCTCGGGATGGAGCTGCTTCTCGAAGCGGCCGGACGCCTCGCTGCGCAGGCCGAGCGCCTTCGAGGTCTGGAGGATGTTCGTCCCGACCCAGGTGGCGGCCTCCATCGCGACGCGCGTGGTGTCGCCGGCGACCTCGGAGACCTGGCCGCCCATGATGCCGGCGAGGCTCGTCGGCCCCTCGGCGTCGGAGATGAGCGCCATCCCGGCCGACAGCCTCCGCTCCACCCCGTCGAGCGTCGTGATCGTGTCCCCGTCCTTCGCCTGGTGGACGATGAGCCGCCCGCCGCGGACGCGGTCGAGGTCGAAGGCGTGCATCGGCTGGCCGGTGAGCAGCATGACGTAGTTCGTGATGTCGACGACGTTGGAGATCGGGCGCTGGCCGGCGGCCATCAGCCGCGCCTTCAGCCACGGCGGCGACGGGCCGATCTTCACGTCCTCGAAGACGCGGACGGTGAAGCGCAGGCAGATCTCCGGGTCGATCTCGACCGGCAGGACGTCCGCGGGGCTGACGTCGGGGTCGCCGGCGTCGATCGGCTGCAGCGGCGCGCCGGTCGCCGCCGACAGCTCGCGCGCGACGCCGTAGACGCCGAGGCAGTCGGGCCGGTTCGGCGTGATGTCGAGCTCGATGACCTCGTCCTGGATGCTGAGCCGCTCGGCGAGCGGGGCGCCGACGGGCCAGTCCTCGGGCAGGACCATGATCCCGCTGTGGTCCTCGCCGATGCCGACCTCGTCCTCGGCGAGGATCATGCCGCTCGACTTCACGCCGCGCAGCTTCGCCTCGCCGAGCTTCGTGCCGTCGGGCATGACCGCGCCGGGGAGCGCGACGGCGACCGTCTGGCCGGCGGCGACGTTCGGGGCCCCGCAGACGATCGTGCGCGGGTCGCCCTCGCCGCAGTCGACGGTGCAGACGCGGAGGCGGTCGGCGTTCGGGTGCTGCTCGGCGGCGAGCACCTTGCCGACGACGAAGCGATCGACCGCGCCGACGCCGACGCGCTCGACGCGCTCGGCCTCGGTGCCGGTCATGGCGAGCCGCTCGACGATCTCGTCCGTCGAGAGGCCGGGGTCGCAGTAGGCGCGCAGCCAGGAGACGGGGACTCTCATCCGAACTGGCGGAGGAACCGCAGGTCGTTGTCGAAGAACAGGCGCAGGTCGGGCACGCCGTGCTTGAGCATCGCGATCCGCTCGATGCCCATGCCGAAGGCGAAGCCCTGGACGCGCTCGGGGTCGTAGCCGTACTCGCGCACGAACCCGAGCACGTTCGGGTCGACCATCCCCGAGCCGAGGATCTCGATCCAGCCCGACCCCTTGCAGAGCGGGTCGCGCGAGCCGTCGGCCAGGCGGCCGCTGCCGTCGCAGGCGAAGCAGGAGACATCGACCTCGACGCTCGGCTCGGTGAACGGGAAGTAGTGCGGGCGCAGGCGGATGTCGCGCTCGGGGCCGAAGATCGCGCGCGCGAACTCGAGCAGGATCCCCTGGAGGTCGGCGAGCGTGATGTCGATGTCGATCGCCAGCCCCTCGATCTGGTGGAACATCGGGGTGTGGGTGGCGTCGGAGTCGCGCCGGTACGTCTTGCCGGGGACGATGACGTAGATCGGCGGCTCCTGGGCCTCCATCGCGCGCACCTGCATCGGCGAGGTGTGGGTGCGCAGCAGGACGTCGGGCGAGAAGTAGAAGGTGTCCTGCAGCATCCGCGCCGGGTGCCCCGGCGGGTGGTTGAGCGCGGTGAAGTTGTAGTAGTCGTACTCGACCTCCGGGCCCTCGGCGATCGAGAAGCCCAGCCCGAGGAAGACGTCCTCGATCTCGCGCCGCGTCTGGGTGATGAGGTGGAGCCGGCCGGCGGGCGCGGGCGGGTCGCCGGGGAGCGTGACGTCGATGCGGTCGGCCGCCAGCTTCGCCTCGAGCTCGGCGGCCTCGAGCTCGGCGGTGCGCGCCTCGAGCGCCGACTCGATCGCGACGCGGACGGCGTTCGCCTGCTTGCCGACGGGGCCGCGCTGCTCGGGCGGGAGCTGGCCGATCCCGCGCAGCGTCTGCGTCAGCTCCGACTTGCGGCCAAGGAAGCGGATGCGCAGCTCCTCGAGCTCCGCGGTGCTCGCCGCGGCGGCGATCGCGGCCTCGGCCTCGCTGCGGATCGCGTCGAGATCAGCCATGGGCGGCCATCCTAGTTGCGACGTCGTAGAGCGCGACGGTCGCCGCCATCGCGACGTTGAGCGAGTCGGGCCCGTCGGCGCGCAGCGGGATGGTCGCGCGCGCGTCCGCGGCGGCCTCCAGCTCGGCCGGGAGGCCCTCCCGCTCGGCGCCGAGGCAGAGCACGACCGGCGGCTCGGCATCCACCTCCGGCAGCGGCGTCCCGCCGCGGGCGACGAGCGCGACCTTCCGCCCGGCGAGCGCGCCGAAGGCGGCCTTCGCCGGCGGGCGGGCGAACGTCGACCCCATCGCGGCGCGCAGCGCCTTCGGCCCGTAGGGGTCGGCGCAGCCGGGGCCGAGCACGACGGGCCCGTCGGCGAGCGCGTGCGCGGAGCGGATGATCGTGCCGACGTTGCCGGGGTCGCGGACGGCGTGGAGGTAGACCGACAGCTCGCCGCCCGGCCGCGACCACGCCTGGCGGAAGACGCCGATGACGCGCGTGCCCGACCCGAGCGTGCTCACGTCCGCCAGCAGCTCCTCCTCGACGTCCTCGCCGGCGACGAGCAGGACGACCGGCTCGAGCCCGGCGGCGAGCGCCGCCTGGACGAGGTCCTCCCCCTCGGCGACGCAGAGCCCCTCGCGCTCGCGGTGCTTCTTCTGGGCGAGCTTGCGGATGAGCTTGAGCTTGGGGTTGTCGGGCGAGGTGATCACGGTCCGGGGACGAAAAGGGGCGCCCGCTGGGCGCCCCGGAAGCTTCGTGGTGGCTGCGCTGGAACGCAGGTTCAGGCAGCCGCGGCCTCCCGGGCGCGCTCGGCGATACGTCGGAACGCCTCGGGGTCGCGCACGGCGATGTCGGCGAGCACCTTGCGGTCGAGCTCGACCTCGGCCAGGCGCAGCCCGTGCATGAGCTCGCTGTAGCTCATGCCCTCGCGGCGCGCGGCGGCGTTGATGCGCGTGATCCACAGCCGGCGGAAGTCGCGCTTGCGGTTGCGCCGGTCGCGGTACGCGTAGGTGTCGGACTTGAGGAGCTGCTCCTTCGCGCGCTTGTACGAGGAGTGCTTGTTGCCGCGGTAGCCCTTGGCCCGCTCGAGCGCGGCGCGGCGCTTCTTGCGCGCGTGGACGGAACGCTTGACGCGGCTCATCGATCCCCCAGCAGCTTGCCGACGCGCTTCGCGTCGGCGTCGGAGATGTCAGCAGGGCGCCCGAGCCGCCGCTTCCGGCGCGCGCTCTTCTTCTCGAGGATGTGGCTGGTCATGGCGTGCCGGCCGCGGAGCTTCCCCGTCGCGGTCTTGCGGAAGCGCTTCTTCGCGCCGGAATGCGACTTCATCTTCGGCATGGGCGACGGAACAGTTAAGCAGATGCGGACGCCTTTGCCTTGTCCGACTTCTGCTTGATCGGCGCGAGCACCATCGTCATGTTGCGCCCGTCCTGCTGCGGGCGCTGCTCGACGACGCCGAGATCCGCGACGTCCTCGGCGAGGCGGTTGAGCAGCTCCTCGCCCCGCTCGGGGTGCGTCATCTCGCGGCCGCGGAACATGATCGTGACCTTGACCTTGCTCTGGCCCGAGAGGAAGCGGCGGACGTGGCCGCGCTTGGTCTCGTAGTCGTTCTGGGCGATCTTCGGGCGCAGCTTGATCTCCCGGACGCTGACCTGCTGCTGGTGCTTGCGGGCCTGCTTGGCCTTCTGCGCCTGCTCGTACTTGTACTTCGAGTAGTCGAGCACGCGGCAGACCGGCGGGCGCGCGTCGGGGGCGACCTCGACCAGGTCGAGGTCTCGCTCCTGCGCATACCGGAGCGCCTCTTCTCTCTTCACGACGCCGACCTGCTTGCCCGACTCGTCGATGAGGCGGACCTCAGGGACACGAATCCGCTCGTTGATGCGGGTCGTGTCGCGCTCAGGCGGCGTCCGATCGAACCTGCGCGGGATCGGCACTAGGAAAGGCTGCGAACCGGCAAGAGGGCGCTCAGCGGTCCTGTGCTCGAGGTCGGTCGGTCATGCGGGTGGCGAGTATAGACGCCCGTCAACCCGGTCGGCGCGCCACGCGCGCGACGCGCGCGGCTACGCATCGGCGATCTCCGCGCGCAGCCGCTCCAGCGCCGCGTCGACGGCCTCCGTGCCGACGTCGCCCTCGCGGTGGCGGCGGACGGCGACCGTGCCGGTCTCGGCCTCCTTGTCGCCGACGACGAGCATGTACGGGATCTTGCGCAGCTCGGCGTCGCGGATCTTGCGGCCGACGGACTCGCTGCGCTCGTCGACCTCGACCCGCAGCTCCGCCGCCTCCAGCCGCGCCGCGACGTCGCGGGCGTACTCGAGGTGGCGATCGGCGATCGGCAGCACGATCGCCTGGACCGGCGCGAGCCAGAGCGGGAACTCGCCGGCGTAGTGCTCGATGAGGATGCCGATGAAGCGCTCGAAGCTCCCCATGAGCGCGCGATGGATCATCACCGGGCGGTGCTCGGCGTTGTCCGCGCCCATGTAGGTGAGCTCGAACTGCTCAGGCATGTAGTAGTCGAGCTGGACGGTGCCGAGCTGCCACGAGCGGCCGATCGCGTCGGTCATGTGGAGGTCGATCTTCGGCCCGTAGAAGGCGCCGTCGCCCTCGTTGACGTCGTAGTCGAGCCCGCGGCTCTCGAGCGCGCGGGCGAGCGCCGCCTCGGCCTTGTCCCACATCTCCTCGCTCCCGACCCGCTTCTCCGGGCGGGTGGAGAGCTCCAGCCGCGGCTCGAAGCCGAAGCGGTCGTAGATGTAGAAGCCGAAGTCGAGGCAGCGGAGGACCTCCTCCTCGATCTGGTCCTCGCGGCAGAAGACGTGGGCGTCGTCCTGGGTGATGTGGCGGACGCGCAGCAGCCCGTGGAGGGTGCCGCTCGGCTCGTGCCGGTGGACGAGCCCCTGCTCGGCGAGGCGGATCGGGAGGTCCCGGTAGGAGCGCAGCTCGCGCTTGTAGATCTGGACGTGGGCCGGGCAGTTCATGGGCTTGAGGCCCATCGGCCGGTCCTCCACGTCGGTGAAGTACATGTTCTCCCGGTAGACGTGCCAGTGGCCCGAGCGCTTCCAGAGCTCGACGTCGTAGAGGATCGGCGTGCGGACCTCGGTGTAGCCGCGCTCGACGTTCGTCGACCGCCAGAGCTTCGTCAGCTCGTTCCAGATGTGGGTGCCGTTCGGCAGCCAGAAGGGCGAGCCCGGCGAGAGGTCGCTGAGCATGAACAGCCCGAGCTCGCGGCCGAGCTTGCGGTGGTCGCGGGCGCGGGCCTCCTCGAGCCGCTGCAGGTAGGCCTCGAGATCCTCCTTGGAGAAGAAGGCCGTCCCGTAGATGCGGGTGAGCATCTGGCGGCTCGCGTCCCCGCGCCAGTAGGCGCCGGCGACGGCGGTGAGCTTGAACGCCTTGATCCGCTTCGTCGTCGGGCCGTGCGGGCCGCGGCAGAGGTCGGTGAACGGGCCGTTGCGGTAGAGCGAGACGGTCTTGACGCCCTCGTCGCGGACGAGGTCCTCGATCAGCTCGACCTTGTAGTCCTGTCCCTCGGCGCGGAAGCGCTCGAGCGCCTCCTCGACCGGGACGTCGGTGCGCTCGAAGGCCTCGTCGGCCTTGATGTGCTCGCGCATCCGCTCCTCGATGCGCGGGAAGTCGTCCTCCGAGATCGAGACGCCCTCGGGGAACTCGAAGTCGTAGTAGAAGCCGTCCTCGATCGGCGGGCCGATCGAGACCTTCGTGCCGGGATAGAGCTCCAGCACCGCCGTCGCGAGCACGTGGGCGGCGTCGTGGCGGATGAGCTCGAGCGCCTCCTCGCTCTGCGGCGTGATGATCTGGAGGTCCTGGCCGTCCTCCAGCGGGGCGCTGAGGTCGCGGATCTTGCCGTCCTGCTTGACGGCGAGCGCGGCGCGCGCGAGGCCCTCGCCGATGGCGCGGGCGGCGTCGAGCCCGGTGGCGCCGTCCTCGAGCTCGAGCGGGGTTCCGTCGGGAAGCGTGACCTTCACGACCCGCGAGCCTAGCGTGCGCGCGGGCGCCTCCCCCTCCTCCCTGCGCCACCTGGGGAACTTGCGCAACTCGCAACTCGCTTGCACCACGCGCAAGGACTTGCGCAACTCTTGCGCCGGGCGCAAGTCGCTTGCACCAGGCGCAAGAAGTCGCGCAATTCCCCAGGCGGGTCCTGACAGGGCGGGCCCGGGACGACGCGTGGAGGACGGTCAGCGGCCGCCGCGGCGGCGCAGCGCGGCGAAGGCGGCCTCGGTGGCGGCCGCGTAGACGCCGTGGTGGAGGAGCGTCACGCCCCAGTCGGCGGCCCGCCAGCGCCACGGGGCGGGCGCCGCGCCGAGGGCGGGCATGGCGGCGACGTCGGGCGTGAGCGTGAGCGCGAGGAACGCCGGGCGCGCGGCGGGGTCGCCCACGCCGGCGCCGGCGAGCAGGCCGCGGACGCCGCCGAGCCCGAGCCCGGTCGCGACGTGCGCGGCCGTGACGAGGCGGACCTCGCCGATCCGCCGCACCGCCCGCCGCCCGAGCAGGCGCTCGAGCGCGTGCGCCGGGGCGCGGCTCGGCGGGCGGCCGCGCGCCCGCATCTCGGCGTTCGTCGAGACGCTCATCGCGACGCTGCCGGCGGCGCCGGCGAGCAGGCCGTAACCGATCGCCGCGAGGCCCCCGCGGCGGGACCCGCCCTGCGGGGCGGTGACCGTCTCGCCCTCCCCCGCACGAGCCTGGTCGCGGCTGGGCACCTCGCCGGCCGGGCGCGGCTCGGTCCCCTCGGCGAGCCGCTTGAGGCGCTCGAGCGAGCGGGCGTTGCGCGCGCGGACGAGGAGGTGGGTGAGCGGCATGAAGAGGATCGCGGTGAGCGGGTCGGCGCCGTGCTCGCGCAGCGTGACGCGGGTGCCGCCGCCCTCCGGCTCCAGCTCGATCCGCACGCGCGCGGTGCCGACCGGGCGCGCCCGCGCGCGGAGCTGGAGCAGCTCCGGGCGGCGGACCTCCTCGACCTCGGTGGAGTCCTCCACCCGCAGCGGCCCGGCGCCGACGGCGTGGTCGAAGTGCGTCCCGACCGCCGGCCAGGCGGGGTCGGCGCCGCGGATCTCGCGCGCCCCGACGACCCAGTGGGCGAACGTCCGCGGGTCGGCGAGCACGTCGAAGACCGCCTCCGGGTCCGCGTCGATGTGGATGGAGCTCGTCGCCATCCGCGCCATCGACTACCCGGCCGCCGCCCGCTCAACCCTGCGGGCACGACAGGCGGCCGCCCCGCCAGGCAAACCCGCGCTCGGCGAGCTGCGCGCGCAGGACATCGAGCGCGACGTCCTTCGCCTTCGCCTCGAGCATGACGTCGAAGTCGAGGCCGGCGGCGGGGCCGGTGAGGAACTGCTCGAAGGCGATCGGGTCGACGAGGTCGGCGTGCGCGCGCAGCGGCGGCACCGCGATCCGCCGCTCGGCGCGCCGCCCGCCGCGGCGGACCTCCTCGCGCACCGCCGTCCGCGGCGAGGAGAAGTGGATCTTCGGGGTCCCCTCCCGCCAGGTGGCGAGCGCGAGCCGGAGCGCCTCGCCGTCGGGGATGCGGCCGGGGTCGTGGCAGTGGTGGTGCAGCACGTCCCAGACGACGCGCAGCCCGGTGCGATGCGAGAGCTCGAGCACGTCGGCGAGCCCGAAGGTGCGGTCGTCGTTCTCGACGACGAGCCGCGGCCGCGCGCGGTCGCTCAGCGCCGCGACGCCGGCGGCGAAGCGGTCCAGCGCGGCGTCGCGGCCGCCCGCGCCGCCGCCGACGTGGAGCACGACGACGGCGTCGGGCCCGAGCCCCATCGCGTCGAGGACCTCGGCGTGGAGCTCGAGCTCGCGGACGGCGGCGGCGCGCACCTCCGGCCGCCCGGAGTTCAGCACCGTGTACTGGCCCGGGTGGAAGGAGAGGCGGATGCCGGCCGTGCGCGCCCGCGCCCCGATCGCCGCCAGGCGCTCCGCGCACGCCTCGGCCTGCCCGTGGAAGGCGCGGAGCTCGGGGTGCGAGCCGTAGGGGACGAGCGCCGACGCCATCCGGTACATGCGCACGTCGGTCGCCTCGAGGCGGTCGAGGATCGCCTCCAGGCGGTCGAGCGACACCGACAGCTGCGGGCCCGACTGCCAGCGGCGCGTGTCGTGGGAGGGCAGCCCGCCATCGGCGAGGACCTTGACCGCGAAGCCGAGCCGGTGGTCGCCCATGCGCAGGCCCCTACCCGGGGCGCGTGCGCCAACTCCCCGGTTGCCGCGGGCGGCTTGCGGGTAGCGCTCCGCCATGACCGCCGAGCCGCTCACCGAGGGCATCTGCGAGCTGACCCTCGAGACCGCCGACCTCGACCGCCTCGAGCGCTTCTACTGCGAGGCCTTCGGCTGCCAGGTGCTCAGCCGGCAGGCCGATCGCGTCTGGCTCGCCGTCGGCCCGCGGGCGCGCCTGGGGCTCTGGCTGCCGGGCGAGAAGGAGTTCGGCGACGAGGGCGGCCGCCACGTCCACTTCGCGCTCGCCGCCTCGGCGGGCCGGCTGACGATGCTCGCCAAGCGCCTCGCCGAGCTCGGCATCCCCCACCGCGGCCCCGTCGAGCACGAGGGTGGCGACCGCTCGCTCTACGTCGAGGACCCCGAGGGCAACGTCGTCGAGGTCTGGGACTCCTTCCTCCGCTCGGACGACTCGGCGACCGACGTCGAGGCGCTGGCCTGAGGCGAGGACGTCCAGCGGTGGCCCCTCTGGTGTCCATCCCTGGACGTTCTCGCTAGCGGCCGCGGCCCTGGAGGCGGCGGGCGAGCGCGCCGGCGGCGACCGTCGGCACCCGCCGGCGGTGCGCGGCGAGCGCCACGCGCGCGGCGTGCGCGCCGCAGGCGCCGTGGACCCCGCCGCCGGGGTGCGCGGAGGCCGAGGCGAGGTAGAGGCGGCGGATCGGCGTCTCCGGCCGGGCGAGCTGGGAGGTCGGGCGGAAGACGAGCTGCTGGTGGAGCTGCGCCGTCCCGCCGTTGATCGCGCCGCCGACGAGGTTGCGGTTCGCCGCCTCGAGCGTCGGCGGCGTGTGGACGTGGCGGCCGCGGATGCGGTCGCGGAAGCCGGGCGCGAGCCGCTCCACCTCCTCCTCCATCCGCTCGGCGAAGCGCTCGGCCTCCTGCTCGTCCCAGCGGCCGGCCAGCTCGCCGCGGGCGTCGCCGGCGATGTGCTGGGGGACGTGCGTGTAGGCCCAGGCGGTCTCCTTGCCCGGCGGGCAGCGGATGGGGTCGAAGCTCGCGTACTGGCCCACGACGAGGTACGGGCGGGCGGGGAGCTCCCCGCAGGCGAGCTCGGCCGCCTGGCGGGTGAGCGCGTCGACGTCGTCGGCGACGTGGACGGTCCCGGCGCGGCGGGCGTCGGGGTGCGTCCACGGGATCGGCCCGTCGAGCGTCCAGTCGACCTTCACCGTCGCGCTGTCGTACTGGAAGCGGACGAGGTCGTCGAGGACGCGCGCGGGCAGGTGCCCGTCGCCGACGAGCCGCCAGTAGAGCTGCGGGGCCCCGACGTCGGCGAGCACCGCCCGCCGGGCCTCGTGGCGCTCCCCGTCGGCGGTCTCGACGCCGACCGCGCGGGCGCCGCGGACGACGACGCGCTCGACCGGCGCGCCGCAGACGACCCGCCCGCCGCGCACCGCCAGCCGGCGGAGGAGCGCGGCGGTCAGCTCGCCCGCGCCGCCCTGCGGGACCGGGAAGCCGACCTCCTGCCCGAGCCCGCAGAGCGTCCAGCCGTAGACGCCGCCGGGCGGCGTCTCGGGCGTGAGGTCGGCGTGGAGGGCGTTGCCGGCGAGCAGCCGCCGCCCGCCCGCGCCGCGGAAGGTCTCCTCCCCCAGCCGCCGCACCGACAGCGTCGCGAAGCGCAGGAAGCGGAGCAGCTCGGCGGGCCCCAGCTCGGCGGCGAGCCGCAGCGCCGGGCGCACCGGCGGGAAGAGCGTGAGCAGCGCGTCGAGCGCGTGCCGGCCGGCGCGCTCCCAGAGCCCGTAGAGGCGCCGCCAGGCCTCCCCGTCGCCGGGCGCGAAGGCGTCGAGCGACGCCGCGGTCCCGGCGGGGTCGAGCGAGATCGCGGCGCAGGTCCCGTCGGCCGCCGGGTGGGCGACCGCGACCTCGGCCCGCACCCAGCGCAGCCCGTGCTCCTCGAGCCGCAGGGCGCGGATGTGCGGCGAGGCGGCGGCGAGCGGGTAGAAGGCGCTGAAGACGTCGTTGACGAAGCCGGGCTCGACGAGCTCGGCGGAGCGGACCGCCCCGCCCGGCTCGGGCTCGGCCTCCAGCACGAGCACGTCCCAGCCGGCGTCGGCGAGCAGGTTCGCGGCGACGAGCCCGTTCGGGCCCGCGCCGATGACGATCGCGTCGGCCATGCGAGCACGCCGTACCCGCTCCCGCTGCGCGAGAACGTCCCGCAGTGGCCCCTATAGGGTCCAGCGCGGGACGTTCTTCCCGCAGGGCGTCAGCCGCGCTCGACGATCGAGCCGGGGACGATGTCGTCCCGGCCGTCGTCCCAGCGGACCCAGGCCTTGTGCCCGCCGTCGTAGTCGGGGGCGAGCAGGACGAGCGTCGCCTCCTCCCCCGCCACCCGGCAGCGCTCGCTCGACTCGGGGTCGAGGCCGCGCCAGACGCGGACGAACGCGTTGCGCTCCCACTCCTCCCCGATCGTCGTCGGGTCGGTGTGGCCGGGATGGACGCGCGTCTGCGGCGGCAGCTTCATGAGCACGTCCATGATCGAGCGGCGGATGTCGGCGAAGCCGGTCGAGCCGGGCGCCCGCACGCCGCCGACCGAGCCCTTGAAGAGCGTGTCGCCGGTGAAGACGTCGCTGCCGTCGACGAGCAGGCTGAGCATCCCGGCGGTGTGGCCGGGCGTGTGGATCGCCTCGATCCGCAGCCCGCCGACCTCGAGCGTCTCGCCCGGCTCGAGCGTGCGGTCGACCCCGTCGAGCAGCTTCGCCTCCAGCGGATGGGCGAGCACCTCGACGCCGAGCCGCTCGCAGAAGGCCGGGATCTCGCTGACGTGGTCGTGGTGGTGGTGGGTGAGCAGGAGGTGGCGGACCTCCAGCCCGTGGCGCTCGATCGCCTCCAGCAGCGGCTCGGGCGGCGCGCCGGCGTCGATGAGCACCCCCTTCCCGCCGTCGGCGTCGCCGACGAGGTAGGCGTTCGACAGCCACTGCTCGTGCATGGAGCGCTCGACGATCATCGCCGCGTAGTCTGCCAGCGATGCGCGACGACGCCACCGCCTTCCGCGCCGCCTTCCCGGTGCTGGAGCGGAAGGCCTACCTCAACGCCGGCACCTGCGGTCCCGTCCCCGCCGCCGCGGCCGACGCGGCGGCCGCCGCCGCGCGCGAGGAGGCCGCGGAGGGCCGCTCCGGGCACGCCCACTTCGAGCGCCTCGCCGCCCGCGCGGAGGAGCTGCGCGCGGGCTACGCGCGCTGGCTCGGCTGCGAGGCGGCCGACGTGGCGCTCACGACCTCGACGACCGCGGGCGTCAACGTCGTCGTCTCGGCGCTCGCGCTGCGTCCCGGCGACGAGGTCGTCACCAGCGACGAGGAGCACCCGGGCCTGCTCGCCCCGCTCGCGCTCGCCGCGCGCCGGCGCGGGATCGAGGTCCGCGTCGCGCCGTTCGGCTCGATCGCCGAGGCGGTGAGCGAGCGGACGCGGCTGGTGGCCTGCTCGCACGTCTCGTGGGTGAGCGGCCAGGTCGTCGACACCGCCGCGCTCGCGGCCTGCCCGGCGCCGGTGCTGCTCGACGGCGCCCAGGCGCTCGGCACGCGCGAGCTCGACATGGCCGCGCTCGGCTGCGACTTCTACGCCGCCTCAGGTCAGAAGTGGCTCTGCGGCCCCGAGGGCACCGGCTGCCTCTACGTCCGCCGCGACCGCCTCGAGGAGCTCGCGCCGCCGATCGCCGGCTACGGGACGCTGGCCGACCCGCTCGACCCGCTCGGCTCGGAGCTGCGGCCCGGGGCGGCGCGCCTCGACCTCGCCCCGGGGTCGGCGATGGCGCTCGCCTGGGCGCTCGCCGCGCTCGAGGTGCTCGACGGGCCCGGGCGGGCCTGGGTCGTCCGCCGCGCCACCACGCTCGCCGCGCGGCTCGCCGACGCCCTCGGCGAGCGCGGCCGCGAGGTCCTCCCGCGCGGCGACACCACCCTCGTGAGCTGGCGCGACGACGACGCGGCGCAGACCGTCGCGCGGCTCGCCGGCGCCGGCGTCGTCGTCCGCGACCTCCCCGGGCGCGCGCTCGTGCGCGCGTCGGTCGGCGCCTGGACGAGCGAGGCCGACCTCGAGCGGCTGCTCGAGCTCGTCGCGCCCTAGTGGGTGAGCACGACGATCCCGGCGATGCAGGCGGCGACGACCGCGGCGAAGGCGACGATGGCGAGCGCGCCGTAGGCGGCGGCCTCGCGGGCGCGCCCGTCGCGGTTGGCGTCCGCCACGCGCGTGATCCCGAGCACGGCGAGCGCGTAGACGGCGGTGACGCCGACGCCGGCGACGAACGAGACGGCGACGACGTCGAGGATGCCCTCCCAGTCGACGATCGAGGCGAGCGTCATGCGCCCTCCGCGGCGGCGTAGGTGGGCCCGCGCCGCGCCCGGCTGACGAACGCGAACAGCAGCAGGCCGATGCCGATCAGCGTGACGACCACCGGCCCGGCGGCGCCGGTGCCGAACAGGCGGCTGACGCCGTAGGCGGCGGCGCCGATCGCGGCGGCGGCGGGCAGCGTGAGCACCCAGGCGGCGACGATGTTGCCGGCGACGCCCCAGCGGACCGCCGAGACCCGCTTGGCCGCACCCGAGCCCATGACCGCGCCCGAGATCGTGTGCGTCGTCGAGAGCGGGAAGCCGACGGCCGAGGAGGCGAGGATGACCGTCGCCCCGGCTCCCTGCGCGGCGAAGCCCTGGGCGGTGTCCATCTTGTGGATGCGGCTGCCCATCGTGCGGATGATCCGCCAGCCGCCGGCGTAGGTGCCGAGCGCGATCGCCGTCGCCGCCGAGACGACGACCCAGGTCGGCACGTGGAAGTCGTCGGGCGCGATGTCGCCGTGGGCGATGAGCGCGAGCGTGATGACGCCCATCGTCTTCTGGGCGTCGTTCGTCCCGTGGGCGAGCGCGAGCATCCCGCCGGAGATCACCTGGCCGAGGCGGAAGCCGCGGTTGACCGGGCCGGGCCGCAGCCGCCCGACGATCCGGTAGATCATGAGGATCGCCAGGCCGCCGACGAAGAACGCGACCGTCGGCGCGACGACGGCGGGGACGAGCACCTTCCCCACCACCCCCTCGCCGAAGGAGACGACGTCCGGGCCGTTCGCCGCGAGCGCGGCGCCGACGACCCCGCCGATGAGCGCGTGCGACGAGCTCGACGGCAGCCCGAAGTACCAGGTGACGAGGTTCCAGGCGATCGCGCCCACGAGGCCGCCGAAGACGACCGTCGTCGTGATCGCCGAGCCCTCGACGATCCCGCTCCCGACCGTCGCCGCGACCTCGAGCGAGACGAAGGCGCCGACGAAGTTGAGCAGCGCCGCGAACAGGACCGCGAGCCGGGGCGCCATCGCCCGCGTGGAGATCGACGTCGCCACGACGTTCGCCGTGTCGTGGAAGCCGTTGGTGAAGTCGAACGCGAGCGCGGCGGCGACGACGATGACGAGGATGATGTCGCTGTCCATGCTGCTAGCGGCCGGGGGCCGTCGCCGCGGCGGTGGTCACGAGTTCTTGAGGACGATCCCCTCGAGGATGTTCGCGACGTGCTCGGTCGCGTCGATGGCGTCCTCGATCCGCTCGTAGATGTCCTTCCAGCGGATGACGACCATCGGGTCGATGCCGTTGTCGAACAGCGCGGCCAGCGCCTCGCGCACGACGCGGTCGCCGTCGTTCTCGAGCCGGTTGATCTCGACCGTGTAGTGCGCGATGTCCTTGAAGCCCCGCAGCCGGCCGAGCGCCTTCTCGACCTGCCGGCAGGAGTCGAGCAGGATCGAGGCGAGCTTCTGCGCCTGCTCGAACGGGGCCTCGATCTTGTAGAGGCCGAGGAAGTCGGCGACCTCCTCGGTGAAGTCGATGATGTCGTCGAGCTTGGAGGCGAGCTCGAGGATGTCCTCGCGGTCGATCGGCGTGACGAACGTGTTGTTCAGCCGCTGGATGATGTCGTGGGTGATGCGGTCGCCCTCTTGCTCGCAGATGAGGATCTCCCGGGCGAGCGAGGCCTGATCGGGCCACTCGCGCAGCATCTGGTCGAGCAGCTCGGCCCCGCGGACGATGTTGCCCCCCGCCTCCTCGAAGAGGTCGAAGAACTCACGGTCTCTCGGGACGAGCACCTGCGACAGGCGCGGCATGGGACGTCCTCCTGTGGGGTCCTGGGGAGCGGGTGCCCGGCGGCGGCACCACGGAAACGCGGCGGCAGTCTAGCGGCGCGCGCCGCCGCGCCTCGGGCGGGCCGTCAGTCGACGCGCATCCGCGCCCGCTCGATGCGGCGCGCCGTGAGCTCCCCGGCCGCGCCGAAGCGCTCGCGCACGGCGGCGGCGCTCGCCGCGTGGTCGTAGGCGACGCGGCAGAGCTGGACCTTGCCGTCGTCGCCGAGGACCGCGTAGGCGGCGCGGTGGTCGCCGTCGACGGGCATGCCGACGCTGCCGGGGTTGACGAGCTCGACCCCGCCGGGCCCGGGCCGGCGGAACTGGATGTGGGTGTGGCCGAAGACGACCCGCGGCTGCGTGACGCCCTCGAGCAGGCGCTCGTCGTCGTCCGAGGACGCCGGGAGGAAGCTCTCCACGTCGGAGATCGGCGAGGCGTGGCAGAAGAGCGTGTCGCCCTTCGTCAACGAGAACGGGAGCCTCGCCAGCTCGGCGACCGTCTCCTCCCCGAGCAGCTCGCGGCACGCGGCCACCGCCGCCTGCACGGCGTCCGGCGCCTCGTCCGGGTTGGCGGTCCAGCGCTCGCCGTTGCCGCGGATCCACTCCGCGTCGAGCTCGCGCAGGCGCGCGAGCGTCTCCGCCGGCCAGGCGCCGAAGAGCGTGAAGTCCCCGCCGAGCACGAAGCGGTCGACGCCGCGCTGCGCGGCGTCCGCGAGGACGGCCTCGAGGGCGGGGAGGTTGGCGTGGACGTCGTAGAGGAGGCCGGTCGGCATGGCCTGAAGGAGGTCGTCGTGATGCCGATCACCTTAGCTGCGCGCACCCGCCGGGTGCGCTCGTCCTGTTCCATCGGGAAGGGGTTGGGTTGCTTCGCATCTGCTGTGCCTCGCTGGCCGCCCTGGCGCTGCTCGTCGCCGGATGCGGCGGCGAGGACGACGACGCCGGCGCCGCCAAGGAGGCCTACCTGGAGCAGGCCGCCGCGGTGGCCCATGCCCTCGACGAGGCCGCCGTCGTGTTCGCGGAGGACTTCGCGTCCGTCGATCCGGGGGAGCTGGCCGGCAAGCTCGCGGAGGGCGCCGACCTGATCGCCAAGGCGGCCGGCGACCTCGGTGAGGTCGAGCCGCCGTCCGACATCGAGGACGCCCACGCCCGGATGGTGGCGGGGCTCGAGGCGCTCGCCGACGAGTTCCGCGCGGCCGCCGCGGCCGCCGAGGAGGGCGACAGCGAGACGCTCGCGGCGATCGGGGAGGAGCTCCAGTCCTCGCAGGCGCTCGAGGAGGTCAGCGCCGCCGGCGAGGAGATCGAGGAGGCCGGCTACGAGTTCATGCCGGTCGTGGAGTAGCCGGGTGGCGCGCGCCCGCGCCGGCGGGCGCGCGCAGGCCCGTCGCCCGTCCGGCGCGCGGCCGTCGCCGTCGTGACCGCTCGGTCGCGCGGGTATCCCGGCGGGTACCCTGCGCGTTCCTTGATCTCGATCACGAAGGGAAGCCCGATGCTGCGCGTCCTCACCATCTCGCTCGCCGCCCTGGCGCTGCTCGTCGCCGGCTGCGGCGGCGGCGACGACGACACCGACAAGGAGACCTACGAGCGGCAGGTGAACGAGGTCGGCCAGGCGCTCGACCGCACCTTCGACCAGCTCGGCGAGAGCATCAGCAGCTCCGGCTCGGCCCAGGAGGCCGCCGGGAAGCTCGAGGAGGGCGCCGACTCGCTCGCGCGGGCCGCCGGCGACTTCGATGAGATCGACCCGCCGTCCGACATCGAGGACGCCCACGACAAGATCGTCGCCGCGCTGAAGGCGCTCGCCGAGGACTTCCGCGAGGGCGCCGAGGCGGCGAAGCAGGGCGACGTCAACGAGCTGCTCGCCTTCGCCCAGGGGCTGCAGACCTCGCAGCCGGTGCGCGACATCAGCGAGGCGAGCCAGGAGATCGAGAAGGCCGGCTACGACTTCGGCTCCGGCGGCGAGTCGCAGGACGGAAGCGGCAACTAGCTAGGCCCGCGGAACGACGAAGCCCCGCCGGCGGCGGGGCGTTCCGATGGGCCGTGCTGGGCTCGAACCAGCGACCTCCAGCTTGTCGAGCTGGCGCTCTCCCAACTGAGCTAACGGCCCGTGGGCGAGCCGAGGATAGCAGCGCCCGCCGGGCCGGGACGGCTCTCCCGCGCGGCGAGCTTCCCCTTCGCCCGCATGGTCTCGACGAAGACCTCGCGGGAGGTGTAGCGGGGCGTCCAGCCGAGCGTCCGCTTCACCTTCTCGTTCGAGGCGACCCAGGGGTGCGTGAGGAAGTGGAGCATCCCCGGGGGCGCCTCCGCCTGGCCGATCCGCCACATGACCGCGCCGATCCGCCGCGCGAGGGCGGGCGGCATCCGGCGCACCTTCACGCCGGCGATGTCGGCGGTCTCGCGCCAGGTCAGCGTCCCGTCGCCGGTGACGTTGTAGATGCCGCCGTGGCGGCCGGCGAGCAGCCGCGCGATCGCGTCGACGAGGTCGTCCTCGTGGACGAACTGGACGGGCGCGTCGAGCCCGCCGACGTCGGGGAGGAACGGCTGGTCGGTCCAGCTGCGGACGATGTAGTTGTCGACGTTGGGGCCGAAGACGATGCAGGGGCGGACGATCGTCATCGTCCGCTCGGGGTGGCGGAGCGCCCAGAGCTGGCAGAGGCGGTCGGACTCGGTCTTGTCGCGCGCGTACTCGAAGTCCGGCACGCCGCGGACGGGATGCTCCTCGGTGAGCGGCACCGGGTTGTCCGGGAAGGCGCCGTACGCGGTCGTCGACGAGGTCACGAGTACCTGCTCGACGCCGGCGGCCGAGGCGGCCTCGAGCACGTTGTGCGTGCCGTTGACGTCGATGTCGTACATCGCCCGCTCGTCGCGGATCGGGTTGAGGACGAAGGCGAGATGGACGAGCGCGTCCGGGCGCACCTCCTCCAGCAGCGCACGGGCGCCGGCGGCGTCGCGGACGTCGAGCTCGCGGTACTCGGCGCGCGGGCGGAAGGCGCGCGGCGGGCGGACGTCGGCGATGACGACCCGCTCGGTGTCCTCGCGCGCCGCGAGCAGCTCGACGAGCCTGCTGCCGATGTAGCCCGAGCCCCCGGTGATGACGTACCGCATGTGCCTCTCCTCCTCCGCGTCTGGCTGCCCGGCCAATCCTACGCCGCCGCGCCGGTGCGGGGAGCGCGCCGGGCGGGTACGGGGCGCCCATGCGCCGCCAGCTCGAGCGCGCCCGCCGCGCCCCGCCCGTCGCCCGCCTCGCCGCCGACGCGGCGGGGCTCCCGCTCGGCGCGCTGCTCGCGCTGCTCGCCGCCGCCCGGGGCGGGAAGGCCTTCCACCCCGCCGGCGCCGTCCACGCCGCGACCCTGCGCGTCCACGGCGTCCCCTCCGCCCCGCCGGCCGAGCTGCTGCGCACGCCGGCCGCGCACGCCGCGCTCGTCCGCTTCTCCCGCTCCCTCGGCCTCCCGCGCCCGCTCCCCGACCTGCTCGGGATGTCGATCCGCCTCCCCGACGTCCACGGCCCCGGCGCCCACCAGGACCTCCTGCTCGTGAGCTCCGCCGACCTGCCGGTCCTCCACCACCTCTTCCTCCCGGCGGGCGACGTCCAGCGGCGCCCCTACACCTCCGCCCTCCCCTACCGCGCCGGCGGCGAGCTCGTGCTCCTCGGCGCGCTGCCCGACCCCGACTCGCCGCGCCCGGCGGGCGAGGACGAGCTCGTGCGGCTCGCCGCCGCGGCGCGCACCGGGAAGCTGCGCTTCCGCCTCGCGGTCGCCGGCGTCGGCGGGCGCTTCCGGCCGGTGGCGACGCTCGAGGTCGGCGAGCGCCTCGGCGACCCCCTCGACGCGCTCCGCTTCAACCCGTGGAACACCGGCGGCGGGCTCGAGCCGGCGGGCTGGCTCAACCGCGCCCGCGCCTGGGCGTACCCGCTGTCGCAGGCCGCCTGGGGCCGCGCCGCACGCCACGGCGACGGAGCGCCGGCCGCCTAGCCGCCGTCGCCCTCGCCGTCGTCGAGCTTGCGCGTGTCGCGCGGCTCGAGGAACGGCTCCTCCTCGGGCGGATGGCCGGCCTCGATCTCGCGGCTGCGGGCGAGCTCGGCGTCGAGCTCGGCGCCGAGCAGCAACGCGATGTTCGCGATCCACATCCAGACGAGGAAGATGATCACGCCGCCGAGCGCGCCGTAGGTGGCGTTGTAGTTGCCGAAGTTCGCGACGTAGAAGGCGAACGCGGCCGAGGCGACGATCGTCAGGGCGACCCCCAGCGCGCCGCCCGGCGTGAGCCAGCGGAAGCGCGGGTGCTTGACGTTCGGCGCGGCCCAGTAGAGCAGCGCGTACATCGAGGCGACGAGGACGAGGATGACCGGCCACTTCGCGATGTTCCAGGCGTCGACCGCGGTGTCGCCGACGCCCAGGACGTTGCCGACCTCGCGGGCGAGCCCGCCGGTGATCGTCACGCCGATCGCGACGGCGGCGAGCATGACGAGCAGCGTCAGCGTCGTGAGCACGCGCGTCGGCAGCGTCTTCCAGATCGGGCGGCCCTCCCCGACGTCGTAGATCGCGTTGGAGGCGCGCATGAAGGCGGCGACGTAGCCCGAGGCCGACCAGAGCGCGCCCGCGAGCCCGACGACGAGGAGCACGCCCGCGGCGCCCTGGTTGCGCTGGAGGTTCTCGATCGCGCTCGTGACGATCTCCTGCGCCGGCCCGGGCGCGACGGTGGCGACGTTGTCGATGAGCGACTGTGTCGCGTCGTCGCCGAGCAGGCCGAGGATCGAGACGAGCGCGAGCAGCGCGGGGAAGATCGCGAGGATGCCGTAGTAGGTGAGCGCGGCGGCCCAGTCGGTGAGGTTGTCCTCGCGGAACTCCTCGACGGTCCGCTTCAGCGTCGCCCACCAGGAGCGCGCCGGCAGGTCGGTCGGGCCCTCCGGCGCGCGCTCGCGGACCTCCTCGACGGGGAGGTCGCGCTGCGGCGGACGCGTGCGGCGGGGCATCGGCTAGCCCCGCCGCAGCCGCCACACGAGGGCGACGACGAGCGCGATGGCGACGGCGATCCCGGCGATCGGCGCGCGCCGCGCCGTCGCCTGCCCGCCGAGCTCGGACGCCTTCGCCTTCGCGCTGTCCTGGCGGCCCTTGAGCCGGCCGCGGAGCTCGCTCACCTTCTCCTGCGCCTGCGCCCGCACGTCGACCTTGTGGGCGAGCGCCTCCACGGTCTCGCCGAGCTGGCGGCGGGTCTCGGCGATCTGCTCCTCGAGGCGGGCGGCCTCGGGCGAGATCGCCCGCCCCCGCCCGTCGCCCGCGGTCTCGTGCGCCGTCATCGCCTCGCCTCCCGGTCGGGGTCCGCCATCGCTCGTCGCGGACGCCGTCACGTCTCCGGCCCCTGCCGGGTGCCGCGCTCGGCGCGGGCGCGCTCGCGCTCGGCCTCGCCGACGGTGCGCACCTGCTCCACCTGCTCGCCCTCGCCGCGGCGCCGGCGGGCGGGCTCGTCGCCCGGCGAGATGAGGCCGGCCCAGAGCGCGGCGATCGTGAGCAGGAGGTGGAGGACGTTGTCGGCGCCGTCGACCGGCATGAAGCCGAGGACGTCGTCGCCGTCGATGAAGCCGATGAGCGTGACGACGGCGTAGACGAGCCCGAAGGCGATCGCGCCGGCGCGCGCCGTGCTCCGCCGCGGGGCCATCGCCACGAGGAAGACGCCCGAGGCGATGTGGACGAGGTTGTGCCAGCCGTTGACGTCGAGGCCGAGGAAGCTGTCGCGCTCCAGGTCGTCGCCGACGTCGAAGCTCGCGTCGGCGATGAAGCCGAGGATCCCGGCGAGGATGAGCACCGGGCCGATGATCAGGCACAGCCACTGGGCGGCGGTCCGGCCCCGGTCGTCGGTCGCCCGCTCTGCGGCGCCGCCGTGGGCGGGGGTCGATGCCATCTGCGTCTCCTCTCGTCGCCTACTGCTGCTCCGGCGGTGGGTGCTCGTGGCCGCGGCCTCGCAGGAGGCGCCGGCCGGCGAGCGCCACCGCTCCCATACCCGCAAGCGCGCCGGCCATGCCCTTGCGCGAGCGCCCGCCCCGCGAGGACATCCGCGACGTCACCCGGGAGATGAGCCCGCCGATGCCCGCCTGCTTGCCGCCACGGCGGGCGCGGCGGCCGTGGCCGCGCCGGGCCGGCATCCGCCGCGCCCCCTGGCGTGGCCGGGAACGGCGGGACGCGCGCCCGCGCGTCGCCCTCTGGATCGCGGTGTTCATGTCGGCTCCTCCTCGCTGGTGGATCGGGCGGCGGCGCCGCCGGGGCGCGCCGCCGCGGGGGTGACGTGGGGCCGTCGTCAGGATTGGTGGCGCACGTCCTGGGCCTTCTCCTGCGCGCTGGAGCGCAGGCCCTCGGCCTGCTCGCGACCGCTCTCCTGCACGGTCTCCTTGGCGCTCGTGGCCACGTCCTCGGCGACCTGCTTGCCGCGCTCGACCGCCTCCTGGCCGGTCTCCTTCGCGCGCTCCTTGACCTGGCCGGCCGTCGGGCCGAGGCGGCGCTGCTCGGCGCGGCCGGAGGGGATGAGCATCCCCGCGAGGAAGCCGACGCCCATCGCGCCGAGCGCGAGGCCGATCGGGTTCTCCTCGGCGATGCCGACCGCCTTGCCGGCGCCGCGCTTGACCTGGCCGGCGTCCGGCGTCGCGTCCGAGACCCGCGACCTGGCCCCCGACACCGTGCCGGTCACCGACTCCTTCGCCCCGGAGACCTTCTCCTTGACCGTGTCGGCGGCCCCGGAGACGCGCTTCCGCGCCCGGCCCGGGACGTCCGCCTTGTAGCCGAGCGCCTCGACCTCGGCGTGGCCGCGGATCTGCTCGCCGGCCTGCGTGGAAGCGCCGGTCGACCTGCTCGCGCAGGCGCCCCTTCGCCTTGCCGGCGACCTGCTTGGCCTGCTCCTGCGCCTGGCCGCCGAGCTGCTGGGCCTTCTCCTGCACGCCGCTCGGCGACTCCGCGCCGGTCGCGGGTGGGTGGCTCGTCATCACTTCCTCCTGGGGAGGTCGGGAGGAGCCCGCCTACCCACCGGCGGCCCGGGCAAACGGTCGCGGGCGGGAAGCTGGAGCGCCGGGGTCAGACCGGGAGCTCGCGCTCGCGGACGACCATCGGCAGGCCGCCGCGCGGGCTGAGCGTCGGCATCTGGCGGACGACCATCCGGTGGCCCGGCCGGGCCTGGAGGCGGAAGCGCTGGAGGATGAGCGCCGCGACGGTCTTCACCTCCATCTGCCCGAAGCGCATGCCGATGCAGGTGCGCGAGCCGCCGCCGAAGGGGACGTAGGCGCCCTTCGGCAGCGCCGCCTTCCGCTCGGGCGCGAAGCGCTCGGGGATGAACGCCTCCGGGTCGGGGAAGACCTCCGGCAGCCGGTGGCTCGCCCACGAGCAGTAGTTGACGTAGGCGCCGGCGGGGACGGTGTGGCCCCCGAACTCGAACGACGCGACGGCGCGCCGCGGCCCGATCCAGGCGGGCGGGTACAGGCGCAGCGTCTCGTCGAGCGCCATGTCGAGCTCGGGCAGCCCGCTCGTGATCTGCTCCGCCGTCGGCGGGTCGTCGCCGAGCACCCGGTCGACCTCGTCGATGAGCCGGGCGAGCACGTGCGGATGGCGCGCGAGCTCGTACATGAGGAAGGAGATCGTCGAGGTCGAGGTGTCGTGGCCGGCGAACATGAGCGTGACCATCTGGTCGCGCACCTCGCGGTCGGAGAGGCGCGTGCCGTCCTCGTCCTCGGCGAGCAGGAGCATGCTGAGGATGTCGCGGCGCTCGCCGTCCGGGTCGGCCCGGCGGCGGGCGATCTCGCGGTAGACGATGTCGTCGAGGATCCTGCGCGACGCCATCATCCGCCGCCACGGCGAGCCGGGGCCGCGCAGCAGCCGCAGCGCGAAGTCGATCCCGTAGAAGCCGAGCGCGCGCTCGAAGTGGTAGGCGGCGAGCTTGCCCGTGTCGTTGTCGTCGGGGTCGAGGCCGAGCAGGGCGCGCATCGCGATGCGCATGGCCAGCTCACGCGCCCAGTGGTAGACGTCGACGACCTGCCCCGGCCGCCAGGCGCGCAGCGCGGCGAGCGCCTCCTCGACCATCGTGTCGACCGCGGCGGCGATCTGCCTGTGGTGGAAGGCGGGCAGCATGATCTTGCGCGCCCAGCGGTGGTAGTCGCCGTCGATGGTCAGCAGGCCGTCGCCGAGCAGCGGGATGAGGTCGCCGAAGCTCCCCTCCCGCCAGTGGAAGTTCTTGGCGTGGGAGACGGTGATGTAGTGGTTGGCCTCCGGGCCGAGCATGAAGACGACGCGGCCGTGGAGGACGCGGACGCTGAAGATCGGCCCGTGCTCCTCGTAGAGCGAGAGGAGGATCGGGAGCGGGTCGCGCGCGAACTGGAGCGTCCGCTTGAGGTCGAAGTCCGCCGGCCCCGGCGGGTACGGCACGTCCGCGCGGCGCTCGACGAGGATGTCCCCGACCACGCGCGCGACCGGGTTCGAGCTCATCGGCGACGGGGCCGTCACAGCCATGGCGCGACTATACCTGGCTGGCCGGCCAGCCTGGAGCAGGTTCGCCGGGCGCCGCGACGCGTCCTCCTCCCGGCCGAGCACGGTAGCTTCTCGCGCCAACATGACCGCTCACCTCCGCGACATCAGCGCAACCCTCCGGGCGATCGCCGCCGGCGAGATCGAGATCAACGACAGCCAGGCGGCGCGGTCGCGAAAGCCGCCGCCGAGCTCTGCGACGCGCTCGCGAACGCGCCCGATCCGCGGCTGCTGACCGACCGTGACGTGGCGGAGCTCCCCTACGCGATCTGGCACAGCCAGGTGCGAACCGCCGCGCTGAACGAGGCGCTCGCCCTCGGCGGCTACCCACAGGAGACGCCGCCGACCTTGGAGGAGCTCAACGCCGAGGCGCGCCGGAACTTCCGCGCCGCCCGCGGGCTGTACGACGCGCTGGGCGAATAGGGCTCGTGTGGCCAGCGGCGCGGAGGGTGGAAGAGGCGCCGACCGGAATCGAACCGGTGTACGCGGCTTTGCAGGCCGCTGCGTAACCACTCCGCCACGGCGCCGTGTGGGCGCTCTAGCCTAGCGGCGAACTCCGCCGGTTGTGGCCCTCAGCGCGTCCCTGCCTTCCCGACGGTAGCAACGGCCGGCCGGACCGGGGCGCGTCAGAGCCCGCTCGGGTCCACGTCGCCGCCGTGGAGCGCCCGGTCGAGCGCGCGCACGACGCCCTGCGGGTCGGCGACGCCGGCGAAGCGGAAGAGGTCCTGGCGCTCGTCGCTGGCGACGTCGAAGTCGACCGTCCCGACGCGGAGGAGCCGCTCGAGCGGCGACTGCGAGGTGTTGATGTTCTGGATCCGCTCGATCCGCGTCTGCTCGGTCCGGCGCGAGAGCAGGCCGCGGCGGATGTGGAGGCGGCGGGTGGTGATGACGTACTCGGTCGCGGCCCGCTTGAGGAAGCCGGCGACGAGCAGGACGGCGAGCGCGACGAGGAGCGCGAGCACGACCCAGCCGGCCTTCACCTCGTCCTCGGCGACCTGCGAGGCGGCCGCGGCGACCGCCCCCGCGAGGATCACGAGCACGACGCCGACGGCGTAGAAGCGGAGCACCGCCCGCCACGAGGGGTGCCCGCGGAAGATGATCTCCTCGCCCTCGAGCAGGTCCATGGGCGCACTCTATCCGGCGTGGAAGCCGGTTTCCGAGCGCCCTATAATTGCGGCCGCGCATGCGGCTGTAGCTCAGTTGGCTAGAGCGTCTGCTTGCCATGCAGAAGGTCGTGGGTTCGAGTCCCATCAGCCGCTTCAGGATCCGCGCTACGGCGCGGATTCGGCTTTTCTGGTTCGAAGCCCATTTGCTGGGTGAGCATCGGGACCTCCTGCGTTTCGGTTGTCCCGATCCTATGTCGGCGGACCGGCGCACCGGAGCCGAGCGCACCTCTCGCGGCGCAGCGATACCCCAGCGGCGGCGTTTCTCGTCGATCGCCTGCGCGAACGACGCGGACGTCCAGTAGCGCGCGAAGTACGTGTCGAGCATCTCCCGGGCGTCTTCCCACGTCCGCCCGCCCTCCACCGCAGCCAGCGACGAGAGCGACCCGACAACCGACGCGCAGATCTGCTTCACATCACGCGGAGGACGCTTGTCTCGTCGGACCTGCGTCAGCCCACTGGGACCGAACGCGTCGGCGGAGGCGAGCTGCCGCCACCATCCCACGACTGGCCGGCGCTGCATGTCCTGGGTGCCCGATGCGGCCTCCCGCAGAGTCAGCCACTGGCCGGTCGCGTAGCGCCAGAGTTCCCCCAGGTAGCCGCCCAGCACGGCCTCGGGCTCGCGCGGAAGCCACTCGTTCCCGATCCGCACCGAGTTGAGCATCCGGCTTCGCATCTCGAACTCGATTCGCCATACGGGCCCGTCCGAGGCCGGGTCGTAGCCGGCGGCCTTCCAGGCAGTCCGAATACGGGCGTCGGCATCAGCCTCCAGCGTCTTGTCGTACAGGCGAGCGTAAATGGGGCCACCCCGCTCCCCGAACGAGAAGCCGCTCAGCCGCCGACCCTCATGGTGCACGAGCGCCGCAAGCTGGTACTCGCGGCGGACCACGGCTCGGCAGACGAACCGATCGAGGTCTTCGCGAGTGAGCCGCGGACCCACGACGTCGGCGGCGAGGTCCAGGCGCCCCAGCCGCCAGGGCGTCCGCTCTCCTCCCGGAAGCACGCGTCCCATGAGCGGGATGAGATGGCGGCTGGTCCACTCCCGAAGCTCCCGGAACGCCTCGGCAGCACCGGCCTCGCGTGCGAAGTCCGCGCGAACCCAGGCGAGGATCCTCGGCGCGCGCGTGCGCTCGTGCGCGACCTTCAGATCCCAGCAGGGACAGCTGAGGTGGAAGGGACGTCGCTGCACGCCGAACGGGCTGAGCAAGACCGGTTCGGTTTCGTCGCCGATCGTGACGCTCCACCCTGTGGTGACCGCTCGTCCTTGTCGCCGAGCCTCGTGCTGTAGCTCCGACAGCATCTCCTCCAGCTCGTCGGGTCCTTGGTCGCGGGCCGGACGAGCCGCCGGCAGGTCGAGGGAGACCTCGAACCCGTCGACGTGCTGGGAAAGGATCCGCAGTTCGCTCATCTCAGGTCCTCCGCGTAAGCGCAAGCCGCCTGGACCGCAGCGAACTGAGCCAGCAGCTTCAGCCCCTCGTCGTCCATGTTCCGGCCGACCACCTCACCGAAGCGGACCGAGCGCCCATCGAGGAACGCGTCGATCGCGGACCTGATCGTCGCGCCGGGCTTGAAGAGCCGGAAACACGCCTGCCACGTGAGGGACATGAGCCGCTGACGTTCCGCAACGACCGCGTCGGTGAGCGTGGGCACGCCGAAGGCCTCGGCAAGCCACTCGCGCGCCAGGCCGTGGAGCTCCAGCAACGTCCCGGGATGCAACGGGAAGCGAACCCCGGCTGCACACGCCTGCCACGGGCGCACCTCGATGTCGCACCGCGGTGCAGGCACAGGGCGAAGTTCCAGGTCGCCGGCGTCAGGAATCCACAGCACCCTCCCACCGGGCTGATAGCTGATGCGGCCGGGCAGCGGCTCCGGCGGCTGCCAGGCGCTCATCGCGCCTTCACCGCCCTCGCCGCTGCCGCCTCAACGTCTGCGCGTGCAGCGCGTCCGACCAGCTCACCTCGGTTCCTGCCTGAACGCACCTCTTCCACATGGAGCGTGACCGGCGTGCCTACCGGGACCCCGGCCAGGTTGCCGACCTCGCCGTCCAAGTACACGACGAGTGCGTTACCGAGACGGCGCGGATCCCGCAGCTCCACCACGGTCGTCTCCGCACCTGTGGTCTTGCTCACGAAGCTGTACGGCTCACGCGCCCAAACCCATCCGTTGAACACGACACCGCCAGCCGGCACACGCTGCTGCTGATCACTCATGGACACTCACCTCACTAGTAGATTGCGAGGTGACAGTGCCAAGGACGGCAGCGTGCTGCTGACTTTTCGCGTCAGCGGTGAAGTTGGACCCCTCGTATTACGCGCGGGATGAGACCCCGGGGTTGCAGGCTCAGCGGAAGGCGCAGCACGACTGGCATCGCGAGCAGATGGCGGAGGTGGAGGGCGCGGTCGCGGACCTGCGCGACCGGGGGTTCTCGGTTCAGGTCACCAACGTCGCGGAGCTGTGCCCGGAGGGCAGGCCGCACGGGGTCTACCACTTCCTGCGGTGGTCGGCGCCGAGCGGCGGCCGTGGGGATGTGTCGCGCGGGTTCGGGTGGCATTCGCCCAAGCAGATCAACATCGCCACCGGCACCACCAGCAAGAACAAGAAGGCCGCCGCGCACGCCGACCCGGACTTCTGGGCGAACTTCACCTGCACCGTCCGCGTCCCCGGCAAGGTCACCACCGGCAAGTGGGTGCTCAGCCGCATGCCCCAGCGCGGCTTCGGCGTCAACAACTCCGGGCCCAAGATCCGCGGCGGCGGGTATGTGATCAAGGCCGACTACAACGTCCCCGCCACCATCAACCCCGAGACGGTGTGGTGGGATCTGCTTGCCAACTTCGAGGGGCCGAAGCGGTGGTTGTGGCAGACCCGCTGGCAGACCAACGACCCGGACGACGCCTCCACATCAGCCGCGATCAGCGTGTACGGGCCGCGCAACGCGCGCTGAATTCGGGGCGAGGTTGCGGTCACTTCCGCAAGACGCCTTAGCATCCTTGCTGAGGAGAACGGCCCTTCCCGGATGCGGTCTGGAGTTGACCGGGACGTTATCTTAACCGCATGGCCGCGGCCAGACCTCCCCTGCCCAAGCGCCTCCTCGCGCTCGTCGCGGCCATCGCGCTCGCCGCGGCGGGCGCGCTTGCAGCCAGCGACTCGCCGGCGCCCGCCCAAACCGAACAGGCGAACGTCACGCTCACCGTCGTCAACTCAGACGGTTACCCGCAACCGGAAGCAGGGGTGTGGGTGGACGGCAACGGGCAGGTGTGGTGGTACGAGGACAAGAGAAACTTCATCGGCCCCACCTACGCGAACGGGCAGATCAGCTTCTTCGTGAAGCAGCCGATCAAGATCAGGGTGCGCCGTGGTCTCTGGTCAGCGGACGCGGAGTGGCGGCCAAATCATTTGAACACCATTCCCTGTTATCACCAGGTGGACGGCCCTGACGGCGAAGGGGTGCTGGTCGAGGTCGCGCCGGGCGACCAGAAGACCGTGACGCTGCCCGCGGTGCTGCCCAGGGGCAGCGGCGCGCTCACCCCGTACGTGCTGCGCACCGTCTACCTGATCAACCAGGAACGCCGCAACGCCGGCGCACCGCCCGTCCAGATCTCCGCGAGCCTGACGAGAGCTGCCGACGCCTACGCCCGGCACATTCTCGCCCACACCAGCTATGACCCCGACCGAAGCGGCCATTGCCTTGCCGGCACCCCCTCGATCCGCGGCGTCGACCAGGGATACGGGTCGAACGTCGGTGAGAACATCTATTGGGGGGCCGGTGGGCCGGACGCTGCAGTCCGAGCGTGGATGCGCTCTACCGGACACCGCGAGAACATGTTGGACCCCAAGTGGGATGTTGTCGGCGTAGGGGTCGCGAACACAGGCACAGCGGTGGCGAAGTTCAGCCGCTGCGCGGGTTCTCAGTACAAGAACTGCGAGCTCACCGGCAGCTACGGCGAGAACGTCCCCGTCGGCGACGATAGCGGCGATAGCGACGATGGCGAGGAGCCGCTTCCCAGCGGCACCTACCGGATCCGCGCCAACCGTGTCCTGCGCGGGGTCGCGCGCTTCTACGACTTCCCGCCCGTAGAGCAGGAGCGGGTCCGCTCCGGGTATGTGCGCTACCCGCTGCGCGGACGGTACGTGCGCGAGCTCGTCCCCGCCTCGACGTTGCGCAAGGCCGCGCGAGCCGGCTACTTGAGCTTCCGCGTCGCCTCAGTCAAGACCCGCTGGCGCGGCAGCTTCCCCCTGCTTTTCCTCACCATCCGCGACCCCGCCAACGACGCGCCCAAGCTCACCCAGCTCGCCCGCACCGCAAGCGCGGTCCGCCGCGGCGTCGCCGCCTTCCGCCTGCGCGGCATCCCCGCCGAGCGCATCCACACCGCTTATGCGCGCTACCGGCTGGACGGGCGGTGGGTGCGCGAACTCATCCCCACCCGCACCCTCCGCCGCTCAGCCGGCAAGACCCTGCGCGTCCGCGTCGCCTCACCAAAAACCCGCTGGCGCGGCCAGCCACCGAAGCTCTTCCTCCAGCTCACCGACCGCTGAGCAGCCGGTCCCCCGGAGCCGGCTTGCCGCCGGACGCCTGCGCGAATGCCAGCCCCGCACACGGCCTCGGCTCCGGCGCTGCATGGGCGGATGATGGCCGCAGGACCGCGACAAGATCAACCGCTAGGAGCAGGGTCCAAACCATGAACCCGGCGTGGTCCAAAGCCACGGCCTAGTGCGGTCCAAAACCCTACTCTAGGGTGGTCCAGAGTGGTCGTCTACCGTCGGCGCAGCTGGCTGATGCAGCCCATCCCTTGTTGGAGTCGACGATGGCGACCCCCTCCTCCCAGTACCGAGAGCGGCTGATCGACCGCGCCCTGGACGAGCACGCCAGCGAGCTGCCCGCGCTGCTGGTCGTCGGGCCCCGCGCGTGCGGGAAGAGCACGACGCTCATTCAGCGTGCGGCGACGGTCGTGCGGCTGGACCGCCCGGCGGAGGCGGCCGCGTTTGATGCTGACCCGGACTCGGCGCTCGCCGGACTCAAAGAGCCGGTGCTCTTGGACGAGTGGCAGCACGTCCCGGGTGTGCTCGGCGCCGTCCGCCGCGCTGTCGAGCAGGACCCGCGGCCCAACCGCTTCCTGGTCACCGGCTCGGTCAACGCCGAGCTGCGACATCAAGTGTGGCCGGGCACCGGGAGGTTGACGAGGCTCATCATGTACCCGTGCGTCCCCGTGCAGCGGGCCTTCGCCGAGCTGTGAGCGCACCGACGCAAGCTCTGCGGTGAGCCGCTCGCGCCATCCTTCAAGCAGGTCCAGGTCGTCGGCGCGGTAGGGGCCGTGCTCGCGCAACCACGCGAGCTCCCTGGCGACGAGCCCGAGCGGGTCGATGGGCGGCAGGTCGGCGACATAGCGGGCGCTGACCTCATGGAAGCGGCGCAGCAGCTTCCCGAACTCGTACGCGTCCGGCGGCCGGCCGGGGTCGTGATCAAGCCACGTCCAGAAGCTCACCACGCACGCGCCGACCTGCAGCGGCTCGTCGGAGATGTCATCCGCCGGCGGGAGCGCCGGGAAGCGTTCCTCCGCCAGCCAGCGGGCGATGTCGAGCTCGCGCTGCACCGCGTCACGGTCACGACCAGGGCGGCTGACGCGGGCGAGGTGCTTGCGGTCAGGCAGGCGGTAGGCGGCGTTGGTGCCGAACCGCACCAGCTCAGAGCCGGCATAGTCGACGCCGACGGTGCGGCAGGCGACCTCCAGGACGGCGAGCGCGGCGGGTGGTGTCCACGCAGATGCGGGCATTGCCGTGACCATGCCGGCGCACACGCGCACACGGTGCGTGTTCACCAGATCCGGCCAAGCAGGAGGTCCCGCTTGCCTCTCGGCCGCCAGCAGCGTTGTTGCGGTCGTCTCTGCATGAGGCGATATCTGTTGTGTCGTGACTCGCTCGCTGGCCCTACGCCGGAAGGCTTGGCGCTCCATGGCGCGACCCGCCGCCCTCTGGATGGCCGCCACGTGGGTGTTCGCTGCGCTTGGCTTGGTCTCCTCGGCGCATCCCGCTGTGGCCGTGCCGCTCTCCGACGTCGATCCGTTCATCGGCACTGCTGCTGACGGCAACACGGTTCCGGGGCCACAGGTGCCGTTCGGGTTCGCAAACCCCAGCCCGGACATGGCCGACTGCCCGACCCCATCCGGCTACTGCCCCGGGTCGCCGGCGCTCGGGTTCTCCCAGACGCACGTGTCAGGCACCGGCGGCGCAGGCAAGTACGGCAACGTCCGGCTCACCCCCTACGTCGGCGAGTGGACGCTCCGCCCCGCCCCGGCACCGCTGGTCGGTGAGACCGCGCGCCCCGGCTACTACGCCGCGACGCTCGCCGGGGTCCGCACCGAGCTGACCGCCTCGCGGCTTGCGACGCTCACCCGCATCGTCTACCCGCGGCGTGAGCGCGCCTGGCTGTTGGTCGACGCCGCAGCCCGCCTCCCCTACGACGGGCCGCAGGCGCAGCGGGCTGTGCGAACGATCGTCCGCATCAACTCCCCGCGCTCCTTCTCCGGCTCGATCACAGTCGCCGGTGGGTGGGGTGACGGGCGCTACACCCTCCACTTCGCCGCCGAGTTCGACCGTCCGGTGGTGTCGCTGACGCTCTGGCGTGACGGCATTGCGCTCCCCGGCCGGCGGGCGCTGGTCACGCGCGCCGAGCGCGCTGGCGTGCTCGCCGGCTTCGACGCTCGCAAGCGGCGGGCGGTGCGGGTGCGGGTCGGGCTGTCGTTCCGCTCGGTGAAGCGGGCGCGCGCGAACCTCCGCTCACTGCCCGGCTTCAGCTTCGCCGCGCAGCGGCGCCGCGCCGAGCGCGCGTGGCGGCAAGCGCTGGGCCGCGTCGACGTGGACGGGGGCACGCCGGCGCAGCGGCGAGTCTTCGCCACCGCGCTGTACCGCGCCCACCTCATGCCCCATGACCTCAGCGGCGAGAACGCGTGGTGGCGCTCGTCTGCGCCCCACTACGAAGACTTCTACACGCTGTGGGACACCTTCCGCACCCAGGCGCCACTACTCACGCTCATTCAGCCCAAGCGCCAGGCGGACATGGTCGCGTCGCTGCTTGACACCTACCGGCACACCGGTTGGCTGCCGGACGGTCGGATCGCCGGCAACAACGGTCTCACCCAGGTCGGCTCAAGCGCGACCGTCGTCATCGCTGACGCTCTCGACAAGCAGATGCGCGTCGACCGCAAGCTCGCCTACCGGGCGCTGCGCAAGGACGCAGATGTCGACTCACCCCGCTGGGGACACCAGGGTCGTCGGCTGTCGGCCTACCTGCGGCTCGGTTATGTGCCTGCTGATGAGCGCGCGTCGGTGTCGCGCACCGTCGAGTACGCCTACAACGACTACGCAGCAAGCCGCGCCGCCGCCACCGTCGGGGACCGCGAGCGTGAGCGGCGGTACCTGGAGCGCTCGCGCAGCTGGCGGAACCTCTGGGACCCCGAGACGCTGTCGTTGCGTCCCCGCCACCGTGACGGCAGCTTCGTCGCAGACTTCGATGCGTTCCGTAGGTGGTGGGGGTGGGACGCGCCGGTGTATGAGGGGTCGGCGCGGGCGTACTCGACGTTCGTGCCGCACGACGTCGGGACGCTCATCCGGCTGGTCGGTGGGGAGGGGGCGTTCGTCGCGTGGCTGGATGAGACGATGCAGCGCGCGCACGACCCGTCGAACGAGCCGTCGTTGCTCGCGCCGTGGCTGTACGTGCACGCGGGCCGTCATGATCGAACGGTTGAGCATGTCCGCCGCCTGCTCGCTGAGGCCTACAGCGATGCGCCCGCCGGGCTGCCAGGCAACGACGACGCCGGCACGCTGTCGGCGTGGTATGCGTGGGCGGCGATCGGCCTCTACCCCAACGCCGGACAGCCCTGGTACTACATCGGCTCGCCGATCTTCGACCGCGTGCGGATCCAACTGCCGAGGAAGCGCACGCTCACCATCGCGGCGGACGGCTCCGGCGGCCGCCCGTACGTCGCCTCGGCGACGTTGAACGGCCGGCCGCTGAAGCGGGCGTGGCTCACCCACCGCGAGCTGGTCCACGGCGGCGAGCTGCACCTGACGATGAGCTCCACCCCGACGGGCTTCGGCTCAACCCAACCCCCGCCGTCACCTGCCAGCGGCCATTGACGTCCTCCCCGTCCTTCAGGACGGGGATTCCTGCCGCGCCGCGTCAGGCGGCGCCTCGGTGGGTTCCTGCTTCACTACCAGCCGCCGGAACGAGTCCCGGTCTTACGCCGGCTCCACAGGCGTTTAGCCTCTCCGCCCGCCCGGCGGCGAGGATGACGTGGGCTGTTCGCCAAGATGTGCGCCGACTTCGAAGCGCATCTGGTCGAGACGAATGGCGAGGACCGCGGCTAACCCCGGCCTGAAGACCGGGGCTTGCGCCGCACACTCCCCGGTCAGGCAGCTCGCAGAGCATGCGGCACAGGCCGCGGAGGCGTCGCCGCAGCGGCCGCAGCCGCCCGCCGATCTGCTCCGCGTCCCAGCGGGCGTGCGCCCTGTCGGTCAGCGGATCGACCACGGCAGAGGCGTGGCGGTACGCATCGTTGTAGTCCTTGCTCAGATGCCAGCCGCCTGCGCGCGGGGTCGGGGTGGAGGGCTTGCCGATGACCGCCCGGAAGCTGCGCTTGGCCTTCCCGTTACGGTAGGCAACGGCGCGGCGGGCGCGGAGGTTGATGGTGATCCGCCACGCGTTGCTGGTGCGGATCGCGCGGTCGGCGGGGATCCAGCCGGTGCGGCCGTTGGGGCGGCCGGGCAGCATCACCCGCACCCACGGGCGCCCGTCGGCGGTCGCTTCTGCCACCACCGGCAGGACGGTGGCGGTGACTTCGACCTCTCGTCCTGCCATGGCCTCAGGTCAGGTCGCGGGGGCGGACGCGCTCGGGGAGGCGTTCGTCTGCGCGCAGCCGCCCGACGTCTGCCGCGGGATCCAAGACCGTCTCGCAGCCGCAAGCTGACAGGCGGCGCCCAACGCTGGGCTCCCCGCGGCCCAGGGAGATGGCGATGCGGGTGAGGCTGCGCAACAGCAGCGGCAGCTTGGCATGATGGGGCTTGGCGGCAGAGTCGCCTCCGGCGCGCACATCCCGCTGCCGCGACAGCGGATGGCGGCGTCCGTCGTGCGCCGCGGCGAGCGCGCGGACCTCGACCGTGCCGACGCGCAGCGCCTCGCCCGCCGCGAGCGGGCGGATGTCGCGCACGCCCGCCCGGGCCAGCGCCCCGGCGCAGCCGCGGGGCGCGACGACGGGACACCGCCCGAGCAGCCGCAGCGAGCGGCGGTCGAGGTGGTCGAGGTGCGCGTGGGAGACGAGGACGGCGTCGGGGCCGCGGACCGCCTCACGAGCGGGCGGCGGCGCGATCCGGCGCAGGTGCGCGACGCGCCGGCGCAGGACCGGGTCGGTGAGCAGCGTCGTGCCGTCCAGCTCGAGCCGGACGGTCGCATGCCCGACGTAGGTGACGGCGATCATCGCCCGGGCAGGCTCGCCGACGCGGGCCGCCGCGTCTGCGGTGCCCGCCTGCGCGCGGGCACACGCGCGCGCACGAGCGCGGCCGTGGGGTAGGCACCGCCGGCCGGACGCCCCGCCGCTCAGGCGCGCGCGGCCGCCGGCTCCGGCGCGCCGTGGAGCCGGCGACCGCCGCCCGTCCGCCCCGGGATGAGCAGCGCGGCCGCGAAGGCGGCGACGACGCCGATCGCCGAGATGACGAACGCGAGCGTGAACGCCGACTCGGCCGGGAGCGGGCTGCCCGGGAGGTGCTGCGCGGCGAGCACGGCGGCGGTCACCTGGGAGCCGACGGAGCCGCCGATCGTCCGCATGATCGTGTTGATGCCGCTCGCGACGCCGGTCTTCGTCGCGTCGACGGCCTCGACGACGAGGTTGCCCATCGCCGCGAACGCGAAGCTCATGCCCAGCCCCTGGACCGCGCCGCCGGCGTAGAAGGCCCACGGCCCGTCGTGGACGGCGGCGAGGAAGGCGAACGAGGCCGCGGTCACGGCCGTCCCGATGAGCAGCGGGAGCTTGGAGCCGAAGCGGGTGCCGAGCACGCCGGCGAGCGGCCCGCCGACGAGCATGACCGCCGCCGAGGGGAGCATGAAGAACGACGCCTCGGTCACCGACGCGCCGAAGCCGTAGCCGGTCGCCTCCGGCGCCTGCACGAACTGCGGGATGCAGATGAAGGCGCCGAACATCCCGAAGCCGACGAGCATGCCGGCGACGTTCGTCGTCAGCACCGGCCGCTCGGCCATGAGGCGGAGGTCGACGAGCGGCTCCTCCACGCGCAGCTCGAACCGGCCCCAGACGGCGAAGAGGACGAGCGCGGCGGCGAAGAGGCCGAGGACGGCCGCGGAGTCCCAGCCCCAGGTGTTGCCCTCGCTGACGCCGAGGAGCAGGCAGACGAGCGCGGCCGACAGCAGCAGCGCGCCGCCCCAGTCGATCTTCGCGGGGCTCTTGACCGGGGACTCCGGCACGAACAGGTGCGTCGTGACGATCGCGATCACGACGACGATGAGGCCGAGCCAGAAGATCCAGTGGTAGCTCAGGTGGTCGACCATCAGCCCGGCGAGCACGAGCCCGGCGCCACCGCCGATGCCGAAGGTGGCGCTGATGAGGCCGATGCCGGTCGCGACCTTCTCGCGCGGGAACTCGTCGCGGATGATCCCGAAGGAGAGCGGGAACGCGGCGCCGCCGAGGCCCTGGATCGCGCGCCCGGCGATGACCATCTCGAGGCTCGAGCCGAGCGCCGCGATGAGCGAGCCGAGCGCGAACAGCGCCTGGACGATGAGGAGCAGCCGCTCCTTGCCGAACATGTCGCCGAGCCGCCCGGCGATCGGCGTCGCGACCGAGGCGCTGAGCAGGTAGGCGGTGAGCACCCAGGTGACCGCGGTCGTGCTGGCGCCGAACTCGTGCTGCAGCTCCGGCAGCGCGGGCGCGACCATCGTCTGCGAGAGCGCGAAGGCGAGCGCGCCCACCGAGAGCACGGCGAGCGTCAGCCCGTAGTGCTGGCGCGTCGGGTCGGCGTGGCTCACAGCTCGTCGAACCCCCGGGCCAGCCGCTTGAGGATCTGCGCGCCGAGCCGGCGCTCCTCGGGGGTGAGCGTGGCGAAGATCTCGCGCTTCTTCTCGGCCAGGCGCCGCGCCTTCTCCTCCACGACGCGGCGGCCCTTGTCGGTGAGCGCGACGGTGACGTTGCGGCGGTCGTCGTCGCAGCGGCGGCGCTCGGCGAGCCCGTCGCGGACGAGCCCGTCGAGCATCCGCGTCGCCGTCGGGGTGGCGACACCCGCTGCCTGCGCGAGCTCGCCGACGTGGAGCTCGCGCGCCTCCAGCAGCGGCGACAGGAGCTGGAGCTGCGGGAGGGTCAGCTCGCCGGCCGGCGCGGCGGCGACACGGCTGCGCATCCGCCGGATCGCGCGGAACAGCTCGTCCCACGCGGCCTCGAAGGCCGCCATCGCCTCGTCGTCGCGCGTGTCGTTCGCCTCGCCCACGGAGCGCGAGAGGTTAGCAAGCTAACGATCGCCGTCCCCCGCCCCTCCCCTCGCCCACCCCATATGGGGAACTCGCGCAACTTCCCTGCACCCCACGCAACTCCGTTGCCCCGCAGGCAAGAAGTTGCGCAACTTCCCCAGGTGGTGGCTGAGGCAGGAGGGCCGGCGCCCCTACGCCGGCGCCGGGGACGGGCTCGAGGCGCGCCGGGCGGGTGCGGGCGGGGATGAGCAGATCGCCTGGATCACCCGCGCGGCGATGAGCAGCTCGATCGTCGGCGCGAGCGCGGCGAGCAGCAGGCCGAGCGCGAAGCCGCCCTGCACGAGGACGAGCAGCCGCTCCTTGCCGAACATGTCGCCCAGCCGCCCGGCGATCGGCGTCGCCACCGCGGCGCCCAGCAGGTAGGCGGTGAGCACCCAGGTCGCGGTCGTCGTGGAGGCGCTCAGCTCCTCCTCGATCTCGGGGAGCGCCGGCGCGACCATCGTCTGCGCCAGCGAGTAGGCGAGCGTGCCGAGCGCGAGGACCGCGAGCGTCAGCCGGTGGTGCGGGCGCCGGGCGGCGCTCAACGCCGGGGGCTCGGGCAGGTCGTCGCGGCGGCCATGCGCGCCAACCTTAGCGAGCTAACAGTCGGACGTGCTCGCTCCTCAGCCGCGCAGCGCCTCGTCGAGCGCCTCGTTGACGAGCTCGTCGGCGCGCGCGTTCTCCTCGCGCGGGACGTTGCGGACCGACCAGCGGTCGAACTCGCGCAGGGCGGCCATCGTCTCGATGAACAGCGGCTTCAGCCCCGCGTTCTTCACCTTGTACTGCCCGCCGATCTGGCGGGCGACGAGCTCGGAGTCGTTGACGACCTCCACCTCGTCGGCCCCGAGCTCGCGGGCAAGGCGCAGCCCGAGCTGGACCGCCCGGTACTCGGCGACGTTGTTCGTCGCCTCGCCGATGTACTCGCCGCGCTCGACGAGCACCTCGCCGCGCTCGTCGGTCACGACCGCGCCGACCGCGGCCGGGCCGGGGTTGCCGCGGGCACCCCCGTCGACGTTGACGATGACGCGCACGCCGTCAGTCGCCGGGCAGGTCGACGGGCGGGAAGCTCCCGTACGCGCGTGCGCGCCGGCGGTCGCGGATGACGCGCTTGCCCCCGGCGCTCCCCTCGCCCCGCTTGCGGCGGTCGGGGCCCGTGCGCCGGTCGATGATCACCTTGACGTTCGGGTCGTCGCGGTAGTACTCCACGAGCTTGTCGTAGAGCTGGTCCGCTAGGGCTTGGGGGACGACGCAGTAGATCACGCGTCGGACCCTACACCGACGCCGAGACGGCCGTCGGGGCCCGCGGAGGCGTTCCACACCCGCAGCGCCGGGTCGATCTCGTCGAGCTCGAGGCCCTTCGCGACGAGCACGACGGCCTCGTCGGCGTCGCCGAGGTCGACGCGGTAGCGGTACCACGACAGCTCCCACGCGACGACGACGGTCACCTCGCTCGGCGCGTCCGGGTCGGGGGTCGCGCTCACCCACGGCTCGCCGAGCGAGCGGGTGATGCCGGCGATCTTGCGCGGGAACTCCGACGCGTTGAAGAGCTCGAGCGCGCGCTCGATCTTCACCTCGGCGTTCGTCGGGACCGCCCGCACGTGGCGCGCGTCCTTGCGGCGCCGCCAGCGCGGCGGCTCGGGCCGGCGCGGCTCCGGCGGCGGCGTCGCCGGCTCCTCCCAGCCCTGGTGCTCGCCCCCCTCGGCCCAGGCCTCCTCCCCCACGGGCTCGGGGCCGACGGCGGGCGGCTCCTGCCGGCGGGCGGCGCGCCGCTCCCGCCAGCGGGCGAGCAGCCCCCGGCGCGGCTCGCGCTGACGGAAGGTCAGCGGCAGGTCGGCGGCAGCCGACTCGCGGATCCACCCCTCGGCGTCGGCGCGCGGCATGCACAGCTCGCAGACCAGCCGCCTGTGCCCGCCGGGCGCGAGGTAGGTGTCGGGGCGCTCCCCCTTGAGGATCGTGCGCCCGCAGACGTCGCACTGCTGGTCATCCTGGACCGTACGGAGCTCCTTCACCATGCGGCGGCCAAGGGTAGCGCGGCCCCCGCGGTGCCTCCATGGCCACTATGTGCCGACCGGCTCCCTCTCGCGCCGCGCGGCCTCGATGATCTTCTCGGCGAGGTGCGCGGGGACCTCCTCGTAGCGCGCCAGCTCCATGTGGTAGTCGCCCTGGCCCGCGGTGATCGCGCGCAGGTCCGGGGCGTAGCTGAGCATCTCCGCCATCGGCACCTCGGCCCGCACCTCGGTCATCGCGCCGACCGGCTCCATCCCGAGCGGGCGCCCGCGGCGCGAGTTGAGGTCGCCGATGACGTCGCCGACGTACTCCTCCGGCACCGTCACGACGACCGACATGATCGGCTCGAGCAGGACCGGCTGGGCCTTCGCCGCCGCGTCCTTGAACGCGAGCCGCCCCGCCGCCTTGAACGCCATCTCGGAGGAGTCGACCGAGTGGTAGGAGCCGTCGAAGAGCCGGACGCGGATGTCGCGCATCGGATAGCCGGCGAGGATCCCCTCGCGCATCGCCTCGACGACGCCCTTCTCGACCGCGGGGATGAACCCCGACGGGATGACGCCGCCCTTGATCTCGTCGACGAACTCGAAGCCGGCCCCCTCAGGCAGGGGCTCGATCTCGATGTGGCAGTCGCCGAACTGGCCGCGGCCGCCCGTCTGCTTCTTGTGCCGGCCGTGCCCCTTCGCGGCGACGCGGATCGTCTCGAGGTAGGGCACCCGCGGCGGCTTCAGCGTCACCTCGACGCCGAAGCGCTCGCGCATCCGCCCGACGATCACCTCGACGTGGATCTGCGAGAGCCCGGCGATGATCTCCTCCCCCGTGTCGGGGTCGCGGTGGAAGTCGATCGTCGGGTCCTCCTCCTGCAGGCGCCGCAGCGCCGAGGCGACCTTCTCCTCGTCCCCCTTCGCCTTCGCCTCGATGGCGAACGCCATGACCGGCTCGGGGTACCGCGGCGGGCGCAGGTCGACGGGGTCCGGCTCAGACGACAGCACGTCGCCGGCCTTCGTCTCCTTGAGCTTCGCCACGGCGCCGATGTCGCCCGGGCCGAAGCCGCCGGCGTGCTCCTGCTGCTTGCCCTGCGGGACGATGAGCTGGCCGACCCGCTCCTTGGCGCCCTGGGTGACGTTGTGGACCTGGGTGTCGTGGCGGACGACGCCCTGGTAGACGCGGAAGAGGTTGATGCGCCCCGCGAAGGGGTCGGCGAGCGTCTTGAAGACGTAGGCGACGAGCGGCTTGTCCTCGACCGGCTCGAGCGTTACCTCGCCGGCCCGGACCGGCCCCTTGCGCGCCGGCGAGGGGAGGTCCTCGACGAGCGCGTCGAGCAGCCGGTTGACGCCGAGGTTGCGCGTCGCCACGCCGCAGGTGACGGGGAAGATGCGCCCGTCGGTGACGCCGGCCTTGAGCGCGCGGACGGTCTCCTCGTGGGAGATCTCCTCGCCCTCGAGGTAGCGCTCCATGAGCTCGTCGCTCACCTCGGCGACCTCGTCCATGAGCTTCTCGCGGTACTCCTCGGCCTGGTCGCGGACGTCGTCGGGGATCGGGATCTCCCGGCAGTTGTCGCGCCCGTCCCCGTCGTACTCGTAGGCCTTCATGTCGATGAGGTCGACGAGGCCGCGGAGGTCGTGCTCGCTCCCGATCGGGATCTCGGTCGCGACGACGTGCGGGCCGAAGGCCGCCTTGAGCGACTCGAGCGCGCGGAAGAAGTCGGCGCGCTCGCGGTCGAGCATGTTCATGAAGATGAGCCGCGCGAGCCCGTGCCGCTCGGCCGCCTGCCACAGCCGGCTCGTGCCGACCTCGACGCCCATGACGGCGTTGACGACGAACACCGCCCCCTCGCAGACGCGCAGCGCCGAGAGCGCGTCCGCGACGAAGCTCGGCTCGCCCGGCGTGTCGATGAGGTTGATCTTGCGGTCCTGCCAGCGGAACGAGGACAGGCTCGCCGAGATCGACATCTGCCGGGCCTTCTCGTCGGGAGCGGAGTCCGACACCGTCGTGCCGTCGGCGACCGAGCCGAGGCGGTTGATCGCGCCCGCCTGGAAGAGGAGGGCCTCGCAGAGCGAGGTCTTGCCGCTGCCTCGATGGCCGACGAGCGCGACGTTGCGGATCCGTTGCGCAGACTCGTGGGGCATCCCACGCCTCCTTCCCTCGGGGAGACCCGACCTTACCCGCCCCGGGCGCAGGTCGCGAGGGGCCCGATTTGCCCGTCGCTAGTCGGACAGGCGCCGGCGCATCCGCACCTGCGTGCCGCCCTCGTCGTGCTCGACCGCGACGGCGTCCATGAGCACGCCGATGATCCGCAGGCCGCGGCCGCGGTGCTCGCTCTGCGGCTCGCGCCAGCGCCCGTGGTCGCGGACGCAGGCGACGATCTCGCCGCCCTCGACGGCGAGCTCGACCTCGACCTCCCCCGGCGCCCGGCCCGCGTAGGCGTGCTCGACCGCGTTCGCCGCCGCCTCGGAGACGGCGAGCGCGACGTCGTGGCAAACCTGCTCGCTCGCGCCGGCGTCGGCGAGGAAGGCGCGCACGCGCCGGCGCAGCGCCAGCAGCTCCGACGCCCGCGCCGGCCGGCGTAGCCGCAGCGGCCCCGGCGCCGCGGCCGGACCGAGCGGGCGGACGGCGAGCAGCGCGACGTCGTCGGCGGGCGGGGCGCCGTCGAGCGCGCCGGCGAGCAGGTCGTCGCAGAGCTGCTCCAGCCCGCTGCGCGAGCGCGCCGCGGCCTCGGCGAGCATCGCGAGCCGCCGCTCGAGCGGCGCGCGGCGGCGCTCGACGAGGCCGTCCGTGTAGAGCACGAGCGTCGAGCCCGGCGGCAGCTCCTCGCGCCGCTCGGCGAACCCGGGGTCCGGCGAGGCGCCGATCGGCACCGAGCGGCCGCCCTCGAGGAAGCGCGGGCCGTCCGGCGCGACGAGCAGCGGCGGCAGATGCCCGGCGCTCGCGAACGTCGCGACGCCGCGGCGGCGGTCGAGGACGAGGCAGAGCACCGTCGCCATCGGCCCGCCGACGTCGTGGCCGACGAGGCGGTTGAGGCGGCGGAGGATCTCAGCCGGCGAGGGACCGACGAGCGCGTAGGCGCGCACGGCGTTGCGCAGCTCCCCCATGACGACCGCCGCGCGCAGCCCGTGGCCGACGACGTCGCCGACGACGAGCGCGAGGCGGCCGCCGTCGAGCTCGACGGCGTCGTACCAGTCGCCGCCGATCGCGCCCTCGGCGCCGGCCGGGAGGTAGCGCGCGGCGAGCTCGACGCCTGCGATCTCGGGCAGCTTCTCCGGCAGCAGGCTGCGCTGGAGCGTCTCGGCGATCTGCCGCTCGCGCTCGTACACCCGCCGCAGCGCCTGCTCGATCGTCCGCCGCTCGTGGATGTCGGTCGCCGTCCCGACGTACCCGGCGAACTCGCCGCGCGCATAGCGCGGCACGCCGACGCCGAGGACCCAGCGCCAGGAGCCGTCGGCGCGGCGCAGGCGGTACTCCATCCGGAACTCCTCCCGCCGCTCGAGCGCCTGGCGGAAGCGGGCGAGCGCCTCGTCCCGGTCGTCGGGGTGGGCCGACCTCGCCCCCTCGGCGCCGACGACGTCGCCGAGCGCCTGGCCGGTGAACTCGAGCCAGCGGCGGTTGACGAACGTCACGCGCCCGTCGGCGTCGGTCGTCCACATGAGCGTCGGCGCGGCGTCGGCCAGCTCGAGCGCCTCCTCCTCGGCCCGCGCGCGCTCGACCGCGGCGGCGAGGGTGTTCGCGACCGCCTGGACGAAGTTCGCGTCGTCGGCGCCGAAGGCGCGCGGCTCGAGCGTGAACGCCCCGAGCACGCCGAACGGCGCGGCGCGCGCCCCGATCCGGCAGATGACGCCGCTCGCCATCCCCGCCGCGCGCAGCACCGGGGCGGAGAAGCGCGGGTCGCCCTGGAGGTCGCCGATCGGGATCGGCTCGTCGTGCTCGAGCGCGAACACCGCCAGCCGCTCCGGGGTGCAGGCGACCTCGGTCTCGGGCTCGCCGGCGTGCGGGCCTGCGCTCACGCGCATGACGAGCGCCCCGCCGCCGCGGGGCAGCTCGAGCACGTCGACGCGGTCGGCGCCGAGCACCTCGACGAGCGTCCCGGCCGCGTCGCGCAACAGCGCGTCGAGGTCGGTCGTCGCCAGCGCGCGCTGCCCGAGCGCCGCGACGGCAGCCTGCTGACGAGCCCGCGACCGGAGCTCGTCGCCGCCCGCCGTTTGCGTCCTAGGAGACGTCGATCTCGTCCTCGCTCTGGAGCCGCGACTTCAGCCGCAGGACCGCCTTCGTGTGGAGCTGGGAGACGCGTGACTCCGACACGCCCAGCACCTCGCCGATCTCGCGGAGCGTGAGGTTCTCGTAGTAGTAGAGCGCGACGACGAGCTTCTCGCGCTCGGGGAGCCGGGCGATCGCGTCCGCCAGCCGGTCCTTCGCGTCGCTGACGTCCATCTCGTGGACGGGGTCGGCGGCGTTGGGATCCTGGATGGTGTCGAGCAGCGACACCTGGTCGCCCGAGGAGTCGGAGACCGTCCACAGCTCGTCGAGCGCCACCACCGAGGTGTTCGAGATGAGCGTGAGGGCGTCCTGGAACTCCTCGACGGTCATGCCGAGCTCATCCGCCATCTCCTGGTCGGTGGGCGCGCGCTGGAGCTTGCCCTCGAGCTTCGCGTTCGCGCGCTCGATCTCGCGCGCCTTCGCCCGCACCGAGCGCGGCACCCAGTCGAGCGAGCGGAGCTCGTCGATGATCGCGCCCTTGATCCGGCTGATCGCGAACGTCTCGAACTTGATCTCGCGCGAGGGGTCGAAGCGCTCGATCGCCGAGATGAGCCCGAGCAGCCCGTAGGAGATGAGGTCGGCGTCCTCGACGTGCGCGGGGAGCCCGCTGCCCATCCGCCCGGCGACGTACTTGACCAGCGGCGAGTAGGCGAGCACGAGGCGCTCGCGAGCGCGCTCGTCGCCCTCGTCCTTGTAACGACGCCAGAGGTCCTTCAGCTCGATCGCCTTGACGTTGGTCTCCAGGGTGCCCCCCGTTCGATTCCGATCATGCCCTCGGATGGGCCAGGGCGTACGTCCTCCTCAGGCGTTCCGACTCTACCCGAGTGTACGTCTGGGTCGTGCTGAGGCTGGCGTGCCCGAGCAGCTCCTGGATCGCCCGCAGATCGGCCCCGCCCTCGAGCAGGTGCGTGGCGAAGGAATGGCGCAGCGCGTGCGGCGAGACGCCCCCGGCGAGCGCCGCCCGCCGCGTCCAGACGCGCAGCCTGCGCCGGACGTCCGAGGTGGACAGCCGCCGGCCGGACTTCGAGAGGAAGAGCGCCGGCGACGGCTCGTCCGCGGCGCGCGCGAGCAGCGGCCTCCCCCGCTCCAGCCAGCGCTCGATCGCCCGCCAGGCCGGCTCGCCGGCGGGGACGATGCGCGTCTTGCCGCCCTTGCCCTCGACGCGCAGCTCCTCGGCGTCGGGGTCGAGCGCGTCGACGTCGAGCCGGACGAGCTCCTCGGCGCGCAGGCCGGCGCCGTAGGCGAGCTCGAAGAGCGCGCGGTCGCGCAGCTCGAGCGGCGTGCCCTGCGGGATCGCGTCGAGCAGCGCGGCGACCTCGCGCGGCTTGAGCACGCGCGGCAGCGTGCTCTCCCGCTTGGGACTGGAGACGAGGTCGCCGGGGCTCGCCTCGACCTCGCCCAGGCGGACGAGCTCGCGGTAGAAGGCGCGGATGGCGGCGAGCTTGCGGCCGACCGTCGACTTGCGCGCCCCGCGCTCGCTCAGCACGCCGGCGAAGCGGCGCAGGTCGCGGTGGCCGACGTCGGCGGGCCGCAGCCCCTGCGCGGCCGCCCACTCGGCGAGCTGGGCGACGTCGACGGCGTAGGCGCGGCGGGTGCGCTCGGCCGTCCCGCGCGCGGCGAGCGCGCGGTCGAACGCCGCGAGCGCGGCGCGCCAGCTAGGGTCGAGTTCCGTGGCCGAGTTCTTCATCCACGTCGAGGACGGCCGGGTCGCGACCCGCCGTCAGCTCATCGAGGCGGGCATCGCCGCCGAGGACGAGGATCCTCCCGCGCCCTGGCATCGCATCCAGGGCCCCAACGACGCGTCGACCATGTGGTACGCGGTGCTCCGCAAGCGCGAGCGCGGCATATACATCGGCACCTTGTGCATTCGCCACACCGGCCGTCAAGCCTCCCTCGAGGAGCGCGGCTGGGAGGAGGTTCCCGTCGCCGAGATCGGCGTCGAGCCTCAGGCGATGTAGATCGGCGTCCCCACCTCGACGCGGTCGTACAGCTCCTTCACGTCGGGGATCGACATGCGGATGCAGCCGTGCGAGGCGGCGGTGCCGAGCGAGTGGATCGCGTCGGTGCCGTGGATGCCGGCGCCGTCGTAGATCCCCATCCAGCGCGCCTTGAGCGGGTTGTCGGGCCGCCCGCCGGGGATGACCTTGCCCGCGAGGTCGCCGGCCCAGTCGCTGTTCGGCACGTGCCAGGCGGGGTCGACCGCCTTGTTCTGGATCCGGTAGAGGCCCGCGGGCGTCTCCAGCCCCACCTTGCCGACGGCGATCGTGTAGGTCTTGACGAGCTTCAGGTGCTCGTAGTGGCGGAGCTTGAAGTTCGCCCGGTCGACGACGATGACGTCCGGGTAGCGCTGCGCGAGCTGGTCGGTGGTGACCTTGGGCTTCGTCACCTTCGTCTTCGCCCGGACGATCCGGTCGGCGGACGGGTCGGCGAGCTCGGCGTTGATGTCCGCGGCGAGCTCCTTCGTCTGGACCGCAAGCCCGTCCTGGTGCGGGACCTTGGAGATCCCGCGCGCCGAGAAGGAGAGCGTGGCGTCCTTGGCGGGCCGGTTCGTCGCGCGCGCGACGCGGCGGACGAGCCGGTCGACCGCCCGCTGGGACCAGACGATCGCGAGCTCGACGTCGGCGTCGAGCCGCCCGCCGGTGAGGTGGCGGACCGTGCGGGTGACGATCGAGCCCTCGCGGCTGCGGCGCAGCGCCTCCTGGACCATGCCCTCGACGTCGACGTGGACGCGGGCGCGCTCCGCGGAGAGGCGGAACGTCCGGCCGGCGGCGCGGACCCGGATCGGGCGCCGGGCGGGCTCGGCGAGCTCGCGCTCCAGGCGCGCCCGGGCCTCCGCGGGCCGCAGGCCGCCGACGTCGACCCCGGCGACGGTCACCCCCTTCGCGATGACGTCGTCGCGGGACGCGTCGTAGGCCCGGACGCCCGCGACCCCCGCGACCAGCACGGCCACGACGGCAACGACGACGATGGCGACGGGTTGGCGCATCGTGCGAAGCGAGTGTAGGCCGGGGTTCCCGCCCCGGGGGAGGACTACACCCCATTTGCAACGGCGATTGCGCGCCTCGCAAGGGGGCTTGCGGGGGCGCGGTCAGCGGGCGGCCGGTGCCCGGTGTCAGGCGGGGCCGGCGCCGTCGCCGGCCCGGTCGCCGTCGCGCCGGGCGGGCTCGCCGTCCCGGCCGGCGGCCTCCCCCGCCGGCTCGCCGTTCCCGCCCGCGGCCTCCCCCTCCGACGCCACGTACGAGGCCAGCAGCCGCTGGAGCTCGCGCACCTGGAAGGGATCGAGCCGCGGCTCGGTGTCGCGGACGCTCGGGCTCCAGCGCAGGAACTCCTCGACCTCGCGCTCGTAGCGGTAGGGCTCCTGCGCGCCGCGCAGCACCGGGTGGAGGCGGAGGTGCTCGGCGAACTTCAGGACGGTCTCGCGCGTGGTGTAGGCGTAGGTGAAGCCCGTCGCCTTGAGCTTGCGGTTGTCGACGCCGCGGCCGAAGCGGAGCTGGTTGACCATCTCCGGCGGGATGCGCAGCCCCAGCCGCCGCAGGACGGCGAGCGTCGGGCCGGTCCCCCACGGCGGGATGACCGGCGCCCAGCGCTTGCCGAGCAGGCCGCAGACCTCGGTGAAGGCGAGCACGCCGTCGGCGGCGACGTTGTAGATGCCGGGCAGGTGGTGCTCGACCGCGTGCTCGAGCGCGGCGACGAGGTCGTCGGGATGGACGAACTGGTAGCGGGGGTCGAAGCCGGCGATCATCGGCACGACCGGCAGCGAGAAGAGCTGGGTGTGCGAGGTGCTGACGTCGGCGCCGAGGACGTTCGCGCAGCGCAGCAGCGTGACGCAGACGGCGGGGTTGCGCTCGGCGAACTCGGCGACCGCCGCCTCGGCCTCCACGATGTCGCGCTCGATCGGGGTGCGCGGCGCGTGCGGCCGTGGCATCTCCTCGGTGAAGAAGGCCGGGTCGTCCTGCTCGCAGCCGTAGGCGTGCGTCGAGGACTTCACGACGAGCTTGCGGACCGTCGAGGCCGGGCCGGCGCAGGCCGTGAGGATGTTCATCGTCCCGATGACGTTGTTCTCGTGGGCGGCCTGCGGCGTCGTCGTGGCGGAGTCGACGACGAGGCGCGTGTCGACGACGGTGTCGATCGCGGCCGCGTCGACGATCCGCCGCAGCAGCGCGTGCTGGTTGCCGACGCGGACGAACTCGGCCCGCTGGAGCTCGCAGCTCGGGTCCTCGGAGTCGACGGCGATGATCGTCTCGATCCGCTCGTCGGCCTCGAGCGCGCGGGCGAGCCGGCCGCCCCAGTAGGTGGAGATGCCGGTGATGAGGACGCGCCGGGACTCGTGCGGCTTCGCCACGCCGGCCTCCACCTGCGCGTGCGCCCTCACCCCAGCCACACCGACCTCCGCTCGGCGAGCATCTTCCACAGCTCCCGCTGGATGCGGGCGCGGATCTCGTGGGCGGCCATCTGCACCGCGGCCTTGTCCTCCCAGGGATGGTCGGGGCCGAAGTCGACGGGCTCGAGGAAGCGGATGCGGAACTTCGCCGGGAGGTAGCCGAGGATGCCGAGCGGCCCCAGGTGCGGGAAGGTCGGCGTGAGCGGGACGTAGAGGAGCCCCGTGAGGCGCTTGAGGAAGCTCAGGTGGGCGAACACCGGCGCGGCCTCCTCGGCGCCGACGACGCAGACCGGCACGATCGGCACGCCGGCGCGCATCGCCGCCTCGACGAAGCCGCCGCGGCCGAAGCGGCGCAGCCGGTAGCGGCCCTTGTAGAGCTTCTCGGTGCCCTTCCGCCCCTCGGGGAAGACGAGCACGAGCTGCTGCTCGTCGTGGAGGAGGCGGTGGACGTTCGCCGGGTGGGCGGGGACGCAGCCGATCTTCGGCATGAGCGCCGAGAAGCCCGGATAGCCGCGGAAGAAGTGCTCGACGGTGATCCGCAGCGGCCGCGGGTGCGGGTGCTCCTCCTTGATCGCCTTGGCGATCATGAGCGCGTCCGGCGGCAGGGCGCCGGCGTGGTTGGCGACGAGCAGCGCGCCGCCGGCCGCCGGGACGTGCTCGATCCCCTCGACCTCGCAGCGGAACCAGTAGCGGTAGGCGAAGTCGAGGACCGTGCGGTCGAGCAGGGCCTCGACGCGCTCCGACCTGCCCCAGTCGTCGATCTCGCGCTCCGGCTCGACGCCGGGCAGCAGGCGGCGCAGGTCGGCGGGCTCGGGCAGCGGCGCCTCCCGCCCGAGCGTGGCGGCGGGGGCGTCCATCGGCCGGAGGCTCGTGCGACCGCTCGACATCGCGCGGCGATTCTGCCAGGTGCGGGTGACCGCAACCCGCGGCCTCTCCCCCGCGGCGCGGCCCCTGGCGCTACCCGGCGGCGCTGCGGGGGCGGTCGCCGTCGAGCACCGGCCCGAGCCGCTCGCGCAGCTCGAACCAGTCCCGGCCCGCGATGATCCCGCCGCCGTTGGCGACGAGCTCCTCGTTCCAGGGGTGGATGAGCGTCGCGCCGAGGATGCCCGCCTCGCCGGCGCGCGTGAGGTTGACCGGGCTGTCGTCGATGAGGACGTCGATGCCCAGCTCGACGCAGCGGGTGACCTTGTCGTAGGAGCAGTGGAGGTCGTGGAAGGGCAGGCCGATCGCCTCCAGCCACTCGGCGGTCGCATCGCGCGCCTCGGCGGCGCGGTGGCTGGTGATGTGGATCCAGTGGCCGTCCTCGTACCAGGCGCGGACCGTCTCGACGGCGCCCGGATAGGGCTCGGCGGAGAGGATGTGGTGGTCGGCGTGCGACTCGGCGATGCAGGCGATGAGCTGCTCGCGCTCGAGCTGCGTGATGTGCCAGTCGCGCTGCTGCTCGTACGGCAGCGACACGCCGCAGCGCTCCTCGACGATGCGCGCGAAGACGTCCCAGTAGTGGTGGAGCGTGGAGTCGATGTCGATCCCGATCCTCGCCATGTTCCGTCGGTTACGGTAGTCGGCCATGCGGTGGTCGATCCCCAGGGCCCGCCCCGCGCGCCGCAGGGACGCGCGGTTTGCGGGCGACGACTACGGCGTCACGGCGCAGCCCGACTGGCGCGAGGTGAACTGGCGCGCCCACCTGCGGACGGCCGAGATCGGCGGGCGGGCGGTCCGCTACGTCGACATCGGCGAGGCCGACGAGGGCGCGGTCGTGTTCATCCACGGCCTCAGCGGCTGCTGGCAGAACTGGCTCGAGAACATCCCGCGCTTCGCGCAGGAGCGGCGGGTGATCGCGCTCGACCTGCCGGGCTTCGGCGAGTCGGAGATGCCGGCGGAGGAGATCTCGATCCCCGGCTATGCGCGCTGCGTCGAGGAGCTGTGCGAGCAGCTCGGGCTCGGGCCCGTCGCGGTCGTCGGCAACTCGATGGGCGGCTTCATCGCCGCGGAGCTGGCGATCGCCTTCCCGCAGCGGGCCGAGCGGCTCTGCCTCGTCTCGGCGGCGGGGATCTCGATCCACCACGTCCGCCGCGAGCCGCTGCTCGCGATCGCGCGCCTGCTCGCGGCCGGCGGCACGGCGAGCGCCGCGCGGCGGGAGCGGGTGCTGCGCCGGCCCGGGACGACGCACCTCGCCTTCGCGGGCGTGTTCCGCCACCCGACGCGGCTGGCGCGCGACCTGCTGTATGAGCAGATGAACGGCACCGGCAAGCCGGGCTTCCTCCCCGCGCTCGCCGCGATGACGACCTACGACTTCCGCGACCGGCTGCCGGAGATCGGCTGTCCGACGCTGATCGTGTGGGGCCGCGAGGACCTGCTCGTCCCCGTCGGCGACGCGGAGCGCTTCCGCCGGCTCATCCCCGACGCGCGCAAGGTCGTCTTCGACGACACCGGCCACTGCCCGATGCTCGAGCGGCCGGAGACGTTCAACGCCCTGCTCGCCGACTTCCTCGTCGAGCGCGGCGGCGCCGCCACGCACGACGAGAAGACCGAGGTGGCCTGAGCGAGAACGTCCAACACTGGCCCCTATAGGGTCCAGCGCTGGACGTTCTTGTGTGCCGCCGCACAGCGAGAACGTCCCGGAATAGCCCCTATAGGGTGCACTCCGGGACGTTCTTCGTGCGGGCTCAGCCGGTGACCGCGCCCTCCGACGCCGAGCGGACGAGCTTGGCGTACTTGCCGAGCACGCCGTTGACGTACTTCGGCGGCGGCGGCTCGTAGGCGTCGAGGCGCGCCCGAAGCTCCTCGTCCGACAGCTCGACGCGCAACTCGCGGTTGGGGACGTCGAGGACGATCGTGTCGCCGTCGCGGACGGCCGCGATCGGCCCGCCGAGCGGCGCCTCGGGGGCGACGTGGGCGACCATGAAGCCGTGCGTGGCGCCGGAGAAGCGCCCGTCGGTGATGAGCGCGACCGAGTCGCCGAGGCCCTGGCCCTGGATCGCGGCGGTGACGGCGAGCATCTCGCGCATGCCGGGGCCGCCGACGGGGCCCTCGTTGCGGATGATGACGACCTCGCCCTCCTTGATCGAGCCGGCCTGCACGGCGGCGAAGGCGTCCTCCTCGGACTCGAAGACGCGCGCCGGACCGCGGTGCTCCAGGCGGCCGTGGCCGGCGAGCTTGACGACGCACCCGTCCGGCGCGAGGTTGCCGCGCAGGATCGCGAAGCCGCCGTGGGGCTTGAGCGGGTCGTCGAGCGGGCGGATGACCTGCTGGCCGGGCGTCTCCTCGGCGGCCCGGGCGACGTCGCCGATGGTCTGGCCGGTGACGGTGATCGCGCCCTCGTGGAGGAGGCCGGCGTCGAGCAGGCGCTTGGCGACGAGCGGGACGCCGCCGGCATGGTAGAGGTCGGTCGCGACGAAGCGGCCGCCCGGCTGGAGGTCGCCGAGCAGCGGGGTCTTCCAGGCGATCGCGTCGAAGTCGTCGATCGTCAGCTCCACCCCCGCCTCACGGGCGACGGCGAGCAGGTGGAGGACGACGTTCGTCGAGCCGCCGGTCATCGCGGCGCAGGCGATCGCGTTCTCGAGCGACTGGCGGGTGATGACGTCGCTCGGGCGGATGTCCCGCTTGATGAGCTCGACGGCGAGGCGCCCGCAGTCCTCGGCGACCTGGCCCTTCTTGCCGTCCTCGGCGGGGACCATCGAGCTGCCCATCGGCGAGATGCCGAGGATCTCGAAGGCGGTCGCCATCGTGTTCGCGGTGAACTGGCCGCCGCAGGCGCCGGCGCCCGGCGAGGCGACGGACTCGAGCTCGGCGAGCTCCTCGTCGCTCATCTTGCCGGCGGCGTGCGCGCCGACGGCCTCGAAGACGTTGAGGATCGAGACGTCCTTGCCGCGGTAGCGGCCCGGCGCGATCGAGCCGCCGTAGAGCATGAGCGAGGGCACGTCGAGGCGGGCGAGCGCCATGACGGTGCCCGGGATCGTCTTGTCGCAGCCCGACAGCGCGATGACGGCGTCGAACATGTGCCCGCGCGCGACGAGCTCGATCGAGTCGGCGATGACCTCGCGCGAGACGAGGGAGGTCCGCATCCCCTCGGTGCCCATCGTGATGCCGTCGGAGACCGCGACGGTGTTGAACTCCATCGGGGTGCCGCCGGCCTTGCGCACGCCCTCCTTGACGCGCTCGGCGAGCCGGCGGAGGTGGAAGTTGCACGGCATCGTCTCGGTCCAGGTGTTCGCGATGCCGATGATCGGGCGCTTGAGCGCCTCGTCGTCGTAGCCGATGCCCTTGAGGTAGGCACGGGCGGGGGCACGGTCGGGGCCGTCGAGCAGCACGCGGCTGCGGGGGCGAAGGTCTGCTGAATCGCTCATCTGGGTGGGTCCTCGGTTGTCCGGCCGAGGAGCCTAGCCGGACGGGGTCGGGTTCAGCTCGGCCGGCTCCCTACCGAGCGGTGGGCGCGCCGCTCACGCTCGCGCTCCCACTGCTCGAGGCGCCAGAGGTCGCGGCGCACCCGGCCGGGGTCGATCTGGCGGCCGACGAGGTGCATGTTCGCGTTGCGCAGCAGCCGCTCCTCGTCCCCGGTCAGCGCCATCCACTTGGCGAGCACGTCGTCGGACGGCGGCAGCCGGGTGGCGGAGATCGCGCCGGTGAGGTCGGGGAAGTCGACGCAGTACTCGCTGAGCAGGCGGCGCGAGTCGGGCAGGTAGGCGACGATCGGCTTGTGGGGGTAGATGAGGTAGGCGTAGCGGGCGTAGGGCTCGCGCCGCCGCAGCCCGCGGCGCCCGGCGCGCTCGGCGTCGACGCGGTCGGCGCCGGCGTGGAGGCGGCCCCAGACGCGGATGAAGCCGAGGTCGCGGTACATCGCCCACTCCTCCTCGTTCACGCAGGAGCGGAGCAGCTCGCGGGCGCGCTGCTCGGCGCGCCGCTCGCGGCCGGGGTCGGCGAGCTCGGTGAGGACCGGCAACCGGGCGGCGGCGCGGCGCTTGGCGAGCCGCTCGCGGCCGCTCGAGACCAGCCGGCCGACCGTGGGCAGGAGCAATGCGATCGCGATGATCGTCAGGACCAGCAGGAAAGCGAGCACGCGCCCTCCGGCCGGTCAGCCGCCCGCCGCCCGCGGGAAGAAGATGACGCGCTCGGCGTCGCGCGGGATGTCGGCGAAGTCCCAGACCATGAGGGCCTCGCGACGGCCGGTCGCCGGCTCGCTCGTCGGCACGGCGGCCCACATGCCCTCCTCGAGCTGGCGGCGGAACTCGGCCACGAGCAGCTCCTCGTCCTCGCGCACGGCCGGGTCGCCTTCGGCGAGAAGGACTTCGCCATGACCGGGCTTCATGCGCAGGAACTTGATGGTGCCTTCCTCCGTGACCAGACCCGTCGCGGCCTGCGACGCCGGACCCCCGATTATGCCAGAGGCCGCGGCGCGACCGGGCGCGAGCCGAACGCTCGGTAGGTCAGGTCGGCGAGCCCGTTCAGCCCGCCGCCGCGAGCCCGAAGACGTCGACCGGGCCCGGGCCGCGGCCGATGCCCGCAAGCCCCTGGCGGACCGCCTCGGAGGCGATCCGCTTCGCCGCCCGGGCGGCCTCGAGCGGCTCGTAGCCGAGCGCGAGGTGGGCGGCGAGGGCCGAGGAGTGCGTGCAGCCGGAGCCGTGCGAGTGCCCGTCGGGGTGGCGCTCTCCCGGGATCGGCTCGAGCCGCTCGCCGTCGAAGAAGGTGTCGGTCGCCTCCTCGCGGTGCCCGCCGGTGACGACGACCGCGGCCGGCCCGAGCGCGTGGATGGCGCGCGCGAGCTCCTCGGGCTCGGCCTCCTCCCCCGCACCGGCGAGCGCCCGCGCCTCGGGCACGTTCGGCGTGACGACCGCGGCGCGTGGCAGCAGCAGCGTCCGCAGCGCGTCGACGGCGGCCTCGTCGAGCAGCCGCGCGCCGCTCTCGGCGACCATGACGGGGTCGACGACCACCGGCGCGTCGCCGCAGAGGTCGAGCGCCCGCGCGACCGCCTCGATCGTCTCGGCCGTCCCGAGCATCCCGATCTTCACCGCGTCGACGCCGATGTCGCCGGCGACCGCGCGCACCTGCTCGACGATGAAGTCCGGCGGGACCGTGTGGACGGCGGTCACCCCGACGGTGTTCTGGGCGGTGAGCGCGGTGATCGCCGTCATCCCGTGGACGCCGCAGCGCGCGAACGCCTTGATGTCCGCCTGGATGCCGGCGCCGCCACCGGAGTCCGATCCCGCGATCGAGAGCACGGCCGGCAGTGTGGCACGTCGGTCCATGAGCGCCTGGAGCATACGCACGCCTCACGTCCGCTTCCTCGTCCACTGCCCGGCGCCGCCGCGGCGGACGAGCCCCATCGCCTCCAGCCGCCCGAGCGCGGCGCGCACCTCCGACGCCGACAGCCCGCACAGCTCTGCGATCTCCGGCGCGGTGTCGACCGCGTCGACCGCGTCGAAGACGCGCCGCAGCCGCTCGTCGTGGAGCTGCGGCTCCGGCGGCGGCTCCGGCCGCGGCCCGGAGCCCTCGAAGAGGACGTCGAGCACGTCGGCGGCGTCGAGGATGACGTGCGCGCCGTCGCGCAGGAGCGCGTTGCTCCCCGCGCAGTGCGGCGCCCCGGCGCGCCCGGGGACGGCCGCGACGTCGCGGCCGAGCTGGGAGGCGAAGTCGGCGGTGATGAGCGACCCGGAGGGGTCCCGCGCCTCGACGACGATCGTGATGCGGGCGAGCGCGGCCATGATCCGGTTGCGCGCCGGGAAGGCCCAGCGGAAGATCGGCGTCCGCGGCGGGAGCTCCGAGACGACGCAGCCGCGCTCGAGCACCGCCTCGTAGACCGCCCAGTTGGCGGGCGGGTAGCAGTGCTCGGGGCCGCAGGCAACGACGGCGAGCGCCCCGCCGGCGGGCGCAGCGCAGGCCCCGCGGTGGGCGGCCGCGTCGACGCCGAGGGCGAGCCCGCTCACGACCGTCAGCCCCGCCGCGGCGAGCCCGCGGCCCAGCGCTTCCGCCATCTCGAGGCCGTACGGCGTCCCGCGCCGCGACCCCACGATCGTCGCGGCGGGCGCGTCGGCGAGCGCGCGCAGCCGCTCGGGGCCGCCGACGACGAAGAGCGCGGCCGGCGGGTCGGCGAGCTCGAGCAGGCCGGTTGGGTAGGCGCCGGCGTGGCGGCAGACCGCCTCGACGCCCAGCTCGGCGAGGGCCGCGCGCGCCGCGCCGGGCTCGAAGCGGTCGAGGAAGGCCTCCGCCTCGGCGCGCCGCTGCGGCGAGGCGCAGACCGCGGCGACGAGGTCGGCGTCGTCGAGCGCGAGCAGCCCGGCGGGCGCCTCGCGGCGGGCGAGCGCGCCGGAGATGCGCGGCGCGAGCAGGCCGAGCAGGTGGCCGCGCCGCAGGCAGTCGTCGCAGCAGGCAGCGGTCATCCCGCCTCGCTCAGCGCCGGCGGGAGCCGGTAGCCGAGCGCCTCGTCGACGTGGTGGGCCTGGACGAGCTCGCTGCCCTCCAGGTCGGCGATCGTGCGCGCGATCCGCAGCACGCGGTCATGGCCGCGCCCGCTCAGCCCGAGCCGGCCGTGCCCGTCGAGGAGCGACCGCACCGCGCCGGCGGCGAGCCGGACGTGGTGACGGGTGAGCGGGCCGTCGAGCGCCGCGTTCACCGCGAGTCCCGTCCCGCGCAGGCGCGCGGCCTGGCGCTCGCGCGCGGCGAGCACGCGCTCGCGGACGGCGGCGCTCGATTCCTCGCGCGCCTCGTCGACGAGCGCGAGCGGGGCGGGCGGCGCGAGCTCGCAGACGAGGTCGATGCGGTCGACGAGCGGCCCGCTGAGGCGCTGCTCGTAGCGGCGGCGGGCGACCGGCCCGCAGCGGCAGACGCCGCCCGCGCTCCCGCACGGGCAGGGGTTGGAGGCCGCCACGAGCAGCGCCCGCGCGGGGAAGGTGATCGTCCGCTGCCCGCGCGTGACGACGACGTGGCCGTCCTCGAGCGGCTGGCGGAGCGCCTCGAGCGTCGGGCGGGCGAACTCGGCGAGCTCGTCGAGGAAGAGGACGCCGTGGTGGGCGAGGGTGATCTCGCCCGGGGTGGGGCGCGACCCGCCGCCGACGAGGCCGGCGGCAGAGACGGTGTGGTGGGGCGCGCGGAAGGGCCGCTCGCCGGGGTCGGGGAGGCGCGTGAGCCCGGCGACGCTGTGGATGTTGCGGATCTCGACCGCCTCCTCGAACGTCGGCGGCGGCAACAGGCCGGGCAGGCGCCGGGCGAGCATCGTCTTGCCGGCGCCCGGCGGGCCGACCATGAGCAGGCTGTGCCCGCCCGCGGCGGCGATCTCGAGCGCGCGCTTGGCGTCGGGCTGGCCACGGACGTCGGCGAGGTCCGGGCCGTCCGCCCTCGGCTGCGGGCGCAGCGCCCGGGGCTGCGCCGGCTCAGGCGTCCACCGCCCGGTGAGCAACGCGACGAGCCGCTGCAGCGACGGCACGCCGATGACCTCCACGCCGCCGACGAGCGCAGCGTCGGGGGCGTCCTGCACGGGCACGACGAGGCGGGCGTAGCCGCGCTCGCGCGCGCCCTGGGCGATCGCGATCGCGCCGCGAATCGGTCGGATCTCGCCGCTGAGCGAGAGCTCGCCGCAGACCGCGACGCCGTCGAGGGCGCCGGGCGGGAGCTGGCCGCTCGCGGCGAGCAGGGCGACGGCGAGCGCGAGGTCGAAGGCCGCCCCGGTCTTGCGCAGGTACGCGGGCGCGAGATTGGCGGTCACCCGCTTGAGCGGGAACTCGAGCCCGGAGTTGAGCAGCGCCGCCCGCACGCGCTCGCGCGCCTCGCGCACGGCCGTGTCGGCGAGCCCGACGACGTTGAAGGCGGGCAGCCCGGAACGGACGTCGACCTCGACGAGGATCTCGCGGCCGCGGACGCCCTCGATGGTGAACGTGGTCGCGGTGGCCAGCACGGGCGGCCACGCTACGCGCGGCCGCGTAACAGCGGGGTTGCGAGCGTGACGATTTCGCCACAGGCTCGTGACAAAGCGCGAGCCACGGCCTTGTCACCGACAGCGAGCGGAATCGTCACGCTCGTCACCCACGTGTAACGGGGCCCGTCGTAGCTTCGCGGCCATGTCCACCGACACCCGCCGCGCGCTCGGCGCCCACGGCGAGGCGGCCGCGGTCCGCCACCTCGAGGCCGCCGGCTACGCGATCGTCGCGCGCAACTACCGCACCCGCCACGGCGAGCTCGACATCGTCGCCGCCGACGACCGCCACCTCGTCTTCTGCGAGGTGAAGACGCGCGTGGCCGGCAGCGGCGGCCCTCCCCTCCCCCTCGACGCCGTCGGACCCGCCAAGCGCCGGCGCCTGCGGCGGATGGCGAGCGAGTGGCTCGTCGCCCACGCGGCGGACCCGGCGCGGCCGCGCCGCGACGCGATCCGCTTCGACGCGATCGGCGTCACGGTCACGCCGACCGGCGAGCTGCTGTCGCTCGAGCACGTGGAGGGTGCCTTCTGATGGGACCGGCGCGCTCGGGCCCGCCCTCAGCCCTCCAGCGCGAGCTGCTGGTAGGCGATCGAGGCGAACGAGAGCCGGTGGAGCGGGGAGATCCCGTTCTTGGCGATCGCCGCCCGGTGCTCGGGCGTGGAGTAGCCGACGTTGGTGGCGAAGTCCCACTCCGGGTGGCGCTCGTGGACGCGCGTCATGTAGCGGTCGCGGGTGACCTTCGCGATCACCGACGCGGCCGCGATCGCCGCGCTGCGGGCGTCGCCGCCGACGACGGCGCGCTGCTCGATCCCGAAGTCGGGCAGGCGGAAGCCGTCGACCAGGCAGATCCCGTCCGGGTGGGCGACGCGCAGGAGCGCGGTCCGCAGCGCCTCGAGGTTCGTCACGTGCAGCCCGCGCTCGTCGATGCCGCGCACGCAGCGCGACACGACCGCGACCCGCGCCGCCGCGCGCATGACGATCGGGTAGAGCTCCTCGCGCGCGGCCGGGGTGTGCTGCTTGGAGTCGTTGAGGCGCGCGAGCGCGCGGCGATCGGCGAGCGAGAGGCGCTCGAGGTCGAAGAGCACCGCGGCCGCGACGAGCGGGCCGGCGAGACAGCCGCGGCCGGCCTCGTCGGCGCCCGCGACGAAGCGGTAGCCGAGCTCGCGGTCGAAGGCGAACAGCCGCCGGCCGTTCGGGCGCGTCCGCCCACGCCGGCGCTTGGCGGTCTGCGCGGACGCGGCCCGCTCATCCGCTGCCGGCATCGCGGTCGGGCTCTCGGCGGCTGCGTCCGGCGCGTTGCCCACGGTGGGCCGGATCATAAGAACGACGGTGGCGGCAGCGCGGCGCCGTTCGCCGAACCCGGCGCGCTAGAGCAGGCCGATCCGCTTCGGCGGCCAGTACGTGAAGAACGCCTGGCCGATGATCCACTCCTTCGGCACGGGCCCCCACTCGCGGCTGTCGGCGCTCTGGCCGCGGTTGTCGCCCATGACGAAGTAGTGGTCCTCGGGGATCGTGATCTCCTCGGTGAGGTTGCAGATCCCGCAGCTCTCGTCCGGCTCGATGTAGGGCTCGTCGAGCGGCTTGCCGTTGATGACGACGCGACCGCCCTCGACTTTCAGCCGCTCGCCGGGCAGGCCCACGACCCGCTTGATGAAGTTCGTGTCCGAGCGCTCCTTCGTCGGGCGCGGGCACGGCTGGAGCGACCCCTGCTCGACGCCGCAGGTGTTGTCGTCGGCGCCGCGCGGCGGCTTGAAGACGATGATGTCGCCCCGCTCTGGATCGGTGAAGCGGTAGCTGACGCGGTCGACGAGCACCCGCTGGCCGACGGTGAGCGTCGGCACCATCGACTCGCTCGGGATCCGGAACGGCTTGACGAGGAAGGCCTGGATGCCGAGCGCCAGCAGGAGGGCGACCGCGACGATCGAGACGAGCTCGATCAGGGAGCCCTGCTTCTTCTCCGACTTCCTGCGGCGGGCCACCGACATCACGCCGGGGGCCCGTCAGCCCTTGTCGGCGGGCTCGGCCTCCTCGCCGGCGTCGGACGCGTCCTCGGCGGCAGCCTCCGCCTCGGCGCCGGACTCGGCGGTGTCGCCCTCGCTCGCGGCCTCGTCGTCGGCGGCGGCCTCGGCCTCGCCGTCGGGCGCGGCGGCCTCGGTCGCCTCGGTGGCCTCGCCCTCCGGAGCGGCCTCGGTCGTCTCGGCGGCCTCGGTGGCCTCGGCCTCCTCCGCCGCCACGACCTCGGCGTCCGCCTGCGCGCCCTGCTCATCGGCCGCGCCGGCCTCCGGCGCGACCAGCACCTCTTCCTCGGCCTCGGCGCCGGTGTACTGGCGCTCGCGCACGCGCGCCGCCTTGCCGATGCGGTCGCGCAGGTAGTAGAGCTTCGCGCGCCGGACGTCGCCGCGGCTGGCGACCTCGATCTTCTCGATCTTCGGCGAGTGCAGCGGGAACGTCCGCTCCACGCCGACGCCGAACGACTGCTTGCGGACGGTGAACGTCTCGCGCACGCCGGTGCCCTGGCGCTTGATGACCACGCCCTCGAAGACCTGCGTGCGCCGACGGTTGCCCTCGACGACGTGGAAGTGGACGCGGACCCGGTCGCCGGGCTGGAACGCGGGGACGTTGCGGAGCTGCTCGCGCTCCAGGCTTTCGATGACGTTGCTCATGACGGTGAGGACAAAAAGAAGCGCCGCGACCTGGTGGGCCTGGCGCGATCCGCAGCAATGGTAGCGAAGGCGCGCGCTCGCGCTCGGCCGGCGCTATCCCTCCCGCTCCCGCTCGGCCTCCTCGAGCCGCCGCGCGCGCTCGCGCGCCTGTTCAAGCCGCCAGGCGCGGATGCGCGCGTGGTCGCCCGACAGCAGCACGTCGGGGACGACGTGGCCGCGCCAGTCGTAGGGCCGGGTGTAGTGCGGGTACTCAGGCAGCCCCTCGAGCGCCGCGCTGAAGGACTCCTCGACCGCGCTCTCGGCGTGACCGAGCGCGCCCGGGAGCTTGCGGATCACCGCGTCGGCGATGACCATCGCGGCCAGCTCGCCGCCGGAGAGGACGTAGCGGCCGATCGAGACGACGTCGGTGGCGAGGTACTGGTGGACGCGCTCGTCGAAGCCCTCGTAGCGGCCGCAGAGCAGCGTGATGTCGCGCCCCTCGGTCGCGAGCTCGGTCGCCAGCTCCTCGTCGAAGATCCGCCCCCAGGGGGCGAGGGCGATGACGCGCCGGTGCTTGCCGAGCTCGAGCGGGTCGACGCCGTAGCGCTCGCGGAGCGCGATCTCGACGATGTCGACGCGGATCACCATGCCCGCGCCGCCGCCGTACGGCGTGTCGTCGACCTGGCGCGCGCTCAGGGGGCTCGTCTCGCGCAGGTCGATGGCCTCGAACGAGTGGCCGTGCCCACGGGCGTTGCGCACGTGGCGCTGCCCGGCGAACCAGTCGAACCAGGCGGGGAACAGGGTGAAGACGTCGATGTTCACAGTCCGAGGAAGTCGCGGTCGACCTCGATGATGCGCGCCTGCGTGTCCACCTTGCGGATCGCGTCGGACACGAACGGCACGAGCACGGGCTCCTCCCCCACCTCGAGGATGTCGCAGGAGCTCCCGGCGAGCACCCGCCGCACCACGCCGAGCCCCGGCACCTCGCAGCCGACGAGGTCGTCGACGAGCCACTCGTCGTCGGCGAGCGGCACCTCCGCCTCGGGCATGAGCAGCGGCTCGCCGCGCAGCGCCCGCGCGGCGTCGCGGTCGGCGACGCCGGCGAGCCGCAGCAGCGGCCGCTCGTCCGTGCCGGCGCGCCGCTCGATCCGCAGCGTACGGCCGGCGACCGTCACCTCCGCCCCCTCCGGCAGCGGGTGGTCGGCGTCCTCGACCCAGAAGCTCCCATCGCGGCCGTGGGGGCGACCCACCCGTCCGACGGTGACGAGCCGGCTCACTCCACGACTTCGACGATCACGCGGCGGCCTTCCTTCAGCCCGACGGCGCGCATGACGGCGCGGACCGCGTTGATCGTCCGCCCGCCGCGCCCGATGACCTGCCCGACGTCGTCGTCGGCAACCTCGAGCTCGAGGACGAGGGTGCCGTCCTCCTCCTCGAACGAGTCGACCTTGACGCTGTCGGGGTCGTCGACGAGCGCGCGGGCGAGATAGCGGAGGAGCTCCTCCATGCGAGGGGATCAGCGGGCGGTCGCGATGCCCTTCGCGCGGATGAGCTTGCGCACCGTGTCGGAGGGCTGCGCGCCGCGCTCCAGCCAGTACCGCAGGCGCTCCTCGTTGATGACGATCTCCGAGGGCTCCGTCTGCGCGTTGTACCGGCCGATGGTCTCGATCACGCGACCGTCCCGCGGCGAGCGCTGGTCGGCCACGACCACCCGCCAGATCGGGTTCTTCTTCCCGCCGACGCGGGTCAGCCTGACGCGTACTGCCAAGTCGGTTTCACCTCTCGAGGGCTTGGCCGGGCTGGCGGCCCGGCGAATTTCGCGGCGGAGAACGTTAGCGCGTGAGCTGGCCGAGCGAGGGGATCTTCCCCTGCGCGACCTGGCGCATGACCTTCCGCATCTGCTCGAACTGCTTGACGAGCTGGTTGACCTGCTGGACGGACGTGCCCGAGCCGCGCGCGATCCGGCGCCGGCGCGAGCCGTCGAGGATGCGCGGGTTCGCGCGCTCCTCGGGCGTCATCGACAGGATGATCGCCTCGACGCGGTCGAGCTCCCGCTCGTCGATCTGGAGGTTGCCGAGCTGGGCGCCGATGCCCGGGATCATCTTCAGCAGGCTCCCGAGCGGGCCCATCCGGCGCATCTGGGCGAGCTGGTCGAGGAAGTCGTCGAAGGTGAAGGCGTCCTTGCGGATCTTCCGCTCCAGCTCGGCCGCCTTCTTCTCGTCCATCGCCCGCTCGGCCTTCTCGATGAGCGTGAGGACGTCGCCCATGCCGAGGATCCGCTGCGCCATCCGGTCCGGGTGGAAGCGCTCGAAGGCGTCGAGCTTCTCCCCGGTCGAGGCGAAGAGGATCGGCTTGCCGGTGACGGCCTTCACCGACAGCGCCGCGCCGCCGCGCGCGTCGCCGTCGAGCTTGGAGAGGATGACCCCGTCGAACTGCGCCGCCTTGGCGAACTCCTCGGCGACGTTGACGGCGTCCTGGCCGGTCATCGCGTCGACGACGAGCAGGACCTCGTCGGGGTCGGTCCGCTTGCGGATGCGGGCGAGCTCCTCCATGAGCTCCTCGTCGACGTGGAGGCGGCCCGAGGTGTCGATGATGAGCACGTCGCGGCCGTCGGCCTTGGCCTGCTGCACCGCCCACTCGGCGATCGCGACGGGGTCGCGGCCGACGCCCTGCTCGTAGACGGCCGCGCCCGCCTGGGAGCCGACCTTGACGAGCTGGTCGACCGCGGCCGGGCGGTAGACGTCGCAGGCGGCGAGCGCGACGTCGAGCTTGCGCTCCTCGCGCAGCCAGCGGGCGAGCTTGCCGCAGGCGGTCGTCTTGCCCGAGCCCTGCAGGCCGGCCATGAGGATGACCGCCGGCTTGGACTCCAGCGCGAGCTCGCGCGACTCGCCCCCCATGAGCGCGGTCAGCTCCTCGTCGACGATCTTCACGACCTGCTGACCGGGGTTGAGCGACTCGAGTACCTCGGCGCCGAGCGCCCGCTCCTTCACGGCCGCCGTGAACTGCTTGACGACCTGGAAGTTGACGTCGGCCTCCAGCAGCGCCAGGCGCACCTGGCGCATCGCCTTGGTCACGTCCTCCTCGGTGAGCTTCCCGCGCGAGCGGACGTCGGAGAGCGCGGCCTGGAGGCGCTCTGAGAGGGAGTCGAACATGCCCGAGGGAGGTTAGAGGGGTGGGCGCGGCGAGGCGGCGGCCGGGCCCGGGTTGGCGCGCCGCCGGGTGGCGGAGCCGCGGCGCGGCGCCGGACGCAACCGCGGCGGCAGGCCGGGGCCGCCCGCTAGTCCGGCGGGCCCATCGGCCGCTCGCCCGCGCCCGCGGGCCGGGCCCCCTCGGCGGTCCCGTCGGCGGTGCCGTCCCCGGTCGTGATCGCCTCGGACAGCTTCCCGAGCGCGGCGGTGAACTCGCTCGGGATGATCCAGACCTTGTTCGACTCGCCCTGGGCGATCTGCGGCAGCACCTGGAGGTACTGGTAGGCGAGCAGCTTCGGGTCGGCGTTGCCGCGGTGGATCGCGTCGAAGACGGTCTCGATCGCCTTCGCCTGGCCCTCGGCGTTGAGGATCTGCGCCTCGCGCTGGCCCTGGGCGCGGAGGATCGCCGCCTGCTTCTCGCCCTCGGCGGTGAGGATCTCCGACTGCTTCACGCCCTCGGCGGTGAGGATCGCGGCGCGCCGGTCGCGCTCGGCGCGCATCTGCTTCTCCATCGCCTCCTGGATCGTGCCCGGCGGGTCGATCGCCTTGAGCTCGACGCGGTTGACGCGGATGCCCCACTTGCCGGTCGCCTCGTCGAGGACGGACCGCAGCGCGGCGTTGATCTGGTCGCGCGAGGTGAGCGTGTCCTCCAGCGTCATGCCGCCGATGACGTTGCGCAGCGTGGTGACCGTGAGCTGCTCGATGGCGGCGATGTAGTCGGCGATCTCGTACGTCGCGGCCTTCGCGTCGGTCACCGTGTAGTAGATGACCGAGTCGATGTTGACGACGAGGTTGTCCTCGGTGATGACCGGCTGGGGCGGGAACGAGACGACCTGCTCGCGGAGGTCGATCAGCGGCCGCACCCGGTCGACGAACGGCACGATGAGCGAGAGGCCCGGCTCGAGCGTGCGGTGGTAGCGGCCGAGGCGCTCGACGATCCCCGCCCGCGCCTGCGGGATGATCCGGATCGTCCGCGTGAGGATGAACAGTACGGCGACCCCGACGACGATGAGGACGATGAGGCCAGCAGACATGGGCTTCTCCTATTCCGACACGAGCGCCGTGGCGCCCTCGATCTTCAGCACCTCGACCCGCGCGCCCGGCTCGTACACCGCGTCCTCGTCGTAGGCGCGCGCCGTCCACACCTCGCCGGCGAGCTTGACGGCGCCCCCGTCGGCGTCGACCCGCTCGATGACGGTCGCGCGCTGCCCGATGAGCGCGGCGGTCCCGGTCCGCACCTGGGGCGGCGTGCGCATGTGGCGGCGGGCGATCGGCCGCACGATCGCGAGCGACCCGATCGAGCCGAGGATGAAGACGAGGAGCTGGACCTCGACCGCGACCCCCGCCAGCGCGACGATGCCCGCGGCCAGGGCGGCCAGCGCGATCGGGCCGAGGATGAACCCCAGCGTCGCGGCCTCGCCGGCGGCGAGCAGCGCCGCGCCGGCCATCCAGAGGACCCACTCAGGCATCGTCGCTGCCGATCCTATTCCTATGCCAGCGCGAGGGCGGCTGCGACATCCGCCAGCACGTCGGCCGTGTCCTCGCAGCCGCAGCTCAGGCGGATGAACCCCTCCGAGACGTCGTCGCCCTGGTCCCAGCGGGCCCGCCGCTCGGCCGTCGAGTGGAGCCCGCCGAAGCTCGTCGCCTCCCGGACGAGCTCGAGGGCGCCGAGGAACCGCTCCGCCCGCTCGCGGGTCTCCAGGTCGAAGCTCACGACAGGCCCGAAGCGGCGCATCTGCCGCGCCGCGATCTCCGCGCCCGGCGCCGACGCGAGCCCCGGGTTGTCGACGACGACCGGGGCGTCGGCCGCGCGCACGACCTCGGCGATGTCGCACACGCCGAGCGCGGGGTTCGCCGGCGTCTCCACCCAGACGAGCGCCGCGCCGCCGACCGCCTCGGCGATCTCCCCCGTCGGCACGAAGCGTGTCCGCACCCCGCGCGGGGCGAGGTACTCGGTCGCGACCGCGCGCACCGTCGGGTAGCCGTCGGCGGAGGCGACGAGCAAATCACCGGGGCGCAGGCGCGACAGCACCGCCGTGCACGCCGCCATGCCGGAGGCGAAGACGAGCGCCTCCCCGCCCTCGAGCTCCCCGATCGCCGCCTCGTAGGCGGACCAGGTGGGGTTGCCGAAGCGGCCGTAGCCGTACGGCGCGGCGTGCGGGTCGCCGGGCAGGTGGTACGGCGCGGCGAAGACCGGGCCCGGCAGGAACGGCGTGCCCGCCTCCGGCCCGGGCAGGCCGGCGTGGACCACGCGGGTCCCCTCCCCCGGCGTGCGGTTGCGGCGCGTCATCTGCCGGGACGCTAACGCACGGCCGCCGGCTTCCGGCGCGGAGCCTCAGGAGAGGATCGCCCGGGCGAAGTCCTCGGGGTCGAAGGGGCGCAGGTCCTCGATCCCCTCGCCGATGCCGATGAGCTTCACCGGCACCCCGAGCTCATCGGCGATCGCGAGCGCGATCCCGCCCTTCGCCGTCCCGTCGAGCTTCGTCAGCACGATCCCGGTCACCTTCACGGCCTCCGAGAACAGCCGCGCCTGGCGCAGGCCGTTCTGACCCGTCGTCGCGTCGATGACGAGCAGCGTCTCGTGCGGCGCCTCGGGGATCTGCTTGCCGATGACGCGCTCGACCTTCGCGAGCTCCTCCATGAGGTTCTGCTGGGTGTGGAGGCGCCCGGCGGTGTCGCAGATGACGACGTCGTGGCCGCGCGCCTTCGCGGCGGCGATCGCGTCGAAGGCGACGGCGCCCGGGTCGGAGCCCTGCTCGGCGCGGACGATGTCGGCCTCGGCGCGCTCGGCCCAGATCGCGAGCTGCTCGACCGCGGCGGCGCGGAAGGTGTCGCCGGCGGCGAGCAGGACCGAGCGGCCGAGCTCGTGCTCGAGGTGCCAGGCGAGCTTGCCGATCGTCGTCGTCTTGCCGGTCCCGTTGACGCCGACGACGAGGATCACCGTCGGCTTGGGCCGGATGTCGATCGTCGGCTCGCCGACCGCCGCCGTCTCGGCGAGCAGGGCGCGCAGGCGCTCGCCGAGCTGCTCGCCGCTCGTGAGGTCGCCGGCGAGCGCCTCGCGCTCGAGCCGCTCGACGATCCGCGCCGTCGTCTGCGCGCCGACGTCGGCGTAGATGAGCGTCTCCTCCAGCCGCTCCCAGGTCTCGTCGTCGAGCGTCTGGAAGACGGTGGCCTGGAGCTCGGCGCCGAGCGCCTGGCGGGTCTTCGCGAGGTTCTCGCGCAGGCGGCGGAAGAAGCCGCGCCGCTTCTCCTCCGGCTCGGGCGGGGGCGGCGGGACGTCCTCGCCGGTGACGAACAGCTCGTGCCAGGTCCTCGGCATGCGGGCGGGGAGGATAGGCGCCGGTGCGCGGGCGCGCGGCCCCGGCGGGCGGATCCCGGCCTCAGGCGGCCGCCTCGCCCGTCACCGGCTCGAGCGCCGGGCGGACGTCGGCGAGCTTGCGCGAGACGACCTTCGAGACGCCGTCGTTGCCCATGCTCACGCCGTAGATGCAGTCGGCGGCGTCCATCGTCCGCTTCTGGTGGGTGACGACGATGAACTGGGCGCGGTCGCTGTAGCGGCGGACGAGCTGGAGGAAGCGGTCGATGTTGAGGTCGTCGAGCGCCGCCTCGACCTCGTCGAGGATGTAGAAGGGGCACGGCCGCGCGAGGAAGACGGCGAACATGAACGCCAGCGCGACGAGCGACTTCTCGCCGCCCGACAGCAGCGACAGCCGCTTCATCGACTTGCCCGCCGGCGTCACCTCCACCTCGACGCCCGGGTCGCGGTCGGTATCCGCCTCCTCGGCCTCGGCGCGCGCCTCGGCGGCCGCCTCGGCCTGCTCGGGCGGGGCCTCCTCCCCGCCGATGACCGGCCGCGGGCCCTCGGGGTAGACGAGCCGCAGCCGCCCGCGCCCGCCCGGGAAGAGGTGCTGGACGACCTCCTCGAAGTTCTTCGCGGCCTGGGCGAACGTCTCCTCGAAGCTCTCGCGGATGCGCTTGTCGGTCTCCTTGATGAGCTTCTGCAGCTCGGCCATCGCCTGCTCGAGGTCCTCGCGCTGCGCCTCGAGCTCCTCGACGTGGCGGACGGCCTCCTCGTACTCCTGCTTCGCCAGCGGGTTGACCGGCCCGAGCTGCTCGCGGCGGCGCTGCAGCCGCTGGATGCGCGCCTCCAGCTCGGCCCGCCGCTCCGGCGCCAGCGGCTCGGTCGCGGGCTCGGGCTCGAAGCCGAGGCGCTCGGCGATCCCGCCGAGCTCCTGCTCGGCCTCGCGGACCCCGTCGCGCGCCTGCTGGGCGCGGACCTCCGTGCGCGTCACCTGCTCGCTCGCGCGCCGCAGCCGCCCCTGCAGCTCGGCCTCGGCGTGCGCGCACTCGCGCAGCTCGGCGGCGATCTTCTGCCCGGCCTCCTCCCCGGCGGCGAGCTCGCCGGCGAGCCGGTCGCGGACGGCCGCGACGGCCTCCTCGGCGGCGGCGAGCGCCTCGGCGGCGCGCTCGGCGTCGGCGGCGAGCCGCTCGTCGCGCGCGATCCCCTCGCGCAGGACGACCCGCCGGCGGCGGCGCTCCTCCGCCTCGCGGCGGGCCCGCTCGGCATGGCGGCGCTCGGCGGCGAGCTCGGCCTCCACCTGGGCGCGGCGGACGGCCGCCTCGCCCTCCTCGGGCGCCTTGCGGCGGCGCTCGATGAGCCAGGCGGCCTGGCGCGCCGCCTCGGCGGCCTCGTCGGCCTCCCGGCGCGCCTCGCGCCAGGCGCGCTCGGCCTCCTCGCGGGCGGCGTCGGCCTCGGCGACCCGCTCGGCGGCGGCCTCGACGGCGGCGACCGCGGCGGCCTCGGCGCGCGCCGCCTCCTCGGAGGCGCGCACGAGCTCGTCGCGGCGGTTGCGCTGCTCCAGCAGCCGCTCCTGCCCGCCGGCGGGCGCCTGGTGGAGCTCGCCGGTCGCGCCGTGGTAGAGGCGGCCGCCGGTCGTCACCGCGACCCCCGCGAAGCCCTCCGGCAGCCCCTCGAGCGACTCGACGACCCAGACGTCGGCGAGCAGGCGCGCGACGACCTCCGCGGCCGGGCCCTCGGCGCGGACGCGGTCGAGCAGCCGCTCGGCGCCGGGCACCGGCGGCGCGCCGGCCGGCGCGGGCGATCCGGCGGCGGCGACGAGCGCGGTGCCGCCGTCGCGGCCGGCGCGGTCGAGCAGCGCCTCGCCGGCGGGGAGGTCGTCGACGAGGCCGGCCCGCAGGCGGGGGCCGAGCGCCGCGGCGAGCGCGCGCTCGTAGCCGGGGTCGACGGCGACCTTCTCGGCGAGCGCCCGCGCCCCGCCCGGCACGCCGGCGGCGGTGCGGAGGTACTGGTTCGCGGCGGCGAGCTCGGCGCCGACCCGCGCCGCCTCGCGCCGCGCCGCCTCGGCGGCGCGCTCGGCCTCGCGCCGCTCGGCGCGCGCCCGCTCGGCGGCGGCCTCCGCCTCGGCGACGGCCTCGCGCCGCCGCTGCGCGGCCTCGAGCAGCTCGTCGCGGCGGCGCTCGGCGGCGAGGCGCTCCTGCTCGAGCCCGGCGAGCTCGGCCTCGAGCCGCTCGCGGCGCCGGCGGTCGAGCTCGGCCAGCTCGGCCTCGAGCGCGGCGATGCGGTCGCCGGCGGCGTCGTCGGGCGCCTCCTCGGCGATCGCCCGCTCGAGCGCCTCGAGCTCGAGGCGGCGGCGCTGGGCGGACTCGCGCGCCGCGGCGGCGGTGTCGCGCGCCCGCTCGACCCGCATCGCGATCCGCTCGGCGGCCGTCCGCGCCGCGTAGAAGCGGTTGCTCAGCGCCTCGCGAGCGCTGCTCTGGCGGGCGAACTCCTCCTCGATCTGCTCGCGGCGCCGCGCGACCTCGGCGAGCGCCCGCTCGGCGTCGTCGCGCTCGGCGCGGGCCGCGGCGGCCTCCCGCTCGGCGCCGGCGAGCTCCTCGCGCAGGGCGCGGACGGTCTCGCGCGCGAGCTCGAGCCGCGCCTCGAGCGTCTGGCGCTCGAGCCGCTCGTGGAGCTCGGCGGCCTCGGCCTGGCGCTTGAGCGGCCGCAGCCGCGAGCGCGCCTCCCGCTCGACGTCGAGCGCGCGGGCGAGGTTCTGCTCGGTGCGCTGGAGCTTGAGCTCGGCCCGGCGGCGGCGCTTGCGGTGCTTGCCGAGCCCCGCGGCCTCCTCGATGAGGCGGCGGCGGTCCTCCGGCTTGGAGTGGACGATCGCCTCGACGCGCCCCTGCGAGACGACCGAGTGCATCTCCTTGCCCAGGCCGGTGTCGGAGAGCACGTCGAGGATGTCGGTGAGGCGGCAGCGCGCCCCGTTGAGGCGGTACTCGCCCTCGCCGTCGCGGGTGAGCCGGCGGACGATCGAGATCTCGGAGAACTCGCTGTCGAAGCGGCCGTCGGAGTTGTCGAGCACGACCTCGACCTCGGCGGCGTTGCGCGAGGGCGTGCCGGCGCCGCCGGCGAAGATGACGTCCGACATCGTCTGGCCGCGGATCGCGTTCGGGCTCTGCTCGCCGAGCGCCCACAGGACGGCGTCCGTGATGTTCGACTTGCCCGAGCCGTTCGGGCCGACGATCACCGATACGCCCGGGGAGAACTCGAGCTTCGTCCGGTCGGGGAAGGACTTGAAGCCCTTCATCGTGAGCGACCGCAGGTGCATCAGCGCTCGTCCTCCGCCTCCAGCGCGCGCAGGGCGGCCTCCTGCTCGGCGCTCTTCTTCGTCTTGCCCTCGCCGCGGCCGATCTCGACGCCGTCGACCTCCGCGACGGCGACGAAGCTGCGGTCGTGCGGCGGGCCCTCCTCCGACTCGATCCGGTAGGTGACGACCCGCGCCCGGCGCGCGAGCCGCTCCTGGAGCACCGACTTGAAGTCCACGGGGTGCTCGACCGCGCGCTCGATCTGCTCCTCGAAGGCGCGCACGACCGCCGGCGCGACGCGGTCGAAGCCGAACGCGAGGTAGCAGGCGCCGATCACCGACTCGCAGAGCGAGGCGAGGATGCGCTCGGACTCCAGCAGCGCCTCGGCGCTCTTCCCGGTCCCCTCGGGCGCGTACTCGCGCAAGCGGTCGGGGATGCCGATGTCGCGCGCGACCTGCGCGCAGGCCTGGCGCGAGACCGCCTGCGCGCGCAGCTTCGTCAGCCGCCCCGCGCCCTCCTGCGGGAAGCGGGGGAAGATGTGCGTCGAGACCGCGAGGCTCAGCACGACGTCGCCGAGGAAGGCGAGCCGCTCGTAGGACTCGGCGCGCCCCGTCACCCAGGACGAGTGCGTGAAGGCCTGCTTGCGCAGGTCAGCCGGAAGCTGGTCGAGAAGCGATTCGAGCGTGTCCAGGGGCTCAGCGGGCTTGTTGCGGGAGGCGCGCCGCGACGTAGTCGGCCGCCTGACCGACCGTGACGATCTTCGCGGCCTCCTCGTCGGGGATCCGGATGCCATAGCGGTCCTCCAGCTCCATGACCAGCTCCATGAGGTCGAGCGAGTCGGCCTCCAGATCCTCCTTGAAGCGCGTCTCTTCCGTGATCCGCGCAGGGTCCACCTCGAGCTCGGTGGCGAGATGGGCGCGGATGCGCTCGAGGACCTCGTCCCTATCCATGTCGGTCCCCGACGCTAGCAGCGGGCGCGGACCGCAAGACGCCGGCGGCCCGCAGCTTCTCGGCCGTGCGCTCGATCATCCGCTCGTCGACGGCCCGCCGGGCGAGCCGGACGGCGTTGGCGATCCCCTCCGCGCTCGAGCTGCCGTGGGCGACGACGGCGACCCCGCGCAGCCCGAGCAGGATCGCCCCGCCGGTCGTGTTCGGGTCGAGCTCGCGGCGCAGCGCGCCGACGCGGCGGCGGATGAGCAGGCCGCCGAGCGAGGAGATCACGCCGGAGCGGATGGCGTCGCCGATCGCGGTCGCGACGGTCTTGGCGGTCCCCTCCATCGTCTTCAGCGCGACGTTGCCGGTGAAGCCGTCGGTGACGACGACGTCGGCGGCGCCGGCGACGAGGTCGGCGCCCTCGACGTTGCCGACGAACTCGAGCGGGCCCGCGGCGAGGCGCTCGTAGGCGGCGACGTGGTCCTCGGTCCCCTTCGTCGGCTCCTCGCCGATGTTGAGCAGCCCGACGCGCGGCCGCTCGACGCCGTGGACGGCCTCCATGAAGGCGGCGCCGAGGTAGGCGAACTGGACGAGGTGCTCGGGGCGGACGTCGACGTTCGCGCCGACGTCGAGCATGAGCGTCGGCTTGCCGGGCACCGGCAGGAGCAGCGCGACCGCCGGGCGGTGGACGCCCCGCATCCGCTTGATGTGGAGCATCGAGGCGGCGAGCAGCGCCCCGGTCGAGCCGGGCGAGACGACCGCCTGCGCGCGCCCCTCGGCGACGGCGCGCGCGGCCTGGACGACGGACGCCTGCGGGCGCGAGCGGACCGCGCGGACCGGCTCCTCCTCGTTGGTGATCCAGTCCGGGGCGTCGACGACGTCCGGCCCGTCGCCGATCTCCGCCGCCGGGCCGTAGATCATCACCTCGACGCCCGCCGCGCGGGCGCCGGCGGCGACGGTGGCCGCTCCCTCGTCCGCGCCGTTCGCGTCGACCGCGATCACGGCGCGCCGGCTACTCGTGGTCGTGAGCGTGCGCCTGCGGCGCGACCACCTCGCGCCCCTTGTAGTGGCCGCAGACCGGGCAGACCCGGTGCGGCAGGCGCGGCGAGTGGCACTGCGGGCAGGCGCGCAGCGACGGCGGCGTGACCTTGTGCTGCGAGCGCCGCTTGTGCGTGCGCGAGTGCGACTGCTTCTGCTTGGGGACGGCCATGAGGGCGGGAAGTGTAGCCGCGCCGGGCGTGGCCGCGCGTGCTCGTCAGTCGAAGCGCAGCTCCGAGAGCTTCGCCCAGCGCGGGTCGGGCGGGCGCTCGTGGCGGTGCTCGGGGCCGGCGGCGTTGAGGTTCACGCCGCACTCCGGGCACAGCCCGCGGCAGTCGTCGCGGCAGAGCACCTGGGACGGGAGGGCGAGCGCGAGCGCGTCGCGGACCCAGGAGCGCAGGTCGAGCTCGTCGCCGTCGAGGTAGGGCGAGGCCAGCTCGTCGCCGCCGCCCGGCTGGTCGACCTCGCGGACGTCGACCTCGACGTCGCGGCCGGCGTCCTCCAGGCAGCGCATGCAGGGGCCGCGCAGCGTCGTCACGAAGCGCAGCCGCAGCGCCCACCCCGCCGTCGTGCGGGAGGCGTCGACGCGGACGCCGACGGTGCCGCCGGCGTAGCGCTGGCCGCCGAGCACGAGGTCCTCGAGCGCGACGTCGGCGTCGATCCGCCGCCCCTCGCCGGGGCGCAGGCCGAACCGCCCGAGATCGAAGCTGTCGGTGCGCGGCGCCATGCCGGGGAGGGTAGCCCCGGCGTGCGCGCTAGCCGACCTCGGCCTCCTCGCGGCCCTGGAGCCGCTGGCGGCCGCGCTGGACCGCCTGGATGAACTTCTGGAGATTGACCTCGAGCGTGTTGAGGATGTCGTCGGCGTAGTCCTCGGCGCCGAGCCGGATCTCCCGCTCGCGCGCCCGGGCGTCCTCGATGATCTCCTCGGCCTGGCGCTCGGCCTGCTTCACGATCTCCTGCTCGGAGATGAGGCGGGCCTGCTCCTCGCGCGCCTCCTTGATGATCCGCTCGGCCTCGCGCTTGGCCTCGGCGAGCATCTCCTGGCGCTCCTTGACGATCCAGCGCGCCTGCTTGATCTCCTCCGGGATCGTGGCGCGCATCTGGTCGAGGATGTCGTAGATCTCCTCCTTGTCGACGCGCACCTGATCCGTCAACGGGACCGGTTTGGCGTTGTGGATGGTGTCGTCCAGCTTGTCGATGAGCACCAGGACGTCCATCAGTGATTACCTCCGCGGGCCGCCCCGCCCCGCTTGACGTTGACAACTCTCGACATCCCGCCGCGAGAATGCAAGTTCGTCAACGGGCGAGCTCCTCCTTCAACCGGCGTGCGACGGCCGGCGGGACGAGATCGGTCAGGTCCCCGCCGAACATCGCGATCTCCTTCACCCCGCTGGAGCTGAGGAAGCTGTACTGGGGCGAGGCCATCATGTAGACGCTCTCGATGTCCGGGGCCATCTTGCGGTTGAGCTGGTTCATCTCGAACTCGTACTCGAAATCGGAGATGGCCCGGAGGCCCTTCACGATCGCCTTCGCTCCGTTCTCGCGCGCGAAGTCGACGAGCAGGTTACTGAAGGCCTTCACCTCCACGTTACCCAGCTCCGCCACCTCGGCCTCGATGAAGCTGACGCGCTCGTCGACCGAGAAGAGCGTCTTCGCCTTGCGGACCGGCTGATTGACGACCGCGACGATGACGCGGTCGAAGACCTGCGAGGTGCGCCGGATGATGTCGAGGTGCCCGCAGGTGACGGGGTCGTAGGAGCCCGGGCAGACGGCGGTGCGCATGTTCTCAGCGGCCACGGTGGATCGCGATGCGGGTGTCGCCCCAGCTGCGCTCGGCGACGAGCGGCAGGCCGAGCTCGAGGGGGGTGCGCTTGTCGGATTCGGTCACGATGCGAGCGTCGTCGGTCGTCACGCGCGGCAGGCGTTCGGTCAGCTCCCGCGCGAGTCGCGGAGCGGAACTATATGGCGGATCGACGAACACGAGGGAGAAGGGCTCCCCCTCGTAGGTGCGCAGGAACAGCAGCGCGTCCATCCGCCGCACCTCCGCGTCGGCGCCGAGCGGCTCGAGGTTGCGCCGGATCGCCGCGACCGCGCGCGGGTCGCGCTCGACGAGCACCGCGCTCGCCGCGCCGCGGCTGAGCGCCTCGATCGCGAGCGCCCCCGAGCCGGCGAAGAGGTCGAGCACGCGCTCGCCCTCCAGCGAGCCGAGGATCTGGAAGAGCGCCTCACGGACGCGGTCGGAGGTGGGGCGCGTGTCGCGCCCCGGCGGCGCCACCAACCGCCTGCCCTTGTGGATGCCGGCGACGACCCTCACGGCCGCGCAGGGTACGGCGCCCGCTACGGTCACGGGCCGATGGCCGACGGCCGCTACGCACCCAGCCCGACCGGGCGCCTCCACCTCGGCAACCTCCGCACGGCGCTGCTGGCGTGGCTGTTCGCGCGCAGCGCCGGCTCCCGCTTCCTGCTGCGCATCGACGACCTCGACCCGGTCCGCTCGCGCCCCGAGCACGAGGAGCGGCAGCTCGCCGACCTGCGCGCGATCGGGATCGACTGGGACGGGGAGCCGCTGCGGGTGAGCGACCGCCGCGAGCGCCACCGCGAGGCGCTCGAGGCGCTCAGGGCCGCCGGGCGCGTGTACCCGTGCTGGTGCACGCGCCGGGAGATCCGCGAGGCCGCCCAGGCGGCGCACGGGCCGCTGCCGGAGGGCGCCTACCCGGGCACCTGCAAGCGCCTGACCGCCGCGCAGCGCGCCGAGCGCGAGCGCTCCGGCCGGCCGGCCGCGCTCCGCCTCGACGCCGGCGGGGAGGTCGTCCGCTTCCGCGACCGCCTCCACGGCGAGGTCGAGGGCGCCGTCGACGACTTCGTGCTCTGGCGCGCCGACGGCACGCCCGCCTACAACCTCGCCGTCGTCGTCGACGACGCCGACCAGGGCGTCGAGGAGGTCGTCCGCGGCGACGACCTCCTCGAGTCGACCCCGCGCCAGCTCCTGCTCGCGCGCCTGCTCGGGCTGCGCGCCCCCGCCTACGCCCACGTCCCGCTCGTCCTCGGCCCCGACGGCGCGCGCCTGGCCAAGCGCCACGGCGCGGTGACGCTCGGCGAGGTCGAGCCGGAGGCGGCGGTCGCCTGGATGGCCCGCTCGCTCGGGCTCGGGCCCGCGCGCACCGCCGCCGACCTGCTCGGGCGGTTCGACCCGGAGCGGCTCCCGCGCGAGCCGACGGTCTTCGCGGAGGGCTGGAGCGCGCAGCGCGCGGGCGGGTAGAGTCGCGCCGTGGACAAGCGGCGGGTGTCGACGGCGCTGTCGCGGTTCGGCGCGAACCCCCTCGTGCGCGCCTTCCACCGCCTCGGGATCCCGTTCCCCGGGACGGCGATCCTCGAGACCGTCGGGCGCAAGACCGGCAAGGTCCGCCGCACGCCGGTGACGAACGGCCTCGACGGCGACGTCTTCTGGATCGTCGCCGAGCACGGCCGCCGCGCCGGGTATGTCCGCAACCTCGAGGCGAGCCCGCGGGTGCGGGTGAAGGCCGGGCGGCGCTGGCGGGCCGGCACGGCGACGATCGTCCCCGACGACGACCCGCGCGAGCGGCTGCGCAAGCTCTCGCGCGGGCCGGCGGCGGCGAGCGCGCGGATGGTGCCGGTCATGGGCAGCGACCTGCTCTCGATCCGGATCGATCTCGACCCGGAGCCGGGCCGGGCGGCGAAAGCGCGCGAGGGCGAGCAGGCCACGGCGCGCTAGGCCGGGATCGGGTCGAGGTCCGGCCCGAAGCGGGCGACCGCCGCGGCGCGCAGGAGCGCGTGCTCGGGCCGCTCCAGGCGCGGGTCGGCGGCGAGCAGCCGCTCGGCGTGCGCGCGGACGCGCACGAGCAGCTCGCCGTCCTCGGGCAGGCGCGCGACCTTGAACTCCGGCAAGCCGTGCTGGCGGGTGCCGAGGATCTCCCCCGCGCCACGGAGCTGGAGGTCGATCTCGGCCAGCCGGAAGCCGTCGCGCTCGTCGGCGAGCGCGGCCAGGCGCGGGTTCTGCGGCGAGCCGAAGAGGATGCAGAGCGACTCGTGCCCGCCGCGCCCGACGCGGCCGCGGAGCTGGTGGAGCTGGGAGATGCCGTAGCGCTCGGCCTCCTCGATGAGCATGACCGTCGCGTTCGGGACGTCGATGCCGACCTCGATGACGCTGGTGGCGACGAGCACGTCCGCCTCCCCGGCGGCGAAGGCGGCCATCGCCGCCTGCTTCTCCTTCGCGGGCATCTGCCCGTGGATGAGCGCGACGCGGTGGTCGCGGAACTCGGTCCGCTGGAGCCGCTCGGCCTCGAGCGTCGCGGCCTTCGCCTGCAGCGCCTCGGACTCCTCGACCAGCGGGCAGACGACGAAGCACTGCCGCCCCTTGGCGATCTCCTCGCGGATCCGCTCGTACGCCCGGGCGCGCGCCCGCTCGCCGTCGACGACGTACGTCTGGACCGGCTTGCGCCCGGCGGGGAGCTCGCGGATGGTCGTCGTGTCGAGGTCGCCGTAGACGGTGAGCGCGAGCGTGCGCGGGATCGGCGTCGCGGTCATGTGGAGGGCGTGCGGGATGCGCCCCTCCGGCGCCTTCTTGTCGAGCGCGGCGCGCTGGCGGACGCCGAAGCGGTGCTGCTCGTCGACGACGTAGAGGGCGAGCGAGCGGAACTCGACGGCGGGCTCGATGAGCGCGTGGGTGCCGACGACGAGCCCGAGCTCGCCGGCGGCGAGCCGCCCGAGTACCTCGCGGCGGCGGGCGGGCGGCGTCGAGCCGGTGAGCAGCGCGATCGGGACGAGCCCGCCGAGCAGGCGGTCGAGCGTGGCGAGGTGCTGCTCGGCGAGCGTCTCGGTCGGCGCCATGAGCGCCGCCTGGTGGCCGTTCTCGACCGCGCGCAGCATCGCGTGGAGCGCGACGACCGTCTTGCCCGAGCCGACCTCCCCCATGAGCAGCCGTTGCATCGGCCGCTCGGTCGCGATGTCGGCGTCGATCTCGGCGAAGGCGGCGCGCTGGTCGCCGGTCGGCTCGAACGGCAGCGACTGAAGCCACCCCTCGACGAGCGACCCGTCGGCGGGCAGCGGGATCGCCCGCGCGGCCTCGCGGCGGGCGCGCTTGCGCGCGGCGAGCGCGAGCTCGAGCAGGAAGAGCTCCTCGAAGGCCAGCCGCCGGCGCGCCTCCTCGGCGTCGCCCTCGTCCTCGGGGAAGTGGATCGCGGCGATCGCGGCCGGGCGGTCGGCGAGCCGCTCGGCGGCGCGCAGCCGCGCGGGCAGCGGCTCGACGACGTCGTGGACGTGCGCGCGCTCGGCGTGGACGAGCTCGCGGATGCGGCGCGAGTCGATGCCCTTCGTCGCCGGGTAGGCGGCGACCATCCCCTCGACGGCGACGTCGCCGGCGGCGTGCGTCTCGCGCGGGGTGAAGCGCTGGCGGCCGTCGTAGCGGCCGAAGACGACGAGGCGGCTGCCGGGCGGGTAGCGGTCGACGAGCCACGGCTGGTTGAACCACGTCGCCTTCACGGCGCCGGTCTCGTCGGCGAGCGTCGCCTCCACCAGCGTCATCCGCCGCCGGCGGGCGGAGCGCTTGCCGATCCGCCGCACCTCCGCGACGATCGTCGCCTCCTCGCCGGGGACGAGCTCGGCGATCCGCTTCGCGTCGCGCTGCTCGGCGCGGAAGGGCAGGTGCTCGAGCAGGTCGCCGACCGTCTCGATCCCCAGCGAGCGCAGCGCCTCCCGGGCGCGCTTGGGGCGGACGTCGAGCGGGCGCGCGAGCCGCGATGGGCGCGGCGGCGAGCGCAGATCGGCCGCGCGCACGTCGAGCGGCTCGAGGCCGGCGAACTGGCGGATCGTCACGAAGCCCCAGTGTGGCGCGGGGCGCGGACTACTCCGCGCAGAGCAGCCACCACCAGGCCGGCTGGCCGCCCTCGTGGTAGTCGAGCTCCACCCCGTCGGGGACGAGCGCGGCGACCTCCTCCTCGCCGAGCGGCGCGCCGTCGCCCGCCAGGCAGGTGACGACCTCGCAGCCGTCGGCGAGCGCCCGCAGCGTCGCCGCGAGCGTCTCGCGCGGGTCGCCCCAGGCGACGAGCTCGTCCTCGACGTAGCCGACGGCGTCGCCGGCGGCGAAGCGCCCGCCCTTGTCGTCGCGCGCCGCCGGGGCGACGCCGCCGCTGCGCAGCACGGAGGCGGCGTCCTCGACGGCGGCGGCGTTCTCCTCCGCCGGGCGCTCGGGGTCGAAGGCGAGCGCGGCGGTCAGGCCCTCCTGCTGGGAGCGCGTCGGCACGACGCGGACCGGCTTCTCCGACAGCTCGGCGGCGCGCTCGGCGGCGAGGATGACGTTCGAGCTGTTGGGGAGCACGACGACCTCGTCGGCGTTGGCGGCGTGGATGCCGGCGAGGATCTCGTAGGTCGAGGGGTTGAGCGTCTGGCCGCCGTCGACGACGTGGGCGCCGAGCTGCTGCCAGAGCCCGACGATCCCGCCGCCGGCGGCGACGGCGACGATCGCGCAGCGCGTCCGCTCCGTCCCGGTCGCCTCGCCGGACAGGCGCGCGGTGCGCTCGGCGACCTGCTCGCGCATGTCGGCGACGTCCATGTGCGAGACCTCGCCGTGGCCCTCGAAGATCGCGACGGCCCGCTCCGGCTCGTCGGTGTGGACGTGGACGCGCAGCGTCCGCTCGTCGCCGACGACGAGGACGGAGTCGCCGAGCTCCTCCAGCAGCGGGACGAACGACGGCCCGTGGAGCCCCTCCCCCTCGACGGCGAAGTTCGTGCAGTAGCGGTACTTGCTCGACTCGTGCTCGGGCGGGTGGGCCGGCACGACCGGCACGGGCTGGCGCTCGAGCTCCGGCGTCTCCTCCCCCCGCAGCGCGGCGACGACCCCGGCCATGATGACCGTGAGCCCGTAGGCGCCGGCGTCGACGACCCCGGCCTCGCGGAGGACGGCGAGCTGCTCGGGGCCGCGCTCGACCGCCTCGCGGCCCGCCTCGAGCGCGCGCTCGAGCACCTCGGCGAGGACGGCGTCCTGCTCCTCGGCGGTGACGTCGGGGCCGAGGCGCTGCACGTCCATGTGCGCGAGGTCGTGGGCGACACGGCCGGCCATCGCGCGGATGGCGGTGAGCATCGTGCCCTCGGCGGGGTTGCGGACCGACTGGTAGGCGGCGTCGGCGGCGCGCGCGAAGGCGGCGGCGACGAGGACGGGGTCGACGAGCTCGCCGGGGCGCGAGCTGAGCTCCTCGGCGGCGCCGCGGACGATCTGGGAGAGGATGACGCCGCTGTTGCCGCGCGCGCCGAGCAGCGCGGCGCGGGCGACCGCCTGGACGATCTCGTCGCGGCCGATCTCGTCGACCGATTGGCCGTCGAGCTTGTCGAGCTCGGCCAGCACCGCCCGCATGGTCATGACCATGTTGTCGCCGGTGTCGCCGTCGGCGACCGGGAAGACGTTGAGGTCGTTGACCTCGGCCTTCCGCCGCTCCAGCTCAGCGCAGGCGGCGGCGACGACCTTGCGGAAGCGGACCAGGCTGTCGTCTGCCACGGGGTGTGTTCTACACCGTCAGGGCGGGGAGCCTCCGCGACGGGGCCGGACGGGCGGCCTGGACGACGGTGCCCGGCTCAGGCGGCCTTGGTGACCTTGCCGGCCTTGAGGCAGCGCGTGCAGACGTACTCGCGGCGCGGCGTCCCGTTGACGTCGATCCGGACCTTCTGGAGGTTCGGGTCGAAGCGCCGCTTCGTGGCCCGCATCGAGTGGCTGCGGTTGTGCCCGAACGCGGGCCCCTTCTTGCACACGTAACAGACCTTCGGCACGGCGCGGAAGGGTAGCAGCGGGGGCGGGCCGGCGGTGGCGCGGGCGGTCGCGACCGGCCGTTCGGGCGGGCGCCAAGCGTCCTGCCTTGACCGGACGATGCCGGGGCAACCCAGGACGCTTGCGTCCACCGCACCCCCGTCCCCTGGCAAGCGTCCTGCCCTGCCCAGACCATGTAGGGGTAATCCAGGACGCTTCGGGTGGGGCAGGGCAGGGCAGGCCGCCGCGCGCGCTCGCGGCCGCGGGAACAGCCGGTGGCGCCGCCCCTACCCGCCCATCACCTCGCGCACCGCCACGAGCGCGCGGTCGATCCCGGTCCGGTCGACGTCGAGGTGGGTGACGGCGCGGACGCGGGTCGGCGCGACGGGCGTCATCTGGACGCCCCGCTCCCAGAGGGCGCCGACGAAGGCGTAGGCGTCGTCCACGTCGAAGAGGACGATGTTCGTCTCGATCGCCGCGGGGTCGATCCGCACGCCGGGGATCTCGGCCAGCCCCTCGGCGAGGATGCGGGCGTGCTCGTGGTCCTCGGCCAGGCGCTCGACGTGGTGGTCGAGGGCGTGGAGCGCCGCGGCGGCGATGATCCCCGCCTGGCGCATCGCGCCGCCGAGCATCTGCTTGTAGCGCCAGGCCTCCTCGATGAGCTCGCGCGAGCCGGCGAGCACCGCGCCGATCGGCGCGCCGAGGCCCTTGGTGAAGTCGATCCAGGCGGTGTCGAAGCCGGAGGCGTAGTCCGCCGCGCTCACGCCCGAGGCGACGACGGCGTTCATGAGCCGCGCCCCGTCGAGGTGGGCGCGCAGGCCGTGGCGCCGGGCGACGTCGAGGACGCCGCGGATCGTGTCGAGCGGCCAGACGCGGCCGCCGCCGATGTTCGTCGTCTGCTCGACCGAGACGAGCCGCGAGCGCGGGCCGTAGCGGTCGCCGGGCGGGTGGATCGCCGCCTCGAGCTGGTCGGGCGTGAAGATCCCGCCCTCGCCGTCGAGGGCGCGCAGCATCGCCCCGTTGATCGCGGCCGGGCCGCCGGCCTCGTAGTGGACCGGGTGGGCGGTGCGGTCGAGGATCGCCTCGTCGCCGCCGGGACGGAGGTGGAGGCGGAAGCCGATGAGGTTGCACATCGTCCCGCTCGGCAGCAGCAGCGCGGCCTCGTGGCCGAGCAGCTCGGCGACGCGCTCCTGAAGGCGGTTGACCGTCGGGTCGTCGAGCCGCTGCTCGTCCCCCACCTCGGCCTCGGCCATCGCGCGGCGCATCGCCTCGGTCGGGCGGGTCTGGGTGTCGGAGAAGAGGTTGACGACGTCGGGCACGGGCCGAGCCTACCGGCGCGCTGCCGCCGTCAGCGCCCCAGCGCCCTTCGCAGCTCCGCCATCCGCAGCACGGCTCGCGCCGCGTCCTCGCCCTGGTGGCGCTTGCCGCCGCCGGCGCGCGCGAGCGCCTGCTCCATCGTGTCGCAGGTCAGCACGCCGAACGCGCACGGCATGCCGGTGTCGAGGCTCACGCGGGCGATCCCCCGCGCCGCCTCGGCGCAGACGTAGTCGTAGTGGTCGGTCTCGCCGCGGATGACGGCGCCGAGGCAGGCGACCCCGGCGTAGCGGCCCGACTCGGCGCAGTACTTCGCCGCCAGCGGCAGCTCGAACGCGCCCGGCACCTCGTGGACGCGGACCTCGCCCCCGGCCTCCTCGAACACCTTCCGCGCGCCCGCCACGAGCCGGTCCGCGAGCTCCTCGTAGAAGCGCGCGACGGCGATCGCGTACGTCTCAGCCACGCTCGGGGCTCCGCTCCTCGCTGCGCTGGCGGTCCTGCTTGCGCTCCTCGTGGAGCATCTCCTCGTCGAGCGCGAGGCCCTGGTGGTGGAGGAGGTGGCCGAGGCGGTCGCGCTTCGCGCGCAGGTAGGCGCGGTTGTGCTCGCCCGCAGGGTGCGCGATCGGGATCTGGTCGGTGACCCGCAGGCCGTGGCCCTCCAGGCCGACGATCTTCTTCGGGTTGTTCGTGAGGATCCGGATCGAGGTCAGGCCCAGGTCGACGAGGATCTGCGCGCCGATGCCGTAGTCGCGCAGGTCGGCCGGCAGGCCGAGCTGGAGGTTGGCGTCGACGGTGTCGTAGCCCTCCTCCTGGAGCTTGTAGGCGCGCAGCTTGTTGAGCAGGCCGATGCCGCGCCCCTCCTGGGAGAGGTAGAGCAGGACGCCCTCGCCCTCCTCCTCGATCCGCCGCAGCGCGTCCTCGAGCTGTTGGCCGCAGTCGCAGCGCAGCGAGTGGAAGACGTCGCCGGTCAGGCACTCGGAGTGGACCCGCACGAGCACGTCCTCCTTGCCGGCCACCTCGCCCTTGACGAGCGCGACGTGGTGCTTGTCGTCGACGAGCGAGCGGAAGCCGACGACGGTGAAGTCGCCGAACTCCGTCGGGAGGAACGTCTCGACGACGCGCTCGACGAGCTTGTCGCGGCGGCGCCGGTACTCGATCAGGTCCTGGATCGTGATCATCCGCAGCCCGTGCCGCTCGCAGTACTTCACGAGGTCGGGCACGCGCGCCATCGTCCCGTCCTCGTTGAGGATCTCGCAGATGACGCCCGCCGGGATGAGCCCCGCGAGCCGCGCGAGGTCGACGCTCGCCTCGGTGTGGCCGGCGCGCTCGAGCACCCCGCCGGGCTTCGCCTTCAGCGGGAAGATGTGCCCCGGCTGGCGCAGGTCCGAGGGGCCGCTCGAGGGGTCGATGGCGACCTGGATCGTGCGGGCGCGGTCGTGGGCGGAGATGCCGGTCGTCACGCCCTCGCGCGCCTCGATCGAGACCGTGAAGGCGGTGCGCAGGTCGGACTCGTTCTTCGCCGGCATGAGGTCGAGCCCGAGCTCGTCGCAGCGCTGCGGCGTGAGCGCGAGGCAGATGAGCCCGCGTCCGTGCGTCGCCATGAAGTTGATCGCCTCGGGCGTCGCGAACTGCGCGGCGAGCACGAGGTCGCCCTCGTTCTCCCGGTCCTCGGCGTCGCAGACGACGACCATCTTCCCGGCGCGGATGTCGGCGATCGCCTCCTCGACCGTGCTGAAGTGGCTCATGTCCTCAGCCTCTCCACGTACTTCGCCAGCACGTCCACCTCCAGGTTGACAAGCCTTCCCGGCTTCGCCTGGCCGAGCGTCGTCCGCTCGAGCGTCTCCGGGATGAGGGACACCACGAAGGCCTCGTCGTCCACCTCGGCCACCGTGAGCGAGACGCCGTCGACGGCGATCGAGCCCTTCTCGACGACGTAGCGAAGCAGGTCGGGCGGCGCGGCGATCCGCACGCGGCGGGCGAACCCGTCCTCCTCCACGGACTCCACCGTGCCGGTGCCGTCGACGTGCCCCTGGACGATGTGGCCGCCCAGGCGGTCGCCGACGCGCAGCGGCAGCTCGAGGTTGACCGCGTCGCCGGCCTCGAGCGGGCCGAGCGAGCTGCGGCGGAGCGTCTCGGCCATGACGTCGGCGCGGAAGCTGCCGGCGTCGGGATCGCGCGCGGTGAGGCAGACGCCGTTGACGGCGATCGAGTCGCCCTGATCGAGCTCGGCGGCGAGCGGCGTCTCGATCGTGAGGCGCACCCCGTCCTCGCCGCGCTCGACCGCGCGGATCGTCCCGGTGCCCGCGACGAGCCCGGTGAACATCACCACTCCCGCAGCCGGGCCGTCACGAGCACGTCCGGCCCGATCCGCTCGATCTCGCTGTGGAGGGCGCGGCGCGCGGCGGCGATCCGCTCGACGCCCGTGCCGCCGATCGGCGGCGGCGCCTCGCGCCCGCCCGCGAGCATCGGGGCGATGAACGCGCGCACCTCGTCGATCTCGCCGGCGTCGAAGAAGGCGCCGGCGAGGTGGCCGCCGCCCTCCAGCAGCAGCGACTGGATGCCGCGGCGGCCGAGCTCGTCGAGCGCGGCGGCGACGCGCGCGCTCTCGTTCTGGCCGGTCACGGTGATGACCTCGACGCCGGCGGCCTCGAGCGCGTGGATCGCCGAGCGGCGGGCGGCGACGCCGCAGACGAGGATGACCGGGGCCTCGGCGGCCGAGCGGACGAGCGCGCTGCTCAGCGGCAGGCGCGCCTCGGTGTCGAAGACGACGCGGCGCGGCTGGCGGTGGACGCCCGGGACGCGCGCGGTGAGCAGCGGGTCGTCGGCGAGCGCGGTGCCGATGCCGACGGCGACCGCGTCGCACTCGCCGCGCCACTGGTGCGCGCGCTCGCGGCTCTCCTCGCAGGAGATCCAGCGCGAGTCGCCGGTGCGGGTGGCGACCTTGCCGTCGAGCGTCATGGCGGTCTTCAGCACGACGAGCGGGCGGCCGGTGCGCGCGTGCTTGCGGAACGGCTGGTTCTGCATCCGCGCGGCGTGGGCGACCTCGCCCTCGGTGAGCAGCTCGACCTCGACGCCCTCGTCGCGGAGGATGCCGAGCCCGCGCCCGCTCGCCTTCTCGGTCGGGTCGTCGCTGGCGGCGACGACGCGCGCGACGCCCGCCGCGAGGATCGCGTCCGTGCACGGCGGCGTGCGGCCGTGGTGGGCGCACGGCTCGAGGGTGACGTAGAGCGTCGCGCCGCGCGGGTCCTCGGTGGCGGACTCGAGCGCGACCCGCTCGGCGTGCGGCTCGCCGGGCGCGAGGTGCGCGCCCTCGCCGATGACGCGGCCGTCCTTGACGAGCACCGCGCCGACCAGCGGGTTGGGGCTCGTCCGGCCGCGGCCCTGCCACGCGAGCTCGATCGCGCGGAAGAGGTGACGAGCGTCGCGCTCGGTGGCGGTCAGGTGGCTCATGGGCGCGTTGACTCGTCAGTCAACTTTATCGCCCTCGCTAGGGTGCACCCGTCGTGGGCCGCCTCCGCGCCGCCATCACCCCCGCCCGCCTGCTGCTCGGCCTCATCGTCGTGGCCGGGCTCGCGCTGCGCCTGTGGCACAACGACTACGGGCTCCCGTACGTCTACAACGTCGACGAGGGCTCGCACTTCTCCGCGAAGGCGATCGGGCTCTTCCGCGACGCCAACCCCGGCTACTTCCAGAACCCCTCGGCCTACACGTACCTCCTCCACGCGCTGCTGCGCTTCAAGTACGGCGGGCTGTGGCCGTTCGGCGACTTCGACCACCTCATCGAGCAGTACCGCGAGGACCCCTCGGCCGTCTACGACACCGCCCGCTCGCTCGCCGCGGTCATCTGCATGGCCGGGGTCGTCGCGGTGGCCTGGGCGGCGCGGCGGCTGTGGGGCGCGCGCGAGGCGGTCGCCGCCGCCGCCCTGCTCGCCTTCGCGTTCCTGCCGGTCACCTACTCGCGCATCGCGGTCACCGACGTCGGAACGCTCGCGCCCGTCGCCGTCGCCGTCTACGGCGCGGTGCGGGCGTACGAGACCGGCGCGCGGCGCTGGTTCGCGCTCGCGGGCGCGGCCGCCGGGCTCGCGGTCGGCTTCAAGTACACCGCGGGGCTCGTCGCGCTCCCCGCCGGCCTCGCCGGGCTGCTGTGGCTGCGCCGCGACGCGCGCGCGGCGCTCGCGGGCCTCGGGCTCGCGGCCGCCTGCGCCGTCGCGGCGTTCTTCGTCACCACGCCGTACTTCTTCCTCGACTTCGACACCGCCTGGCGCCAGATCGAGGCGCAGGCCGAGACCGCGGGCGACTACGCGAAGCTCGGCCAGGCGCAGGACAACGGCTTCCTCTACTACCTCGACACGCTCACCTGGGGGCTCGGCTGGGTCGCGCTCGCCGCCGCCGGCGCCGGCTTCGCGCTCGTGCTGCGGCGCGATCCGGTGCGGGCGCTGCTGCTCGGCGCCTTCCCGGTCGCGCTGTTCGTCTACCTCGCCGTCCAGTCGCGCTACTTCGGCCGCTGGCTGCTGCCGGTCTACCCGGTGCTCGTCATGCTCGCCGGCGTGGCGCTCGTGCGCGCCGCCGCCCTCGTGCGCGGGCGACCGCGACTGCAGCTCGTGGCGCTCGGGGCCCTGCTCGTCGTCGCGCTCGCGCAGCCGGTCGCCGCCGACGTGCGCACCGGCCGCCTGCTCGGTCGCACCGACACGCGCGAGCTCGCGCGGGAGTGGCTGCGCACCCACTACCCGCCGCGGCTGAGGGCGATCGTCGAGCCGGCCGTGCCGGCGCGCTGGTACCGCCTCGCGCGGCCGGGGCGGCGGGCGCCGCTGTCGCGCAAGCAGTTCGTGCGCGGCTTCGCCGAGGACGTCGCCGAGTCGCGGATCGACTACGCGGCGACGCTGAGCCCCGAGCGGATCGACCTCTACCGGCGCTACGGGTTCTGCGTGGTCGTCACGATGAGCGTCATCCGCGGGCGCGCGGAGAACGACGAGGTGCCCGGCGCGCTCGCGTACTACGACCGGCTCGAGCGGGAGGCGAGGCTGCTGAAGGTCTTCAGCCCGTTCGAGCCGGGGGCGGACGAGCCGCCGTTCCACTTCGACCTCTCGTACAACTACTACCCCACCGCCTACGAGCGCCCCGGACCCGTGGTGAAGATCTACGAGCTTCGCGACTGCGACCAGCGGTACGGCCCCGTGCCGAAGGGCGTGGGCACGCCTGAGGTGGCGCGGCGGTGACGAGCCGGCTCGCCCTCGGGGCGCTCGGCGCGATCCTGGCCGGCGCGCTGGCGCTGCGGCTCGTGAGCATCGACCACGGGCTCCCCTACGTCTTCAACGCCGACGAGGAGCTCCACTTCGTCTCGATCGCGGTGCGGATGCTCGAGGACGGGACGCTGAACCCGCGCTACTTCGAGAACCCGCCGGCGATCACGTACCTCTTCTACCTGCTGTTCAAGCTCCGCTTCGGGGTCGGCTTCCCGTTCGGCGCCTCGAGCTTCGTGCGCGACTTCCACCACGACCCCGAGGCGGCGTACGTGCTCGCGCGCGTCACGGTGGCGCTCATCGGAACGCTGGTGGCCGGGCTCGCCTACTGGGCCGGCAGCCGCTTCTACGGCCGCCGCGTCGGGCTGCTCGCCGCGGCGCTGCTGGCGTTCACGTTCCTGCCGGTCTTCTACTCCAAGCACGCGCTCAACGACGTCGTCACGCTCGCGCCGGTGACCGTCGGGCTCGTCGCCTGCCTGCTCGTCTGGCAGCGGGGGCGCTGGTACGACTGGGCGCTGGCAGGCGGCGCGATCGGCGCCGCGACGGCGACGAAGTACACGGCCGGCGCGATGCTGCTCGCGCTCGGCGTCGCCGTGCTCTGGCGGCTGCTGGAGCAGCGCTCGACGCCGCGCCAGGCGCTGCTCGGCCTGGCCGGGGCGGGCGCGGTGTTCTGCGCGGTCTTCTTCGTCCTCAACCCGTTCGCGCTCTTCGACGCCGGGACGTTCCGCTCGCAGATCGGCGGGCAGTCGGGGCAGGCGTCGAACGCGAAGCTCGGCCAGGACGACGTGCCCGGCTGGATCTACTACCTCTGGACGCTGACGTGGGGCTTCGGCTGGGTGCCGGCGCTCGCGGCGCTCGCGGGCGGGGTGCTCGCCTGGCGCGACGACCGCCGCCGCGCGCTGCTGCTGCTCGCCTTCCCGGCGTTCCTGTTCCTCTTCCTCGGGGCGCAGGGGCGCTTCTTCGCCCGCTGGCTGCTGCCGACGTACCCGATGCTCGCGATCCTCGCCTCGTACGCGGCGGTGCGGGCGGTCGACTGGGCCGCCGACCGCGCCGGGGCGGCGCGGGCGGAGCGACGGGCCGGCAGCGCGGGGCGGCTCGCGCTCAGCCGCCGCCGCGGCTGGCTGCTCGCGCTCGCGGGGGTGCTGCTCGTCGCCCAGGGGGCGGCGGCGAGCGTCCGGCTGGACGCGACGCTCGGGCGCGAGGACACGCGCGTCATCGCGCGCGACTGGCTGGAGCGCAACGTCCCGCTCGGGTCGCGGGTCGTCGTCGAGCCGTTCGTCCCCGACGGCTTCCTCGGCCGCGGCGGCCTCGACGGCGAGCCGATGTACGACCGCTGGCCGGTGCGGCGCCCGTTCCAGGCGTACGAGAAGAAGCTGTCGCCCGGGCTCATCGACCGCTACCGCGCGGGCGGCTACTGCTGGGTCGTCACCGGCAGCCACCAGAAGCAGCGCGGGCTGAAGGCGGGGCTGGAGAACGCGCGCGCCTACTACGACCGCCTCGCCGCCGAGTCGGAGGAGGCGATCACGATCTCGCCCTTCCACGCCTGGTCGGAGGGCGTCGAGTTCAACTTCGACTGGTCGTTCGACTACTACCCGCGCGACTACCAGCGGCCGGGGCCGGTCGTGGAGATCCACCGGCTCGCGGACTGCGAGCCGGGGCGGGAGGCGTAGCGGACCCTGCGGGCGCCTCCGGCGCGGCGTCGGCCGCGCTCAGCGCAGGCCCATCACGAAGTCGATCTCGTCCCGGATCGGGATGCCGTCGTTCCCGATCTCGGGGATCTGCGGCTTCAGCGTCCGCCGCGCCTCGTCGACCGCGCCGACGCGCAGGGCCGCGAAGCGCATGCCGTGACGCTGGTAGAAGCGGATGGCGTTGGCGTTGTCGTTCGTCGTCATGACCTGGAGGCGGTCGCAGCCCGCCTCGCGGGCGACCTCGGCGACGGCGCGCAGCAGCGGCCCGCCCGCGCCCTTGACGAACGCGTTCATCGTGACGATCTCGCAGCGGTCGCCCTCGACCGAGTAGGTGACGAGCCCGACGCGCTCGCCGCCGGCCTCGGCGACGATGCCCGGCACCTCGTGCAGGTCCCACACCTGCCCGCGGCCGGCGACCGTCGGCCCACCCCACCATGCGGTGAGCACGTCGATCGCCCAGGCGCGCTCGTCGTCGCGGAGGGGGCGGCACGTCACGTCCGTCACGGCGTCCAAGGCGTGCGAGAGCGTAACGGGGGGCGGTGGGCGGCGCGCCGCTCCCGCCGACCGATCCGGCGGGCTGTGGTCGATCGGACACCTATGTGGTGCTCGATGCACCACGTCGACCGGCCCCAAGCGCCCCGGCGCGCCCGCCGGGCGCCCGGCAGGCCCCGCGCCCCTCAGGCGCCGCCGGGCGGCGTCAGCAGTTCGCGTACACCCGCCACCGGTCCGTCCGCGCCACCAGCCGGAACGTCGAGAGCGGGTAGTTCGACCACCACTGCGCCGCCGAGCGCTGGCTCACGCCGATCGTCGAGCGGGCGGCGGCGGGCTCGAAGTTGAACGTCTCGCCGATGAGCAGCAGGCCGCGCTCGGGCGGGCGCTTCTGGGCGATCGAGGGCTCGAAGGCCTCCTTGCCGAGCCCGGTCTCGTAGCGGACGACGGGGATCGCCGAGTGCGTCGGCGTCGTGATCGGCCCGCAGCGCCCGAGCAACGTCACGACGCGCGGGTCGTCGAGGACCCGCTTGAGGTCCTGGTGCTGGCCCTTCACGAACGTCGTCTGCCCGTTGAGCTTGCGGGCGTCGTTGACGTACGCGGGCAGGCGGAACGCCACCAGCCCCAGCGAGACGATCGCGATCCCGATCGCCACCCGCCGCGCGCGCGGCTTCTCGATCAACGTCCAGCCGGCGAGCGCGACCGCGACGCAGAGGTTGAGCAGCAGCGACGGGATGACGAGGTAGCGCGGGATGACCGACAGGCCGGCGACCGAGATCGCGAGGAACGTCGCGACGCCGACCAGCCCGAGCGCGATCGCGAGCAGCGCCCGCCCGCGCAGCAGCCAGAGCGCGAGCAGCAGCCCGAGCCCGCCCGCGCCGACGTTGACGATCTTCTCGTTCGCGCCCACGTAGTCGGGGATCAGCCCGATCGCGTCCAGCAGCCCCCGCTGGCGGCCGAACTCGCCGGCGACGTCGCGCGTCGAGGTGAGCGAGTAGAGCGGCTCGCCGGTGACGATCCAGTCCGCCGCCAGCCAGATCGCCGGCGCGACCGCCGTCATCGCGCCGTAGCGCAGCAGCGCGCGCATCCGCCGGTGCGGCGGCGCCGCGTACGTCATCCAGAGCGCGTACGCCCCGGCGAGCACCCACGCCTCCGGCCGCAGCAGCCCGGCGAGCGCGAGCAGCGCCATCACCGGCCAGCCGCGCTTCGGCCGCTCGAGCTCCAGCACCGCCGCCCCGAAGACGAGCGCGAGGAACGGCACGTCGATCATCCCGCGCAGCGCGTAGAACTCGAGGTCGGTGCGGGTGAGCAGCACGCCGGCGGCGACGAGCGCCACCAGCGTGCCGAGCAGCACCTGGGTGAAGCGGAACAGCAGCCCGACGAGCACGGCGAAGCTCGCGAGCGTCACGAGCACCATGAGCCGGTCGGCCGCGCCGCCGAAGAACGACATCGCGCCGGCGAAGAGCGTCGAGAGCGGGTGCGGCGTCGGCGTCCGGAAGACGTCGTAGTCGGGCAGGTGCCCGCGGACGAGCTCGTCGCCCCACAGCAGCGTGTAGTAGGTGTCGTAGTTCGGGTACGTCGGGCGCAGGAGGAAGACGGCGAGCACGAGCACCGCCGCCGCGCCCGCGAGCAGCCAGGCGTTGCGGCGCGTGGCGAGGCGCTCGACGCGCTCGGAGAGCGTCGCCCTGGTCGCCGGAGGACGGCGCCGGGCCTCGAGGGGTTCGGTGGCGGACACGATCGGGGGCGACAGGCTAGCCTGCGAGCACGGTAGCCTCCCTCCGCCCCGCATGAAGCTCATCATCCAGATCCCCTGCTTCAACGAGGAGGACCAGCTCCCCCAGACGCTGGCCGACCTCCCGCGCGAGCTGCCCGGCATCGACGAGATCGAGTGGCTCGTCATCGACGACGGCTCGACCGACCGCACCGTCGAGGTCGCCCGCGAGCACGGCGTCGACCACATCGTCCGCCTGACGAACAACAAGGGCCTGGCGACCGCCTTCCAGGCCGGCCTCGACGCCGCCCTCAAGCTCGGCGCCGACATCATCGTCAACACCGACGCCGACAACCAGTACAAGGGCTCCGACATCGGCAAGCTCGTCGAGCCGATCCTGCGCGGCGAGGCCGACATGGTCATCGGCGACCGGCAGGTCCACACGATCCCCCACTTCTCGAAGCTGAAGATCCGCCTCCAGCACCTCGGCAGCGCCGTGGTGCGGCGCGCGTCGGGCACGGAGATCCCCGACACGACCTCGGGCTTCCGCGCCTACAACCGCGAGGCGGCGCTCCAGGTCCAGGTCGTCTCCAGCTACACGTACACGCTCGAGACGATCATCCAGGCGGGCAAGATGCTCATCGCCCTGGACCACACGCCGATCGGGACGAACCCGAAGACGCGCGAGTCGCGGCTGTTCCCGTCGATGTGGGCCTACATCCGCCGCAACGCGGTCGCGATCTCCCGCATCTACACCCTGTACGAGCCGCTGCGCGTCTTCCTCACCGCGGCGGCGATCGTCGGCCTCGTCGGCCTCGTCATCTGGGCCCGCTTCGCCTACTACTACTTCCAGGGCGAGGGCTCCGGCCACATCCAGTCGCTCATCCTCGGCGCCGCCCTCTTCGTCGTCGCCGTCCAGCTCGCGGCGCTCGGCGTCATCGGCGACCTCATCGGCGGCCTGCGCATCCTCCAGCAGCGCACGCTCGAGCGGGTGCGCCGCCTCGAGCTCCAGCTCGGCGTCGCCCCCTCCCACTACGAGCCCGGCCGCGCGAAGGAGGGCGAGGAGCAGCCGACCACCGGCGCCGGCGCCGGCCCCGCGACGGGCAAGTCCGAGGACCGCGAGGCCGTCCAGCAGCTATGACGACGCAACCCGCCTCGCCGGAGGCCGTCCCCACCGGCAACACCTACGACAAGTACGGGTCGAAGAACCCGATCGTCCGCCGCCTCATGCGGAACTTCCACGCCTCGCTCGACGATCTGTGGGAGAAGGCGGCGCCGGAGTCGGTGCTCGACGTCGGCTGCGGCGAGGGCGTGCTCACCTGCCAGTGGGCCGATCGCCTCGGCGACGGGCGCATCGTCGGCATCGACCTCGAGGACCCGAAGCTCCAGGCCGAGTGGGAGAAGCGCCGGCGGCCGAACCTCGAGTACCAGGTCGCCGACGCGACCGCGCTCTCCTTCGCCGACGACGAGTTCGACATGGCATGCGCGATCGAGGTGCTCGAGCACGTGCCGAAGCCCGAGCAGACGGTCGCCGAGATGGCGCGGGTGGCGCGCCGCTGGCTGCTCGTCTCGGTGCCGCGCGAGCCGATCTGGCGGATGGTGAACATGGCGCGCGGGGCGTACCTGCGCGACCTCGGCAACACGCCCGGCCACATCAACCACTGGTCGAAGCGGGGCTTCATCGAGCTCCTCTCGCGCCACGGGACGGTCGAGGAGGTCCGCTCCCCCTTCCCGTGGACCATGCTCCTCGTGCGGGTTTGAGCGGCCCCCGGAGCGAAGCGGGCACCGGCTCCTACGGCCGCGGCGCCGCCGTCCTCTCGGTCGGCATCGGCGTCACCGGCCTCGTCACCTACACGTACTTCGGGCTCGCCTCGCACACGCTGAGCGAGGACGACTACGGCCGGATCTCGCTGCTGTGGTCGGCGATCTTCATCATCGTCTCGGTCCTCTACCGGCCGGTCGAGCAGCTCCTCTCGCGGACGATCGCCGACCACGACGCGCGCGGCATCGGCGGCACCCACCACCTCCGCGTCGCCGCGACGATCCAGCTCGCGCTCGCGCTCGCCTACGCGGTCGGCGCGCTCGCGCTGCGCGGCCCGATCGAGGACGACCTCTTCGACGGCGAGACGGCCCTCTACTGGATCTTCATCGTCACGGTCCTCGCCTACGCGGCGAGCTACTTCGCGCGCGGCTTCCTCGCCGGCCACCACCGCTTCGGGCTCTACGGCGGGCTCGTGCTGCTGGAGTCGACGTCGCGCTGCATGTTCGCCGTGCTCGCCGCGGTCGGGATCACGAGCGGCCAGGACGCCGTCGCGCTCGGCATGGTCGCGGCGCCGTTCGCCTCGCTGCTCGTCGTGCCGTGGGCGATCGGGCGCCGGCTCCGCCGCCTCGAGGCGGCCGACCCCTCGCGCGAGCTCGACGCCGCCGCCCAGGGCGAGCCGGCGAAGGAGGCGGAGTTCACGCTCACCCGCGGCGGCGGCTTCGCGGCGGCGGTGCTCGTCATCATGCTCGCCGAGCAGACCTTCCTCAACGCCGGGCCGCTCGTCGTCAAGGCGACCGAGGGCGCCCGCGGCTCGGCGCTCGCCGGCTTCGCCTTCAACGTCCTGCTCATCGCCCGCGCGCCGCTCCAGCTCTTCCAGGCGATCCAGACGTCGATCCTCCCCCACCTCACGAAGGCGCGGGCCGGCGGCCAGCAGGACACCTTCCGCCGCTCGGTGAACGTCACGCTCGCGGCGATCGCCGCCTTCGCCGCCGCCGTCGCGCTCGTCATGCTCGCGCTCGGGCCGTGGCTCATGGGCGTCTTCTTCGGCGGCGAGTTCGACTACGACCGCCTCGGGCTCGTCCTCATCTCGCTCGGCATGGGCCTCTACCTCGCGGCGGCGACGCTCAACCAGGCGGCGCTCGCCCGCGCCCGCGCGCGCGAGGCGGCGCTCGGGTGGATCGCCTGCGCGCTGCTGTTCGTCGGGCTGCTGCTCGTCCCCGGCTTCGACGACCGCATCGTCCAGCTCGAGCTCGCCTACGTCGCCGGCGCGCTCGTGCTCTGCGCGTACCTCGCGCTGCTGTACCGGCGGGGCGACTGAGGCAGCGGCGGCCCGGGTCGGCGGCGCCGCCGCCGTGGGAGGCATCGCTGGGTTTTCCGTCTATGTGACGGAAGATCGAGCGCTGCCGGCGAGGACGACGGACCTGCAGGAACCGCCCCGGGACGGCAGCGCTGGATCGACCGTCCATATGACGGACGATCGAGCACTGCCGACCGGCCACCGCTGCCCCGGGCACCTGACCCTCGGCTACCTGACCCCCACCGCCGCCGCGGCGGCGTGTAGAGTCGGGCCGTGGGGGAGGACGTGGAGATCCGGTACCGCACCTGCCCGCTGTGCGAGGCGACGTGCGGGCTCGCGATCGAGGTCCGCGGCGACGACATCCTCCGCATCACCGGCGACGAGGAGGACGTCTTCTCGCGCGGCTACATCTGCCCGAAGGCGCACGGCCTGAAGGCGCTCCACGAGGACCCCGACCGCCTGCGCACCCCGCTCGTCCGCCACGCCGGCGAGCTCATCCCCGCCTCCTGGGACGACGCCTTCGCCGAGATCGACCGGCGACTGTCGCCGATCATCTCCGCGTACGGCCGCGACGCGGTCGCCGTCTACCTCGGCAACCCGAACGCGCACAACCTCTCCAGCCTCCTCTACGGGCCGCTCTGGCTGAAGGCGCTCGGTACGCGCAACGTCTACAGCGCGAGCACCGTCGACCAGATGCCGAAGCAGGTCGCGGCCGCGCACATGTTCGGCCACCTGCTCAGCGTGCCGGTCCCCGACCTCGACCGCACGCAGCACCTCCTCCTGCTCGGCGCGAACCCGGCCGTCTCGAACGGCTCGCTCATGACGGCCCCCGACGCGCGCGGGCGGATCCGCCGCATCCGCGAGCGCGGGGGCAAGGTCGTCGTCGTCGACCCGCGCCGCACGCGCACCGCCGAGCTCGCCGACGAGCACCACTTCATCCGCCCCGGGACCGACGCGCTGCTGCTCTTCGCGCTCGTCCACACGCTCGTCGCCGAGGGCCTCGCCGACCCCGGCCCGCTCGCCGACCTGTGCAACGGGCTCGAGGAGGTCGAGGCGCTCGCGCGGGAGTTCCCGCCCGAGGCGGTCGCGGAGCGCTGCGGGATCCCGGCCGGCGAGATCCGGCGGCTGGCGCGTGAGCTCGCCGCCGCCGAGCGCGCCGCCGTCTACGCGCGCATCGGCACGACCGCGCAGCAGTTCGGCACGCTCGCGAGCTGGCTCGTCGACGTCCTCAACGTCCTCACCGGCAACCTCGACCGCGAGGGCGGCGCGATGTTCCCGCTCGCCGCCGCCGGGCAGCCGAACGCGCGGCCGCAGCGCGGCCCCGCGAAGGGGGCGCGCCCGCCGCGCTGGCACAGCCGCGTCCGCGGCCTGCCGGAGACCTTCGGCGAGCTGCCGGTCGCCTGCCTCGCCGAGGAGATCGAGACCTCAGGGGACGGCCAGGTGCGGGCGCTCATCACCGTCGCGGGCAACCCGCTCGTCTCGACCCCGAACGCCGGGCGGCTCGAGCGCGCGATCCGCACGCTCGACTTCATGGTCTCGATCGACGTCTACGTCAACGAGACGACGCGCTACGCCGACGTCGTCCTCCCCGCCCCCTCGCCGTTCGCCCGCTCGCACTACGACCTCGCGCTCTATCAGCTCGCCGTCCGCAACGTCGCCCATTACTCGCCGCCGGTCGTCGCCGACGACGGCGTGCCGGAGGAGTGGCGGACGCTGCTGCGCCTGGCGGGCATCTTCGCCGGCCAGGGGCCCGACGCCGACGTCGACGCGCTCGACGACATGGTCGCGGCCGGGCTCGCCCAGCGCGAGGCGAGCGAGCGCGTCTCCGCCGAGGAGCTGCTGCGGGCATCCGAGGGGCTGCGCGGCCCCGAGCGCCTGCTCGACATGCTCCTGCGCGCCGGCCCCTACGGGCTGTCGCTCGAGGAGCTGCGCGCCGCCCCGCACGGCATCGACCTCTGGCCGCTGAAGCCGCGCCTGCCGGAGCTGCTGCGGACGCCGTCGGGGAAGATCGAGCTCGCCCCCGAGCCGATCGTCGCCGACGTCGAGCGGCTCCGCCGCTTCCTCTCAGACGGCCCCGTTCACGACGGCCTCCTGCTCATCGGCCGGCGCGACCTGCGCTCGAACAACTCCTGGATGCACAACCTGCCACCGCTGGTGAAGGGCAGGGACCGCTGCACCGTCTGGGTCCACCCCCACGACGCGGCGCGCCTCGGGCTCCGCGACGGCGGGCGGGCCCGCGTCCGCTCGCGCACCGGCACGCTCGAGGCGCCGGTCGAGGTGACCGACGCGATCATGCCGGGCGTCGTGAGCATCCCCCACGGCTGGGGCCACGACGCCCCCGGCGTCCGCCTCTCGGTCGCCGCCGAGCACGCCGGCGTGAACTCGAACCTGCTCGCCGACGAGGAGCTGCTCGATCCCCTCTCCGGGAACGCCGTCCTCAACGGCATCCCGGTCGAGCTCGAGCCCGCCTAGCAGCCGACGACCTGGACCGGGCGGTTGCGCCGGTCGCGGCGGCGGTGCCCGCCCTTGGCCTCGTACAGCGCCGCGTCCGCGGCGCCGATGAGGTCGTCGAGCGTCTGGCCGTCGCGGCCGTACTCGGCGACGCCGTAGCTGAGCGACAGCGGCAGCCCGGCGGGCGCCTGCTCGCTCAGCGCCCGGGCGACGCGCGCCCCCGCGGCGGCGGCGCCCTCGGCGCCCGTCCCGGTGAGGATCGCGGCGAACTCGTCGCCGCCGAAGCGCGCGACGAGGTCCGCCCCGCGGGTGTGCTCGCGCAGCGTCCGCCCGACGGCGACGAGCGCCTCGTCGCCGGCGCCGTGGCCGAGCAGGTCGTTGATCTCCTTGAAGCGGTCGAGGTCGGCGAGCATGACCGCGAAGCGGCTCCCCTCCCGCCGCGCGCGGGCGAGCTCGCGCGCGAACGCCTCCTCGAAGGCGCGGCGATTGGCGAGCCCCGTCAGCGGGTCGGTGCGCGCGGCCTCCTCGAGCTCCGCCCGCAGCCGGTCGCCCCGCTCGGCGAGCAGCCGGACGCCGACCGCCGCGCCGACGAGCAGCCCCGAGACGTTGATCCAGCGGTTGACCCCGAGGCTGCCGAGATCGATCGCGGCGAGCGTGAGCCCGTAGGCACAGATGACGACCCCGACGTAGGCGGCGGTCACGGCCCGCCCGAAGTAGTAGGCCGTGAACGCCACGACGAAGACGTAGTACAGCTCGTCGAGCGCGGGGGCGCCGCCGTGCCGCTCGCCGTTGAAGAACAGCGACAGCGAGATGACGGCGGTCGAGACCGGCAGGAGCAGGTGGAAGGCCCACCCCGGCATCCGCTCGCGCCCGGCGGCGAAGACGGCCGCGATGACGGCGGAGATCGTGGCGACGATCGCGAGCCCGAGCTCGTCGGCCTCCGGCGGGTGCGGCAGGAGGATGCTCACCGTGGTGGCGGTCGCGCCCGCGGCGAACAGCAGCGCGATGTGGCGCGCCATCTGGGCGCGTCGCGCCGCGCGCTCGTCGGGCGTCTGCCACCGGGTCACGTCGCGTCCATCGACGCCGGCCCCGTCGGAGTTGACCAGGGCCGACCCGCCCCGGCCGGATGGACGAAGGCGGACGCGCCGAGCCGCCGGCGCGCGCGCGTGACCCCGGCCGGGGCGCGGGCGGGCGTGTGGCTCGCGTCAGCGCGCACGGGCACGCGCCCAGCGGATGCGCCGGAGCTCGTTGCGGACGACGTAGAAGGCCGGGCGCGGCTTGCCGTTGGGATCGATGAGCGCGGAGTCCCAGCGGTTCTCGCGGTCGCTCGACCAGTGGTAGAGGTAGACCCGCCGCACCCGGGGGTGCTTCGCGGCGAGGCGGAAGAGGTAGCGGACGGCCTTCGCGGCGCGGCGGTTGCTGTGTGGGAAGACGAGCCGCCCGCTCTCGGTGCGGAAGCTCACGATGCCCCCGACCTCGGTCAGCCACACCTGCCCGGGCACGGTCGCGAGCAGCCGCTCCAGCCCGCGCGCGCGGAAGCGGTTGACGTCGCCGTAGTTGTGGAGCCCCCAGGTGCGCGGCCGCTTGGCGTGGCGGAGGAACTCCCGCAGCCACGGGACCATGTTCCGCTGGTCGAGGACGTCGGCGGCGACGATCCGGCAGCCGCGGCACAGCTCCCGCAGCGCGTTGTAGAACTGGGCCGCGCGCTTGGGGTTGCGCGCCGTCGGCTGGCTCTGGTGGTTCGCCTCGTTCCAGGTCTGGAACGTCCGCACCCAGGGGTAGCGCTCGCGGAAGGCGGCGACGGCGCGCCGGTAGGCGCCGACGCTCGGCAGCTTGCAGTCCTCCGGGCAGCGCTCGCCGACGCCGTGACCGAAGGCGACGAGCGGCCGCAGCCCCGCCTCCCGCGCCGCCGTCATCCAGCGGTCGAGCCGCTCGGGGTCCTCGAAGATCGCGTTCCAGGGCGTGATGTAGCGCGTGTGCTCGACCTCGAGCGCGCGGAAGCGCGGGTCGGCGAACGTCTCCGGCTTCTGGTCGCCGATGCCGACCTCGAGGCGGGCGTGGGCAGGCGTCGCCGCCGCGCCGAGCGCGGCGGCGACGACGAGGGCCAGTGTGAGCGCGAGTCCCTTCAGCGGAGGACTAGCGGAAGTACTTGCGGTACGTCACGAGCACGTCGTAGGCCGGCCGCTTCTGCCCCTCGGGGCTGACGACGCCGGCGTCGAAGCGGTCGGTCGCGTTCGCCTTCCACTGGTAGATGTAGACGCGGTCGATCTGGCGGCGGAACTTGCGGGCCAGCTTGAACAGGTGGCTCATCGCGCGCTTCTGGCGCGACTCGCTCGGCGGCAGCCCGCCGACCCCGCTCGCCGGCGTGAAGCGGTAGAGGCCGCCGGTCTCGGTCAGCCAGATCTTCGTGCCGCGCGGCAGCGCCTTGATGAACTGCTGGGTGTAGCGCGTGCGGCGGTAGTTCGTGTCGTTGTAGTTGTGCAGGCCCATGACCTTCGGGCGCTGCTTGCGCGGGATCGCGGCCAGGAAGTCCTTCGCGTACTGCGTGAAGGCGCCGATGTCCTGGATGTCCGCGCCCGTCACCGTCCGCTTGCGGCCGGCGATCTTCTTCAGCGCGAGGTAGTAGCGCGCGACGAGGCGAGCGCCCTTCTTCGCCTGGCGCCGGCCCTTGCCCATGCTCGAGGTCGGCTGCGTGGCCGAGTTCGACTCGTTCCAGGGCTGATAGGCCTTCACGTAGCGGCCCCAGCGGCGATGGAACTTCTTCACGGCGCGCGTGTACGCGCTCACTCTCGGCGCGCGGCACGGCTGCGCCGGGCACTGCATCCCGGCGGAGTGGTTGAACGCGACGAGGATCTCGAGCTTGGCCCGGCGCGCGGCGGCGAACCAGGCGTCGACGCGCGCGCGCTGCACGGGGTCGTTGACCGCGTCCCAGGCGACGATGTAGCGCGTCCGCTTGACCTTGAGGGCCCGGAAGAGCGGATCGCTGAAGGTCTCGGGCTTCTGGTCCCCCAGGCCCGCGACGAAGGCGTGGCTCGTCGCCGGGGCGGCGAGGGCAAGGGCGGCGAGCGCCGCGGCGGGGGCCATGGCGCGCAGGAAACGACGCAAGGCGTTACCTCCGGATGGGTTCGGGTCCTCCTGCGTAGTCGGCCGGCCGGGCCCCTCCTTGAGCAGGGCGCCTCCGGGCCCTGCCGGCCTCCTGAACGCGACAGCCTCGGAAGCTGACGCCTACCTAATGTACTTGCGGTACTTGCGGACGACCCGGTAGGCGCGCCGCGGCGTGCCGTTCGGGTCGACGATCCCCGCGTCGAAGCGGTCGGTCGGCAGCGCTCGCCACTGGTAGAGGTAGATGCGGTCGATCTGCCGGCGGTAGCGCCGCTGGATCCGGAAGACGTGGCTCACCGCCCGCGCCTGGCGCGCCTCGCTCGGCGCCAGCCCGCGCCCGCCGGTGGCCGGCGTGAAGCGGTAGAGGCCGCCCGTCTCGGTCAGCCACACGCGCGAGCCGCGCGGGAGCGCGCGGATGAAGCGCGCCGTCCGCGTGTAGCGGCGGTAGTTCGTGTCGTTGTAGTTGTGCAGCCCGAAGATCCGCGGGCGCTGCCGGCGGCCGACGTAGCGGAGGAAGTCCTCGACGTACTGCGTGTAGGCGCCGATGTCCTGGATGTCGGCGCCGGTGACGGTGCAGCGCCGCCCGCACATCCGCCGCAGGACCTTGTAGTACGCGGCGACCTGCCGGGCGCCGCGGCGCGCCTGGCGCTTGCCGGCGCTCCCCCGCTTGCCGCGGCTCGAGGTCGGCTGCGTCGCCGAGTTCGACTCGTTCCAGGGCTGGTAGACCTTCACGCCGTAGCGGCGGAAGAGGCGGTGGAAGCGCCGCACGGCCCGCTGGTAGGAGCGCACGCTCGGGTAGCTGCAGGGGCGCGCCGGGCAGCGCATCTCGCTCGAGTGGTTGAAGGCGACCATGACCTCCATCCGTCGCCGGCGCGCCGCGCGCATGAAGTCGTAGATGCGGGCGCGCTCGTCCGCCTTGTTCACCGCGTCCCAGGCGACGACGTAGCGGGTGCGCTTGACGCGGAGGCGGGTGTAGTTGGGGTCGGAGAAGGTGTCCGGCTTCTGGTCGGCGATGCCGACGCGCAGCGCGGCGGCCTCGGCCTGCTCCGGCGCGGCGGGCGGCACCGCGACGGCGGCGACGGCGAGCACGGGGACGAGGATGAGCTGTCGGAGGTTCATGCGTCTCCTTGGCCGGGTCCTGGTCAGGGTTCCCAGCCCCAACACCCGCCGAAACGGCAAGTCGCGCTCCCGCCGTCACCCGGTCGCGGCCCAACCCCACATCTGGGGTATGACCCAGACGCCTAGATGGGGCGCAGCATCCCGCCGCCGCAGTTGCGGCAGGAGAGGTTCGCGGTGTCCGACATCCGCGCGATCGTCGAGTGGGCGCCGCAGTCCGGGCACTCGGAGCGCAGCTCGAAGCGCCGCAGGCAGTAGACGCAGCGGTAGCGCCCGGGCAGGTTCGTGCCGCGCAGCCAGGGCTCCCCGCAGGCCGGGCACACCGGCCCGAGGTCGACGGGCTCGTCGCTCACGCCCGCGAGCCTAGCCGCGCGCGCGGCCGCATGTCCGTCAGCCCCTCAAACCTGGCGTCGCAGACGGGCGAGGAAGAAGCCGTCGGTACCGTCGCGGTGCGGCAGGAGCTGGAGGAAGCGCCCGTCGAGGCGGGAGGCGAGCCGCGGCCGCTCGGCGCCGAGGTCGTCGGCGGCGAACTCCGGGTGTCGCTCGAGGAATGCGCGGACCTGGTGCTCGTTCTCCTGCGGCGAGATCGTGCAGGTCGAGTAGACGAGCACGCCGCCCGGGCCGACCATGCGCGCCGCCGCCTCGAGCAGCTCGCGCTGGAGCGCCGCGAGCTCGGCGAGCCGGCCTGGGTCCTTGCGCCAGCGCACGTCGGGGCGCGCCTGGAGCGTGCCGAGGTCCGAGCAGGGCGGGTCGAGCAGGACGCGGTCGAAGGGCCCGTCGGGCTGGGGCTCGGCCGCGTCGGCGCAGCGGACCTCGACGTCGGCGGCGCCGAGCCGGCGCGCGTTCTCCTCCAGCGCCCGCGCCCGCCCGGGGTGGACCTCGACGGCGACGACCTTCCCCTCCCCGCGCATGAGGGCGGCCAGGTGCGTCGCCTTCGCCCCCGGCGCGGCGCAGAGGTCGAGCACCCGCTCGCCGGGCCGGGGGTCGACGACCCGCCCGACGAGCATCGAGGCGCGCGACTGCGGCATGAGCAGCCCCTCGGCGAAGAGCTGCGAGCCGTGGACGTCGAAGGGGTCGCGGAGCACGAGCCCCTCGGGCAGCTCCGGAGCGGGGTCGGCGCGGACGCCGAGCGCGGCGAGGCGCTCGCGCAGCTCCGCCGCCGTCGTCTTCAGCTCGTTCGCCCGCACCGCGCTCTCGGGCGGCTCGTTGTCCGCGCGCAGCAGCGCGAGCGTCTCCTCCGGCCCGAGCGTCCGCCACCACAGCGCGACGAGCCAGCGCGGGTGGGAGTGCGCGAGCGCCGCGCCCTCCGGCGTCGCCTCGTCCAGGTCGGCGAGCAGGCGCGGCGCCTCGCGCGCGGCGGCGCGCAGCACCGCGTTGGCGAAGCGCGCGCCGCCCGCCCCGGCGGCCTTCGCGAGCTCGACCGACTCCGCCACCGCCGCCCGGTCGGGGACCGCGTCGGCCCACAGGAGCTGGTAGACGCCGAGCCGCAGCGCGGCGAGGACGCGGTCGTCGATGCGCTCCAGCGGGCGGCTCGAGCAGGCGGCGATGACGTGGTCGATCGTCGCCTGCCGCTGGATCGCGCCGTAGGCGAGCCGCTGGGCGAACGCCCGCTCGCGCCCCTCCAGCCCCCGCCGCCCGGCCTCGGCGCGGAAGGCGGCGTCGGCGAAGGCGCCGTCGCGCGCGACGCGCAGCAGGACCGCGTGGGCGCAGCGCCGCGCGGGCGAGCCGCGGCGGGCGGCGGCGCTCACGAGCCGATCCGCGCGACCCCCGCCGGCCGGCCGCGCAGCCACTCCGCCGCCCCCATCGCCCGCTTGCCCGGCGGCTGGACCTCGACGAGCTCGAGCGCCCCGTCGGCGCAGCCGAAGAAGAGCCGCTCGCCGCAGGCGGCGAGCGTCCCGGGCTCGAGCGCCGGCGCGTCGGCGGGCACGGCAGCCCGGCGGACGCCGAGCCGCCCGGCCTGCGCCGTCTCGAGGTAGGCGCCGATGTGGGGGGTGAGCGCGCGGACGCGCCGCTCGAGCGCAGCGGCGCCGAGCGCGGGGTCGAGCACGCGATCCTCGCGCTCGATCTTCTCCGCGTACGTCGCGCCCGCCTCGTCCTGCCCGCGGAACGGCGGGCTCGTGTCGAGCGCCTCCACCAGCAGGTCGCCGGCGAGACGCTGCAGCCGCCCCGAGAGCGAGCCGTAGTCGTCGTCCGGGCGGATCGGCTCGGCGCGCTGGAGGCAGACCGGCCCGGCGTCGAGCTCGGCGACCGGCCGCATGATCGACACCCCGGTCTCGGCGTCACCGGCCTCGATCGCGCGCTCGATCGGGGCGGCGCCGCGCCAGCGCGGCAGCAGCGACGGGTGGACGTTGAGCATCGGGTACGCCGACAGCAGCGGCTCCTTGATGAGCCCGCCGTAGGCGCAGATGCAGACCGCCTCCGGCTCGGCCGCGGCGATCCGCTCGAGCGCCTCGGGCGCGTTCACGCTCTCCGGCTGGAAGACCTCGATCCCCAGCTCGCGCGCGGCGATCGCGGCCGGGGGCGGCTGGAGCTTGCGGCCACGCCCGCGCGGGCGGTCGGGGCGGGTGACGACGAGCGACGGGCGGTGCGGGCTCGCCGCGAGCCGCTCGAGCACGGCCACCGCGAAGTCGGAGGTGCCGAGGTAGACGGTCCGCACCGGGGCGCGGCGGGCGCTAGGCGGCGGCCTGGGCGCGCTCGGCCTCGCGCAGCGCCCGCATCGCCTCCTTGCGCTGCTCCTTCGGGCAGCGGTCGAGGATGAGGACGCCGTCGAGGTGGTCGATCTCGTGCTGGATGATCCGCGCCTCGTGGCCGGAGGCCTCGACGAGGCGCTCGTCGCCGTACTCGTCCTGGGCGCGGACGCGGATGTGGACGGACCGCTCGACCTCGACGTGGACGCCCGGGATCGAGAGACAGCCCTCGACGTCGACCTCGGTCTCCTCCCCGCGCCACTCGATCTCGGGGTTGACGAGCGCGACGAGCGGCGCGTCCGGGCCGACGCGATAGACGAGCAGCCGCTGCGACATGCCGAGCTGCGGCGCGGCGAGGCCGACCCCGAGCGCGTCCTCCATGATCCGCCCCATGTGGGCGACCTGCGAGCGCAGGGCGTCGTCGAAGGTCTCGACGGGCAGCGCGCGGCTGCGCAGGACGGGGTCGCCGAGGCGCCGGATGAAGCTCATCGCCGCCGCGCGGCGGGCCGCCGTCTCGCGGTCGAGCTCCTCGGCCTCCTCGACCTCGGCCAGATGCTCGCGCTCGTCTGCCATCGCCGGGGAGTCTAGTGGCGAGCCCCCGCCGGCAACTACTGCGGGTCGACGTCGACCGCCCAGCTCACGCCCCGGTGCTCGCGCGAGCCGGCGAGGCGCTCGACGGCGCCGCGGACGGCCGCGACGGCGGCGGAGCGGTCGCGCGCCTTGAGCACGAGCTGGGCGCGCTCGCGCCCCTTGAGGCGGAAGAGCGGCGCGGGGCCGAGCAGCTCGGCGTCCGCCCCTGCGAGGGCGTCCCGGAGGGCCTCCGCGGCCGCGAGCTCGGGGCCGGGCTCCTCGCACGCGCAGACGACGCGGATGAGGTGGGAGAACGGCGGGTAGGCGAGCAGCGCCCGGCGCTCGAGCTCCTCGGCGAGGAAGCCCGCCGCGTCGTGGCGGGCGGCGTGGCGGAGGCAGCGGGCGCCGGGCTGGAGCGCCTGGACGATGACCCGCCCGCCGCGCGGCCCGCGGCCGCTGCGGCCGGCGAGCTGGGCGACGAGCGCGAACGTCCGCTCCTCGGCACGGAAGTCGGGGAAGCGGAGCGTCGCGTCGGCGTCGAGCACGACGCCGAGCGTGACGTCGGGGAAGTCGTGGCCCTTGGCGACCATCTGCGTGCCGACGAGCACGCCGGCGGGCGCGGCGTCGAAGCGGGCGAGCACGCGCCCGATCGCCCCGCGCCCCGCCGCCGCGTCGGAGTCGAGGCGGAAGACCGGCAGCGGCGCGACGAGCTCGGCCAGCTCGTGCTCGAGCCGCTCGGTGCCCGCCCCGTGGCGGGCGAGCGACACCGAGCCGCAGTCCGGGCAGGCCTGCGGCACCGGCTCGCGGTGGCCGCAGTGGTGGCAGGCGACGACGCCCTCGGCGCGGTGGAGGACGAGCGAGACGTCGCAGGAGGGGCACGTCCAGACGCGCGCGCAGGAGCGGCAGGTGAGGAAGTTCGACCAGCCACGGCGGTTGAGCAGGACGATCGCCTTCTCGCCGCGCCGGCGGACCTCCTCGAGCGCCTCGCGCGTGCGCTCGTGCAGCGCGCCCGCGACCCCCGCCATCCCGGCGAGCTCCACCGGCGGCAGCGCGCGCCCGTCGACGCGCTGCGGCATCTCCAGCCGTCGCAGCCGCTGCCAGCTCTCCGGGCGCGGCGTCGCCGTCCCGGCGAGGACGACCGCGCCCGCCTGCTCGGCGCGGCGCTCCGCGACGTGGCGGGCGTCGTAGCGGGGGTCGCCGTCCTGCTTGTAGGAGGGGTCGTGCTCCTCGTCGATGACGATGAGGCCGAGGTCCGGCAGCGGCGCGAACACGGCCGAGCGCGGCCCGACGCAGACCCGCGCCTCGCCGCGGCGCAGCCGCAGCCACTCGTCGTGGCGCTCCCCCGCGCCGAGCTTGGAGTGGAGCACCGCGACGGTGTCGCCGAAGCGGCGGCGGAAGCGGGCGACGGTCTGCGGGGTGAGCGCGATCTCGGGGACGAGCACGATCGCCGAGCGGCCGCGCTCGAGCGCGGCGGCGACCGCCCCGAGGTAGACCTCGGTCTTGCCGCTGCCGGTGACGCCGTGGAGCAGCAGGCGGCGCTCGCCGCGCCCGTCGAGGGCGGCGACGATCTCCGCGAGCGCGGCGCGCTGCGCGCCGGTCAGCTCGAGGCCGTCGGCCGCGTGCGCGCCCACGGCGCGCTGCGCCGGCCGGCGGCGCTGCTCGGCGTGGCGGACCACGACGAGCCCGCGCCGCTCGAGGCTGCGCAGCGCGGCGTGGGAGCCGAGCTCGGCCGCCGGGCGCGGCCCGTCCGCGAGCGCCGCGAGGATCGCCCGCTGCCGCGGCCCGAGCGGCGGCCGCGCCGCGTCCGGGTCGGCATCGGGGGCGAGCTCGGCGACGAGCCGGCGCTTCGCCCGGACCCGCCCGGCGCCCGGCGGCAGGACGAGCTGGAGCCCGCGTGCCGGCGTCGAGCAGTACTCGCGCGCCGTCCACAGCCCCAGGTCGACGAGCTCGGGCGGGACCGACGCCTCGAGCGCCTCGATGGGCTCGGCGAGCTTCTCGGGCGGCAGCTCGCTGCGCTCGGCGAGCGCGGTGACGACGCCGAGCACCCGCCGCCCGGCGAACGGGACGACGAGCACGCTCCCCTTCCCAACCCCGGCGAGCGAGGCGGGCAGGCGGTAGTCGAACGGGCCCCGCAGGGCCCGCGCCGTCGTCAAGGGCTCGACCTTGGCGATCACCCGCCGAGCGTAGGCAGACGCGCGGACGCGCGGCGGCTCAGCCCGGCTCGCCCGTCGGGCGGTCCACGAACGGCAGCTCCTCGGCGAGGCCGACGACCTCGACGGTGTGCTGGACGTGGCCGGGCCCGCGGACGATCTCGAGCACCGAGCCCGCCGCGTTGGCGCGGTCCTTCGCGCGGATGAGGCAGCGGAGCGCGGTCGCGTCCAGGAACGTCACGCCGCGCAGGTCGACGAGCACGCGCAGCCCCGGCCGCGCCTGCGCCGCCGCGATCGCGGCGTCGAGCTCGGGGACCGTCGCCAGGTCCAGCTCGCCCTGCGGGGCGATGTGGATCGCCCCGGGCGACTCGCGGCTGTCGATGGTGAAGCCCTCGGGCATGACCGGGCGGGCCGGCCGGCGAGCTGGCGCCGCCGCCCCTCGATCGATCGTAAACCCGGCCGTCGCACGGCGCCAGCGCCCGTCCGGGCCGGGCTTTGGCCCGGACGGGTGACGTGACGAAGCGCCTGCCGCCTGGGAGCGCCGCTACGCGCCCGTCGGCGCCGCCTCGGGCTCGCCGAGGCCGGCGGCGCGCCGGAGCGCGTCGGCCTTGTCGGTCTTCTCCCAGGTGAAGTCGTGGTCCTCGCGGCCGAAGTGGCCGTAGGCCGCCGTCTTCTGGTAGATCGGCCGGTGGAGCTTGAGCTCCTCGCGGAAGGCGCCCGGGCGCAGGTCGAAGTACTCGTTGATGAGCTCGAGGATCTTGCCGTTCGAGACCTTCTCGGTGCCGAACGTCTCGACCATCACCGAGACCGGGCGCGCGACGCCGATCGCGTAGGCGACCTGGACCTCGCAGCGGTCGGCCAGGCCGGCGGCGACGACGTTCTTCGCCACGTAGCGGGCCATGTAGGCGGCCGAGCGGTCGACCTTCGACGGGTCCTTGCCCGAGAAGGCGCCGCCGCCGTGGCGCGCCATGCCGCCGTAGGTGTCGACGATGATCTTGCGCCCGGTGAGGCCGCAGTCGCCGACGGGGCCGCCGATGACGAACCGCCCCGTCGGGTTGACGAGGAAGTTCTTCGGCGTGTTGAGCTTCCGCTCGTCGTAGAGCTCCGGCGGGAGGATCGGGTGGACGACGTGCTCCCAGAGGTCCGGCCGGATGAGCGTGTCGCTGTCGACGCCGTCCTTGTGCTGGGTCGAGATGAGGATCTTCTCGATCTCGATCGGGCGGCCGTTCTCGTAGCGGACCGTGACCTGCGTCTTGCCGTCGGGACGGAGGTACGGGATCACCTCGGCCTTGCGGACCTCGGCGAGCCGGTGCGCGAGCTTGTGCGCGAGCGAGATCGGCAGCGGCATGAGCTCCGGCGTCTCGCGGGTCGCGTAGCCGAACATCATGCCCTGGTCGCCCGCGCCGGCGCGATCGCGCTCGTCCTCGTCGGACGGGTCGGTGCGCGCCTCGAGCGCCTGGTCGACGCCCTGGGCGATGTCGGGCGACTGCTTGTCGATCGCGTTGATGACCGCGCAGGAGTCGGCCGAGAAGCCGAGGTCGGCGTCGGTGTAGCCGATCCGGCGGATCGTCTCGCGGGCGATCTCCTGGATGTCGACGTACGTCTCCGTGGAGATCTCGCCGGAGACGACCACCAGGCCCGTGTTCACAAGGGTCTCACACGCGACACGGCCGTAGGGATCGTCGCGGAGCACCGCGTCGAGGACGCCGTCGGAGATCTGGTCGGCGATCTTGTCGGGATGCCCCTCGGTGACCGATTCGGACGTGAAGAGGAATTCGTTCGAGCTCATGTGTCGTGGTGAGACCTCGGTTTCGGGACTGGCGGCGTAGGGTAGCGGGCTACGACTTGTCCTTGAAGTCGATGATGAGCGGCACGCCCTCGAGCCCGTACCGCTGCCGCAGTCGATTCTCCAGGAAGAAGGCCCAGTCGCGCGTCACCCGCCCCCGGTCCGAGCAGTGGATCGCGAAGCGCGGCGGGCGCGTCTGGTACTGGGTCATGTAGTAGAGCTTGAGGCGCTTCCCGCGCACGGTCGGCGGGTCGCGCAGCGCCTGCAGGTCGCCGAGGAAGCGGTTGAGCTCGCTCGTGGGGATGCGCTCCTGCCGGCGGTCGGCGAGCGCGATCGCGTTGCGCAGCAGGCGGGCGACGCCGCGGCGCGTCTTCGCCGACACGGTGAGCACCGGCGGGCGCTGGCGGAGCTTCTGGTTGACGCGCGCGCGGTCGTCGTCCAGGTCGGTGTCCTGGATGTCCCACTTGTTCAGCGCGATGATCGTCGCGCAGCCGGCCTTCATCGCCAGCTCGGCGATGCGGAAGTCCTCGCTCGTCACGCCCTCGGAGGCGTCGCAGACGACGATCGCGACGTCGGCGCGCTGCGCGGCGGCTTCCGAGCGCAGCTGCGCGTAGTAGTCGACGGTCCCGGCGACCTTCGTCCGCCGTCGCAGGCCCGCGGTGTCGACGAGCACGAGCTCGCGGCCCTCGAAGGTGATGCGGGTGTCGATCGCGTCGCGGGTGGTGCCGGCGACCTCGGAGACGATGACCCGCTCCTCCCCCACGATCGCGTTGAGCAGGGAGGACTTGCCGACGTTCGGGCGGCCGATGAGCGCGAGCCGGACCGCGTCGTCCTCCTCGGGCTCGGGGGCCTCGGCGAGCTCGGCGGTGATGCGGTCGAGCAGGTCGCCGCTGCCGAGCCCCTGGGTGGCCGAGACCGCGACCGGGTCGCCGAGACCGAGGGCGTAGAACTCGGCGGCCTCGGGGATCGCGCGGGCGTCGTCGACCTTGTTCGCGGCGACGAGGACCGGGATCGGCGCGCGGCGGAGGATGTCGGCGAGCTCGGCGTCGCCCGGGCGGAGCCCGGCGCGGGCGTCGACGACGAGCACGGCGAGCTGCGCCTCCTCGATCGCGCGCCGCGACTGCTCCTGGACCGCTCGCGCGAGGTCGTCGTCCTCGGCGAGGTCGACGCCGCCGGTGTCGACGAGCAGGAAGCGGCGGCCGTTCCACTCGCACTCGACCTCCTTGCGGTCGCGCGTGACCCCGGCCTGCTCGTGGACGACCGCCTCGCGCGTGCCCGACAGGCGGTTGACGAGCGTCGACTTGCCGACGTTCGGATAGCCGACGATCGCGACCTTGGGGAGGGTCATGGCCGGCCTCAGCGCCGCAGCTCGCGGGCCAGCCCCGCGATCTGCGTCACGACGTCCTCGACGGTGCGGTCGGTGGTGTCGATCTCGATCGCGTCGGGGGCGGCGCGCAGCGGCGAGTGCTCGCGGTTGGCGTCCTGGGCGTCGCGCAGCGTCTGGTCGCGCAGCACCGTCCGCCAGTCGGCGCCGATCTCGGCGGCGCGGCGGCGGGCGCGCTGCTCCGGGCTGGCGGTGAGGAAGATCTTCAGCTCGGCGTCGGGGGCGACGACCGTGCCGATGTCGCGTCCCTCGGCGACCCAGTCGCCGGAGGCGAGCAGCTCGCGCTGCTTGGCCACGAGCGCGGCGCGGACGTCCTTGTCGACGGCGACCCGCGACGCCATCTCGGTCACGCGCGGCGTGCGGATCTCGGTCGTGACGTCCTTGCCGTTGGCGATGACGCGCTCGCCGAGCTCGATCTGCAGCTCCTGCGCGCGCGTCACCGGGTCGCCCCCCTGCTCGAGCACCGCGAGGGCGACCGAGCGGTACATCGCGCCCGAGTCGAGGTAGGTGAAGCCGAGCTTCTCGGCGAGGGCGCGCGCGACCGTGCTCTTCCCCGCGCCGGCGGGACCGTCGATTGCGATGACCATCGGCGATGGAGGCTAACCGCGACGCGCCCGAGACCGCCCCCTCGCCGAGAACGTCCACCACCGGCCCCTATAGGGGCCACCCCTGGACGTTCTTCCTGCGCGGGGAACGAGAACGTCCACCAATGGACCCTATAGGGGCCACCCTTGGACGTTCTCGTGTATAGGGGCCGCCCTTGGACGTTCTCGTGGCTAGCGGCCGAGCAGGGCCCGCAGGTCGTCGGTGAAGCCCGGGTAGGAGACGGCGGCCGCCTCCATGCCGACGACCTCGACCCCGCGGCGCGAGGCGAGCCCGGCGACGGCACCGAGCATCGCGAGCCGGTGGTCGCCGAGGGCGTCGAGGACGCCGCCCTCCAGGCCGCCGGTGCCGCGGACGGCGAAGCCGTCCTCGAACGCCTCGATGTCGGCGCCCAGCCCGCGCAGCCCCTCGACGACGCCGGCGATCCGGTCGGACTCCTTGACGCGCAGCTCCCCCGCCCCGCGGACGACCGTCTCCCCCTCGGCGAAGCAGCCGAGCAGGGCGACGAGCGGCAGCTCGTCGATCGCGAGCGGCACCTCGTCGGGGGTGACCTCCGTCCCGGCGAGCGGCGCCTGGGCGACGTCGAGCTCGCCGGCGGGCTCGTGGTCGGCCACCGTCCCCGGCTCCTCGAGGTCGCCGACGACGACCGCCCCCATCCGCTGGGCGATGCGGAAGAAGCCGGTCCGCGTCCAGTTCAGCCCGACGTCGGCGACGACGATCCGCGAGCCCGGCACGAGCAGCGCCGCCGCGACGAAGAACGCCGCCGAGGAGGGGTCGCCCGGCACGCTCACCTGCTCGAGCTCGAGCTCATCGACCTGCGAGACCGTCAGCCGGTCGCCCTCCTGGGTGAACGGGACGCGCGCGCGGCGGAGGAAGCGCTCGGTGTGGTCGCGGCTCGGGCCCGGCTCGATGACCGTCGTCGTGCCCTCGGCGAGCATCCCGGCGATGAGCAGGCACGACTTCACCTGCGCGCTGCGGACCGGCAGCTCGTACTCGATGCCCTTGAGCCGCCCGCCCTCGACGGTGAGCGGGGTGAAGCGGTCCTCGCGCGCCTCGACCTTCGCGCCCATCCGCCGCAGCGGCTCGACGATGCGATCGACGGGCCGGCGGCGGATCGACTCATCGCCGTCGAGCGTCCAGCGCCCGCCGGGCTGCCCCGCCAGCCAGCCCGGCAGCAGCCGCAGCAGCGTCCCGGAGTTGCCGACGTCGAGGAAGCCGCCGGTCGTGCCGAGCGGCGCGTGCAATCCGACGCCGCGCACGACGAGGTCGCCGTCGGTGCGGTCGAGCCCGGCGCCGAGCGCATGGACGGCGGCGAGCGTCGAGTTCGTGTCCTCGGAGTCGAGGAAGTTCGAGACGAGCACGGGCGTGTCCGACATCGCGCCGAACAGCGCCGCGCGGTGCGAGATCGACTTGTCCGCGGGCGGGCGGATCGTGCCGCGGAGCGGCCCGGACGGCTCGAAGCGGACGTTCATTCGCCGCGCGCGACCGGGAAGCCGAGCTCCTCGATGACCGCCTCGGCCCGCTCGGCCGCCTCCGTGCCGGCGATCCAGAGGGTCACCGCGCCCGAGCGCATGTCGGGCGCGGGCGAGAGCGCCATGTCGACGATGTTGACCCCGGCCTTGCCGAGCGCGAGTGCCACCTGCGCCACGATACCCGGCCGGTTCGGGACGGAGACGCGAAGCTCGATCGCCTCCCCGCCGGCGAGGTCGGACTCGAGCAGGCGGCGGCGGTGCTCGCGCGCCTGCTCGTTCCAGGCCTCGATCGCGGCGCGGTCGCGGCTGCGCAGCAGCGCCGCGGCCTCGTGGAGGCGGCGGGCGGTCTCCTCGACCTGCTGGGCGATCGCCTCGGCGTTGGCGACGTAGATGTCGGTCCAGATGCGCGAGCTCGCGCCGGCGACGCGCGTGGCGTCGCGGAAGCTCGGGCCGACGCGCGGCAGCGCCTCCCCCTCGTCCGACAGCAGCCCGGCCGCCTGGGCGACGAGCACGTTGGCGACGACGTGCGGGAGGTGGCTGACGCCGGCGAGCAGGCGGTCGTGGGTCTCGGCGTCGATCGCGACCGGGCGCGCCCCGAAGGCGACGATCAGGCGGTGGAGGCGCTCGTACAGCAGGCCGGAGGCGCGCTCCCCCGGGGTGAGGTACCAGGCGGCGCCGGCGAACAGGTCGGCGCGGGCGTGCTCGACGCCCGCCGTCTCGGCGCCCGCGATCGGGTGGCCGCCGACGAAGCGCTCGTCGTCGATGCCCGCGACCATCCGCTTCGTCGAGCCGACGTCGGTGACGACGCAGTCGGGCCCCGCGGCGGCGAGCACCTCCTCGAGCAGCGCGGGCAGCGCCCCGACCGGCGCACAGCAGAAGCAGGCGTCCGCCCCCACGACCGCCTCGGCGACCGAGGCGGCGGCGCGGCCGATCGCGCCGCGCCGCAGCGCGGTGGCGAGCACGTCGCGGTCGGGGTCGTAGCCGACGACCTCCTCGGCGTGGTCGCGGGCGGCCAGCCCGATCGAGCCGCCGATGAGGCCGACGCCGAGGATCGCGACGCGCATCCAGGCAGGCTCAGCCGGCCCCGCGGCGGGCGCGGGTCGCGGCGGCGAGCTCGTCGAGCACCTCGACGGTCGTGTCCCACGCCATGCAGGCGTCCGTGATCGACTGGCCGTAGACGAGGTCGCCCGCCTCGAGGTCCTGCCGCCCGGCGACGAGGAACGACTCGAGCATCACGCCGACGAGCGCGCGCTCGCCCTCGGCCACCTGCTTCGCGATCTCACCGGCGACCTCCCGCTGGCGGACGTGGTCCTTGCCGCTGTTGTCGTGCGAGGCGTCGATGACGACGCGCTCCGGCAGCCCCGCCTCGCGGAGCTTCGCGAGCGCCTCGTGGAGCGCGCCGTTCGAGTAGTTCGGCGCGTCGCGGCCCCCGCGGAGGATGATGTGGCACTCCTGGTTGCCGGTCGTGTGGAGGATCGCCGGCGTGCCGCTCTCGTCGATGCCGGAGAAGGCGTGCGGCACCGCGGCGGCGCGGACGGCGTCGACGGCGACCTTGACGTTGCCGTCGGTGCCGTTCTTGAAGCCGACCGGCATCGAGAGGCCGGAGGCGAGCTGGCGGTGGATCTGGCTCTCGGTCGTGCGCGCCCCGATCGCCCCCCAGGCGACCGTGTCGGAGATGTACTGCGGGATGATCGGGTCGAGGAACTCGCAGCCGACCGGCAGGCCCAGCCCGAGGATGTCGAGCAGGAGCTTGCGCGCCAGCCGCAGCCCCTCGTTGACGTCGCCGGTCTGGTCGAGGTGCGGGTCGTTGATGAGCCCCTTCCAGCCGGTCGTCGTGCGCGGCTTCTCGAAGTAGACGCGCATGACCACGAGCAGGTCGTCGCGGAGCGCCTCCGCGCGCTCGGCGAGGCGCTGCGCGTAGTCGAAGCCGGCCTCGACGTCGTGGACGCTGCAGGGGCCGACGATGACGAGCAGGCGGTCGTCCCCGCCGTTGAGCACCTGCGCGACCTCGTGGCGGGCGCGCAGGACGACCTCGGCGCGGTCCTCGGTGAGCGGCAGCTCGTGGAGGATCATCCGCGGCGTGACGAGCGGGACGACGCGGTTGATGCGGCGGTCGCGAACCCGGTCGAGCTGTGTTGCGGGGCTGGTGAGGGGCATGACGTGCGAGTGAACCTTCCTGTGGCGATTCGATCCTACGACGGCTGGGAAGGCGTCCGGTTCCTGAATCCCTGTGTCGGCGGGAACGCGGTCGCTCATGACCGCGGGCACCGGACGCCTAGGTAAATCGCCAGGCGTAGCGCCAGGTGTACGCGTAGGCACGCGCGCGGAGCGGGGAGGTGTGCGTGCCCAGGCGGCTCATCGCAGTTGTTTGTATCACGACCCCAGCGCCGCGTCGAGCGCCGCAAGGAAGCGGTCGTTCTCCGCGCGGGTGCCGAAGGTGACGCGCAGATGCCCCGGCGCGCCGAGGTCCGTGCCGGCGCGGACGATGACGCCGCGCTCGCCGAGGCCCCGCATGACCTCCTCCTCGTCGTGGTCGCCGAGGCTCACCCAGGCGAAGTTCGCGTGCGACTCGCTCGTCGCCAGGCCGCGCGCCGCCAGCTCGGACTCGACGTGGATCCGCTCGGCGATCGTCCGCTCGACCCGCGACTCGACCTCGTCCTGGTGCTTGAGCGCCTCGACCGCGGCGGCCTGGGCGAGCATGTTCACGCTGAACGGCTGGCGGACCCGGTCGCAGGCCTCCTTGAAGTCCTCCGACCCGAGCGCGTAGCCGACGCGCAGGCCGCAGAGGCCGTAGACCTTCGAGAAGGTGCGCAGCAGCACGACGTTCGGGTGGCGCTCGAGCAGGACGAGCGAGGCGTCGGGGTCGCCCTGGAGCGTGTTGAACTCGACGTAGGCCTCGTCGACGATCACGCAGACGTGCTTGGGCAGGTCGGCGATGAACGCGTCGAGCTGCTCGACGTCGAGCGCGGTCCCCGTCGGGTTGTTCGGGTTGCAGACGATGAGGAGGCGCGTCGCGACGGTCACCTCGCGCGCCATCGCCTCGAGGTCGTGCCTGGCGTCGCCGTCGAGCGGGACGGTGATCGCCTTCGCGCCCGTCATCGCCGCCAGATGCGGGTACATCGAGAAGCTCGGCCAGGCGTAGACGATCTCGGCTCCGGGCTCGAGCATCGCCTCGGCGGCGGCGAGGAGGATCTCGCAGGAGCCGTTGCCGACCGTGACCTTCGTCGCCGGCACGCCCGTCCGCTCGGCGATCCGCGCCCGCAGGGCGCTCGCCGTCGGGTCCGGGTAGCGGTTGAGGTGCTGCGCCGCGCGCTGGACCGCCTCGAGCACCGCCGGGTGCGGCGGCCACGGCGTCTCGTTGGAGGCGAGCTTGGTGAGCTCGCCGTGGAACTCGTAGGTCTTCGCCGCCGGGTAGAGCGGGATCTGGCGGACGCGGGAGTTCAGCTCGATGCTCACTGGGCGGCCTGGAGGTCCTTCCGGAGGGTGACGGCCTCACGAAGATAGACGTGCTGGGGCGGTCGCGCCGGGTCGGCGTAGCAGTGGAGCAGCACGCGGATGACGCGCGGCAGCGCGCCCGGGACGTCGATCTCGCGCGCGCACAACAGCGGGACCTGCGAGAGCCCGATGCGGCGCGCGGCGACCGCCGGGAACTCGGCGTTGAGGTCCTCCGTGCAGGTGAAGATGCAGCTCACCATGTCCTCGATCGCGAGGTCGTTGCGGGCGATCATCTCCCGCAGCAGCTCCTCGGTCGCGTCGAGGATCGCGTCCGCCTCGTTGGCGTCGACGGTGGTGGCGCCCCTCAGCGCTCGCAGTCTCACGGCCGCGGCATTCTCGCAGCCTTGCGCAACCGCTCCACCTCGGCCGGGGTGAGGCGGCGGTGGGCGCCGGGCGCCAGCCCCCGCAGGCGGAGCGGCCCGAACGCGATCCGCTCGAGCTCCACGACGCGGTGGCCGACGGCCTCGCACATCCGCCGCACCTGGCGCTTGCGTCCCTCGCGGATCGTGATCTCGAGCACGCCCGGCTCGACGAGGCGGGCGCGCGCCGGCGCGGTGCGCCCGTCCTCGAGCTCGACCCCCTCGCGGAGCGCCCGCAGCGCGCGCTCGCTCGGCCGCGGCGGGCGGATGCGGGCGCGGTAGGTCTTCTCCACCCCGTAGCGGGGGTGCGTGAGGCGGTTGGCGAGCTCGCCGTCGTTGGTGAGCAGGATGAGGCCGGTCGTGTCGGCGTCGAGGCGGCCGACGGGATAGAGGCGGCGCTCGCTGGGGACGAGGTCGGTGACGGTCGGGCGGCCCTGGGGGTCGCGCGCGGTCGAGACGACGCCGGCGGGCTTGTTGAGGACGTGGACCTCGCGCGGCTCGGGGGCGACCGGCTCGCCGTCGAAGGCGACCTCGCTGTCGTCGTCCACGTCGCGCGCCGGGTCGGTGACGACCTCGCCGCCGACCGTGACCCGCCCGGCTCGGACGAGCTCCTCGGCCTTGCGGCGGGACGCGACGCCCGCGTGGGCGAGGTAGCGGGCGAGCCTCACCGGCGGGCGGACTTCGCGCGCTTGGCGCGGGCGCGGCGCTTGCGCGGCGGCGGAGGCGGGGCCTTCCGCTGGGCGGCGGCGCCGTCCTGGGAGGCGCCGCGCGGCGGCGCGGAGCGCGCCTGCCCGCCGGCCGGCGCGGCGCCGCCCTTGCGGCGGGCGCGCGCGTCGCGGCGGCGGCGCCGCTCGGCACGCCCGAAGCGGCCCTCCTCGCGCGCGATCGCGACGAAGACGCCGGCGATGAGCGCGACGGCGATCGCGCCGAGCAGCAGCGCCTCCCGCGTGCCGAGCATGTCGTCGCCGGCCTCGGCGGGCTGCGGCGCCTGCCGCGGCTCGGGCGGCGGCGAGCTGACCTGCGGCACGATCGGGCCGAAGGGGCTGGTCTGGGCGGCCGCCGGGGCGGCGGGCGCGAGCGCCAGGGCCAGCGTGGAGACGACGACTGCGGCGAGACGACGCATTCCGACGGCCATCATGCTGCCACACTTGGCCGCGTGGACCTCGAGCTTCTCGACCGCGCGCTCGCCGAGCGAGGCGAGCCGTCCTTCCGCGCGCGGCAGGTGTGGCGCTGGCTCGCCCGCGGGGCGGCCTCGTACGAGGAGATGACCGATCTGCCGGCGCGCCTGCGGGCCCAGCTCGCGAGGGACGTGCCGCTGTCGGTGCTCGAGCTCGAGCGGGAGGCGCTGGCGCGCGACGGGACCGAGAAGGCCCTCTTCCGCACCCACGACGGGCGCCCGGTCGAGGCGGTGCTCATGCGCTACCGCGACGGCCGGCGGTCGCTCTGCCTCTCCAGCCAGTCGGGCTGCCCGCTCACCTGCACCTTCTGCGCGACCGGCCGGATGAAGTTCGGCCGCAACCTCACGACCTGGGAGATCCTCGACCAGGCCCTCCACTTCCGGCGCAAGGAGGAGGTCAACCACGCGGTGTTCATGGGCATGGGCGAGCCGCTCATGAACCTCGACGCCGTGCTGGCCGCCTGCGAGCGCCTGCCCGACCTCGGCATCGCCCACTCGCACACCGCGATCTCGACGGTCGGCTGGATCCCCGGGATCGACCGGCTGGCGACGGAGGGGCCGAACGTCCGCCTCGCGCTGTCCCTGCACGCGCCCGAGGACGCGCTGCGGACGGAGCTCATGCCGGTCAACGAGCGCTATCCGCTCGCGGACGTGCTCGAGGCCTGCCGGCGCTGGCACGCGGCGCGCCGGCGGCCGGTGTTCGTCGAGTACCTCATGCTCGCCGGCGTCAACGACCGCCACGAGCAGGCGATCCAGCTCGCGCGGATCCTCGAGCCCCGCAGGGCCTTCAAGGTCAACCTCATCCCCTACAACCCCACCGACGCGCCCTACCGCGGCTCCTCCCGCCAGGCGATCGCCGCGTTCAAGGCGGCGCTGGAGGAGCGCGGCGTGCCGGCGACCGTCCGCCTCACCCGCGGGCGCGACATCGACGCGGCCTGCGGCCAGCTCGCGGCGAAGGCCCCGGCGGCCGCGGCGGCGTGAGGCCCGCGCCCGCACGGCGCCCCGCCCTGGCCGGGGGCGGCGACGCCGGGCGGGACGACGGGACGCGATGGCAGCCTCACCACGCCCCGTACGCCGTCCACCCACCGTCGACGAGCACGCTCTCGCCCGTCATGTACGAGGCGGCGTCCGAGGCGAGGAACGCGACGACGCGCGCGACCTCGCCGGGCTCGCCCAGCCGGCCGAGCGGCGTGCGGCGCTCCAGCACGCTGGGGTCGAAGTTCGCGTTGCGCAGGCTCCGCTGGACGAAGCCGGTGTCGATGTAGGCGGGGTCGACCGAGACGACCCGGATGCCGCGGTCGGCCCATTCCACGGCGAGCGCCTTGGTCAGCCCGATCAGGCCCGCCTTCGCCGCGCAGTACGCGGCCCGGCCCGGGAGCGCGACGTGGCCGGCGATCGACGAGACGTTGATGATCACCCCGCGCCCGGCCTCGAGCATGTGGCGGGCCGCCGCCTGCGCGCACGCGAACGGCGCCGTCAGCAACAGGTCGATGACGCGCGACCACTCCTCCAGCGGCAGCGTCTCCGACGGGGCGGCCAGCCCCCGCCCGGCGTTGTTCACGAGGATGTCGACGTGGCCGAGCTCGCTCGCCGCCCGGTCGGACGTAGAGTCACGGCCATGAGCAACACGACGTCCGTCGCCGTGGTGACCGGCGCCGCCCAGGGCATCGGGCGCGCCGTCAGCGAGACGCTGGCCGCCGAGGGCTGCGCGCTCTGCCTCGTCGATGTCCGAGAGCCCGGGGAGACGCTCGCCGCCGCGCGGGAGCTGGGCGCCCCGGAGGTGGTCGCCGTGGTGGGCGACGTGTCGTCGGACGGCGACGTCGAGCGCGTGGCCACGACCGTCCGGGAGCGGTTCGGCCGCGTGGACGTGCTGGTCAACAACGCGGGGATCTCGTCGATCGTCCCCGCCGAGGAGCTCAGCTCCCGCGAATGGCGCCGCGTGCTGGAGGCGAACCTGACGGGACCGTTCCTCCTGTCCCAGGCGTTGGGGCGGATGATGCTCGCCGCGCGCGCGGGCTCGATCGTGAACGTCGCGTCGATCGCCGGGTTGCAGGGGATCGCCGACCGCGCCGCGTACAACGCCAGCAAGCACGGCCTGATCGGCCTGACGCGCACGCTCGCCGTCGAATGGGGCGGGCGCGGAGTGCGGGTGAACGCGGTCTGCCCGAGCTGGGTGAAGACGGAGATGGACGTCGCCGACCAGGCGGCCGGCGCCTACACCGACAGCGACATCCTGGAGCGGGCGCCGCTCGGCCGATTCGCCACGCCGCGCGATGTCGCCGCCGCCGTGGCGTTCCTCGCCGATCCACGGCGCAGCGGGTTCGTCAACGGCGTCGCGCTCCCGGTCGATGGCGGGTGGACGACGGACGCGAGCTGGACCTCGCTGCGGCTGAGCAAGCGCTAGGCGGAAGCGGCGGCGCCCGCCGACCCCCACCCTCCCGGCGGCCCTGAGCACGAGAACGTCCCGGAGTGGCCCCTATAGGGACCATTGCTGGACGTTCTCGGTGAGGCTAGCCCGCCAGCTCGCGTACGGGCTCCTCCGCCGGCCCGGCCGCCCCGCCCGCCGCGGCGAAGGAGCCGGCGACGACGAGGACGAGGCCGGCGAAGGTCGCGATCGTGAAGGGCTCGTCGAGGAGCGTGACGCCGTAGAAGACGGCGAAGATCGGCGCGATGTAGGTGACGAGCGCCGCGCGGGACGGCCCGACGTCGGCGATGAGCGAGTAGAAGATGATGAACGCGATCCCGGTGCCGACGATCCCGAGCACGGCCATCGCCGCCGCGGACTTCAGGTGGAGCGTCGCGTCGCCGAGCCCGGTCGCGGCCAGCGGCGCGGACAGCGCCGCGCTCGCGACCATCGTGAGCGTCACGAGCCCGAGCGGCTCGGTGTCCGTGAAGCGGCGCTTGACGTAGAAGGCGCCGAGCGCGTAGCCGACCGTCGCGAGCACGATCATGAGCGCGCCCACGAGCGCCCCGGCGTCGCCGCCGACGTCGACGCCGAGCAGGAGCGCGACGCCGACGATCCCGACCGCCACCCCGAGCAGGCGCGTCCCGCTCGAGCGCTCCTCGCGGTCGATCCAGGGCGCGAGCAGCGCGGTGAAGATCGGCGTCGACGCCACGAGGATCCCCGCCAGCGACGAGGTCACCTCCTCCTGCCCGAACGAGATGAGCAGGAACGGCCCGGCCACCTGCACCGCCGCGAGCAGCACGAGCGGCAGCGCGTACGGCCCCCAGCCGCGCAGCGCCCCGCGCCGCCACGCCAGCGGCAACAGCGCGACCGCCGCGAGCGCCGTGCGCCCGAAGACGATCTGCGCAGGCGTGAGGTCCTCCAGCCCGAGCTCGATGAAGAGGTAGGAGGCGCCCCAGATGGCGGCGAGCACGAGCAGCAGCGTCCAGGAGCGGAGGTCCACGAGCCCTGCAGGATGGCACGCCCGTGGGATCAGGACAAGTGAAGTTCCTGGCGATCTGCGATAAGCTGGGCTAATGCTCGACGTGCGCCGCATGCGCGTCCTCCGCGAGGTCGCCGCCCAGGGCTCCTTCTCCGCGGCCGCCGACGCGCTCTCCCTCACCCAGTCGGCCGTCAGCCAGCAGGTCGCCGCGCTCGAGCGCGAGGTCGGCGCGACGCTCGTCGAGCGCGGGCCGCGCGGCATCCGCCTCACCGACGCCGGCGAGGCGCTCGTCCGCCACACCGACGAGGTGCTCGCCCGCCTGCGCGCCGCCGAGGCGGAGCTGCAGGCGATCGCCGGCCTGCGCGGCGGCCGCCTCCGCCTCGCGGGCTTCCAGAGCGCGGGCGCGACGCTCGTCCCGCGCGCCGTCGCGCTCTTCCACGAGCGCCACCCCGAGGTCGAGCTGTCGATGACCGAGGCCGAGCCCGAGGACGCCGTCGCCCTGCTCAAGGCCGGCTCGGTCGACATCGCCTTCACGATGACCTGGGCCGGCCCGCCGCGCGAGGCGCCCGACCCCGCCCTCGAGCTCGTCGACCTCGTCGTCGACCCCTACGACGTCGTCCTCCCCAAGGACCACCCGCTCGCCGACGCGCCCTCGCTCGAGCTCGCCGACCTGGCCGGCGAGCGCTGGATCAACCCCACCGAGCGCTGCACGTGCGACCGCGTCATCGCCCGCGCCTGCCTCGAGGCCGGGGTCGAGCCGACGATCGCCTTCCGCACCGACGAGAACATGGCCGCGCAGGCGTTCGTCGCCGCCGGCGTCGGCATCGCGCTCCTCCCCCGCCTCGCCTGCGAGCCGGTCCACCCCGGCGTCGTCGTCCGCCCGCTCGACCGCCACGCGCCGGCCCGGATCGTCCAGGCGGCGCGCATGGCCGGCGGCTACCGCTCGCCCGCGAGCGAGGCGATGATGCAGATCCTCGAGGACGTCGCCGAGGAGTTCCGCGCAGCCCAGCTGCAGCCCGTATCCTGAACCGCATGGGCAAGCTGGGAGGCGCCGCCCTCGCGGTCGTCGCGGTCGCGCTCGCGGCCGTCGCCGGGCCGGCCTACGGGCAGGGACGCTGGACCGACTACGACCGCCCGCCCGAGCACGAGATCGTCCTCGAGCGCGACGTGAAGATCACGATGCGCGACGGCGTCGTGCTCAGCGCCGACGTCCGCCGCCCCGCCGCGCCCGGGCGCTGGCCGGTGATCCTCATGCAGACGCCCTACAACAAGGGCACAGGGCTGTTCGCGAGCAACGCCGAGTACTTCACCCGCCGCGGCTACGCCACCGTCATCGCCGACGTGCGCGGCACCGGCGGCTCGCAGGGCGCCTGGGACTCCTTCGGCGAGGCCGAGCAGCGCGACGGCTACGAGCTCGTCGAGTGGGCGGCGAGCCAACCGTGGAGCGACGGGAACGTCGGGCTCGCGGGCGCCTCCTACCTCGGCCTCAACCAGATCCTCACCGCGGCCCAGCACCCGCCGCATCTGAAGGCGATCTTCCCGGTCATCCCGATGGCCGACGCCTACCGCGACATCACCTTCTCCGGCGGGCAGGTGAACGTCGCGTTCATCCCGCTCTGGCTCGGGCTCGTGACCGCGACGAGCCTCACGCCGCCCTCCTACGCGCTCAGCGGCTCGAACCCCGAGGAGCTGCGGGCGAACCTCGTCCGCGGGCTCACCACGCTCCTCCAGCACATCGGCGGCGCGGCGACCTTCCAGGCGCCGACGATCCTCAACGCGATCCTCGGGGGCGAGCTCGCCTTCGACGGGCCGTTCTGGAAGGCCCGCTCGCCGCTCGAGGTCGCCGACGAGGTGAAGGTGCCGACGTTCATCGTCGGCGGCCTGCGCGACATCTTCCAGCGCGGCGAGCCGCTGCTGTACGAGCGGATCAGGCGCAACGCCGAGGCGCGCCTGCTCATGGGCCCGTGGACGCACGTCGAGGCGGCCTTCGGCGAGGGCCTGCCGCGCGACGGCGTACCGGCGCTCGAGCGGATCCAGCTCCGCTGGTTCGACCACTGGCTCAAGGGGATCGACACCGACGTCGAGGCGATCCCGCCGGTGACCCAGTGGATCGACGGGCCGGACCGCTACGAGACCCAGCCCGACTGGCCGCACCCGCGGATCCGCCCGCAGCGCCTCTACCTCCGCGACGGCGGGCGCCTCTCGGACGACAAGCCCGCCGGCGACGAGTCGCCGGAGGCCTTCGTCCAGCACCCGCTCTCGGGCATCTGCACGCTGAGCACGACCCAATGGACGGCGGGCCTGCTCGGGGCGCTGCCCTGCACCGACGACAACCGCGACAACGAGGGCGGCGAGCTCGTCTACACGACCCCGCCGCTGCGCGAGCCGCTCAAGCTCTCCGGCCCGGCGGTCGCGAACATCTGGGCCTCCACGACCGCCTCCGACGCGGTGCTCTCGGTCCGCGTCACCGAGGTCTCCCCGAGCGGGCGCTCGCGCCAGCTCTCAGCGGGCTGGCTGTCGGCCTCCTTCCGCGCCGTCGACGAGCGGCGCAGCCGCTGGATCGGCGACCGGATCATGCAGCCCTGGCACCCGTTCACGCGCGAGTCGGTCGAGCCGGTGCCGGAGGGCGAGCCGGTGAAGCTCGCCGTCGAGATCTTCCCGCTGAGCGCCGAGGTCCGCCGCGGCCACCGGCTGCGGATCACGATCGGCCCGAGCGACTTCCCGCACTCGCTCCCGCCGCTGCCCGGCCTGCTGCGCTCGCTCGCCGGGCGGGTGTCGATCCTCCACGACGCCGAGCGCGCCTCGCACGTCGACCTGCCGGTCCTCGGCAGCCGCTGCGCGAAGCCGCCGCGGCGCGGGCGGCGCGGCTGCCGGGCGCTCTACGTGCCGCACCTCCTCCGCGCCGAGCGCCCGCCCGCGCGCCGGCGGACCGGCCGCTAGACCGCCTCGCCGAGCGGGACGCACTGAAGGCCGCGCTCGCGCACGGCCGCGACGATCAGCGGGATCGCCTCCGCCGTCGGCGCCGCGCTCGGGCGGTGGGCGTAGCGGACGGCGTCGTGGAGCAGGACGATCGCGCCGTCGGTGAGGTCGCGGACGACGAGGTCGGCGATCCGCTCGGCGCCGATCGTCTCCCAGTCGCTCCCCCACGCCGACCAGTAGACGGGCTCCAGCCCGAGGTCGGCGCAGGCGGCGTACGAGGCCTCGGAGAGGACCCCGTAGGGCGGGCGGTAGAAGCGCGGACGGCGCCCGGTCGCCGCCTCCACCGCCCCCAGCCCGCGGGCGAGGTCGTCCCGCACGCCCGGGCCGAGCTCGTCGTGGTGGACGTGGCGGAAGCCGTGCAGGGCGATCTCGTGCCCGGCGTCGGCGACCGCGCGCCCCAGCCGCGGGTGCGCCATGAGCTGCTCGCCGACGAGGAAGAACGTCGCCCGCACGCCCGCCTCGGCGAGCGCGGCGAGCACGGCCTCGGTGCTCTCCGGCTCGGGCCCGTCGTCGAAGGTGAGGACGACCGTCCCCGCCCGGTCGGCCCGCTCGCGCGCCGGCAGCCGCGCCCAGCGGCGCTGGCGCTCGAGCTCGGCCTGGAAGCTCGGCACGGCGCTACGGCGCGCCGGCGTTCGCGCGCGCCTCGCCCGCCTTGAGCAGGCGCTCGCGCAGCTCCGCCTCGTCCTCGGGCGAGGGGTCGAACGCCGAGATGTCGGGGAGCTGGTCGAGCGAGCGCAGCCCGAAGAGCTTGAGGAAGAGGTCGGTGGTCCGGTAGAGCACCGCGCCGAACTGCGAGCGCCCCGCCTCCTCGATCAGGCCGCGCTCGAGCAGCGTCCCGACCGCCGACTCCGAGGAGACGCCGCGGATGCGCGCGATCTCCGGCCGCGAGACCGGCTGGAGGTAGGCGACGATCGCCAGGCACTCCGCCTGCGCCTGGGTGAGCGGCGGCGTGCGCGGGCGGGCGAGCAGGCGGCGCGCGGCGCGCTCGGCGACCGGGTCGGTGGCGAGCGTGTAACCGCCGGCGACCTCGCGCAGCACGACCCCGCGGAAGCCCTCGGCGTAGTGCTCGCGCAGGCGGGCGAGCGCCTGGACGATCTCGTCCGGCTCGACCTCGCAGGCGTCGGCGAGGTCCTCGAGCGGGACCGGGTCGGGCGAGAGGAACAGGAGCGCCTCGACGATGCGGGCGAGGTCGTTCACCGCGTCGTCACCGTGATCGGGCCGAAGGTCTGCTCCTGCTCCCAGGAGGCCTCGCCGCGCTTGTAGAGCTCGAGCAGGGCGAAGAGCGTGACCGCCTCGGTCATCCGGTCGGCGCCCTGCACCGCCTCGTCGAAGTCGAAGCGGCTCTTGCGCGAGAGCAGCTCGCGCAGGTGCGCGAGCCGCTGCTCGACCGAGACGATCGGCTTGAAGACGTGCCGGAAGTCCGGCTCGGGCGGCACCCCGAGCAGGCCGCCGATCGCCTTGCCGAGCGCCTCGGGCTCGTAGGCCTGCTCGGCGGTGTCGACCGACACCCGCCGCAGGTGCGCCGGCAGCGGCGCGGAGCGATAGCGGTAGCCCTCCTCCTCGCGCAGGCGCCCGAGCAGGAACTCCGCCGCGCCGCGGTGGCGGCGGTACTCCAGCATCCGCGCGAGCAGCTCCTCGGCGGCCTCGGCCGGCTCCAGCTCCGGCTCGGGCTCCTCCTCCGCCGGGAGCATGAGCCGCGACTTCAGCTCGAGCATGGCCGCGATGAGGACGAGGAACTCCGTCGTCACCTCGAGGTCGAGCTCGCCGGTCCGCTCGAGGTGGTCGACGTAGGCGACGACGATCTCGGCGAGGTCCACCTCGAGCAGGTCGACCTCCTCGCGCAGGACGAGGGTGAGCAGGAGGTCGAACGGACCCTGGAAGACCTCGAGGTCGAGGTCGAGCGTCGCGGCGGCGCTCATCCCGCGCGAGTCTAGGGAGTGGGCCCGACGCCCATGGCCGCGCGGACCTGCCGCATGGTCGCCGAGGCGATCTCGCGCGCCTTGTCGGCGCCCTCGCGCAGCGTCCGCTCCAGCCCCGCCTCGTCGGGCCGCAGCTCCTCGTAGCGCTCGCGCACCGGGGCGAGGTACTCGACGACCGCCTCGGCGACGGCCTGCTTGAACTCGCCGTAGCCGCGGCCCTCGAACTCGGCCTCGACCTGCTGCGGCGAGACGTCGCGGACGGCGGCGAGGATCTCGATGAGGTTCGAGATGCCGGGCTTGCGCTCCGGGTCGCGGACGATCTCGCGGCCGGTGTCGGTGACGGCCCGCTTGACCTTCGTGCGGATGGTGTCGGGGTCGTCGAGGACGAGGATGACGCCGGCGTCGCTCGGCGCGGTCGTCGACATCTTCGAGGTGGGCTCCTGGAGGTCCATGATCCGCGCGCCGACCTCGGGGATGCGGTGGCGCGGGATGACGAACGTCTCGCCGAAGCGCTCGTTGAAGCGGCGGGCGATCTCGCGCGTGAGCTCGACGTGCTGGCGCTGGTCGTCGCCGACCGGGACCTCCTCCGTCTGGTAGGCGAGGATGTCGGCGGCCATGAGGACCGGGTAGACGAACAGCCCGGCGGAGACGAGCTCGCGCTGGCGCGCCGACTTCTCCTTGAACTGGTGCATCCGGTTGAGGTCGCCATGCGCGGTCACCGAGCAGAGCAGCCAGCACAGCTCGGTGTGCTCGTGGACGTCGCTCTGGCGGAAGAGGATGCAGCGCTCGGGGTCGACGCCCGCGGCGAGCAGCATCGCGGTCGTGTCGAGGACGGTGCGGCGCAGCTCGGCGGGGTCGTAGGAGACCGTCGTGGCGTGGAGGTCGACGATGCTGTAGATGGCGTCCCCGCGCTCCTGCCCGTCCACGTACTGGCGGATCGCGCCGATGTAGTTGCCGAGGTGCTTGCGGCCCGTCGGCTGGATGCCACTGAAGATGCGCATGGGACCGGTAAGCCTACGCGCGCCGTCAGCCGCCGGTCGTCCTGGCGCGCCGCCGCGCTCAACCCGGCGGCCGCGACGCCGATACTGGGCTTGTGATGCCGCGTCTCGCGCCACTTGCCCTGCTCGTCCTCGCCCTGCTCGCCCCGGCCGCCGCCGAGGCCGCGTACGCGCCGCGCCTTGCGGTGACCCTCGACCCGGCCGAGCGGCTGGCGACGCCGGCGATCACCACGCGCATCACCCAGGCGCCCGGCGAGTCGGCGACGCGCAGCGTCCGGCTCACCTTCCCCGACGGCTTCGGCGTCAACGCGCCGTCGGTCGGCTCCTGCTCGGCGCAGGCCGAGGCGCAGCGCGCCTGCCCGGCGGACTCGAAGATCGGCGACGCGGAGGCGACCGCCTCCGGCGTGCGCGTGTCCGGGCCGATCCACATCTCCAGCGAGGGCGGCGTGCTGCGGATCCTCGTCTTCCTCGACGGGCTCGGCGGCCTCATCCAGCAGAAGCTCGTCGGGCGCGTCGAGTTCCCCGGCGGGCGGATCGCGACGGTCTTCGACGGCCTGCCGAACCTCGCCACGACCGACGTCACGCTCCGCTTCCTCGGCGGCGAGAAGGCGCTCGTGGCCAACCCGCGCACCTGCGGCGACAAGGTCTTCTCCGCCGCGTTCACCAGCCACGCCGGCGAGCAGGCGACGAGCGAGGCGACGGTGACGATCACGGGCTGCGTCGAGCGCCCGCGGATCTCCTCCGTCTCGGTGCGGCCCGCGCGCGTCCGCGCCGGCGGCCGCGTCACCGTCCGCTGGCGGCTCTCGCAGGCGACGAAGGGCACGCGGCTCATCCTCGAGCGCCGCGCCGGGCGGCGCTGGCGGCGCGTCACCTCGCTCGTCGCGAGCGGGCGCGAGGGGCTGAACCGCCGCACGCTGCGCCTGTCCCGCCGCGCGCGGGCGGGCCGCTACCGCGTGTCGCTGCGGGCGACGAACAGCGAGGGCCTGCCCTCGCGCGCCGTCCGCAAGGGGTTCACCGTCGTCGCGCGGCGGCGGTAGCGGGGCCGGCGGGGCGACGGACGGGCCCCGGCCTGCATCGGCAAGCGTCCTGCCTTGCCCCGCCATAGGCTGGGCAGGCCAGGACGCTTCCCGGACAGCCCCGGCCTCGAGCGCCCAAGCGTCCCGCCTTGGCCCGACATAGGCTGGGCAGGGCAGGACACTCGGGTCGGTGGGCAGGGCAGGACACTCGGGTCGGTGCCTAGCTCGAAGCCCGCGGCTGGCGGACGACGGGCCGCTTCGCCGCCCCCGCCTCGTCGAGCCGGCGCACCGGGGTCGAGTACGGCGCGTTGCGGGCGATCTCCGGGTCCTCGGCCGCCTCGCGGAGGATCGAGCGGATCGCCTCGGCGAAGTGGTCGAGGCGCTCCTTCGGCTCGGTCTCGGTCGGCTCGATCATGAGCGCCTCGTCGACGAGCAGCGGGAAGTAGACCGTCGGCGGATGCACCCGGTGGTCGAGCAGCCGCTTGGCGATGTCGAGCGTCTTGATCCCGAGCTTCTCGCGCGCCTCGCGCCCGGACAGCACGAACTCGTGCATGCAGGTGCGGTCGTACGCGATCGGCAGGTACTGCGCGATCTCCGGGTCGGCGAGCAGCGCCTTGAGGTAGTTCGCGTTCAGCACCGCGGTCTCCGAGGCCTCCTTCAGCCCCTCCGCGCCGAGCGAGCGGATGTAGGCGTAGGCGCGGACGAAGACGCCGAAGTTGCCCTGGAAGCCGCGCAGGCGACCGATCGACTTCGGCCGGTCCTCGTCGAGGTCGAAGGTCCCGTCCTCGCGGCGCACCACCTGCGGCTTGGGCAGGAACGGCTCGATGCGGTCCGACACCGCGACCGGCCCCGCCCCGGGCCCGCCGCCGCCGTGCGGCTGGCTGAACGTCTTGTGCAGGTTGAAGTGGACGATGTCGAAGCCCATGTCGCCCGGGCGGGCGCGGCCCATGATCGCGTTGAGGTTCGCCCCGTCGTAGTAGAGCGTCGCCCCGACGCCGTGGACGATGCGCGCGATCTCCTCGATGTTGGGGTCGAAGAGCCCGAGCGTGTTCGGGTTCGTGAGCATGAGGCAGGCGACGTCCTCGGTCGCCTTCGCGCGCAGGTCGTCGACGTCGACGCCGCCGTCCGGCGCGGTGCCGACCTTGACGACCTCGTAGCCGGCCATCGTCACCGTCGCCGGGTTCGTCCCGTGCGCGGTGTCGGGCGTGAGCACCTTCGTCCGCTCCTCGCCGCGGTCGGCGTGGTAGGCGCGCGTGAGCAGCAGCCCGGCGAGCTCGCCGTGCGAGCCGGCCGACGGCTGGAGCGAGACGTGCGGCAGGCCGGAGATCTCGGCGAGCGCCTGCATGAGGTTCCACATGAGCTCCAACGCCCCCTGGGCGTACTCGGGGTCCTGGAGCGGGTGGAGGCGCGCGTGCCCCGGCAGCGCGGCGAGGCGCTCGTTGAGCTTGGGGTTGTGCTTCATCGTGCACGACCCCAGCGGGTAGAAGCCGCTGTCGAGGTCGAAGTTCTTCTTCGACAGGCCGTTGTAGTGGCGGACGAGCTCCGGCTCCGACACCTCCGGCAGCTCCGGCGGCTCGCGGCGGATCGCCTCGGCCGGCAGCAGCTCCTCGACCGGCACCTCCGGCACGTCGGTCGGCGGCGGCACGAAGGCGCGCCGGCCCTCCCTGGAGCGCTCGAAGATCGTCAGCGCCTCGGGCTGCGGGATGAGGTGCTCGGTCATGCCGGCACCCCCTCGCGGGCGAGCACCGCGGCGAGGCGGTCGATCTGCTCGCGCGTCCGCCGCTCGGTGATCGCGACGAGCAGCCCGTCCTCGTACTCGGGGTAGGCGCGGCGGAGCTTGAAGCCCGGGTTGATCCCCGCCTTGCGGGCGCGCTCGACCGCCGCGTCGAGGTCCGGCACCCGGACGGCGAACTCGCGCACGACCGGGCCGGGGTTGATCGGCTCCAGCCCGAGCGTCTCGCGCGCGTAGTGGGTGCGGCGGAGCATGAGCGTCGCCAGCTCGACGATCCCGCGCTTGCCCAGCCAGGAGAGGTAGATCGTCCCGGCGAGCGCGTTGAGCGCCTGCGCCGTGCAGATGTTGTGCGTCGCCTTCTCGCGCCGGATGTGCTGCTCGCGCGTCTGGAGCGTGAGCACGAAGCCGCGGCGCCCGTCGACGTCGCGCGTCTCGCCGGCGATGCGGCCCGGCATGCGGCGGATGAAGCGCTCGTCGGCGGCGAAGAAGCCGAAGCTCGGGCCGCCGAAGTCGAGCCGGTTGCCGAGCGTCTGCCCCTCGCCGACGCAGATGTCGAAGCCGAAGTCGCCCGGCGGGCGGAGGATGCCGAGCGGGAGCGGGTCGGCGGCGCAGATCGCGAGCGCGCCGGTGCGCTTGCCGGCCTCGGCGAGCGCGCCGAGGTCCTCGACCGTGCCGAGGAAGTTCGGCTGCTGGACGACGAAGGCGGCGGTGTCGTCGTCGACGGCGGCGGCGAGCGCGTCGACGTCGGTCGCGCCCTGCTCGTCGAGGCCGACCTCGACGACCTCCATGTGGTAGCCGGCGGCGTGCGTGACGAGCGCCTCGCGCGAGTGCGGGTGGACGCCGCGCGAGACGACGATCCGCCGCCGGCGCGTCTCGAGCTTCGCCATGTAGCCGGCGGCGGCGACCGCCGACGGCCCCTCGTACACCGACGCGTTGCTCACCGGCAGCCCGGTCAGCTCGCTGATCGCCGTCTGGAACTCGAACATCGCCTGCAGCCCGCCCTGGGAGATCTCGGGCTGGTACGGCGTGTACGGCGTGAGGAACTCGCTGCGCGAGACGATCGAGTCGATGAGCGCCGGGACGTAGTGGTCGTACATGCCCGCGCCGAGGAACGTGACCTCCTCGTCGCAGTGGCGGTTGCGCGCCGCGAGCGCGGCGACGTGGTCGTGGACCTCCTGCTCGGACATCCCCTCCGGCAGGTCGAGCGGCCGCTTCAGGCGGACGGCCTCGGGGATGTCCGCGAACAGGTCGTCGATCGACTCGACGCCGATGGCGTCGAGCATCTCCCGGCGGTCGCGGTCGGTGACGGAGGTGTAGCGGCTCACGAGCTCTTCAGCAGCTCACGATAGGCCGCCGCGTCCATGAGCCCCTCGGTCTCGGAGGGGTCGCTGAGGCGGACGCGGACGAGCCAGCCCTCGCCGTAGGGGTCCTCGTTGATCTTCTCCGGGTTGTCGGCGAGCGACTCGTTGACGGCGACGATCTCGCCCGACAGCGGCGCGAAGACGTCGGAGACGGCCTTCACCGACTCCACCTCGGCGTAGGTCTGGTCCTTCGTCACGCTGGTGCCGACCTCCGGCGGGTCGAAGAAGACGACCTCGCCGAGGGCGTCCTGGGCGTACCAGGTGATCCCGAAGGTGGCCTCGTCCCCCTCGATCCGCGCCCAGTCGTGCTCGGGGTGGTAGAGCAGATCCTCCGGGTAGGTCTCTTCAGCCACTAGCTCTCCTTCTTGTAGAGGGGCTTCTCCCGCACCTCCGCGGGGCGCAGCTTGCCGCGGACGTCGACCTCGATCGGCGTCCCGGGCTCCGCCAGCTCGGCCGGCACGTACGCCATGCCGATGCCGACGCCGAGGCAGGGCGACAGCGTCCCGCTCGTGACCACGCCCGACGGCCGGACCGGGTTGCCCTGGCGCGGGATGCCCGGGCCGGTGAAGGCGAACGGCACGAGCCGCTCTCTCGGCTCGAAGCCGCGCAGGGCGTCGGCGCCGATGAAGTCCGTCTCGAGCTTGCAGCACCACTCCAGGCCGGCCTCGATCGGGTTGCGGTCCTCCGAGAGGTCGTTGCCGTAGAGGTGGAAGCAGACCTCGAGCCGCAGCGTGTCGCGCGCGCCGAGCCCGGCGGGCGTCGCCCGGTCGGCGGTGAGCGCGTCCCAGACCGCGGCCGCGCCGTCGGGCGGCAGCAGCAGCTCGACGCCGTCCTCGCCGGTGTAGCCGGTCCCGCAGACGAGGCAGTCGACGCCGGCGACGGCGGCCTCGGCGACGCGCATCCGCCGCGGCGCCTCCCCGGCGGTGAGGTGGCGGGCGAGGATCGCGCGGGCGCCGGGTCCCTGGAGGGCGAGCATCGCGTAGTCGGCGTGCGCGTCGCGGACCTCGCAGTCGAAGCCCTCGGCGTGCCGGCGGAACCAGGCGAGGTCCTTCTCGTGGTTGGCGGCGTTCGTGACGGTGAGGTAGCGGTCCTCGGCGAGGCGGTAGGTGAAGAGGTCGTCGAGCACGCCGCCGCGCTCGTTGCAGAGCACGGAGTACTGGGCGCCGCCGACCTGGAGGCGGGTGACGTCGTTGGACAAGAGCCACTGGAGGAAGGCCTCCGCCTGCGGCCCCGAGGTCTCGATCTGGCCCATGTGCGAGACGTCGAAGAGGCCGGCGGCGCGGCGGACGGCGAAGTGCTCCTCGCGGATGCCCTCGTACTGGACCGGCATCTCCCAGCCGGCGAACGGCACGAGGCGCGCGCCGGCGGCGACGTGGCGGTCGTAGAGGGGCGTGCGGCGGAGGGTCTGTGCTGGTTGGGCCACGGGCGGCCGCAGCGTACCGCGCCGCCCGGCTGCCCGCCCTCAGTCCTTCAGGAAGCTCGGGATGTCGATCTCGTCGTCGGAGATCTCGAGCGACTCGCGCTGCCGCTGGTCCATGACGACGTCGCGGCGGCGCGGCTCGCGCCGGGTCGTGTCGGCGCCGATGTCGAACGGCTTGCGGCCCTCCTTGTCGAAGCCGGTCGCGATGACCGTGACGCGCACCTCGTCGCCGAGGCCCTCGTCGATGACCGCGCCGAAGATGATGTTCGAGTCGGCCGCGGCGGCGCTCTGGACGATCTCGGCGGCCTCGTTCACCTCGAACAGGCCGAGGTCGCTGCCGCCGGTGATGTTGAGCAGGATGCCGGTCGCGCCCTCGACGGACTGCTCGAGCAGCGGGCTGGAGATCGCGTTCTTCGCGGCCTCGGCGGCGCGGTTCTCGCCGCTCGCCACGCCGATGCCCATGAGCGCCGAGCCGGCGTCGTGCATGATCGTCCGCACGTCGGCGAAGTCGAGGTTGATGAGGCCGGGGATCGTGATGAGGTCGGTGATGCCCTGGACGCCCTGCCGCAGGACGTTGTCGGCCTCGCGGAAGGCGTCGAGGATGCTCGTCCGCCGCTCGACGATCGAGAGCAGCTTCTCGTTCGGGATGACGATGAGCGTGTCGACCTGCTCGCGCAGCCGCTCGATGCCCTCCTGGGCCTGACGCTTGCGCTGGGTGCCCTCGAACTCGAACGGACGCGTGACGACGCCGACGGTGAGCGCGCCGATCTCCTGCTTGGCGATCTCGGCGATGACCGGCGCCGCGCCGGTGCCGGTGCCGCCGCCCTCGCCGGCGGTGACGAACACCATGTCGGCGCCCTTGAGCGCCTCCTTGATCTCGTCGCGGCTCTCGTTCGCCGCCCCGTAGCCGACCTCGGGGTTCGCGCCGGCGCCGAGCCCGCGGGTGAGCTGGCTGCCGATCTGCAGCTTGATGTCGGCGTCGCACATCTGCAGCGCCTGGGCGTCCGTGTTGACCGCGATGAACTCGACGCCCTTGAGGCCCGCGTCGATCATGCGGTTCACCGCGTTGGTGCCGCCGCCGCCGACGCCGACGACCTTGATCACCGCGAGGTAGCTACCGGTGTCCATGTCCGTCCGAGTCTCGAGTCATAGTCTAGGGTTGGCTTCCTGCCCGCGAATCCGGGGCACTGTAGAGCTATCGGCGCGGAAGTGTCAACGTCCGGCACGATTTCCTGCAGCAAGCCTCAAGTCCGGGTCGAGGGTTAGCCGCCGCCCATAGCCTCCACCTGAGCTTGAGGGTTCGGGTCGCCCTGGGCGGATGCTCCGCCGGCCGCTGCGCCGCTCTGCGCCTGGGGTTGCGCGCCCCCGCTGCCCGCCGGTGCGAGCGGCTGGACCGTCTCCGCGCCGACGCCCCCGGCCGCCGGGCGCTCGGGGATGCGGAGGTCGACGTAGCCGGCGCCGCGCGAGCTCTCGTCCGCGAGCACGGCGCTCGCGGCGAGCCACTTCGCGCGCGGGCGCGAGCCGTCGCCGAAGACCAGCTCGGGACCGTCGCGGAGCTGGACGACGATGCCGCGGTCGCCCTCGTAGACGACGCGCTCGGCGCGCTCGAGCAGCGGTGGCGGCGCCGCGCCGGCGACCGCGACGAGCGCGCGCGCCCGCGCGTCCGAGAGGCGCCCGCTCCCGCCGAGCGCGCCGACCGTCACCGCGGGCAGCGTCCCGCGCACCTCGACGTCGGGCAGGAGCGTGCCGTCGGCGGCGACCGGGACCTGGTCGCCGCCGGCCTGGATCAGCGCGACCGGGCGGTGCTCGATGACGCGCACGCGGAGCGTGTGCGGGAAGTCGGCCTCGACCTCGATCGCGTCGACGACCGGGAAGCCAGCGACCGCCTGCTCGATGATCTCCGGGCGGACGTGGAGCGTCGTCATGTCCTGCGCCGCCGCGGTGATCGCCCGCTCGATGCGCGCCGCCGACGGCGCGGTCAGCCCGCTGATCTCGACCTGCTCGACGGCGACGAGCGAGGAGTCGCGCAGCCAGCCGAACCAGCCGGCGGCGAGCGCGGCCACGGCGAGCGCGAGCAGGAGCAGCCGCCGCCGCAGGCGCGGCGAGAGCCGGAGCTGGGCGGCGCGCGGCGCGTGGGCGACGGTGCGTGCGCTCACTGCCCCTCTCTTCGTCGCGACCGCCTGTCGCTCCTCCCGACAACGTCCAACAGCAGCCCCTATAGGGACCACTGTTGGACGTTCTCGCGGCCAGCGCGCCGAGAACGTCCAGGAGCAGCCCCTATAGGGGCCATCCCTGGACGTTCTCGCTACGCGGTGAGGGACTCGGCGACGCGGTGGACGTCGCCGGCGCCGAGGGTGAGGAGGACGTCGCCGTCGCGCAACTCGCGGGCGAGGAAGCGCTCGGCCTCCTCCAGGGTGGGCAGCCACCAGACCGGCCGCCCGCGCGCCGCGCGCGCCGCCGCCGCCGCGACGAGGTAGCCGTCGACGCCGGGGAAGTCGGCGGGGTCCTCGCGCGCGGGATAGACGTCGCAGACGACGACCGCGTCGGCGAGCGCGAGCGCGCGTCCGAACTCGTCCGCCAATTCACGCGTGCGCGAGAAGAGGTGCGGCTGGAAGCAGGCGACGACGCGGCAGGCACCGAGCCCGCGCGCCGCCTCGAGCGTCGCCCGCACCTCGGTCGGGTGGTGGGCGTAGTCGTCGAAGACCCGCGCGCCCGATGGGGTGACGCCGTGCTCCTCGAAGCGCCGTCCCGCGCCCGTGAAGGAGGCGAGCGCCGCGGCGGCGTCGGCGAGCTCGATCCCCGCCTCCCGGCAGGCGGCGAGCGCGGCGAGCGCGTTGAGGACGTTGTGCTCGCCGGGGACGGCGAGGCGCACCTCCACCCCCTCGACGACGAAGCGCGACCCGAGCGCGTCGAGCTCCACCGCCTCGGCGCGCAGATCGCCCGAGCCGATGCCGTAGGTGAGGCCGGCCTCGAGCGGGGCGGTCTCCCAGGCGATCGTCGTCCGGGCCTGCGCGCAGAAGGCGGCGAACGCCTCCTCGAGCTCGTGCTGCGAGCGGTAGGTCGTGTGATGGTCGAGCTCGACGTTGGTGACCACCGCGACGTCCGGCCGCAGCTTCAGGAAGGAGCGGTCCGACTCGTCGGCCTCGACGACGACCCAGTCCCCCTTCCCCCAGCCGGCGTTCGCACCGGTCGAGCGCAGCTCGCCGCCGATGAGGTAGCCGGGGTCGGCACCGCAGGAGATCAGCGCGTGGGCGATCATCGCCGAGGTCGTCGTCTTGCCATGCGCGCCGGCGACGGCGATCGAGCGGCGCAGCGCGACCATCTCGGCGAGCAGGTCCGAGCGGTGGAGCACCGGGCCCTCGGCTGCGGCGAGCTCGGGGTTGTCCGGCGCGATCGCGGTCGAGACGACGACCTCCGCGCCGGCGGGGACGTTGGCGGCGTCGTGGCCGATCGCAGGCTCGATGCCGGCCTCGCGCAGCCTCCGCAGGTACGACGACTCCGAGCGGTCGGAGCCGGTCACCTCCGCCCCGAGCGCGGCGGCGACGAGCGCCAGCCCGCTCATCCCCGCCCCGCCGATGCCGATGAAGTGGAGCCGCCTGCCGGTCCAGTCAGCCACGGCGGCGGACGATAGCGGCGCCCCGGCGGGCGGGGGCGACGGGCGGCGGCGGCGGCCCGCGCCCCGGCGGGCGGGGGCGACGGGCGGCTGCGGCGGCCCGCGCCCCGGCGGGCGGCGGAGCCGTGCGGTCCCCGCCGCGAGGCCGGTCAAGATGCCCGGCCTCGGCTACGTTTTGCTCGTGGCCTACGAGGATCTCAACCACGCCCGCCTCGTTCGGCTCATCGAGGTCGGGCGTGCCCTCCTCTCCCGGCTCGACCTGGAGGAGGTCCTCGAGGCCGTGCTCGAGGCCGCGCGCGACCTCACCGGGGCTCGCTTCGCCGCGCTCGGGATCCTCGACGAGCAGAAGGAGAAGCTCGAGCGCTTCATCACCGTCGGCGTCGACCGCAAGGTCCACGAGGACATCGGCGAGCTCCCGCTCGGCCGCGGCGTGCTCGGCGAGATCATCCGCAGCCCCGAGCCGCTGCGCCTCACCGACGTCGGCGCCCACCAGCGCTCGTTCGGCTTCCCGCGCGGGCACCCGGTCATGCACACCTTCCTCGGCGTGCCGGTCAAGATCCGCGGCGAGGCCTGGGGCAACCTCTACCTCGCCGAGAAGAAGGACGGCGACGACTTCAGCGCCGCCGACGAGGCCGCCGTCACGCTGCTCGCCGACTGGGCCGCGCTCGCCGTCGAGAACGCGCGCCTCTACGGCGGCCTCGCCGCCCACCGCGACGAGCTCCAGCGCCGGACCGAGCGGCTCGAGCACTCGCTCCGCGCGCTCGCGGTCATGACCGACATCTCGCAGGCCGTCGGCGGCGAGACCCAGCTCGAGCGCGTCCTCGAGCTCATCGTCAAGCGCGGGCGCGCGCTCGTCGAGGCCCGGGCGCTCGTCATCCTCCTCGCCGAGGGCGACGACCTCGTCGTCGCCGCCGTCGCCGGCGACCTCGGCACCCAGCTCGCCGGGGCGCGCGTGCCGATCGAGGGGACGCTCCCGGGCCAGGTGCTGCGCAGCCGCGAGGCCGAGCGTCTCGTCGCGAGCGGGCGCGTCACCGCCGAGCTCAGCGACCTCGGCATCGGCGCGGAGGCGGTCATGCTCGTCCCGCTCACCTTCCGCTCCACCGCCTCGGGCGTGCTCGCCGCCTTCGACCGCGTCAAGGACGGGCCGGAGTTCAACTCCGAGGACGAGCGGCTGCTGCGCTCGTTCGCCGCGAGCGCGGCAACGGCGGTCGCGACCGCGCAGTCGGTCGAGGCCGAGCGGCTGCGCCACAGCATCGAGGCCTCCGAGCAGGAGCGCCGCCGCTGGGCGCGCGAGCTCCACGACCAGACGCTCCAGACGCTCGGCGGCCTGCGCATGCTCCACCAGGCCGCGCTCCGCTCCGACGACCCGGAGGCGCTGCGGCGCGCGCTCGAGGAGAGCGTCGAGCTCATCGACGAGGAGATCGAGAACGTCTCGGCGCTCATCGCCGAGCTCCGCCCCGCCGCGCTCGACGAGCTCGGGCTGGAGGCGGCGCTGAGCACGCTCGCCGAGCGGAAGGCGGCGGCGGGCGGCTTCGAGGTGGAGCTCGAGGTCAACGGCCTCGACGGCGGGCGGCTCGACCCGGAGCTGGAGAGCGCCGTCTACCGCCTCGCGCAGGAGTCGCTCAACAACATCGTCAAGCACGCCGGCGCGAGCCACGTCAAGCTCACGCTCGACGTCGGCGACCGCATCGAGCTCGTCGTCACCGACGACGGCGACGGCTTCGACACCGACAACCCGTCACGGGGCTTCGGGCTGACCGGGATGCGCGAGCGCGCCGAGCTCGCGGGCGGGAGCGTCGAGATCACCTCGCGCCCCGGCGAGGGCACGACGGTGCGGGCTTCGCTGCCCGGCGCACTCGCGGCCCCGCTTCAGAGCCCGGGGATGTAGCGCCGGAGCTTGCTCTCCTCCCCCTCGTCCTCCATGACGGCGAAGAGGATCGCGGTGACCACGCCCGCGAGGATCACGAGCGCGAGGAAGACGACCGGCACGACCCACCACTGCCCGATGAGCACGGCCATGATGAGCACGACGCCGATCAGCATGGCGAGGCACATGCCCGGGAGGAGGCCGAGGCCGCTGCGCTCCATCGCGCCCTCCTCCGTCCGGGTGTCAGGCTGTCCGGTCATGTCGCCACGCTATGGCCGCGGCGGCGGCGCGCCATCCGTGCGGGCCCCGCGCCCGGCGCGGGCGCGGCACGGAGCGGCGGGTCAGCTCTCGCTCGCGAGCAGGCCCCGGTCGAGCGCGTAGCGGACGAGCTCGGCGCGGCTGCTCATCCGCAGCTTCTCCTGGATGTGGCGGCGGTGGGTCTCGACCGTCCGCACGCCGATGCCGAGCGCCTCGCCGATCTCGGGGTTGGTGTGGCCGAGCGCGATGAGGCGGAGCACCTCGATCTCGCGCGGGCTCAGGTCGTCCTCCGCGCTCGGCGCGACCGCGTGCGAGAGCCCCTCGCTGACGAACCTCCCGCCCCCGGCGACGGCGCGGATCGCCTGGGCGAGGTCGGACTCCTCCGCCCCCTTGCGCACGTAGCCGGACGCCCCGCGCCGCAGCGCCTCCTGGGCGACCGCCGCGTCGTCCTCCATCGTGAGCACGACGATCCGCGTCCCCGGAGAGGCCTCGAGCAGCTCGGGCACCTTGTCGAGCGTCGGCGGGCCCGGCATGTTGAGGTCGAGCAGGAGGATGCCCGGCCGGTGGTTGGCGAGCGCCTGCCGGGCCTCCTCGACGTCGCCGGCCTCGGCGAGCACCTCCATGTCCGGCTCCTGCTCGAGGAGCATCCGCAGGCCCCGCCGGACGACCGCGTGGTCGTCGGCGATCACGACGCTGATGCGCTGCTGTCCGTAGGGCATCTACCCGATCAGTCCGTGGTCGAGGGCGTAGCGGACGACGTCGGCCCGGGTCTCCAGGCCGAGCCGGTGCTGGAGGCGGGCGCGGTGCGTCTCCACCGTCCGCCCGCTGAGGTGGAGCCGCTCCCCGATCTCGGGGTTGGTGTGGCCGAGCGCGACGAGCCGCAGCAGCTCCGCCTCCTCCTCGGTCAGCCCGTCCGGGAGCTGGTCGGGCGGCTCGACGGCGAGCCGCGCGCCGAGCTGGGGGTTGAGGTAGGTCTCGCCGGCCGCGACCGCGCGGACGGCGCCGACGAGCTCCTGCTCGGCGCTGCGCTTGAGCACGAAGCCGGCCGCCCCGGCGCGCAGCGCCTCGCGCGCGAAGGCCGGGTCGTCCTGCATCGTCAGCACGACGATCTCCGTCTGCGGGAACTCCTCGCGCAGCTTCGGGATCTCGGGCAGCGTCGGCTTGCCGGGCATGTTGAGGTCGAGCACGAGGACGCTCGGCTTGTGGGCCAGCACGGCGCGGCGCGCGGACTCGACGTCGTCCGCCTCGGCGACGACCTCGAAGTCCGGCTCGGCGTTGAGGAGCAGGCGCAAGCCGCCCCTGACGATGCGGTGGTCGTCGGCGACCACGAGCGTCACACGGCCCATCGGGCCAAGCCTAGTCCCCACGCAGGCCGTCGCCGTCCGGTGAACCTCCTATGCCTCAGCGGGCGGTCGCCGGACCCGCCAGACCTGGACCTCCTCGCTGATGCCGCGCAGGCGCTTGCGCCCGGCGTCCGACCACTTCCACGGCCGGCGGGCCGCCTCCCGCACCGGCTCCGTGACGAGCACGCTGCCGCGGCGCGCGCGGCCGGTGACGCGGCTGGCGACGTTGACCGGGGCGCCGTACCAGTCGCCGGCGCGGCGGAGGGCCTCGCCGGCGGCGATGCCCGCGCGCAGCTCGGGGAAGCCCTCGCCCTCGGCCTCGGCGAGCTCGACGAGCGTGAGCGCGGCGTCGATCATCGGGTCGGCCTCGGGCGAGACGAGCATGACCGCGTCGCCGATCGCCTTGACGAGCGTCACCGGCGGCTGCGCGGCGGCCTCGGCGAGCTCGACGAGGCGGCGGGCGACGTCGCCCAGCTCCTCGGGCGGCAGCTCCTCCCCCAGGCGCGTGAAGCCGACGAGGTCGGCGAAGCAGACGACCGTGTGGGTGGCGGCGGCGCCGAGCTCGGCGGCGCTGACGACGAGCTGGCGCGCCTGCTCGCGGCGGTGACGGCCGGCGACGTAGGCGAACAGCGGGTCGAGGCGGGGGGCGAGCTCCTCGGCGGCGGTCGCGAGCCGCATCGCGACGTCGAGCTCGCTGTCCTCGGGCTGGATGAGCGCGTCGCGGACGAGGTCGTTCACCGCCGCGACGAGCATCGCCATCCCGTTGCCGAGCACCCGGCTGACCTCGAGCACGCCGTCGGCGGGCAGGCCCGCGTCGAGGAACGCCTTGACGAGCTTGGCGGCCTCGAGGTCGTCCTCGCCGTAGAGGGGCTCCTCGTGGCCGGCGAGCGGGAGGCCGAGCGATCGCCAGAGCGCGTCGAGGTAGTCGAGGTCGACGCCGGAGCGCTCGGCGATCTCGATCGCGTTGTAGCGCGGCCCCTCCGGCTCGAGCACCCGCTCGACGAGCAGGAGCGCGAGCCGGTCCTCGGCCGCGGCCTGGCGGAGCTCGTCGAGGCCGAAGCCCGCCGCGGACAGGCGCTCGAGCAGCGCGAGCCGCGCCCGGCGCGCGTCCGGGTCGTCGATGCCGTCGAGCAGGCCCTCGGCCTCGAAGTCGTGCTCCACGCGCGGGAGGTTACGCGCGGCCGGGATCGTCAGGCGAGGGCACGGCGCGCCCGCTTCTCCTCGTACATCGCCGCGTCGGCGCGTCGCAGCAGCGAGTCGGGGTCGTCGCCGGGCTGGAAGACGGCGACCCCGAAGCTCGCCCCGAGCCGGCCGAGGAGGGGGTCGCCGGGCAGCGGCAGGGCGCCGCGGACGCGGTCGACGACGTCGGCGGCCTCGGCCTCCCCGGCCTCGATGAGGACGAGCGCGAACTCGTCGCCGCCGAGGCGGTAGGCGCCGTCGGTCGAGCGCAGCCGCTCGCGGACGACGTCGGCGAGGCGGACGAGCGCCGCGTCGCCGGCCTCGTGGCCGTAGCGGTCGTTGAGCTCCTTGAGGCCGTCGATGTCGCAGACGACGACCGAGAACGGCCGCCCGTAGCGGCGCGAGCGGGCGCACTCGGCGGCGACCCGCTCCAGGAAGGTCCGCCGGTTGCCGAGGCCGGTGAGCGAGTCGTGGTCGGCGAGGAAGCGGACCCGCTCGAACATGCTCGCGGCCTCCAGCTCGGCGCTCGCCTGCTCGACGAAGAGCCGCAGCGCCTCGAGCCGCTCCGGCGAGAGCTTCCAGCGCGCGCCGGGCGGGCCGAGCGCGGTCCGCACGCCCTCGCAGAGCGCCTGCGCGAACGAGGCGTTGTCGGTCGTGCTCGCCATCTGCGCCGACGAGCGCAGCAGCGCGAGCAGGGCGTCGACCTCCTCCTTACGCGGTCGCGTGCGGCGGAACCACTGCATCTGTGGGGTCCATCGGCCGCACCCGCGCCGTCCCTTCAGCCTCACCGCCGGAGTCTCGACAGGTTGCCGCCGGACCCGTCAGCGGCGCGCGAGCGCGAGCGTCGCCTCGGCGATCCGGTCGGCGGCGTCCGGGCGCGCGAGCGAGAGCGCGGCGCGGCGCATCGCCCCCATCCGCTCCGGCGAGGCGAGCAGGGCAGCGACCTCACGCGCCAGCCGCGGGCCGTCGAGCTCGGCGTCGGGCACGACGACGGCGGCGCCGCCCTCGGCCATCCAGCGCGCGTTGCCGGCCTGGTGGTCGGCGGTCGCGTGCGGGTAGGGCACGAGGATCGACGGCAGCCCGGCCGCGGCGAGCTCGAACACCGAGCCGCCGGCGCGCGCGACCGCGAGGTCGGCGGCGGCGAGCGCGTCGCCGAACGGGGTGATGTACGGCTCGAGGCGGTAGTGCGGCGGGCCGCCGGCGGCGTCGAGGCGGCGGCGCAGCTCGTCGTAGTCGCGCCTCCCGCAGGCGTGGAGCACCGCGCACGGCGCGAGCGGCGAGAAGGCGGCGAGCGCCGCCTCGTTGATCGTGCGCGCCCCCAGCGACCCGCCGAAGACGAGCACGCACGTCTCATCCGGGCGGATCCCCCAGCGCGCGCGGGCGGCCTCGCGGTCGGCGTTCAGCGTGTCGGCCGGGACCGGCCGCCCGACGACGCGGTACTTGCGGCCCTCGCGCCCCGGGATCGCGAAGGCGAGGAAGACGCGCGCGGCGAACGGCGCGAGCAGGCGGTTGGCCATCCCGAGGTGGCTGTCGGCCTCGGTGAGCACGAGCGGGATGCGCAACAGCACGGCGGCGAGCCCGACCGGGCCGGCGACGTAGCCGCCCCCGCCGATGACCGCGTCGGCGCGCAGCGCGCGCAGGAGCCGCAGCGAGCGCACGACCGCCGCGGCGGCACGCAGCAGCGCCCGCGCGGCGCGGAGCGGGTTGCGCCGGTCGAGCCCGGCCACGCGCAGGCGGTGGAACTCGTAGCCGGCGGCGGGGACGAGCTCCGCCTCGGCGCGCTCGCCGCCGACGAAGACGACCTCGGCGCCCCTAGCCCGCAGCGCGTCGGCGACCGCCAGCGCCGGCACGACGTGCCCGGCCGTCCCGCCGGCCGCGATCACGATCCGCGGCACGCGTCCCCCTTCCGGACCCCGCGGCGGACCGCCCGCCGCGCACGGCGCGCAGCCGCACGCGCCCGCCGGTCGCCGCCACGTTGAGCAGCAGCCCCATCGCGGCGAGCAGCACGATCATGTTCGAGCCGCCGTAGGAGATGAGCGGCAGCGGCACGCCGGTCAGCGGCATGAGGCCGGTGACCGCGAAGAAGTTCAGCACCGCCTGGCAGACGATGAGCGAGGTGATCCCGGCGGCGACGAGCTTGGTGTGGCGATCGCGCGCGAGCTTGGCGGCGCGCAGCCCCGCGTACGCGACGATCCCGTAGAGCCCGACGAGGCCGAGCACCCCGATGAGCCCGAGCTCCTCGGCGATGATCGCGAGGATCATGTCGGTGTGCGCCTCGGGCAGGTAGAAGATCTTCTGCACCGACTCGCCGAGCCCGACGCCGAACAGCCCGCCCGAGCCCATCGCGATCATCGCCTGGACCGACTGGAAGCCGGCGTCGGTGGGATCCGACCACGGGTCGAGGAAGGTGAAGAGCCGCTCGCGTCGGTACGGCTCGGCGAGCGCCAGCACGAGCGCCGCGAGCGCGAGGCCGCCCGCCACCAGCGCGAGCTTGCGGATCTGTACCCCGCCGGCGACGAGCAGGCAGCCGATCGCGAAGCAGGTGACCATCGTCGTGCCCATGTCCGGCTGCGCCATGAGCAGCGCGCAGGCGACGCCGACGACGATGAGCACCGGCCGCAGCACCGGCCCGCGCGTCGCCAGCAGCTGGGCGACGTAGAGGACGAGCGCGACCTTCAGCAGCTCCGACGGCTGGAACTGGAGCGGCCCGGCGCCGAGCCAGCGCGTCGCGCCGTTCACCGTCACGCCGAGCCCCGGCACGAGCACCGCCAGCGTCGCCGCGAACGAGACGACGAGCAGCACCGGCGTGAGCGCCTTCAGCACCCGCAGCCCGTGACGCGAGAGGACGAACAGCGCCGCGAGCCCGATCGCGCCGTAGAGGAGGTAGCGCTTGAGCCAGTAGGCGGCGTCGCCCTGGCCCTCCAGCAGCGACTCGGCCGAGCTCGCCGAGTAGACCATGACCGCGCCGAACGCGAACAGGCAGAGCGTCGCCGTGAGCAGCAGCGAGTACTCGACCGGCGGCTTCGTTCGGCGCATCCCCGCTGACTTCGACACGGGCGGCGCGATTCATGCCGGGCGGCGCGGACGGATCGGTCACTGGATCGAGTTCTGGTAGAGCACGAACCCGATCCCCGCGCAGACCGCGGCGATGATCCAGAAGCGGAGGATGATCTTCGTCTCCGACCACGCCATGAGCTCGAAGTGGTGGTGGATCGGGGCCATGAGGAAGACGCGGCGGCGGAAGCGCTGGAAGGCGACGACCTGGATGAGGACCGAGAGCGCCTCGATGACGAAGATGCCGCCGATGATCACGAGCAGCAGCTCGGTCTTCGTGACGACCGCGAGCGCGGCGATGCCACCGCCCAGGCCGAGCGACCCGGTGTCGCCCATGAAGATGCTCGCCGGGAACGAGTTGAACCAGAGGAAGCCGATGCAGGCGCCGACGAAGCAGGCGCACAGCAGCGCCAGGTCCTGCTGGCCCGTCGCGATGAACGTCATCGCGGTGAACGCGAGGTAGACGATCGCGCTGCAGCCGGCGGCGAGGCCGTCGAGGCCGTCGGTGAGGTTGACGCCGTTCGTCGCCCCGGCGAGCACCCCGAAGATGAGCACCGGGTAGAGGAGCCCGAGGTCGACGTTGATGTCGACGACGCGGAAGCGGAGCGTCTCCGAGAGCCCGACGTGCTCGGTGACGACGTACCAGAGCGCGAGCGAGATGAGCGCCTGGAGCGCGAGCTTGTGGCGGGCCTTGAGCCCGAGCGAGCGGCGGCGGGTGAGCTTCGTGAGGTCGTCGGCGAAGCCGATCGCGGCGCTCGCCACCGCCGTCCCCCAGACCGCGAGCGAGGCGGCGTCGTAGTCGCCGAGGATGAGGAACGGGACGGTGACCGCTACGAAGATGAGGATCCCGCCCATCGTCGGCGTGCCGGCCTTCGTCTTGTGGCCCTCCGGCCCCTCCTCGCGGATGTGCTCGCCGAACTCCTTGGCCCGCATCCAGGCGATGAACTGCGGGCCCAGGAAGATGCAGATGAGCATCGCGGCCAGGCCTGCGATCAGGATCTCGCCGAGCACGGGGGAACCGCCTTACGCGAGGACCCGCTCGAGGCCCGCCGAGCGGGAGCCCTTGATGAGGACGCGGTCGCCGGGCGCCGCGATCTCCGACAGCAGGGCGCCGGCCTCCTCCGGGGTGGCGACGGGGTAGGTCTCGCCGTCGAACTCGTCGGCGATCGGCAGCGCGGCCTCGCCGACGCAGACGAGCACGTCGATGCCCAGCTCGCGCGCGTGCGCGCCGACGTCGCGGTGGAAGCGCTCGCTCTCGGGGCCGAGCTCGGCCATCTCGCCGAGCACCGCGATCCGCCGCTGCGCGGGGGCGGCGGCGAGGTGCTCGAGGGCGGCGCGCATCGACATCGGGTTGGCGTTGTAGCAGTCGTTGACGACCGTCACCCCGCCGGGGAGCTCGACGACCTCGTTGCGCAACGGCGAGAACCGCACGTCGACGCGGCCCGAGGGGACGACGCCGACCGCGGTCGCCGCGGCGACCGCCGCGAGCGTGTTGAGGAGGTTGTAGGGCTCGGCGTAGGGCAGCTCGAGCTCGACCTCCTGCCCGCGCGCGTCGATCCGCGCCCGCCCGTCCTCGAAGGCCACGAGGTGGACGTCGCCGCCGGGGCCGAAGGTGATGGTGTCGAGGTCGTCGCGCAGGTGGCGCTCGAGCAGCGGCTCGTTCGCCGGCACGACGCACGCGGCGCCCGGCGGGAGGTCGCGGATGAGCTCGGCCTTCGCGGCGGCGACCCGCTCGACGGTGCCGAGCAGCTCGAGGTGGACGGGCCCGACGTTGACGATGACGCCGACCTCGGGCTCGGCGATCGCGGCGAGCTGGGCGATCTGCCCCTCCCCGCGCATCGCCATCTCGAGCACGAGCACCTCGGTGCCCTCCGGCGCCTCCAGCAGCGCGAGCGGCAGCCCGATCTCGGTGTTCAGGTTCGCGCGGTTGGCGTGCGTGCGCAGGCGCGGGCGCAGCAGCGCGGCGAGGATGTCCTTCGTCGAGGTCTTGCCGGTCGAGCCGGTGACGCCGATCGCCGGGCAGCCGAGCGCGCGCCGCCAGCCGCGCGCGAGCGCGCCGAGCGCGGCGACCGGGTCCTCGGCGGCGAGCACGACCTGCCCCTCGGCCGAGACGGCCGCCGCCCGCTCGGCGTGGCGGTCGGCGACGAGCACGCCCCACGCCCCGGCGGCGAGCGCGTCGGGCGCGAACGCGCCGCCGTCGACGCGCGCGCCGGGGACGCCGACGAAGAGGTCGCCCGCGCGGGTCTCGCGCGAGTCGACGACCGCCCGCTCCGGGCCCGGGCGCGCGGGGTCGCCGGCGACGAGCCGCGCCCCGGAGGCCTCAGCCACCCACGCCGCGTCGCGCCCGGTCATCGCGCGGCCGTCAGCCGGGCGCGGAGCGCCTCGCGCGCCACGGTGACGTCGTCGAAGGGCTCGATCCGGCCGTTCGCGAACTCCTGTCCCTGCTCGTGGCCCTTGCCGGCGATGACGACGACGTCGCCGGGCCGCGCCGTGCGGATCGCGGTCCCGATCGCCGCGCGGCGGTCGACCTCGTGCTCGACGCCGGGGCCGGCGCCCTCGAGGATGTCGTCGATGATCGCCTGCGGGTCCTCCGAGCGCGGGTTGTCGGAGGTGACGATCACGCGGTCGGCGAGGCGGGCGGCGATCTCGCCCATGAGCGGGCGCTTCGCGCGGTCGCGATCGCCGCCGGCGCCGAAGACGACGTGGAGGTCGCCCTCGCAGACCTCGCGGGCGGCGCGCAGGACGTTGTCGAGCGAGTCGGGCGTGTGGGCGTAGTCGACGAGCACGGCGAAGTCCTGCCCCTCGTCGACCGGCTCGAAGCGCCCCGGCACGCGCGGGGCCTGCTCGAGCGCGGCGGCGATGACGTCGTAGCCGACGCCGAGGGCGTGCGCGGCGGCGATCGCGCCGAGCGCGTTGGAGACGTTGAAGAGGCCGGGCAGCGGCGTGCGGATCGCCACCTCGCCGCCGTCCGGGGTGAGGCAGGTGAAGCGCGAGCCGCTCGCGTCGAAGGCGACGTCGGTGGCGCGGAAGCTCGCGTCCTCGGCGGTGCCGAAGGTCGTCACATCGGCGAGTTCGCCCGCCAGCCGGCGGCCGTAGGGGTCGTCGACGTTGACGATCGCCGCGCCCTCCCCGGCCTCGAACAGCCGCCGCTTCGCCGCGAAGTAGTCCTCCATGTCGGCGTGGAAGTCGAGGTGGTCCTGCGTGAGGTTCGTGAAGATGCGCGCGGCGAAGCGGATCCCGTTCGTGCGGCCGAGCGCGAGCGCGTGCGAGGACACCTCCATCGAGCAGGCGCGGTCGCCGGCGTCGAGCATGCGCCGGAACGTCGCCTGGAGGTCGATCGCCTCCGGGGTCGTCCGCTTCACCGGCTCGTCGACGCCGCCGACGACCGACTTCACCGTGCCGAGCAGGCCGGTCCGGATGCCAGCGGCCTCGAGCAGGTGGCGGACGAGGAAGGCGGTCGTCGTCTTGCCGTTCGTGCCGGTGACGCCGACGACGCGCAGCTCGGCGGTCGGGTCGCCGTAGAAGCGGGCCGCGACCGGGCCCATCGTCGCGCGCACGTCGTCGACGACGACCTCCGGCACGCCGAGGCCGAGCGGCCGCTGGCAGACGAGCGCGGCCGCGCCCCGCTCGACGGCCTTCGGCGCGAAGTCGTGCCCGTCGGCGCGGAAGCCCTTGACGCAGAAGAAGAGGGACCCCTCGCGGACCTGGTCGGTCGAGTAGGCGAGACCTTTGATCTCGACGTCGGCGGCGGCGTCGCCCATGAGCTCGCGGAGGGTCATGGTCCGCCCGCAGTCTAGAGACGCGCCCGGCCCCCACTCCGGACGCGAGAACGTCCAGGAATGGCCCCTATAGGGGCTGCTGCTGGACGTTCTCGAATTGGCCGCGCGCGAGAACGTCCCGCGCTGGCCCCTATGGCGCACACTGCGGGACGTTCTTCCTACTGCGGCGGGATCTTCAGGTACGGGAGGGCGAAGGAGACGATCTTCTCGAACGCCGGCGCGGCGACCTCGGCGCCCGAGTAGACGCCGATCGAGGGCTCGTCGACCATGACCGCGACGAGCAGCCGTGGCGCGTCGGCGGGCGCGAAGCCGATGAACGACGCGACGTACTTGCCCTCGGCGTAGCCGCCCTCGCCCGGCTTCTCGGCGGTGCCCGTCTTGCCCGCGAGCTCGTAGCCCTCGACGGCCGCCTCGGCCGCGGTCCCGCCCGGGCCGAGCACGCCCTTGAGCATCGACGCGAGCTGCCGGGCGGTCGCCCGCGAGACGATCCGCCGCGGCGTGCCGCGCCGCCCGGCGATGACGTGCGGCGGCTCGAGCACGCCGTCATTGGCGATCGCCGCAAACGCGGCGGCCATCTGGATCGGCGTGACGGCGATGCCCTGGCCGATCGCCATGTTGCCGAGCGTCGGCCCGGTGTACTCCTCCGGGCGCAGGACGATGCCGTCCGCCTCGCCGGGGAGGCCGATGCCGGTGCGCCGGCCGAAGCCGAAGCGGCGGACCCAGTAGTCGAAGCGCTCCGCCCCGACGCGCTGGGCGATCTTCACCGCGCCGACGTTCGAGGACTGGGCGAGGATGTCGGCGACCGACAGCGTGACCCAGCCGCGCTCGTGCGCCTCGCCGATCGTGCGGTCGGCGACCTGGATCTGCGGCGGCAGTGAGAACGTCGTCGCCGGGTCGACGAGCCCGGCCTCGAGCGCGCTCGCGACGGTGATCGCCTTGAACGTCGAGCCGGGCTCGTAGCTCGTCATGACCGCCCGGTTCTGGCGCGCGTACTCGGGCGCGCCCGCCCAGTCGTTGGCGTCGACGCGCGGCCAGTTCGCGAGCGCGAGGATCTCGCCGCTGCGCGGGTCCATGACGATCGCCGTCGCGCCCTTCGGGCGGTAGACCTCGCCGACCTGGGCGAGCACCGCCTCGGTCCGCTCCTGGATCGCGGCGTCGATGGTGAGGCGGAGGTCCTGCCCCGGGGTGGCGCGCTCGAGCTCGACGATCGAGACCGGCTTGCCGAGCGCGTCCTTGACGATGCGGCGGCGGCCGTCCTTGCCGTGGAGGGCCTCCTCCTCGGCCTGCTCGATGCCCGACAGCCCGATGTTGTCGGTGCCGACGGTGCCGAGGAGCTGCGAGGCGAGGAACTTCTGCGGGTACTGGCGGCGCGGCTCGACGACGGTCCCGATGCCGGGGAGCTTGAGCTGCGCGACCTGCTCCCCCTTCGCGGGGTCGAGCTTGCGGCGCAGGTAGACGAAGCCGACGTCGTCGTCGGCGATCTGCTCGAGGATCTCGGCCTCGGGGCGGTCGAGCAGCGGGGCGAGCTTCCTCGCCGTGGCGACCGGGTCCTCGATGAGGAACGGGTGCGCGAAGACGGTGATCGCGTCCTCGGAGACGGCGAGCTCGAGGCCGTGGCGGTCGGTGATCGTGCCGCGGCGGGCGGGCACGACGATCTCCTCCTCCTGCTGGGTGAGCGCGCGCGAGCGCAGCTCGTCGGCGCGCACGGTGCCGAGCCACCCGGCCCGGAGGCCGGCGATGCCGAGCAGGACGAGGAAGGCGGCGAAGAGGAGTCCGATGCGGCGCTCGATGAGGCGCACGCCTACGGGGTCTCCACGACCTGAGCCTCGGCGCCGCCCGCGCCCCCGAGCGGCTGCGCCTGCGTCTGCGCGGGCGGGGTTGCCTGCTGCTGGGGCTGCGCGGTCGCCGGGGCCTGGGTCTGGGCCTGAGGCTGCGCCTGCGTCTGCGGTTGCGCCTGGGCCTGCGATCGCGCCTGCCCCTGCGGCAGGGCCGACTGCGGCTGCGGCGCCGGCGAGGGCGTCCCGCTCGGCTCGGTGATGAGCGCGGCGGCGCGCCGGCCGTCGCCGCGGCGGCGCTCGAGGTAGTGGACGTCGCCGGGGGCGGGCAGGACGAAGCCGCGCGCGGCGGCGGCCGCCTGGATGCGCTCGCTCGAGGCGAGCTCGGCGACGCGCAGGCGCAGCTCCGCGTTGTCGCGGCGCAGCTCGGCGGCGCGCTCGGCGTCCTGGGTGATGCCGCGGTTCATCTCCAGCAGCGAGACGTTGAGGAAGACGACGCCGGCGAGCAGCGTCGCGATGCACGCGATCCAGATGCGCCCGCGCAGCAGCCGGTCGAGCACGCCGGCGCCGAGCGCCGCGGCGGCCGGGCGGGCGCCGCCGCGCGGGACGACGCGGATCGCCCGGCGCGGCGCGGCGGCCGTGCGCGCGGAGGCGCCGTGGGCGCGGGCGGTCGCCGGGCGGGCGGCCTTGCGGCGGGCGGGGGCGGTCCGCGCCGGGGCTGCGGCACGGGCCGCGACGCTGGCGGCGCGCGGCATCAGCTCCCCCTTGCGGTCGTGGCGAGGCGCGCGGCGGCCCGCAGGCGGCCCGACTTCGCGCGCGGGTTGGCCTCGATCTCGCCGGGCGTCGGCGCGATCGCCCGGCGGGTGAGCAGCATCGCCTCGGGCTCGCGGCCGCAGGCGCAGACGGGGAAGTCCGGCGGGCAGACGCAGCCGCGCGCCTTCTCGGCGAGGAAGCGCTTGACGCGCCGGTCCTCGAGCGAGTGGAACGAGATCGCCGCGAGCCGGCCGCCGTCGCGCAGCAGCGCCCAGGCGGCGGGCAGCGCGCGGTCGAGCGACTCGAGCTCCCCGTTGACGGCGATCCGGATGGCCTGGAAGACGCGCTTGGCGGGGTGGCCGCCGGCGAAGCGGACCGGCGCCGGGACGGCCTCGGCGATCGTGTCGGCGAGCTCCTGGGTGGTCTCGATGCGGGAGTGCGCGCGCCGGCGGGCGATCGCGCGCGCGATCTGCTCGGCGTGGCGCTCCTCGCCGTAGGCGCGGAAGATCTTCGCGAGCCGGCGGACGTCCCACTCGTTGACGACCTCGCGCGCGTCGAGCTCCTGCGTGGGGTCCATCCGCATGTCGAGCGGCGCGTCGTAGCTGTAGGAGAAGCCGCGTTCCCAGGCGTCGATCTGCATCGACGAGACGCCGAGGTCGAGGTAGACGAGGTCGGCGCGCAGCCCCTCCTCGCCGAGCAGCTCGAGCGCGTCGGCGAAGTCCATCCGGAGGAAGCGGACGCGGCAGTCGACCTCGCGCGCGAACGCCTCGAAGCGCTCCTCGGCCGCGGGGTCGCGGTCGATGCAGACGAGCGTGCCCGTGGGGCCGATGCGCTCGGCGACGAGGCGGGCGTGCCCGCCCCCGCCGAACGTGCAGTCGACGACCGTCTCGCCCTCGCCCGGGGCGGTGAGGTCGATGAGCTCGCCCGCGAGCACGGGGACGTGAGCGCGGGTCATGTCAAGAAGGATGGCCAAGGCTCCGTGCGATGTCGGCGACCGCCGCGGGCAGCTCGGCCTGCTCGGCCGCGTAGCGCTCGCGATCCCAGATCTCGAGGTAGTCGATGTTCCCCACGATCGCGACCTCCTTCTTCAGGCCGGCGTGCTCGATGAGCGGCGCCGCGAGCGTCACGCGGCCGGCCGCGTCGAGCTCCGCGTCGTAGGAGTTGCCCGCCAGGAAGCGGGTGAGCTGCCGGCGCTCGTCGCTGATCGGGTTGAGCTGCGGCAGCACGCTGTTCGTGAAGGACTCGAACCCCTCCGGGGTGAAGACCGCGATGCATGGCTCGAACCACTTCATGAGGACGAGGCCCCCGGAGAAGTGCGCGCGGAACTTCGCGGGGATGTTGAGCCGGTTCTTCGCGTCCAGCGAATGCTCGAAGTGACCCCGGAATGCCACGTGTCCTTTCCGCGCGGAGGAGTTGTGGACCGAGGTGGCGGAGTGGGAGGAGCCCCGCCACCCCGGTCCGACTGGTTGACTGCGCGGGAGCGTACCCCACTCTCTCCCACCATGCAACACCAAACCGCCCCGACGCCCCACCGCGGCCCCACCCGGGCGCGCTGAGGGGCCGCGATCCCGCTTGGGAAGCGGGATCGCGCGGGTGGACGGCGGTGGGAGAAGCGGCCGGCGGCGGCCGGGCGGATCCGTGCAGCGGTGCGCTCTGCAACGGACCTTGCGGGAAAATGGCCGTTCCGACCGGGCCGTGAGGTAAGGGCGGTGGGAGAAGGTGGGAGGACCCGGGCGGGGCGGTGGGCCGCGGTGGCGGTGCTTCGCGGCGCCGCGGGGCGGGGCGGTCGGTCCGCGGCCTGCGGGCCGCGAGCGGCCCTGAGGGGCAAGCGTCCCGGTCTGACCCGGCAGGAGCCGGTCAAGGCAGGATGCTTGGCGGCCTCGCCGCCCGCCGGCGACCCAAGCGTCCTGGCCTGGCCCGGCAGTGGCGGGACAATCCAGGACGCTTGCCCCGCCCCGGCGCGGCGGCGGCGGGGAGGAGGCGGGGCGTCCGGGACAACCCCGGCCGCTTCCCCCTCATCGCCTCCCCACCCGGACTCCCAGGGGCGGCCTGCCGAAACGCCGCGGCCCGGCCCGCCCTCACACCCCGACCACCAACGACCCGTCCTCGCGCACGAGCGCGCTCACGAGCGCCGCGGCGACGAGCAACAACACCGACGGCACGAGCAACAGCGCCACGACGAGCTGGATCTTCGGCCCGGCGCGGGCGGCGCGCTCCTGGATCCGCCGCCGCTCCGCGGCGCGGGCATCGCGGGCCTGGGCGGCGAGCGTCTGGCCGAGCGGGGCGCCGTGGCGGGTCGCGCGGACGAGCGCGGCGCAGAACGCCTCGACCTCGGGCAGCGGGAGGCGGGCGCGCACGCCGGCGAGCGCGTCCTCGAAGGCGACGCCGAGCCCGACCTCGCGGGAGGCGGCGCGCCACGCCTCGCCGACGGGGCCGCTCGAGCGCTCCCCCACCCGCCCGAGCGCCGCCGCGGGCGCCAGCCCGGCCTCGACGGCGACGCGGAAGAGGTCGAGCAGCGCGGGCAGCTCGCGCCGCGCCGCCCGGAAGCGCTCTGCCGCGCGGCGCTCGAGCCACAGGTCGGGGGCGAGGAAGCCCGCGACCGGGCCGGCGAGCGTCGTCGCGATCCCCAGCCGGCCCGGCGCCATCGCCCCGAGCGCGAACCCCCACGCCCCGCCGAGCAGGGCGCCGGCGAGCTTCGCCGCCATGAGCTCGCGCACGCCGAGCCCGCCCGGGTGCCCCGCCGCCGCGAGCCGGGCGGCGAGCCGCTCCGGCGCGGCGACGCGCGCGAGCGGGCGGACGGCGGCGCCCGCGGCCGCGAGCAGCCGCACGCCGGCGAGCCCGAGCGCCCCGGGCGGCCGCGCCGCGGGCCGGCGGCCACCGAAGCCGCGGCGACGCGCGCGCTCGCGCCGGCCCCACGCCCGCCCGGCCGCCAGCTCGGTGAGCCCGAGGCAGGCGCAGACGACCGAGCAGCCGGCGAGCAGGGCGGCGGTCACGGCTCCGCCCTCCCGAGGCGGCGGATCGCCACGAGCGCGACGAGCTGCAGCACGAAGGCGACGCCCGCGAGCCAGGCGGTGACGAACGAGCCCAGCAGCCCCGCGATCCAGCCGGGGCTCGCGAGCTCCGCGAGCCCGGCCCCGGCGAGCGGCAGCGCCGCGACGACGAGGGCGGTGAAGCGCGCCTGGGCGGTCGCGGCGCGGACCTCGCCGAGCAGCCGCTGGTGGTCCTCGAAGCCGCGCGCGCAGTCGCGCAGCAACGTCGCCAGGTCGCCGCCCGCCCGGCGCTGGAGGAGCGCGGCCGCCACGATCGCCTCGATCGCGGGCGAGCGGCAGCGGGCGCGCATCGCCTCGAGCGCCGCCTCCGTCTCCGCGCCCATCGCGAGCTCGCGCGCGACGCGCCGCAGCTCGTGCCCCGCCGCCCCGGGCAGGTGCTCGGCCGCAGCGGCGATCGCGCCGCGCAGCGAATGGCCCGCCCCGAGCGCGTCGGCGATCGCCAGCGCCATCGGCGCGGCGCCCGCCTCGACGGCGCGCCGGTAGCGCTCGCGGCGGGCGCGCAGCGCGCGCGCGACCAGCCACGGCCCGCCCGCGCCGACGGCGAGCCCCACCAGCGGCCCGGCGGCGAAGATGCCCGCCCCGGACGCGGCGAGAGCGCCCGCGGCGAGCAGCCGCCGCCGCTCCGCCACCCCGGGATCGCGTCCCTCGCTGCCGGCGCGGATCACCGCGTCGGCGAGCGCCGCGCAGGCCCGCGCGAGCCGCGGCGCGCGCCGGCGCGCCGCCCCGGCGGCCTCCCCGCCGAGCTCCCAGCAGGCGGCCGCCGCCAGCGCCCCGGCGGCGAACGCCGTCAGCTCGGCGCCCACCCCGCCTCCCGCAGCCGCGCCAGCACCGCCGAGCCTGCCGTCGCCCGCCAGCGCGGCCGCCCGCCGTCGCCGCGGTAGAGCTCGCGCACCTCCGCCTCGCCGTCCTCACCCGGCAGCACCTCGGCGACCGCGAGCACCCGGCGCGTCCCGTCGGGGAGGCGGGCCTGGTGGACGACGAGGTCGACCGCCCGCGCCGCCTGCTCGCGCACCGCCGCGTGCGGCAGCCCCACGCCGGCCATGAGCGCGAGCGTCTCCAGCCGCCGCAAGGCGTCGGCCGGCGAGTTCGCGTGCAGCGTCGTCAGCGACCCGGCATGGCCGGTGTTGAGCGCCACGAGCAGGTCGAGCGCCTCGGCGCCGCGCACCTCCCCCACGACGATCCGGTCGGGCCGCATCCGCAGCGCGTTGCGGACGAGGTCGCGGATCGTCACCTCGCCCCGCCCCTCGAGCGACGGCGGGCGCGCCTCGAGGCGGACGACGTGCTCCTGGCGGAGTTGCAGCTCGGCCGCGTCCTCGATCGTCACGATCCGCTCGCCCGCGGGGATCGCGCCCGACAGCGCGTTGAGCGTCGTCGTCTTGCCCGAGCCCGTGCCGCCGCAGACGAGGATGGTCACCCGCGCGCGCACGCACGCGGAGAGGAACTCGGCGAGCGACGCGCTCAGCGTGCCGTTCGCGACGAGGTCGCCGAGCGAGAAGCCGCGCGGGCGGAAGCGGCGGATCGTGAGGCACGGCCCCTCGAGCGCGAGCGGCGGGATGACGACGTTGACGCGCGAGCCGTCGGCGAGGCGCGCGTCGCACAGCGGTGTCGCCTCGTCGACGCGCCGGCCGAGCGGGGCGAGGATGCGCTCGATCGCGTGGAGCAGCTCGCGCTCGGAGCCGAAGGCGACGCCCGTCCGCTCGAGCCGCCCGGCGCGCTCGACCCACACCTGGCCGGGGCCGTTGACCATGACCTCGTCGACCTCGGGGTCGGCCAGCAGCGGCTCGAGCGGGCCGAGGCCCGCCGCGAGGCGCTCGACCCGCGCGCGGACGTCGGCGCGCTCGGCCTCGGTGAGCGCGCCCGCCTCGGCGTCGAGGAACGCGCGCACGTCCACGTCCTCGCCCGCGCGAGCGCGCGCGATGAGCCGCTGCCGCAGGGCCGCGGCGAGCTCGTCGAAGGGGTCCACATCCCCCGAAGGCGCGAGCCCGGGCAGGTTCGCCCCCGATCGCGACCGGTCCGCCTGCCAGGATCGCGCCGATGCTCGACGCACCTGCCCGCGCGATCGTCCGGATCGTCCTCATCATCGTCGGGGTCGCGATCACCCTCTACCTGCTCTGGCTGCTCCGCCAGCCGATCGGCTGGCTCGTGCTCGCGACCTTCATCGCCGTCGCCCTCTCGGTCCCGGTCAACGCCCTCAACCGCCACATGCCGCGCGGGCTGGCGATTGCGCTCGTCTACCTCGGGATGCTGCTCGTGCCCGTCGCGCTCGGGGCCGTCGTCATCCCGCCGTTCATCGACCAGGCGAACCAGCTCGCCGACAACGTGCCCCAGTACGTCGCCGACACGCGCGAGTTCGTGCGCGAGAACGACACGCTGCGCGGGCTCGAGGAGGACTACCAGATCATCGACAAGCTCGAGGAGCAGGCGCGCAGGCTCCCCGAGCGGATCGACGACGCCGCGGTCGTGCTCGGCAACATCGGCCTGGGGGTCGTCAACTCGCTGTTCGCGCTCGTGACGATCCTCATCCTCGCCGCGTTCATGCTCAGTCGCGGCCACGTCTGGATCGAGCAGGCGCTCGCGCTCCAGCCGCCCGACCGCCGCGTCCGCCTGCGGCGCGTGCTCGACCGCATCGGCGAGGCGATCGCGAACTACGTCGGCGGCGCGCTGCTGCAGGCGACGATCGCCGGGCTGCTCGCCTACATCGTGCTCACGATCCTCGGCGTCGACTTCCGCGCGGCGCTCGCGCTGCTGTTCGGGGTCTTCTCGCTCATCCCGCTCGTCGGCGCGACGATCGCCGCGGTCATCGTCGGCGTCGTGACGCTCTTCACCGACTTCCCGACCGCGACGATCGCCTGGACGATCTGGGCGATCGTCTACCAGCAGATCGAGAACAACCTCATCCAGCCGCAGATCCAGCGCCGGGCGGTCGACGTCCAGCCGTTCCTCGTGCTCGTCGCCGTCCTGTTCGGCGCGACGCTGCTCGGCGTCGTCGGCGCGGTCCTCGCCATCCCCGCCGCCGCCTCGATCCAGATCATCGTGAAGGAGTGGTGGGACTACACGCACGGCGTCGACAACGGCGGCGACGGGGACGGCGGCGGGGACGCCGCCCCGGCCGGCCCGGACGCGCCCGCCGGCGGCCCGCCGGCGCCCGCCGAGAGCCCCTCCTAGCGGACCCCGCGGGTCACGGTTCGGGATCGCGGCGCGCGGGTACGCGGGCAGCGTCATGGTGCCCACCTCCTTCGACCACGTCGCGCTGCGGACCCCCGAGCGCGACCGGCTCTGCTCGTTCCTGCTGGAGACGCTCGGCGTCCACGAGATCACCCGCGGCGAGGACTTCACGCTGCTCGGGGTCGACGCCCGCGAGGGCAAGATCACGGTCTTCGACGCCGGCGAGCCGCGCGAGCCCGGCCTGCTGCGGCGGATCGGGCTGCGGGTGCGCGACGTCACCACCGCGGTCGCCGCGACGCCCGGCGCGAAGCCCTGCTTCGTCGCCCCCGGCGGGTTCGAGATCGAGCTGGTCGAGCGCGACGGCGACTGGCCGGACTACGACCTCGACCACGTCGTGCTCGGCGTCCCCGACCCGGAGGCGACCGCCGCAGGGCTGGAGCGGCTCGGCTTCGCCCGCCGTGACGCCGTCCTCGCGGTCGGCGACCGCGAGCTGCGACTCGAGCCCGCGCCGCCCCCGCCGCCGGGCAGCCGGCCGCTGCTCGACCACCTCGCCCTGCTCGTCGACTCCGCCCACGCCGTCCAGGCCGAGGCCGAGGAGGACGGGCACGAGATCGACAGGGTCGTCGACGCCGAGAACACCTTCGCGGTCTTCGTCCGGGGCCCGGACGAGATCCTCGTGGAATACGTCGAGCACAAGCCCGGCTTCGCCCTCGTCTGAGATGCCCGACCTCGTCGTGGCCGGCGCCGGCATGGCCGGTCTCGTCGCAGCGGCGCAGGCCCGCGCCCTCGGCGCCGACGTCGTCGTCCACGAGAAGGGCGACCGCCCCGGCGGCTCGATGCTGCTCTCCAGCGGGGTCGTCTGGCGCCACGCGGAGCTCGAGCGCTTCCACGCCGAGTGCCCGGGCGGCGACCGGGCGCTCCAGCGGCTGGTGTGGGAGCGGCTCGACGACGACCTCGCCTGGCTGGAGTCGCTCGGCGCGCGCGTGGTGGCGCGCGAGACCGGCAACCCGCTCACCCGCGGCGCCCGCTTCGACACCGAGTCGCTCGCGCGCGCGCTCGTCGAGGCCGCCGGCGGGCGGGTGGAGCTGCGCGCGCCGCTGCGCGAGCCGCCCGCCGACGGCACGCCGCTCGTGCTCGCCACCGGCGGCTTCCACGCCAGCCGCGAGCTGCTGCGCGAGCACGTGAGCCCTCAAGCCGACGCGCTGCTCGTCCGCGCGACGCCGTGGAGCGAGGGCGACGGGCTGCGCCTCGGGCTTGCGGCCGGCGGGCGCGCGAGCGCGGGGCTCGGCGAGTTCTACGGCCGCAACATGCCGGCGCCGCCGGCGCGCGTGACCGCCGAGGGCTTCGTCCCGCTCGCCCAGCTGTACGCCCGCCACGCCGAGGTGGAGAGCCTCGCCGGCGAGCGCTTCACGACGCGGACGTGGTCGGAGATCGACGTCGTCCAGTGGACGGCGCGCCAGCCCGGCGCCCGGGCGCTCTACCGCGTCCCGGAGGAGCGGCTCGGCGAGCGGGTGCGCGAGCGGACGGTCGGCGAGATGATCGCCGCCGCCGAGCACGCCGGGGCGCCGGTGTGCCGCGAGGACGGCAGCGTCGTCGTCGAGTGCGTCGCGGCCGTGACGACGACGCTCGGCGGGCTCGCCGTCGACGAGCACGCGCGGGTCGCCGACGGCGTCTTCGCGGCCGGCGCCGACGTCGGCGGCATCGCGACCGGCGGGTACGCGAGCGGGCTCGCCGCGGCCTTGGTCTTCGGGCGGATCGCCGCGCGGTCCGCGCTCGGGGAGGCGGCATGAGCGACGGGCACGCCTTCGGCCGCGGCGCGCCGTTCCGGGTCGGCATCGAGGAGGAGCTGCTGCTCGTCGACGGCGAGCGCCACCTGCTCGCCGCCGACGCCGAGCGCCTGCTGCCGCGCATCGGCGCGCCGCCGGAGCTCGTCGACCACGAGGCCTACGCCGCCGAGCTCGAGCTGCGCTCGCCGCCGTCGGCCGACGCGGCCGAGGCGACGGCGACGCTTGCCGGCCTGCGCGCCGCCGCGCGCGAGGGCGGCGCGACCTTGCTGGCGTGCGGCGTCCACCCCGCTGCCGCCTACGGCGACGCCCCGCTCGTCGACGCCGAGCGCTACCGCGGCTGCGAGCGCGACATGCGCGGGATCATCCGGCGCACGCCGGAGTGCGCGCTCCACGTCCACGTCGGGATGCCCGACCCCGAGACGGCGATCCGCGTTTTCAACGGGCTCCGCCGCCACCTGCCGCTGCTCGCCGGGCTCGCCGCCTCGTCACCCTTCTGGTTCGGCTCGGACTCGGGGCTGGCGAGCGCGCGCGGCGCGCTCGTGCGGGCGTACCCGGGGCGCGGGATCCCGCGCGCGTTCGCCGGCTACGGCGAGTACGAGGAGGTCGTCGCGGCCTCGCTCGAGGCCGGCGGCCTCGACGACCGGACGCTGCTGTGGTGGGACATCCGCCCGCACCCGCGCCACGGCACGGTCGAGGTGCGCGAGCTCGACGTCCAGGCGTCGCTCGACGACGCCGCCGCGCTCGCGGCGCTCGTCCAGGGCCTCGCCGTGCACGAGGCCGAGGGCGGCGACGGCCCGCCGCCGGAGACGGAGGCGCTCGCCTGGTCGAGCTTCCGCGCGCTCCGCGACGGCGTCCGCGCCGAGATCGTGAGCGGCGACGGCGTCGTGCCGCTCGCCGACGCGGCCGCCGCGGCGGTCGAGGTCGCCCGCGCCCGGCTGCGCGAGCTCGCTGCCGCGACCGAGCCGCTCGACGGCGTCGCCCGCATCGTCGCCGCCGGCGGCGGCGACGCCTGGCAGCGCCACCGCCACGCCGACGGCGGGATGGCGGGGCTGCTGCGCGCGCTCGTCGAGCGCACCGCCGCGCCCCGGCGGCTGCCGGCGGGCGCGGCGGGCGGCTCCCGGCGGGACGGGTAGCCCCGCCGGGCCGCCCGCCGGCGCGGCGCGCGGCGGCCTAGGCGCAGTTCGCCCAGGGCGCGGTGCCGCGCAGCCGGTAGAGCTTGAGCGCGAGCCGGTCCTGCACGGCCTCGGGCGCGGCGGCCGGGTCGCCGCGGCCGCCGAGCGAGCGCCACGTCGCCCGGTCGAACTGGTACTTGCCGCGGTAGCGGCCGTCGCCCGAGACCGCCCGCGGGTTGCCGCCCGACTCGCACTGCGCGATCCGCTCGAGCACGGCCGGGACGCCGGCGCCCTGGCGGCTCGTCCCCCGCTGGCGGACGCGGGCGCTGAGCCGCAGGCCGAGCGCGGCGAGCGTCTGCGGGCCGGCGATGCCGTCGACGAGGAGGCCCGCGCGCCGCTGGAACCGGCGGACCGCCCGCCGCGTGATCGGTCCGAAGATGCCGTCAGCGGCGACGCCGAGCTTGCGCTGGAGCGCGGCGACGGCGGGCCCGGCGCTGCCCATCTTCAGCACGACGGCCGAGGCCTGCGCGACCGGGCGCTGCGCCTGGCCGACGGCGAGCCCCGCGCCGAGGACGCAGGTGAGCAGGGTGACCGCGACGAGCGATCCCGCGCCCCCGCGCGTGCGCAGCCGGCGCCGCCGGGCCGCCGCGGCCGCGGCGCGCCGCGCGCGCGAGCGCTCCAGGGACCGCTCCCAGATCTCGCGACGGGCGAGGTCCACCCGAGACGAGGTCAAGCTCCATCACCACCTTGTTGTCCGCGCCTACGAGGTGAGCTGACGGGCTCGCGCTGACAACTGCGCTACGCCGCGCACCGGCGGCGATTCGCCCCTGGACGCGCCGAGGCGCGTCCCGTGGTTCCCCCGCTCCCCGGCGCCCGGAGCGCCGGGGATTCGGCTTGGTTTGCTTCCTTCTCGGTCGAACAGGTAAGCACATCGGCCAGACGAGAGTTGCGCTGTGCCGCGCTGTCGCTGCCGCCGCCGCGCCCGCTACGGTTCGCGCGTGAGCGTCTCGTCCCCGGACCCCCAGTCGGTCGCGCGGGGCGCCGCGGCCGCGGCCGCGCTCGACCTCGTCCAGCCGGGCATGACGCTCGGGCTCGGCTCCGGGCGCGCGCTCTGGGCGGTCGTCGAGGGGATCGGGCGCCGCTGGCCCGACGGGCCGCCGGTGCAGGCGGTCGCCGCCTCGGAGCGGACGGCCGAGCTGGCGCGCGCCGCCGGCATCGAGATCGTCGAGCTCGGCGGGCGGCGCCTCGACCTCGCCATCGACGGCGCCGACGAGATCGACCCGCGGCTCGGTCTCGTCAAGGGCGGCGGCGGCGCGCTGCTGCGCGAGAAGCTCGTCGTCTGCGCCGCCGAGCGGTTCGTCGTCGTCGCGGAGGAGCGCAAGCGTGTCGAGCGCCTCGGCCGCGCCTTCCGCCTCCCGGTCGAGATCGTCCCGTTCGGCTGGCGCGACACGCGCGAGCGCGTGCTCGAGATCACCGAGGACGCGATCCTCCGCGAGACCGACGGCGACCCCTACGTCACCGACGAGGGCCACTGGATCCTCGACTGCCGCCTGCCCGCCGAGGGCGCGCTCGGGGACATCGCCGCCGCGCTCAAGGCGACGGTCGGCGTCGTCGAGCACGGCCTCTTCCTCGGCATGGCCGACGTCGCGCTGCTCGGCCGCGACGACGGGACGGTCGTCGAGGTGACGCCCGAGGGCTGAGGGGCCCCGGCGCCCGCTCACAGGTCCCCGCTCGTCACCGGCGGCACGCGCAGCGGGCGGCGGTCGCCGGGCGGGCGCGCGAGCAGGCGCACCTCGCGGGCGAAGCTCTGCGCGGCGACGAGGAAGGCGGCGTCGGCCGCCGCGACGCGGAGCGTCGCGAGCGCCCGCGCGCCCGGGGCCTCGGCGGCGCCCTCCGCCTCGCCGGCGTCGCGCAGCGCGAGCAGCTCGACGTCCTGGAGCGCCACCCACGTCCGCCCGCCGCCGCGGCCGTCGTCGCTGGTGACGAGCACGTCGACGCGCGCACCGGGCTCGAGCCCGCCGGCCGCGCCACCAACGCCCGCAACCGCGATCTCGACGGCCCGCTCGCCGCGCCCGAGCTGCGGGCCGGGCTCGTCGGCCGCCGCCTGCGGCGCGGCGAGTGCGCCCGCCGTGACGTAGCCTCCCGCCGGGACCGCGGCCGCGAGGCGGGCGCCCGCGGCAATCGCCGGGTCGGCGAGCGCGTCGGGCGGGACGTACGCCGCCGGGACGCGGCGGACCCGCAGCGCGGCGCCGATCCGCTCCGGCTCGAGCACCGTCCCCTCCGCGAGGTCGGTCGCGGCGACGACGACGGGGACGAGCCTCCCCGCCCGCGCCTCGACGGCCTCGACCCGGCTGCGGACCTCGGCCGCGGCGAGGCCGCCGCAGGCGAGCGAGAGCGCGAGCAGCAACAGCCCGCGCCGTCGTCGCAGCCGCCGGCTCACGATGCAAGCGGGAGCTCGAGCGTGGTGACGGTCGCCTCGCCGTCGCGGCGGACGATCACGCGGCCGCCCGTCTCGGCGGCGGCGCGGGCGGCGATCGCCAGGCCCCGGCCGCGATCGCGGCGCGCTCGCCCGCCGGACGGCGCGCCCGCGTTGCGGATCTCGACCCGCACGCGGTCGCCGGCGCGGACCGCGCGCACGCCGACGTCGCCGGCGCCGTGCTCGAGCGCGTTCGACAGCAGGTTCCCGAGCGACTGCGCGAGTCGCCCCTCGTCGATCGCGGCGGCGGCCGCGCCCGCCTCCCACTCAAGCGACAGCTCCCGGCCGAGCGCGGCGGCGACCGGCGCCCAGCCGCCCGCCGCCGCCCGCACCGCCTCCTCGAGCGGGAGCGCCGGGACACCGCGCGGCGTCCCCCGCCGCCACGGCAGCCTCCGCCGCGCCGCCGCGAGGTCCGCGAGCCCGGCGCGCAGGCGCGCGACCTGCCCGGCCAGGGCGCGCCCCTGGGCGGCGGTCGCCGGATCGCGCGCGAGCGCGTCGGCGCAGAGCGCGAGCGCCGTCACCGGCCCGCGCAGCTCGTGGTCGGCGCGCGCGACGGCCTCGAGCCGCGCGCGGAGCACGAGCAGCCACCCGGCGAGCAGTACCGCCGCGGCCCAGCCGGCAACCGCGAACGCGACCGTCACGGCGCCTCCGTCAGCCGGTAGCCGACCCCGCGCACGTTGAGCACGTACGGCCGCGAGCCGCCGGCGAGCTTGCGCCGCAGCCGGCAGGCGTGGGCGTCGACGGTGCGCGTCGAGCCGGGCGTGACGTAGCCCCACACGTCGCGCAGCAGGTCGGCCTTCGGGTAGACGCGGACCGGGTCCTGCGCGAGCGCGTACAGCAACGAGAACTCCTTCGCGGAGAGGTGGACCGGGCGCCCCGCGAGCGCGACCCGCCGCGTCGCCGGGTCGATCGTGAGCTCGCCGACGCGCAGGACCCCGCGCCCGGGCCGGCCCGCCGCCCGCCGCAGCACCGCGCGCACGCGCGCGAGCAGCTCCGGGTAGGCGAACGGCTTGGCGACGTAGTCGTCGGCGCCGCGGGCGAGGCCGCGGACGCGGTCGAGCTCCCCCGCCCGGCCGCTGACGACGATGACCGGCACGTCGGGGTCGAAGCGCGAGGAGAACCCGTCGGCGGAGCGGACGCTGTCGAGCAGCTCGAGCCCGTCGCCGTCGTCGCCGAGGCCGAGGTCGAGCAGCACGAGGTCGGGCCGGCGGACCTCGAGCGCCCGCAGCCCCTCCCCCGCGCCGGTCGCGACGGTCACCGAGAAGCCGTCGGCACGGAGGTTGTCGGCGAGGAACGAGGCGGTCGCCTCGTCGTCCTCGACCAGCAGCAGCGAGTGCTTCTCCATGCCCCCGAAAGGGCGCGGCGGCCGCGTTTTCGCCCCCTCCGTGCAAGTTGCGTTGCACGCCTAGGTGGCGGGAGGAATCCGTGCCAGACTGTCGAACGCCGCCTGTTTCGCCGCCGAACCAACGGTATGGAGACCACCCGACGCGGAAACTACGAGTCCGGCTCGGACTACGTGCTCGAGTATGGCGAGTTGCGCTTCACCTTCAACGAGCGCGACTTCACCGAGCGCGTCGAGCAGGCCGCGATCAAGCTCGGCTTCATCGAGGGACCGCTGCGCGAGGACGAGCGCGAGGACCTCGTCAACCTCGCCGTGAACGGCGAGCTCCCCGCCCCCGCCTCCCCGCTCGGCGAGCACGTCAACGCCTGCTGGCGGGAGCTGTCGGGCCCGGGTGAGCGCTCGCTCGTCCACTGGCTGCGCCGCCTCGTCTTCCGCGGCGCCTGGCTCGACCAGCGCGTCAAGGAGGGCGAGCTGGAGATCGTCTACGACGACCGCACGCACACCTTCGGCTACGCGCAGCCGGACCGGGGCGGCGAGCTCGTCGAGCTCTCCCCCGAGCCCTCCTGGGCGCGGGTCGCCTACCGCCCCTAGCGCGGCGCCGCCCTCCGCGTGTCAGGTCCTGCGGGGGTCGGGCGACCCTCGTGCGGACTTGGAGGAGCAGGCCGTTCGCGACCCGCAGGGCGCCGGAGCGCGCGTCGTGCTCTGGGGCGACGAGCTGCCCCGGATCGGCGAGCGCCGCGTGGAGGCGCTCTCGCCCCTCGCTGCCGCCGGCCTCACCGCCGGCGCGCGCAAGAAGGGCTACCGCCACGTCGACCCCAACGAGGACGTCGTCGCCGTGGTCGAGCGCGACGGCGCCACGCTCGTCGTCTGCGCCGACGGCCACAACGGCATGGCGGCGAGCCGGACCGCCGTCGCCTGCGTCCTCGAGGCGCTCGAGGCGCTGCCCGGCCTCGCCGCCGCCGACGAGCACGTCCTCCTCGGCGTCTTCCAGCAGGCGAACGAGCGCGTCCTCGCCGCCGGCCCGGCGGCCGGGCAGCCCGAGAGCCGGACGACGCTCGTCGTCGCGGTGCTCTCGGACGGCCGCCTCACCTGGGCGGCGATGGGCGACTCGCTGCTCGCGCTCGTCACCGACGGCCGCGTCGAGCTCCTCGGCCGGCGGCGCAGCCACTTCATCGGCTACCCGATGACGCCCGCGGAGGTCGCCGAGCGCCTGCCGCGCGGCGCGGTCGAGCTCGCCGGCGACACGTGGGTCATCGCCGCCTCCGACGGCCTCGCCGACTTCGTCCTCGACCTGCGGGGCCTGCTCGCCGAGGTCGCCGGCCCGCGGGCGGACGCCGCGCAGGTCGTCGAGCACCTCATCGGCGCGGCGTGCGCCGGCGGGGCGGGCGACAACGTCGCGGTCGCGGCCGTCCGCGCGACCGGCGCTCGGCCGGGCGTGCAGGTGGTGGGCCCGCGCCGCGAGGAGCGGACCCGCGGCTGCCTCGTCGGCGGCGCGGTCGGCGACGCGCTCGGCGCCGCGATCGAGTTCGACCGGATCGAGAAGATCCGGGAGCGGTTCGGGCCGGACGGCGTGACCGACTACGTCCCCTCCTACGGCCGCCCCGGCGCGATCACCGACGACACGCAGATGACGCTCTTCACCGCCGAGGGCCTCATCCGCGCGTACGTCGCCAGCCGCCTCACGGGCGCCTGGCGCACGCCCGCGGTCGTCGACCACGCCTACGCCCGCTGGCTGCGCACCCAGGGCTGGGCGAGCCCGCGCTGGGACGCCGACCGCCTCGACGGCTGGCTGCTCGGCGAGCGCGAGCTCCACGACCCCCGCGCGCCCGGGACGACGTGCGTGACCGCGCTCCGCAGCCCGCGCGCGGGGACGCGCGAACGACCGCTCAACGCCGGCAAGGGCTGCGGCGGGGTCATGCGCATGGCCCCGGTCGGGCTCATGGGCCCGGTCTTCAGCGGCGACCGCTTCGCGCTCGGCTGCGACCTCGCCGCGCTCACCCACGGCCACCCGACCGGCTACCTCGCCGCCGGCGCCCTCGCCGAGATCGTCCACGCGCTCGTGTGGCGGGACGCGAGGCCGCGCGACGCCGTCGGCGCGGCGATCGAGCGGCTCCTGCGGGAGCCCGGGCACGAGGAGACGGCCGAGGCGCTGCGCGCTGCGCTCGCGCTCGCGGAGTCGCGGCCCGAGCCGTCGCCGGAGGCGGTCGCCACGCTCGGCGAGGGCTGGGTGGCCGAGGAGGCGCTCGCGATCGCCGTCTACTGCGCGCTGGTCGCGCGCGACTTCGCGCACGGCGTCCTCGCGGCGGTCAACCACTCCGGCGACAGCGACAGCACCGGCGCTCTCGCCGGCAACCTCCTGGGCGCGATCCAGCAGCGCTGGGTCCGCGAGCTGGAGGCCCGCGAGGTCATCGAGGCCCTCTGCCGGGACTTCAACGCCGTCTACGTCGCCGAGCAGCCGCCCGATCCGGAGACGGACCCCGCCTGGCAGGAGCGCTACCCCGGGTGGTGAGCGCCGAGGGCCGCCGCCGGCGGGGACGGCCCTCCGGCCGCCGCCGCTAGCTCAGCAGCGAGATGCGCGTCGTGCCCGAGCCGGGCGCGAGCGAGCCGTCCTGCTCCAGCAGGATGCGCGTCGTCGCCAGCCGCTGGAGCTCGCTGGTCGTCGCGGTCGAGGCGATGACCGTGAGCGAGCCGGCCTCCTCGGTCGCGCGGGCCGCGCCGAACAGGCGCCGCGCGATGCCGGGCGGCAGCGCGTCGAGCACGTCGACGACGAGCACCGCGTCGCGGCCGCGCTCGACCGCGCGCTTGGCCCGCTCGACGGCCATCTGCGCCACCTGGCCGAGCTCCTCGGCGGGCCGGTCGAAGCCGCCGCCGGCGACGGTCGCCTCCGTCGCCCGGCGCCACTCGGTGACCTCCTCCGGCCGCACGCCGGCGAGGACGACGGTCACCTCGAGGCCCTCCTCCTTCTCGAGCCCGGCGACGATCTCGCGCAGGAGCATCGTCGCGCCCGCGCCGGGCGGGCCGCTGATCGCGACGCGCGAGCCGCGGCCGAACGGCGCCGCGGCGATCCGCTCGGGCGCCGGCAGCTTCTTCGTCGCGAAGACCGGCGTCAGGTCCTCGAAGCGCGGCCGCTCCTCCGGCGGCTCGGCCGGCTGGCCGTTGACCGTGTCGACGCGGACGAGCGACGGGTAGCGCTCGGAACGCCGCGGCGGGCGCACCGGGCCCGAGAGCTCGTCGCCGGCGCGCAGCTCGCAGCGGCGGATCTGCGCCGGCGAGACGTAGACGTCGTCGCGCGAGTGGACGAACGGCTCGACGCGCATGAAGCCGCTGCCGTTGGGGAGGATGTCGAGGACGCCGCTGCGGACCTCCTCCTCCTCCTCCTCCCGCTCCTCCTCGGGGGCGGCCTCCTCCTCTTCCTCTTCGGCCTCCAGCTCCTCGTCCAGCTCCTCGCCGGCCGCCTCCACCTCGGCGGCCTCCAGCTGCGCGTCGGACACCTCGACCTCCTCATCGGACGCGGGCTCGCCGCCCTGCGCCTCGACGATGGCGTCGATCAGCTCCTCGCGGCGGAGCTTGCGGAAGCTCTCGATGCCGAGCTCCGACGCGAGCGCGTGGAGGTCGGCGAGTGGGCTCTGCTCGAGTTCGTGACGTGCAAGGACGGACACGAGGCGGTCTCTCCTTCTCGGGGACGTCGGGGCGGTGGAGAACCCTACCGGGCCGCCGGGGCGGTCTGCACGAGATCGTGCAGCCACTCGGCGAACTCCGGGCGCGCCTGCCAGTCGGCGGCGAAGCGCTCGATGCCCGCGGTCGTGAGCGGGTGCTGGAGCATCTGGCGCAGCACCTTCGCCGGCGCGGTCGCGACCTGGCAGCCGAGCTGCGCCGCCGTGACCGCGTGCATCGGGTGCCGCAGCGAGGCGGCGAGCACCTGCGCGTCGGCGCCGCGCAGCGCGTCGACGATGTCGCCGAGGACGGCGGCCGAGTCGGTGCCGATGTCGTCGAGGCGGCCCATGAAGCAGGACACGTAGTACGCGCCCGCCTCGGCGGCCAGCAGCGCCTGCGCGGGCGTGAAGACGAGCGTGACGTTGACGCGGATGCCGTCGTCGGAGAGCGCGCGCGTCGCCTCCAGCCCGGCGGGCGAGAACGGCACCTTGACGACGACGTGCTCGTGCAGGCCGGCGAGCGCGCGCCCCTCGGCGACCATCCCGCGGGCGTCGCTCGCCACGACCTCGGCCGAGGTCGGGCCGCCGACGAGCTCGCAGATGCGGCGGATGATCTCGCCCGGGTCGCCGTCCTCCTTGGCGAGCAGCGTCGGGTTCGTCGTCGCGCCGGAGAGGACGCCCCAGGCGGCGATCTCCTCGACCTCGGCGACCGATCCGGTGTCGATGAACAGCTTCATCGCTCCTCTTCCTCCTCAGGCGAGGCGCGCCGGGCGGCTTCGAGGACGAGGTCCATGACCTCCTGCAGCGCCTCGTCGACGTGGACGTTGTCGATCACCGCGACCCCCGCCTCCTCGGCCTTGGCGGCGAGGTGCTCCTGCAGCTTGCGGATCTGGTGGAAGTGCGCGAGGTAGCGCTCCCGCGGGCGGTCGCCGCCGCGCAGCGAGAAGTGCCCGCGATGCATCTCCTCGTCGGCGACGGCGATGACCGCCTCGACGACGATGCCGCGCTCGCGCAGCCGCGGGTCGAGCGTGCCGGGCACGAGGTGGACCCCCTCGACGACGAGCGGCGTCCTCTCGGTGCAGGCGCGGTCGATGATCGCCGACACGCCGGTGCTGACGTTGCGGGCCTGCTCGAGGTAGCCGACGAGGTCCGGGTCGCCCGAGCCGCGCAGGACGGCCTTGCCGGCCTCGTAGGCCGAGTAGTGGACCGCGGGCAGGAAGTCATACGAGAAGAATGCCCGCAGCACCTGTCGGATCACGTCCGTGGCAATGACGCGCGTGATGCCGAGCCGGTGCGCGAGCATCGTCGCGATCGTCGACTTGCCGACCCCGGTCGTCCCGGCGAGCAGGATGACGAGCGGGCGGTCGAGGCGATCGAGGCGGCGCCAGTCGCGGTAGCGGCGCAGCGCCCCCTCCCCTTCCTCGGCGAGCAGCACCTCCTCGACGAGGGTGTGCAGCTCGCCGACGCGGATCTGCGACAGGCCGCGCTCATCGAGGCGGCGCTCGATCGTGCGGGCGAGCTCGAACGCCCGCCAGGGCGAGATCCCCGTCCGCGACAGCTCCTGGGCCATCACCCCCTTCGAGTAGGGGAGGCCGTACTCGCGGCGGACGACGATCGTCTCAGCCATCGGACCACAGCTTGACGAGGGCGGCGTCGAGATCGGCGCCGACCCCGGCCGGGCGGTTGCGGAGGAACACGAGCCGCGCCCCCGCGGCGCGGGCGCGCGGCGCGACGGTGTCGATCGCGGCGGCCTTGAGCTCGCAGAGCCAGACGTCGCAGCGCTCGGCGACGGCACGCTCCAGGTCGGCCTCGAGCGCGCCCCGCCGGGCGAGCGCGGAGGAGGCGACGACCGCCTCGACGCCCGGCACCTCCGCCGCGCTCGTGCTGAAGACCGCGACGCGCGCGCCCTCCGGCAGCGGCTCGGCGGGCTCGGGGCGGAGCGTGAAGGCGAGCGCCTCGCCGGGGCAGATGTCGGCGACCTCGCCCACGAGCGCCGGATCGGCGACGAGCGCGAGATCGGCGCGCAGCAGGCGGTAGGGGCCGAGGCCGTCGAAGGCGCCCGAGCGGTCGCCGACGACGCAGACGGTCCGGTCGACGGCGACCGGCGGGATGCACGACCCCGACCCCTCGACGACGATGACGCCGGGCTCCTGCGCGGCGGCGAGCCGGACGCCGGCGACGACGTTCGACTCGGCGGGCTCCCCGGCGAGCCCGCCGCCGACGCGGCGGCAGCCGACCGTCGGCACGCGCGCGAGCACCGCGTCCTCGAGGTAGTCGGAGGCGGCGTGCCGCCCCTCGGCGGAGATCCGCTCGAGCTCGGCGAGGCCGGTGTCGGCGGAGGCGAGCTGCGGGTCCTCCGGCCCGCCGCGCCCCATCGAGACGATCATCGGGCGCGCGCCGCGCTCGCGCAGCAGCGCGGCGAGGTGGCCGGCGACCGCGGTCTTGCCGGTCCGCTTCCCGGTCCCGATGACGGCGATGAGCTTGCCGTCGAAGGGGACGCGCTCGGCGGGCGGCGGGGTGAGCCGCAGCCCGGGCCCCTCGAAGGCGAGCCCGAGGTCGAGCGCGTGCGCGGCCAGGCGGAGCTTCTCCCCCGGCCCCACGACCGGCTCGTCGGCGAGGTCGACGACGCGGTCGGCGCCGGTCTCGGCGGCGATCCGGCGCAGCGCCGCGACCGGATCCCCGACCGCGACCGGCCGGCCGTAGTGCGCGGCCGGCTCGTCGAGCACGCCCGCGCGCAGCTTCTCCTCGCCGCCGCAGAAGACCACGCCCGCGGGGTCGAGGGCGTCGAGCGCGGCCCGCACCGCCGACGGGTGGTGCTCGCCGTCGATGAGCGCGATCGCGGGCACGGGCGCATTCTGCCCGCTCGACCGGTGCGATGGCCAGGTCGCACGAGGACGTCCCGGAGCGTCCCCCACGAGAACGTCCCGGAGTGGCCCCTATAGGGTGCAGCGCGGGACGTTCTTCCTGCGGGCGCACCGAGAACGTCCCGGAGTGGCCCCTATAGCGTGGGTTGCGGGACGTTCGTCCTGTCGGGCGAGCCGCAGCGGCGCTCGACCAGCGTCCGCAGGCCGGCGAGCGTGGCGTCGTCGAAGCGCGGCAGGCCGCGGAGGTCCTCCGGCAGCGGGCGGCGGGTGTAGACGGCGTCGACGAACGGCACCCGCTCGGGGACGGCGAGCAGGTCCGCCGACCCCTCCCCCTCGATCCCGGCCGCCGCGACGGCTTGCTGGAGCGCCGGCCCCGCCTCGCCGACGATGACGAGCGTCACCTCGTCGGCGGCCGAGAAGGCGCGTCCCCAGGCGGCGAGCAGCTCGGGCGCGGCGACGAGCTCGTCCGCGAAGGCGACCGCCGCGACCGCGCGGACGTCGTCGCCGCGGCGCAGCTCGGCGAAGCCGGGGACGAACCCGCGCGGCCCCGCCGCCGCGCGCGCGGCCGCATCGCCGGCGAGCACGGCCCGGGCCCAGCGGACGACCGTCGGCGCGTACAGCCCCGGGCGGTTGAGCACGACCTGCGCCTTGAGCTCGGCGTCGCGGCCCTTCGCGTCGTCGTAGAGGCCGCCCTCGTGGACGCGGTAGAGGAACGTCGCGTCGGAGGCGAGCGCGCCGCGCCAGCCCTGGGCCATGCAGGCGATCCAGAAGTCCCAGTCCTCGTAGCCGGGGACGTTCGTCGAGTAGCCGCCGGCCTCCTCCCACGCCTCGCGGCGGAACATCGTCGTGGTCGGCAGGCGGTTGGCGTAGCGGAGCGCATCGGCGTCCCAGGCGTTGAAGAGCGGCCCGTCGCTGCTCGCGCCGAAGTTCTGCTGGACCGGGTAGGCCATCCCGAGCCCCGGGTCGGCCTCGAGCAGCGCCACCTCGGCGGCGATCGCCTGCGGCGCGAGCAGGTCGTCGGCGTCGAGGCAGACGACGTAGCGCCCCTCGGCGCGCTCGATGCCCGCGTTGCGCGCGTACGCCGGCTGGCCCGAGTTCGGCTGGGCGTGGACCTTCACCTGCGGGTGCGCCTCGGCGAGCGCCCCCGCGATCGCGAGCGAGTCGTCGGTCGAGCCGTCGTCGACGACGATGACCTCGAGGTCGCGGAAGGTCTGGGCGACGACGCTCGCCACGGCCTGCTCGAGGTGGCGGCCGTAGTTGAAGCAGGGGATGACGACCGTGACCTCGGGCATCGCTCAGCCGCCGCAGACGAGCCGCCGCAGCGACTCGGTCGAGGAGTCGTCGAAGCGCGGCCGCCCGGCGAGCGCTCCGCCGAGGTCGCGGCGGGTGTAGACGGCCTCGACCTGCTCGCAGAGCTCCTCGACCTCGCCGTCGACGGCCACGAGCTCCGCGGTCCCGTCGCGGTCGAGCCCGGCGCGGCCGACCGCCTCGACGAGCCGCTCGGTGGTCTCCGGCGGCGTGCGGATGAGCAGCGTCGCCGGGTCGGTCGCGCTGAACGTCCCGCCCCAGGCCTCGAGCAGCCCGCGCTCCTCGATGAGCTCGTCCGCGAAGGCGAGCACGGCCACCCGCCGCTGCGCGGCGAGGAAGGCGTCCTCGTCGGCGGTGCTGCGCGCCCGCTCCTCCTCAGAGGGCGGGCGGACGACCGGGTCGCCGTCGAGGATGACGCCGGTGCAGCGGTCGAGCCCGGCGTCGCGGCCGGGGTCGAGGTCCTCCGGCGTCCTCCAGGCCAGGTCGCCGACCGCCGTGGTCCGCATCCGCACGAGCGGGAACTCGACCGGGTAGCGGAAGAAGTACGTGTAGGCGAAGCGGTAGGCGAGCCGCCGGATCTCCGCCGAGACCGTGCCCGGCGCGATGTCGTGGAGCGTCGCGAGCGTCTCCTCGTAGCGCGCGGGGTCCTCGATCGTGCGGACGAACGACGTGCCGCGGATCACCGCGCGGCCGGCGACGACGATCCGCTTGCCCTTGCACGCCATCTCCAGCCCGGCGGTGCTGTGGTAGACGAGCCCGACGTCGCCGATCTCCATCAGCGTGTAGGTGCTGATCTCGTCCTCGGCGTCGACGAGGCGGACGTTCGGCGGCAGGTCGCGGGCGAGCGCGCGCAGCTCCTCGAGCTGCTCGGTGTTCGCGCCGATCGAGCGGCGGCTGCCGGTGTTCGGGTGGATGCGGACGACGAGGTCGAGCTCGGGGTGCGCCCCCGCGTACTCGACGCTGCGGCGGACCCAGTCGAGCTGGCTGGGGAAGATCGGCCGCCACTGAGCGTCGGCGATGACCTCGTCGTCGGAGCTGGTGAACAGCACCCAGGTCGGCCGCCCCTCCTGGAGCCCGAGCGCGGCGCGGACCTCGTCGATCGGCTGCGGCGGCGGGGTGAACGCGCGGAAGGTCACGCCGGTGCCGTGCTCGCGCTCGTGCATGAGGCGGCTGACGGCGTCGAGCTCGGGGGCGGTCAGGGGGACGTCGCGCCAGTCCTGCCACGCCTTGCGGAGCGGGCGCTGGGAGGTGCAGATCTCGTCGACGGTGAGGTGGAGGGTCTCGCGCCGCAGGCCGCGCTCGTGGGTGACGACGCGGATGCCGCGCCGCAGCGCGAGCTCGAAGGCGACGCGCGGCGAGGACATGCGGCCGTTGAAGATGAAGAGGACGTCCGGGCGCGAGTAGGCGAGCAGGCGGTCGAGCGCGAAGCAGGCGACGAGCCCGCTGTAGAGGTAGCTGCGGTAGGCGCGCTCCATCTCGGGCTCGGCGAGGTCGAGCGTCGTGCGGCGCAGGTGGGAGTGGACCGAGCCGCGCACCCACTCCCCCACCGGCCAGTCGCCGTAGGTCGCGTCGAGCAGCTCCTCCGGCGCGAGGGCGTCGGCCCAGGCGCGGGCCGTGTCCTGCTCGTCCGGCAGCAGGTAGCGGCCGAGCCACTCGAACTCCATGCCGAGGGAGTGGACGAGCGCGATGACCTCGCCCTGGCACTGGACGCAGGCGCGCGGCGGGCGGGGGGCCGTCGAGGCCCAGAAGACGTCGCAGTCGCTGTAGAGGCCGTCGCAGAGGACGTAGTGGACCTCCGCGCCGCGCCGGCGCAGCCCGTGGAGGATCGTCATCTCCCACTGGCCGTGCAGCGCCCAGCGGTTGTACGGCGAGTAGCAGAGGACGCGCATCAGCCCCGTAATCGGACCCGCCGCCGGGCGCTTGAGCGCGGCGGTCAAGGATGCGCGCGCGGCTGCCGATCACCGGGGCCGTGGAGCACCCGCTCGTCAGCGTCATCGTGCCCGCGTACAACTACGCGCGGTACCTGCCGGAGGCGATCGACAGCGCCCTGGCCCAGGACTGGCCGGCGCTCGAGGTCATCGTCGTCGACGACGGCTCCACCGACGAGACCCCCGAGGTGCTCGCCGCCTACGGCGACCGCATCACCGCGATCCGCCGGCCCAACGGCGGCCTCAACGCGGCGACCTCGACCGGGATCGGCGCCGCCCGCGGCGACTTCCTGACCTTCCTCGACGCCGACGACACCTGGCGGCCGGACCGCGTCCGCCTGCTCGCCGAGGCGCTGCTCGCCCACCCCGAGGCGGGGCTCTCCTGGGGCGACATGGAGATCGTCGACGAGCGCGGCAACCTCACCGCCCCCTCGTTCCGCGCGAGGTACGGCCTCCCGGCGCTGAGCGGGCGGGTGCTCGGCCGCCTGCTGCAGGGGAACTTCGTCTCGGCCGGCTCGATGATGGTCCGCGCCTCGCTGCGCGAGCGCTTCCACCCGATCCCCGAGTTCGCCGCCTGGCAGGACTGGTGGATCGCCGTCCGCGTCGCGGAGGTCGCGGAGATCGTCGCGATCCCCGAGCCGGTCAACGTCTACCGCGAGCACGGCAGCAACATGAACCTCGGCGCCGACGTCGCCAAGGTGTCGCGCCTCTTCCGCCAGGAGCTGCCGTTCCGCCGCTGGCTGCTCGAGCACGTCCCGCCGTCCCAGGCGACGCCGCGCCAGTGGGGCGTGGCGGTCGAGATGCTCGACGTGGCGATGACGCGCGCCGCCGGCGAGGCGGGCTGCGCCCTGCCCGAGCTCGTCGAGATCACCGCCGACGACCGCCGCCGCGCGGCCGCCGCGCGCGAGGAGGCGCGCCAGGCGCTGCTCGGCGGCGACCCCGCGCTCGCCCTCGCCCGCGCCGCCGCCGCGATCGGCGCGGCGCCCGACGACGGCGACGCCCGCGCGCTCTTCGCCCAGGCGGCGCCGCTGGCGGTCGCCCAGGCCGACCGCGCCCAGGCGGCCGATCAGACGGTCCGCCGCGATGTCACCTTCGCGCTGCTCGACGACCTCGAGCGCGACCCCCAGCTGCTCGCCCGCTACGGGCGCGAGGTCGGCGGCGGCGACGACGCCACGCTCGTCGTCGGCGGCGTCGACCACCCCGGCGCGGTCCAGCGCCTCCAGGCGCTGCTCGCCGCCGCCGGGATGGACGGCGACGACGCCGCCGACGTGCTCGCGATCGAGGCGCGCGACCCCGCCGGCGCCGCCGCCGCGATCGGCCGCGCGGTCACGCGGCGGCTGGAGCCCGCCCGGCCCGCCGCCGCCTGAGCGCTCAGGCCTCGTGCGCCGGTCCCGGCGAGGCCTCGCCGAGCAGCGACTGGTCCTTCTCGTACTCGTACGTCCGCGGGTCGAACGAGATGATCAGGTCCCGGTCGTGGAACGGGTACTTGCGGTAGACGGTCACCCGCTCCGGCGAGGCCTCGATGAGGTTGTAACAGGGCTTCGTGAGGCCGCGCAGGCGCGTCGTCGAGACCGTGCCCGCGTTGACGACGAAGAGGTTCTCCAGCCGCCACGCGTACGGCACGTGCTTGTGGCCGCAGAGCACGAGGTGGACGCCGGCGCGCTGGAGGCACTCGAGCGTGTCGCCGGCGTCGTGGACGATGTTGCGCTCCCGCCCCGTGCCCGGCACCGGCAGCAAGTGGTGGTGGAGGACGAAGACGCGCAGGAAGGCGTCGGGGTCGAAGCTCCGCTCGATCCAGGCGTAGCGGCCGCGCCCGATCGTGCCGTGGTCGAGGTCGGGCTCGGTCGAGTCGACGGCGACGAACGAGACGCCGCCGACGACCATCGCCGAGCGGCGCTCCCCGAACAGCTCCTCGAAGTGGACGTAGCCGACGTTGCGCGCGTCGTGGTTGCCGGGGATGACGATCATCCGCTCGCACTCGATCCGGTCGAGGTAGTCGCGCGCCATCTGGTACTCGCCGCGGAAGCCCTCGTTCGTGAGGTCGCCGGAGACGACGACGAGGTCCGGCTCGAGCTCGTTGATCTCGACGATCGCGCGGTCGAGCAGGGTCGGGACGAAGTGCGGCGAGCCGCAGTGGATGTCGGAGATCTGCGCGACCTTGACGGGCCTCACGCGGCGCGCTCCCGGCGCAGCTCGGTGGGCAGCGGCCCGGGCGGCACCTCGCGCTCGCCGCGCAGCGCCTCCCGGACGGCGAGGAAGTCGCGCACCTCGGGCACGTCGTGGACGCGGAGGATCGCCGCGCCGCGGTCGACGCCCTCGCCGACGGCGGCGAGCGTCCCCGCCAGCCGCTCGCGCGGGCGGCGGCGCGTCACCTGCCCGACGAAGTCCTTGCGCGAGACCGCGAGCAGGACCGGGCGGCCGAGCGCCACGACCTCGTCGAGGCGGCGGAGCACCTCGACCGTCTGCGCCGGCGTCTTCGCGAAGTCCGGCCCTGGGTCGAGCACGATCTGATCCTCTCCTACCCCGCGCTCGATGGCCACCCTCATCCGCTCCTCGAGGAAGGCGACGACGTCGCCGACGACGTCGTCGTAGTCGGGGAACGCCTTGACCTTCGGCTCGGCGCGGGTGTGCATGAGGACAAGCGCCGCCCCGTGCTGTGCGCAGGCGTCCGCGATCGCCGGGTCGCGCAGCCCGCTCACGTCGTTGATCATCGCCGCCCCCGCCGCGAGCACCGCGCGCGCGACCTCCGCCTTCCAGGTGTCGACGCTGACGACCGCCCCGTCGGCGACGAGCCGCTCGACGACGGGCACGACGCGCGCGATCTCCTCCTGCGGCGTGATCGGCGCGGTGTCGGTGCGGCCGGACTCGCCGCCGACGTCGACGATGTCGGCGCCCTCGGGGTTGCCGTTGCCGGAGAACGAGTCCGGGGAGGCGTTGAGGATGCCCATGACGAGCGGGCGGCCCCGCTCGATCTCGACGACGCGGTCGCGCAGGCGGAGCCTCACCCGGCCACCTCGCGCGCGCTCTGGTCGATCCCCTCGGCCTCGGCCGTCTCCCGCCAGGCGGCGAGCTCGGCGGCGATGCGCGTCTCGTCCCAGCCGAGCTCGGCCCCCATCGCCTCGGCGACCTTGCGCGGCCCCTCGGCGTCCGGACGGCAGAGGTTGCGCGCGTCGAGCAGGCCGAGCCGGGTACGGCGCAGCAGCACGTCCGCGACCGTGAGCGCCTGCTCGGCGCGGACCGCCTGGACGGCCTCGGCGACGAGGTCCGGCAGGTCGGGGCTGATCCGCTCGCCGAGCTCGGGCCGCTCGCGCACGAGCGCGAGCACCTGGGTGGCGGCGTGGCCGTAGCGGCCGGCGAGCAGCGCGCGCGTCTCGGGGTCGAGCCCCTCGAGGTCCTCGTCGCGGGCGGGCATCCCGAGCGGGATCTCGTGGGTGCGGCAGGGCGCCTCGCGCGCCTCGCGCTCGACGATCCGGTCGACGGCCATCTTCGCCATCCGGCGGAAGGTCGTGAGCTTGCCGCCGGTGATCGTCACCAGCCCCGAGCTCGTCTCGTACAGCTCGGCCTTGCGCGAGATGTCGACCGACTTCTTCGGGTCGCCGGTGGAGATGAGCGGGCGGACGCCCGCGTAGGCGCCGGTGATGTCGGCCGGGCCGAGCGAGGTGCCGAAGTAGCCGTTGACCGCGTCGAGCAGGTAGGCGATGTCGCCCTCGTCGGGGCTGACGTGCTCGAGCGGCCCCTCGTAGTCGTTGTCGGTCGTGCCGACGAGCGTGCGGCCGAGCCAGGGCAGGACGAAGATCGTCCGGTTGTCGCCCGCCGGGATGACCGCGCCGGCGCGGACGTCGAGGTCCTCGCGCGCGAGGGTGAGGTGGGTGCCGCGGCTCGGGCGGATCCTCGGCACCTCCTCCTCGGCGTAGAGCTCCTCCGGGCGGATCCGGTCGGCCCAGACGCCGGTCGCGTTGATGACGTTGTCGGCGCGGACCCGGAGCGTGCGGCCCGACACGCGATCGACCGCCTCGACCCCGCCGGAGTCGAGCAGGCCGGTGACCTCGACGCGGTTCGCGCAGACGGCGCCGTAGCGCTCGGCCTCGCCGAGGACGGTGAGGACGAGGCGGGCGTCGTCGGTCTGGCAGTCGTAGAAGAGGTAGGCGCTCGTGGGGTCGCGCGGCACGAGCGCGGGCAGCAGCTCGCGCACCTCCTCGGCCTCGATGATGCGGTGGCGGTCCGGCGACCAGTCCTCGTCGCCGCGCCGGCGCAGGCGGTCGACCGCCATGACGTCGTACATGTTCAGGCCCACGCCGACGAGCCGGTCCGGCCGCTTGCCCTCGAAGGCGGGGACGAGCAGCGGCAGCGGCTTGACGAGGTGCGGGGCGAGGTTGACGAGCAGCGAGCGCTCGAGCAGCGCCTCGCGGACGAGGCCGAGGTCGAAGTTCTGGAGGTAGCGCAGCCCGCCGTGCACGAGCTTCGAGGAGCGGCTCGAGGTGCCGGACGCGTAGTCGTCGCGCTCGACGAGCGCGACCGCGTAGCCGCGCGAGGCCGCGTCGAGCGCCACCCCGGCGCCGGTGATGCCGCCGCCGATGACGACGAGGTCGAACGTCTCGGCGTCGAAGGCGGCGAGGGCGTCGTCGCGGGCGATCACGGCAGGTAGGTGACGACGTCGTCGACCGGCAGCCGCTCGGGCGGCTGCTTCTCCTGTCGCGGCCGGCCGAGGTGGAGGAGGCCGAGCACGTGCTCGTCCCGGCCGACCCCGACCGCCGCCCGGCCCTCGGGAGTGCGCAGCACCGCGGGCGTGCGCCAGTAGCCGGCGAGGCCGCGGCCGTGGGCGGCGAGCAGGACGATGTAGCAGGCGACCGAGGCGGCGGCGAAGTCCTCCTCGTCCTGGACGGGGTCGCCGGACTGGACGACGCTCGCGACGACGAGCGTCGGGGCGCGGTCGAGCTTGCTCGCCCCCTCCGGCCCCGCGGTCTCCTTGAGCTTGGCGAGCGCCTGCGGGCCGACGACGCGGAAGCGCCAGGGATTGGTGAGGTTGTGGTTCGGCGCCCAGCGCGCGAGCTCGAACAGCTCGTCGAGCGTCTCGCGCGGGACGGGGTCGGGCGCGTACGCCTTGTGCGTACGGCGGGTGCGAATGGCCTCTTCGAGCTCCATCGCCGTGGAAGCTACCGTTCGGCGCCTGAGCATCGACCGCACCGTCGCAGCCATCGCCCTCGCCGTCGGCGCGTTCGGCGCCTCGTTCGGCGTGCTCGCGGACGCCGCGGGGCTCGGCACGGCGCAGGCGATCGTCATGTCCGTCGTCGTCTTCGCCGGGTCGGCGCAGTTCGCCGCGGTCGCCGCGCTCGACGGCGGCGCGTCGACGGTGTCGGCGGCGCTGTCGGGAATCGCGCTCAACCTCCGCTACCTGCCGATGGGGCTCGTCGCCGCGCGCTCGCTGCGCGGCGGCCGGCTGCGGCGCGCGGCGAAGGCGCACCTCGTCACCGACGAGGCGGTCGCGGTCGCGAGCCGGCCGGACGGGAGCGTGGACGAGCCGCGCTTCCTCGCGACGGGGCTGTCGATGTGGGTGCTGTGGATCGCCGGCACGGCGCTCGGCGCGCTCGGCGGGTCGCTCATCGGCGACCCGGAGTCGCTCGGCCTCGACGCCGCCTTCCCGGCGCTCTTCCTCGCGCTGGTGGCGCCGCGCGTGCGGGAGGAGCGCGGGGCGCGGCGGGCCGCGCTCGCCGGCGCCGCACTCGCGGCCGCCGGGACCGTCGTCCTGCCCGCCGGGCTGGCGACGGTCGTCGCGGCGCTCGGCGCGCTGGCGGGGCTGACCGTGGTCGAGACGACGCGCGCGGGGTCCGAGGCCGGGCGCGAGCGGCCGCGCCGTCCCGACCCGCGCGAGGAGGCGGGCCCGTGAGCGGCTGGGTGCTCGTCGCGATCGTCGCGGCGGCGACGTACGGGCTGCGCGCGGCCGGGCCGCTCGGGATCGGGACCGCCGGCCTGCCCGGCTGGGCGGAGCGCTCGCTCCCCTACGTCACGCCCGCCGTGCTCGCGGGGCTCGTCGTGACGGCGACCTTCGCCTCCGGCCGCGACCTCGTCCTCGACGAGCGCGCCCTCGGCCTCGGCGCCGCGGCCGTGGCGGTCGCGCTGCGGGCCCCGACGCTGCTCGTCGTCGTGGTGGCCGCGGCGGTCACGGCCCTGGCGCGGCTGTGAGTGGACGGGGCCCCGACCGCACGGGCGCCCCGGGGAAGCGCGCGACGGCGACTGCATGGCCCGACGATGCCCGGGTGATCGAGCGGCGTCGTCGCCCTACACCCGCGGCCGCGCGATCTTCTCCGGATGCGGCTCGTGCTCGGGGGCGGGCAGGCCGAGCAGGTGGAAGGCGAGCCGCGTGGCGAGCGCCATGATCGTGATCTGCGGGTTCACGCCGAGCGAGCTCGGGATGACGCTCCCGTCGGCGACGTACACCCCCTCGACCCCGTAGACGGCGAGCTGCTCGTCGACGACCCCGTGGGCCGGGCGCGCGTCGGCGCGCGCGGTGCCGAGCGGGTGGAAGGCGAGCACGAGCAGGTCGCGCGGGCGCAGGCGCTTGCGGCGCAGCGGCTCCATGTCGCCGTCGCGCAGCAGCCCGACGTCCTCGACGGGCGGCAGCACCGCGCGGGCGCCCGCCGCCCAGTACAGCTCGCAGAGCAGCTCGATCCCGCGCTTGAACGCCGCCGTGTCCTCGCGGTTGAGGTCGTAGCGGATCTCCACCCGCCCGGCCCGCTCGCGGACCACCCCGCGCGAGGTGTCGGAGACCATGAGGCCGAACTGCGAGGTGCGGCGGTAGTCGAGCATGAGCCGGCGGTGCTGCTCGCGCCGGAACGGGAGCGACATCGCGTAGTAGTCCGGCGGGCCGGCGGCGCCCTCGAACATGATCCGCTCGTGGGCGAACTCGTCGATGTAGTACGACTGCGGCACGCCGCGCACCATGTCGATCTCCTCGTCGAAGAGCGCGCGGACCGCCGTCGCCGGGTGGATCGCGAGGTTGTGCCCGAGCTGGCCCGACTCGCCGCCGAGCCCCTGGCGGCGCAGCAGCAGCGGCGTGTGGATCGCCCCGCACGCGACGACGACGAGGTCGCACTCGACGCGCAGCCGCCCGCCGCCGGCCGTCCGCGCCTCCACCCCGCGGGCGCGGCCGCCCTCGACGAGGATCCGCTCGGCGCGGCAGCGGGCGAACGTCGTCGCCCCCGCCTCCCAGGCGCGCGGGACGTACGTCGCGCCGACGTGCTGCTTCGCGCCGGTCGGGCAGCCGAAGGTGCAGACGCCCGAGCCGACGCAGCCGCGCGCGTTGCGGAAGATGAAGTCGCCGGACCAGCCGAGGCGGTCGGCCCCACGCTTGACGACGAGCGCGTTCTTGCCCGCGATCTCGGGCGGCACCTGCGCGACGCCGAGCTCGCGCTCGACGCGGCGGAAGAACGGGTCGAGCGCCTGCGGCGTGAGCGACTCCAGGCCGTACTCGCGCGCCCAGCGGTCGAGCACCGAGTCGGGCGTGCGGAAGCAGGTGCCGGAGTTGACCGCGCTGGTGCCACCGACCATCCGGCCGAGCGGGAGGATGATCGGCACGTTGCCGACGGTGACGACCTGCCCGGCGTCGCGGTAGAGCAGCGTGGTCATCTCGCGCGGGCGCGCGGTGAAGTCGTCGGTGGTGCGGCGCGGGCCCTCCTCGAGCATCGCCACGCGCATCCCGCCCTCTGCGAGCTCCTTCGCGACGACCGCCCCGCCGGCGCCGGTGCCGATCACGCAGGCGTCGGCGCGGACGATCCGCTCGCCGACGATCCAGCCGCCGTCCTCGACCCGCTCGACGCTGGGCCGGAACATGCCGGTGCCGTCGGTGTAGGCGGCGCCGGTGGTCGGGCGGACGGCGGTCGTCACGGCCGGCCCTCCAGCGCGCGCAGCTCCCGCCCGCGCGCGACGTTGGCGTCGGGGTCGTAGCCGATCCGGCGGAGGATCGCGTCGTCGCCGTAGTAGGCGAGCGACGCCATCCCGGTGATGAGCTTCACGACGTGGCCGAGCGGGCCGGGCGCCAGCGCCTCGAGGCGGTCGAGGGCGGCGGCGCGCCGCTCCGGCGGCAGCCGCCTCAGCCGCGCGCCGAAGCCGAGCAGCAGCGGCGCGAGCTCGAGCGCGTAGAGCAGGCCGCGCAGGGCGATGCGGTTGACGCGCGGCGAGCGCGCCATCCAGCGGTCGAAGAAGAGCGCCGCGTCGGTCTCGCGCACCGGCGGCAGGACCGGCTCGGGCGCGACGACGGTGTCGCAGACGCAGGCGAAGATCGACGCCTCGCGGGGCGTGAGCGCGCTCAGGCGCCTCACAGCACGGCCTCCTCCTGCGCCGTGGCGAGCGCGCGCGTCGCCTCCGCCGCGGCCTCCGACTCGCGCTCGGCGACCGCGCGGGCGACCTCGGCGTAGAGCGGGTCGAGCCGGGCGCGGTCGGCGGTGAGGCCGCGGAAGCGCTCGGCGTGGGCGAAGTACGCCTCGCGGATCGAGTTGAGGATCAGGACGAAGACGATGTTGCGCGCGGCCTCGACGAGCTCGGCGTAGAAGGCGAAGTCGAGCGCCTGCCGCTCGCCGGGATCGGCGGTGCCGGCGAGCGTGTCGGCGAGGCCGGCGAGCCGGGCGGCCTGCTCGTCGGTCCGCCGCTCGGCGGCGAGCCGCGCCGCCTCGGCGAGCATGAGCCGGCGCGCCTCCATGACCGCGGCGAGCACGCCCGCGTCGATCCGCCCGGCGCGCAGCACGAGGTGGGCGAGCACGTCGAGCCCGCCGTGCGCGCGCCAGTCGCGGACGCGCATCCCCTCCCCCTGGCGCGACTCGACGAGCCGGAGCTGCTCGAGGCGCTTGATCGCCTCCCGGACGGAGGCCATGTTCACGCCGAGGTCCGCGGCGAGCCGCCGCTGGGTCGGCAGCAGCTCCCCCGGCGCGTAGCGGCCGGAGAGGAGGTCCTCGCAGAGGATCCGGAAGACCTGGTCGGAGACGAGCGAGCGCCGGACGGCCACGGCGCGGGATTGTACCGGTGTTCGGAACAATCAGGAGCGACAACGTCCAGGCGCGGTCCCCAGGAGCGAGAACGTCCAGGGGTGGCCCCTCTAGGGCCCAGCCCTGGACGTTCTTCCGTGCGCGCGACGAGAGCGTCCAGCAACAGCCCCTATAGGGGCCAGCGCTGGACGTTCTCGTGCGGGCTACGCCTCGACGCCGTGGCGGCGGCGCCACCAGTGGCGGCCGCCGAGCACGAGCGCGGCGGCGCCGGCGAGGACGCCGGCGACGACCGGGGCGCTCGGGCCCTCGTCGCCGCCCTCGGCGGCGGCGGGCGCCTGGTCGGCCTCCTCGGCCGGCTGCTCGCGCTGGATGACCGGCCGCTGCACGCGCGCCTGCGACCTCGGCTTGCGCTTCGCCGCCTCGAGCTCGCGGACGGCCCGCTCCTCGGCCTCGGCCGCGTCCGCGTCCGTCCGGGACGGCGGGGCGGGCGCCTTCGCCGCCGGCGCGGGCGCGCTCGCCGCCTTGCGCGGACGGCGCTTGACCGTCGCGAGCGGGAACGGCTTGCGCTCCAGCCCGAGCAGCGCCGTCGCCGTCACCCACACCGGCGTCTGGGCGCTCTGGCGCGAGTAGCGGATCGCGCCGTCCTTGCCCTGGAGCGAGCGCAGGTACGCGAACGGGTTGCGCCCGCTCCGCAGCTTCGCCGGGTTGCGCCCGACGGCGACGAGGCCCTGGATCGCCCACGCCGTCGACTGGGCGTTCGACGACCGCCCGGGCATCTGCCCCCAGCCGCCGTCGCGGTTGAGCGACCGCCGCAGGTAGCCGAGCGCGCGGCGGGCGGCCGGCGAGCGGCCGCGGCCGGCGACCGCGAGCGCCTGGAGGACGGCCGCCGTGTCGTCGACGTCGCTCGTCCCGCCGGGCGTGACGCCGTAGCCGCCGTCGCCGGACTGCGCCTCCTCCAGCCAGCGCGCCGACGCCCGCAGGCGCGAGCGCGGCTCCCCGGCCGCCGCCAGGGCGAGGATGCCGAACGCCGTGTGGTTGACGAGCCCGCCCCACGAGCCGTTGCGCGCGCGCCGGCGCAGCAGCAGCCGGACGAGGTCGCGCCCGGCGAACCGCCGCGGCGACAGCCCGCTCGCGCGCAGGACGAGGATCGTCCGCTCCAGCTCGCCGGTGTCGTCGAGCGAGCGGGCGTTGCGCTTGACGTAGTCGATGACCGACCGCCCGCGCCGGCTCACGTCCTGCGGGTTGCGCCCGGCGGCGGCGAGCCCGAGCGCGACCCAGCCGGTGTGGAGCTGGGTCGAGGACTGCCGCGGCGCGCCGCCGAAGCCGCCGTCGGGGTTCTGCGCGCGGTCGAGGTAGCGCAGCGCCGCGCGCGAGGCCGCGGTCGCCGCCTCGGCCCGCGCGGGCGCCGACAGCGCCGCGACGCCCGTCCCGGCGACGGCGAGCGCCACGGCCGCGCACGCGGCCGCCGCCGGCGCCGGCCGCCAGCGGACGGCGAACCGCCGCCGGTAGCGCGCGACCGCGCGCACGAACGCGGGCCCGACCAGGAGGCAGAAGACGACGTTGCCGACGGCGTGCGCGAGCGTGTACGGCAGCGACGTCGCGGCGATCGCCAGGTAGGCGTCGAGGGTCCGCTCCGCCGCGTACGTCCACTGGTAGACGTCCATCCACAGGCTGAAGACGAGCCCGGCGAGGCCGCAGACGACCGCGAGGCTCCACCGCCCCAGCTCGCGCCCGCGCAGCAGCCAGGCGAGCGCCCCGCCGGCGGCGCCGACGCCGCCCCAGCCGGCCATCTGCCACGGGGTCCACGGCCCCTGCCCGAAGAAGACGTTGGAGACGAGCGCCGTCACCGCCCCGACGGCGAAGCCGGGCACCGCCCCGAGCGCGTGGCCGGACAGCAGCACGATGTCGGTCGTCGGCTTGACGTTCGGCAGCGCGGCGAACGCGAGCCGCCCGGCGATCGCGAGCGCCGCGAGCGCGGAGACGAGCGCGAGCACGCGCGCGCTGGGGTGCGAGCGCTCGTACCAGCCGAAGCCGGCGGCGATGACGAGCCCGAGGATAACGAACGACGCCAGTTGCCAGGTCACCGGGTGATCACCTCCGGCGGGGCGTCGCGCCCCGCGTTCTCGTTCTCGGAAGCCATGAGCAGCCGCGCGCCCTCCTCCGGCAGCAGCACCCCGCCCGCGCCGCCGAGGATGCGCGCCGTCTCGGTCGCGAAGTGCCAGCCGCCCGCGAGCACGTCGGCGGCGGGGCCGTCGGCGAGGACGACGCCCTCCCCCATGAGCACGATCCGCTCGGCGAGCGAGGCGGCGAACTCGGTGTCGTGCGTGGCGACGAGCACGGCCGCCCCCTCGCCGGCGAGCGCCCGCAGCCGCGCGACGAGCGCGTCCCTGTGCGGGCGGTCCATGCCCCGCGTCGGCTCGTCGAGGCAGACGACCGCCCACTCGCGCTCGCCGAGCGCGACCTCGAGCGCGAGCCGCTGGCGCTCGCCGCCGGAGAGGTCGCGCGGATGGTCGTCCTCGCGCCCGGCGAGCCCCGCGCGGCGGATCGCCTCGGCGCCCGCCTCCTCGCCGACGCGCTCGTGGACGAGGTAGTCGCCGGGGTGCTGGAGGAGGAGCGCGACGTCGCCCGCGCGGCGGATCGTGCCGCGCGTCGGCTCGAGCAGCCCCCGCGCGTGCCGCAGCAGCGTGCTCTTGCCCGCGCCGTTGCGCCCCATGAGCACGACGACCTCGCCCGGCCACAGCCGCAGGTCGACGCCGCGCAGCACCGCCGGCCCGTCCTCGAGCTCATGCCAGACGCCGCGCAGCTCGAGCGCCGGCTCGCCGTCGCGGCGGCGCGGCGCGGGCGGCGGGTCCGGCCGCCCGCCGGCCCGCGGCGCGAGCCCTGCGCGGGCGAGCGCCGTCCGCGCCTCCTTCACCGAACGCGGCAGCGGCCGCAGCCCGGCGAGCGAGAACAGCCGCGCGGCGGGCGGCACGAGCGCCGGCGCGGCGTCCGCCGCCCAGGCGAGGAACTCGGCCGGGGCGGCGTCGCAGGCCACCCGGCCGCGGTCGAGCGCGACGACGCGGTCGGCGGCGGGGAGGCAGCGCTCGACGCGGTGCTCGGCGACGACGATCGTCGTCCCCCACTCCTCGTTGAGCCGCCGCAGCAGGCCGATGAGCTCGTCGCCGGCGACCGGGTCGAGCTGCGAGGTCGGCTCGTCGAGCAGCAGCAGCCGCGGGCGCGGCGCGAGCGCGGCGGCGATCGCGACGCGCTGGAGCTCGCCGCCGGAGAGCGTGTCGGTGCGGCGGTCGAGCAGGTGGCCGATGCCGAGCGCGAGCGCCGCCTCCTCGACGCCGCGCGCGACCGCCCCGGCGGGCTCGCCGCGGTGCTCGAGCGGCAGCGCGATCTCGGCGCGCACCCCGCCCATGACGACCTGGCTCTCGGGGTCCTGGAAGACGGTCCCGCAGACGGCGGCGAGCTCGCTCGGCCCGTGCTCGCGCAGCGACAGCCCGCCGACCCGCAGCTCGCCCGCCGCCTCCCCGCCGTGGAAGTGCGGCACGAGCCCGCAGGCGGCGCGCAGCAGCGTCGACTTGCCGCACCCCGAGGTGCCGGCGAGGACGACGAACGAGCCCTCCTCGACGGCGAGCGAGACGCCGTCGAGGGCCGGCGCCGGGGCGTCCGGGTAGCGGTAGGTGAAGCGCTCGAGCTCAAGCACGGGCCACCCCCAGGCGGGCGGACGGCCCCAGCAGCGGCGCGGCGGCGGCGAGCACGAGCGCGACGGCGACCGCCGCCTCGGCCGGGCCGACCGGCGCCGAGAACGCCGGGTAGGCGGCGAACGCGAACAGCCCCGCCGCCTTCGCGGTGACCGCGCCCGCGGCGATCGCGGCGGCCGCGGCGGCGACGCGCAGGTCGTGGCGCGACCACGGGCGGCGCACCCGCGCGGGCCGACGCGCGCCCGCATAGCCGCGCACCTCGAGCGCGGCGGCGACGTCGACGGCGCGGTCGAGCGCGCTCGCCAGCGCGGCGCGGGCGACCTTCGCCCGCGGCGCGGGCACGGCCCGGCAGCGCGCCGCCTCCCCCATCCGCAGCGCGTCGCGCGCGAGCACCGGGACGAGCCGGGTGGCGAGCACGGCGGTGAGCGCGGAGCGGTAGGAGACGCGCCTGACGAGCCGCAGCAGCTCGTCGGGATCGACGCAGGCGGTGAGCAGCGCGAAGGCGAGGAAGAGGGCGAGCAGCCGCAGCCCGGCGACCGCGCCGTAGGCGAGCGCCTCGAGCGTGACGTCCCAGCGCTGCCCGAGGACCTCCCAGCCGCGCACGAGCAGCGTCCGCCCCTGCTGCGAGACGAGCGGGTTGACGAGGACGACGAGCAGCGCGAACGGCACGCCGAGCAACAGCGCGCGGCGCAGCTCCGAGCCGACGCCGGCGAGCGCGCCCGCACCGAGCGTGGCGACCGCGACGGCGGCGAGCAGGAGCGGGTGCTCGAACAGCACCGCGCAGAGCGCGAGCGCCGCGCAGAAGCCGAGCGAGGCGCCGGCGCGGGCCGTGTGGAGCGCGCTCGGCCGCCGGCGGTAGACGGGCACGAGCGGCCGGCGCATCACTCCTCCCCCGCGTCGGCGACCGGCAGCTTCACCGGCCCCTCCGGCAAGACGGCGACGGCGAACGCGTCCCGCAGCGTCGCGGCGTCGAGCGCTCCGGCGGCCCGCTCGGTGCCGGCCTCGTCGACGCCCGTGACGAGCCAGACGGCCTTCGTCTTCGCGTACGCCACGGCGGCGACGAGCCCGCTCCCCGCCGGCGCGGTGCGGACGGGCTCGCCGTCCGGGCCGAGGAGCTGGAGCCGCCCGTCGTCGCTGAAGCGCGCGAAGACGCCGCTCACGCCCGGCCCCTCGGTGAGCACGCGCGCGGAGTTGAGCGCGCGCATCCGCGACCACGGCGCGACGAGGACGCGCAGGACGTCCGGGCGCGACGAGGTGCCGATGACCGAGCTGGGGGCGGCGACGCCCGCCTCGCCGAGCTTGTCCTTGGCCGTCTCGCACGCCGGCCCCTCGGGCTCGGCGCACTCGACACGGACGGGGACCCGCTCCCCGCCGATGCCGTGGAGGAACGGCTCGGGGAAGGCCCCGACGATCGCCGGGATGCGCATGGCGGCGTCCCAGCGGCGGTAGTCCCAGTGGACGACGTCGCCGGGGTGGAGCTCGTACTCGGCCGCGCCGACGCTCGCCTCGATGCCGTTGACCCAGTAGAACCAGTCGCGCGGCGGCGGGCCCTCGTCCATCCGCAGGCCGTCGATGCCGCTGACGAAGCGCCCGCCGTAGCCGGTGTCGACGTCGTCGACGGCCTCCTGGAGGAAGCGCATGACGGTGTCGCCCTCGCGGACGGCCTCGCGCTCGGCGCCGTGGAGGAGCTGGGCGCCGAAGTCGCGCGTGACGCGCAGCGTCGCGCCGTCGCCCTCCTGGGCCTCGCCGGCGCCGAGGCCGCAGCCCGCCGCCGCGAGCGCGACGGCGAGCGCCGAGACGACGGCCGCGAGCCTCGTCATCCGCCGACCCTCACCACCTCGCCGAAGGAGCGGACGAGCCCGTCCTGCTCGGCGTGGACGCGGTGGCGGCCCGGCGGCAGCGCGAGCAGCGCGAGCCCGCTCGCGTCGGCGACGGCCGACACGCCGCCCGCGCGGACGGTCGCGCCGGCGGCGGGCACGCCGCGGCCCTCGTCGTCGTAGGCGCGCACGCGCACCGCCACGCCGTCGGCCTGGACCCGCACGCGGATCGCGAGCGTCCGCGGGCAGCGGCCGCCGCTGTCGGGGACGCAGTAGAACCAGAGCACGCGCGTGCGCCGGCGCAGCCGGCCGCGCCCGAGCGGGCCGGCGTAGTCGCCCGCGCCGGCCGTGGCCTGGCGGTTGCCGACCTTGTAGACCCAGCCGCCGCGGCCGCGCTCGGCGTCGCGGCCGATCGAGCGGACGTAGAGGCCGCCGGCGTCGCGGGCGCTGCGCGAGCAGTTGCCGAAGTCGCGCAGCCGCACGCGCGGGACGTCCGAGCGCAACAGCGCGGCGAGCGGCGTCCCCGTCGCGACGGCGCAGCGCTTGCGCCCGACGCGGACGGTGACCGCCTTCGCCCGGACCGTGTCCTGGTAGGCGCGGCCGGACTTCATGACGACGAGCTGGTCGACGAGCGGCGCGGTGCGCGCGTGCGCCGGCGGGGCGGCGACCGCGCAGGCGGCGAGCGCGGCCGCGGCCAGGGCCGCGGCGCGCCCGTGCCGTGCGGTGAGCGGGATCGCCATCGTCACCCGGGCCTTACCCGCGCCGGATGACCCGCTCGCAGGAGCGGCCGACGCGGTCGCGGCGGTCGGCGCGGACGACGTCGCGCCCGCGGCCGCAGTCGACGACGTCGGCGCCGCCGCCGCGGACGTCGATCGTGTCGTTGCCGCCGCGCGCGACGATGTGGTCGGCCTTGCCCGTGCCGCGGATGACGTCGCGGCCGTCGCTGCCGACGATCCGGTGGCGCGTGCGGGCGGCGCAGCTGCGGGCGCTGCCGACGCAGACGACGGTGGGCGCGCTCGGGATGTCGCCGCCGCGGGTGGCGCGCAGCGTCTCGCGCCCGCGCCGGGTCGCGCGCAGCGTCGCGCGGCCCCGCTCGTCGGCCGTCACGGTCTCGCCGGCCCACTCGAGCTGGGCGCCGCCGGCGGAGGAACGGCGGCCCTCGAAGTCGTAGGCGATGACGCGAACCTGGAACGAGCGGCCGGGCGCGACACGCGCGGGCGCGCGGACGACGAGCTCGTCGCCGGTGTTGACGCCGGCCGCGGTGTCCTGGAAGAACCAGAGGACCTCGTCGCCGTTGCGGACGACGTACTGGTCGCCGCCGACCTCCGGCGAGCGGTGGTTGACCTTGTAGAGCCAGAAGCCGGTGGCGCTGCCGGTGAAGGACGCGACGCGGCAGAGCATGAGCCCGAAGTCGAACTGGTCGCTCACGCCGACCGGGCGCAGGTCGCGGTCGGCGTCCGCGGCCCGGTCGAGCACGCCGAGCGCGGTCGGCCGGCGGAGCGCGACGGTGCGGCCGCTGCCGCCGCAGGAGCGGTCGGTCCGCAGCCGGTCGGGCCCGGCGACGTAGCTCGTGCCCGCCGCGAGCGCCTCGCCGCCGGCCTCGACGCGGAGTGAGACGACGGGGTCGGACGTGGCCGCGGCGGCCGGGGCAGCGGTGACGAGCGCGCAGGCGAGCGCGCAGCCGACGGGACGGAATCTCTTGACCATGAGAGCCTCCCCTTCCTCGAGGGATCCGATGGCTTCGGCCGGAGGCAGGTCTCCTGGCTCCCGGTTCTGCCCTACCGCGCCTTCCCAGGGAGCGGCGCTACCCCAGTGGCCTGATGCGGCGGACGTTGCCGGTCACAGTGGCGGGACCGCGCCGGATTCGCACCGGACTTCCCTGAACCACCGGCCCTGACGGTCAGACAGCATACACCCGCCTCCACGCGGAGGGCCCGCTCGCCCTCGGGCGCGGTCACGGCCGCCTAGCGGCGCGTGGCGGCGGTGACGGCCGCGAGGACGACCGCGGCCGACGCGGCGATCGCCATGGCGACGGCCGCGGCGGTGGTGTGGTGCTGCGCGTACTCGGCGGCCTCGGGCGCGAGCGCGGCGCCCGCGACGGCGACCGCGATCGCGGCCGAGCCGGCGACGGCCTTGACGGCGCGCGGGTCGGGCGCGCGGCGCGCGGACGGTGCGTGCGCCTGCGGGACGCGGGCGGCGAGCGCGCGCAGGGCGGCGACGGCGAGCAGGCACCAGACGCCGGCGAGCAGGTAGCCGCCGACGACGTCGCTGGGGAAGTGCCAGCCGAGCGCGAGCACCGAGAAGGAGACGAGCAGGGCGAACGCCCCGCCCGCGACGGCCACGTGGCGCCGCCACGCCGGCGCGGTGACGAGCACGGCGGCGAGCGCGAGCGCCATCGCCGCGGTCGCGTGCCCGCTCGGATACGAGGCGGCGGAGACCTCGGCGAAGTCGACCGGCCGCTCCATCGCGAGCAGCGGCTTGAGCACCTGGCTGGAGACGGCGGACCCGCCGAGCAGCACGGCGGCCGCGAGCGCGTGGAGCGGGCAGCGGCGGGCGAGGGCGACGATGACGATCGCCGCGCCGGCGAGCCCGTACGGGAGCGGGTCGGCGAGGTGGGCGCCGCCCTCGAGCAGCGGGGCGGTCAGCGGCCCGCGCAGGCTGACGAAGCCCCAGAGCGCCGACTCGTCGGCCCAGCGGGCGGGATCGACGACGTAGGCGAGCGCGAGCAGGAGCCAGAATCCGGCCATACCTGCCGCCGCGAGGAGGAGCGGGAGTCGCGAGCGCGAAGACACCTCACGACCATAGTGGCGGACACGTTCGAGAACGGACGCTATAATGCCGCCCCAGCGCTTTCGGGCCGCCATCGTCTAGGGGACTAGGACGCCGCCCTCTCACGGCGGAAACCGGGGTTCGAATCCCCGTGGCGGTACTCGGACAGTTCTACGAACAGTTCTACGAAGTACCGGAAAAGGCCCGCAAACGCGGGCCTTTCTCGTGGCAGGTAACGGCCTCAATCGAGGCCGTGGGGAAGCCCTCCTACACACCGAGCCGAAAATCGC